>Ga0209758_1000200_pt1 | contig 132890 bp, 108 predicted proteins | sample AraplaMF_Col_mMF_FD_184258 | JGI IMG/M metagenome (GOLD analysis project Ga0209758, IMG submission 184258) | Arabidopsis root microbial communities from the University of North Carolina, USA - plate scrape MF_Col_mMF (SPAdes) (version 2) | ecosystem: Host-associated > Plants > Roots >... | reverse complement strand
CCTTCCGGGCGACCTGATCCTGCCCGTCCGAGGGGGAACGTCGATCGGGATGAAACAAGCCCTCAGTCGCCGTCCCTCGAGACAAACGGTTCCGCGGAGCGGTCAGGTCTAGCCGAAACGCAAACTCTAAACCTCACGGTCATCCGGGCTCGGCCCGGACCGCTCCGCGCCTCCCCACTCCCTCGCAGCGAAAGCCCGAGGTCGAACAGCCGTGTCCGCGAAAGGCCCCCTCAGTCGGCTTCGCCGACAGCTCCCCCAGAGGGGGAGCAACTGCACGGCGTAGATCCTCCCCCTCTGGGGGAGGTGGCCCGGAGGGCCGGAGGGGGCCGCACTTGAGGCGCGACCGACTGTCTAGCCTCCGGCCAGATAGACCCCGCGCGCGATCGCCCGGGCCAGGCAGTCGGCGAGCGCCGAGCCGATGAGGGCGATGCGGCGCAGGCGTTCGTCCGGCCCCAGGTCGACCTCGCCCGAGGCCAGGGCGAACACAACGTCGCCGTCGAACGGCGTGTGGGCCGGCCGGACGGCGCGGGACAGGCCGTCCTGGGCCATCATCGCCACGCGCTTGCACTCTCCGGCCGTCAGGGCGGCGTTGACCGCCACCACCGCCAGGGTCGTGTTGGCGCCCGGCGCAAAACGCCCCTGCCCCGCCAGCCGTGAGTCATCGGGCATCGGCTCGATCGCGCTGGCGGAGCCGCTGGGCGCACGGCCGCCGAACTCGCCGTCGATCTCGAAGGGCCAGGCCCAGAAGGTCTGGCCATCGGGCATGAACACCGAACCGACCGGATTGACCGCCGCCAGGGCGCCGACCATCAGGCCCTCGCCCAGGTCCAGCGAGGCCGAGCCCAGCCCGCCCTGGACAAGTCCCGCCCGCGCGCCCCGTCCGGCGCCCTGGGCGCCGAGGTCGAAATCCCGGCCCGCGGCGTCGACCGCCCGCGCGCCCAGCCCGCGATACGGCGGGTCCAGCCCCCAGGCCTTGTCGCCGCCATTGGCCAGGTCGTAGAGCACCGCGCCGGGCACGATCGGCACGCTGGGCGCGCCGGGCCGGACCAGGAGCCCCTCGCCCTTCGCCGACAGCGCCGCGACAACGCCGTCGGCCGCGCCCAGGCCGAACACCGAACCGCCCGACAACGCCACCGCATGGGCCCGAGCATAGCCGTTCTCGGCCGACAGGGTCTCGGTCTCGCGCACGCCGGGTCCGCCGCCGCGCACGTCGACGCCCGCCGTCCAGCCGCCCGGACACAACACGACGGTCACGCCGCTGCGCACCGTCTCGTCGGTGGCGTTTCCCACGCTCAGTCCCGGAACGTCGGTGATCAGGTTGCGGGGTCCGGGACGATACAAGGCAGCCACCCTTCGAAGATTCGACGCGCCACGACTTTTAGCCGACACGGCCCGCGAGCGGGCGGAAAACGACTTCGCGGCGGCGCGGGCGACTGTAGGCTGGCCGGGCCTTGAGTCCCGCGTCCCGGAGTTTCCATGACCGACCTGCCGGATCTGTCCGCCGTCGAGCTGCTGAGGCTCTATCGCGACCGGCGCGCCTCGCCCGTCGAGGTGATGACGGCGGTCCTGGCCCGGGTCGAGGCCCTGGAGCCGCGCCTCAACGCCACCTGGGCGCTGGATCCCGATACGGCCTTGAACGAGGCGCGCGCGGCCGAAGCCCGTTGGACCCGGGGCGCGCCAAGGGGCCCGCTGGACGGCGTGCCGGCGACCGTCAAGGAGTTGATCGCGACCAAGGGCGTGGCCAAGCCCCTGGGCAGCGCCGCGACCGACCTGACGCCCGAGCCCGCCGACGCGCCCCCGGCGGCGCGGCTGCGCGAGGCCGGGGCGGTGATCTTCTGCAAGACCACCTCGCCGGATTTCGGGATGCTGTCGTCCGGATTGTCCAGCTTCCACAAGCTGTCGCGCAATCCCTGGAACACCGACAGGACGCCGGGCGGCTCCAGCGCCGGAGCGGGCGGCGCCGCGGCCGCCGGCTACGGCCCCCTGCACCTTGGCACCGACATCGGCGGGTCGATCCGCCTGCCCGCCGGCTGGTGCGGCGTCTATGGCCTCAAGCCCAGCAACGGCCGCATCCCCATCGACCCGCCCTATATCGGCCGGGTCGCCGGCCCGATGACCCGCACCGTGGCCGACTCCGCCCTGATGATGAGCGTGCTCAGCGCGCCGGACTGGCGCGACCACATGAGCCTGCCGCCGGCCAGCATCGCCTGGATGGACCTGGACATCGATCCGAAGGGCCTGCGTATCGGCCTGATGCTCGACGCGGGCGCCGGGGCGCGGGCCGAGCCGCAGGTGGTCGAGGCGGTCACCGCCGCCGCCCGTCTGCTGGAGGCCCACGGCGCGATCGTCGAGCCCTTCGCCCCGTTCCTGACCCGCGAGATGCTCGATGGCCTCGACCTCTTCTGGCGCGTCCGATCGTGGAACGACATCAGCGCGCTGCCGCCGGACAAGGCCGGGCGCGTTCTGCCCTACATCGACGCCTGGGCGCGGGCGGCCAAGGACGCGGACGGCCTGTCGGTCTATCGCGGTTTTCACCAGATCCACCGGATGCGCGAGGCCGGGGCCGAGGCGTTCCAGCCCTTTGACTTCGTCCTGTCGCCGACCGCGCCGATGCCGGCCTTCGCCGCCGAACTGCCCTCGCCGACCAACGATCCGACCCGTCCTTTCGAGCACATCGGTTTCACCGTTCCGTTCAACATGACCGAACAGCCGGCGGCCTCGATCAATTGCGGCTACACCGCCGACGGCCTGCCCATCGGCCTGCAGATCGTCGGCCGGCGGTTCGACGACCTGGGCGTGCTGCGACTGTCGCGCCTCTATGAGCGCTTGCGGCCAGCTCAGCGCTCGTGGCCGGTCGTCGAGTGTGACAGCGGTTGAATGTGCTCCATGACGCCAGCGCACCGGCTGGAAGGAGCCCTGCCTGTCTTCCTGTGGACGACGAAGCCGCCGACGGCTTAGCGACGGGATGAGGGGAAGCTCGTCGCGCCGCGTAGGACCCTAGGCAAAGCCGCCCTTCCACAGGACCCGTCCATGGCCCTCCGCGCCCTCCTCCTCCCCGCCGTCCTCTCGGTCTTCGCCCTGGCCGCCGGCCAGGCCAGCGCCCACGCCAGGCTGGCGACCTCGGATCCCGCCGCCAACACGACGGTCGCCGCGCCCAAGGCGATCCGCCTGACGTTCAACGAGAAGCTCGCCCCCGCCTTCTCGACCTTCGAACTGGCCACGGCCGACGGCCTGAAGGCGGCGGTGAAGACCTCCGTCTCCCAGGACCGCAAGACCATCGTCGGCGTTCCGAAAGGTCCGCTGAGACCGGGCGTCTACAAGATCACCTGGCGCGCCGCCTCGGCCGACGACGGCCACCGCATGGACGGCGCCTTCATCTTCACGGTGAAGTAGTCGATGGAGGCCGCGGTCATCCTGTTGCGCTGGACGCAGTACATGGCGAGTTTTGTCCTGATGGGCGGAGCGCTGTTCGCGATCTACGCCCTGCCGGCGAGCGGCCCGGCCAGCGCCGCGGATCTGAACTGGCCTCGTCGGGTCCTTGGTGGGTCCGCCGCCGTGCTAGCGCCGGCGAGCATCCTGGGCCTCTTCCTTCAGACCGCCAGCGTCGCCGGGTCCCTGGCCGCGGCGTTCGATCCTTCCGTCCTCCTCTCCGTGCTCACCGAGATGGCCATGGGCGCGGCCTCGCTCATTCGCGCCCTCGCCGCGACCCTGGCGCTGCTGGTTCTGGTGTTGGTTCGGCCCGGTCGCGCCGCCTGGATCGGCGCGGCGGTTCTCGGCGCGGTCGCCACCGCCAGCATGGCCTGGATGGGCCACGGCGCGGCGACCGAGGGACCGGGCGGCGGCGTTCACCTGCTGGCCGACCTGGCGCACCTGGCCGCGGCGGCGGTCTGGACCGGGGCGTTGGTCTTCTTCATCGCCCTCGCCCGCGATCGGCGACGCGACGAAGACCACCTTGGGGCCCTTCACGCCGCCCTGGCCGGCTTCTCCGGCGTGGGGGCGGGGCTCGTCGCCCTGCTGGTCGCCAGCGGCCTGGTCAACGGCTGGTTCCTGGTCGGTCCCGCGGGATGGCCGGCCCTGGTCGCGACGGCCTATGGACGTCTGCTCATCCTGAAGCTCGTCCTGTTCGGCCTCATGATCGCCATGGCCGCCGCCAATCGCTTCCGATTGACGCCCGCCCTCCGCTCGGCCCTCGGCGATCCGGCCAAGGCGACCCGGACGGTCATGGCCCTGCGTCGCAGCCTCCAGCTGGAGCTTGGCGCGGCGCTGGCGGTCATCGTCGCGGTCGCCTGGCTCGGACGCCTGGCTCCCATCACCGCGCAATAGCCGACACGCCACGTCGAGGCGTCTGTTCGCGCGGATCGGCTAGAACCAGGCGCGCAGGCCGACGACGAAACGGGCGTCAGAGACCTCGCGGCCCTGGGCCCGCGCATAGTCAGCGGTGCGCCCGAAGCGCCTGGCCCAGGTCACCCCGGCATAGGGCGCGAACTCCCGGCGGACCTCATAGCGCAGACGAAGACCCAGTTCGCCATCGGACAGGCCCGATCCCGTCGCGGTCTCGGCGATGTCCTGGGCGGCGAAATTGAGTTCGGCGCGCGGCTGCAGGATCAGGCGCTGGGTCAGGCGCCAGTCTATCGCCGCCTCCGCCCGCCCCAGGACTTCGCCCTTGCTGGACAGGAAAAGCGCGCCGCCGGCCTCGATCCAATAGGGCAGCAGGGTCTCGAACCCGACCGTGGCGTAGGTGCGCGACCTCGGCTCGATGTCCTGGCGCACGCCGGCCTGCAGGTCGGTATAGAGGCCGACCGCCCGGGAATAGAGCGCCTGGACCTCGCCGGCCTCCACCCCGTGACGATCGCCCTCGCCCTCGGACTTGAGGACCAGGCGGTCGAGATCGCCGCCGAACCAGGCCTCGCCGTCCCAGTGGTAGCCGTCGCCGCCCCGGCGCGCCTGATACTCCAGGAGGTTGGCCATGAGCCGGGAGCCCCGCGCGCCGCCGTGCTCCTGGCGCAGCACGGCGCGGGCGCGGTCCATGGCGGCGGGATCGAAGACCTCGTCGGCCAGATGATCCGTAGGCGGCGGCGGCGCGGGCGTCTCATGATCCGGAAGCGGCGGAGGCCCCATCGCTTCGACCTGATCGCCTTCCGGCGGCGCGGCGTTCGGCGCCGCCATGCCGGACATGGCGCTCATGTCGTGGCCCGCATGGGGGTCGGCGGCCTGGATCGGGCTCGGCGGCGCCGCGGGCTCGGCGCTGGCGGTCGGCGCGGCCGGAGGAACCTCGTGGCCGGCGTGCTGGGCGAAGGCCGGGGCGGCCCAGAGCGCCGGCAGGAGGGCGATCAGCGAGGCCCTCATCACCGCCCCTCCCCTTGGCCATCGCGCACGCTGAAGACCTGAAACATCCCCGCGTGCATGTGGTAGAGCATGTGGCAGTGGAAGGCCCAGTCGCCCGTCTCGGGGGTGAAGTCGAAACTGACGCGCCCGCCCGGCAGGACGACCACCGTATGCTTGCGCGGCAGGCGCCCCGCCGGCCCGAAGGCCAGTTCGAAGAAATGGCCGTGCAGATGGATCGGGTGCGCCATCATGGTGTCGTTGACCAGGGTGACCCGCACCCGCTCGCCGCTTCGGAAGGCGTAGGGCGGCGGCCGGTCGCTGAACTTGCGCCCGTCGAACCCCCAGATGAACCGCTCCATGTTGCCGGTCAGGTGGATCTCCAGCGACCGCTCGGGCGGGCGGGTGTCGGCGTTGGGCTCGAGCGCCACGAGGTCGCGATAGACCAGCACCCTGTGACCGACGCTTCCAAGGCCCTGCCCCGGCTCGCCGGTGCGGTCCATGGGCATCGGAGCGATCATCTGCACGCCGGGTCCGAGCCTAACCTGGGGCGCGTTGTCCGGATTGCGCATGGACATGTCCATGCCGCCCATGTCCATCTTGCCCATGCGGTCGCTTCCGCGGCTGGCGGGCGGCGCCATGCCGGGCGGCGGGGGCGTGGCCATAGCGCCGTGACCCATGGCCGCGTGGTCCATCCCGGCCCTCTCCATGGACCCCTGGCCCATGCCGCTCATGTCCATTCCCATGTCCCGCATGGTCGTCAGCGGTCGCTCGCGCAGCGACGGAACCTCGGCGCTCATGCCCGGCCGCGGCGCCAGGGTGGCGCGCCCCAGGCCCGAGCGGTCGACCGACTCCGAGATGATGCTGAAGGCCTTGTCTTCCGTCGGCTGGACGATGACGTCGTAGGTTTCGGCGTTGCCGATCTGAAACTCGTCGACCTCGACCGGGCGCACGAGCTGACCGTCGGCGGCGACCACCGTCATGCGCAGCCCCGGAATGCGCACGTTGAAGACCGACTGGGCCGCCGCGTTGATGAACCGCAGGCGCACGCGCTCGCCCGGCGAGAACAATGCGGTCCAATTGTCCTTGGGCCCATGGCCGTTGACCAGGAAGGTGTAGGCCGCGCCGGTGACGTCGGAAATGTCGGTGGGGTCCATCAGCAGCCTGGCCCAGTCCAGGCGCTCGGCCAGGGTCTGGTCCTTGCCGGCGATCAGGCCGGCGATGGTCTGGCGCTGGTCGTTGAAGGCGCCGCTCTGCTGCTTGAGCCTCCTGAAGATCTGGTGCGGGTGCAGGCGGCTGAAGTCCGACAGGACCACGACGTGCTCGCGGTCGAAAGCGACCGGATCCTCGCCGGCCGGGTCGATGATGATGGGCCCATAGTGGCCCATCTGCTCCTGCAGTCCCGAATGGCTGTGGTACCAGTACGTGCCCGACTGCCGGACCTTGAAGTCGTAGACGAAGGTCTCGCCCGGCTTGATGCCCGGGAAGCTGACGCCCGGCACGCCGTCCATCTGGAAAGGCACCAGCAGGCCATGCCAGTGGATCGAGGTCTCTTCGTCGAGACCGTTGATCACCGACAGGCGGACCTCCTGGCCTTCCTTCAGGCGGATCAGCGGCCCGGGCACCGTGCCGTTGATCGTCACGGCATGCGCGGCCACGCCGTCCACCGTGACGGGCGTATGGCCGATGGTCAGCTTGATGTCCTGGCCCGAGAGCACCGGAGGCGCGCCGCCAGCCGCGCGCGCCCAGCCGGGCAGCAGGCTTGCGAGCGCGGCCCCGCCGCCGAGGACGGCGAGGGATTGCAGGAAGTGACGGCGATCAAAAGCCGTGCCGGGTCGATGCATGACAGCCCTTTGGCGGTGGCGCGCTGGCGAAGGGCCGTGTCGGGCCGCGACGCGATCTCAACGGGTGCTACGCGGCGTGCGTTCATCCCCCTCACCGGGTGGGAGAAAATTCAGGGCTTGTCCAGCCAATAGGCCAGCTGCTTGCGCGCCCGGTAGGCTCGCGTCTCGACCGTCTTGACGCTGACTTTCAGGAGCTCGGCGGCGTCCTGTTGCGAATAGCCCTCCAGACAGGTCAGGATCAGCGGCTCCTTCAGGCGATCCGGCAAGCGCGCGATCGCCGCCTCCAGACGGGCCATCTGTTCGGTGCGAAGGGTCGAGGCCTCCGGCCCCGGCGCCGGATCGGCATGGTCGGGGGCGCCGGGCGCGTCGATCGACCGCTCGCCCAGGATCAGGCGGCGGACGAGCAGGCGCCGTCCTCGGTCGCGACACTTGTTGAGGGCGATCGCCCGCATCCAGGCGCCGAACGGACGGGTCGGATCATAGCGGCCGAGCGCCTTCCAAGCCGCCAGGAAGCTTTCCTGCACGACCTCGAGCGCCGCATCGGGATCGCCGACGTGACGTCGCGCGAAGGCGTGCAACGGGCCTTTGTGGCGACGCATCAGCTGGCTGAAGGCGCGTTCGTCGCCCTGCGCGGCGCGCCGGGACAGCGCGCTGTCCTCATCCTCGCCGGAGACGGCGGTCACGGCGCCGCGTTCGTGAGCGCCTCGCTGACGCGGCGATCGAACTTGGCCGCCTGCTCGGGCGTCAGCACCCTTCGCATGGCCAGGACGTGCTGGACCGTTTCCATCTGCAGCGCCCCCATGGCGGCATGGAAGCGCTCGACCGCGGCCTCGACCTCCGGCCCATAGGCGTGGCGCGCCTGGATCGCCGCCGCCAGCTGGGCGTTGGCCGCCCGCAGTTCGGCCTCACGCGCGCGGCGGCGTACGGCGAAATCCTGTTCGAGCGCGTCGAGCTGGCGATCCTGGGCCGCGGTCAGCTTCAGGTCATGGTGCACCATTTCGTGCAGGGAAGGCGTGGGACGCGGGGCGAGGAAGCGGCCGGAGCCAAGCCATCCCCCGGCCGTTCCGGCCAGCAGGGCCAGAACGACCGTCAGCACCGCGCCGCGAGAGATCTGCCGCATGTCAGCGACGGCCCAGCAGGGTCGAGGGGGCCAGGTGCGCATCGATCGAGAAGGCCGAGACTTCCGGAGGCGTACGCGCGGCGGCGGCCGTGAGGCTGCCGCCGACAAGGCCCAGGCCCAGCGCCGCGACCACCGAGGCCGCGCGCAGGGGCACGAGCGCGTACGCGGCGCGCCGGCTCTGTCGCCAGGCCTCGATCGCGGTCCAGACCCGGCCTTCCAGCCCCGGCAGAGCGGCGTCGGGCTCCCGCCGCAGCGCCTCGAAAAGATGGTCGAACCTGTCGCTCATGGCCGATCCCCTGACCTCTACACGCGATCTTACGCGGCTTGCATCTCGATCCCTCACGGCCCCGGCGCGCGCAGCGCGTTCGATCAGGCCGGCTCGGGACGGACCTCGGACGACCGGAGCTTCGCCAGCAGCCGGCTGAGCTCGGCGCGCTCCGCCGTCGTCAGGCTCGCGAAAGCTTCCCGGTCATGCGCCAAGGTCTCCTGCCCGATCTGTTGGCGCAGGGTCTCGCCGACGGCGGTCAGGTGGAGGGCGTTGGTTCGACGATCCCGGCCGGGACGGCGCTGGATCGCGCCCAGCACCTCCAGCTCGTCGACGGCCTTCACGATGCTCGCCCGGTTGACGCCCAGGGCGCGCCCCAAGGCTGTCTGGTCGCAACCGGCGTGCAGCGCGATATAGACGATCGCCGTGGCCCGCGCCGGCGTGACCTTCAGGGGCGCCAAGCGCGCCGTCAGGCCGGCCATGAGGCGCACGTCCGCGTAGTGGAGCTGCAATCCCAGCCTCTCGCCCAGGGCTCCGAAAGCCGTGACTTCTTCCATGCTCCCCCGCGCCGGTCCAAATTAGGACGCTAAGCAAACTGTATCCTAAGCTACCTTATAGCCTACGGGCCTCGACCTCAAAGCCCTCGCCACGTCTGAATGCTCAATCAGACCGGATCGTCCGCATGGCGGCCAGCGGGAGACCCGCGCCGGCCGCGGCTTCGAAGACCTTGGCGTTGCGGACGGCCGCCAGGGCGTGGTCCCGCATGATCCGTTCCGCCGTCTCGGCGTCGCCGCGCTCGATCGCATCGAACACCGCCCGATGCTGGCCGTGGGCGGCCAGGAGATGGTCGTATTCGGTCACCAGGTCGGCAAGGTCCAGCGCCATCGCCCCGGCGCCGGCGAAGGGCTCGAAGCTGTTCCGCGCCAGGGCGGTCTCCACCGCCGCGTTGCCGGAAGCGCCGACCAGGACGTCGTGGAAAGCCAGGTTGTAGGCGCCGTAGCGGTCCAGATCCTCGATGCTCAGCCGGCCCGCCGCGAACAGCGCCTCGCCCTCCTCGATCAGCATGGCCAGCCGCGCCCGCGTTTCGGGAGGCATGCCGCGCTCGGCCAGGCGGCGGGCCGCGAACCCCTCGAGCACGCCCCGGACCTCTATGGCGTCGCGGATTGCAGCGCCGGACACGCCGCGGGCCGCATAGCCCCGCGCGCCCAGCCGCACCACCAGACCCTCCTGCTCCAGGGTCCGCAGGGCCGTGCGCACGGGCATACGGGAGACGCCCAGCGCGGCCGCCGTCGGGATTTCGGCGATGCGCTCGCCGCTCTTGATCTCGCCCGAGGCGATCATCTTGCGGAGGGCCATCATCACGCGTTGGCCCGGTTTCATGCGCGGCGTCTCCATGCGGCGACCCTAGCGGACGGGCTCAAGCCTTCACAAGCTCGCAATTGGATCCAATCTCTTGACGCCGTCGCTTTTGCGGTGAAAATTGGATCCAATAGGCCGAAGCCGAAAACAAAGGTGCGAGGAAACCACGATGGCTCCCGAGACGGCGGCGAAGGCCGCGCCCTGGCCGCGCAACGCCTGGTACGTCGCGTGCACGCCCAACGAGATCGCCGAAAAGCCCCTGGGCCGGCGGATCTGCGGCGAACGGATGGTGTTCCACCGCGGCAAGGCCGGCCAGGTCGTGGCCCTTGAGGACTTCTGTCCGCACCGAGGCGCGCCCCTTTCGCTGGGCTTCGTGCGCGACGGCGAACTGGTCTGCGGCTATCACGGCCTGACCATGGGCTGCGAAGGCCGGGCGACCTCGATGCCGGGCCAGCGCGTGGCCGGCTTCCCGCCCATCCGGACCTTTCCCGCGCTGGAGCGCTATGGCTTCATCTGGGTCTGGCCCGGCGAGGCCGAACTGGCCGATCCCGCCAAGCTGCACCCCCTGCCCTGGGCCGAGAGCCCGGACTGGGCCTATGGCGGCGGCCTCTACCACATCGCCTGCGACTATCGCCTGATGGTCGACAACCTGATGGACCTGACGCACGAGACCTATGTCCACGCCAGCAGCATCGGCCAGAAGGAGATCGACGAGGCCCCGGTGACCACGCGCCTCGACGGCGAAGAGGTCGTCACCAGCCGCTTCATGGAGAAGATCTCGGCCCCGCCCTTCTGGCGCATGGGCCTGCGCGGCGCGGGCCTTCCCGAGGACGCCGTCGTCGACCGCTGGCAGATCTGCCGCTTTTCCCTGCCGAGCCACGTCATGATCGAGGTCGGCGTGGCGCTGGAAGGCAACGGCGGCCACGGCGCCCCCCCCGACAAGAAGGCTTCCAGCGTCGTCGTCGACTTCATCACCCCGGAAACCGAAACCTCGCATTGGTACTTCTGGGGCATGGCCCGCAGTTTCGCGGTCACCGACGCGGCCCTGACCGACACCATCCGCGAGGGCCAGGGCAAGATCTTCGCCGAGGACCTGGAGATGCTGGAGCGGCAACAGCAGAACCTGCTGCTCCATCCGGACCGTCGCCTGCTGAAACTGAACATCGACGCCGGCGGGGTGCGCTCGCGCATGCTGATCGACAAGGCCATCGCGGCCGAACAGGCCTCCCGCGCCGTACCGTCGCCGGAGGCGTCATGATCGAGGTCCGCGTGGCGTCCCGCGCCACGATCGCCCGGGACATCGTCCGCCTCGACCTCGTGGCGCTCGACGGCGCGCCGCTGCCGCCGTTCACGGCCGGCGCGCACATCGACCTGATGCTGCCGAACGGCCTGGTTCGCCAATATTCGCTGTCGAACGACCCGGCCCGGCGCGAGCACTACCGGGTGGCGGTGCTGCGCGATCCGGCGTCACGGGGCGGCTCGGCGGCTGTTCACGAAGCCCTGAGCGAGGGCGCGACCCTGCGGATCGGCCCGCCGCGCAACCTGTTTTCCCTGGACGAGGACGGCGACGATTTCGTCCTGCTGGCCGGCGGCGTCGGGATCACGCCCATCCTCTCCATGGCCCATCGCCTGGCCGCGCTGGGCAAGGCCTTCGCCCTGCACTACTGCGCCCGCGACGCCACCCGCGCGGCGTTCCTCGACGAGGCCAGCGCCCTGTTCCCCGCCCAGCTGCATCGCCATTTCGACGCCGCGCCGGGGACACGGCTGGACCTGGATCGGGCCTTGGCCGGCCCGGCGCCGACGCGTCACCTCTATGTCTGTGGTCCGCGGGGCTTCATGGAGTTCGTGGTCGCCGGCGCCCGGGCGCGCGGCTGGGAGCCGGACCAGATCCACCAGGAATCCTTTGCGGCCGCGCCCGTGGACGCCGGGGCCGGATCATTCACCTTGCGGATCGCCAGTACGGGCCAACTCATCGAGGTCCGCCCGGACCAGACCGCCGCCCAGGCGCTCGAGAACGCCGGCGTCTTCGTACCGCTGTCTTGCGAACAGGGCGTCTGCGGCACGTGCCTGACGCCGGTCCTGGACGGCCAGCCGGACCATCGCGATCTCTTCCAGACCGACGAGGAAAAGGCCGCCAACACCCAGTTCACGCCCTGCTGCTCACGCGCGCGGTCGCCGGTCCTGGTGCTGGATCTGTGAGAAAAGGAAAACCTGGTCGGCTCGGGCCGAGCCGGCCGGGTTCGTTTGTCGATGAACGCGAGCGCGTTCGTCAGCCCATGCGCACGACGGGCTTGATCACGCGGCCGGCCTCGCCGTCGGCCACTGCCTCGTTGATCCGCTCCAGGGGATAGAAAGCGATCAGCCTTTCGAACGGGAACCTGCCGGCGAGGTATAGGTCGATCAGTTCGGGGATGAAGGTGTCGGGATCGGCGTCGCCCTCGACCACGCCACGCACCGTCCGGCCGCCGCTCATCACCGCCACCGCGTCGAGCGCCAGTTCGTCGCCCATCTTCGAGGCCCCGACCAGGCCGCACGTTCCGCGCGGCGCCAGCACGTCGATCGCCTGGCGCATGACCTTCAGATTGGCCGTGGTGTCGATCGAATAGTCCACGCCGAAGCCCGTGATCGCCTGGATCCGCTCGACCACCGGCTCGCTTCGACCGTCCAGCCCATGGTCGGCGCCCAGGCTCAGCGCCAGGGCCAGCCGGGCGGGATTGATGTCGACCACGATGATCGGACCGACGCCCGACGCCTTGGCCGCCAGGACGGCGCTCAGGCCCACGGCTCCGGCGCCGAACACGGCCAGCGAACGCCCCGCGGGCGCCTTCAGCGCGTTCATCACCGCGCCCGCCCCTGTCATGACCCCGCAACCCAGCGGGCCGAGGATCTCGAGCGGCGCGTCCTTGGAGACCTTCACCGCGTTGCGCTCGTGGCACAGCGCGAAGGTGGCGAACGAGGACTGGCCGAAAATGTTGGCGTGGATCGTCTCGCCCTCACGCGACAGGCCCGAGCTGCCGTCGGCCCGCGCGCCCATGAAGTTGCGCGGAAAGAACTCGTGGCAATAGGTCGGGGCATGGTCGTGGCAGGATGGGCAGGTTCCGCAGGAATTGAAGGTCATCACCACATGGTCGCCGGGCGCGACCTTGGTGACCCCGGGCCCCACCCGCTCGACGACTCCGGCCCCCTCGTGCCCCAGCACCACGGGCTGGGGCGTCGGCAGGTCCTGGTCGCGCATGACCATGTCGGTATGGCAGACCCCCGTGGCCACGACCCTGACCAGAACCTCGCCGGCGCGAGGCTCCTCCAGCTCGACGGTCTCCAGGCCGAAGGGGCCCGAGCGGCTGCGAAGAACGGCGGCGGTGATCTGCATGGGAGGATCCTGCAAGGACGGGAACTGTAGAACCAGGACGTCCCGCTCCACCAGGGTCGGGCGGGACACAGGACTTAGAAGGGATAGGACGTGGCCGCGGTCTTCACCGTGGTCCAGCGCCAGGTGGTGAATTCGTCGAGATTGGCCGGACCGCTGATCCGGCTGCCATTGCCCGACGCCCCCATGCCGCCGAATGGCGAATGAGGGCCGGCCTCGACGGTCTGGTCGTTGATGTGCAGATGACCGACCTTGAGTTGCTCGCCCAACACCATGCCCCGACCGACCGAGCCGGTGATGATCCCCGCCGACAGGCCATAGTCGCCCCGGTTGGCCAGCGCCGCGGCCTCGGCGTCGTCCTCGAAGGCGGTGACCACGGCCACCGGGCCGAAGATCTCCTCGTCAAAGGCGCGCATTCCCGGCCGCACACCGGTCAGGACCGTGGGCGGGAAGAACAGCCCTTCGCCGGATCCGCCGGCCGCCAGGGTCGCGCCGGCCGCGACCGTATCGGCGACGATGGCGCGGACGCGGTCCATCTGCGGCTGCGAGATCAGCGGGCCCAGGGCGACGCGACCGGTGGTCGGATCCCCGACCGGCAGATGGGTGGCCTTGGCGACCAGCCGCTCGACCACCGCGTCGTGCAGCCCTTGCTGGACGAGCACGCGTCCGGTGGTCATGCAGATCTGCCCCTGGTGCAGCCACGCGCCCCAGGCGGCGTTGGACGCGGCCACGTCCGGATCGGCGTCGTCGAGGATGATCAGCGCGTTGTTGCCGCCCAACTCCAGGGCCACCTTCTTCAGGTGCGCGCCCGCCACCTCCCCGACCTTGCGGCCGGCGGCGGTCGAACCGGTGAAGGCGATCATGGCGATGTTGGGATCGCGGCACATGGCGTCGCCAGCCTCGGCGTCGCCGGGAAGGACGTGCAGCAGGCCTTCCGGCAGGCCGGCGGCCTCGAACAATCGCGCGATCAGGAAGCCGCCGCTGATCGGCGTGCGAGGGTCGGGCTTGAGAACCACGGCGTTGCCTGCCGCCAGGGCGGGGGCCACGGCGCGGATCGATAGCACCAGCGGGAAGTTGAACGGCGAGATCACCCCCACCACGCCCAGCGGAATCCGCCTGGCCATGCTGAGCCGCCCGTCGGACGACGGCAGCAGAAGGCCTTGCGCTTCGGTGGCCATCATCGCGGCCTGCCGCACGAAGCCGGCGGCGTGCTCCAGCTCCACGGCCGCCTTGGCGTCGACCGAGCCGGTTTCGCGCATGATCCAGGGCGCGGCCTCGCCGGCCTTCTCGACCAGCAGAGCGGCGGCCTTCAGGAGCACGGCCTGCCGCGCGTCGGGCGGCAGGGCGGCCCAGGCGGGCTGCGCCGCGCGCGCGATCGCCGCCGCCGCCGCCACGTCCTCGCGTCCGGCCCGCCCCACCCGGCCCAGCACGCCGCCGGTGGCGGGCTCGACGACCTCCAACCTTCCGCCCCGCCCCTCGGTCCAGCCGCCCGAGTACAGGCGATCGCTCCAGATGGCGTCGGCGAGGAAGGGCGACGCCCCGTCGGCGGTCGGGCGGTCCTTGAGCAAGGTCATGGCGATGTCAGCCTCGATGAGGGTCACTGGGAAATGAGGACACGGCGCGCCGCCGCGGTCGACGACGCGCCGCCAGGAGGCTCAGAACGTCACGCCGAGGCGGACATAGGCCTCGCGCGGCCGGCTGTAGGTGCCGAAGATCGTGCCCGCGGCGATGTTCTCGTTGCCGGTCGTCAGGTAGCGCTTGTCGGTCAGGTTCGTGCCGCCGACCGTGACGCTCCAGGCGCCGCCGGGATCGGCATAGGCGAGGCTGGCGTTGACCACCTGGACCGCCGGACGCCTGAGCAGGTAGGTGCGCTGAGCGTTGTTCCAGCTGCTGGACGTGTAGGTCCAGTCGGCGATGGCCGTGACCGAGCCACCATTGGCCAGCTTGACCTCATAGCGCGGGCTGAAGTTGATCTTCCACGTCGGCGTCTTGGGCAGGGGCGCATCGACGAAGGTGCCCGCCTGGAAGGCGTTCGGACCGCTGACCGCCAGCACCCCCGCCAGCACGTCGGTATAACGCGCATGCACGTAGCCCACCGAGGCGTTGAGGGTCAGCCCCTCGATCGGCGCGGCGACCGCCTCGAGCTCGACGCCCTTGATCTCGGCGTCCCCGGCGTTGCGGATGGTCGGCGAAGTGCCCTGCTGGAAGTTCAGCTGAATGCCGTCGTACTGGGTCTTGAACACGGAACCATTGAGCTGCAGCCGGCGGTCCAGGAGCTTGGACTTGAAGCCGGCCTCCCAGGTGGTCGCCTTTTCCTCGCCGAACGGCTGGGCCAGCAGTTGCGGGTTGGTCAGGCGGGTCGTCCAGCCGCCGGTCTTGTAGCCCTTGGACCAGCTAACATAGGCCATCAGGTCGTCGGCCGGATGCAATTGCACGCCTACCTTGGGCGAGAAATTGCTGAACGTCTGTTCGTTGACGCCCGGCGCGTAGACCCGCACCGGATTGGCGGGATCAGGATAGCTGAGACCCGTCTGGCAGGAGATCGGCGCCAGCGGGAAGGCGCCGTTCGGGGTGATGTTCCCGTTGGCGTCGGAGCAACCGAAGAGCTTGTAGTTGAAGCCGTTCAGGTCTTGCTGCCCTCCCTCGAACAGCTTCTTTTCCTTGGTGTAGCGGCCTCCGATGGTGATCCCGATCAGGTCGACCGGGCGCCAGTCGATCTGGCCGAACGCGGCGTAGTTCTTGGTCTCCAGTTGGTTGGGACCGTCAACCTGCAGCAGGCCCTCGTCGAACGTGACGAAGTCATGCAGGGATCCCTTCTCCTTGAAATAGTAGCCGCCCAGCACATAGTTCAGCTTCTTGTCGAAGGCCGAACCCAGAAGCTGCAGTTCCTGGCTGATCTGCCACTGCTTCATGTCGAAGCTGAGCTGGGCGATATTCAGGGGCGAGCCGTCGGCGTCGGTGCCGCTCTTCCACAAGAGCTTGCGGTAGGCGGTGATCGACTTCAGCGTCACATCGTCGGTGAGGCTGTGCTCGATCGTCGCGCCGACGCCCCAGTTGACCAGGTTCGAGAAGCTGTTGCCGGTGGCGTAGCTCTTGTCGATGTCCTTGCTGATGAACCGACCGTCATAGGGCAGCCGGTCATTGTTCGGATCGGCGTCGACATTGACGCCGGCCAGCGAAGCGACATGGAGGCCGGGGCTGTACTGGGTGCCGCGCACGCCACAGAGGGCCTGGGCGTTGCGGGCCGCGATCTGGGTCGGGGTCGCGCCGATGCAGAAATTGTAGAGCCCCCCGAACAGGAAGCCGGTGGTCCCTGTCGGATCGAAGGCCGTGCCCGGCAGGTTGGTCGTTCCGGCGAAGTTGCCGGGAACCGTTTCGGTCGTGCCGATCAGGGTGTTGGCCAATCCCCCGCTGTCCTCGCGCGTGTAGTCGGCCGAGAGCACCGCCTTGGTCCGCTCGCCGGTCCACTTCAGCTTGCCGCGCAGGTTCCAGCTGTTCTCGCCGCCCTCGCGGGAGGCGGTGTCGAAGCCGGACGACGGAAAGGCCGTATAGGAGGTGGTGTTGGTCGCGCGCGCGTCGGGATAGGGGATGCGCTCGACATAGCCTTGGCGGCTCTTGATCCCGAAGGTGATCGACGAAGACAGCCCCTCGGCCAGCGGCAGGTCGGCGCTGCCCCGGGCCTGCATCAGGTTGAAGCTGCCGACGGTGACGTCGCCCTTGAACTTGAACGTGTCACCCGGGTCGCGGGTGACGATCGAGATGGCCCCGCCGATGGTGTTTCGGCCGAACAGCGTACCCTGCGGCCCCTTCAAGATCTCGATGCGCTCGACATCCAGGAGATCCTGGTTGGCCCCGACCGTACGCGCCAGATAGACGCCATCGACATAGATGCCGACGCCGGGATCGATATTGAACGCGAAGTCGTCCGAGCCGATGCCGCGAATATAGGCCGACAGCACCGACGGCGAACCCGAGAACGGCGTGCCGCCATCCAGGGTGACATTAGGAGCCAGGTTGGACAGCTGGGCGACATTGCCCACCGCCCGCTCCTGCAGGGCGTTGGCGGTGAAGGCCGAGATGGCGATCGGGACGTCCTGGACGTTCTCCGCCCGCTTCTGCGCGGTGACGACGATCTCCTCGACGACCTGACCATGCGCGGCGCCGGCCGCCGCCAGGGCCAGCACCGACGCCGCCCCGAACACCTGATGTAACCAGAGCTTGCGCCCCATGGTCCGATCCTCCCTTTTTATGTCGTTGTCGACAGAGGAGCACGGGCGGCGTCGTCAAACTTGGCCAGGCGCGAAGGCGACTTTCATGGATGCGAAGCCCGACGTCGTTTTCGGGCTCGACGGGGCTCAGCTGGCTCGAAACTCGCGCGGCCCCACGCCGTAGAAGGCCTTGAAAGCACGGCTGAAATGCGAAAGGTCGTTGAAGCCCAAGCCGAACGACAGCTCGGTGATGTTGCAGGCCCCGCCCGTCTCGCGCAGGGCGCGGGCCGCCCGCTCCAGCCGCTTGCGCCGGATATAGGCCAGCGGCGTCGTGGCCATGCCGGCGAACACCATCTGGACGTAACGCGGCGACACCCCCAGCGCGCCGGCCACGCGACCGACACTCAGATCGGGATCACAGAGGTTCTCGTCGATAAAGCGCTTGATACGCCCGCCCGCCCCCTGGCCCGGCTCGCCGTCGCGGCCCGTCCGGGCTTCCCCCTGGCTTTCCCGCACGGCGCCCGCCAGCAGGGACAAGGCCGCATCCTGCACCGCCTCGCCCATCGGGACGCCGTCGCGACCGGCATTGATCCACAGGGTGCGAATGAAGGACGCCAGCAAGGCGCCGGCCATGGCGTTTCCCGCCAGCCGGCGGCCGCACAGCGCTTCCGGATCCGGCACGCGATCGCTCAGGCGCTCGGCGGGAATGCGAAGGACGAGCATGCGGTTGGGATCGTCGAACCGGATCGTATAGGGCCGGGCCGGATCGCAGAGCATGAGGTCGCCCTCTTCCAGCACCGCCTCGCGGCCGTCCTGCAGGTTCAGGCTGCGACCGACGTCCTGGACGTGAAGCTTGAAATATGGCCGGCGCGCCGGGGACGACCGGCCGCGTCGCACCACCGCCGCGCTGGATCCGACCCGCGAAAGGTCCATGCCGCCCAGGTCGCGAACGTCGATCGTGCCTTCGAAGGCTTCGCGGTCGGCGTCCACGACGAGGTTGTCGAAGGTCGACGCGACCACCGCGTTCCAGGCGTCGAGGCCGATCCCGGTCCGGACCGCGCCGCCTTGTCTGTCGAGACTGGGCGCCAAGTCATCCTCCCTATGCCTCGCCGGTCAGCCCCAAGGGCCGCCGGCGTTCAGGTTCTTGGATCCTCGGCGAGCAATTGCTCGCGGAGAACCGTCTTCAGAATCTTGCCCGACCCCGTTCGCGGCAACGCCGCGACCAGGACCAGGGTCTTGGGCAACTTATACCGCGCCAGCCGGTTTTCGAGATGGTTCAGGATCGTGGCCAGCTCGAGGACCGCGCCGTCCCGCGGCGTCGCCACCAGATGACCCACCTCGCCCCATCGCGGATCGGGCATGCCGATCACCGCGCACTCGGCGATGCCTGGATGGTCGGCCAGGGCCGCCTCGATCTCGGCCGGATAGACGTTCTCGCCGCCGGAGATGAACATGTCTTTCTTGCGGTCCACCAGCCAGTAGTAGCCCTCGGCGTCGGCGCGCGCGATGTCGCCAGTGCGGAACCAGCCGTCGGCGGTGAAAGCCCGGGCGGTTTCCTCCGGCCTCCGCCAGTAGCCCTGAAAGACGTTGTCGCCCTTCAGCAGCAGCTCGCCGGCGACGCCGGGCGGGCAGTCGCGGTCGTGCTCGTCGACGATCCGGGTCGCGACCGTCGGCATGGCCAGGCCGGCCGAGCCCGCCCGGATGTCGATCAGCCCGATGTCGGCCGGCATGCCAAACACCGTCCCCGCCTCGCTCATGCCGTAGCCGTCGACCACGGGCACGCCTTCGGCCAGCCAGACGCGGATGTCGGCGGCCGGATGGGGCGCGCCGCCGGTGAACACGGCCGTCAGGCGGCGCAGCGTCGCGGCGTCGAAGCCCGGTTGCTTTCGCAGCATCGCGGCCATCTGCGGCACGCAGAAATAGTGGGTGACGCCCAGCGCCGGATCGCCCAGGCGGCGGAGCGTCCGGCCGGGCTCGAAGCCCTCGGACACCAGCACGGCTCCGCCATGCATCAAGGCGGGACGGATCGAGGTGATCAGGCCGATGATATGGAACATCGGCGCGTCGACCAGGAACGCGCTCTGGTGGGTGACCTTGCCCAGCCGGCCGAAATTGATCGCCGTCTGGTCCAGGTTGCGCTCCGAGAGCAGAGCCCCTTTGGGACAGCCCGAGGTTCCCGAAGTGTAGAGGATCAGCGACGGACGCTCACGATCGACGGGCGCCGCCGCCGCGGGCTGAGCCGCGTCGATCTCCGCCTGCAGGACGTCGAGATCGACGCCCTCCACGCCCGATGCGGTCATCTGGCCGTCGCCGACGATCAGCGCGGGCTCGGCGTCCTCGATCAAGGCGGCGATCTCGACGGGCGAGAGGCGCCAGTTCAACGGGACGAACATCGCCCCCAACCGGGCGCACGCCAGGTGCAGGACCGCCAGCAGGACCCGGTTCTGGCCCAGCGCCGCCAGGCGATCGCCCTCGCCCAGGCCGCGACGACGCAGCACGCCGACGGCGCGGGCGATCGTGATGTCGAGCTCGGCATAGGTCCAGCCCCGGCCGGAAGCCAGGTCGACGGCCGCCACCCGCTCCGGCTGAAGGCGCGCCTGCACGGCGACATGGTCCATCGGGGTCATTTGACCTTCCCTCCCACTGCCGTTTCCTCCCTCCTCTCGTCTCAGCTCTGTTTGGCGAGATCGTAGGCCCCGAGTCCGGGCTTGTAGGTCTTGTCGTCGATGAACTGCTTGATGCCCTCCTTGCGACCGTCGTTGTCGTAGGAATTGGCCGCCTCCTGGGCCCGGACCAGGAAGTCCTCGGCATTGTCGTAGGTCATTTCCTTGACTCGCCGGACGGCGTCCTTGGTCGCCTTCAGGGCCACGGGGTTCTTCTTCAGCAGCACCTCTGCCAGTTCGCGCACCCGCGTCTCCAGACGCTCCAGGGGCACGCTCTCGTTGACCAGACGCCAGGCGGCGGCCTTCTGGCCGTCGATCAGCTCGCCGGTCATGGCGTGGTACATCGCATCGCGCATCGGCATCAGGTCGACCACGACCTTGGTGGCGCCGCCGCCCGGCAGAATGCCCCAGTTGATCTCCGACAGGGCGAACTGGGCCTCGTCGGCGGCGATCGCCAGGTCGCAGGAGTACAGCGGGCCGTAGCCTCCGCCGAAGCACCAGCCGTTGACCATGGCGATGGTCGGCTTCTGGTACCAGCGCAGGCGCCGCCACCAGCCGTAGGACTCGCGCTGGGCCTGGCGGGTCGCGCCCAGACCCCTCGCCTCGGTCTCGCGGAAGTATTCCTTCAGGTCCATGCCCGCCGACCAGGCCGAGCCCTCGCCGGTCAGCACCAGCACACCGACGTCGTCGCGGAATTCCAGTTCGTCCAGCACCTCCATCATGCGCCGGTTCAGGGTGGGGCTCATGCAGTTGCGCTTGTCGGGGCGATTGAACTTCACCCAGGCGATGCGGTTCTCGACCGTGAAGGTCGCGGTGTCGTTGACGTCGGTCATGATCGGTCCTTGGAGATCTGGAAAGGGTCGACGCGAGGCGTCAGATCGGGAAGTGGCCGGGTTGGGTCTCGACCGTGATCCAGCGCAGCTCGGTAAAGGCGTCGATCCCTGCCTTGCCGCCGAAGCGGCCGTAGCCGGAAGCCTTGACGCCGCCGAACGGCATCTGGGCCTCGTCGTGGACCGTCGGCCCGTTGACGTGGCAGATGCCCGACTGGATCCGCCGCGCCACCTTCAGGCCGCGAGCGACGTCGCGCGTGAAGACCGAGGCCGACAGGCCGTATTCGGTGTCGTTGGCCAGGGCGATGGCGTGATCTTCGTCGCGGGCGCGGACCACGCCCACCACCGGGCCGAAGCTCTCCTCCCGGAACAGGCGCATGGTCGGCGTGACCTTGTCGACGACGGTCGCGGGCATCAGCACGCCTCGCGCGGGCCCTCCGCAGAGCTGGACGGCGCCGTCGGCCACGGCGTCGGCCACCAGGCCTTGGACATGGGCGACCGTCTTCAGATCAACCACCGCGCCGAGCGGCGTCTTGCCCTCGCGCGGGTCGCCAACCGCCAGGCCGGCGACCTTGGCGACGAACTTCTCGACGAAGGCGTCCGCGACGGCGTCGACGACGATGATCCGTTCGGTCGACATGCAGATCTGTCCCTGGTTCATGAAGGCGCCGAAGGCGGCCGCCTTGACGGCCTCGTCCAGGTCGGCGTCCTCCAGGACGATCAGCGGAGCCTTGCCGCCCAGTTCCAGCAGCACGGGCTTGAGATGCTCGGCCGCGCGCTTGGCGATGATCTTGCCCACGGCGGTCGAGCCGGTGAAATTGATCCGCCGAACGGCCGGATGGTCGATCAGGGCGCCGACCACCTCGGCCGCATCCCGCGGGGCGTTGGTGACGATCGTCAGCGCGCCGGGGGGCAGGCCCGCGGCGGCGAAGGCCTCGGCGATCAGGCCATGGGTGCGCGGGCAGCTTTCGGAAGCCTTCAGGACCACGGTGTTGCCGCAGGCCAGCGGCGTGGCCACCGCGCGCACGCCCAGGATGATCGGCGCGTTCCAGGGGGCGATACCGAGGATGACGCCGACCGGCTCGCGCACGGACATCGCCAGGCAGCCCGGCTTGTCGGAGGGAATCACCTCGCCATTGATCTGGGTGGTCAGGGACGCGGCCTCGCGGATCATCGACGCGGCCAGCATCAGGTTGAAGCGGGCCCAGCCCTCGGTGGCGCCGATCTCGCCCATCATCGCCGCGACGAAGTCGTCCGCCCGCGCCTCCAACGCCTCGGCGGCCTTGGACAGCAAGGCGCGGCGCGCGTTCGGCCCCAGCGCGCTCCAGGCGGGCAAGGCCGCCTGGGCGGCGTCGACGGCGGCCCGGGCCTGGTCCGGGGTCATGGCGACGGAGGTTGTGGCGACCGCTCCGGTGACCGGGTCGAGGCGCTCGAAGACGGCCTGGGTCGAGCTCATGATCGTTCCTTCCCTTGGCGCGACGGCGCGTCGTGGCGCCGATTATTTGTACGCTCAGCATTTTGTATGCCAGGCGAACAATATACGCAAGACGCCCTCTTGAACTATCCGCGCCTAACCGACCGCCGACGCGCGCTCCGCCCGTTCGGCGCGATAGCGCTTGGGCGAAATCCCTTCGGCCTTGGCGAAGAAACGCGAAAAATAGGCGGGGTCCTCGAAGCCCAGTTGGTAGGCGACCTCGGCAACGGTCATGTTCGAGTACAGAAGCGCGCGCTTGGCCTCCAGCAGCAGCCGGTCCTGGACCAGGCGCAGCGGTGAAGCGCCCGCCGCCTTCAGGCACGCCCCCCTCAGACGCGCGACCGTGACACCCAGCCGCCGGGCATAGGCCGCCATGGGCAGCCCCTCGCGATAGTGCGCCTCGACCAGTTCACGGAACCGCGCGACCAGTGTGACATGCCCCCCCGGGACGGCCGGACTGGCCGCTTCGCCGCGGACCAGCCGGCGCAGGGTCTCGACCAGGATGGTCAGGAGATGCCCTTCCACGGCCGCGCCGCCGGCGGGCGCGGTCCAGACCAGTTCTCGCGACAACTCTTCCAGCGAGGACGCGATCCGCGACCGGGGGTCGAGCGGAAGCTGGCGAGGCGCGCGAAACAGGCTGGCGAACGCCGGCTCGCGCCCGGTCAGGTCGCGAAGATAGCTGTCGGCGATCGTCAGCACCGAACCGGCGGTCTCGGCCTCGTAGGCGAAGCCGTGAACCCGGCCGGACGGGACCAGCAACAGGCACGGCGCGGCGAAGGCGAGCCTCTCGCCATCGACATGCATCACGCCGCCGCCGACGGCGATGTGGAACACGTGGTTGAGGTCCGCATGTGCATGGGCGCGAATGTTCCAGTCGTTGGGTCTCGTTCGATCGTCCAACTCCTCAAGATGGATGAACTTGCCCTCGACAGTCCTCAAGGGCTCTCCGAATAGAAAAAAGCTTGGAACAGCGGGACTTTTTGACACCCTCGAAGCTCCACAACGGGACCGGCGCGGTTCCACGACCGATCGAAAAATCCAACTTTTGTGATGCTCTGTCCATCCCCATGCGAAGGCGTACGGGTCAGGTTGCCTCAAGCCGCGCAAAGCGGCGCCAGGGCGGAGACCTCCATCGTGCGCACCCAGGTCGCGATCATCGGCGCTGGCCCGGCCGGGCTGTTCCTTGGCCATCTCCTGAGGCAGGCCGGCGTCGACGCGGTCATCCTGGAACGCAAGGACCGCGCCTATGTCGAAGGTCGCGTGCGCGCCGGCGTGCTGGAGCAGGTCACCGTCGACCTGATGGAGCGCCTGGGGGTCGGCCAGCGGATGCGGCGCGAGGGCCTGGTCCATGCCGGCACGAACCTGGCCAGCGACGGTGATCTCTTTCGCATCGACATGGCCGAACTGACCGGCGGCTCGACCGTCATGGTCTACGGCCAGCAGGAGGTGATGAGGGACCTGTTCGACGCCGCCCAGCAGCGCGACCTGCGCATCGTCTTCGACGCCGAGAACGTCCAGCTCCATGACGTCGACGGCGACCGCCCCCAAGTCACCTGGCGCCAGGACGGGGTCGAGCGGCGGCTCGACTGCGATTTCATCGCCGGCTGCGACGGCTATCACGGGGTCAGCCGTGCGACGATTCCGGCCGGCGTGCTCAAGACCTTCGAACGCGTCTATCCGTTCGGCTGGTTGGGCATCCTGACCGAAGCACCGCCCTGCGACCACGAGCTGATCTATTCCAACCATGAACGCGGGTTCGCCCTGGCCTCGATGCGCTCGCCGACCCGCAGCCGCTACTACGTGCAGTGCCCGCTGGACGACCGTATCGAGGATTGGCCCGACGAACGGTTCTGGGACGAGGTCTCGACCCGGCTCGGCCCCCTCGCGGCCTCGCGCATCGTCCGCGCGCCGTCGTTCGAGAAGTCGATCGCGCCGTTGCGCAGCTTCGTCGCCGAGCCGATGCGGCACGGCCGCCTGTTCCTGGCCGGCGACGCCGCCCACATCGTGCCGCCCACCGGCGCCAAGGGCATGAACCTGGCCGTCTCCGACGTGATCATGCTCTCCGAGGCCCTGGTCGAACACTATTCGGACCATTCCGACGCCGGGATCGACGGCTATTCGGCCCGCGCCCTGGCCCGGGTGTGGAAGGCCGAACGGTTTTCCTGGTGGTTCACCAGCCTGACCCACCGCTTTCCCGATCGCGACGGCTTCGACCGCAAGATGCAGGTCGCAGAGCTCGCCTACATCAGGGGCTCGCGCGCCGCCCAGGTGACGCTGGCCGAAAACTATGTCGGCCTTCCGCTGGTCTAGCCGCGCCCTGGAGACAATGATGAAGAGCAAGATCTATGAAAGCGCCGCGGCGGCTCTGGAGGGGGTTGTCTTTGACGGGATGACCCTGATGTCCGGCGGCTTTGGCCTGTCGGGCAATCCGGAGACCCTGATCCCGGCCCTGAAGGACACGGGCGTCAAGGATCTGACAGTGATCAGCAACAACTGCGGGGCCGACGGCTTTGGGCTGTGGTTGCTGCTCGACAACGGCCAGATCAAGAAGATGATCAGCTCCTATGTCGGCGAGAACAAGCTGTTCGAGCAGCTCTACCTGTCGGGCGAGCTGGCGCTGGAGCTGAACCCGCAGGGCACCCTGGCCGAGCGCATCCGGGCCGGCGGCGCCGGCATCCCGGCCTTCTACACCAGGACCGGCGTTGGCACGGTGGTGGCGCAAGGCAAGCCGGTCGAGGATTTCGAGGGCGTGACCTATGTGCGCGAGACCTGCCTGCGCGCCGACCTGGCCGTCATCAAGGCCTGGAAGGCCGACCCGGAGGGCAACCTGATGTTTCGGATGACGGCCCGCAACTTCAACCCGGTGATGGCCACCGCCGGCAAGGTCACCATCGTCGAGGTCGAGGAGATCGTCGAGGCCGGGGAGCTGGACGCCAACAGCATCCACACGCCAGGCATCTATGTCGACCGCATCATCCGTTCGACCATCAACGAGAAGCGGATCGAGAAGCTGACCACCCGGCCCCGTGAAGTCCAAGCCGGGGAGACCGTGTAATGGCCTGGACCCGCGACGAGATGGCGGCCCGCGCCGCCCGCGAGCTGCAGGACGGCTTCTATGTCAACCTGGGCATCGGCATTCCGACCCTGGTGGCCAACCACATTCCGGACGGCGTGCACGTCACCCTGCAAAGCGAGAACGGCATGCTGGGCATGGGTCCCTTCCCCTACGAGGGCGAGGCCGACCCGGACCTGATCAACGCTGGCAAGCAGACCATCACCAAGCTGCCGACCTCCAGCTTCTTCGACAGCGCCCAGAGCTTCGCCATGATCCGCGGCGGCCACATCGACCTCACCGTACTGGGCGCGATGGAGGTGGCCCAGAACGGCGACATCGCCAACTGGACGATCCCGGGCAAGATGGTCAAGGGGATGGGCGGGGCCATGGACCTGGTGGCCGGCGTCAAGCGGGTCATCGTGGTCATGGATCACGCCAACAAGGCCGGCCAGAGCAAGGTGCTCAAGCGCTGCGCCCTGCCCCTGACCGGCCAGGCCTGCGTCGACCTGGTCATCACCGACCTCTGCGTCTTCGACCTCGACCGAAAGGGTGGCGGCCTGACTCTGCTGGAGCTGGCGCCAGGCGTCATGCTCGACGAAGTCAAGGCCAAGACCGAGGCCGACTTCAATCCGGGAGCCTTCGCATGACCACCGCCTACATCTGCGACGGGATCCGCACCCCGATCGGCCGCTACGGCGGAGCGCTGGCCAAGGTCCGGGCCGACGACCTGGCCGCCATCCCTCTGAAGGCCCTGGCCGCGCGGAATCCGGGCCTGGACCTCTCCGCACTCGACGAGGTGGTGCTGGGCTGCGCCAACCAGGCCGGCGAGGACAACCGCAACGTCGCCCGCATGGCCCTGCTGCTGGCCGGCTTCCCCGTCGAGGTCCCAGGCGTCACGGTCAACCGGCTTTGCGCGTCGGGCCTGGAGGCGATCAGTTACGCCGCCCGCGCCATCCTGTCGGGCCACAACGACCTCGTGGTCGCCGGCGGCGTCGAGAGCATGAGCCGTGCGCCGTTCGTGATGGGCAAGGCCGACAGCGCCTTCTCGCGCAACGCCGAAATCTTCGACACCACCATCGGCTGGCGCTTCGTCAATCCCGCCATGCGCAAGGCCTACGGCGTCGACTCCATGCCCGAGACCGCCGAGAATGTCGCGGCGGACTATGGCGTCAGCCGCGACGACCAGGACGCCTTCGCCCTGCGCAGTCAGCAGCGGGCCGCGGCGGCCCAGGCGTCCGGCTTCCTGGCCGGCGAGATCACCCCGGTGGAGATCCCCGGCAAGGCCGGCCCGACGATCGTCGACCGTGACGAGCACCCGCGCGAGACCACGCTCGAAGCCTTGGCCAAGCTGAAGCCGATCGTCCGCGAGGGCGGCACGGTGACCGCCGGCAACGCCTCGGGCGTCAATGACGGCGCGGTTGCGCTGATCATCGCCTCGGAGGACGCGGTCAAGCGCCATGGCCTGACGCCGCGCGCCCGCATCACCGGCTACGCCACGGCCGGCGCGCCGCCGCGCGTCATGGGGATCGGCCCGGTCCCGGCGGTCCGCAAGCTGCTGGCCAAGACCGGTCTCGCGATCGCCGACTTCGACGCCGTCGAGCTGAACGAGGCCTTCGCCGCCCAGGGTCTGGCCGTGCTGCGCCAACTGGGCCTGCCCGACGACGGCGCCCATGTGAACCCGAACGGCGGCGCGATCGCCCTGGGCCACCCGCTCGGCGCGTCCGGCGCGCGCCTGGTGCTGACCGCCCTGCGCCAGCTGGAGGCCGCCGGCGGTCGGCACGGCCTCGCCACCCTCTGCATCGGCGTCGGCCAGGGCGCCGCCCTGGCGTTCGAGCGGGTCTAGGAGCGTCCAATGTCCCTGATCCTGCCTTACGCCCGTGAGGACGCCGGCCAGCCGCCGTCCCTGCATGCGCCCTACGCCTCGACGGTCGCGCGCTCGCCGCGTCAGCCGCTGGTGACGATCCCCCACACCCTGACCGAGACCACCGGGCCGGCCGGCTGCTGGGAGACCCTGATGGGCGGATCGCTGGCCGACCTGACGACCCAGCACAAGGGCGCGCCGCAGGGCCAGCGCATCATCGTGTCGGGCCGTGTCCTGGACGAGCGCGGCCGCCCCGTCCCCAACACCGTGATGGAGATCTGGCAGGCCAACGCCGCCGGCCGCTACATCCACAAGAAGGACCAATGGGACGCCCCCCTCGATCCCAACTTCACCGGCGCGGGCCGCGTCGTCACCGACGATCAGGGACGATATCAATACGTGACCGTTCGCCCCGGGGCCTATCCGTGGGGCAACCACCACAACGCCTGGCGGCCCTCGCACATCCACCTGTCGCTGCTGGGCCCGGCCTTCGCCACCCGCATCATCACCCAGATGTACTTCCCCGACGACCCGCTGATCGAGATCGACCCGATCGCCAACGCCGTGCCCCTGCCCTTCCGCCAGCGCATGGTCTCGCGCTTCGACATCGAGACCACGCGGCCCAACTGGGCGCTGGGCTATCTGTTCGACGTGGTGCTGCGGGGCCGCGACGCGACCCCGACCGAGGACGATCATGACGACTGAACAGGTCAACCCCGCCCCGCGGCTGGACAACCAGGACCCCGACCTGTTCGGCCAGACGCCGTCCCAGACCGTCGGCCCGTTCTTCCACTACGGCCTGCCCTGGAAGGGCGGCGCCGACCTGGTGGGGCAATCCGACATGGGCGCGCGCCCCGAGCTGTTTCCCGAGGACCACTACGTCCTGAACCTCGCCCCGCCCAAGGGTCCGGTGAGCGGTGAAGTGATCACCCTGGAGGGCGTGGTCTACGACGCCGACGGCAAGCCCGTGCCCGACGCCATGATCGAGATCTGGCAGGCCAATGCGGCGGGGCGCTACGCCAGTCCCGACGACGCCCGCCCCGACGTGCCGCTGGACGACGGCTTCATCGGCTTTGGCCGCGCGGCGACCGGCGAGGACGGCCTCTACCGCTTCAAGACGGTGCTGCCTGGAGCCGTGCCGGGTCTCGGCAATGGCTTGCAGGCCCCGCACATCGCGGTCAGCGTGTTCGGTCGCGGCATCATCAAGCGGCTGACCACCAGGATCTATTTCGAGGGACAGGACGCCAACGCCTCCGATCCCATCCTGGCCCTTGTCCCGGCCGAGCGACGCGAGACACTGCTGGCCAGGCGCCAGGACGGCGCCTGGCGTTTCGATATCGTCTTGCAGGGCGCGGCCGAAACCGTGTTCTTCGACATCTAGTCCACCCCAGGAGGTCGCCGCTTGCCGTCCCTGATCCGCGACCGTCCGACCTCGACACCGGCCATGCTGGCGGCGTTCGGCGACGAGGCGTTGCTCCGCGCGGCCTTGAGCTTCGAAGCCGCGCTGGCCCGCGCCCAGGCCGATATCGGCCTGATCCCGGCCTCGACGGCCGAGACGATCGCGACCGCGTGCGCGCAACTTCCGGATATCGAGGCCCTGGCGGAAGCGACGGCCAACGCCGGCGCCCTGGCGATCCCCCTGGTCGCGCTGATCCGCGGGCGGATCGCCGATCCCGGAATCGCCCGGCTCGTCCACAAGGGCGCGACCAGCCAGGACCTGGCCGACACCGCCCTGATGCTGCAGGCCAAGGCTGGCGCGACCCTGATTGTCGACGAAGCCCGACGCCTGGCGGACGCCCTGGCGATCCTCGCCGAGACCCACGCGGCCACGCCCATGCTGGGCCGCACCCTGTTGCAAGGCGCCCTGCCCATCACATTCGGCCTGAAGGTCGCCGGCTGGCTACGGGGCGTGGACGGCGCCCTGGCTCGGTTCAAGCGGGAGACCTCGGCCATCCAGCTGCAACTGGGCGGCGCGACCGGTTCGCTGGCCGGATTGGACGGCCAGGCGCAGGCCGTGATCGAGCGGCTCGCCATCCTCCTGGACCTTCCGGCCGCGGAGGCGCCCTGGCACGCGCGACGCGAAGGCCTGGCGGGCCTGGCGTCCAGCCTGGCCATCCTGGTCGGCGCCGTCGGCAAGATCGCCGGCGACCTGTCCCTGCTGGCCCAGAACGAAGTGGCCGAGGCCTTCGAGCCACGCGTTCCCGGGCGCGGCGGCTCGTCCGCCATGGCCCACAAGCGCAATCCGACCGGCTGCCAGGTCGCGCTGACCGCCGCCATCCGGGCTCCGCACCTGGCCGCCACGATGATCGCCGCCCTGCCCCAGCAGCACGAGCGCGGCCTGGGCGGCTGGCAGGCCGAGGCGCCGGTGCTGGCCGATCTTTTCCAACTGGCGCACGGCGCGCTGGCGGCCATGGCCCCGGTCATCGAGGGCCTGGAGGTCGACACCGCCCGCATGACCGCCAACCTGGCCGCCGTCGAGGTCGGGACCGACACCGGCGAGTCCCAGGCGCTGGTCGCGCGCGCGCTCGCCGCTCACCGAAAGGACCGCTGATGCCCTTCGCCCTCTCCCAAGGCGCCCGGATCTACTGGCGGGCGGACGGCGCGGCCGACAAGCCGGCCCTGTTGCTGTTGAACTCCATCGGCTGCGACCTTTCGCTGTACGACCCGGTCATTCCGCTGCTGACGCCCGATTTCCGCGTTCTTCGGATCGACACGCGCGGCCATGGCGCCTCGGACGCGCCGGCCGGCGACTACAGCCTGGACCTGCTGGCCGATGACGTCCTGGCGGTGATGGACGCGGCGGGCGCGACCAAGGCGGCGATCTGCGGCACCTCGCTGGGCGCCATGATCGCCATGGCGCTGGCGCCCAAGGCGCCGGAACGCGTGGAAGCCCTGGTCCTGGCCTGCACGTCTCCGGCGATGGATCCCTCGACCTGGAGCCAGCGGCTGGCCCTGGTCCGCGCCGAGGGGCTGGGCGCGATCATCGAGGCGGTGCTGGGCCGGTTCTTCTCGGACGGTTTCCGCGCCCGGCATCCCGAAGTGGTCGAGACCGTCCGCGCCGGCATGCTGGCCCAGAATCCCGACGGCTATTGCGGGTGCGGCGCGGCGATCCGCGACATGGCCCTGCTGGACCGCCTGCCGGCCATCACCGCGCCGACCCTGGTGCTGACCGGCGCCAGGGATGCGGCCACGCCGTTCGAAGGCCACGGGGAGCGGATCGTCGCCGCCGTTTCCGGCGCCCGCCACGCCGTTGTCGATGGCGCCCACCTGCCCAGCCTGGAAGCCCCCGCCGCTTTCGCGGGCGCCGTGCGCGGCTTCCTGGCCGAGGTCCTGCACGGGACCGCCGAGCGAGAGGCCAAGGACGCTCTGTTCGAAGCCGGTCTGGTCACGCGGCGTAAGGTTCTGGGCGACGCCTGGGTCGAGCGCTCCCTGGCCAACCGCACGGCCTTCACCGCCGACTACCAGGCGATGATCACCCGCTACGCCTGGAACGAGATCTGGGGCCGTCCGGGCCTGGATCACCGCACCCGCCGCCTGCTGGTGCTGGCGATCTGCGCCAGCCTGGCCCGCTGGGAAGAATTCCGCCTCCATGTCCGCGCCGGCCTCGAACAGGGTGGCTTCACCCAGGACGAACTCAAGGAGACGCTGATGCAGATCGCCATCTATGCCGGCGTGCCGGCCGCCAACACCGCCTTCGCCGAGGCCGCGGAGATCATGTCCGAACTCGGCTGATCTGCGCAGGCATCCACCAAAGATCGGACCCCGAAGTTCGACGTAGAGGAAACATCAGGAGACCCGATGACCACCGGCGACCAAACCGCGCCCCGAACCAATAGCGGCCTGATCGCCGTGGCGATCTGCTGCCTTCTCGCCCTGTTCGAGGGGTTCGACCTCCAGGCCGCCGGCGTCGCGGCGCCACGCCTGGCGCCCGATCTCGGCTTGAGGCCCGAGGACCTCGGCTGGTTCTTCAGCATCAGCACGTTCGGCCTGATGGCCGGCGCCGCCCTCGGCGGGCGGCTCTCCGACCGCTTCGGCCGCAAGGCCACGCTCCTGGTCTCGGTGGCGGTATTCGGCGTGCTGTCGATCGTCACGGGCCTGGCCCATGACCTGAACAGCCTGCTGATCGCCCGTTTCCTGACCGGCGTCGGCCTGGGCGGCGCCCTGCCCAACCTGATCGCCATCGTGGCCGAGAGCGTTTCGCCCAAGTTGCGTGGACGCGCCGTCGGCTTCCTCTACGCGGGCATGCCCTGCGGCGGCGCCCTGGCCAGCCTCGTGAGTCTGGCCGGGGCCGAGCCTTCCGACTGGCGCATGATCTTCTACGTCGGCGGCGTCGGACCGCTGCTGGCCATGCTGCTGGCCATACCCCTGCTGTCCACCCCACCCAAGGCTGGGACCTCGACACCCGAAGATCGGAAATCTGGCTTCGTCGAAGCGCTTACCGGCGACGGCCGAGGCCCGACGACGCTGCTGCTGTGGATCGCGTTCTTCCTGGCCCTGCTGATCATGTACCTGCTGCTCAGCTGGCTGCCGTCGCTGATGATCGGTCGAGGCTTGAGCCGTTCCGACGCCGGCCTCATCCAGATGACCTTCAACCTGGCGGGCGCGGCCGGCAGCGTCGCCACGGGCTGGCTGATGGATCATCGCCGTTGGCGCACGTTGACGATCCTGGGCGCGTTCGGCGCGTCGGCGGCGGCCGTGACGGCGGCGGCGGGCGCGCCGGCCTCGCTGGCGGTCTTCCTTGTGGTCGGCGCGGCGTTGGGCGCCACCGTATCGGGCGTCCAATCGGTGGTCTATGGCCTGGCGCCAGGCTTTTATCCCTCCCGCCTGCGAGGCACCGGCGTCGGTGCGGCCGTGGTCATGGGACGGCTCGGCTCGGCGGCCGGCCCGTTGCTGGCCGCCGCCCTGATCGGCGCCGGCGGATCTTCCAACCAGGTGCTGCTGGCGCTGCTGCCGGTCATCGCCGTGGGCGGCTTGGTCAGCCTCTGGCTGGCGACACGCCCGCGTTCGGAGGACTGAAGCCCTTCCCGATCAGAGGGCGGCGATCCGCTCCAGCGCGGCCAGCATCCGCGCCTTGTCGAGATCACCGAGGGCGTCCAGGACCTTGCGGTCGTGCTGGGCGTGCGCGATCTTGGCTTGTCGCAGCAGCGCCTCGCCCTCCGACGTCAGCGACAGGGCGTAGGCGCGGCGATCCGTTGGCACCGCGCCTCGCCGCACCAGCCCGCGAGCCTCCAGCTGGTCGATGATGGTCACCAGGTTGGGACGCTGGATGCGCAGCACCTCGCCGATGGCGCGCTGCTGGAGGCCGGGCGTGGCCTCGATGACAAGCAGCACGGACAGATCGGTGACGCGCAGGTCGAAGGCCTTCAGCGCCGCCAGCAAATCCTTGAAAACCGCCACCTGAGCCAGGCGCAGCAGGAAGCCGACGGTGGTCTCCAGGCCACCCAGCGAGACGCCCTCGCCGATCGCTTCCCTACCCTCGCTCGCGTCGATCATTCCCGCGTCTTCCCGTCTTTCCGATCTTCGTACCACGCCGCGCGGATTCGCGCCGGGGCGTCGGCACGCCTCGCGGTGTCCTCGCCGCGTTCATGGCGCCCGTTCCGGCGATGCGCCTGACCGTCACCAGGTTCGCTCCAGTGGCCCTCGCGCAACAATGTTCTCCGAATGGTGATCATCTCGCCCATAACCGATTGAATGCGTCATACAATCATGGTCTGAAATAATTAGTACACATAACAAAATACGCGTGCCGGCGGACGCTCGGGGGTTCGTCGAGAAAAACATCGACGTACGAGGAGGAAACAGATGCCCAGGAATAGGGATATCTCCGGCCGCCTGCGCGCCGGAGGGTTGCTGGTCTGCGCCGCCGCCGGAGCCCAGGCGATCGCGTCGCCCGCCTTCGCCCAGGCCGACAGCCAAGCCGCCACGCCCGCGGTCCAGATCGAGGAAGTGGTCGTCACCGCCCGCCGGCGCGAGGAGCGGCTGCAGGACACGCCCGTCGCCGTCACCGCCCTGGCCGGAGAGGCGCTCGAGAGCCGAGGTGTCGAAAGCGTCGACCAGATCGCCAAGTTCGCTCCCAGCGTCCGCTTCGACGGCGCGGCGGCGTTGAGCGGCGGCAACTACAACGCCACCGTTTTCATCCGGGGGGTCGGCCAGAACGACTTCGCCATCTTCAGCGACCCGGGCGTCGGCGTCTATGTCGACGGCGTCTACTACGCCCGCTCGATCGGCGGCACGCTGGACGCCTTCGACGTCAGCCGCATCGAGGTGCTGCGCGGACCGCAGGGCACGCTGTTCGGCAAGAACACCATCGGCGGGGCGGTCATCATCACCACCGCGCAGCCTGGCGATACGTTCGCGGGTCAGATCGAAGGCGTGACCGGCAGCTATGACCGGCTCGACGTCAAGGGCCACGTCGACATTCCGCTGGGCGAAAAGGTCTCGGCCCGGCTATCGGCCGCCCGCCTGACCCGCGACGGCTATGGCAAGCGGCTGCTGACCGGCGACGACCTGGGCGACCGCAACGCCACCGCCGCCCGCGCCCAGCTGCGCTGGGAAGCGTCCGACGCGGTGACCGTCAGCCTGTCGGCGGACTACACGCGGGCGCGGGAACATTCCGCGCCGCAGAAGCTGCTGGTGATCGGCGCCGTCCCGGGCTTCGCGGTCGGACCGTTCATGGCCAACTTCAACACCTATGTCGCGCCGGGCCTGGGGATCACCGCGCCGAACGGCGCCAAGACCCTGAACACCTCGTTCCTGACGGACAGCCCGTTCACGACCTACGGCACGGGGCCCAACATCAACAACCTGGATCTCTGGGGCGGCTCGGCGACCGTGGACTGGAATCTCGGCGAGATCAGCTTCAAGAGCATCACGGCCGCGCGCGGCCTGAAGGCGACCTTCGCCCGCGACGGCGACAATACGCCCTTCACCTTCCGTGAGACCTTCAACCACGATGTCCAGGCCCAATACAGCCAGGAGTTCCAACTGAGCGGCCAGTCGTTCGGCGAACGCCTGACCTGGGTGACCGGCGCCTACGCCTTCCGGGAGCGCGGCACCGATTCCGGCTACGCCAAGCTGGCGCTCGGCCTGGCCCCAGGGGTCTCGCCACCGCCCTACAGCCCCTCGGCGGCGGTCTACACCAAGGTGACCAGCACCACCTACGCCCTGTTCGCCCAGGGCAGCCTGACCCTGACCGATCGGCTCAGCGCCACCGTCGGCACCCGCTACAATCGCGACGAGAAGGACTATGTGCTCGACCATCGCCGCATCCGCGACGGCGGCGTCATCGCCCGGGTGCGTCCGGGCGGATCCTGGAATTCGTTCACGCCGAAGGTCGGTCTGGAGTTCAAGGCCACGCCCGACGTCCTGCTCTACGCCTCGGTCGGAAAGGGCTTCAAGAGCGGCGGGTTCAACGCCCGGCCACTGAACGACGCCAGCGAAGTGACCGAGTACCAGCCCGAGACCCTGTTGACCTACGAGGCCGGCGCCAAGACCGCCTGGCTGGACCGCCGCCTGATCCTCAATGTCGCCGGCTATTTCAGCGACTACCAGGATATCCAGGTCACGGTGAACCAGACGCCGCGCAACTTCGTGGCCAACGCCGCGGCGGGCGAGGTCAAGGGCCTCGAGGTCGAACTGCAGGCCAAGCCGACCGCCAACTGGAGCTTCAACTTCGGCGGCGGCTACATGGACGCCAAATATACCGAGGTCGGCGCCGGATTGGCGGCGGGCCAGGTGCTGCCGATCACCCTGGCCACCCACTTCGTCAAGGCGCCCAAGTGGACGCTGAACGGCGGGGTCGAGTACGGCCGCGAGCTGCCGGGGGGCGGACGCCTGACCGCTCGGGTCGACTGGACGCACTACAGCACCGTCTACAACGACGTGGCCAACGATCCGGCCCTGACGCAGCCGGCCTACGATCTGTTCGGCGCGCGGCTGGCCTACGCCTCGCCCGATCGGGTTTGGCAGGCGGCGCTGTTCGGCTCGAACCTTTCGAACGAGCGCTACATGGTGTCCGGCAACGCCTCCAGCGGCTTTGGACTGAAGGAGGCCAGCTTCGGACGACCCCGCGAATGGGGCTTGAGCTTGAGCCGCAAGTTCTAGGACCGGGCGGTCACCACAGGTCCGTCCTCGCGGGGCTCGACGTTCGCATTCTCACCGAAGCGCCGAGCCCCGCCGTCCAACGCCTGGGCGCTGGTTCCGGCCAGGAGGGAGATCCGGCCTACGCCGCCGACACCCGCGCCTGGATCAGCTTCAGCGCCTCGTGGGCCGACAGCGCCGCGCCCTCCTGCCAGGCGTTGATGTAGCTCATGTGTTCGCCGGCGAAGTAGAAGGCGCCGTCGGGCTTGCAGAGTTCGGCGTAGTCGGTGGCCCGCTGCTCCTCCTTCCAGCCGACGGCCACGCCCTCGCTGTAGGGCGTCTGCATCCACGAGACGGTGAAGGGCTTGGTCAGCTCCTGGCCGTGTCCGGGATGGAACTTGTCGATCACCCTGCGCGAGATGGCGAAGCGCTCCTCAAACGGCATGGCCGCGTATTTCGGCGGCGCGTCGGGGCCCGAGAAGCCGATCGAATAGGCCCCGACCAGGATCCCGGTCTTCTCGCCGATGCCGCCGCTGGGATACCAGACCAGCTCGTTGGCCTCGTCGGTCCAGCCCAGCCCCCCGTACTGGAAGTCGTCCTGCTCCCAGAAGCGCCGGCTTTCCCAGGCCACCTTGGTGCCGTGGTGATATTCGGCCGCCGCGATGGCCTGCTTCACGCGCGGCGCGAAGTCCGACGGGATCTTGGCCAGCACCGGCAGCGGGATGGTGCAGATGCAGTAGTCGGCCTCCAGCGTCTGCGCGCCGGCCGTGTCGGCATAGATGATCTTCACGCCTTTCGGGGTCTTGCGCAGTTCCTTGACCACCGCCTCGAACTTCACGGCGGGTTTGACCTGCTCGTAGAGGGCGTAGGAGATCCGGTCCATGCCGCCCACCGGCTGCAGCATGGTGGCCTGCATGTCGATGATCTCTTCGAAGATCAGGCTGGCGCCCCAGAACCGCGCCTTCATCATGTCGGCCATGCGCAGCGGCGGGCCGCCCTTGGGCGGATGGGCGTAGCCGCCCGGCGAGGCCAAGAAACCGGCCCGGGTCGAGCCCTCGTAGGTGTTCTTCGACAGATCACCATAGGCCGAGAGGTAGCCCAGCAGCTTCTGCTTATCGACGCCGGTCAGTTCCTGGTCCAGAGCGCCCTTGTCGACGGCCTTGGCCAGCAGCTCGGTGAAGGCCCCGCGCGTATCGTTGACCGCCTGGCGCTCGGTGACCACCTGGCCGGCGAAGTCCAGCTTGGCCGAGCGGTTGGCGTTGACCATCACCTCCAGCGGCACGTTCAGCTCCTGGCAATAGCCGAGGATCGCGTGGTGCCATTGCGGGATGCGGGCCGGGCCGGCGTTGAAATAGGCGTGCTTGCCCTCGGCCCAGTCGACCGTTTGGTCGGGCCGTCCCGTCTGGACGATCTTCGAGCCCGCGCGCACCGACCACGCCCGTCCGCCCGGCCGTTCGCGCGCTTCCAGCACGGTGACCGTGTAGCCGGCCTTGCGCAGCTCGTAGGCGGCGACCAGGCCGGCGATGCCCGCCCCCAGGATCGCCACCGACGCGCCCTTACCCCCGGCCAGGCCCAGCTTGGGCGCTCCGGCATAGGCCCGCGGCGCGGCCAGCAGGCCCATGCCCATCATGGTGGTGTAGAGCGCGCCGTAGCCGCCGGCCTTGCCCACCGACGTCAGAAAGCGCCGTCGCGAAATACCCATCGTCTCGTCCCCTAGACTTGAAGGCTGAAGGTCGGCGTGAAGCCGCAGGCGCCGTCGCAGCACGAGGCGCGGGCCTGGGCCAGGAAGTCGGGCTCGTGCCACCAGTATTCGGCCGAGGCTTCGCACACGAAGCGCCGCCCCCTGTCGAGCGCGGCGTGCTGCGTGTGGTCCGCGAAGGGCCCGACCAGGTCGGCGACCGTGTAGACCTCGCCATGCTTGATCACCTTCGTGACCTTGGCGGCGTCCTCGATCCGGGCCAACGGGTCGCCATCGACCCAGATGAGGTCGGCATAGTTCCCCGCGGCGATCGCGCCCAGTGGCTCGTCCAGGTACGCGCCTGAGGCGCTGGTGGCGGTGACCAGGGCCTCGAACGGGCTCATGCCGTAGCGGACCATGGCCCGCAGGTTCATGTGCAGGCTGACGGCGTTGAAGTCGATCGGCGAGTCCGTGCCGGTGGTGATGCGGCCGCCCGCCCGGACGGTGCGCGCCACCTCGGCGACGTTGCGGGCCAGCGAGGCCAGGATCGGCGCGCGGTCCATGGCCGCCATCTGCTTGGCGCGCTCCAGCAGGCGGGCATATTCCCACGGGGGATAGAGCGCCTTGACGCGCGGATCGTCGACCAGCGACCGGTCGTCACCCAGCAGGGCCGTCGAGGTGAACAGGGTCGGCGTGCGCGCGGCCTTGCTGGTCACGAAGGCGGCGTTGACGTCCTGGTAGATGTTCCCCAGCGCGCTGACCGTGCGCGAATAGCCGGTGCGGCTGGTCGCGCCCAAGTGCTCCATGCCGTCCATCCCCAGGCCCAAGGCCGGATAGTGGTAGTGCGAGGTCAGCGGCAGGCCCTTGGCATGGGCCCAGGCGATGACCTCCTTCTGGCGTTCGCCCGACAGCCGGACGTAGGTCTTGATCAGGTCGTAGGATAGCGCCTCGACCCTCTTCAACTCCAGCGCCATCTGGCCAGGCTCGGTGACCGGCCGCATGAAGTTGTAGAAGATCCGCGAACCGTCGATGGCCTCGCCGGTGGCGTAGTAGCGTGGACCGATCCGCTTGCCGGACTCGATCGCCTCCTGGTCCTCGACCGTGTGATAGGCCGGGCCGCCGGGCGAGCGGGTCGTGGTCACCCCCAGCGACAGCCACAGCCGCCCTTCCCGGTCGCCATAGCCGTAGCCCTGCATCTGGCGATGGGTGTGCATGTCGATCAGGCCGGGCATCACCGTGCCGGTAGGCGCGTCGACGACCTTCACGTCGGCCGTCACCTCCCCCTTGGGGGCGACCCCCGCGATGCGGCCGTCCGAGATCAGGACGTCGACATTCTCGCGCAAGGTCGGCGACTTGCCGTCCCACAGGCGGCCGGCGCGGACCACCATCCGCCCCTTCGGCCGGACGTTGGCCCAGGTCAGGCCATGCGGCACGGGCTTGGGCGTTCCGCCGGCGGCCGGGATCAGTTTCAATTGGCCGGCGGAGAGATAGATCAGGATCCTGCCGTCGCCGCTCCAGCTGACGGCGTCAGTGACCTCGTCGTTGAGCGGCTTGGGCGGGCCCAGCAGCTTGCCGGTCTCGTCCACGGGCGAGACGTGCAGCCGGCTGGCGAAGACATAGGCCAGCGCCTTGCCATCCGGCGACCAGACGGGGCCGTCGTCGCCGCGCGTGCCCAGCGAACGGTCCGGCAGGATCGGGGCGTAGGTCCCCTTCCCGCTGGCCACGTCCACGGTCAGGATCTCGCTGAGACCCTCGCGGAAGCGGGCCGAGTACGGCTTGAAGGCAGCGTAGGCGATGGTCCTGTCGCCCGGTCCCCAGGTCGGCTTGCCCGGCTCCCAGAGGTCGCCGTACAGCCGACGGGTCTCGCCGGTCGCAGCGTCGGCGACGAACAGGCCGCCGTTCTGACTGAGGAAGGCGATCGACTTACCGTCGCGCGACCAGGCGCTGGAGACGGCCGCGCCGTCGAAATGCGTGAGCTGCCTGCTGGCGCCGGTGGCCATGTCGCGCAGCCAGATGTCCAGCGAACCGCCCTTGTCGGTCGAATAGGCCAGGGTCTTGCCGTCGGGCGACCAGGCCGGATCGACCTTGCTGAAGGCGTCGTTGATCAGCGGCTTGGCCGGCCCGCCGCCGATGTCGAGCCGATAGAGGTCGTTCAGTGCCCGGAACACCACTTGGCGGCCGTCCGGCGACAGGGCGGGACTGCCGATCCCGACCACCGGCCGGGTCCTGGCCGACAGGAAGTCGCGGCTCTTCTTGGTGTAGCGCGGCGTCAGGACGGGGACCGTGGCCGTGAAGGCGACGAACTTGACCGCGCCCCCGGGCGTGCGGCGCTTGATCTGGCCGTCGGCGGTATAGAGCATCTCGCCGGACGGCAGCCACGCGGCGCGGAACGGAAAGACGTCCTCGCCCTGGACCACCGCGCCGGCGGCGTTGCGCAGCTCGGCCTTGCCATTCTCGATGACGGTGAAGACCACGTCCTGGCCGTCCGGCGTGAAGGCCGGGCTGGCGACCGAGGCGGCGTTGAAGCGGTCGGCCGAGGCCTTGACCTTGGCCACCGTCCGCCGCGCGCCGTCCAGGCCCTGGACGTCGATCCGGACCTTGTCGACCGTGAAGGCGAGGCTCTTGCCGTCCGGCGCCCAGGAGGGCTCGAACTCGTCGCCGGGACCGGCGCTGAAGGCGGTTACCTGGCCGCTGGCGACCTCCAGCAGATGCACGCCATAGCGACCGCCCCGGTCGGATGAGAAGGCGATCGTCTTGCCGTCCGGCGACCAGCGCGGCTCGCGGCAGTCGAACACGTCCTTGGTCAGCTGTTTGAGACCCGCGCCGTCGGCGCCAATGGTCCAGACGTGGAAGTTGCCGTCGCGATAGGACTGGAAGGCGATGGTCTTGCCGTCCGGCGACCAGTCGGGCTGGGCGATCTCGTAGATCTCGTCGGTCAGCCGCCTGGCCGGCCCGCCCTCGATCGGGACCAGCCACAGCATGGCGTAGACGTCGAAGGCCACGGTCTTGCCGTCGGGCGAGACCGCCGCGCAGATGTTGGTGCCCTCGGTCGCGGTGACGCGGCTCGCGTCGACGGCCAACGGCTGGTCGGCCTTGGCGCCGGGCGGCGTCAGGGCGGCGACGCCCGACGCGGCGATCGCGCCGCCGCCGATCGAGAAAAGCCGACGGCGGCTGACGCCGCGCTTGGAACTCTTGGTCATCCTGAACTCCGAGAGGACCGGCCCGGGCCTGCGCCCGGACCGGTCGCAAGCCTAGAACCGGGCGGCGACGCGGGCGTAGTAGAAGCCGCCGCTGATCCCGTACGGAGAGTACTGATTGTAGTAGGCGAAGGCGGGCGTGCCGCGATTGGCGGCGCGAACGCTGTCGGGATAGGCGTCCAGCAGATTGTTGGCGCCGACGCTGAGCGTGATGTTGTCGGTCGCCGCATAGCTGAGGTCGAGGTCGACGATCAGCTTGGGGCTGACGGTCTCGTCGTTGGTGGCCAGCGCGGTGCGCTGGATGACCTCGCCATAGCGGGTCAGGCGCAGGTTGGTGTCGAACTTCCCGAGCGTCCAGTCGGCGCCCAGGATATACTTCTCCTTGGGCGTGCCGACGGTCAGGTCGCCGATCTTCACGCGGTCGATATAGACGATCCCCGCCGCCGCCAGGGCCGGCGGCGGTTGCACGACGCGGGTGAACTCGTTCTTGGTGTGGTTGGCCGAAAAGGTCCAGCGCACCGCGCCGAAGTCGCCGAAGTCGGTGCGGTAGTCGACCACGAAGTCGACGCCGCGCGTCTTGGTGTCGGCGAAGTTGCCGTAGTAGAAGGCCGCCTGCTGCGGGTTCAGCCCCTGGCTGGCCAGTGCGTTGCTGACCGCCGCGTTCGGCCCCAGCGTGCCGCTCTGCAGGATGCGGTTGTCGATCTTGATCTGGTAGACGTCGAGCGTGACATTCATCCGCGAAATCGGCTGGGCCACGATCCCGATCGAGTAGTTCACCGATTTCTCGGGCCGTAGCGGCTTGGCGCCCAGGGCGATGGCGGCGGGGTTGTCCGGCGGCAGCAACTGCACCGGATAGAGCTGGGTCGTCGTCGCCGGCGGCACGATCACGCCGATGGTGCTGGACGAGGCGTAGTGCTGCTGCTGCAGGGACGGCGCGCGGAAGCCCGTGCTGGCCGTGCCGCGGATCGCCAGCCTGGGCAGGATCTCGTAGCGGCTGGACAGCTTGAAGGTCTTGGCGTTCCCGAAGTCGGAATAGTGCTCGAAGCGTCCCGCCAGGGCGAACTCGAGCTTGTCGGTCACCTTCTGCTCGACGTTCAGATAGGCCGAGATATTGTCACGCGAGAACGACCCGGCCGAGAACGGCGGGAAGCCGGTCACGCCCTGCGAGCCGCCCGCGAACACCACGCCCGCCTGCGGGCTGCCGGCCGGGGCGACATAGCCGCCATTGATGTACGAGGCCGGCTCGCCCGCCACGATCTCGAACTTGTCGTCGCGATATTCCGCCCCGAGGGCCACGAACAGCGGCTCGGCGAAGACGCCGGTGTCGAGTTCCCGCGTGAGGTCCAGGTTGCTGGTCCATTCCTGGAACTTCAGCGCGCCGATGTAGAAATAGGTCGGGCTGGCCGGGCCTAGCGAGGCGTTCAGCGAGTTCTCGTAGTAGTCGACGTTGTCGCGGCTGAAGGTCGTGGACAGGTCCCAGTCGAAGCCCAACAGGCCCGCGCCCTTGGCGCCGAACGCCACCTGGAAGTCGCGGTCCTTCAGGAACAGGCGGGGCGTGTAGCCGTCGGGATTGACCGCGGTGATGTTGTTGCTGGCGTTCGGGTTGCGGAAGGTCAGCCAGGCGGCGGTGTTGCGGCTGGAGAAGGTGCCGAACGAATAGAGGCCGATGTCGTCGGTGATGGGCGAGCCGGCGCTGTAGCCCAGCGAGAACAGCTGCACCTGCGGCGAGCCGGGATGGCTGGTGTGGCGGTTGGCGGTCGCCTCGCGCGGATCCGGCGTCGAGCCGGCCGTCCCCACGCGCACCGGCTGGCCCGAGGCGTTCAGCGGGAAGTACATCTGGGTGGTGTTCGGCGTCAGGTCGCCACGATCGGTCGGATCGGTGATCCGGACGTCGGCCGTCAGGTTCACATAGCCAGCCTCGCCGAGCTTCATCCCGATGTTGCCGGAGAACTGGCCGGTCTCGCCGTCTCCCTCGGCGGTCTTGCCGTAGAGGGCGCTCATCGAGCCGCCTGTCGGGCTCTTCTTCAGGATGACGTTGATCACGCCCGCCAGGGCGTCCGAACCGTACTGGGCCGAGGCGCCGTCGCGCAGCACCTCGATCCGCTCGATCGCGGCCGACGGGATCAGGTCCAGGTCCGGCGGCGACTGGCCGTTCTGGGTCGTGCCGTTGACGAACAGGATGGCGGTGTTGTGCCGGCGCTTGCCATTGACCAGCACCAGGGTCTGGTCGGCCGACAGGCCGCGCAGCGACACGGTCTTGATCGCGAAACTGGCGCCCGCGCCGCTGTTGGAGGTGTTGGCCGACGGCACCAGGGTCGAGATCAGGTCGCGCGTCGACTGCTTGCCGCTCTTGGTCAGTTCAGCGGCGGAGATGACATCGATCGGCGCCATGCTTTCGGTGACCGTGCGCGAGGTCGAGCGGGTGCCGGTGACGATCACCTCGTCGATGACGCTGGGCGCCTCGGGCTCCGGCGGCGAGACGGGTTCGGGCGGCGGGGTCGCGACGCCGCCAACCGCACCGGACCACCCGGTTCGGATCAGGCCCGTGCGCGGCGGGGCCAGGATGATCGTCTTGCCGTCGTTGGAGATCACCGTCAGTCCCGTGCCGGACAGCAACTGCTCGAGGGCTCGGTCGACCGGCAGGGCGCCGCGCACCGATCCCGTGCGCTTGCCCTGGGCCGCGTCCGACTGGACCAGGATCTGTACGCCGGCCTGGCGCGCGAACTGGCGGATACCGGCCGCCGCCGGCTGGGCGTCGATCCTGAACGGCATGGCCTGGGCCAGGGCCGCGCCCGCGCTCAACGCCCAGACGGCCGAAGCCGCGCACAGCAACCGCCGCCTGGCGGAACGGTTCGTCCAGTCACGCATAGGCAATCCCCCATCGTTCCGAGGTCCGCCGCTCGCGGCCTCCTGACAGGACGAGGGACAGGACGCGGATTTCCGGTGGGCGCTTGCGCGATTGGTCCGATCACGGCCCAACACGCCCGCTTTCGCGCCAGCTTTGGCGTTGGGCGCCCGTTTCGCGTGCGGGCCGGCAAGATCATCCCCCCGCGCGGAAGCCCTGATCAGGTCGCGCCCGCCATCTTGAGTTTTCATGAACACCCCCGCCACAAAATCCGGAGGACAATAGAACGATCCCAGCCACATATACTGCGTCAGTATACGTGCCAGGATTCGCAGATTTACTCATATCGCCACAACGAATGAGCAATATTACATTCAATTATAGCATCGAAACTATAAATTCAGGAAATACGAGCGCGACCGATCCGGATGACTTCGGCGTCGTCCTTGACGACCGCGCCCAGCGTGGCCGCGACCGCGGCGGCGAAGCTTTCGGGTTCGTTGGTCTGGAAGAGGCCGACGAAACGTTCGCGCGCCAAGACCGGATCCTCGATGACGATCTGGCGGCTGTTGTAGCGATTGAACAGCCGGGCGGCCTGTTCGAGGCTCTCGCCGTCCAAAGCGATCTCGCCATTGCGCCACGCCAGGCTGCGCTCGATCTCGGACGGCGACTCCGCCACCGCGGGCGAAACGGCGCTGGCCAGAACGATGCGGCTGCCCGCCGACATCCGCCGCCGCGGCGCCGGATCGCCCTCGACCCAGGCCTCGACCACGCCCTCGGTGACCATGACGTCGACGCCAGCGCCAGCCTCGTCGCCGCGCCGCACCGAGAAGGCCGTGCCGACGGCGCGGACTCGGACGGGGCCCGCCGCCACGACGAACGGACGCTCGGGATCCTTGGCGACCTGGAACCAGGCCTCGCCCTCCTTCAGGACGACCCGGCGCGACTTGGGCTTCATCGCCACTTCCAGCGCGGTCTTGGTGTTGATCGCCACCAGCGAGCCGTCGGCCAGCGGCACGCGCCGGATTTCACCCAGGCGGGTGTCCAGTCGCTGTGGCCGCGCGCTCCACAGCCCGATCCCGCCGACCAGCGCGGCCGCCGCCCCGCCCGCTCCGGCGATCAGGGCGCGACGGCTGGGACGGTCGGCGACGGGAACGGCCTGGGCCGGTGGCGCGGCGCCGGCCAGGGCCCGGCCTCGATCCAGGAAGCTGATCGCCGCTTGGGCGCGCAGCAGCGCCCCGGCCCGCCGCGCGTCGCCCTTCAGCCAGGCTTGCAGCTCGGGGTCATGCTCCACGTCCAGGTCACGCGCATCGACGCGGGCGGCCCAGTCGGACGCCTCCTCGTCAATCTCGCTTGCGGACGGAATGGGGTTCATGAGCCTTGCCGACCACCGAATGATCTTGTGCCGCAGCCTCCGATAAGGCCCGCAGGATTAAACGCAAGCCCCGCGCCGACTGCATTTCCACGACGTTCTCGGTCACCCCCAGCCGGAGCGCGGTCTCCCTCTGCGACAGGCCGTGGATCCGGCGAAGGGTGAAAATCTGTCGGCACCGCTCGGGTAGTCCTTCAATCAGTTGCTGCACTCGCCCCAGTTCGCGACGCCCGGCGACCACGCGTTCCGGAGAAGGCTCATCATCTACGACGTTCAGGGCGTCAATTTCCGTGACGCAGTCGATGCGAACGATGCGCGCGCGCCGAATTTTCTCGATGGCGATGTTACGCGCGGTCCGGAAGAAGTAGGCGCGGCCGCTGGTGATGTGGGCGATGCTGTCGAGGGCGGCCAGGCGGCAATAGGTCTCCTGGATCACGTCGTCGATGTCGGCGGCGACGCTCCCCGAGCGGCGCAGCCAAGCCCGCACGTCGGCCTCGTGCGGCAGGATCTGGCCACCGACGAAGGCGACGATCTCGGCGCGGCTCTGTTTCAACGGCTCCTCGGCAATGACGATCTAGGCTGAACCAAGGTTCCGATCACGCGACGAAACCGGCAATACGCCGCCGGGGACTTCGCCTTCGCTCCGGCCTGGGCGCCGCTGCACGGGGCAAAGCCCGGTCGCCGGCGCCTCAAGCGCGCCATCGCGCCATCGCGCCAAGTCCGGCGCCTTCAGGCCCCGGGCTCGTGTCTGGCTGGCGGATCCACCTTCTTGGCGCCTAGTCTCCGCCGGCCGCTTGAAACAGCGTGGGCAGCAGCGCCAGGGCGACTGCGATCCCGGCCAAGGCGGGCCAGCGCCAGAGCCCCATTCCGCGCCAGGCGCTGGCCCAGCCGGCCGAGACCCTGCCCTCGCGCGACAGCCGCAGGGCGTAGACCGCCACGCCCGACACGGCCAGGGACGTCAGGGCCAGGCCGAAGACAAACCAGACCAACTTGGTCCAGACCCCGCCGATCGTGCCGAAATGCAGCGGGTCGGCCATTTCGGAGATACGCTGGTGCACCGTCAGGTCGCGTCCGTCGGTCGTCAGCACGACCTTGCCGGTGGCCGCATCGGTCCAGGCGACATTGGCGCGCTCGCGGACCAGCACGGCCCTGTGCTGGCCCTGGAACTGGAAGGCGCCGACCTTGCCGGACGGAAAGACGATGCGCTGGATGCGCAGGTCCGGATAGGCCGCCCGGGCGGCCGCCAGATTGCCCCCGAGCCGGTCCGCGACACCGCGCGCGTCGAGCTTGACGGCGACGACCTTGGCCCGCGGGGCTGGCGGCGCCTTGGCCACCGTGCTCTCGGCCAGGTACCAAAGGCCTGTTACGGCGATCAGGGCCACGAACCACAGGCTCCACAGCCCGGCAAGCCGGTGCAGGTCGCCCAAGGCCGTGCGGGCGTCGCGCCAACGCACGGGCCGCAGGAAGCCTCGCCACCACTTCTTGTAGACGACGAAGGACGTCGCCAGGCTGATCAGCAGCAGAACCGACAAGGCCGAGACGATCGGCACGCCGATCCCGGTCGGCAGGTTCAGGTGACGGTGCATGTTGCGCAAGACACGCTGGGCCCCGACCCAGGAGCCCTCCCCCTGCACCGCACCCGTCGACGGGTGCAGATAGACGAAGCCGCGTCGGCCGTCCCGCCCCTGGATCGTCGCGATCATGGCGAAGCCCCGGTCGATCGGCGCATCCAGCAGCAGGATCCTGGCCTTCGGATGCAGGGCCGCGACGTTGCGGGCGGCGGCCGACCAGGCCAGCGGCCCCTCGACCGTCGCCGGATCAACCCGCAGAGGCGGCCGCAGCAACCAGTCGATCTCATTGCCGAACACCGCGACCGTCCCCGTCAGAAAGACGAAGCCGAGCAGGATCGACAGCTTCAGACCCACCCACTGATGCACTCGCCACCACAGGCGCGAGCCCTTGGCTTTGGCCACGCGCCTCGGCGCCGCCCCCGCCTGGACCGGCGCGCGCTCGAGGCTCACCATTCGCGCGAGACCTCCAGGAACACCGAACGCGGCTCGCCGGGGAAGTGGCCGGTGCGGTCGATGAAGCCCGAGGCGGCGTAGGTTTCGTCGAACAGGTTGTCGACCCGCAGGAGCGTCGACCAGGGTCCGGTCCTGTAGATCACCGAGGCGTCAAACACCGTGTAGGGGCGCACCTTCTGGCCGCTGATCGAGGTGCGGACGTCGACATAGTCGCCGCCCAGCGCCAGGGCCAGGCCCAGATCAGGGAACTGGTAGCGGGTCCAGAAGCCGCCCTTGTGCCTGGGGGCGTTGGCGAAGCGGTCTCCGACGCTGTTGGTGATCACCGTCTTGCTGTTGGTCTTGGTGATACGGGTGTCGTTGTAGGCGTAGGAGGCGGTCAGCACCCAGTTCTTGGTGAGATCGGCGACCAGATCGAACTCGGCGCCCTTGCTGGTCACCTCGCCGAACGCGACCATGTCATTGACGCCGTCGCCGCCGACGTCGCCGCGCGGGTCGCTCTGTAGGATATTGCTGCGGACGATCTCATAGACGGCCAGCGTGGTCTGCAGGCGACCGCCCAGCAACTCGGTCTTGACGCCGCCTTCCAGGATCTCGCCCTCGGTGGGCGCGAAGGGGCCGCCGGCCAGGGGATCCTGGCTGGAAACGCTCTGCGGCTCGTAGCTCTGGGCCCATTGGCCATAGACCGAAACGTCGGGACGCGCGCGCCAGACAAGACCCGCCCGCCACGTGGCCTTCTCGTCCTTGAAGACACTGGCGTCGGACGTGTCCTCGTACCGGTCGAAGCGCACGCCGGCGGTGGCGATGAACGGCCCGACCGTCGCCTCCTCCAGGAGATAAGCGCCGGACCGTTCCTGGACGGCCGAGGTGCGCACCCGCGCGCCCAGTCTGTAGGTTTTGGGATCGGTCACCCCATAAGCGGGATGGGTCAGGCTGAGTGGCGCGGGCAGGCCGGCCACGGCGGTGAAACCGCCCAGCAGCGAGGGGCGGTTGTTGTTGATCAGCTCGCTGCGGTAGGCGTCGACGCCCAGCAGCACGCGATTGCGCACCGTACCGAGGTCGCGTGACCAGACGGCGTTGGCGCCGACGCTCAACTGATCGAGATCACGCTCCTGATCGCGAAACTCGCGGCGCGACAGGTCCAACACGCCGTCGCCGTTGCTGTCGGCAAGGCCGCGGGGCTCGTGATACTGCTGGCGCTCCAGGCTTTTCGAATAGCGCAGGCCGGCATCGACCTTCAGGCTTTCAGAGACCGGCCATTCGACCCGAGCCTGCAGCACGTCGGCCGTCAGATCGAGGAAATCGCTCTTCTCGTTGTGGTTCCAGCGCCGGTCGGCGAGGAAATTGCCCAGATTGTCGGTCGGCACGCCGCGCAGGCGGTTGCCTTGCAGGTTCTGCTCGTAGCGCGTGGCCTGCACGGTCAGGACAGCCGGGCCGAGATCGGTACGGACGCCGCCATCGAGGATCAGGACCTCGCTGCCGGCGTTGCGGCGCGGGGTGTTGCGGTCCTCGTAGAAAACGCCCAGCCGGCTGGCCGGCGCCTTGTCACCCGGCAGGAACCCCTCGATCTCGACCGAGCCGCCATGCCGCGCCTCGGTCCCGACCACGGCCGTGGCCCGCGCCGCGAAGCGCTCCTTGGGCGTCTTGGTGATGTAGTTGAACAGGCCGCCCGGCGCGCCCGGGCCGTAGAGCATGCCCGCCGGCCCCTTGAGGAACTCCAGCCGCTCGACGTTGAACAGCAGCGGCGCCGAGAAGGCCACGTAGGGATCGCCGCGCAGGCCGTCGAAGAAAATCTCCTCCTGACGAAAACCCCGGGCCGTGACGCCGGCGTAGGAGAACAGGCTGACGCCGGCGATGTTGCGATAGAGATCCTGGGCGTCGCGAGCCCCCTGGTCGCGGATCAGCTCCGCGTTCAGCACCTGGATGTTGAGACTGGACTCCAGCGGCGCGGTCGCCAGCTTGCCGCTGGTGATTTCCTGGGCGCGATAGAGCTGACGGGCGCGGGCGGTGACGATCACCGTAAGGTCGGGCTCGTCCTCGGCCGCCGCCGGCTCGGCGTCGCTCGCCTCGATCGCCCCAGCGGGACAAGCGCCGCCCAGACCAGCGACCAAGGCCAGCGCCGCCACCGAAGGTCTCAAACGTCCACGAAAACTCACCATGCCCGCTCCATGCCCCAAGAAAGGCGGGCCAATTATCGCAATTGATAATTATTCGCAATATCATATCGATGGGATGACCTGTCGAAGGACGGACTTGGCGCGCGCCGCCCGGAGCGAGGTGAAGATGGTGCTGGCGCCGCCGCTGGCGGTCATCGGCGCTGGGCCGGCGGGCATGACGGCTTCAGGGTGACGCCGGTGGTGCGCGAGGCGGCGCGTTCGACCCAGGCGGCGCCGCGCCTCTGGGTCGAGGCCCTGGCTTGGCATGGCTTCTCCTGGCGCGGGCGGCTGCGCGCTCACCGCGCCGAGGCGGCGTCCTCGATGAGCGCGGCAACCTTGTCGGGATGGGAAACCATCAGCGCGTGGGAGGCGCCCTCGATCGCGACCGTCTTGCGCACCCGGGCGCGCTCGGCCATGAACCGCTGGGCCTCGGCGGGGATGTTGCGATCGGCCGAGCCGTAGATCACGTAGGATGGCAGCCGCTTCCACGACGCTGTCGTCGCCATGTCGGAGAGCGCGCGCCCTGTCACCGGACGCTGGGTCGCCGCCATCAGGGCCGCCGTGGCGGCGGGCACGTCGGCGGCGAACTGGGCGTGGAACTTGGCGGGCTGGATGTAGAAGTCCTCGTCGCCGTCGGGCAGCACCACCGGCGACAAGGCGCTGGCGAGCGTACCGCCGGGGAACTTGCCGGACAGCGAGAGCGCGGACTCTCCCGCTTCGGGCAGGAAGCCGGCGACATAGACCAGCGCCTCGACGTTGCCATTGCCGTTGGCCGCCTCGGTGATCACCTCGCCGCCGTAGGAATGCCCCACCAGGATGACGGGGCCGGGGATCGACTTGACGAGCGCGGACACCATCTCGGCGTCCGAACCCAGGGCGCGGAGCTGATTGGCCGCGGCGATGACCCGATAGCCGTCGCGGCTCAGCCGCGACACCACGCCGTTCCAGCCCGAGGAGTCGGCGAAGGTGCCGTGGACCAGCACGATCGTCGGCTTCTCACGCGGCGGCGCGGCCTGGGCCGCCGCCGCGCCGGACAGGGCGAGGACGGCGGCGAGCGACAGGGCTTGGAAGGTCTTGCGCATCGGGATCTCCGTGAGGGCCGGGACGGCCTGTGCGGAGAAGGATGCGTCGGCCTTCCGGGACGCGGCTATCTCCCGGAAGGGACGCCCTTCTCCTCCCAAGGTCCAGGGTGCCTGCGCCAAGGGCATGGGCGTCCCCGCCGCCACGGCTGGGTCCTGCGTCGCCTAGAGCAAGGTCATGCCGCCATCGACCTTGAGATTGACGCCGGTGACGAAGCTGCTGGCGTCCGAGGCCAGGAAGAGCGCCGCCTGGGCCAGCTCTTCCGGACGGCCAAGACGGCCCAGGGGGATGCGGGCCGCCATGCCGCGTTCGAACGCCTCGCGCTCTTCCGGGGGAACCCCGAGCTTCTCCAATATGGCGGTGTCGACCGGCCCCGGGCTCAGGACGTTCACGCGGACGCCCCGCGCCTTGAACTCCAGCGCCCAGCTACGCGCGAAGGCGCCCAAGGCCGCCTTCGATCCGGCGTAGACGGCGTGTCCCTCCAGGGTTTTCTCGCTGGCGATCGAACCGGTCAGGATGATCGCCCCGCCATCGCGCAGGAGCGGCTGGATCTTCTGGACCCCGAAGAACGTCGCCCGCGCGTTGGTCGCGAACTGGGCGTCGAACTCGGCCTCCGAAACCTCGGAAGACGGCGTGATCGTGTTCACGCCGGCGTTGGCCATATAGATGTCCAGCCCGCCGAAGCGCGATCGCACCAGTTCGGCGATCGCGTCGTGGTGCGAGAGATCGGCGACGTCACCGACCAGGCCGAGGGCCCGGGCCCCGATCTGCGCGACCGCCGCATCGACCACCTCGGCCCGGCGCCCCGTGACGATGACCGAGGCGCCTTCGCGCGCGAAGAGCTTGGCCGACGCCAGGCCGATGCCGCTGTTGCCGCCGGTGATCACGGCGACCTTGTCTTTGAGCGTGTCCATTTGTGCTGCTTCCAAGGGTGTTTCGGTGTGTGGAAGCCCCCAGATAGCCTTGACAAAAATTCAAATAAGATGGGCCAATGGCAAAAATCTTGTTCCATAATGGATCAGATAGTGGACCCTCTCGACAACGCCGCCGGCTTGGCGGCCTTCATCAACACCGTGGAGGCGGGATCCTTCAGCGCCGCCGCGCGCGCGGCCGGCGCGACCCCTTCCTCCGTCTCCAAGAGCGTCGCGCGGCTGGAACGCCGGCTGGGCGTGGTCCTGTTCGCGCGCTCGACCCGCACGCTGAACCTGACCCCGGAAGGCGCCGCCTATTTCGAGCGGATCACGCCGCTGCTGCGGGCCCTGGCCGAGGCGCAGGACGTCGTCCAGACCGCGGCGGCGGCCGAGGGGCGCCTGCGCGTCTCCCTGCCCACCGACCTGGGCCGCCTGCTGATGGACCCGTTGACGCGGACCTTCCTCAAGCAATACCCGCGCATCCGCCTGGAGCTCGACATGACCGACCGCCATGTCGATCTGATCCGCGAGGGCTATGATCTCGTCCTGCGCGCGGGCCGGGTGGATGACACCGAACTGGTGATCCGCGCGCTCGGCGCCGCGCCGCTGGTCCTGGTCGCCTCCCCCGACCATCTCGACCGCCATGGGCGACCCCAGACCCTCGAAGCGCTTCGGACCGCGCGCCACGTCCGCTACCGGCTGGGCGGGCGGCCTTTCCCGATCACCTTCGCGGACGGCTCGACGCTCTCGCCGGAGGGCGTTCTCGACTGCGACTCCGGGTTCGGGCTGAGGGCGGCGGCGGTCAACGGCGTCGGCATCGCCCAGCTGCTGCGCTGGACGGTGGACGAGGACCTGCGGGCCGGTCGGCTGGAGATCGTCATGCCTCACGCACCCCTGCCCGCGGCGCCGTTGCAGATCCTGCACGCCTTCGGCCGCTTCCAACCCCTGAGGGCGCGACTGTTCGCCGACTTCGTGGCCGATCAGCTGGCGGCGCTAGGCCGCGAGGGCGACGTTCCGAAGCCGGGTTAGACGGCCTAGACCTAAGTACAGTTCCTTTTAGGGCGTCCTCGCCGATACCAACACTGTCGAGCCGTGTTAATCGGACGCGACAGGGATGACGAACGTAAGAGTTTTTCCGATTTCATCTTACGGCCGACGAAGCGGCAGACGAGCGTCCCACCTGTCCGGCTCAAAATGCGCGGCGTCCGCAGCCCAGGACCTGGGCTGCGGACGCCGTGCTCCGACAGCTGGCCAGCGAGGAGCCCCGCCATGACAAGTCCCGATCAGAGCCCCACCGTCGTGCGTGAACCCGGTCGCGTTCGCGTGTTGTTCGAAGGCCACGACATCGCCGACAGCGACGACGTGGTGGTGGTGCGTCAGGCGGGGCATCCGCCGATCCGCTATTTCCCGCGCAAGGACGTGTTCATGGTGTTCCTGAGCCAGACCGACAAGGTCACCCGCAACCCCGACAAGGGCGACGCGCGCTACTTCACCATCTATCGCGACCAGCACCTGGTCGAGAACATGGCCTGGTCCTACGAAGCGCCCAACGCGGCCTTCGCCGACATCGCCGGTCGCATCGCCTTCCGTCCCGAACATGTCGAGTTCCAGGTTCATGGCCGTACGGCGGCGGACACGGCGATCACCGACGAAGACGTCGAGATCGACGGTTAGCCCGCGAGCCTGACGCCACGCACCCTATCGGAGGAGGACAGGATGACCACGGCCCCGACCAGGATCCTGCTGCAAACCACCATCGTTCCGACGGCGGACGATTGGTCCATCGCCCGCTTCAGCAAGCTGGGCCAACTGCTGGCCGCGCAGGTCGGGGCCGGCGGCCGGCGGCTGTATGACGTGACCCTGCGCGACCGCGACCCGCCGGGCGCGCCCGACACGGTCCTCTCGACCCTGGACCAAAGCGACTTCGACCAGCTCTGGCTGTTCGCCGTCGACGTCGGCGACGGGCTGACGCACGAGGACTGCGGCGCGATCTCGCGCTTTCGCCGCGCGGGCGGCGGCCTGATGGTGACACGTGACCACATGGACCTGGGGTCGTCGATCTGCACGCTCGGAGGCGTCGGCGCCGCGCACTATTTTCATACGCGCAACCAGCACCCCGATCCGGCCCAGCACAGGCCCGACGATCCCTATACGACGGCGATCTCATGGCCGAACTTCCATTCCGGCGCCAACGGCGACTATCAGACGATCACGCCGGTCCTGCCGATCCATCCGGTGCTGAGCGATCCGGCCTCGCCCACCGGTTCGATCCGCCACCTGCCTTCTCATCCGCACGAGGGCGGGGTCCGCGCGCCCGAGGACGAGAGCGCCCGCGTCATCGCCACGGGGACCAGCAAGGTCACGAGCCGCCCGTTCAACATCGCCGTGGCCTTCGAGGCCGGCCCGACCGGCGGCCGGGCGATCGCCCAGAGCACGTTCCATCATTTCGCCGACTACAATTGGGACACCCGGTCGGGCAGCCCGAGCTTCGTCGTCGAGCCGCCCGGCGACGGCCTGATCACCACGCCCCAGGCCATGGCCGACACCCAGCGCTACGCGCTCAACGTGGCGGACTGGCTCGGCGCCAAGCCGTAGGTCGCCCACGGCCGATCGATGATGAACGCACGGGGAATTCGTCGCGCGTCCGTCCTCGCCCGGTGGTTCAACCGGTGGAGTCAGGCGACGAGCCATCGGGGCTAGACCTTTGGATAGGTGTCGCCCGACGGGATTTGAGCCGATGAAAGACGCTCGCGGCGATACCAGCCGCGCAAGGACCTATAACTTGTCCAGTGTGCCTCTTTTCGCGATCGTCGACGACGACAAGGCCATGCGCGAAGCCCTGGCGGAACTGATCGAGGTGTTCGACTTCGCCTGCCTCACCTTCGACGGAAGCGAGAGCTTCCTGGCCGCGCACGCCCCGGGACGCTTCGCGGGCCTGGTCACCGATCTCAACCTGCTGGGCGAAAGCGGATTGCAGCTCCAGCAACGCCTGAAGACGCTCGACCCAGCCTTGCCCGTCATCATCATTTCCGCCCAGGCCGACCTGGCCACGCGGACACGAGCCTTGGCGTCGGGCGCGATGGCCTACCTCACCAAGCCCATCAACGACCAGGTTCTGCTCGGGCGCCTCAACGCGGCCCTGGCGTGGGGCCGCGAAACCTTCGAGCCCGACTGAGCCCTCTCCAGACCCTTCATTCTCCATGCCCGACAGCCCGACGACCATGAGCCAGGACGCCTTTGGCCAAAACGCCTTCGGGCCGGGCGACGCCTTGGCGGATCTGTGCGCCGAAAGCATCATCGTCTTTGGCTTGGACGGAACCATCCGCGCCTGGAACGCTGCCGCAACCCGGCTGTATGGCTGGGCGGTCGGGCAGGCGCTGGGCCAGGACGTCGACGCCCTGCTGGCGGCGCCGGCCCACGCGCCGCATCCCCTGGCCAAGGCCCGCGCGCTCGCGGACGGCGGCTGGTCGGGGCGGCTGCAGCGCCGCGCCGCGGACGGCCAGGAGCCTGTCGTTCAGGTGCGCTGGACGCCGAGGTCGGACGCCCTGGGGCGGTCCGACGCGATCATCGAGTTCAGCGCCGCCGTGGAGCAGGACGAGGCCTTCGCGCGCTTCACGGCGGGCGAAGCGCGCTATCGCCAGATGTTCCTTCGCGCCCCGGTCGCGCTGATGCGGGCCGACGGAAGCGGCGTCAGCCGCCTGGCGCGCGAGCTGCGCGCGTCGGGGGTGGCGGACCCCGCCGCCTATGTCGAAGCCCATCCGGACTATCTGGACCAGGCGCTGAACGTGGTGGCGGTGGCCGAGGTCAACGAGCAGGCAATCCGGCTGTTCGGGGCCAAGGAGGCCTCCGAACTGATCAAGCCGGTGCGCCACTTCTGGTCGGACTCGCCCGACACCTTCAAGCGCGCCCTGATCGCGCGGTTCGAAGGGCGCCCCTATTTCGCCGAGGAGACCCGGATGCGCACGCTCGACGGGCGCACCCTCGACATCCTGTTCTCCCTGGCCTTTCCGCCCCCCGACGTCTTCAACGGCGAGGCCCTGATGGGGCTCTTGGACATCACCGACCGCCGCAAGGCCGAAAGCCAGTTGAAGGCGCTGCAGGCGGATTTCGCACACGCCGCCCGGGTCTCGACCCTGGGCGAGTTGACCGCGTCCCTGGCGCACGAACTGACCCAGCCGTTGGCGGCGATCGCCGCGAACGGCCAGGCGGCGCTGCGCTGGCTCGACAAGGCCCAGCCCAACATCGCGCGGGCCAAGGAGCGCGCGGATCGCATCGTCCATGACGCCAACCGGGCCGCCGAGATCATCCAGGGCATCCGCGGCCTGGCCACCAACCGCGCGCCCGAGAACCGCGCCCTGGCGTTGAACGACCTGGTGCGCGAAGTCCTGCTGATCCTGAAGCACGACCTCGATGAAAAGGGCGTGCGGGTCACCTGCGCCCTGGCGCCGAACCTGCCCGCCGCGATCGGCGACCCGGTGCAGCTCCAGCAGGTCATCGTCAACCTGATCATCAACAGCCTGCAGGCGATGGTTCAGGCCGAAAGCCAGGACCGCGCCATCCATCTGCGAACGTCGATCGAGGACGACGGTCACATCGGCTTTTCGATCCGCGACACCGGCCCGGGCGTGCCGCTCGAGAACCTGGATCGCGTCTTCTCGGGCTTCTTCAGCACCAAGGCCGACGGCATGGGCATGGGCCTGGCGATCTGCCAGTCGCTGATCGCCGCGCACGGCGGCGAGATCGTCGCCGCCAACGCCCCCGAGGGCGGAGCCTGCTTCCGGTTCACCCTGCCGATATATGGTGGCGCCCCGGGAGGGCCTGACGCCCAGGCCGATGCGAACGGGCGATGAGGACCTATACCGGGGGATAGCCCACCCCGCCCTTTCATCCAATCGACCCACGACCGCTCGCGGTCCTAGCCTCCCGGCCTCGGTTCTGGATCAGGCTTGGGATAGCGACATGAAGATCGTGGTGGTGGGCGGCAGCGGGCGGATCGGCGGCAAGCTGGTCTACAATCTGCGCCAGGACGACTACAAGGTCCTCGAGGCCTCGCCGACCTTTGGCGTCGACACGGTCACCGGCGCCGGGCTGGAACAGGCCCTGAACGGCGCGACCATCGTCGTCGACGTGACCCAGTCACCGTCGCTGGACGGCCCGGACGCCAGGGCCTTCTTCGAAACCTCGAGCCGCAACCTCCTCGCCGCCGGCCTCGCCGCGGGGGTCCGGCACCACGTCGTCCTGTCGATCGTCGGCGTCGACCGCCTGCAGGCCAGCGGCTACTTCCAGGCCAAGAAGATCCAGGAGGACCTGCTGCGGGCGTCGGGCCTGCCCTTCACGATCCTGCGCTCGACCCAGTTCTTCGAATTCATCACCGGCGTGGTTCAGGACAGCGTCGACGGCGACGTGGTGATCTCGCCGGCCCTGGTGCAGCCGATCGCCGGAGAGGAGGTCGCCGAGACCCTGGCCGACATCGTCCTGGGTCCGCCGCTCGGCCGGATCACCGAGGTGGCCGGTCCCGAGCGTCTTCGCCTGGACGATCTGGCGACCCAGGTCCTCACCGCCTACGAGGACCCCCGCCGTGTCGTCGCCGACATCCACGCCCGCTATTTCGGCGCGGAGCTGGACGATCGTTCCCTGATTCCCGGCGACGAGCCGCACATCGCCTCGACACGCTTCCATGACTGGCTGCGCCAGAGCTTGCAATCGCCGGCGCCCGCCGCCCGTGTCTCGAACCGGAAAGGCTGAACATCATGAAGATCGTTGTCACGGGCGGCACGGGCGTCGTCGGCTCCAGGATCGTCAGGATCCTCACGGCCCAGGGCCACCAGGTCACGGTCGCCTCGCAGCGGACAGGCGTCGACGTGATCACCGGCGAGGGCCTGGACGAGGCGCTCGTCGGGGCCGAAGTCGTCGTCGACGTCGTCAACTCGCCGGCCTTCGACGACGCGACGGCCCTGCGGTTCTTCGAAACCTCCAGCCGCAACATCCTCGCCTCGGCCTCGGCCACGGGCGTGCGCCACTATGTGGGCCTGTCGATCGTCGGATCGGAGCGGCTGTCCGGGAACGGCTACTTCCGCGCCAAGCTGGTGCAGGAGCGGCTGATCAAGGACGGCGGCGTGCCGTTCACGATCGTCCGCTCGACCCAGTTCTTCGAATTCCTCGACGCCGTGGTCGAAGCGGCCGCGGATGGCGAAGAGGTTCGACTGTCGCCGGCCCGCGTCCAGTTCGTCGCCGCCCAGGATGTCGCCAGCGCTCTGGCCGACATCGCCCAGCGCGCGCCCGAGAACGAAACCCTCGAGGTCGCGGGCCCCGATCCCTTCCGGCTGGACGACCTGGCCCGACGCTATCTGGCCGCGCGCGGGGACGGCCGGCGCGTCGTGGCCGATCCCCAGGCGCTGTATTTCGGCACGGTCCTCAACGACGAAACCCTGATCGCGGGCGCGGTCCCACGGTTTGGCCATACCGAGTTCGACAGCTGGCTTCGGCAGCAGGCCTCCGTCGCCCCCTAGCCCCACCAGGACCCTACGCCATGACCGACGTCGCTCCCGTAACCCTGGCTCAACTGCGCGCGGCGTTCCCCGCCCTGCCGAAGTCGCCGCTGATCGGCCGGGCCTTCGACTACGCCCGCGACCGCAGCCCCGCCTACCTGTTCAACCATGTCGCCCGCTCATGGACCTTCGCCGCCCGGCTCGCTGCGCTGGAGCGCCCGGCCCACGACGCCGAGGTGCTGGCGGTCTCGACCCTGCTGCACGACCTGGGCCTGACCGACCATGCCCCCGGGCCCAACCGCTTCGAGGTCAATGGGGCCGGGGTCGCCGCGGCCTTCGTGCGCGCGCAGGGCTTCGACGATCGGCGCGCCCAGCTGGTCTGGGACAGCATCGCCCTGCACGCGACCCCGTCAATCAGCGCCTTCAAGGAGCCGGAAGTCGCGCTGTGCGCGCGCGGCGTCGGGATCGACTTCGGGACGCCCGACAACGACCTCCTGGGCGCACCGGTGATCGCCTCGATCATCACCGCCGCGCCTCGACTGGACATGAAGCGCCGGTTCACGGCCTGCCTGTGCCACATGGCCGAGACCAAGCCCGAAACCACCTACGCCAATTTCATCCGCGATTTCGGCGAGCGGCTGGTGCCCGGCTACAGGGCGCCGTCCTGGGTCGATGCAGTGTTCAACGGCCCCTTCTCCGAATAGGCCTTCCGAACAACGAACAGGGCCGGCGCCGATGAGGCGCCGGCCCTTTCTCTGAAACGAGGTCGCGTCAGTCGGCGGCCATGGACTCGTCGAGCCAGGCCTCGAAGGTCGTCGCGCCTAGGATCGCGCCGGCGTCCGGGATCAGGGTCTGGTCGTCCAGCACGGCGCCGAAATAGAGCGCCTTGGGATCGGCCACCACGGCGCGGGGGTCCTGCTGGGCGCTCAGATACTGCTCGGCGAAGGTGTCGAGGCGGAACGTCTCGGGGCCGGCGACCTCGAGCGTGCCGTTGACCGGCTGACCCACCACCACCTTGGTCAGGGCGGCGGCGACATCGTCGGCCGCGATCGGCTGGATCAGGGCCGGCGCCAGGTGAATGGCGTCGCCGGCGGCCGCGGCGTGGACGATGCCGCCCACGAACTGGAAAAACTGCGTCGACCGTAGGATGGTGTAGGGCGTCGACGAGGCCTTGATCAGGGCTTCCTGGGCCAGCTTGGCGCGGAAATAGCCGCTGGCCTGCAGGCGCTCGGTCCCCACCACCGACAGAGCGACGTGATGCTTGACGCCGGCGACCTGCTCGGCGGCCAGGAGGTTGCGGCCCGCCGTCTGGAAGAACGCCATGGCCGCGTCGTCCTCGAACGACGGCGAATTGGCGACATCGACGACGACGTCGGCGCCGACGAGCGCCTCGGCCAGGCCCTCGCCGGTCAGGGTGTTGACCCCGGTGTTGGGCGCGGCGGCGATCACCTCGTGGCCCAGGCGGGACAGGTTGCTGACGGTCTTGGACCCGATAAGTCCAGTCCCGCCGATAACGACGATCTTCATGTCACATCTCCTCGATTATTGCCTTCAGAGAATAATATGGACATCCGGAGTGTCGCTACAGATCACCCTTAGTCAAAATGTATGGGATGGGGCGCTGATCACGCATGTATCGGATCTCCAAAATCATACCCACGCCATCGAGAACTATATACCTGGAGGCGGCTGATGTTCTTTGGCGCACGGATAACTATTCTTTCGGTGTTTTTCTCGTCGAGACCTAAACCCGCGAGCGCCCGGGGCTAGCCACGACGGCGCCCGACCTATCCCGACGGTTCACGCGCCCTATGCCCGGGGCCTAGTCCCGCGCGCTTCGCGAACGGTGGCCGCCATCCCGGCGGGCTCGGCATTCTCGGGGCTCTTCAACGCCACCGAAGGATCAGACATGACCCCGCGCTTCGCCCCCTTCAAAATCGTTACGGACCTGACCAACGCCCTGCTGGTCGTCGAAAAGGCCCTGGCCGCGACGAGCATCGAACACAGCCTCGCCGAGCTGGTGAAGATCCGCGCCTCGCAGATCAACGGCTGCGCCTTCTGCGTCCACATGCACGTCACCGACGCCAAGGCGCACGGCGAAACCGACATGCGGCTGTTCCTGCTCGACACCTGGCGGGAGTCGCCGCTGTTCACCGACCGCGAGCGCGCCGCCCTGGCCTGGACCGAGTCGCTGACCAGGATCGCCAAGACCGGCGCCTCCGACGCCGACTACGAGCTGGTCAAGAGCCAGTTCACAGACGTCGAGATCGCGACCCTCTCGGTGATGATCGGCCAGATCAACACCTGGAACCGCCTGCAGGTCGCCGCTCGCGCCGTCCATCCGGTCCAGCCGGCCGTCGCGGCCGCCTAGGCCGAGACCGCAACGGCCTCGAGCGTTCCAAAGCCCCGGTTTTGGAACGCCGCCAAGACGACAGCCCCTCTCCCCCAGGACGAAACGTCGTCTTCGCGCGCGCCTCGGCTCCTCGCCCCGAAGAGCCGAGGCGCGGCCCTCGCGCCCGGCGCCCCCTCGAAAGGGATCATCATGTTGAAATCAACCTGCATCGGCCTGGCCGTCCTGCTCGGCGTCGCCGCCCTGGCCAATGGCGTCTTCATGCTGCTCGCGCCCGAAGCCTGGTACTTCGCCGTGCCCGGCGTGACGACGACGGGGTCGTTCAACCAGCACTTCATCCGCGATATCGGCCTGATCTTCCTGTTCATGGGCGCGGGCTTCCTGGCCGGCGCGTTCCAGCCTCGCCAGCGCCTCCTCTTCTGGGCGGCCCCGACGATCTGGCTCTCCGGGCACGCGCTGTTCCACTTCTGGGAAGTCGCGGTCGGCATCTGCTCGGCCTCGGCCATCGCCCGCGATTTTCCGGCGGTGACCCTGCCGGCGATCCTGGGATGGCTGCTGACGGCCTGGGCCTTCCGCAACCGCGCGCCGGAGGAAGCGGCATGACCCCGGAGTCAGCGACCTTCACCACCGGCGCACCGGCCCGCGGCGGCGCCCCTTCGACCGCCTCCGTTGTCGCCGATCTGATCCGGACCGCGCTGCAAGCCGCCGACGCCTCGAGCTTCCCAAGCCAGGACGCCGGTTGGACGGATGGCGAGCCAGACACGGGCGAGGACCGCCGGCGCGCCCCGCCCAAGGGCACGCAACTCGCGCCCTGGCGCGCGAAGAAGCTCGACCGCTTCATCGAGGAAAACCTCGATCGCCCCCTGAGCCTGGAAACCCTGGCGTCGCTGGTCAGGCTGAGCTGCAGCCACTTCGCGCGCGCCTGCAAGAACACCTTCGGGCTGTCCCCACGCGAGTTGGTGACCCGTCGCCGCATCGCGCGCGCCCAGACGCTGATGGGCGACTCCCGGACGCCCCTCAGCCAGGTGGCCCTGGACTGCGGCTTCGCCGATCAAGCCCATTTCTCGCGCCTGTTTCGCCAGATCGTCGGGACGACCCCGCGCCGATGGCGCCGCGACAACCCCGCCTCCTCCGCCCACTGAAGAGACGTTTCATGAACCCGCAAGACCATCATGCCTCACGCCGCGTCGTCATGACCGCGGGCCTGGGCTTCGCCGCCGCGGCGACCGTCCTGCCCGCGAACGGCGCCGCCCAGGCCAGTCCTTCCTCCTCCTCCTCTCAGCAAATGTCAGGAACCAAGACCATGGGCAGCGGCTACGTCACCACCAAGGACGGCGTTCAGATCTTCTACAAGGACTGGGGCCCCAGGACCGCCCAGCCGATCGTGTTCCACCACGGCTGGCCGCTCAGCGGCGACGACTGGGACAACCAGATGCTGTTCTTCCTGTCGCAAGGCTTCCGCGTCATCGCCCATGACCGCCGCGGCCACGGGCGCTCGACCCAGACCGACGTCGGCAACGAGATGGACACCTACGCCGCCGACCTCGCCGTGGTGACGACCCACCTGAACCTGAAGAACGCCATCCATGTCGGCCACTCCACCGGCGGCGGCGAGGCGGCGCGCTATGTCGCCCGCTACGGCGGCGACGGCCGGGTGTCCAAGGTGGTGCTGATTGGCGCGGTGCCGCCGATCATGCTGAAGACGCCGGCCAATCCCGGCGGCCTGCCGATCGAGGTGTTCGACGGCCTGCGAGCGGCCCTGGCGGCCAATCGCTCGCAGTTCTATCGCGACCTGCCGTCGGGTCCGTTCTACGGCTTCAACCGCCCCGGCGCGAAGGTCAGCCAGGCCCTGGTCGACAACTGGTGGCGCCAGGGCATGATGGGCGGCGCCAAGGCCCAGTACGACTGCATCGCGGCCTTCTCCGCGACCGACTTCACCGAGGACCTCAAGGCGATCGCGGCGCCGGTGCTGCTGATGCACGGCGACGACGACCAGATTGTGCCGATCGCCGACGCCGCCCTGGTGGGGATCAAGCTGCTGAAGAAGGGCGCGCTGAAAGTCTACAAGGGCCTGCCGCACGGCATGGCCACGACCCACCCCGACATCATCAACCCGGACCTGCTGTCCTTCTTCAAGAGTTGACTACCGTGCGGCCGCGACGCCTCCCGACCGATCGGGAGGCGTCAGCTGTCCGGCAGCGAGTCCTCGCCGACCGGCAGGCTCACGCGGAACACCGCGCCGCCCGCCGGATGGTTCGTCACGCTGATCTCGCCGCCATGCTCGGTGATGATCGACTGGCAGATCGCCAGGCCGATCCCCATGCCGGTGTCCTTGGTGGTGAAGAAGCCGTCGAACACGCAGTCCAGGTCCGGCTCGGCGACGCCGGGGCCGGTGTCATGGACCGACAAGGTCACGGCGTCGGCCCCGTCGACATCGATCTTCAGTTCGATGCGACGCGCCTGGGCGTCAGCCTGCGTGATCGCCTGGATGCTGTTGACCAGCAGGTTGACGACGACCTGCTGCAGCTGGACCCGGTCTCCGACCACGGGCGGAAGCGGCTCGGCGTCGACGCGCAGCAGGGTGATGCCCCGCGCATCGAGGTCGTGGCGCACGAAGTGAAGCGCCTCGTCGACCACCTCGGCCAGGTCGAGGGCCAGGCGCTCCGGCTCGTGCTTGGCCGCCATGCTCCGCACGCGCTGGATGATGTCGTTCGCGCGCTGGGCGTTCGCCGCGACCCGCGCGATCAGCTCGCGGGCCTTGGCCAGGTTCGGCTCTTCCCGCGCGAGCCATCGCAGGCTGGTCTCCGCGTTGGTGACGATGGCCGCCAGCGGCTGATTGACCTCGTGGGCGATCGAGGTGGCCAGCTCCCCCAGCATCGAGACACGCGCGGCGTGGGCGAAGTCCGCCTGCAGGCGACGCAGCTGGGCCTCGGTCCGCAGGCGCTCGGTGATGTCCTCGATGGTGATGAAGGTGGTGTCGAGGTGCTCCGGCGGCGCGGGATAGGTGACCGAGAACACCACGTCGCGGACCTGGCCGTCGAAGGTCGCCATTTTGGCCTGTTCGACGTAGTTTCGCCGCCCCTCGAAATGGGCCACCATCACGCGCTTGGCCATTTCCGGGGTCGCCGCGAACAGATAGCGGACCGGCCGGATCAGGTCCGTGGCGGTGTCGGCCCCGAACAGGGCGACGGCGGCCCGGTTGATCTCGGTGACCAGGACGATGTCCTTGGCGATCTCGACCAGCTCCGGGTGCACATCGAGATAGGCGGCGATGTCCGTCACGCCTTCGGCCCGAAGCCGCTCGAAGACCTCGCCGGCGCCACGCGCGTCCACGTACCAGAGGGGCGTGGGCGTATGGTGGATCAGCATCCGGAAGCGGTCTTCGCCCGCCCGCCCCGCGCCCATGGTTTCCGTGACGGCCTCGTCGCGATGGTCGTCGGGGACCTCCGACGCCCGCGCCATCTGGTCGAGATCGAGGTCGCCACGCACCTCCGCGGTGGCGGGATCGGGAACCGACAGGCGCCACGCCATCGCCTAGGGGCGCCTTTCGCGCAGATCCTGGGGGATCGCTTCCCAGGCCCGGATCAATTCGCCGACCGAGCTGGCCTGCATCTTCCGCATCACGTTGCTGCGATGGAGCTTCACCGTGATCTGGCTGATGCCGAGGTCGAAGGCGATCTGCTTGTTGAGCCGGCCGCGCGCCACCTCGGCCAGCACCTGGCGCTCGCGCGGCGTGAGCGCGGCCAGCAGGTCGAGGTGGCGTCTGACGGCGTTCGCGTTCGCCCGTTGCGCCAGGTCCCGCTCGATCCCGACCGCGACCGCGTCGAGGAGCGTCTGGTCCCGCACCGGCTTGGTGAGGAAGTCGACGGCGCCGGCCTTCATCGCCTGGACCGTCATCGGGATGTCGCCGTGCCCCGTGAGGAAGATGATCGGCTTGGGATCGCCGCTCCTGGCCAGGTGATACTGCAGGTCCAGGCCGCTGGAGCCGGGCATCCGCACATCGAGGATCAGACAGCCCGGACGGTGGGCGGGCCCCGATTCCAGCCATTCGCGGGTCGAGGCGAAGGTGGCGGCGTCGATCCCCACCGATTCCAGGAGCTCGGCCAGGGCCATGCGCACATCCGGGTCGTCATCGACGATCCGAACGAGCGGGCGCTCCGCCAGACTGGCGTCCGTCGGGGTTGTCGGGCCCGGCGACTGATGTCGCGGCTCCTGGTCCATCCTTGCTCCCCTTGGGTTGACGCGGCCATTCTCCACGGGAGACGGGGGCGCGGCGCCCCTGAAACGGTCGATTGCGCACCCCGGATCGGGGGATGTTCGCCCCCCTCGCTTGGGGTTACCATCACACCCTTTCCCGGCGGCAAGTACGTGTTCACCCTCGCGACTTGGGAGTCAGGGGGAACGGCAGGGTCAGCTTTGCGATCGATCTGGGCGATTTTCATCGTGGCGCTGCTGTTGCCGCCCATCGCGGCGTCGGCGGCCGATCCGCCCCGCCGCCTCGCCCACTACACGCACCAGCGCTGGACCGAGGAAGGCGAGGCGCCGGCGCCGGTGCTGGCCATGGCTCAGGGACATGACGGCTTCCTCTGGCTCGCGACCGGCGAAGGGTTGTTTCGCTTCGACGGGATCAGCTTCGAGCCCATCGTCGCCGAGGACGGCGACGAGCGACACGACCTGCCGAGCGCGCTGCTGGTCGCGCGCAATGGCGATGTCTGGACCAGCTTCGGCGGGTCGCGCCGGTTCGCCGTCTATCGCGGCGGCAAGCTGCGCGTGCTCGGCGCGCCGGCCGCCCCCGACCGGGTGGCGGCGCTCGCCGAGGGCAAGGACGGGACGATCTGGGCCCTGACCGCCAAGTTCGACGCCGAGCTGCTGCAGCTTCGCAACGGCCAATGGCGGCTGTTCGACGCCGACCAGGGCCTGCCGCGCGACGACGCCCTCAGCCTGCTGGTGGCGGCCGACGGCGCGGTCTGGATCTCCCTCTGCAATTCCGTCGTCCGCTTGCGCCCGGGAGCCGAGCGGTTCGAAACCGTGCTGAAGACCCCGCGCGCGAACGGCATGCTCTCACAGGACCCCGAGGGCCGGATCTGGCTGTCCGAAAAGGCGGGGAGCTATCCGCTCACCGGCCCCGGCGGGCGCGGTTCGCCGCCGCCTCTCGGTTCGCCCTACCACACCGACGACTCGCTGATCCGCGGCGCACCCATGTTCGACCGTTCGGGAAATCTCTGGATCGCGATGCGCTATCAGGGCGTGCAGCGCGTGGCGGCGGCCGCCCCGACGGGTGCACCCCCGCAAGGGCGCCCGCAGGCTCGGATCGAATCCTTCCGGGCGCGCGACGGCCTGTCCTCGGACGTCACCACCCAGGTCCTGGAGGATCGGGAGGGCAATATCTGGATCGGCACGGAGAAGGGTCTCGACAAGTTCCGGCCCGCCACCCTGCGGTCCGAACCCGAGCTGACCGATCCCGCCGCGTTCGGCGACAAGCTGATGACGGCGTCGGACGGCAGCGTCTACATCGGCCAGGCTCGGACGATCTATCGCGTCGCGCCGGGCGGTGATCCCGAGCCCATCCTGCGCGACGTCCGCGAACCGCAAAGCCTCTGCGAAGCGCCCGACGGCGCCATCTGGATCGCGTTCGACACGCGCATCGCCATCTGGAAGAGAGGCCGTCCCCTCAGGACCTTCGCCCGCCCAGACACCGACAGCATCGTCTATGACTGCGCGTTCGACACGTGGGGCGACTATTGGATCTCCGCGGCCGCCGGCGGGCTGCTTCGCTATCGGCGGGGACGGTGGGAGGCGATGTTCGAATCGCCCGGCGCCGGCCGTCCTACGCCCCTGACCATGGTTCGCGACGCCCAGGACCGCCTGGTCGTGCAGTGGACCGACCGCAAGCTGACCTGGATCGACCGTGCCGTGCGCACGATCGCGCCCCTGGATCTCGGCGCTGGCGAGCCCACGGCCCTGACGCTCTATCCGACCTCCAACGGCGACCTCTTCGCCGCCGGCGCCTTCGGTCTCTCCCGCTTCCGCCTCGGGCGCGTGGGCACCATCTGGGCCGACCGGACATCACCGTACAGCCGCATCAGCGGGATGGTGCGGACGCCGGAGGGTGATATGTGGATCGCCTATCCCAGGACCTTGGCGCGGATCGGCCCGCAGGACCTGGAGCGCGCCTTCGCCGCCCACGCCTTTCCCCCAGCCAAGCTTTCCTTGGGCTTCGGCGACGGCCTCACCAGCCGTCCCCATTCGCACACCCAGCGCTCCCTGGTTCAGGGCGGAGACGGCCGGCTGTGGGTCGCCACCGAGACCGGCGTGCTTTGGATGGATCCCAGGCGCATCGCGCGGACCCACCTGCCGCCGGGCGTCGCGATCAAGTCCCTCACCGGCAACGACCGCCTCCACCGCGATCCTGGTTTCCTCAAGCTCAGGGCGGCGACGTCCAACGTCGAGATCGACTATGCGGTCCTGAACTTCGCCGACCCCAAACAGGTCAGCGTCCGCTACAGGCTCGAAGGTTTCGACGAGGCGTGGATCGATCCTGGAGCGCGCCGGCAGGCCTTCTACACCAACCTCGGCCCCGGCAAGTACCGCTTCCGGGTGATCGCGGCGAACAACGAGGGACTCTGGAACGAGACCGGGGCCGCGGTCGATTTCGAGATCCCGCCGACCTTCCTGCAATCGCGCGGGTTCCTCGCCCTGTGTCTCGGCCTGGTGTTCGTCCTCCTCTGGCTGCTTTATCGCCTTCGCGTCGCCCAGATCGGGCAGCGCCTGCGCGTCGGCCTCGAGGCGCGCCTGGGCGAGCGCGAGCGCATCGCGCGCGAGCTGCACGACACGCTGCTGCAAAGCGTCCAGGGCCTGGTGCTGCGCTTCCAGTCGGTGGCCAACAAGATGCCGCCCGGAGACCAGTCGCGAGACCTGCTGGAATCCGCGCTCAAGCGTGCCGACGACGTGATCGTCGACGGGCGCAACCGGGTGCGGGATCTCAGGATCGCCGAAAGCCCCAGCGACCTGCGGGCGGTCCTCGAGGACGGAGTGAGCGCGGCCGGGTTCGATCCGTCGATCCCGGTTCGCATCGTGGCCGACGGCGCGCCGCGCGCGGTGCATCCCCTGGTCTCGGCCGAAATCGGCCGGATCGCCGGCGAGGCGCTGTTCAACATCGCCCGTCACGCCAAGGCCAGGTCGGTCGAGATCGCGATCAGCTTCGCCAGGCACCAACTGAGCGTCCAGATCCGCGACGACGGCGTCGGGATTCCCGAGGCGGTGATGGCCACGGGGCACAAGCTTGGCCACTTTGGCCTGGTCGGCATGCGGGAACGCGCGCAGAGGATCGGCGGCGTCCTGACCATCGAAAGCCAACCGGGCGCGGGCACGGACGTCGCCGTGAAGCTGCCCGCCAGGCTGGCCTTCGCGGACAAGGCGCCGGGCAAATGGCGATTGTCTTCGTTGTTCCGCCGCTTCAGGAGTGCGTTCGTTGCCTGATCCAAGTCCCAGTCCGATCCGCATCCTCGTCGTCGACGACCACCCCATCCTGCGCGAGGGTGTCGCAGCGATCCTCGAGGATCGCGCCGACATGGTGCTGGTCGGCGAGGCGCGCGATGGCGTCGAGGCCATCGTGCGTTTTCGCGAGCTGCTGCCGGACGTCACCCTGATGGACCTGCAGATGCCGGGCATGGGCGGCGTCGAGGCGATCAAGGCGATCCGCGCCGAGCACGTGAGCGCCCGGATCGTCGTGCTCACCACCTATGACGGCGACGCCCAGGCGGTCCGCGCGCTGAAGGCGGGCGCGACGGGCTATCTCCTCAAGAGCAGCCTGCGCACCGAGATGCTGGACGCCATCCACGCCGTGCACCAGGGCCGGCGCTACCTGCATCGCAATATCGCCGACGAAATCGCCATGCACATCGTCGACGACGCCCTCAGCGACCGCGAGGTGGCGGTCCTGCAACTGGTCGCCGTGGGCAAGGCCAACAAGCAGATCGCCTGGGAGCTCGGGATCTCCGAGGAAACGGTGAAGGGCCACCTGAAGGCCATCTTCACCAAGCTGGACGTGTCCGACCGCACCCACGCGGTCACGGTGGCGGCCCGCCGCGGCATCATCGAACTTTAGGGCGCAGCTCCCCAGGGGGCCACGCTCGCCATGCAAAATCGAGACGCTCTCAAAACGGAAGCCGTCGTAACGTCCGTCAAACGCGACCTTGAAGTCGCAGGACGCCGCCTACGCCAGACCAGCGGCAACACACTCTTTCCATCCGGCCACAACACACCAGACGTTTCCCACCCTGCCTGCACAGTTCCCGCGCAATCCGATCCTGCGGGCGCCGATAAATCGGAGCGTTGCGGGCGACCTGCCGCCTGGCGCCGCACCAGCCCTCGCCGCGGCGCCCTCCCCTGCTAGCCCTTAGCGGCGGCGTCGGTTTCGACGGTTCAGTAGGGGACGGGCCTCCATGGTTTCGGGTGTAACGGCGCCGACGCGCCGTCAGTTGCTGTCCGCCATCGCCAAGGTCGGCGGGACGGCGGCGTTGTATCAGGCGATGACCACGCTGGGCCATGCGGCCGAGACCCAGTTCCACGGACCGCCCAACCTTTCGGGCGCGCGGCCGGGAGCCAAGGTGATCGTGCTGGGCGCGGGCCTGGCGGGCATGCTGGCGGCGTTCGAACTGCGCAAGGCCGGCTACCAGGTCCAGATCCTGGAGTTCCAGAACCGGGCCGGCGGCCGCAACTGGTCTCTTCGCGGGGGAGATAGCTATACCGAGCTGGGCGGCGCGACCCAGAAGGTCGGCTTCTCGCAAGGCAACTACCTGAACCCCGGCCCCTGGCGGATCCCGCACCACCACCGAACCCTGCTGCACTACTGCAAGCAGTTCGGCGTGGCCCTGGAGCCGTTCATCCAGTTCAACCACTCAGGCTGGGTGCACTCGTCCCAGGCCTTTGGCGGCAAGCCGGTGCGTTTCAACGCGGCCGCCGCCGACTTCGAGGGCAACATCGCCGAACTGCTGGCCAAGTCGGTCAACGCCAAAGCCCTGGACGAGGCGGTCACGCAGGAGGACCGCGACAAGCTGCTGGAGGCCCTGAAGGGCTGGGGCATGCTGGACAACGACTACAAGTACTCGGCGTCCTTGCGGGCCTCCTCGCACCGCGGTTTCGAGCGACCGGGTGGCGGCGGGGTGGACGGCGCGCCGATCCCGTCCAAGGACCTCTACAGCCTGCACGACGTGCTGGACCCGCAGGTCTGGACCTCGATGGCCTTCTTCATGGGCCACGAGATGCAGACCACCATGTTCCAGCCGGTGGGCGGCATGGACATGATCGGCAAGGCCTTCGCCAAGCAGGTCGACGGCCTGATCACCTACGGCGCCAAGGTCAGCCAAATCGCCCAGGACGACAAGGGCGTCACGGTCAGTTTCACCGATGTCGCGACCGGCAAGGCCAGCGAGGCCAAGGCCGACTGGTGCGTCTGCACGATCCCGCTGGGCATCCTCGGGCAGATGGACCTGCAGGTAACCGACGAGATGATGGCCGCGATCAAGGCCGTGCCGTACTCCGGCCAGGTCAAGATCGGCCTGGAGATGAAGCGCCGCTTCTGGGAGGAGGACGACTTCATCTATGGCGGCCACAGCTTCACCGACCAGGAGATCGCCCTGATCTCCTATCCGAACAACAACATGTTCAAGGACGGACCGGCGGTGCTGCTGGGGGCGTTCGCCCGCGACATGGGGGCCTATCGCCTGGCCGGCATGACGCCCGAACAGCGGATCGAAGCGGCCTTGGCGCAAGGGTCGGTGATCCATCCGGGGAGCTATCGCAAGGAGTTCGCCAGCGGGGCTTCGGTGGCCTGGAGCCGGGTGCCCTGGACCCTGGGCTGCTGCGCCCGCTGGAGCGACGACGCCCGCAAGGAGCACTACCAGACCCTGGTCGGCATGGACCACCGCATCGTCCTGGCCGGCGAACACGCCAGCTATATCGGCTGCTGGATGGAAGGCGCGCTGCTCTCCTCCATCGACGCCATCACCCGTCTGCACAAGCGCGCGCTGGAGGCCTGAGCATGAAGACGATCCTCTTCGCGGCGGCGGCCGTTTCGCTGCTGGCCGTTCCCGCCATCGCCCAGACCCCGCCCAGCGGCGACACAGGCGGCGGCGTCGTCCGCGCGCCCAAGCCCGTCACCGGCGAGCAGGTCTACGGCGCGGTCTGCCAGGCCTGCCACATGGCCGACGCCAAGGGCGCGACCGGAGCGGGAACCATCCCGGCGCTGGCGTCCAATCCGAAACTGGCCGGCGCGGCCTATCCGATCATGGTGGTGACCGGCGGCAAGGGCGCGATGCCGGGCTTCGTCGGGACGCTGAGCAACGCCCAGATGGCCGAGGTGCTGACCTATGTCCGCACCCACTTCGGCAACGGCTACGCCAAGCCGGTGACCGAGGCGGACGTGGCCAAGCTGGCTAAGCCGCCGGCGGCGGGAGGGCATTGAGGAGACGCCCCTCCGTCACGGCGCGTATCCGCAGCGAGACGGAGGCGGCCCTCCTGCCTCTCAGCCCTCCACCAACGGCGCGATCTTCTCCAACAGCCACTGCGTACCTTCTTCCCGACCCTCGGCCGAGTAGTAGCCGTCCAGGAACACCCCGACCTCGGTCATCACCACGCGGGTTTTGTCGCCCTCGGGCCGGAACTCGATCGTGGCGATCGAGGCCGAGGCCAGCGGTTCGCCGTGGTGCATCCAGTAGGTATAGACGATCCGCTCGTTCGGGATGATCTCGAGATAGCGGTTGTAGAACCGGTGCGGCGGCTCGCCCGGCGGGCCGCCGATGCTGTGTTCCTCGCCGCCGACGCGGAAGTCGTACCGCTGGTCGGCCGGGCCCCATTCGTCAGGCCCCTTGAACCACTTCTTCTTCTGCTCCGGGTCGGCGAAAGCGCTGAACACCCGGGCGGGCGACGCGGTATAGACCCGCTCGACGCAAAAGGTGGCGTGGACGGCGTTGCGGTCGGTCATTCAGGCTTCCTCGTCTTCGGCCGCCAGGAAATCACCCAGGCGGTCCAGGCGTCGTGCCCACTGGGTGCGCCTCTGGTTGATCCATTGCTCGGCGAGACTCAGGACGTCGGGATTGATCCGGCAGGTACGCACCCGGCCGACCTTTTCCGACGCCACGATCCCGCCCGCCTCCAGCATGGCCAGGTGCTGCATGACCGCCGGCAGCGACATGTCGAGCGGCCGGGCCAGTTCGCTCACAGAGGCGGGGCCCCGGGAGAGCCGCTCGACCATGCTCCGCCGCGCGGGGTCCGCGAGGGCCTGGAACATGAGGTCGAGCGAGGGTTGTTGGTTAGGCATGGGGTTAAGTATCGCCTGACGACCCAATAGTCAAGCGATTACCTAAGTATTAGGCTCCGCCGTCTTTGCCGGATTCTGGCGTTGGTCGAATTTGGCCCTGGCGCCCTCGACGGTCGCGATGCTGCGCCAGGGCGAACCGACCACTTCCTCGCCTTCATCCGTCTCGCCGCCGTCATGCTCCGGCTGCGCTGAATGTGGATTCGTCCTAGTCGTAGGTGATCGTCACCGGCGTATTGGCGGTGAAGGTGTCGTTCTTGGTTCCCCTGGGGACCATCAGGCTGGCGCCGATGCGGATGGTGTCCCGGCCTTGGGCGTTGAGCTGACCAAGCCGGCTGCTGGTGATGTCGCCGCTGTTGGTCGACCAGAGGGTGAAGGCGGTGACCGACAAGCCGCCCGGCGCGGCGGTCGCCGAGGCGGGCGGCGTGACCCGATAGATCCGCCCCGGCTCGCCGGTGATCACGCGAATGGCCGGGGTCTCGCCGCCATTGGGCAGCAGTTGGACGTCGGTCGAGGTCCGCGCCGTCGGCGGGGCGGCCCTCAGCACGACAGCCGCGACGGCCGGGCCGGCGCCGTTGTACTGCAGTTTGCCGAACGACATCTGGGCGGTGGTCGAGACGCTCATCGAGCGGATGATCGTCGCGGTTCCGGCGATCGTGCGCTGGGCGGCGTAGGCGGTGGTGGCGGTCAGGGCCACCGCGCCGATCATCCCGCAGACCCGCCACGCCGCCGGACCGGAGAGGAAAGCGCGCATCAGCTCACCGCCACGGAATAGGTCCAGACCGTCGAGCCCGTGATGGCGCTGGAATTGAAGGTCGCGTCGAAGGCCAGCTTGAAGCTGGCCGTGAAGCTGTTGTTGGTGCTGACGATCGAGAACACCAGCGGCGCGGCCGGGCTGGGCGCGGCGGGCGAGAAGGTGACGCCGGCCTGGGTCGACAGGTTGGAGACGTTGAAGGTCGGAATACTGGTCGAACGGCCCGAGGTGGTGGTCCCGTTGGTGATCGTCACCGTATAGGTCTTCTTGCAGTTGCCGGGGGGAGCCGAGCAGGTGATCGTCACCGTCGGCACGGCGGCGTTCGTGGCGGTCAGCCGGATGGCGGTGCCGCTGACACGGGTGACCACGCCGGTCGCCGCGTCGACATGGAAGCGGGACACCGAAGAATCCGCCACGACCTTGCCCACTCCCAGCGCGGCCGGGGCCGATACGGAAAGCGTTTCCGCCTGGGCGGCGCCGACACCCAAGATCAGCGCCAGTCCACATCCCGACACTGTTTTCTGCAAAATCCCGACCATGGGAAACAGTGGCGGGAAAGCGGGTCGCCCTTCAATCCCCAAGACTGGGTATATCGCCCGTTTCCGGCCGGGATTGCTCGTCATGGGCTTTCTTGCCGCGGCGTGGGAAAGGATCATTTCGCACCCAGTTCGAGGTTGAGGGTCGCCCGGCCGGCGAACCCGCCCGTGGCCGGAATGGTCAGGCCGACCGGCGCGGTCATGGCCAGGTTCAGGCGTCGGGCCTGGTCGGGCTCCAGCCGCGCGGCGTAGGCTCCCGGCCTCAAGCCTTCCAGGATCAGGGTCCCGTCAAATTCGCTGCGCCCCTCGGCCACGACCTGGCCGGCGGCGTCGACCAGTTGGACCTTGACCGCCGACAGTCCGCGCGGCGTCTGGCCGGCGCGTCGGAACAGCACATGCAGCTCGACCTCGCCTGTCATGGTCAGCGGGAACGGCGCGACGGCCACCCGGCCAGGGCGCGGCGTCAGCCGGATCGTTCGCGGCGGCATGGCCAGATAGGGATCGTCGATGGTGTCGGCGTCGACCTGGACCTGGGTCCAGGCGCCGTCGCCCAGGCCGCTGGCCACCGCCTCGCCGGAGGCGTCGGTGACCGCCGGTCGCCGGCCGCCCAGGACCGAGACCCCGGGCAGGCCCCGCTCCCCGGCCTGGCGCCGGCCGTCGCCATTGGTGTCGACGAACGACTCGACCGCCACCGCCCCGCCCGAGGCGGCGCCGGGACCAAGGGCCCGGTAGCGCTGGCGCAGCGGATCGAAGATCAGGCCCAGATTGATCTGCAGTCCGATCCGGACATCATTGATCCCCGAGGTGTAGCTGGCGGCCAGGGACAGGTCCAACGGCCGCAGCCGCCAGGTCTGGGCGGCCTGGACCGAGGTCTGGCGGCCCTCGAACGCGTGGCCGAGGCTCAGGTGCAGGGCGCTGCGCTCGGCGATCTGGCGGTCGGCCGAGATCACGGCGGCCTTCAGTTTGGCGTTCGGCGCCAGTTCATAGGCCAGGCCGCCGCGCACCTGCCAGGCCCCGCCCGTCAGGACCGACGCGTCGAGCGCGCCGGTGAACATCTCGCTGTCGCTGCTCGCACCGCCCTTGGTCCGCTGATAGTCCCAGGCCGAGGAGATCAGATAGCGGCCGAGAACCTGGCTCAGGCGGGCTCCCGCCTGGATCCGCCGCTCGCCGTTGACGAACTGGTCGCGCCCCAATCTCAACGACAGCGGCAGGTCCGTCTTGCCCAGCCGCGCCACAAGGTCGGCATAGAGGCTGGTGTCGCGGCGCAGGGCGATCGCCGCGCCCAGGGCCGCGGGCTGCACCTCGTCGATGAAGCCGCCGGCATATTCGCTGTGGCGGATGACCAGCGAAACCTCGCCTGCCCGCCCGGCCAGTCCGACGGCCGCCGCCCCGCCGCCCGTGTCGTCTCCGGCCGCGTCGAGTTGCAGGGCGTAGCCGGCCAGGGACGTGGCCACGCCCACGGTCGCCACCCGCCGAGTGTCGTCGCGCCGGGGGGTGTATTGCGACAGGCCGGCCGTGAGGGTGGTGGCCGAGCTGATCCCGTGGGCCAGGCTGCCGGCGATCCGCCATTGGCCCTGGCCGGCGACCGCCGCCGCGGCGAGCGCGCCATCGACGTCGAACAGCGGCGCGCCCTCCTGTACGGCGCCGAAGCTGTAGACGGTCTGCCCCTTGGCCAGTTGGCCGCCGCCGACATTGACCCGCCGCACCTCTTCGCGCCGCTCGCCATGGGGACCGTAGAACACCAGCCGCACGACGTTCTGGCCGTAGGTCAGACTGACCTGCAGGAATTCGTAGCGACCCTGGACCGGCTGCGACTGGGCGGCGCGCAGCACCTCGTTGACATAGAGCTCGACCTGATAGCCCAGCGGCAGCTCGCCCCGCAGGTCGACGCGGTCGAAGACATTGAGCTGCTCCAGCGGCGCGGAGGTGATCGCCACGCCCCGTCCGCCGACGCTGCGTGCGCCCAGGGCCAGGGCGGGCGAGAAAGTGTCGCCAGCGCTGGCCAGGGTGGCCCCGAACGGCCCGGCGATCTTGCCATCCGGATCCTTGCGGCTCAGCAGCAGGCGCAGGGTGTTGAGCCGCCAATTGCTGTCGGAGCCGGCGAAGACCTGCAACCCCGTCCAGGCCAGGTCGCCGGCCGCCCGGACCTCATAGCCGCCGGTGCGGCGCGGCTGATGATTGCCGACCCCGGCCGACAGGTTGACGTCGATCGAGGGCGCGGTGAACGCCTCGTAGGGCGTGATCAGGGTGGTGACCGCCTCCTGGCCGGCGCCGCTGGCCGGTCCAAGCCGGCGGCGCTCGCGCGCCAGGCGATCCTGGAACGGAAGCGGGATGCGCGGCGCCAGGGTCAGGGTGAGGTCGGCCAAGTCGGCCTTGGCGTCGAGCGGCAGGATCTGTTGCAGCAGGTCGAGGCGGACATAGATCTCGTCGCCCTGGAAGACCACGTCGGTCGGCGACAGCGTGAAGTCCTTGCCGGCCGCCCGGGCCTGCCGGCTGTCGAGGTCGAGGCGGAAGCGGTTGTCCTCGGAGGCCACCCAGCCCTCGGCGCGACGTCGGGACGGGTCGACCACGATCGCCAGGTCCAGTAGCCGCGACAGCTCGCCCAGCGGCGCGAACACCCCGGCGCGCGAGGAATAGGCCCCCAGGCCGTCGCTGAGCGTCTCGCCCGCGACATGGACCTCGAACAGCAGCAGGTCGTCGGGGGAGAACAGCGGCGGTCGATCGACGATCGGCGCCTGGCTCGCGGCGGGAGTGGCGACATCGGCGGGAACGGCGGCGGGAACGGTGGCGACGAGCGACGAGGCGCTGTCGGCCGCCGCCGCCGAGGTGACGGCCCCGGAGCCGCCGGCCGCCAGCAGCACCGTCGCCAGGATCACCGAGGCGCGGCGGTTCATGGGACCGTGAAGTCGACCGTGGCCAGGGGCGTCCCCGCGCGGGTGTCGTCGTCGCGCAGGACGATGTCGAGGACCTCGCCACTGGCTGGAATTCGCGTCAGGGGCAGGGCCAGGGTGCGGCGGTCGATCTCGCCATAGACCGCGACGCCCTTGGCGCCGCCGACGACCTCGCCGGGCTTGCCGGCCTTGACGGCGCGGACTTCGACGTCACCGAACAGCGAGCTCGCGCCTTTTCGGACCAGGTCGACCGACAGCACGCCCGTCCGCTTCGGCGCGGTCGCGCCCGGAGCCGCGGGCTGGTCCTTGACCGAGAACCTGACGGCGTCGATCGCCGCCTGAACGTCGGCGGGCCCTTGGCGAACGATGACTGGAATACTGACGCTGAACAGGGCGACGACGCGGACGGCCAGTTCGCCCGCGCCGGGGGCCACGGCCTCCTCGGCGGTCAAGCCGGCGGTCTCGGGCGGCACGTCGGTCACCGTCAGGTGGCTGCGATATTCGCCGACCGCCAGGTCGGCGGGCCGCAGCACGCGGATGCGCACGGTCTGGCTCTCGCCCGGCCGCAGGGTTACCCGGCGTGGGGCGAAGGTCAGCAGGGTCGTCGCCGATTTCAGCCGGCCGTTGGCGGCGGCCCCTTCCGCGGCTCCGGCCGCCTCGGCGACCGTGCGGATCTGACCGTCGGGGGTCATGACCCGGTCGACCAGGCTCAGGCTGTAGGTCGCCGCCTGGGAACCACGGTTGAAGATGTAGACGGTGGCGCTGCGGCCGGTCTCGTCGAAGGTCACGCGCTTGGGGGAGATGCTAAGGTCCGCGCCCACCTGCGCCCTGACCAGGGAAGGCGCACCGAGGATCATCATGACCATCGTCGAGGTCGCGACGAGATCCAGAAGTCTTCGTGGAAACATCAGCCCCCCCGAGGCTAAGTCATTATGATCTTGATCGAAGCATTCACGAAATCTCGGCGCCCCGCAACGGCGCGAATTGTCCCACCCGCGGAACCGAAATCCGGCGGAAACTCGCGGTTTTCCTGAAAAACCGCGAGTTCCTGAGCGCGAGCGGCCGAAGGTTAATTATAGTTGGAGCTGACCGTGAAGCTGCCGGTATAGGTGCCGGTGGCGGTGGTGGTGGTCACCGGGAAGGAGCCGCCGACCTTGACGACCAGCGAGCCCGAGCCGCCCAGCGAGCCGCTCAGCAGTTGAGCGCTGGCCGAACCGACCAGATCGTTGCTGGTGGTCACCAGCAGGCTGTCGGAGCCATTGAGCATGCTGAACGAAGCGGGCACGCCGACCGAGATCGACTGGCCGCCTTCGCCGGCGACCGTGAACACGGCGGCGGTGGCGCTGGTCGAACCGAGAGCCACGGCGTCGCCGCCGCCGGTGATCGAGCGGGCGCCAGCGGTGCTGACGCTCACCGAATTGCCGCCGGTCGACGGCCGGACGATGGTGCCGAAGGCCAGGTTGGCGTTGTTGGTCACCGAAAGGCCCCGAATGATGGTGGCCGTGCCGGAGCCCGAGGCCGAAGCGGTGCTCTGGGCGAAAGCCGGGACGGCCAGGACCGTCAGGGCAAGCGCCGCGGTGGCGCCGACAAGCATCTTCATCTGTCTCTCCGTATCAAATTCCGTAAACGTGGAAATTCCCCGCCCACCCCGCCGCACCCGCGCCGAGGGGTTCATGATTTATCCATATTAACCTGTTGTTAAATGCCCAACCTTGGGTATTGACCGCCATTATTCAGCGAAATTTTGCCTGCAAAGGTCGCCTTTGCAGTAAACCATAATAATTTCTAACTATCCGGACGTTAATTACGTTTGGAATAATTCGCCTGATGGGCGATGTTTTCCCAGAAAACAGATTCCACGTGGTTCTGTTCAGGAACTCGGCTTGGAACTGGGGCCATGCGAGGACTGACATCTCCGACCAGGACCTCTGGACAAGGGGTTCGCGCCCCTCGGCCCGACCACGGCCGCCTTCCCGGGCGCTAAGGTCCCGGCCGCCTCCGCCCCGATCGTGGCGGTTCAGGTAAGCCCACGGCGGCGACCGTTCGGCCGCCTAAAGCCAAGCTGCTGACGCACACGTGTTTTGAGGCCGACGCGACGGCGCGACAGGATGGCGCCGCACGAGGATGGGAAACCAAACGATGATCGAACGGACCTTCCAGCAAGGCGATCAGGTGCTGCGCACCGGCGTGGACCTGCCGCATCTCGGCGTCTTCAACGGACAGGTCTACGAGGTCGAGGACCACGAGCGCCATCACACCGAAGGCCTCTATGTGCGAGGCGTTCTGGAGGGGCTGGATCCGGCCAGTTTCCAACCCGTCCAAGCCTGAGCCCGGACCGCCGCCGGCCCAAGCCGCGTCGTCGATCAGGCGACGCTTGCTTTAACGCGCGGTCGGTCACGGAACCCGGCGCGGCGTTGTCGCCGCCGCCAGCTACGAGGCCCGCCAGTTCGGCGTCCGCTCGGCCATGCCCTCGACCACCGCCCTGGCCAAGCGCCCGCAGCTGGCGTTCGTCTCACCGCGCCTCGAGGTCTACAAGGCCGTTTCGTACCAGATCCATACGATCTTCGCCGACTACACCGACCTGATCGAGCCCTTGTCGCTGGACGAGGCCTATCTCGACGTCACCGCCAACCGGAAAGGCCTTTCGACCGCCTCGGACACGGCCACGAGATCCGGTTCTCCGACTCGCCCGGTCGCGGCGCTGTCAGGAAGAAACGACCCGAAACCCGACATGCGAGGCGCCTAGATCCTGTTCCTGCGCTTGCCAGGCGGCGGGGCGGAAGTTGGCGCAGTAGTTGAAGGCGCACAGGAACGAGCCGCCTTTCAGCACGCGCCGCCCCTCCCCGCTCGCCGTGCTCTGGGTCCACTCCCAGGCGTTGCCGATCATGTCGCTGAGACCGAACGCGTTGGGTGGGAAGCAACCGACCGGAGCCAGGCCGTCATAATGGTCCTCGCTGGCCTGGGTCAGGGGAAACTCGCCCTGCCAGGTGTTGGCGGTCGGCTTGCCCGACCCATCGTAGGCCCAGGCGGCGGGCGACCGCAGGCCGTCCTGATCGCCGCGAGCGGCGCGCTCCCATTGCGCCTCGGTCGGCAGCACGCCTCCGACCCAGCGGGCATAGGCCTGGGCGTCGTCGAAGGTCACGTGCACCACCGGCTCGTCGGCATGGGCCAGGTCATCGCCGCCGCCGCCATGCGGCCGTCGCCATGAGGCGTCGCGCACGAACCGCCACCACTGGGCCGCATCGTCACCATCAAGGCTTTCTGGGCGCACGAACACCGCCGAGCCGCCCTCGCGTTCGGCTTGGGTGACATAGCCAGTGGCGGCCACGAAGGCGGCGAACTGGCGATTGGTGACTTCGTGACGATCAATCCAGAAGCCCTCGACGCGAACCTTGTGACCGGGTCGGCCGGGGCCATCCTCGCCCAGGGTCGTCTCGCCGGCCGGCACGAAGACGCGCCCGTTCGCCGCGCCGCACGCGCCTGGAGCGGCGGCGCGGATCGCCGCCAGGTCACGGGCGGCGTCCACGCCCGGCGGCGCCGCCGCGCCGGTCAACCCGGCGACCAGCGCCAGGCCAACCAGACCCAAGGCGACCCGGCGCTTCACCGGCCAGTCGCCTTGACTGGGGCGGCGGGTGGAGCGGGCGGCGGCAGGACCACGCCGTTGTCGGCGGCGTAGCGGTTCCAGGCCTCGACCAGCGTCTTGAGCCGGGCCGGTTCGCTGGCGGCCAGGTCCTTGCTTTCGGCCGGATCACTCTTCAGATCGAAAAGCTCCCAGTTGGCGGGCAACACGGCTTCGCGGGAATAGGCCGCGCCACCTGGGGCCGTGGGCAGGTAGACGGCTTTCCAATCGCCCTGACGCACCGCCCGCCGGAAGAACAGCTCCCAAGCGACGGTCTCGTCCGGTCCGCGCAGCGTGGTCTTGTCTCCGGCCAACACAGCGGTCCAGGAGTGGCCGATGGCCGGCGCCAGCGGGGCTCCGCGATAGGTTTGCGGACGGGTGACCCCGGCCAGGGACAGCAGCGTCGGCTCGATATCGGTCACGTGGGCCAGGGCGTCGATGATGCGCCCGCCGCCCGCCACGCCCGGCCCTTCGACGATGGCCGGCGTGTGGATGCCGCCTTCGGTGGTGTAGCCCTTGACCAGGCGCGTCGGCGCCGTCGCGGCCTGCGCCCAGCCCGGGCCGTAGCCGAAGTGCGAATTGGCGCGCCCAAGGTTCTCGAAACTGTTGTCGACCTTCAAGGCCGCCAGCTTGGTGGGATCGGTGACGGCGCGCACGGTGTCGATCCGCGTGCCTTCCGCCCCGTTGTCGGACAGGAAGATGATCACCGTGTTGTCGTACTGGCCATTGGCCTTCAGCGCCGCGATCACCTTGCCGACGTTCTGGTCGAGGCGGTCGACCATGGCCGCGTAGATCTCCATCTTGCGGGCTTCGGTCTTCTTCTGCTCGGCGGTCAGCGCGGTCCAGGCCGGGACATCGACGAAGGGGTGCGGCTGGACGTCCTGGGCAATCAGGCCCAGCGCCTTGAGCCGTGCCAGGCGCTGGTCGCGCAGCGCTTCGTAGCCGGCGTCATAGCGCCCCTTGTACTTGGCGATGGTCTCGGGCGGGGCCTGCAGCGGCCAGTGCGGCTCGGTGAAGGTCAGGTAGGCGAAGAACGGTCGGGTGTCGTCCTTGCCCTCATTGAGGAATTTCACCATCCGATCGCCGTAGAAATCGGCCGAATAGACGCCCTTGGGATAGGTGACCACCTTGCCGTCCTCGCGGAAGGTCGAGGCGACGCCAGCGGCCTTGTAGGCTTCATTCTGGTCCTCGCCGTAGTGGTTCTGAAGACCTTGCAGCAGGGCGTAGGAGCGCTCGAAGCCCCTCGCCGCCGGCGACTGGTCGTCGGTCAGGCCCAGGTGCCATTTGCCGGCCATGACGGTGCGATAACCGCTGTCGCGCAGCAGTTCGGCGATCGTCGCCGAGCGGGTGTTGAGATAGCCCTCATAGCCCGGCTTGCCCGTCTGTCCCGGGGTCAGCACCTCGGCCATCGAGCCCAGGCCGACCTGGTGGTTATCCGATCCGGTCAGCAGCATCGAACGGGTCGGCGAGCAGGTCGGGGCGGTGTGGAAGCCGCTGAGCCGCACGCCGGCCTTCGCCAGGGCGTCAAGGTTGGGCGTCTCGATCTCGCCGCCGAACGCGCCGAGGTCAGAATAGCCCAAGTCGTCAGCAACGATGACCAAGAAGTTCGGCCGCTTGGCCAGGGCCGGCGCGGTGGCGGTCGGCGGCGTCTCGGCCCCGGCTTCAGCGATCCCCACCCAGCCCAGGACGGCGATGAAGGCGCTCGCCAACAGGCGACGGCGGATGGTTCTGCGATGTTCGCCCACGTCATTTCTCCCAGCGGTTTGGCTCTCCCTAGGGCCTTGAAGCGCCGGAGCCTTGCGAAAATTAGCCGCCCCCACCCCTAGAATTTCTCTAATGCCGATAGGTGTAGTCGGGTTTTAAAGGCTGCTCCTGCATCACAAGGACAGGCGCGCCGGCTCGGGCCGGTCGGCGCGCCATGCATCCGCTGTTCTTGTGAAATGCTTGTCATCTATAGGGGGCTCGACACATGCCACGCACGCTACACTTACACCGCTTGTCAAACATTGGAACGCGGCACGAAAATACAACGCAACGTTTATCGCGCCTCGGGGCTGTCTCGTGCCTGGCCCTGCTGCTGAGCGCGGGCCTGACCGCGCCGGTCCAGGCCGCCACTCCGTCGCCGGAAACTTCAGCCACGCCCGACGACAGCGTCGGTCTCGACGCGGTGGTCGTCACCGCCCGCCGCCGCGACGAGGACGCCCAGACCGTACCGATCGCCGTTTCGGCCTTTGGCAGCGCCCAGTTGGAAGCGACGCGCACCTACAATGTCCGCGACCTGCAGCAACTGTCGCCGAGCTTGAGCGTCAGCGTCACCAATCCCCGCAACACCAGCATCAACATCCGCGGCCTGGGCAACAATGTCTCGGTCTATAACGACGGTCTGCAGGCTGCGGTCGGCGTCTATCTGGACCAGGTGTATCTAGGCCGCCCCGGCCAGGCGGTGTTCGACTTGGCCGACATTGACTCCATCCAGGTGCTACGCGGCCCGCAAGGCACGCTGTTTGGCAAGAACACCTCGGCCGGCGCCGTGGTGATCGCCACCAAGGCCCCGACCTTCGAGCCCGAGCTCGCGGCCGACGTCACCGGCGGAAACTACGACTATTTCCAGACCCACCTGGTCGCTTCGGGCCCGCTGATCGCCGACAAGCTGGCGATCCGTGTCGCCCTGGCCAACACCCAGCGCGACGGATACATGGCCAATGTTTATGACGGGTCCAAGACGCAGGACTATCATGACTTCGGTGGTCGCCTGCAGCTTCTGGCCAAGCCAAGCGAACAGTTGACGGTCCGCCTGAGCGCCGACTACGGCCAGCAGATCTCCAACACCAGCGCGACGGTGCTGACCGGTCTCCTGACCAACTACGCCGACGACGGCGCGGCCTATCCGAACGGCTATCTGGCCCGCGCCGCCCGCATCGGCTTCACGCCGCTGGCGATCGACCCTGGCGCCCGAAAGGTCTCGAGCGACACCAAGAACAGCTATTTCGAGACCCATGGCGGCGCCTCGGCCATCGCCGACTACAGCCTGCCAGGCGCAACGATCACTGCGGTCACCAGCTGGCGCGCCTGGCACTGGCGGCCGCACAACGACGCTGACGGCACGACCCGGCCGGCCGCGATCGACTTCCACCAGGACAACGACCAGCAGCAATGGAGCCAGGAGCTGCGCATCCGCTCGGAAGGCGACCGCACGGTCGACTACGTGGCGGGGGTCTATTATTTCTGGCAGAAGATCAAGGCGCTGGCGGTCAACCAGTATGGCCCCTACGGCGCCGACTGGTTCCTGGCCCCGGCCGCCGGCTCGGCCACCGTGCGGGCGGCGGCGTTGAACAACTACCGCTTCGAGAGCCGCTCGAGCCCGGTGACCAAGAGCGCCGCCGCCTTCGCCCAGGCCACCTGGCACGTTACCGACCGCTTCGACGTCACCGGCGGCCTGCGCTACACTGACGAGAGCATGACCGGCTACTTCCGGCAGACCGCCTCGGGGGCCGACATTTCGGGCCTGAGCGCCGCCGACCAGGCCGCCGTCCTGGCCCTGCGCGCGCGGTTCGGCGCCGCCAACAGCTTCTCGGCCAGGACCTCCGGTGACAGTCTCACCGGCAACCTCAACCTGGCCTACAGCTTCGAGAACGGCCCGCTGGTCTATGCGACCTATTCGCGGGGCTACAAGGCCGGCGGCCTGAACCTGTCGAACATCAACACCGCCGGGGCCAACGCCGTCGATCCGGTCATCGATCCGGAGATCATCGACAGCTATGAGACAGGCCTCAAGAGCGCGTGGTTCGACCACCGGCTGACCGCCAACCTGGCGCTGTTCTGGACGAAGGACGCCAACTACCAGACCACTCAGGTCAACCTGATCAACAACCTCAGCTATCTGACAAACGCCGGCGACGTGCGCAGCCGCGGCGTCGAGCTCGATCTACGCGCCGCGCCGATCGAGGGCCTGACGCTCTACGGCTCCGCAACCTATGACGACGCCAGCTACACGTCCTACAGGCAGGCCGCCTGCCCGATCGAGGTTCACCTGACGACCTATTGCGACCTCAGCGGCCGACGCCTGCCCGGGGTCTCGCTGTGGGCCGCCTCTACCGGCGGCGAATACCGGCATGCGGCCGGGACGGTGAAGGCCAAGCCGATCGAGGCCTATGCCGGCTTCGACGCCAACTACCGCTCGGCCTATTACACGACCGCGGCGGACTCCGAATATTCAAAGATCCCCGGCTACACCCTGGTCAATCTGCGGCTCGGCATCGCCGCCGAAGACGGCTCCTGGGACCTGCAGCTCTGGGGTCGCAACGTCTTCGACAAGCTCTACTATCTGTCCCTGGGGGCGGCCAACACCGGCGCGGTGACCGGCACGCTGGGCGATCCGCGCACCTTCGGCTTGACGCTCCGCGCGCGGTACTAGCCGGGCGGGCTGCGGCGCAGGTCGCCGCAGCCCGCCCTACGCTTCTCCATGAGTCGAAGAACGTCATTTCCGGGGATCTCAACGGCCTCCCCATGTCTAGACAGCGCCAATTCCAGACGTTGGCGCTGCTCCGGAAACACGACATTGAACTACGTGCGCCGCCGTGGTGGAACGCCTCATGATCGGGGCGCAATTCGTCTCGGTTAACCCGAAACGCGCCCTCCGTCAGAATTTCGCTCGCGTCAGCGGACTGGAAGCTTGGCTCGCAGAGTTCCATCCGTCGGCGATAGTCGGTCCGACGCGCGCAAGTAGTCAGCCCCTGGAGCGTGGCAGCCGAAAGTGTGAGTGGTCTCGGCGCTCGTAATGCCATAAGTATTTGATTTATATTTATTTTATAAGCTACACGCGATTCCACGTGAGGCTAAAAGGCTCTAGGAATTGGCGCGGACCAGAGCGCGACTGCGTAACAGGTGAGCGCTCGACCAGCCCCCTTCGGTGTCCGAAGATGGCCCTGTCGAGCTAGCCTCGGCTCAGGTCTGCAAGCGGAAAGTGCGCAGGGCCTCGACCTGCGGCGTGCGGGCCATTTGCGCGATATTGGCTTCGCCCTGGGCGAGGGCCGCGGCGCTGGTATGGACCGAGTAGTACCCCAGGACGAGCGGATGCGGGTGACGGGCGGACGAGGCGATCACCAGCTCGACCGAGCCTTCCGCAACGATATCGATCGGCGCGGCGCCCTCTTCGAACACCGCCATTTCCCGTTCGAGAACCACTCCGCCGACATGAACACGCCCCCTGTGCAGGGCGAGCCAAGCGACGTCATGGTCATCGGCGGGCCTATAGGTCCAACGCTCGCCGTCGTTCAGCCGAACATGGAGATAGGTCAGAGACCACGGCAGGGCGATGGGGCTGGTTCGGCCCTCGTACGCGCCCAGCAGCAGGCGCGCCGGACCGACATCCTCGATGGCTTCGGCGCCCAGGTACTGGCTCTCGGGCGGGGCCAACTCCAGCTCGGCCGGGAGCGACAACCAGAGCTGATAGCCAAGCGTCGGCTTGTCCTCCATCGGAAAGCCGGTGTGCCAGACGCCGCCGCCAGCCCGCATCCATTCCACCGATCCGTCCGACAGGGTCCCGGACTGGCCGGTCGAGTCGGCATAGCCCATCCCGCCCTTCAACAGTGTCGTGTGGGTCGCGATGCCGGAGTGGGGATGAGCCTGGAATCCGCCTCCGAAGGTCTCGGCCTCGACCAGATCGAGGAAGACGAACGGCTTGACGATCTGGCCAAGATCGCCGGGGCTCATCAGCCGGGTGATCGGACCGTGCCGACGCCCTTGAGTTCGATGGATGACTTTGCGAGCGCTCGATGACGTCGGCGCGCCACGCGCCGACGGGGTGTATGCGGTTGAAGAGGTTTGCGTAACGGTCATGAGGTTTTCCTGAACAATGAAGATGGGCTGCTGCGGCGGCTGCCGCCTAAGCCGCCAGCCCATCGATTTCGGCCCGAGCGCTCTCGACGGCCCTGCCGCGTTGCTCGTCGCCCAGGGCGACGCCATCGGCCCGGATGAAGCGGATGTCGGTGATCCCGAAGAAGCTGAAGACGCCCTTCAGGTAGGTCTCCTGATGGTCCAGGAAGGCGGTCGGCGAGCCTTCGCCATAGAAGCCGCCGCGCGAGGAGGCGATGATCACTGTCTTGCCGCCGGCCAGGAAGGCGTCGAGCGCGTTCGCGCCGTCAGCGACATCGGCCGCCAGCGCCGCCCCTTCCGGTACGGCGCCTTGGCCTACCGCCAGGTGAGCGCCCGATAGGTGGCCGATGGGCTGGGCGGCCAGGTCGCGGTAGCTGACCTCGACGCCCCGGCACAGCAGCCGCTGCGCGGCGACGATGGCCGATGCCAGGGTGCGGCTGACCGAGCCGGCGCCGAGGATGCTGAAATCAATGTGAAGAAACTTCATTGACCGTAGAACTCCGTGGCGCGACTTGTGCGCGGCAGGAGAATTAGGACTGACTCATCCACAGCGACAGCCTATATGACTGAATGATATCCATCGCGAAAAACGATAGATACGGGACAGTGTCACCCTTGATCAGATGGGCGCCTTTCTTGCCGCCCTGGACGAGGGCAGCTTCTCGGCGGCCGGGCGCAGCGCGACGATTTCGGAAAAGCTTGGGCCGCTTGGAAGCCGCTTCACCCGCGCCGGCGCGCGTAGGTGAGCCGGACCGCTCCGGTGTCCATCCGTCGGACGTCCTCGAGCGCCAGGGCGATCGGCGCGTGGGGTTGCTTGAAGACGGAATGGCCCGCACCAAACAGATGCGGCATCACCAGCAGCCTGTATTCGTCGACAAGATCCTCGGCCAACAGCGTCGCGGCCAGGGTGACGCCGCCGACCGCGTTGATGTCGCCCGCAAAGCTCTGCTTCAGCCGCGCGACCGTCGCCTCCAGGCTGTCGACGGACACCGTCGCGTTCCATCCGGGGTTCTGCAGCGTGCGAGAGACGACGACCTTGGGCAGCGCGTTCATCGTTCGAGCCAAGGCGCGAAAGGCGGCCGGGTTGCGCTCGTCCTGCGCCATCGCCGGCCAGAGCGGCGCGTTCTGCTCGAACGCCCGACGACCGTAGAGCAGCAGGCTGCCTGGCGCGACGTTCGGCGCCGACCAGTGCTGCTCCATGTCGTCGGACCAATCGGGCCGGATCAGCGCTCCATCCGCCCCCTCGACGAAGCCGTCGAGGGTCATGAACATGCTGAGGATCAGTTTGGACATCTGGCTTCCCTTGAGCGTCAGAGGCGTAGCCCGCACAGCCCGGCCGTGATCGCCGCCGACAGCGTCGCCGCGCCGGCCAGGCTCGCGCCCCACAGGCGATCGGCGACCGCCTTGCCCATCCCGTGCGCGATCAGCACCTGGCGCAGGCCGCAGACCAGATGCGCGACGACGAAGACGACGCCCAGGGCGTAGTGCGGCAAGAGGCGGATGTTCCAGGCGTCGAGCAGCAGGCCCTCGGGCGCGCCCGTCGCCCAGGCCCAGTTGGTCTGGATCTTGTGGACCGCCCGCGCCGACACGAACGCCGAATTCATGTGGGTGACGATGAAGGCCGCCAGATAGGCGCCCGATCCGACCTGGATGGTGCGCGCCAGGTCCGCAGGGCGAGCGCTCCAGCGCCAGGCCATGGCGACACCACCGACGACCTGGAACAGCAGGAGGATCACAAGCGCGGGCTCGACGAAGCGTGAGCGGTAGACCAGGCGGCCGACGGCCATCACGCGCCCGTGGGCTTCGGGACCAAGAAGCCCCGTCAGATGGTTGAAGAGGTGAAACGTCACGAACAGCAGGATCAGGGCGGCCGCGACGCCATGGGCGATGCGCAGGCCGGCCGGAGGCCCCGCCCCGCCTTCGACCTGGCCAGGCTTGCTGAACGACGACGCCACACCCAGGCCGATCCATAGGACGGACCAGATCCAGACGTCCTTCACGGGCGAATGCAGCAGCCCCGCCAGGACCCCGATCAGGACGAACAAGGGCGGCGCGGCCAGTCCCGCCAGGGCCACGCGCCGCGCCGGGACACCGACCTTTGCAAGGTCGGCCCATGTCAGGGCCAGGCAGGAGAGCGGCAGGGCGAAGGCGACGACGAGCCAGACGCAGGCGACCAGCGAGAGGCCGCCGGCCTTGGTCGCGGCGCCATGGAACACCCTCAGCGCCCACGGATAGAGCATCGCCGCCGCGACCGGCAGCCACGGCGCGGCCCTGGCCGCACGGCCCGCCATCGCCAAATCCAGCCCCGAACGGGTCGAAATGTTCGTCGGCACGCCCTCTGCCCTCATGGATCGCCGTCGAGGGCGACGATCGGACTAGAGATCACCAATGGCCCATTGCACAGAGCCATTTTCGGTGAAAATTAGTGCGCCATGAGCCTCGCGCCCCGCCTCGACACCTTCGCCATCGACCGCGCTTCGGTGCGCCCGCTCCATGATCAGCTCTACGAACGGATCCATGGCGCGATCCACGATGGACGGTTGGCGCCGGGCGCGCGGATGCCCTCGACGCGCAGCCTTTGCACCCAGTTGGGCGTCGCGCGCGGGACCATCGACGGGGTCTATGCGCGCCTGGCTGGCGAGGGCTGCCTGATCGCCCGTCGCCCCGGGGGAACGATCGTCAGCCCGAGCTTTCGTCCGCCGCCCGACAAGCCGGTCGCGCCGAAGCCCCAGCCTTCGTCCGCCCCCTGGCTCCCGCTGCAACTTGGCCTGCCCGCCCTGGATCTCTTTCCGCGCAAAACCTGGACGCGGATCCTCGCGCGGCAGGCGCGGCAGCTGCCGATCGACGACATGGTGGCGCCCGATCCGATGGGCCTGCCGGCGCTGCGCGAGGCGATCGCCGCCTACCTGGCCGTATCGCGCGGGATCGCCTGCGGCCCGCACCAGATCCTCATGACCCACGGCTACCAGGACGCCCTCAACCTGACCGTCGACCTGGTGCTGGCCAGGGGTGACACGGTCTGGATCGAGGATCCAGGCTATGGCTTCGCTCAGCGAACGCTTCGCGCCAGGAGCATGACGATCGTCGCGGCGCCGGTGGACGAGGAAGGTCTGGACGTCGACTGGGCCCGAGCCAGGACACCCCAAGCCAAGCTGGCCATCGTCACGCCCGCGCACCAGTTCCCGCTGGGCGTCACGCTGTCGCCTGCGCGGCGGCGCGCCCTGCTGGCCTGGGCCGCAGAGGCCGACCGCTGGATCCTGGAGGACGACTACGATTGCGAATTTCACTACAGCGGCCACAAGCCGGCGGCCCTGAAGGCGATGGATCTGGACCAGCGGGTCTTCTACGCCGGCAGCTTCAGCAAGTCGCTGCTACCGTCCCTGCGGCTCGGCTATCTGGTTGTTCCACCTCAGCTCCTGGACGCCGCCAGGACAGCCCAACAACTGCGCCATCGCGGCGTGGCGATGTTCGAGCAGTTGGCCGTGGCCGAGTTCATGCGCCAAGGCCATTTCGCCCGGCACCTGCGTCGCATGGCGGTCCGTTACAAGGCCCGTCGTAACGCTTTGGTCGCCGCGCTGGAGCATCGGTTCGGCGCTCGGATCGCCCTCTCCCACCCCGCCGGCGGCCTTCATGTCCTGGGTCGGTTTCCGCACCAGGGCGACGACTTCGAACTGGCCCGGCGGGCGGCGCAGGTCGGCCTCAGGCCAACGCCGCTATCAGGTCAATATATGGCGCCGGGCAAGGACCAGGGTCTGCTGTTGAGCTTTACAAACGTCCCGGAGGAGCGGGCCGATCAGATCGTCGAGTCATTGGCCCGCGCCTTCACGCGCTCCCTAGAAGGAAGCTCACCCCGACGGAAGCCGACCTCTTGAATTTGACTTTGAGATGCCATAGTGAGCGTCACAGCCAAGCTCGGCGTGTTTCTGAAACTGGAAAGGAGAACATCATGCGAGCGATTTCAGCCCGTCAAGAAAATCTCCTCATAATCCAGACTCTTCAGGAACAGATTGCATGGGCAATTCGCTGTCGGGCGATGTCACTCGCCTGACCCCTTCCGGCGGGGTGAAAACACCTCGCCGTTTCATCAGATATCCGCTGTTCAGCCAGACGCCGTTGGCTTCCGTTTCTCGGGAGAGCCATCATGCGCGCTGACATGTTCAAAGTCGTCGTCGAGCGACCGCGGTGGGGCGCCGGGCATGCTCCATCACCGAAACTGAAAAGGACACCCGATCCGTATATCCAATACATTGGTCTGAAACGTCACGCGTACATCGCGGCGCCCTATTCAAAATCGCTCAACGAAAACCTCGCACCTCTCGTGCGATTTTTGCGAAGCCGCAGAGGGCGGCCGTGGGACAGCGTGTTCAGCGAGATCTGCACCACCCTCGACACCGGCAGCACGATCAAGATGCATGTGCGCTCGCACATCGAGGACTACGTCCTGACGCGCATCTCGGTCGGTCGGCACGGCGAGTGGATGCACGAGGGAGAGGTGCTCGGGCGCGAGGACCGATGGCGTCGCCGACGGGCGTTCTTCGTCGATCCGCGTGATGGGATCCTCAAGGACATCCAGGACCTCGCCCAATGCCTGCCCGCAGCCAATTGCGGCGGGAAGGGCGGTGCGCTGTGAGCCCGTCTCCTAAAATCACGCTGATCTCGGCGGACCCCTCCCGCCTGGATCCGGCCGCCGTCGACCAGCTCGAGGCGTCGGCCCGCTATGAGGGGATCGAGCGCGTTGTCGGCCTGCCCGACCTGCATGTCGGCGCCGGGATCGCGGTGGGCGCCGCATTCTGGTCGGCGGATCGGATCTGGCCACATCTCGTGGGCGGCGACATCGGTTGCGGGATAGGCCTGTGGGAACTGAGCAGCCCCCTGCGCAAGTTCAGACCGGGGTCCGTGGAGCGCAAGCTTCACGGCCTCGACGAGGCCTGGTCGGGCGACACCCTGGCCGCCGTGGCGGGTTTCGATCTGCCACCGAATTTGGCCGGCCCGGCGCTGGGCACGATCGGCGGCGGCAACCACTTCGTGGAATTCCAGCGGATCGAAGAGGTCGTCGACGGCGAGCGTTTCGATACACTGGACCTGCAGGCGGATCGTGTGTGGATGATGGTTCACAGCGGATCGCGGGGATTGGGGCAAGCTGTTCTTCAGGCGCACAAGACAGAGCCCGTCGGCGCCGGGATGCTCGCGGCGGGTCCGGCCGGACAAGCCTATCTGGCCGAGCATGATCAGGCTCAGGCCTGGGCCGTGCTGAACCGGCGGATCATCGCGCTACGCTTCTGCGACGCCGTCGGCGCCGAGGGACGGCCTGTGCTCGACATCTGCCACAACTGCGTGACGCCCCACCTTGGCGGATGGCTGCACCGCAAGGGCGCAGCCCCGGCCGATCGCGGGCTGGTCGCCATCCCGGGATCACGCGGCGATTTCAGCTACCTGGTCGAACCCATCGCCGACGGCGCCGACCAGGCCCTTAGCTCGCTCGCCCATGGCGCCGGTCGCAAGTGGAGCCGCTCGGACGCGCACGCAAGGCTGTCCGCGCGTTTCCGCATCGCCGATCTTCAACGCACGGCGCTCGGCAGCCATGTCGTCTGCGAGGATCGCCGGTTGATCTACGAGGAAGCGCCCCAGGCCTACAAGGACATCCGGCGGGTCGTGGCGGACCTTGAACACGCCGGCTTGGTGCGCGTCATCGCGCGGTTACGCCCCTTGCTCAGCTACAAGACGCGGGCGGCGTCATGAACGAGGTCATCTTGCACCTTACGTCCGGGCAGGGACCGCGGGAATGTCGGTGGGTCGTCGCTCAATTGGCGGCCGCCTACGCCCGCGAAGCCGAGGCCTATGGCGTCGTCTGCGAAGTCCTGGAAGGCTTTGAGGATCACCCCTCATCGCTGCTGATGCGTGTCAGCGGCGACCAGGCGCCGGCGTTCGTCGCCGGGCGGATCGGCACGATCCTGTGGATCGGCGATAGTCCGTTTCGGCCTGGCCACAATCGCAGAAACTGGTTCGTGGGCGTCGCCCTTGCGCCGGAGCCTGACCTTGTCCCGGATTTGAAGGCTGAAGACATTGACTACCAGACCCTGCGCGCCAGCGGTCCGGGCGGCCAGCATGTCAACAAGACCGATAGCGCCGTTCGCGCCACCCACCGCCCCACCGGTCTGGTCGCCACCGCGCAAGAACAGCGCTCGCAGCACGCCAACCGCAAGTTGGCGCGGTTGAAACTCGCCATGATGATCGAAGAACAGCGGGGCGCGTCACGCGACAAGGCCCGTCGATCGCAATGGAGCCTCCACCAGCAACTTGAGCGCGGCAATCCTGTCAGAACCTACATGGGGGTCCGCTTCGCGCCGAAATCCGCGATCTGAACCCAAACGGGCTGGGCGGAATCCTGCGAATTCGCCCGCCCTTCCAACCGGAGCCGTCTCCGATCCTGGGGTCGACGCCTTCGGCCGCTCACCACCCCGAACCGAAGTTCGGAAAGTCCGCTGTCTGGACGCGGCCTGGCGACCCAACTTCCATCGAGCTTCTTGCGCGCCACCGGTCGGTGATCGCCACCCTGGCCCACGCGCAGCGCCTGGAACGCGACGGCGACCGCTGGCGACTGTACCTGAGCGAGGGCGCGCCCCTCCCCGTCAGCGCTCCGCACCAGGACCCGGACGTTGGATTGAAAGCATATGGCGGGTTACAGCCAAGCTAGCGCAGCGTCGACGCTCCGAACTGCGCCACAAGTTGGCTCCATGGCGCGATGATCCCGTTGTCGGTATTGCCCAGGCACACGAGCGTCAGGTCCTCGTCGAGATAGCGGGTCAGCATCGCGTTGAAGCCATTGATGCCGCCGCTGTGGTTGGCGGTGGGCCTGCCGTGGAAGGTCGTCATCTCCCAACCCAGGCCGTAGTTATCGTTCGTCACGAAGGCTGGCGGCTTGCCCGGATCGAAGCCCGCCGGCCACCATCGTGCGTCGCCGACAAGGGCGCCGCTCTTGACCCTGGCCGGCCGTATCATTTCGGCGACCGAGGCTGCCGAGACCACCCGACCGCTGAAGAACGCAGCCGACCAGCGAAGCATATCGACCGCAGAGCTTCGAACGGCTCCGGCCGCCAGCGGCAGCCGGTCCATATAGTCGGCGTGACGAAAGGCCCCGGCCTTGCCGTCCTTGAGCGAATAGCCATCGGCCCGGTGAGGCGCCACCTCCAGCGGACTGTCGACAGCCGTGGAAGTCATGCCGCACGGCGCGAAGACGCGCTCTTGCAGGAACTGAGCGTAGGCGAGCCCTGAGGTCTTTTCGATCACCCCGGCGAGCAGCACGTAGCCGCCATTGCTGTAGCTATATTTCGTGCCGGGATCGAAATCGTAGAGCGGCCGCATCTCGGGGATACCGCGCGCGAACTCGTCGGCGGTGGACCATTTGCCGGAGGCCGGCGGATAGCCGCCTTGAGCGTAGTCATGCAGCCCGGCGGTATGGGACAGCAATTGCCGCAGGGTGATCTCCCGCGCGCGGGGGATCTCGGGATAGAAATCGGCGAGCGATTGTTCGAGATCCAGCTTGGCCGCCTCCTTCAGCAACATCACGGCGGTCGCGGTAAAGGTCTTGGTGATCGAAGCGATGCGAAAGACGCTGTTTTCGTCCGCACGGGTGCCGGTCTCGAGATTGGCGAAACCGTAGCCTTTCGCGAACAAGGGCCCGTCGCGGTCACCTATAGCGATCGCGAGACCGGCCACCGTTCCGGCCTGGATCGCCTGTTGGGCAATGGGATCGACCCGAGCCGCCAAACCCTTGGCGCGACCACGCGCCATTGCAGGCCCAGCGAGTGCGGTCATGCCCAAGGCGATTGATTTCAGCGTTTCGCGCCGGGTCGCCGCGCCGGCTATCGCCCGCGTCAGATCAAAGGCTCGCATCCTCAACGCCCTCCCCTCGCCAATGATCGCTTGCGGTTTCGAGGTTCGTCGAGAGAAGCATTTTTGAAGCGCCCTCAGGCCGACCCTGGCCATCGCCGCGGCCCGGGTCGCTTCCCGAAAACTCCGCGTGTGCACGCCTGGGCGCCATGACTGACCACTCCTGTAGGCGGCCAGGGCCGGCCGCCGTTTCGCGAACGGCGAGACTTAGACACCCAGCGACCGTGCCGGCGTCGGTGAAACGAGCATCCCCACGAGATCTCAGATACTGGCGACGCTTGGTTCGCCTTTGATCAGAGCCTCAAGGGCCACGTCGTCAATTTAAGGATGTGTAATGTCGGCTGTCAGGCCGCGCTGCTGGAACGGTCAGAGCGCCAGGCTCGAGGCCTCTCGCCCAACACCCCTTGGTCCATCCGATCCGACAAAGCTGCGCCATATCCGGACTCTTGGATCGCTCCAGGAAGCGGACCTTGAGATCGGCGCGTCAGTGCTCTTTGCGGCCTTGCGAGAGAACGTTTTCGCGCTACCAGTATCGGAACGACAATCAGGGGGAGACCAGGATGACCGCCAGCTTCGATCGCCGCGCCCTCCTCGTCGGCGGCCTCGCCGGGTCGGCCGCTACCGTGACGCCCCTCAGCGAGGCCTTCGCCCAGCGCCGCGTGTCCCCCAACGACAAGGTCCAGGTCGGCGTGATCGGCTGCAAGGGCATGGGCTGGTCGAATCTCACCGCGATGGTCAAGGGGGCCGACGTCACGCCCGTCGCCCTCTGCGACGTGGACGCCAGGGTCCTCGCCGACCGCGGCGCCGAATTGCAGAAGGCCTCCGGCCGCACTCCACGACTTTACGACGACTACCGCCGTATGCTGGACGACAAGTCGGTCGATGCGGTGATCATCGCCACGCCCGACCACTGGCACGCGCTCCAGCTCATCGACGCCATGTCGGCGGGCAAGGACGCCTACTGCGAAAAGCCGCTCGGCAACTCCATCGCCGAGTGCCGGGCGATGGTCGCGGCCAAGACGCGCCACAACCGCGTTGTCCAGGTCGGCCAGTGGCAGCGCAGCAACCAGCATTGGGCCGACGCGATCGCCCACGTGCATTCCGGCGGCATCGGCCGGGTGCGGAAGGTCAAGGCTTGGGCCTATATGGGCTGGATGAAGCGCGTTGCTCCTCAGCCGGACCAGCCGCCGCCCGCGGGCGTTGACTACGACCGCTGGCTCGGCCCGGCGCCGCAGCGCGCCTTCAACCCCAACCGCTTCCACTTCAGCTGGCGCTGGTACTGGGATTATGCGGGGGGCCTGATGACCGACTGGGGCGTCCACCTGATGGACATCGCCCTCCTGGGCATGAAGGCCCAGGCGCCCAGTTCCGTCAGCGCGCTGGGCGGCGCGTACGGTTATCCGGGTTCGGCCATGGAGACTCCGGACACCCAGACCGCCATCTTCGACTTCGGCGACTATTCGGTGGAATGGGAACATGCGGTCGGCATCAGTCGCGGCCCCTACGGCGGCCATGACCATGGCGTAGCCTTCGTGGGCGAGACCGGCACGTTGGTGGTGGACCGCAGCAAGTGGTGGGTCTCGCCGGAGGTGCGCGATGGCAAAGCCCTGACCCCGGAAATTCCCGTCACCAAGGCCTCGGACAACGGGCTTGATCGGCACACGGCGGATTTCATCGCCTGCGTGAAGGATCGCGCCCGCACGCCGGCTTGCCCCATCGAATCGGCGGCCAACACCGCCACCGTCTGTCAGATGGGCAACGTCGCCTGGCGCACGGGCCGCAAGGTCCACTGGGACGCCACGGCGGGCCAGTTCAAGGAAGACGCCGAAGCCAACGCCCTGATCACGCCCCGCTACCGAGCACCTTACCGACTGCCGGCATAAGCAGCGTCACGGAGACCCGCGGCGTCGCTCCTGCGCATCGACGCCCAATTCAGCGAAGTGGTTCTCGCCGTCCTGTGGCTGAACATGCCTGTTGACGACGGTGCGCCATGTGCGCCGAACCGTCCAGGCGACACCAGAGAGAACGGTTCGGGCCGATGCGTCCGACTTCCCAACGGTCGCGGGCTCCCTTACCGGTTGCGTCAAACCGAGAGTTGGTGGTCTTGTAACAAACAATGCGGCTCAGCTTTGCCGAGTCCTTGTTTGCTCCTGATCACTCGTGCCGATCGCGCTTCGAATGCTGGTTGCCGAAGCGCTGCAGAGCGACTTCGCCGACCTTGTTCCACGCCTTTCTGTCTCCCGGGTTGCGGAGCCACGGTCTCGGCCTGTCACGCTCGACAACGCTGGCGCCAGGCCCGACCATCCGGGCCCGAAGGTTCGGGAGCTGATCGCCCTGGCCGTGGCGATCACCACGCGCTGCCACGGCGGCATCGCCGTGCCCTGCAAGGCGGCGATCGAACATGGCGCCACGCGCGACCGGGGCATGGAACGGGCGACGGCTCTCAGTCTTGGCCGCCCAGCGCACCGATTGAGTAGAACGGCACATTCGCGCCGGCCCGAATTGGCGTCGTCCGAAATGCACGCAAAAAGCGAATTTCTAAGCAGTCTAGACTTAAGGGTGTATGCTTCAGGTCCCGCACCCTTAGGCCGAGTCCAAGGGCGCATGTTTGCTGGCCGAAAGTTCCATGATGCCCCTCAAGACCGCCACCGGCGCCGTGCAGATCGCCGTTCAAAACAAGATGCTCTACGACCAGCGCGGGGTGTCGTCCGCGCCCCGGCCCGACCGGCTGCACGTGGTGCAGTTGAAGGGCGGCGGGCAGAACATCCTGACCAACAACGACTTCGACACGGGATTTCTGCGCTACTATCCCGATCCCGCCAGCCTGACGGGCTGGTCGAAGCAGACCGTGGCCCTGCCCGGCCTGGTCATCGCCTCGATGGCGGTCGGCTATCGCGCCGACGGAACCCCGCGCCTGTTCGCCTCCACGCCCGACGTCACCGGCTCGACGGGCACCATCTACGAGATGACGGTCGCGGCGGACGGCGCGCTGGGCGCGCCCCTGCCGATCCAAAGCTGCGCCTCGGCGGCGGCGTCGATGCTGTTCCTGCCGGAGACCCCCGTGCTGCTGTGGTCGGAGATCGACGGAGGCCTCCAGGTCGTCAAAGGCGCCCACGGCGACAAGCTGGACCAGACCTTCTTCCCGAACGATCCGATCTCGGATCACCCGGTGCAGGGCGGCGACATGGTCGCCATCCCCAACCCGCCCTCGATCTGGCCGAACCTGGGCTTCGTCGTCAACATCGGCGGGCCGCAACTGACGGCGGTGTCGGTGCAGTCGACAATCGGCGCCTCCGCGCTGACCTTCCTGCCGGCCCTGACCAACGGCGGCGGCGATCCGGCCACCCCGACCTCGACCGCCACGGTGGCCTATGCCGACGGCACGGTGCGCCTGTTCGCCACCGCCGGCGACGGCGTCGTGCAGACCCTGGATGCCAGCCAGCCCGCCACCCCGGGCTCGCTGGTCTGGGGAACGGCCTGGTCGCGACTGGACCTGGGAACCACCCTCTCGGCCGGCGCCCAGGTGCGGGCGGCCAGTCGGGCCGACGGCGGCGTCACCCTGTCGCTACTGGACGCCACGACCGGACTGTGGGTCGCCGAACAGGGCGGCAAGGACGCGCCCTGGGCCAAGGCCGAGTTGATCGCTCCCGGGGCGGGCCTGATCGGCGCGGCCTTCGCCGACGACCAGGGCGACTTCGGCTACGGCTATTCCGACAAGGCCGGCTATCTGCACCTGCTGACGCGTGACGCGGCGACCACCGGCCAGGACCCCGCGGCTGGCGACTGGGACACCCAGGATGTCCGCATCGAGAACGGTACGACCCTGGCCTCGGTCAGCGTCTATCGCCTCGGCGTGGTCGTCACCGACACCGGCGACGGCGGCGCGCCCGTCGCCGGCGCGGCCATCTCGCTGTCGGCCGACGACGAGATCGCCGCCACGGTCAACGGCCAGAACCTGTATTTCAGCCGCGACGACGCCCACACGGTGACCACCGATTCCAACGGCTGCATCTGGCTGATGGCCGATATCGTCAACGGCCTGGCCACGCCCGTCTTCACGGTGGCCTCGGGCGACGCGCGGTTCGACGAGGCCCTGACGATCAAGCCCGAGGCGGACGCCCAGACCTACACCACCAGCGCCAGCGCCGAGACCCTGCAGAACGCCGTGGACGCTGCGGGCGCCCCGCTGCTTCCGGCCGGCTCGCCCTACGAGACGATCTCGGCCAAGCTGGCCCAGCTGGGCGCCAGCGTCGCCCACATCTATGCCGGCCAGCACTACGCCTCGCCTCGGCTGGTCGTGCCCGCGCGCGCCGGGGTCAGGGTCGTGGTCGCCGGCCAGCCAGCGATCGAGCGCCCCGCCTCGGCCGGCCACTGGTCGATGCGGCGCGAGAACGGCCAGGTGACGTTCGAGGAGCACACGCCCCAGAGCGCGGCCGCGCGGCGTCAGGCGCTGATCGCCCGCGTCGCCGCGTCGCGCGGGATCGACGCCTCTGCGGCCGGTTTCGAACCCGACGGCTTCTTCGACGACTGGGAGGACGCCTTCGACTCGATCGTCGATACGGTGTGCGACCTGGGTGAACTGATCATCGACGGCCTGACGGCGACGGCTCATTTCATCGTCGACGGCATCGAGCGGATCGTCGAGGCCGCGATCGACGCCGCCTCGGTCGTCGTCGACGCGGTCAAGGCCGTGCTGAACTTCGCCGGCGCCGTGCTGGGCCGGGTGGTCGGCTGGCTGGTGCGGGCCATCGGCTGGCTGCTGGGCCTGCCCGACCTGGTGGCGATCAAGAACGACATCAAGCAGCAGGTGATCACCGCCGTGGCGGGATTGACCCAGACCCTGCCCGATCCCCAGACCTACGTCGCGCCGGCCCAGGCGCAGATCCAGACCTGGAAATACGACATCGACCAGTTGATCGACCAGTATCGCTCGACCCCGGCCGGCACGCAGAGCAACAGCCAGTACTTCGGCGGCATCAAAACGGTGATCTCGGCCCTGACGTCCGGCGGCGCCTCGATCCTGCCGGAAATCAGTTGGGCCGTCGAAAAGCTGCGTTCGGCGCTGCCCGACCTGACGGGCGGAATCCCCGCCGCCCCGGACTTCGGGGTGTCGGTCCCGCTGGGCGACTTGCTCAACCAGGCCTCCCTGGCCGAAGCCAACGTCCAGAGCTTCCTGGCCGACATCGTCACGGCCGCGCTGCAAAGCTGGATGGACTCGCTCGATGCGATGAATGCGGCCAACGTCGATCCACTCCTTGACGTGGTCAAGACCCACTCTGACGCTCTGCTCGACGTGTTGGGCGCCATGGTCGGCGACCTGGGGAGCGTGTTCCACGCCCTCTGGGCCAATCCCGGCGCGCTGACCGACTGGCTGGACAGCGAGATCGACATCACCTTCTTCTCGGACTTCTACGAGGGGCTGGTCGGCAACGACTTCTCGGCTCTGGACTTCATCTGCCTGGCGGCGGCCATCCCCTATTCGATCATCGCGCCGTCGAACTCGGCCCGACTTGGGGACGATCCTGAAAAGGGCCTGTTCTACGCCATCCTGTCGCTGCGGATGGTGAGGACCGCGGTCGCCGGCCTTTCGGCCGCCGTTCAGGAGCCGACCGGCACGAAGGCCACGCCCGAGGCCAAGCTTCTGGATTTGGCGGGCATCGTGCTCGACCTCTGCATCGGCGGCCTGACCGTCGCCTACGCCAAGGAGGACAAGAAGCACTGGTACGGGCCGGCCATCGGCGACCTCGTCCTCGGCGCCCTCAAGGCCGTGGCGATCTGGGCCACCGAGATGGACGAGAGCGGCTTCGCCTACGGCACGGTCGTCGTCGACATCGTCAGCATCTTCGCCAGCGGGGTCTCCTCGCTGCTGGGCATGCTGCACTCGGGCCTGAGGGTCGACATGGTGGGCGTGGCGGCCGCCTCGTTCATCAGCGACCTGGCGCACATCGCCGTCGACCGGAAGGCGATCAACGTCAAGGACCCCGACACCAGGGTCGCCTATGCGGTGTTCCAGGGGTTGCTGGCGGGGACGACAACGCTGATCTTCGAGCTGGACGGGGACGCCGGGTCGCGGGCCGAAAGGCCCGCGCCGGAGCTGGCCCTGGCCTATTGATCCTCGCGGGATGACCTGCTCGCCGCATCGCCCGGTCCCCCGGGCGGTGCGGCGAGCAACTGGGCGATCCAGGCCTCGCGGCTTTCGGAGCCAGTTAGTTCAACGCCGGCCACAGCGATTCAAACGGTTGGATTCAGCGGTACGGGGCGGCGGTCACGCTCGACGGTCGGACCTTGGTTTCCGCTAGCCGCCTGCTCGGTCGGTCAGAACGTCGCGCTCTACCTCGTTGGGGGCCGAGTGAGCGAGTCCAGGCAGCACCAATAGCGGACCTTGGGCCGCCTCCAGGAGCCGGACGTTCGCGTTGCTAGAGCCTTTTAGCCTCACGTGGAATCCTGTGAGGCGTCTAAAAAGGCTCTAAATCAAACATTTAGAGCGTGGCAGGCGCCGAAATCGCTCACACTTTCAGCCGCCACGCTCCGGGCGCGAAGACAGGATCGATCCATAGCGGTCGTTGCGGTTGTCCTCTGACCGCCGATCCAAATTGACACCGTAATGGACATCGCCACTCGCTTTGGCCGCCGGTCAGAAACTGGACCCTCGCCACCCCAGCACGGGCCTCGGCGCTGGGGTGGCGAGGATCAAGGTCATGAGAACAGGAAGTCGCCCGCCGTGAACGCGGACAGGCTGGTGTTATTGAAGGTCACACTGTTCTGGACGTCGAAGGTCAAGACGACATTGGCCCCGACCTGACTCATCGCCGCTTGCACCGCGCCGAAATCGGCGAACAGACCCGGCATGAAGCGCGCCACGTCGGTCCCGGCCGTTCCCGGCGCAAAGTCGGTGATGATGTCGCGCCCGAACCCGCCGGGCTTGAACACGAAGGTGTCAGCGCCGCCACCTCCGGTCAGCGTGTCGGCCCCGGCGTCGCCGAACAGCGTGTCGCCGAACGCCGCCCCCGACAGGGTGTCAGCGCCTGAACTGCCTTGCAGCCAACTTTCGGAAACCAGCCTGGCGCGGTCCCAAGACGTCCCGTTAGCGAAGACGACGCGGTCGAAACCATAGTTGGAACCGGTGGACCAGAAGAACTCGTCATTCTCGATGACATGGCCGGTGGCGTTGATCTTGATCATCATGTCGTTTCCGACATGGCTGAAGGTGACGTCGGCCGGGTTGAGGTTGGTGAAGCGGATCGTGTCGATCTCGGTGGTCGAACTGCTTTCCTCGTCGAGGAAATCAGAACCGTCGCCAGACGCGTAGATCACCGTGTCGGATCCCGTGGTGCTATAGACCGTGTCGTCGCCCAGCCCCGGCAGGAAGATGTCGTCACCCGAGCCGCCGCCCAGATAATCGACGCCTGCCGTCCCACCGATGGCGGCCAGGGAGGCGAAGGCGCTTCGATCAATGACCGAGCCGTCTGAGAACACCAGTTCCTCGACGCCGTTGTATTCGCTGCTGCCGAACTGGCCCTCGATCGTCAGGGTCTCGCCGGTGGCGTTGATCTTGACGCCCATGTCCGAGCCGATTTTCAACAAGGTGACGTCGGCGGCGGTCAGCGCGACCAGCCGCACCGTGTCGATGCCCTCGCCATAGCCTTCCACGATCCGGTCGTTCCCCGATCCGGCCCGATACAGATAGATATCGGAATCGCCCTGCCCCTGGAGAATGTCGTCACCCCCCAGGCCATCGAATTTGCCCGTGCCGGTCAGCGTCTCCGCCGCCGCGGTGCCCGTGATCGGATGGGTCTCGGCATAGATGTCGACCGCGCGCGATAGTAGCGTGGCGTAAGACCATATGGTCCCGTCGGCGAACTTGACCTGATCGATGCTAGCCTGCGCGCCCACCCGGGCGTCCCTGAGGACGATCAGGGCGGACGAGGACTGGTGGCGCAGGATCAGGTCGCGGCCGTTGGCGGCCTTGAGCACTTCCAGTTCGGCCGGCGCGAAATTCCAGCCGAACTCGACCTTGTCGATATCGCCGGCCAAGCCGCTCTCGATGATCACGTCACGCCCGATGCCGCCCTCGCGGTACAGGTAGGTGTCGTTGCCCGCGCCGCCCCTCAGGGTGGTGTTGCCGATCTGGCCAACGATCACGTCGGCGCCGTCAAGCGTCGAGATAGAGGTTTCGGCCAGCCGCACGAAGACGTCGCCCCCCGCCGTACTGTGGCCGCTGACGTATCGGCTGTTGACTCCGCTCATGTTCCAGCTCGAACCGTCGCCGCCGAAGCTGATGGTCGAGATGGATTCCGCATCGTGCTCGACGATCAGCTTGTCGGTCGTGCCGTTGATCGCGAAGACCACGTCCACCTCCCGGAATCCTTGCGAGAAGTTCTCCTGCCGATCCACGGTGACGTCGGTGCTGGCCACCGTGGCGTTGAACTCGATCTTGTCGCCCGGATAGGGATCGACGAAGTCGTAGCGGTCGATCACCCGGTCGACGCCGTAGCCGCGACCGAAGACGTATGTGTCCAGATGGCTGAGGCCATTCAGGATGTCGTTGCCCGCGCCACCGTCCATGCGGTCCGGCCGTCGGCCAAAGCCGGTGATCACATCGTCGCCCGGCGTGGACTGCAGGAAGTAGGCCTCCAGATAGTCATGATCCCAGACCGTTCCATCGGCGAACCGGATCTCGTCAATGGTCGGCACGGGCGTGGCCTCCATGCCGGTGTAGTAGAACTCCATCTGCAACGAGAGTTGTTCGCCGGTCTGGCGGACGTGCAGGCCAAGCTGCGTCGCGCCGCTGGTCAGTTCGCGCGACAGGGTGATGTCGCTGGCCAGAATGCCGGCCCCGAACTCCAGCTTGTCGAAGCTGGCGACGCCGCTTTCGTTGATGGTGTCGTTGCCGTCGCCCAGGCGCCACACATAGGTGTCGTCGCCCTCCAGCCCGCGCAGGATGTCGTCGCCCTTCAGGCCCAGGATGCGTTCGCCGACCGAACTGCCCACCAGGGTTTCCGCCGCATCGGTGCCGCGCAGTTCGGTGTTCTGGCTGATCAACACATCCATCTGCTGGCGGGTCAGCACTGTCCCGTCTGCGAACTCGAAGGACTCGATACCGCCCGAGGCCCCGTTGTCGAGATAGTTCTGGCGATAGATCAGCACCGAGTCGTCCGTGCCGTTGATCGAGATCCGCAGGCTGCCAGCCAGGCTCGGGGCCGAGTAAGGATAGGGATCACGGGTGTCGCGCGCAAAGCTGAGGTCGCTGGTCGTGATCCCGGCCCCGAACCGCAAGACATCGACGTCCTGTCCGCGCACATAGTAGTCGAGGTTGTCGGCGATGCGATCCTGGCCTGAACCGCGACCGAACAGATAGAGGTCGGAACCTTCCCCGCCGTAGAGGTCGTCGTTCCCGGCGCCGCCGTCCAGCGTGTCGTCGCCGCTGATTCCCAGCAGCTTGTCGACGCCCGCCCCGCCGCTGATCACGTTGCCCATGCCGTCGCCGGCCAGGAAGTCGGCTCCGGACGTTCCGGTGGTGAAGTTGGCCGTAATGTCGGCCGCGCTCCAGACCGCGCCGTTGTCGAACCGGATCTCGGCGATGTTTTGCGGCTGGCCGTTGCTGTCCATCTGGCTCTCGACGACGATGCTGTCACCGGTCGAAGCCAGGGTCAGGACGAGCGTCCCGTTGTAGTAGGCCGAAATCAGGGTCGGATCGTCGTCCTTGTAATAGATCGCCGCGTCGCCGAAAGGCCCCACGCGGCTCAGGATCAGGTTCTCCGGCGCAACGCCGGCGGCGAAGCGGATGATGTCGTCCTGCGCCCGTGTCGTGTAGCTGCCGGTCGAATAGTCGTCGGTAATCGTGTCGTGGCCCCAACCTTCACTGAAGTAATAGGTGTCGACGCCTTCGCGGCCCTGCAGCGTGTCGTCGCCCTCGCGTCCGTCGAGCGTGTCGGGTCCGGCCGTTCCCGTCAGGGTCTCTCCGCCAGCCGTGCCCTGGACGTAGCTGCCGAGATTGGGCCCGCGCACCACGATGGTGAAGACCTGCTCGCCCGCCGCGCCCTGCCCGTCGGTCGCGACGACCTTGACGCGATAGCTGCGCAGGCCCTCGTTCTCGCCGACGGCGGTGTAGTCGGGCTCGCCCGAGAAGGTCCAGCTCTGCCGATCGAACTGCAACCAATCGGGCAGGTTCCCGCCGTCGGCCAAGCTTGCCGACAGACTATAGCCGGTGCTGTCGACGTCGCGGAACGCCCCGGGATCCACGGCGAAGCTGAAGAAGGCGTCACGATCCAGGGTCTGGCTGGGGATCGGGTGCGCCGCTACCGGCGCATCGTTGACACCGCCGATCAGCAGATAAAGCGGCTTCTCCACATAGGCGCCAGCCTTGTCGGTGGCGCGCACAACGATGTCGATGATCCCGACGGCGCTTTCACCAGGCTGGCCGGAAAAGGTGCGGGTGGCGGCGTTGAAGGTCAGCCAGTCCGGCAGGGCCGAGCCGTCGGCGCGCATCGCCTCCAGCGTCAGCGCGTCGCCTGCATCGACGTCAACGAAGACATCGGCGGGAATGACGTAGCTGAAGGCGGCGTCCTCGGCGATCGCGAAGCCTTGCAGATCGGCAGTGGCGGTCGGGGCGTCGTTGACCTGGTTGACCTTCAGGATGAACGTCGTCGAGATCGAAGCGCCATAGATGTCAGTGGCGGTCACGCGAATGGTCGATTGGCCCACCGCCGCGTTTTCCGGCGTGCCGGTGAACAGGCCGGTGAGGGTGTCCAGCCCCAGCCAGGCGGGCAAGGCCGCGCCGCTCGACAGGGTGGCCGTGTAGCGCATGCGGTCACCGGTGTTGGTATCGGTGAACGCGTTGGTGGGAATCTGGAACGAGAAGGCGGCGTCCTCGGTCGCGGTCTTGGTCCCCATCGCCGTGCCAACCTTGGGCGCGGCGTTGGTGGTCCCGACATAGAGGCCCATTCGGGTCGTACCGCTGGCCGTGCCGTCCGAGCCGGTGATCACGATGTCCAGCGCACCCTGGGCCGAACTGTTGGGGGTGCCGGAGAAGGTCCGAGTGGTCGCGTTGAAGGTCAGCCACGACGGCAGGTTCGCGCCGCTGCCGAGCTTGGCGGTCAGGGTCACGGTCTGGGTCGGGGCGCCGGGAACGCCCGTGTCGGGATCGGCGAAAAGGCCTGTGGGCAGCTGGTAGGAGAACGCCGCGCCGACCGTAGCCTTGCGATTGGCCAGGATCTGGGTCGCCACCGGTGCGTCGTTGACGTTGGTGACCGTCAGGGCGAAGTCCTGGAAAATGCGGTCCCCGGCCTCGTCGATCGCCGTCACCCGGACTTGCCTGACCCCGACGTCCGCGTTGCCGGGTGTGCCGGTGAACGTCGATCCGTTGAAACGCAACCAGGAAGGCAGGGCCGAGCCGTCCGCCAGGGTCGCCGTCAACAGAACGCCGTCATCCAGGTCCACGTCGGCGAAGGCGGTGGTCGGCAGGACGTAGGAGAAGGCAGCGTTCTGGGCGACGGTCTTGGCGACGAGCGCGGTCGCCACGGTGGGCGCGTGATTGTCGGCCAGGCGGATCAGGTCGGCCGCCTTCAGCAACACGCCGTCGCCCAGCCTGATGTCGCCAATCCTCGCGCCGCCGGGGGCGAAATGGTTCTTGAGCGTCAGTTGATCGGAAGTGCCCCGGACCTTGATCACCAGGTCGTTGGCGCCGCTGGGGCCGCCGTGCACGAAATCCAGGTCCTTGGCGGTGATCGAAGCGCCCAGCACCAGATGGTCGAGGCCGGCTTCCGGGCCGGTGTCGTTGATCACATCCTGGCCGTCGCCGCGATTGAAGACGTAGGTGTCCGCGCCTCCGCGCCCGTCGATCAGATCGGCGCCCAGGCCGCCGGTGATGCGGTCAGCGGCGGATGTGCCTTGGATGGTGTCGGCGCCGGCGGTCTGGGAGGCCGCCAGGATCTTCTGCTCGATATCTCGCGCGCCCCACACCATGCCGTCGGCGAACACCACCTGCTCGACGACCTGGCCCGCGAAGTAGCCGCGAACCGTCACGGTGTCGCCGGCCCCAAGGTCGAGGACCAGGTCGTTGGCGTCCGTGCCTTTTCGAACGCTGACGCCCGCGGCGGTCACGCCCGCGCCCAGGCGCAGCTGGTCGATACCGCTCGCGCCGGCGTCGACGATCGCGTCGGCTCCGTCGCCTCGGGCGTATAGGTAGATATCGCCGCCGTCGCCGCCGTTCAGTGTGTCGGCTCCCGCGCCGCCGCCCAGCGTCTCGCCCAGCGGCGTGCCGGTGATGGTGTCGGCGCCGGCCGAGCCTGTCAGGCCCACGACGCGGCTGGCCAAGTCAGCGCGCGTCCAGATCACGCCGTCTGCGAAGACCACCTCCTCGACGCCGCCAGGCGTGGGGGCGAAGACGTCCTTCAAGGTGACCTTGTCGCTGGCCGACAGGGTCAGCACGGCGTCGGCGCCGGACCGCGTCACCGTCACGCCACTGGACGATATGCCCGCCGCGAACTCCAGGCGGTCGGCGCCGGCGGTGTCGGTGATCACGTCCAGGCCGTCGCCGGCGGCGTAGAGGTAGCGGTCGTCGCCCGCCAAACCCGACATGGTGTCGGCCCCCAACCCGCCACGCAGGGTGTCGGCGCCATCGAAGCCGTTGATCGTGTCCGCGTTGGACGTCGTCAGCCCGGCCAGCGTGGCGGCGCGGATATCCGCCTTCGACCAGACCGTACCGTCCTCGAAGCGGAAGGACTCTACCCCGCCGGTGGAGTCCACGTCGAACTGCTTGACGATCGTGACGCTGTCGGTTCCGGTCGCGAATGTGACGACCAGATCGACGCCGCTACGGGTCAGAACCAAGTCGCCGGGACGGATTCCGCCGACTAGCAGCAAGGCGTCGTCGGAGGCCAGCAGGCCCAGGACGCCCGCCCAGTCGCGGACGGTGTCCTGCCCGTCGCCCTTGGCGAACACGAAGCTGTCGGCCGAAAGATCGCCGGTCAGGACGTCAGCGCCGCGACCGCCATAGACCACGGCCTGGTCGGCGCCAATCGTCGTGGGACCTCGATTGTCGGCGCCGGCCGTGGCGCCGGTGGCGGCCTCGAGCATCTGGGCCGCCGTCAGCGTCGTCGCGCCGATCACGATCCTGTCCAGCGCGCCGCGACCGATGAAGTTCTTGACGGTGACCTGGTCGCTGGCGGCGCCCAAGAACGTGATGACCAGATCCTTGCCGCTCAAGGCGAAGGTTAGCTCGCCAGCGATGATGCCGCCGCCCAGCACCAGGGTCTCGAGTTCGGCCAGGCCGCGATCAGCGGCGGCGTCGATGGTCTCATGGCCGTCGCCGCGATTGAACTGGTAGGTGTCGGCGCCCGCGCCGCCGATCAGGAGATCGTCGCCTGTTCCACCGGACAGCTGGTCATCGCCCAGACCGCCGGCCAGTTGATCGACGCCGGCCCCGCCCAGCAGGATGTCGGCGCCGCTTTCACCCCACAGTAAGTCGTCGCCCTGGTCGCCGGCCAGCGTGTCCGTGCCGATTCCCCCAAACAGTCTATCGGCGTCGTCGCCGCCGTTCAGGATGTCCGTTCCGGCCGCACCCTGCACGACGTCGGCGCCCGCCCCGGCGTTGACCACGTCGTCCCCGGCGCCGGCGCTGATCCTTTCGTCGCCGGCGCCGCCCGTCAGGGTTTCACCCGCTGCGGAGCCGTTGATCGTCGTCGAGACGCCGGCCGCGTTGGCCAGCGCCCAGACCTCCTGCCAGGTCAGGACCGAACCGTCGGCGAACTTGAAGGTCTCGATCAGGCCCCGATAGCTGCCGAACTGCTCGATCGTCACCTGGTCCGTCGCACCCGCGACGGTGATCAGCAGCGCGCCGCCCTCGGCTCCGACCCAGCTGAATCCAAGATCGCCAAGGTTATGAGCCGTGAACTCGACGCGATCGGCGCCCGGATTGCCGTCGCTGTAGGGGAAGGCCGGTCCGGGATCGCCGAACATGTTGCCATTGTCGTAGATGACGTCCTGGCCGAAGCCGGTGCCGAACCGGTAGAGATCGTAGTCCTTCGCGTCGCCGTTCGATCCTTCCAGGCGATCATTGCCCGCCCCGCCATCGAGGGTGTCGGCGCCGCGCTGGCCGTGCAGCACATCGTTTCCATCGCCGCCCAGCAGGACATCCGCGCTCGCCGTGCCCTCGGCGAGGTCGTTGCTGGAAGTCAGGTGCGGCGCCAGGTAGCGCTGGTCGATTTCGGCGCGGCTCCAGACCGTGCCGTTGGCGAAAACGATCTTGTCGACACCGTTGGTTGCGTCCCAGAAATAGCCGACCAACGTCACCGACCCACCGTTGGCGCCGCCGACGGTGACCAGGAGATCGTAGGAAAGTTGGCCATTGGGAGCCGGCTGGCTGAAGGTGACGTCGGCCGGCGACACGCCGGCTCCGAATACCAGCCGATCGCCGTTTTCGGGGCGGCTGCTGGAATAGCCGGTGTCGATGATCTGGTCGTGGCCGTCGCCACGATTCCACAGATAGCTGTCGCGGCCCATTCCGCCCAGCAGCCGGTCGTCGCCGATGCCGCCGGCCAAGATGTCGTCGCGCTCGTCGAAGGCGACGATCGTATCAGCCCCCGCAGTCGCCGCCTGCCTGAGATAGAGCGCCCGCAGATCGGCGTTGGTCCAGGTCACACCATTGGCGAAGACCACCTTGTCGAGCGAGTCCATGTCCGCGCCGCCATCGAAGTCGATGCGGTCGCCGTCGTCGCCGATGACCAGGCTGAACAGGCTCATATCGTCCGGGTCGCGAACGATCCTGATGTCCGACGGCGCGATCCCTTCGCCGAGCATCAGCACGTTGCTGGCATCGTCAGCGAAGAAGCCCTGGCTGGCGGAATCGACGATCGTGTCGACGCCGTCTCCCAGCGAGAACCGATAGATATCGACCCCAAGCCCGCCGATCAGCACGTCGGCGCCCCGGCCGCCTTCGATGAAGTCCGCGCCGGCGCCGCCTTCGATCCGGTCGTCGCCGTCGTCGCCCTGCAGGGTGTCGAGGCCATCCTCGCCGTAGAGGCGATCGTTACCGCCGCCGCCCGTGACGACGTCGTCGCCGTCGAACAACTGGATTGCCTCGTCGAGATCGGACCCATGCACGACATCGGCGCCAGCCGTACCGTTCACCACCGTGCGCACCGTGCCGCCCAGCGATTCTGGCGCGACGGAGAGGTCGGGCGTCTCGGCCGGGTCGTTGGAGGACAGGCCGGCCGCCACGCCTTCGAACGCCCACAGCGCCCGCTGCTCGGTGGTCAGGGTGGACCAGCCCTTGATGCGGATGCTGTCACCGGCGCCGTACCAGATCAGCAGGTCCTGCTGGCCTGCGTCGCCCGCCGTAAGTTCCTTGTAGAGCGAGGCGGGGTTCAGACCGTCGAGGAAGCGGAGGACCGCGCCTTCGACCGAGAGGTCCTCGATGACGTCGGTCCCGTCTCCGGCGGCGAACACGTAGACGTCGCGCCCCTCTCCGCCGCGCAAGGTGTCGTCGCCACGATCGCCCCGCAACAGGTCGGCGGCGCCGCCGCCGGCCAGGACGTTGGCGCCGGCATTGCCCTGCCGGGTGACGCCGGCCTCCGGCGCGGAGGCCGAGAAGCTGGACAGCCGCTGGAGGGGGGATTGATCCGGGCCGCCCCCGATCGAAAGGCCGACGCTGGCCAGCTGGGTGTTGATCCAGTCGAGCGAAAGATCCTGCCAGTCGTCGCGTTGGCCGTTTTTGTTGAGGTTGCTTTCCAGACCGTTGCGCCAACCCAAGTCGACGACCCGCAGGCCCAGGTCGCCCTGCTGCCAGCCATGGACGATGATCTTGTGGTGTTCGCCGTCGGCGGCGGTCTGGCGCAACGTGATCGTCAGGTCGAAAATGTCGCCGTCGTCATTCGATCCCGTCCGCACAAGGTCATAGCGCTCGCCGAACCCGCCCACGTATCGCTGGATGTAGTCGTCGTACCAGGACTGCATGGCGGTCATGATGTCGCTCAGCAGGATCGGCACGAACGCGAAGGCGGCGCCCGGGAAGGACAGCGAGCCGGAACTCAGGCCGCCGGTCAGGCCGGTCACGAAGTCCAACGCCTTGTTCGAAAGGTCTTGTCCCCAGGCGGTCAGGCGATCGACGGTGGTGCCCAGCCCCAGGTCGGGCATGTCGAAGAAGTAGCTGCCGTGGCCACCGAACAGGTCGAACTTGTCGAAGTCGAAGCTAGCCCCGCCGATCAGCTGGCGGCCGTCGACATAGAGCCACATGTTGTTGCTGTCTTCGCCGGCGAAGTCGGCGCCGATCGTGATGATCTGGACCTGTCCTGTGGCGGTGGCCGACTGGTCGGCGTTCTGGGTGCTGAACTTGAAGTTCGTCCCGACGCCGAAGAAGGGATTGGGCGAGTCGATCCCCGCGTTCACCATGTCCAGCACGTTGGCGCCGGCGCCGAACTCGATCTCCAGGTCGCGATGCAGGTCGTAGCGTAGATTGGGATCGGCGGATTCGATCCGCACGGTGTCGGCATGATCGGTGAGGCGAACCACCTCGATTCCGATCAGCAGGTCGTGGCCGCCGTCTCCGTCGTTCGTGACCAGAATCTGGCGGTCGTTCGAGCCTATGGCGACGGTGACGGCGCCGGCGGCGCTCTCATAACTGGCCACGTCGCGGCCGAAGCCGAGGATTTCGGTGTAGCCTTGGTCGCCGCCGATCAGGATGTCGTTGCCCGCTCCGCCGATCAGCACATCCGAGCCCGAGCCGCCGCCGAGCGCGTCGTTGCCGGCGCCGCCGATCAGTTCGTCGTCGCCGCCCAGGCCCACGATGTGATCGTCGAACGCCGTGCCCGTCAGCTGCTCGCTCGCGGGGGCGCGCGCGAAGACGCCCGTCAGGGTGCTGGGCAGCGAAAGATGGGTCGCGCCGGCGCCGAGGATGAACTGTCCGCCGCCTTCCAGTTGGAAGACCGCGCCCGTCCCCGGCGCGCCGGCGTTCAGTTCGGCGAAGGCCGCGCCGCGCAGGAACATGTTGCGGATCCACAGGTCCGCATCCGTGTCGCCATAGGCGACGTTGACGGCCATCGCCGCAAGGGCGCCGGGCAGGCCCGCGCCCAGATAGGCGGCCAGGTATTCAGGCGCGTGCGACCCGACCTGGGCCTGCATGACGTCGAAGACGATCGAGGTGCCGTTCAGGACCTGGCCAATCCAGGAAACCTGCTTCATCTCGGCCCAGACGGCGCCCTCTTGGCCGGCCCCTGCCAGTTGCAGGGGGACATAGGCGGTCCAGGCTTCGGGTGGCAGGCCGTGCTGCGCGAAGACGTCGACGTGGTAGGCGCGGATATAGTCGACATCCAGGTTGATGTTGTCCTGGCCGTTGGCGCCGGCGAGAACCCGGGCGTCATAGTCGGCCTGCATCAACTCTCGCGAGATCGTGCCCCAGATCGCGCTATTGATGGTCACCCCGCGTTCGACCGCCACGGCCTCGGCGTACCGACGCGCCACCTGGCCGCTGATGCCTTCGTCCGTGACGACCGATCTGGCCAGCGTGCCGTAGGCCTCGCCAAAGCTGGCGAGGGCTTCGTAGTACTGGATCGCCATCCCCTGGCTCTGGAAATTGTTCAGAGTCTGGAGTTGGGCGGCCGTGAGCTGGGGCATCAGGCGGGGTCCTTGGGGGCCGGCTTGCGCCAGGCCGTGAGGTGAGAAACGACGGTGGCGCGGATGGTGTCGCGATGCGGCAGCATCGAGCGATCCATCGTGATGCGAAGGCTGGAATTGGATTGAGTGGTGAAGAGCTTGCACTCGGCCGCCACGTGTGGAGGCTCGACTATATTGCAGACCGTGAAGTCATCAGAGCCGGCCTTCTGATAGATGTCACCCCGGGACCCAACAATGAAATTGCCGGGACTCTTGGGTTCGACGATCAGGTGTGTTTCGTCATCTTGAACTTCGCGTTCGATTGTCGTCGTGTATTCTGCATAGACCGCCCTGAGGTTACGGAGTCCTTGAACGGTTCCGACGGGGGCATGCGTCAAGTGGGCGTAGATGCGCCCCTTGAACCCGCCCGGCAGGACAGGATCGCCAGCGCGCCGTCCGTTGAAATCGGGCTCGGAGCCCAGCAGCAGGACGCCATCGACGATCGGGACCTCTCCGACGAAACCCTTTGGCTGAAGCGGGGCGTCGAAGTAGTTGGCTGGAATCTCATAGCGCTCCCCGGCCAGCACCAGGGGAACAGCCCGTTCGTCCGTGCGCATGGGGCCGCCCATGCCGGAGTGGGCGGCGCGATCGGCATCCCTCGTCGTTGGGCCATCGCAAGACGCCAGACCGATTGACACCCCGCAAAGGAGTAAGGTGATGTACGGCCAAACGCTTTTGGTGGCGTCACGAACGAAAACCCGGACCGGCAACTGGACGCCCCCACTCAACACGCGGGGATGTAATCTTAGATTGTTTTTCCAATCAAGATTAACTTTAGATTACTCAACCTCCCGGGCAGCCGGATCCAGTTGGCAGGTCCCAACATAGCCGTTGCGCCAATTGCTCAAGGAAGAACGGGCCAGGCCTTCAAACGCTCGTGCGCGTAAAGCGTTGGGCGCTCGTCGCCCTGCTTGACCCCGTACTGTCGCAAAGGACCAGAGTGGGCCATTTCCGGACATTGGATTGCGCGCGGGAAGCGAGCTTCGGGCAGATTCCATCGTGAGGATTTCGGGAATGATAGCGCAGGAGGGCCGGCTAGATGATTGCGATTTGTCGCTGGTTCTGCCAAAAGGCGCCCGTCGAAAGAGTGCTGACCGGATGGTAGCCCGGTCGTCGTCCTGGCGGGCGGCAACTCTCCCTCACGGGCATCCGCGACACCGAGCCCCGGCTTGCCGGTTGCGAAGGTGTGTCCGCTGATCGCCCTATGCTTTCGTCGACGCACCTTCCTCATTCGTTGGAAGGACGCACGAACTTGAAACTCACAGGCAACACCATCCTCATCACGGGCGGCGCGAGTGGCATCGGGCTAGCGCTCGCAACGCGGCTTCTCGAGGAAGGCAACCAGGTCATCGCCTGCGGCAGAAACGCGGGCGTTCTCGCTAAAGCACAGCAGGAAGCGCCCGGGCTGATCACCCGCATCTGCGACATCGCCGATCCCGCGGACCGCCGGTCAATGGTCGACTGGCTCGAGGCCAATCATCCAAGCCTCAACGTCCTGATCAACAACGCCGGCGTCCAATACCGGCGCGACTTCCGCGAAGACGCGGCGGTCGACGCCCTCGACCAGGAAGTGGCGATCAACTTCACCGCGCCCGTCCACCTGATCGCCGAACTGCTGCCCGCCCTGCGGCGACAGACGGCGGCGACGATCGTCAACGTCACCTCGGGCCTGGCCTTCTCGCCGATGGCCGACGTGCCGGTCTATTGCGCCACCAAGGCCGCGCTGCACTCCTTCACGCTCAGCCTGCGCCACCAGATGAAGGCGACCAGCGTCAGGGTCGTGGAGCTGGCGCCGCCGATCGTCGATACGGGCCTGGGCGGCCAGACCCGCAGCGCCGGAACGGCCAGCCGCCCGATGATGTCCGCGGTGGACTTCGCGACCGAGGCTCTGGCCCAACTCAGGACGGACAAGGACGAGATCCTCGTCGGCGTCTCCGCCGAGACTCGCCGCCAGGGCGAAGCCTTGTTCGAGCGCATGAACAGCCGCGGCTGAGCCTCCTGTGAGGGATCGCCGCGCACACGTCGGCGATCCCGAGGCCCGGGGGTCAGGGCGCTGTCTGGGTTTCGAGGCGTTTGGGAAGCTCGGCGACCAGCGAGTCGATCGCCAGGCGAGACCGCAGGGGCAAATATTGGGTGGCGGGCCAGACGGCGTAGCACTCCATCATCGCGCTCGGGCGGTCGGCCCAGAGCTCGACCAGGCGGCCCGCGGCGACATGCGAGCGCACCAGCCAGTCGGGCAGCCAGGCCAGGCCCATGGCCTCCACGGCGGCGTCGACGATCACCTCGAGATCGTCAAAGCGCAGGCGCGACGTCACGGGCACCTCCACCAGGGCGCCGGTTGCGTCGGGGAGACGCCAGGGTAGGCCGTAGTCGTTCCGCCAATAGGTAAGCAGCTCGTGGCCGGAAAGTTCGCTCAGCGCGCCGGGCGGACCGCCCTTCGCCTCCAGATAGGCCGGAGCGGCGCACAGCACCTTGCGCTGGCTGACCAGGCGCCGGCCCTGCAACGCCGAACCCTGGCCAAGGGCGCCATTGCGGATAGCCATGTCATAGCCGTCGGCGATGACGTCAACCTGGCGGTCGCTGAAGCTGAGCTCAAGCTCGAGCTTGGGATGCTGACGCGCATAGGCGCGCAGAATGGGCGCCGCGCAGCGGCGGCCGAACAGCACGGGCATCGACACCCGCAGCCGGCCGGCCACCTCGCGGCGACCGGACTCAAGAAGCGACTCGCTGGCCCGCAGCTCCTCGATCGCCCGCGCGCAGCGCTCATAATATTGCTGCCCGTCCTCCGTGAGGCTCTGCGTGCGGGTGGTCCTGTGAAACAGCCGGACGCCGAGGCGCTCTTCCAGGCGCGCGATCGACTTGCCGACGGCGGATCGCGTCAGGGACAGCCGCTCGGCCGCCTTTGCGAAGCTGCCCGCCTCGACCGCTTCGGCAAAGATCTGAACGCCCTCGAACCGGTCACGCATCTGGCGGCGCTCCAAAGGTCCGCCCCGACCATTGCGGAGCCACAGGACCCAAAGAGGGGAGAATTACTCCCCAATGATGAGGCTCATTCTACGATACAACGCCGGCCAGCAAGAGATTTATCGAAACGACCGCTGATGGCGCCGTTCTTCAGCGTCCCCTGAACCCGCCCCCTCGCGCGACCGGGAATCCGCTCCGCAGAGCAATCCGAACGGCCGGCGCGGGCGTCGCCCACGCTGTGCTTGCAGCCTGCCTGCCCCGCACAAGCCATCCAAGGAGCCTGACCATGAAACTGCTGTGCCTCGACATTCCCCAGCCCGGCGCGACGCTCGAGAAGTACCAGCCGCACATGGCGGACGAAGCGCGCCACGCCTGGCAAATGTACAAGGGCGGCGTCGTCCGGGACATCTACTTCCGGCAAGACCGCCCGGGCGTCGCCATCATCGCCGAGGCCGAGTCCATCGAGGCCGCGAAGAAGGCGCTCGCCGAATTCCCCTTGGCGAAGGCTGGCCTGCTCGACTGGGAGGTGATCCCGCTCGGCCCCTTCCTGAACTGGGAGTCGCTGTTCGCCCCCGGCAACACCTGACATCCGGGCTCTCCCCGGATTCGGCCCCGCCTGTACGGCGCGGGGTCGGATCCGACGTCAGCGTCGCCGCACGAGAACGAGGACTTCCCATCATGAACGCAACGGGTTTCGCGGCGCGCTCGTCTACCGGCCCGCTTGAACCGTTCGACTTCGAGCGGCGCGTCCCGCGGCCGAACGACGTCGTCATCGACATCCACTATTGCGGGGTCTGCCATACAGACCTGCACCTGGCCCAGAACCATTTCGGATTCACGACCTATCCGATCGTGCCCGGACACGAGATCATCGGCCGGGTGCGCCAGGTCGGCGCTCAGGTCACCCGCTTCAAGGCCGGCGACATGGTGGGCGTCGGGTGCATGGTCGATTCCTGCCAACATTGCCGGCCTTGCAACAAGGGTTGGGAGCAGGACTGCGTCGAGGGTCCGACCTTCACCTACGCCAGCATCGACCGCCAGGACGGCGGCGTCACCTACGGCGGCTATTCCGATTGCATCACCGTGCGGGATGCGTTCGTGCTGTCGCTGCCGGACGGCCTTGATCCGGCCGGCGCCGCGCCCCTGCTCTGCGCCGGCGTCACCACATGGTCGCCGCTGCGCCGCTGGAAGGTCGGCAAGGACAGCAAGGTCGCGGTGATCGGCCTGGGCGGCCTGGGCCACATGGCCTTGAAGCTCGCCAAGGCGCTGGGCGCCGACGTCACGCTGTTCACGCGCTCGGCCGGCAAGGAAGACGACGCCTATCGGCTGGGAGCCGACCATGTCGTGCTTTCGGGCGATCTCGAACAGATGAAGGCCGTCGCCGGACGGTTCGACGTCATCATCGACACCGTCCCCTACGATCACGACGTCAATCCCTACATGCCGACGCTGGCGCTCGAAGGCGTGCTCGTGCTCGTCGGCTATCTGGGGCCGCTCGGCGCCCCGGTGAACGCCGGAGGTGTCGTGCACGGCCGCCGGGCGATCTCCGGATCGTTCATCGGCGGCGTTCCCGAAACGCAAGCGATGCTCGATTTCTGTGGCGAGCACGGCATCGTCTCGGACGTCGAGATCATCCCGATCCAACAGATCAATCAAGCCTACGAGCGCATGGCGAGGAGCGACGTCAAATACCGCTTCGTCATCGACATGGCGTCACTCAAGTCCTGAGGAGCCGAACATGGCCGACACCATCAAGCCCATCCTCTGCGTGGTCACCAGCCATCCGATCCGCGGCGATTCCGGCGAGCCAACCGGCTTCGCCATGGTCGAACTGACCCATCCGCTCGAGGTCTTCAAGGCGGCCGGCATACCGGTCGAGATCGCCTCCATCCGCGGCGGTCATCCGCCGATCGACTTCTTCGACCTCAGCGATCCGGTCAACGACCGGTTCTGGAAGGATCGGGAGTTTCGTGAGGTGCTGGCCAATTCCCTGATCCTCGGCGAGCTTAATCCGTCCCGCTACTCGGCGGTGTTCTTCGCCGGCGGCCACGGCACGATGTGGGACTTCGCCGACAATCCGACCGTCCAACAGGTCATCCGCGACATCTGGGAGGCCGGCGGCATTGTCTCGGCGGTCTGCCACGGACCCGCCGCGCTGGTGAACGCGACCTTGTCCGACGGCACGTATCTCGTGGCCGGCAAGAAGCTCGCCGCCTTCACCGACGAGGAGGAAGCCGAGGTCGGGTACACGAAGGTGGTGCCCTACCTCCTGGCGACCACCCTCAAGGCGCGGGGCGCGCTGCACCAGGCCGCGCCCAACTGGTCCGAGCATGTTGTGACCGACGGCCGCCTGGTCACCGGCCAGAACCCCGCGTCGGCGCATGGCGTCGGCCAGGCGGTCGTCGACCAGCTCAAGCCCAAGGCCTGACGAGAAGACCGCAGGCTGCGCGGGCTCGTTCAACTACGGAACAAGGATCCGGCCATGAAGATCATCGGCATCGAAGAACATGTCCTTCCGGGCGCGGTGAAGGACGCCTGGACGAGCCTTCCCGGCGCCGATGACGGCACCCTGGTCCTCAATTCTCCGGTGATCGACGACCGCTTGGCCGACCTGGGCGCGCAACGGCTGGCCCTGATGGACGAGACCGGCGTCGACATCCAGGTCCTGTCGCTGACGACGCCGGGCCTGAACTGCCTCGGCGCCCGCGGCGTCGACCTGGCCCGCCGGGTCAATGACCTCCTAGCGGCAACCGTGGCCGCCAACCCGTCCCGCTTCCAGGCCCTGGCGGTGCTGGCGTCGGGGGACGGCGACGCCGCCGCGCGCGAGCTGCAGCGCGCCGTCGAGGACCTCGGCTGCAAGGGCGCGATCCTCTATGGCCGGGTCGGCGACAAGAACCTCGATGACGCGATCTTCGAACCCACCTTCGCCTGCGCGGCCGAGCTTGGCGTTCCGCTGCTGATCCATCCGCAGATCCCGCAGAAGATCGTTCGCGACGCCTATTATTCCGGCTTCGGCGGGCCGATCGACCTGGCCCTGTCGACCTTCGGCCTGGGCTGGCACTACGAGGCGGGCGTCCAGTTCGTGCGCATCGTCCTGGGCGGCGTCTTCGATCGCCATCCCGGCCTGCAGGTGATCCTCGGCCACTGGGGCGAGCTGGTGATCTTCTACCTGGAGCGGCTGGCCATGCTCGACCGCGTGTCCGGGCTGAAGCGACCGTTCGTCGACTATGTGCGCGGCAACCTTCACCTGACCGCCAGCGGCATGTTCAGCCCGGCCTATCTGCAGCAGGCGATCGAGGCGGTCGGGCCTGACCGAATCCTGTTCTCGACGGACTTTCCCTACCAGTACCGAACGGGCGGCGACGCCCGGCGTTTCGTCGACGGCCTGGCGCTTGACGACGCCGACAAGGCCAGGTTCGCCCACGGGAACTGGGAACGCCTTACCGCTCGTCCCTAGCCCGCCCACCCTCACCGGCCGTTCTTAAGGAGCGAACGTGAAGCCCATCATCGCCCTGATCGCAGGAGTTTTCGCCATGGCCGCCACTTCCGCCGACGCCCAGCAGCCCAATGTCGCCGGGCGCCGCGTCTCGCCCGACCAGGTCCGCTCGGTCGCGCCTGCCTTGGAGAAATACACCCAGGAACGGCTCTACGGCGAGGTCTGGACCCGGCCGGGCCTGGACCGCCGCGACCGCAGCCTGGTCACGATCGCCGCCCTGATCGCGCGCGGCGAGGCGCCCGCCCTCGGCTACTACGCCGACCAGGCGCTGGAGAACGGGGTCGCGCCGCGCGAGATTTCGGAGACGATCGTGCACCTGGCCTACTATTCCGGCTGGGGCAAGGCGATGGCGGCGGTCGGACCGGTGAGCGAAGTGTTCGCCCGGCGCGGCGTCGGCCCGGACCAGCTGCCGACCGAGCCGCCCAGGCCCCTGCCGCTGGACGGAGCGGCCGAGGCCCGGCGCGCCGGGAGCGTGGACGACCAGTTCGGGGCGGTCGCGCCGGGCCTGGTCGGCTACACCACCGACTACCTGTTCCGGGACCTGTGGCTGCGTCCCGACCTCGCGCCGCGCGACCGCAGCCTGGTCACGGTCGCGGCGCTGATCGCCTCGGGCCAGGTCGCGCAAATCCCGTTCCACCTCAACCGGGCGATGGACAACGGCCTCACCCAGACGCAGGCGGCCGAGGTGATCACCCACCTGGCCTTCTACGCCGGCTGGCCCAACGCCATGTCGGCCTTGCCCGTCGCCAAGGATGTGTTCGCCAAGCGCGTCCAAACCGCTGCCAAGGACTCACGGACGGAAAGACCATGAAGAGATCGATGATGATGATCGGCGCGGGAATCCTTGGGCTCGCCGCCATGGTGACGTCGGGCTTGGGAACCAAGGCGCAGGCCCAGACGCCGCAGGAGCGGCCGATGGTGCGCATCGCGGAGCTGGAGATCGATCCCGCCTACCTGGAGGCCTACAAGGCCATCCTCGCCGAGGAGCAGGAAGCCTCGGTGCGGCTGGAGCCTGGCGTGCTGATGCTGCATTCGGTCGCCATCGCCGACGACCCCGCCCATATCCGGCTGCTGGAAGTGTACGCCAGCCGCACCGCCTACGAGGCGCATCTGAAGGCGCCGCACTTCATCAAGTACAAGACCTCGACCGAGACGATGGTGAGGTCGCTCAAACTGATCGAGACCACGCCGATCCTACTGTGCGCCAAGTCCAAGGGACGGGCCGGCGGACCGGTGACCTGCCTCTGAGCGCCTTAAAGCCGATGGCTTCGTCCGCGCGAACCATGGCGCCAGAAACTGTCCCCATGGGGCTCCATAGCTGCGCCTTCCTGACGCGCCGCGAGCCGGGCGTCGTGACCCGAAGCCATGGTGCGAGCGCCCTGCAATGAAACGTATTCAGTACCACCGCTACGGTGGCCCCGACGTCATGAGGCTGGAAGACTTCCAGCTGGCCGCGCCGGCCAAGGACGAGGTCGCCGTGCAGGTGAAGTTCTCGGCCATCAATCCGATCGACTGGAAGATGCGCAACGGCGTGATGAAGATCGTCACGGGCAAGGCGTTTCCACGAGCCATGGGGATGGATTTCTCCGGCACGGTGATCGCGGTGGGCGCCGACGTGACGCGTTTCAAGCCCGGCGACGCGGTGTTTGGCTTGGCCCGCTTCAAGGAAACCGGCGCCCTGGCGCAGGCGGTCCTGGCCAAGGAGACCGCCTTGGCCAAAAAGCCCGAGGGCGTCTCATTCGAAGACGCCGCATGCCTTGGAACGCCCGGCGCGACGGCCTGGACGGGCTTGATCGACAAGGCCCATCTCAGGGCCGGCCAGCATGTCTTCGTCAACGGCTGCGCTGGCGCGGTTGGGGAAGCGACGGTTCAGGTCGCAAGACTGCACGGCGCCGTGGTCTCGGGCAGTTGCAGCGCTCATGACATGGACCGCGCGAGGCGGCTCGGCGTGCAGGCCGTCTTCGACTATCGCGCGACCGACGTCTCAAGGATCGGCGAGCGGTTCGACGTCGTCTATGACACGGCCGCCGCCATGACGACGGCGCAAGGTCTCGGCCTGCTTCGCAAAGGCGGCGTCTTCCTCGACCTCAATCCGTCTCCCGGCAAATTCATCGGCGCGATGTTCAATCGCCGGTTAAGGCCGGTCATCTGCACGCCGACCGCCAACATGCTCGACAGCCTCGCCCGGGCGGCCCGCGATGAAAATTTCAGCTTGGCCATCGGAGAAATCGTCCCGTTGAGCGAAGCTATCGCGCTGATCACGGCTCTCGAAGCTGGCCGAAAGGTCCGTGGAAAAAGCCTCGTCGCCATGGATTGACGTGTCCCGAAGCCATCGACTGTTCGACCTCCTGCAAGCCCTTCGCCGGCGCCGTGGAACGGTGTCCGGCGGCGAGCTCGCGCGCGAGCTGGAGGTGTCGCTGCGCACGATCCGCCGCGACATCGCCACGCTCCAGGCGATGGGCGCCGACATCGATGGCGAGCCGGGCGTGGGCTACATCCTGCGACCCGGCTTCCTGTTGCCGCCGCTGTCGTTCACCGAGGAAGAGATCCACGCCCTTGTCGTCGGCGCCCAGTGGGTGAGCCGACAAACCGACGACGGCCTGGCGCGCGCCGTCCAGGACGCCCTGGCGAAGATCAACGGCGTGCTGTCCCCGGACATGCGGCGCGCCCTGGACGACAGCGCCTTCTTCGTCAGCCGGCGCGAGGCGGCCACGCCGGGCGTCGACCTGGCGCGGGTCAGGCAGGCCCTGCGCGAGCAGCGCAAGATGCGCATCACCTATGCGGATCAGAACGAAGCCGCCACCGAACGAACCATCTGGCCGATCATGCTTGGGTTCATCGAGTCCCAGCGGTTCATCGCCGGATGGTGCGAACTGCGCGCGAACTTTGGGCTCTTTCGGACCGACCAGATCGTGAAGGTCGATTTCCTGCAAGAGCCCTACGCGCGCAACCGCCGCCAGCTCGTCAAGGAATGGCGGGCCCAGGCCGAACATCCCTGCAACCGACAAGACTGCAGCTAGCCAACGTCTTCCTCTCGCCGCGCCATAGGTAAGACACGCGGTCACCACCAGCTCCGGCGGCCACGAAGACAAAGCCTCTTACGCCGCCCCAGCAATTGTACGATGAATAGCTACGACCTCGGGAGGTCGTTCCAGACCAAGGCTCGATGCGAGGATGATTTCACGGCGCATGTTTCTGGGGGCGGGCTGCTGCGCCGCCTGCCTCCAAGCCCTGCCCGCCGAGGCCAGGCCGACAAACATGACGCCGGCGCTTTCGACATTTCCCTATGATCGCGTCCGACTGGGACCGAGCCGGCTCCAGGACCAGTTGACGGCGCAGCATCGCGTTTTCATGGCGATCGACGACGACCGCCTGCTCAAGCCGTTTCGCAAACGCGCCGGCCTCCCCGCCCCCGGCGAGGACATGGGCGGCTGGTACGACGATTCCGCCGACTTCCACATCGACCCCAACGACTGGAGCACCGCCAACTGGCACGGCTATATCCCCGGCCACAGCTTCGGCCAGTACGTCTCGGGCCTGTCGCGCTATGTCGCCGCCACAGGCGACGAGGCCACCCGCCGCAAGGTGCGCGACCTGGTCCAGCAGTACGCCGAGACGATCTCGCCACGCTTCTTCGCCGGCTACACCCTGCCCGCCTACACCTATGACAAGATCGCCATCGGCCTGATCGACGCCTATCGATATGCCGGCGTGTCGGAAGCGCGCGGCGCGCTCGACAAGGTCACGGACGCGGCCCTGCCCGCGCTTCCGGAAAAGGCCCTGACCCGCGAGGAGCGCCGCCAGAGGCCCTATTCCAGCGAGGCGGAAATCTGGGACGAACCCTACACCTTGCCCGAGAACCTGTTCCTGGCCTGGCGTCTCGGCCTGGGAGAACGCTACCGCGACCTGGCCCTGCGCTTCCTGCAGGACGAGGCGTTGTTCGATCCCCTGGCCCGCGGCGTCAGCCCACTGGCCGGCAAGCACGCCTACAGCCACGTCAATGCGCTCAACTCGGCGATCCAGGCCTACTACGCCACGGGCGACCAGAAGTACCTGCGCGCGGCCCGCAACGGCTTCGACTTCGTGGCGAGCCAGTCCTTCGCCACGGGCGGCTGGGGGCCGAACGAGGAACTGATCGGGCCCGACGACACCGAAACCTTGCTGAAGTCGCTGACCGCCACTCCTCGGTCGTTCGAGACCCCGTGCGGCGCCTACGGCCATTTCAAGATCGCGCGAGCCCTGCTGCAGATCACCAAGGACAGCCGCTACGGCGACAGCATGGAACGCGTGCTCTACAACACGATCCTCGGCGCCAAGGACACCACACCCGACGGCCAGACCTTCTACTACTCCGACTACAGCAACGCGGCGACGAAGGTCTATCGCGACGAGAAATGGCCGTGCTGCTCGGGCACGTTCATCCAGTTGGCCGCCGACTATGGCGTCAGCGCCTATCTACGCGAAGGCCGGCGGATCTACGTGAACCTGTACATCCCTTCGACCCTGACGACGGAACTCGACGGCCTGCCCGTGTCGATCCGCCAGGACACGCGCTATCCGCTGGACCCGCGGGTCGACATTGATGTCACGCCCGCCCGCGAGGGCCGCTTCTCGCTGATGCTTCGGGCGCCCGCCTGGGCGGGCCCGGACAGCCGCATCCTGGTCAATGGCCGGCCGTCGGGCGTGGCGATGCGTCCGGGCGCCTTCGCCGAGCTCGACCGGTTGTGGCGAGCCGGCGACCGGGTGACCATCGTCTTCGACATGGCCCTGCGCCTGGAGCCGCTCAACGCGGCTCATCCCGACGTGGTGGCCTTGTTGACCGGGCCGCTGGTCCTCTTCCCGATCGATCCCCAAGAGACCAGGCTGGATCGCGCGCAATGGCTCTCCGCCCGCCGGCGCGGTCCCACCGAATGGGTCGCGTCATCGGTGGCCGGCGATGTGGTCCTCAAGCCGTTCATGGCGATTGGAGACGAACGCTATAGACTCTACAGCACGCTGATCGACGATTGAGCACCACAACCCGACTCTAGGAGTGTCCGGACTCCAACCCCATCTGCCGCCGCCCCGAATTGTAATAAAACTGTCACTCGTCTTGCGTGCATCGCTCCGCATACTTCCTACCGGGTTTGGGAGGCGGGAATGAGCGAAATCGACAAGACAACCCAGGCGACGACGCCGGTCATCGCGCTGGCCGACGGCGGCAAGGTGGCGACGATCCAGGCGACCATCGACATCGCCGACACCGCCCAGATCACCGCCTTCGGCGAGCGGGCCCAGCAGCAGGTGGCGGGCTTCGCCGACCGGATCCTGGAACAGACCCGCAATCGCGAGCTGGGCGATACGGGCGAACTGCTCAGCGACATCATCGCCAAGGCCAAGGGCCTCGACCCGGCCGACCTGCAGAACGCCGGCTTTGTCACCAGGCTGTTCGGCGGCCTGCGCCGGCGCCTGCACCGCTTCACCTCCAAGTTCGAGACGGTGGCGGCCCAGATCGACCGCATCACCGTCGAGCTGGAGAAGCGGATCGACCGCCTGCGCCGCGACGTCACCATGCTCGACGGCCTGCACGACCAGACCCGGGATTCGATCGGCGACCTCGACGCCTACATCGCCGCCGGCAAGGCCTTCGCCCAGGACTTCCAGAAGGGGCCGTTGGCCGAGCTGGAAGCCAAGGCCAAGGCCACGGGTTCCGGCGGCGGCAGCCAGGACCTGATGGCCGCCCAGGCCTATCAGGACGCCGTCCAGTCGCTGGACCGACTGGAAAAGCGCGTGCTCTACCTGCAGCAGGCCCGACAGATCGCCATCCAGCAGCTGCCGCAGATCCGCATCGTCCAGAACGGCGACGCCACCCTGATCGAGAGCCTGGCCGCCTCGATCAACCTCACCGTCCCGGCCTGGAAGCAGAAGATGGTGCTGCTGCTGGGCCTGACCCGCCAGCGCGAGGCCCTGGCCCTGCAGAAGACGGTCACCGACACCACCAACGAGATGTTGCGCCAGGCCTCGGAGATGATGAAGACCCAGGCCATCGACATCGAAACCCAGTCCCAGCGCGGCATCGTCGACATCGAGACCCTGCAGAAGACCAACCAGGACCTGATCGACACCATTTCCGGCGTGCTGCAGGTCCAGGCCGAGGGCCGCAAGAAGCGCGAACTGGTCGAGATCGAGATGGACCGCCAGACCGACGCCCTGAAGAAGGCGCTGTCGCAGGGCCCCGCCCGGTGAGGCGGCTGGCCCTCCTGGGCGTCGCGGTCCTTGCCGGGCTGCTGGTCGGCTGCGGGTCGCGAGCCCCTGATTTTCGCATCGTCGCCGGCTCGGAGCAGAAGTCGCTGGAGCCTCTCGTCCAGGCGTTCTGCAAACGCCAGCACGTCAAATGCCAGATCGACTACAAGGGCTCGCTCGACATCGGCCTGATGCTGGCCAATGAGACGCCGCCCGAGGTCGATGCGGCCTGGCCGGCCTCCAGCCTGTGGATCGAGCTCTACGACACCCATCGCCGGGTCAAGGACCTGAAGTCCATCGACACCACGCCGGTGATCCTCGGGGTGCGGGCCAGCAAGGCCCGCGAGCTCGGCTGGGTGGGCAAGCCGGTGCGGATGGACGACATCCTCCAGGCGGTGCAGGCTGGCAAGCTGTCGTTCCTGATGACCTCGGCCACCCAGTCCAACTCCGGCGCGGCCGCCTATCTGGCCATGCTGGCGGCGGCCTTCGGCGACGGCTCGCGGCTGGATCCGGCGGCGCTCGACGACAACGCGGCGCGGGCCAAGGTCAAGGCGCTGCTGAAGGGCGTGGCGCGATCCTCGGGCTCGTCGGGCTGGCTGAAGGACCTCTATCTGGAGACCGCCCAGGCCGGCAGGCCCTACGACGCCATGTGGAACTACGAGGCGGTGCTGAAGGAGACCAACGACGCCCTGCGCCAGACCGGCGGCGAGTTGCTGTACGCCGTCTACCCGGCCGAGGGCGCCGCCTATGCCGACGCGCCGCTGGGCTATGTCGAGCGCGGCCAGGACAAGAAGACCCGGGCCTTCTTCGACGGCCTGCAAACCTATCTGCTGAGCGCCGAGGCCCAGGCCCGCATCGCCGCCGATGGGCGTCGCACCGCCCCGGGCATGGCCGCGCCGGCCCGGGGCGAACCGGACTGGAACTTCGATCCCTCGCGCGTCGTGCCGTCCGTCGCCCTGCCCGAGCCGGCGGTGATCTCCCGAGCCCTGACCCTCTATCAGGAAGTGCTGCGCCGCCCCTCCCTCACCGCCCTGTGCCTGGATTTTTCCGGATCGATGCAAGGTGACGGCGAGGCGCAGTTGAAATCCGCCATGCGCACCCTGCTCACCCCCGCCGAAGCGTCCAAGGCGCTAATCCAATGGTCTCCGGCCGATCGGATCATCATCATCCCCTTCGATGACGGTCCGCGAACGACCCTCCAGGGCGACGGCGGTCCCGCCTCCCAGGCCCGGCTGCTCGCCGCCGTCGAGGCCGAAAGCTCAGGCGGCGGCACCGACATGTACGCCTGCGCCGACGCCGCCTTCGTCGCCATGCAACCCTATCTGGACAAGGGTTATCTGCCGGCCGTGGTGCTGATGACCGACGGCGAGTCGGACAACGCCGACGGCTTCGACGCCACCTGGCGGCGGGACGGCCACGAATTGCCGGTGTTCGGCGTGACCTTCGGCGACGCCGACAAGGACCAGTTGGACAAGGTGGCGAAACTGACCCGGGCGCGGGTGTTCGACGGCGGCAAGAACCTGACGGAAGCGTTCCGGTCCGCCAGGGGCTACAACTGAGCTCGGTTCGATGAAGGGCGCGGCGATCTTGCGGGCGAATGCGCGATGGGTTGAGCGGCCTTGCCTTCCGCCGGAGGTCCACTGATGGGGCGCGGAACCGTGACTCTGCTGGCGGCGGTGGCCGCCGCCCTGACCCTACCGCTGCTGGCCCTGGGCCTGAGCCTGCCGTGGTGGTTGGCCCTGGTGGTCGCCGTGGCGGTGTTCGGCGGGGTCTGGCTGGTGCTGAAGCCGGGCGGCGGCCTGGGTCCCGGGCTCACCGACGAGGCCGTCCTGGACGCGCGCAGCGCCACGGCCCAGGGCTTGCTGCTCGAAGCCGCCAACGCCATGGAACGCCTGCGCAAGGCCCGTCGCGAGATCCAGGACGCGCCGATGCGCGCCGAGATCGCCCACCTGCTGGAGGTCGGCAACAAGGTGGTGCGCGAGGTGCGCGAGGATCCCAACCGCGCCATGGCCGTGCGCCGCCTGCTGACCTTCTACCTGCCCAACGCCGCCAGCGTCGCCGACGGCTGGCGCACGCTGGAAGCCCGCGCGGTTCCCTCCGCCGCCCGCATGACCCAGACCCGCGAGGTGATGGGCGGACTGTCCCAGGCCTTCGCCAAATATGCCGACGACGTCGCCGAACCTGAACTGCAGACGCTCGACCTGGACCTGAAGGTGTTGAAGGACGCCCTCAAGGCCGATCTGAGCAACACCCCCTGATGGAGACCTGAGGCATGGCCATGAGCAGGCGGGCGCTGGCGGGACTGGGCGTCCTGGGGGTCAGCGCGGCGGTCACCGGCGGAGTCGTGCTGTTCCGCGACCGGCCCGAGGTTCGCGGGGCCCTGGGCGACGTCGACCTGGTCAAGGGCTATGCCGGCGGCGAGAAGATCGGCTTCATCCAGAACCCCCACACCATCGCCGCCCTCAAACAACATGGCCTGGCCCTGGCGGCCGAACGCGCCGGTTCGGTGGAGCAGGTCCGCGACCCGACCCTGCTGGCCACCAGGCCTCAGTTCCTGTGGCCCAGCTCCAGCCCGCTGGTCGACCTGGCCCGTCGCCAGGTCAAGATTCTCAAGGACGAGGTGATCTTCAACTCGCCCATCGTCATCTATTCCTGGGCCCCGATCGCCGACGGCCTGGTCCGCGCCGGCCTGGCGACCAAGGAAGGCGCTCACTACTATATCGACGCCCGGGGGCTAATCGACGCGGTCCTGGCCCGCAGATCGTGGGGCGAGCTGGGCCAGCCCGACCTCTACGGCCGTGTGCGGCTGATCGCGTCGGACCCCAACAAGTCCAACTCCGGCTTCATGTTCGCGGGCCTGGCCGCCAACCTGCTGGCGGGCGACGTGGCCACCGCCGACACCTTGCCGACGGTGCTGCCCAAGCTGGTCGACCTGTTCCGGGGCATGGGCTTCAAGTCGAGTTCCTCGGGCAAGGTGTTCGACGACTACGTGGCCGGCGGTCCGGGCGCCCAGCCGATGGTGGTCGGCTACGAGAACCAACTGGTCGAATGGATCCTGGCCGACAAGGAACGCTGGAAGCGCATCGCCGGCGCCGCCGGGCCGGCCAAGCCGGTGGCCCTCTACCCCAAGCCGACGGTCTATTCCGCCCACCCCCTGATCGCCCTGGCCCCACACGCCCTGCCGTTGATCGACACCCTGATGTCCCGACCTCTGCAGGAGATCGGCTGGCGCGACCACGGCTTCCGCGGGCCGCTCGGCGCGGTCGGGGCCGAGACCGATCCGATGATCGCCGGGCGCATGCCGGCCCAGATCGCCGCCGTCGCCCCCATGCCCGATATCGAAGTCATGCTGAGCATTCTCAAGGCCCTGGCCTGAACGCCGGCATGTCGTGACAAAGCGTTGTCAGGTTAACCTGCTGGCCGGACCGGACCCCGACAGACAACCTTCAGATGACGCATGCCTCCGGGCGACTCTCCCGATGACGACAGCGCACAGCCTTACAATACGGGCGAATGACTATTATAGTGTGCGGCATTTACTACAATGAATGGCAACGACATCTAAATATTCCCGCCGACGCGACCCAGGCGAATAGCGGCCGACGGCTCTTCCCCTTGCCACAGATAGACCTTCAACGGCGACCTCTGAAGGCCAGTCGAGCGGTGTGGTTGCGCCGGAAACCGACCCATGACCACAGCGCTTTCCACGTGCGAACTCAGTAGTTCAACACAACGGTGATCTGGCTAGTGTAGTTGCCCACCATGGCCCCGGACTGCCCCGCCGGGATGCGCGCATAGACGGTGACCGTCGCCTGGAACGGCCCGGCGATGCTCGCGATCCCGATGATGGATCTGGTGTCGCCGCTGCCGCCGTCTCCCCAGACCATTGTTCTCGAAGGATCCAGAAACAGCTGATAGCGCAGACGATTGGGCCCATCGATGAGGTCGCGCTCGGACGGGGCGCCGGGTCCGGTCAAGCTGATCGATCCGTTGATTATGACAGGAACGACGTTGGAACTGGTGCAGGTCACGGTGATCGTCGCGGTGGAGTCCGTCGGCGTGCCCTCGTAGGGCACATAGTGGCCAAACGAGAGCGACGTGGATGAGAGGGCGCAGATTGCGGCGGCGCCGGCCTGGCCCGGCCCGGCGGCCAGCGCCATCGACAGCCCCAGAATTCTCAACCAGGCAAGTTGCTCGAGCCTTGACCGGGAGGGCAACATTACTGGCAGGCCAGCGGGCCGATGAGGGGAATATCCCCCTTCACCGGCTTGAAATCGAAGACCACGCGACAGGTCGTTCCGTCCCGAAAGACCACGTTCGCGCGATTTTTCGGCTTCAGCCCGGTCACATAGGCCTCGCCGTCATAGCCCACCGGCTCGGCTTGCGCGCCCTCGACCTTGACGACCGCCCCCAGCGGCAGGGGTTGGCCCGTGCGGTCATGCAGCGTCAGCAGGGCCGCGGCCACCCTACGGACGCCGAAATCGACCATCACGCCGGATCGGTCGGCGGGACGCACCAGCACGGCGGTTCGTCCGACCTCTATGTCCGCGGGCAGTCCGGTGGCGTCGAGCGAAAGCCGATTGTTCTGGTAGGAGAGCAGCGAAGGCACCAGGAGTTTGCCCCGAGCGTTGGTCGCGCCGACGGGCCGGTTCGCGTACAACACGGGTACGCCCGCGATGTCGCCGGTGCTCACCACCGCGAAGCTGTCGAAAATCCGATCGCTCGCGAACAGGCCGCCGCCGGCCAGGACGAGCGCGCCGCTGACGCCGGCGCGACCGGCCATCTGCCCGGCGGAGCGGTCCACGCCGCCGGATACGCGACCCCAGCGGCCGAGCAACTCCCCCTCCGCCAACAGCTGAGCGTCGGCGCCTCCCGAGGCCCGCAGCCGGTAGCCGTAGTCACCCGGTTTCAGCGCGGACTTGGCGACGTTCGCCGACAACGCCGAACGCCCGCCCTCCCGGGAAGTCTCGACCGACGCGGAACTCGAGGCGCCGATGGGGAAGCTGACGCCCAGGCTCAGGCCGAAGGCGCGCACATCGCGGAAATCCTTGAAACCGGTGGCGTAGAGGGCAGCTCGACCGACACTTACGCTGTAGCTCGCCGTAATGAACTCGTCCCGTTGACGGGCGACCATGTCGGATTGCCCCGGCCCAGACCTCGCCGGACGAGTTCGCGCGGTTCGGCGGCTGTAGGCCAGGCCGACATTTCCCAAGGCGCCGACTCGATATCCAAGGTTTGCGTCCAGCGTCGACTTCGGGGCCGGAGACCCCTTCTCCGAGGCGATGTCCTGGTAGGAGGCGGTCGAAAACCCACCGCTAACGCTGAAGCTGGCGCGACGTGAAACCCGCTGAAAGCCGGTCCAGACCATGGCGCCGCTCGGACTCTCGGAGCCGGATTTCCCTCCGACACTGCCGGCCATCGCCACATTGACAACGCCGAGCGTTCCGATCAGCGAGGTGACGCCCCCGCCGAGCAGCGCCAGGCCGGCCGTGGCCTCGCCGTGGGCTTCCAGCGTCAGCGCGTCGGTCAGGCCGTAGCGCGCCGATCCGTTTGCGGCCCATCCAGAATACCCATCGCCGGCCTGGCCGAAGTTCCGCCGAACGGCGCCGGCTTCGACGGAATAGCTGCCCAGCCCGCGCGCCAGAAGCGCCGTACTGGCGTAGAAGGGCAGGTTGATGAGGGTTTCTCGGCCGAGCACGTCCACGACCGCGACGGTCACCTCGCCCGCGCCCGTGACGACGGGAAGCGTCCGCACGGTGAAGGGCCCGGGCTGCACCGGCTCGCTGAGCTGGCGAACGCCGTTCACCACCACATTGACGGTGGAGGGCACCGCGGCGGTCGAGCTGATCCGTGGCAGGGGATAGGTGACCAGATCGGGGCGCAAGCCGAAGTCGCTGGCCACCTGGACGCCGCCGAGCCGCACGGCCCGCGTCCAGGGCAGAGCGCCCGCCACGACGTCGCCGACACGCCACCGGCGCAGCTTGTCGAACTGGGTGTTCGTGTAGGTGGTTTCGAGGCGCACAAGGCGCTTGCCGCCGGCGCCGGGCGCGAAGTTGACGAACCCCCCGCCCTGCAACAGTCCGTGCGGGCCGAAGGCGCGTCCGTCGAGCAGCGCGCCGCCGGTGACCCGCGCCCGAGCAAAAGTGCCGACCACATCGTAGTTGAGAACCGCGCCGTAGTCAGGGCGCGACAGAGGCGCCAGGGGAGCGGATGCTCGGCCACGAAGCTCGGTGGGCTCCAGCGCGGAGTCGTCGGCCGCCACCAGCAGGGTCTGCCGCGCCTCGTTCACCTGTGCGCGGACGTTGGGCAGTGCGCTCAGCGGGATCGGCTCGTCGCTGGTCGCGATGTCCTGGGGCAGGACGAAGCCGAGCTCGCGCAATTCCGAGGATCTGGCGTAGAGCACGCCGTCGCGATCGGTGAACTCGCCAACCCGACCCGTCGCGCGGCCGTTCATCACCAGTTCCAAGACCAGGGCGCGTTCGCCCCCCAGGGCCTCGCCGGCCGCCAGCAGGGCCGCGACCAGGGCGGCGGCGCCCAGGGCGACCTTCGGTTCAAGGTGCAAGCGCAAGAGTTTGCTCACTCTTGCCATTGCGACTGGTGACGTTCAGGCGCAGCCCGCCCGCCGGCAGGCGGTGGCCGTCCACGACCCAATGGCGCTCGGCGCCGGCCAGGATGTAAGGGTTCTTGCCGCGAGCGACCGCGGACCGCCGGCTGCCGTCGGCCAGGGTCACCACGATCGCCTGGACGGCGTCATAGCCCAGCCCCGCATTGGTCGCCGACAGGACGGTTTCGCCGCCCGGCGCGCGACCAACCCGCCACCGGAGGCCTTTCGGGGCCGGCGACGCCGCCGCGATGATGACCGGCAGCGAGACGCGGAGCGCGATGACGATCTGCTGGCCTTGGCTGATGGCCGGCACTTCGTCGAGCAGCAGCCGATAGCTGCGCTCGCCCGCGACCGCCGCCCCGCCTCGCGCCAATAGCCTCAGCGTCTGGGATCCGCCGGCGGGAACCGTGAAGATCGGCGGCGACAGGATGAGGTCGCGGGTGGGCGTCAGGACGTCCTCGTCCCCGGACTGGGCCCAGGCATAGGCGCGAACCTGAACCGCGACGGGCGCGTCGCCGCGGTTCCTGACCTCTATCGTTGTCGCGCCTTGACCGGCGGCGAGGCCGATGGTGACCGGCGAGATCTCCAGAACGGCCGCCTGGGCCGTCCCGAAGAACAGGCAACCCGCGGCCGTCAGCGCCGCCAGAACAGGCTCAAGTCGCATCGGGCGTCTCCTTCGGCGGCCATGGGCCTCAATAGGTGAGAGTGACCAGGATCGTGTCCGTGTAGGGGGCGCCATTGCCGGAGACGAGGGTCTGACCGGTGGTGACCTGTCCGTACACCGTCAGGGTCTGCTGCACCGCGGTTCCGGTGCCGGAAACCAGTCCCGCGCCCGCGTCACCCCAACGCGTGGTGTGACTGGCCTCCTTGAAGAGGTCGTAAGCCAGGATATTGGCGCCGCTCACCAGGTTGCGCTGGGCGGCCACGTTGTGCAGGCCGTTGCCGAGACCGACGGTATAGGCGCCGCCGCCAGTGCAGGTCACGTTGATGGTGGCCGTACCCGGAGTGGCGCCGGTGAGCGCCACTTCGCCGAACGCCAGCGCAGAGGAATCCATGGTGCAGACGGTCGTCACGCTGGCGCTGGCGCTGATGTTGGATGTCGCCGTCGCCGCCGAGGCGACCTGGGCGGCGGCCAAGCCGAGAGTCGCGACTGCAAAAAGAAGAGCGATCTTCATCGAATAAACCTCCTGGCCTGACGCCGCATCAAGTGTCGCAGAAATATTTATGATCGCGGACGAGCCATTTCCAAAAATATTACGACAAATATCAAAATGCCGATTTGCAGCTAATATTATTATAACAAAACTTGAATTTATTCGTTTTGCTTCACTGCTTTTGCCATATCTCACCCTTGCGCGTCGATTGGCCGCGATCCAAGAAATTGACGCAATGCTCGCGCTTAGTGCAAACCCTATCGATGGGCCGCCAACGGAGCGTTGGCACGAGAGGCCAGCAGTTCAGGCGCTCGATTTGGCTCTGCGTCACGAACGACCGCCGGCAGGCGTGTTGGCGCAGGCGACCTTCCCTGCCGTTCATGCCCAGCTACCGAAGCCACAACCTAGCCAGCGCCATGGCGGCCGGCGCCAACTGGCCAACGGCTTGTGGCGCCCTGGATCGAGGCGTTCAAAAACCTTCCACGCGCCCGATGCCGTTGCCCCCAAACCTGTCAGTCATGTCTCCGAACAGGTGTCCGCCATGTCCCCGAACTGAACAGGCGCCTGAGGTCTGACCCTCCAACCCCGGAGACGATCGCGCGCCTGTTCTCGCGATAAGTTCGGCGAACGATATCCATGATATTCAACGTGGGGCGGCCGGTATGATCCGGGGCGCTCGCCGAAGGAATCCCGTCCGCGTCGAAGACAGTCCAGGGCGTCAGCCAATCTTCGACCTAGGCGACATTGGCTCCCGGGCGGACTGCGGTTGCGGGCATCGTTCGGACTCTCGGTGGGGGGGGACGTACCACAGCTATACACTTCATGGGCGCCGCGTCGGAGGTATGAAACCCTGGCCAACCGGTCCCATCGGCCCTGGACCGAAACGCACACGCCTTAGCCGCACAAATCCATTGGCCTATTGCTAGTCTAAGCCAACTCCACCTTTCAAGGACGTCCGCTTCGCGCCATTTCCGGACCTTGGCTCCGTTCCGGAAACTGGACTTTCAGACCGGTGTCGTCGCGCCAGAAGCGGCTCTGGGTCCATGCCCGGAACCGATATTCAGGCCGCGTTCGATTAGCGATCGTAGCCCGGCGATTCCTGATCGACGCGCCGCAGGAGCGCCGCCCAGGCCAAGTCCGCGGTGCTGGCGCGATCGCTCGTGCTGCGGACCTGGCCCGAGATGAGGCGCGCGACCTCCTCTTGGGCCGCCCGCGGCGCGACCAGGACGCCCTCCCGCCCCGCGCTGAGCGCGCGGACCTGAGCGGTGCAGGCCTTTTCCAGCTGATAGATCCCAAGCCAGGCCGCCCCGGGCGAGGAGCCCAGGGCCAAGGTTCCGTGGTTGCGGAGCAGCAGCAGGGACTTGTCACCCAGATCGGCCACCAGCCGCTCCCGCTCGTCCAGGTGCAGGGCGACGCCTTCGTAGTCGTGATAGGCTAGGCGCGGAATGACCCCGAGCGAGCGCTGGTTCAGCGGCAGCAGGCCTTCCTTCTGCGAGGAGACCGCGATGCCGTCGTCGGTGTGGAAGTGGATGACGTAGTGGGCGTCCTCGCGCGCGGCGTGGATCGCCGAGTGGATGACGAAGCCCGCATAGTTGACGCCATAGGCGCTGGGTTCGACCAGTTGGCCGTCAAGGTCGATCTTGACCAGGCTGGAGGCGGTGACCTCACCGAACCGCAAGCCGTAGGGGTTGATCAGGAAGTGCTGCTGCGGCCCTGGAACCCTCGCCGAGACGTGGGTGAAGATCAGGTCGTCCCAGCGTTCCAGGGCCGCCAGGCGATAGAGCGCCGCCAGGTCGACGCGCACGCGCCACTCCGCGTCGCTCACCTTGTGCCGAAGGGGTTCGACACCGGGAATGAAACCGTCCGCCACGCTAGCCTCCACCACTTGTTGACCTATCTAGCGCGACCGCCAACTCCGCCGCCAAACGAGCTTTGGTCAGCATTCTTATTTTCGAAACAAGATCCAGACCTATTCATTTATGAAATACTATGTATTCGAATAATTTATTTGGAGATAACCTATTACTCCCGCCGCTTTATCTCGCTTTGAACACGGGATAAACGAACAGCAAATCCGCCGCCTGCTCGCCGGGGGATTTTATGCTCATCGACCGCTTCAAACTGGGCCTGCTCGTCGCGACGTCGAGCCTCGTCTTGGGCGGTCAGGCCCATGCGGCCGATCCGGCGGCCGTATCGGCGTCCGTGGACGTCAACGAGGTCGAAAGCCTGGTGGTCACCCTGGGGGTGCGGGGGTCGCAGCGCACGATCGCCGACAGCCCGGCCCCGATCGACGTCATCAGCGGCAGGCAGCTGGCCGAGACCGGCCGCGCCGACTTGAAGGAGGCGCTGGCCCAGCTCCTGCCGTCGTTCACCTA
>Ga0209758_1000193_pt1 | contig 134744 bp, 119 predicted proteins | sample AraplaMF_Col_mMF_FD_184258 | JGI IMG/M metagenome (GOLD analysis project Ga0209758, IMG submission 184258) | Arabidopsis root microbial communities from the University of North Carolina, USA - plate scrape MF_Col_mMF (SPAdes) (version 2) | ecosystem: Host-associated > Plants > Roots >... | reverse complement strand
GGGCGCATGCCCACGATGGAGATCATCAACGAGCGCTTCGCCCGCAACATCCGCATCGGCCTGTTCAACTTCATCCGCAAGAGCCCGGAGATCTCGATCGGCGGCATCAAGGTGCAGAAGTACAGCGCCTTCCTGCGCGAGATCGTGGTGCCGACCAACTTCAACATCATGTCGGTGCGCCCGCTGCGCGGCAGCGGCCTGGTGGTGTGCGACCCGACGCTGGTGTTCGCGGTGATCGATTCGCTGTTCGGCGGCGCCGGCAAGTTCCACACCCGCATCGAGGGGCGCGATTTCTCGCCCACCGAGCAGCGGATCATCACGCGCCTGGTCGACGTGATCTCCGAGGAATACAAGAAGGCCTGGCACGGCATCTACCCGCTGGAGCTCGACTACCAGCGCTCGGAGATGCAGCCGCAGTTCGCCAACATCGCGACGCCGAGCGAGATCGTCGTGGCCACCAGCTTCACGCTGGAGATCGGCGAGACCACCGGCACCATCCACTTCTGCATCCCGTACTCGACGCTGGAGCCGATCCGCGACGTGCTGTATTCGACCATCCAGGGCGACAGCAACGAGCCGGACAAGCGCTGGGTCAACCTGCTGAAGCAGCAGATCCAGTCGGCCAGCGTCGAGCTGGTGGCCGAGCTGGCGACCGCGCCGGCCACCGTCGAGCAGCTGCTGTCCTTCAAGCCGGGCGATTTCATCGAGCTCGACCTGCAGGCGGGCATCCAGGCCAAGGTGGTGGGCGTGCCGGTGTTCGATTGCCACTACGGCACCTCGAACGGCAAGTACGCCTTGAAGATCGATCAACTGTTGACCGGCTCGACGATGAGCTGGCTGGGGGAAAACAATGTCAGCTGACAACGCAGCGCCGTCGGAAGAAGACGCGATGGCCGCCGAGTGGGCCGCCGCACTCGCCGAATCGAAGCCGGAAACGGCGTCCGAGGTGCAGAGCCCGGCCGAGCAGGTGTCGCCGGTGGCGTTCACCAACTTCGCCTCCGGTGCCGGCCCGACCGCGCCGAACGACATCAACATGATCCTGGACATCCCGGTGCAGCTCACCGTGGAACTGGGTCGCACGCGCATCCCGATCAAGCACATCCTGCAGCTGGCGCAGGGCTCGGTGGTCGAGCTCGATGCGCTGGCCGGCGAGCCGATGGACGTGCTGGTCAACGGCTACCTGATCGCGCAGGGCGAGGTGGTGGTGGTGAACGACAAGTTCGGCATCCGCCTCACCGACATCGTGACGCCGAGCGAGCGCATGCGCCGCCTGAGCAAGGGCTGAGCATGTCGCCGGCGATTTCCTCATTCATGTGGTTCGTCGCGATCATCGCGATGATCCCGATCGCGCTGTGGCTGCTCAAGCGCACGCCGATGGGCGGTGCCGCCGGGCTGGGCGTGATGCGCAGCGTGGCCGCGCTGCCGCTGTCGTCGAGCCAGCGCCTGGTCACCGTCGAGGTGGGGCAGGGCGAGCAGCGGCGCTGGCTGGTGCTGGGCGTCACGCCGCAGAGCATCACCGTGCTGCACAACATGGAGCCGGGGGCCGATGCCGCCGCGCCGAACGCGCCGGCGGTGCACCCGGCCTTTGCACAGATGCTGTCGCGCCTGCGGCGCGACCAGGGGACGAGCGGTGACCGCTGACGGATTCTTTTCTTCGGCCCGCCTGAAGCGCGCCGGCACGATCGCCGCCTTGACGGTGTTGTCGGCCGTTCCTGCAGCGGCTTTAGCGCAAAGCGCGACCGGCGGGGGCGCGACGCTGCCGCTGCTGGTGGGCCAGGGGGCCGGCGGCACCAGCTATTCGGTGCCGATCCAGACGCTGCTGTTCTTCACGGCGCTGTCCTTTTTGCCGGCGGTGCTGCTGATGATGACGGGCTTCACCCGCATCGTGATCGTGCTGAGCCTCTTGCGCCAGGCGATGGGCACGCAATCGGCGCCGCCCAACCAGGTGATCATCGGACTGAGCCTGTTCCTGACCTTCTTCGTGATGAGCCCGACGCTGGACAAGGTGTATGCGGACGCGTACCAGCCGTACGCGGAGAACAAGATCGCCTTCGACGAGGCGCTCAAGCGCGGCGAGGTGCCGATGCGGGCCTTCATGCTGAAGCAGACGCGCCAGGCCGACGTGATGCTGTTCTCGAAGCTCGCGAAGGTGGACCCGTCGGTGAAGGCGGCGGACGTGCCGTTCAAGGTGCTGGTGCCGGCCTTCATCACGAGCGAGCTGAAAAGCGCGTTCCAGATCGGCTTCCTGATCTTCATCCCGTTCCTGGTGATCGACATGATCGTGGCTAGCGTGCTGATGAGCCTGGGGATGATGATGCTGAGCCCGGTGCTGGTGGCGCTGCCGTTCAAGCTGATGCTGTTCGTGCTGGCCGACGGCTGGAACCTGTTGCTGGGTTCGCTGGCGGCGAGCTTCTCGACCTGACGACGACAAGAAGAGAACCATGGATTCGCAACAAGTCTTCACGCTGGGCCAGCAGGGCCTGTACCTGCTGTTGATGGTCTCGGCGCCGGTGCTGCTGGTGGTGCTGGGGGTGGGCCTGCTGGTCAGCATCTTCCAGGCGGCCACGCAGATCCACGAGCAGACGCTGTCCTTCGTGCCGAAGATCGTGGCCGCGGTGGCGGTGCTGATGGTGGCCGGGCCGTGGATGCTGACGACGCTGGTGGAGTATGTGCAGCGCACGCTGACGTCGATCCCGACGGTGGTGGGGTGAGCCATCTCGCGAGCAAGCCGTTTGCCGACAACCCGTTCGCCCTGAGCAGGGACCGAGCCTGCCGAGGGCCCGTGTCGAAGGGTTGGCGCCGCAGCGCGCAGGTGGCTCTCACGCACTGTCCCCAGGCCTTCGACAAGCTCAGTCCGAACGGTTTCACCTGACCTGCCGCCCATGCTCACCTTCACCGACGCCCAGCTCGCCGCGTGGCTCACGCCGCTGCTGTGGCCGTTCATCCGCATCCTGGCGCTGTTCAGCAGCGCGCCGCTGCTGTCGCAGCGCAACGTGCCGGTGCGCGTGCGGGTGGCGCTAGCCTTCCTGATCACGATCAGCGCGCAGGCCTCGCTGCCGGCGATGCCGGTGATCGCGCTCGATTCGCCGGTGATCTATGCGGTGGTGGTGCAGCAGGTGCTGATCGGCGTGACGCTCGGGTTCTCGGCGCGCATCGTGTTCGCGGCGATCGAGCTGGCCGGCGAGCTGGTGGGCCTGCAGATGGGGCTGAACTTCGCAGGCTTCTTCGACCCGGCGACCGGCGCCGAAGGCACGGCGGTGGGCCGCTTCTTCAGCATCATCGTGTCGTGGCTGTTCATCATCATCAACGGCCACCTGCTGCTGATCGCGGCGATGGTGCAGAGCTTCAACGCCTTCCCGGTGAGCGCCGAGCCGTTCGCCTTCCTGCATGCGCTGGAGCCGCAGCGCTGGGGCAGCGAGATCTTCAAGCTGGGCCTGTGGATCGCGCTGCCGATGATCACGATGCTGCTGTTCGTCAACCTGGTGCTGGGCGTGATCTCGCGCGTGGCCCAGCAGATGAACGTTTTCGCGGTCGGCTTCCCGATCACGCTGGGCGTCGGCCTGCTGGGCGTGCTGCTGACGCTGCCGATGATGCAGGCGCCGTTCACGATGGCGCTGGAGCAGATGCTGAGCCGCTTCCAGTAGCCTGCCGGCTGGCGCGACGGCGTGCCCCGCGGCGAGCGGGAAAAGACCGGGCTTTCCCCCTCTGATCCACCTCAAGTTTCCCGCCCGGCCCGGAACAATCGCGGGAGCACTGTGCCCGCCCCATGTCCGACCAAGACCGCAACCTACCCGCCTCGCAGCGAAAGCTCGACAAGGCCCGATCCGAGGGCCAGGTCGCCCGTTCGCGCGACCTGTCGCACTTCGCGGCCATCGCGGTCGGCGGTGCGGCGCTGGTGGCGGTGGCGCCGTTCCTGTCGCGCTGGCTGCAGCAGTTGCTCGCCTCCGGCCTGCAGTTCAACGCGCTGATGGTGCAGAACCCCGAAGCCATGGGCCAGCGCCTGGGCCAGCTGACGCACAAGCTGATGTGGGTCGTGATCCCGATGGGCCTGCTGATGATGGCCGTCGGCGTGGCCGTCAGCGTCGCGGCCGGCGGCTGGGTCTGGACCCTCAAGCCGCTCTCACCCAAGTTCGACAAGTTCAACCCGATCGCCGGCATCGCCAAGCTGTTCTCGAAGCAGCAGCTGATCGAGGCGCTGAAGGGCGCCGCGCTGGCGCTGATCCTCGGCACCATCGGCGCGCTCTACCTGCGCTCGCACGTCGAGGTGTTCGCCGGCGCGCTGTCGCTGCCGCTGCCGCAGGCGCTGTCGCACGTGGGCAGCACCATCCTCGGCGGCATGCTGCTGGTGCTGCTGGCGCTGGCGGTGTTCGCCGCCATCGACGTGCCGCTGCAGCGCCAGCTGCACGCGATGCGCCTGAAGATGAGCCACCAGGAACTGAAGCAGGAGCACAAGGAAGTCGAAGGCAACGGCGAGGTCAAGGCCAAGGTGCGCGCCCGCATGCGCGAGATGGCCAACCGCCGCATGCTGGCCGCCGTGCCGCAGGCCGACCTGGTGGTGATGAACCCGACCCACTATGCCGTCGCGCTGAAGTACGACGAAGGCCGGATGGGCGCGCCGCGCGTGGTTGCCAAGGGTGCCGACCTGATGGCCATGCGCATCCGCGACACCGCCAAGGAAGCCAAGGTGCCGGTGCTGCAGGCGCCGGTGCTGGCGCGTGCGCTGTACGCCCATGCCGAGGTCGACCGCGAGATCCCGGCCGCGCTGTTCGCCGCCGTGGCACAGGTGCTGGCCTACGTCTACCAGCTGCGTGCCGCGCTGGCCGGCCGCGTCGCGATGCCGGGCGCGCTGCCTGAACTGAACGTGCCGGCCGAGCTGGACCCGCACAACAAACCCGGCGCACACGACGCCATGGAGGACGCTGAATGAACGGCCTGATGAAGCAACTGCAGGGCTGGCTCGGGCCGCATGCCTCCGCGATCAAGGCGCTGATGGCGCCGGTCTTCATCATCATGGTGCTGTCCATGATGGTGCTGCCGCTGCCGGCCTTCGTGCTCGACCTGCTGTTCACCTTCAACATCGCGATGGCGCTGATGGTGATGATGGTGGCGGCCTACATGGTGCGTCCGCTGGATTTCTCGGCCTTCCCGACGGTGATCCTGCTGACCACGCTGCTGCGGCTGTCGCTGAACATCGCCTCCACCCGCGTCGTGCTGCTGCAGGGTCATTCCGGTCCGGGCGCGGCCGGCAAGGTGATCGAATCCTTCGGCCACTTCCTGATCGGCGGCAATTTCGCGGTCGGCCTGATCGTGTTCGCGATCCTGGTGGTGATCAACTTCATCGTGGTGACCAAGGGTGCCGAGCGCATCGCCGAGGTCGGCGCGCGCTTCACGCTGGATGCGATGCCCGGCAAGCAGATGGCGATCGATGCCGACCTGAACGCCGGCCTGATCGACGAGAAGGAGGCCAAGCGCCGCCGCGCCGAGGTGGGCGACGAGGCGGAGTTCTTCGGCTCGATGGACGGTGCCAGCAAGTTCGTGCGCGGCGACGCGATGGCCGGGCTGCTGATCCTGTTCATCAACATCATCGGCGGCTTCATCATCGGCGTGGCGCAGCACGACCTGTCGGCGGCGCAGGCGGCCGACAGCTACATCCTGCTGGCCATCGGCGATGCGCTGGTGGCGCAGATCCCGGCGCTGCTGATCTCGGTGGCGGCGGCGATGGTGGTGTCGCGCGTCGGCAAGGACAAGGACGTCGGCACGCTGGTGGCCGGCCAGGTCTTCAACTCCCCGCGCGTCCTGGCCATCACGGCCGGCGTGATCGGGCTGCTGGGCATCATCCCGGGCATGCCGCACCTGGTGTTCCTGCTGATCGCCGGCGCGATGGGCTATGCGGCCTGGTGGATGAACGAGCGCAACAAGCGCGTGCGGAACACGCCGCCGCCGGCCGCGCCGGTGGCCGAGCCGAACGCCGAGGCCAGCTGGGACGACCTGCAGCCGGTGGACACGCTGGGCCTGGAAGTGGGCTACCGGCTGATCACGCTGGTCGACAAGAACCGCGAAGGCGACCTGCTGCAGCGCATCAAGGGCGTGCGCCGCAAGTTCGCGCAGGACGTCGGCTTCCTGCCGCCGCCGGTGCACATCCGCGACAACCTGGAGCTCAAGCCCAGCATGTACCGCCTGACGCTGCGCGGCGCGGTGGTCGGCGAGGGCGAGGCCTTCCCGGGCATGCTGCTGGCGATCAACCCGGGCGGCGCGACCACCCAGCTGATCGGCACCCGCACCACCGACCCGGCCTTCGGCCTGCCGGCGGTGTGGATCGAGGAGCGCCAGCGCGAGGCGGCGCAGATGAACGGTTTCACGGTGGTGGACTGCTCCACGGTGGTGGCCACGCACCTGTCGCATCTGATGCAGCTGCATGCCGCCAAGCTGCTGGGCCGGGTCGAGACGCAGCAGCTGGTGGAGCACGTCACCAAGCTGGCGCCCAAGCTGATGGAGGACGTGATCCCGAAGATGGTGGGCATCGCGAGCCTGCAGAAGGTGCTGCAGCTGCTGCTGGAAGAGGGCGTTCACATCCGCGACATGCGCTCCATCGTCGAGAGCCTGGCCGAGCATGCGGCGGTGGCGAGCGAGCCGGGTGAGCTGGCGCGGCGCATCCGCATCAGCCTGGCGCCGGCCATCGTGCAGCAGATCTACGGTCCGGTGAAGGAGCTGGAGGTGATCGCCCTCGAGCCCGAGCTGGAGCGCATCGTGACCCAGGCGCTGAACTCGCCGCACGGCGCGGCGCTCGACCCGGGCGTGGCCGACACGCTGACGCGCAGCGCGGCGGCTTCGGCCAAGCGCCAGGAAGACCTGGGCCACCCGGCCTGCCTGCTGGTGCCGGACATGATCCGCGCCCCGATGGCCAGGCTGTTGAAGCGTGCCGCGCCCAGGTTGCGGGTGCTCGGCCACAGCGAGATCCCGGAAACGCATTCGATCCGGATCGGCTCGATCATCGGGGCGAACTGACCGCCCCCCAGTCGAGAGCGGACCGCCCCCCAGTCGAGAGCAGACTGCCCCCCAGTCGCTTCGCTCCTGCCCCCGAGGGGCGCCACGCCAGGGGCCTGGCAAAGCCAGTTCCCCGGCGCGTAGCTTGATCTGTCGCTTCGCTGCGCTTGCTTCGGTCCCGGATTGGCATCCGGGCTACCAATCCGGGGTGTTCGCACGACACCGCCGGTTCGGCAAAGCCGCGTGCGGGGAGGCTGGGGCGCGCCAATCAGGATGGGGCGCCGGAGCTGGCTGGTTTCGGCGACGGGCCCTGAAAGCAGGCAGCGCAGGGGAGTCCTCGCCCCCTGGGGCGAGGACCGCTCCATCCGGCGCGCCCCAGCCTCCCCGCACGCGGCTTTGCCCGCGCCGACGCACGAACTGAGTCCCCACTCGCATCCCCGAAGAGGCCCGGCATCGACGGGACGTTCTGCGTCGGATGACGACTGCATCACACCCCCGACAAAGCCCTGCACGCCGCCGGGGAACAGGCCGGCTTTCCCCCCTCTCATCGTCCTCAAGTTTCCGACCCGCCCCGGAACAATGACGGCACGCATCCACCGCGCCCGCCCATGACCTCTGCCTTGCCGTCCACCGCTGCCGCCCCTCGGCACACAAGATCCCAAATGAAGGGATTTACGGTGGCTCATCGCCCGACCGTCGATGGTGCGGTTCTCTCACACTGGATGCCATTGCTTGCAATTGGTCTCTGCTCGATCTCCTGGAGCCCCCGATGAACGTCAAACGCTTCACCGCCCGCACGTCGCGCGACGCCCTGACCCTGGTCCGCCAGGCGTTCGGCGAAGACGCCGTCGTGCTCTCGACCAAGCCCTGTGCCGAAGGCGTCGAGGTGCTGGCCATGGCGCCGGAAAGCGTTCAACAGATCGAGCGGCTGTCCGCCTCCGGCCCGATCCCGCCGTCGCCGCCGGTCGCCAAGCGCGCCGCCGCACCGCGCGCCCCGGCCGCCCGCCCGGCCCCGGCCCCGCAGCAGCCGCAGCACAACCCCGAGGAAATCACCGACGACGTGGCCCGCCTGTCGATGAGCACGCTGTCGTTCCAGGATTACGTGCGCGAGCGCATGCTCAAGCGCCGCCAGGCCGCCATGCAGCAACAGCACGGCCGCGACAACGAACCCAGCTTCATGCCCGACGACGAGCCGTCGCTGCCCACCGCGCTGGAACAGCGCCTGGCCGAGCGCCAGGCCCTGCACCCGGTGCCGGCCCAGCACGCGCCGATCCAGGCCGTCGGCGGCCGCAGCCCCGCACTGCGCGAGCCGCCGGTGCTGCGCGAAGAGATCCGCGTGCAGCAGCAACAGGCCGCCGCCGCACAAGCCCACGCACAGGCCCAGGCACACGCACACGCCCAGGCGCAGGCCCATGCCGCTGCCCCCGCCTATGCTCCCGCGCCGGTGCCGGCCGCCCCCGTGGTCTCGCTGGCCGATGCCCGCTCCACGGTCAATGCCAGCGCGCGCCGCGACCAGCAGGACATGATGAACGAGCTGCGCTCGATGAAGGGCCTGATCGAAGAGCGCTTCGGCGCGCTGGCGTTCATGGAGAAGCTGCAGCGCCAGCCCGCCCAGGCGCTGCTGATCCAGAAGCTGCTCGACAGCGGCTTCTCGCCGGCGCTGATCCGCAAGCTGGCCGAAAGCCTGCCCAACGACGTCAGCGACGAGACCGCCTGGGCCGCCAACATCCTCGAGCGCAACCTGCTGACCGGCGAGAACGAGGCCGCGCTCGAAGACCAAGGCGGCGTCTACGCGCTGATCGGCTCCACCGGCGTCGGCAAGACCACCAGCGCCGCCAAGATCGCCGCCGCCTTCGCCACCAAGCACGGCGCCGCCAACCTCGGCCTGATCACGCTCGATGCCTACCGGGTCGGCGCCCACGAACAGCTGCGCGCCTATGGCCGCATCCTCGGCGTGCCGGTGCACACCGCGCACGACCGCGCCTCGCTCGAAGACCTGCTGGAACTGCTGGCGGCCAAGAAGATGGTGCTGATCGACACCGCCGGCATGGCGCAGCGCGACAGCCGCACCCGCGAGCTGCTGGACATGCTGGCCCACCGCTCGATCCAGAAGCTGCTGGTCGTGAACGCCGCCGCCCAGGGCGAGACCATCGAGGACGTGATGGTGTCCTACCGCGCCGCCGCCTGCAAAGGCATCGTGCTGTCCAAGCTCGACGAAGCCGTCAAGCTGGCCCCGGCGCTGGACGCGCTGATCCGCCACAAGCTGAAGGTCGTCGGCGTCGCCAACGGCCAGCGCGTGCCGGAAGACTGGCACCGCCTGTCGGCCCACGCGCTGGTGCATCGCGCGCTGCGCGCCAACACCGGCAGCGCCTACCGCATGGATGCCGACGACGTGAACCTGATCTTCACGGCGCGCCAGCCGGTGCTGCGCACGCGCGGTTCCCTGCACGCCTGATCCGCACCGTTCGATCGAGCAGAACAACAAACCCCACGACCGTCCACAGCGCCCCATGCACGACGCCTACGACTCCTCGTTCCCGCAAGACCAGGCCCACGGCCTGCGCCAGCTGTTCGGCCAGACGCGCGTGCGTTTCGTGCCGGTGGTCGCCAACCCGAACATGGCGTTCGGCGGCGTGATGCTGGAACGCCTGTGCACCGCCTTCGGCGAGCTCGGCGCCCACGTGCTGGTGATCGACGCGTCCGACCGCGCGCCGGCCCCGGCCGAGCTGACGGCCGTCGGCCTGACCGGCTGCGTCGAGCCGCTGTCGCACCAGGTGTCGTACCTGGCCGCGCGCGGTCTGCCGCTGCGCTACGTCGATGCGCACGGCAGCACCGCCAACTTCCTGCACGCCGCGGCCGACGCCGCGCCGCATGCCGACGTGGTGCTGGTGCACGCCACCGAGACCGACCTGTGCCGCCTCTTCATGCGCAGCGAGGCCCGCCCGCTGCTGCTGGCCGACGACCGCCCCGCCAGCGTGACCCACGCCTATGCCGCGATGAAGCTGCTGACGCAGCGCGCCGGCCTGCTGGTGCACGACCTGCTGCTGGGTGCCGCGCCGAGCTCGCCGCGCGCCGAACGCATCGCGCAGCAGATCGCTTCCTGTGCCGATGGCTTCCTGGGCGCCGTGCTGCGCGACTGGATGCACATCGATCCCGCATCCGACGTCAACGATCCGCCGCCGCAAGCCCTGCGCCGCTGGGCCCGCGACGTGCTGCAGCCTGCCGCTGCCGAAACCAGCCTGCACACCGGCCACCCGGTGTACCGCGAGTTTCCGCAACAGGCCCTGAACTGAATTCCCCCGGAGCTGACCCCATGTACACCGCCAAAGGCCAACTCGACGTCAACACGATGCTCAAGCAGTACAGCCCGCTGGTGCGCCGACTCGCGCACCAGATGATCGCCAAGCTGCCTGCCAACGTCGAGATCGACGACCTGATCCAGGTCGGCATGATCGGCCTGACCGACGCGCTGAGCCGCTTCGACGCGGCCCAGGGCGTGCAGTTCGAGACCTTCGCGACGCAGCGCATCCGCGGCGCGATGCTCGACGAGCTGCGCGGCAACGATTACCTGTCGCGCGGCACGCGCAAGCAGCAGCGCACCATCGAATCGGCGGTGCACAAGCTCGAGCAGAGGCTCGGCCGCGCGCCCGCCGAGAGCGAGATCGCCCGCGAGATGGGCGTCACGCTGGCCGAATACCAGGAACTGCTGGGCAAGGTGCGCGGCACCCAGCTGGTTTACCTGGAGGACATGTCGGGCGACGATGGCGACAATGACTACCTCGACCGGCACGTCGCCGACGAAGGCCTGAACCCGCTCGCGCAGCTGCAGGACCAGCGCATGCGCGAGGCCCTGGTCGAAGGCATCAAGACGCTGCCCGAGCGCGAGCAGTACGTGATGAGCATGTACTACGAGCACGACATGAACCTGAAGGAAATCGCGGCCGTGCTGAAGGTGACCGAATCGCGCGTCTGCCAGCTGCACAGCCAGTCCATCGCCCGGCTTCGCGTGAAGCTGCGCGAATGGTGACCCAAAAGAAAAGAGACCCCATGTTTGCCATGTTCAGGAAGGCGCCCGACACGCAGCCGATCGAGCCGCTGGTCGAGCACACCGGCCCCGATCTGCGCGCCGCCGTGCAGTCCATCGGCAAGCAGGCGTCCAGCGTGGGCCGCGACGCGGCCGAGGTGCGCGGCCTGCTCGACGACGCCAGCAAGGTGTCGACGCGCCAGGCCCAGGCCGTCAGCGTGCTGGCCGGCCAGCTGGGCGAGATCACGCGGGCCCAGCAGGCGATCGGCGACGTGACGTCCGGCAGCCTGGATGCGGTCGGCCGCGCGCGCGAGGCGGTCGAGGCCGTCGGCACCGAGGTGTCGGGCATCGTCGACACGCTGCGCCAGGTGGCCGAGGCCGCCGGCGAGATCACGCAGATCGCCTTGCAGACCCGGCTGGTGGCGTTCAACGCCTCGGTCGAGGCCAAGCGCGCCGGCGAGGCCGGGCGCGGCTTCGGCGTGGTCGCCGATGCGGTGAAGGACCTGGCCTCGAAGGTCGAGGGATCGTCCAAGGCCATCATGAGGACGGTGGGCGACCTGGACACGCGCATCGAGGCCTTGTCGCGCGAGATCCAGTCGCGCCCGGGCGGTGCGGAGCAGGGCGGGTTCCACAAGGCGCTGGCCGACGTCGAGGCCGGTGTCGCCAGCATCACCGCGGCGGCCGCGCAAAGCCGCCAGATCTGCGACGGCGTCAACGCGCAGATGGGCACGATGCAGTCGGAGATCCAGCAGACCACGTCCGCGCTCGACAGCGCGATGCGCCGCAGCGAGGCCTTCCTGAAGGTCTCCGAGCACCTGATCGAGCTGGTGGCCGAATGCGGCATCGAGACCGAGGACACGCCGTTCATCCAGGCCGCGATGGACGCGGCCGCGCAGATCGGCAAGCTGCTCGAGGATTCGGTGCGCACGCAGACGATCTCGCTGGCCGACCTGTTCGACGAGCAGTACAAGCCGCTGGCCGGCACCAGCCCGGCGCAGCACCTGACGCGTTTCGTCGAGCTGGCCGACCGCTTGTTCCCGCAGGTGCAGGAGCGCGTGCTGGCGCTGAGCCCGAAGGTGGTGTTCTGCATCTCGGTCGACCGCAACGGCTACGTCGCGACGCACAACAAGAAGTACTGCCACCCGCAGCGCGGCGACCTGGCCTGGGACACGGCCAACAGCCGCTACCGCCGCATCTTCAACGACCGCACCGGCCTGGCGTCGGCGCGCAACCAGCGCCCGTTCCTGCTGCAGACCTACCGCCGCGACATGGGCGGCGGCCAGTTCGTGCTGCTGAAGGAAGCCGCGGCGCCGATCACGGTGCAGGGCCGGCACTGGGGCGGCGTGCGGCTGGCGTTCAACTTCTAGACGTGATCTGGCCGCTGCCGGCACTGACCGCCTGGGCCCTGGCCTGGGCATTGTTCGTTGGGCTGCGGCATCTCGATGTGCCGGGGAGCGTGGCGCTGCTGCTCGCGACCGGGCTCGGCGGCGTGCTTGCGCTGACCGCCGGCACGCGCTGGCGGCGGGTGTTCGTTGCACTCGGCTTTCCGCTGTCCTTGCTGGCCTCGGGCTTGGCCGGTGCGTTGCCGGCCTGGGCCTGGCTGCTGCCGCTGGCCGTCCTGCTGGCGATCTACCCCTTGCATGCCTGGCGCGATGCGCCGGTGTTCCCGACGCCGCGCGGCGCGCTGGACGGGCTGGCGCGGCTCGCACCGTTGCCGGACGGGGCGCGGGTCGTCGATGCCGGCTGCGGGCTGGGGGATGGCTTGCGCGAACTGCACGCCGCGTACCCGACGGCGCGGCTCGACGGCATGGAATGGAGCTGGCCGCTGCGGCTGGCTTGCGCGTTGCGGTGCCGCGTGTCGGGCATTCCGGCGCGGGTCACGCGGGCCGACATCTGGGCCGCGGACTGGTCAGCGTACGAGATGGTCTACCTGTTCCAGCGGCCGGAGAGCATGGGACGGGCGGTGGAGAAGGCGCAGCAACAGTTGCGCGCGGGCGCCTGGCTGGCGAGCCTGGAGTTCGAGGCGCAGGGGTTGCGCGCTGCGGCGCGTCACACCTGTCCGGATGGCCGGCCGGTGTGGTTGTATCGGGTGCCGTTCACGGCGAAGTGACCGACGAAACCCGGATTGGCATCCGGGCCACGAGATGGGTAGCCCGGATGCCAATCCGGGACCGTCATTCAAGCTTGAATCACGCCGCCGCGACCGCGGTCACCGGACCCCATCGCGGAATACACCGCCGCCGGCCGCTCGCGCGGCATCAGCACGTCGATCGCGCGGTCCAGTGCGGCCGTGGCACGCGCCAGCGACTCGCGCTGCGCCGCCACCAGCCCGCCGGCCATCATCAGCCGCTCGCGCAGCGGCGTCGGCACCGGGCCGTTGCGGGCCGCCAGCGTGAAATGGTCCACCGCGCGCGCGAGCGAGCGGTGCAGTTCGGTGGCATGCAGGTCGATGGCGTCGCTGTCGCGCGAGCGCAGCGCTTCGCCCAGCGAAGCCAGTTGGGTCTCGACCGCGCCGAGCGTCGTCTCAAGCTCGGGCGTGGTTTCGTACGCGGGAATCACCGGATGCTGCATGGTGCTCAGCTCGACACCTTGCCCAGCACCTCGTTGGCGTTGGCGATCAACTTGTCGGCGATGGCTTCCGGATTGACCTTGAACGTGCCGTTCTCGATCGCGTCGGAAATGCGCTTGACCTTGTCGGCGTCGAAGTCGGCCGTGGCCGACGTCGTGCCGCCCATCGATGCCGCGCTCGACAGCGAGACGGTCGTGCTGGCTTCGGGCTTGCCGGCGACCGGGGCGACCGCTTCGGCCTGCTTGGCCGGAGCTGCCTGCTTCTGCGAGGCCGCACCCACCGCTTGCGCGGGGGCTGCTGCTTCTGCGTGATGGCCGATCTTGATGCTCATGAAGGACTCCTTGGGGCGGGACAGATGCCCCGGCCTTTCAACATGCACGGTGTATCGGCCCGCCTGCCGGCGACTTTAGGGCTTTCGCCAGCATTGTTGTGCGTGAACGGATATTTCACAATGCGAGTTCCAACTGGTGTTCTGCCACGGCGACACCGGTCACCAGGCGGCCGCTTTCGGTGCGCACGCGCGCCGGCTGGCCCTCGATGCCGGCCGTCAGGGCCTCGCCCGAGCCGGCCACCGCGTAACCGTTGCCCACTGCACGGATCTGCACCGTATCACCGGCCGCAAACCATTGGCGCGCCTTCAGCGTGACCTGCCTCACGCTCTGGCCGGCCAGCAGCGGCCGGGCCAGCGTGCGGCCGATCGCGGCCGACGGGGTGGTCAGCGCGGCGCTCGGGTCTTCGGCCAGGTCGACCTCGGCCTCGCGCAGGTCGCCGGCGGACAGCACTTGGCCGGGCGTCATCGCCTGGGTCGCGACCAGCGCACGGCCGTAGACCTTCACGGTCACCGGCATCGAGATGTTCCACGGGGTCGGGCCCTGCGTGCAGCGCAGGCCGACACGGGCCTTGCCCCACAGCCGGGTGTTCGGTGACAGATAGGGCTGGACCTGCTGGCAGGGCGCCAGGCGCAGCCGCGGATCCAGCGGCCCCGGCAGCACCTCGACGCGGCCGGTCAGGGCCGGGTCCAGGTTGGCACGCACGAAAGCCTGCACCTGCAGGTCCCAGGGGGACGGCTCGGCCGCGGCCGCCGCGCCGGACAGCGTTGTCGCGACAGCGAAGGCAATGAGGGCAGGGGCGATGTTCACGCCTCCAATGTAGGGGCAGGCCCGCGGTCGCCACGGCCCGAAATGGACGACAAAGCCGCCGCTATTCCCGCTTATGTTTTGAAGGGGGCTGCCCACAATCCATTTCACATCCCGCAAGGACGGCCACCATGTTGAACAAGCTGACGAACACGCTCGATTTCCAGGGGCAGGCGCTATCGCTTCGCTCCGAGCGCCAGCGTCTGATTGCCGGCAACATCGCCAACGCCGACACGCCGGGCTACGTGGCCCGCGACATGGATTTCGCCCAGGCGCTGCGCGAGGCCACCGGCACGCAGCAATCGTCGACCGTGCCGGCCGCCACGCAGGCCGGCCACATCGGCCTGGGCAGCGGCCTGACCGGCGCGCGCGCCGAGGCCAACCTGCTGTACGCGACGCCCAGCCAGACCAACCTGGACCGCAACACGGTCGACATGGACCGCGAGCGCGCCAACTTCGCCGACAACTCCGTGCACTACGAGGCCACGCTGCGTTTCATCAACGCCAACGTGCGCACGATGCTCGAAGCCATCAAGGGGCAATGATGAGCATGTTCCAGATCTTCAACGTCTCCGGCAGCGCGGTCAGCGCGCAGTCGCAGCGCCTGAACGTGGTGGCCTCCAACCTGGCCAACGCCGACACCATCGCCGGCCCCGACGGCCAGGCCTACAAGGCGCGCCAGGTCACCTTCCAGACCGAGATGATGGGCCAGCTGGGCCAGCCCGGCGGGCCGGCGTCCGCCGGCGTCAAGGTCAGCACCATCAGCGAAGACCAGACGCCCGGCCGCAAGGTGCACGACCCGAAGCACCCGCAGGCCGATGCCGAGGGCTACGTGACCTACAGCAACGTCAACGCGGTCGAGGAGATGGTCAACATGATCTCGGCCTCGCGCTCGTACCAGAACAACGTCGAGGTGATGAACACCGCGAAGACGCTGCTGATGAAAACACTCCAAATGGGCCAATGAGGCCTGAACCGGAAACAACACCATGGCCGTCGACACCGTCACCAACAACTTCGCGAACCTGAACGCGAAGACCACCGCCGATTCCAGCGCCACCACCGCGGCCGAAAGCTCCGAGCGCTTCCTGAAGCTGCTGGTCGCGCAGATGCAGAACCAGGACCCGCTGAACCCGATGGACAACGCGCAGGTCACCAGCCAGATCGCGCAGATCAACACCGTCAGCGGCATCGAGAAGCTCAACGGCACGGTCGGCAGCCTGTCGACGCAGTTCCTGCAGATGCAGGCGGTGCAGGGCGCCTCGCTGGTCGGCCGCGAGGTGATCGTGCCGGGCAACAAGATCGACATCGCCAACGGCGTCGGCGAGGGCGGCTTCCAGATCGATGCCGCCGCCGACAACGTCAAGATCGAAGTGCAGAACGCCGCCGGCCAGACCCTCAAGAGCTTCGACCTGGGCGCGCAGAGCTCGGGCATGCACACCTTCGACTGGGATGCCGGCAGCTACGACAACACGAGCGGCATCACGTTCAAGGTCACCGCCACCAGCGGCAGCGCGACGATCAAGAGCACCGCGCTGATGAGTGACAAGGTCACTGCCATCAGCACGGCCAACAACACCCTGGTGCTGGACCTCGAGCGGGCCGGCGGCGTGACCTACGACCAGGTCAAGGCATTCAACTGAGGAATCCCCCATGAGCTTCCAGCAAGGTCTCTCCGGTCTGAACGCTTCGAGCAAGAACCTCGAAGTCATCGGCAACAACGTCGCCAATGCCAACACCTTCGGCGCCAAGGCCTCGCGGGCCGAGTTCGCCGACATGTACGCCGCCGCGATGAACGGCGCCGGCAGCAACAACATCGGCATCGGCGTCAACCTGCAGGCGGTGACGCAGCAGTTCACGCAGGGCAGCATCAGCACCACCGAGAGCTCGCTGGACGTGGCGATCAACGGTGCCGGCTTCTTCCAGTTGAGCGACAACGGCACCACGCTCTACTCGCGCAACGGCCAGTTCCAGGTCAACAAGGACGGCTTCATCGTCAACAACGCCGGCCTGAAGCTGATGGGCTACCAGGCCGACGGCACCGGCACGATCCAGCCGGGCCAGGCCGTCCCGCTGCAGCTGCCGACCGCCGGCATCGATCCGGCCGCCACCGAGAACATCACGCTCGAGATGAACCTGGATTCGCGTGCCGCGACCACGCTGCCGGCCACCACGCCGCAGATCAACCTGTCGGACGCGAAGACCTACAACAACGCGACCTCGCTGACCGTCTACGACGCGAAGGGCCAGGACGTCGCGCTGACCTACTACTTCCAGAAGGCCGGCACCGACCAGTGGAACGTCTACGTCACCGCCAACGGCACCTCGCTGGCGGTGGACGGCGCGGGCGACCCGGCGCCGGTGACGACGATGCAATTCCCGAGCAACGGCGGCAACCCGACCGCGCCGGTGGGTGCGGTGACGCTGGACATCCCGGCGACGACCAACGCGGCCGGCGCGCAGACGCTGGCCATCACCGGCGTGCAGCTCGACCTGTCGGGCGCCACGCAGTACGGCGCCGGCTTCGGCGTGACCGACCTGAAGCAGGACGGCTACGCGCCGGGCCAGCTGTCGGGCCTGTCGATCGAGGACAACGGCATCGTGATGGCGACCTATTCGAACGGCCAGTCCAAGCCGGCCGGGCAGATGGAGCTGGCCAACTTCCGCAACCCGCAGGGCCTGAAGCCGCTGGGCGGCAACACCTGGGCCAACAGCTTCCAGTCGGGCGACCCGATCCTGGGCACGCCGTCGCAGGGGAACATGGGCGTGCTGCAGTCGGGCGCGCTGGAAGAGTCGAACGTCGACCTGACGGCCGAGCTCGTCAACATGATGACCGCGCAGCGCGTCTACCAGGCCAATGCGCAGACCATCAAGACGCAGGACCAGGTGATGCAGACGCTGGTCAACCTGCGTTGATCCACCGAGCCGCTGAGGAATTGCCATGGACCGGATGATCTATCTCTCGATGTCGGGCGCGAAGGCCATGCTGCAGCGGCAGGACAACCTGTCGAACAACCTCGCGAACGCCTCCACGCCCGGCTTCAAATCGCAGATCGAGGCCTTCCGCGCGGTGCCGGTGCTGGGCAGCGGTGCCAGCACCCGCGTCTACGCGCTGGAGACCACGCCCGGCTACGACGCGACGCCCGGCCCCGTCACCGCCACCGGACGAAACCTCGATGTGGCCGTCAAGGGCAACAGCTGGCTGTCGGTGCAGGCGCTCGACGGCACCGAGGGCTACACCCGCGGCGGCTCGCTCGACGTCAGCGCCGACGGCACGCTGACCACGCGCGGCGGCCTGCCGATCCTCGGCGACGGCGGCCCGATCCAGGTACCGGCCAACGCCGAGATCTCGATCGGCGGCGACGGCACCGTCAGCGCCAAGGGCGTGGACGGCAAGATCACCCCGGTCGGCAAGCTCAAGCTGGTGACGCCGGGCGATGACACCCGGATCGAACGCGGCACCGACGGCCTGTTCCGGGCTGCCGGCGGCGACCTGGACGCCGACCCGAACGCCCGCGTGCAGGACGGTGCACTGGAAGGCTCGAACGTGAGCCCGATCGAGACCATGGTGTCGATGATCGCCGCGGCGCGCCAGTTCGAATCGCAGATGAAGATGTTGCAGACCGCGGAGGGCGACGAGAAAGCCGCCGCGCAGCTGCTGTCCATGAATTGACCATTCGCCGACCTGAAGGAACCCCACCATGTTGAATTCTTTGTGGACCGCCAAGTCCGGCATGGAGGCCCAGCAGGCCCAGCTGGACGCCATCTCGCACAACCTCGCCAACTCCGCGACCAACGGCTACAAGCGTTCGCACGTGGTGTTCGAGGACCTGATGTACCAGAACCTGCGCCAGGCCGGCTCGAACAGCAGCGAGCAGACCACGCTGCCCACCGGCTACCAGGTGGGCCTGGGCACGCGCGCGGTCGCCAGCTCGCGCAGCTTCAGCCAGGGCAACCTGCAGCAGACCGGCAACACGCTCGACGTGGCGGTGCGCGGCCAGGGCTTCTTCGAGATCCAGATGCCCGACGGCACCACCGGCTACACGCGCGATGGTTCGTTCCAGGTCAACCCGCAGGGCCAGCTGGTCACCAACAACGGCTACACCGTGCAGCCGGGCATCACGATCCCCGCCAACGCGCAGAGCGTGACGATCGGCAACGACGGCACGGTGTCGGTCACGGTGCCGGGCCAGACCGCGCCGCAGACGGTCGGCACGATGCAGCTGGTCAGCTTCATCAACCCGGCCGGCCTGGAGCCCAAGGGCCAGAACCTGTTCACCGAGACCGCAGCGTCCGGCACGCCGAACACCGGCACGCCGGGCCTGAACGGCCTGGGCCAGCTGCAGCAGGGCTTCGTCGAGACGTCCAACGTCAACCCGGTCGAGGAGCTGGTCAACATGATCCAGACGCAGCGCGCCTACGAGCTGAACTCGAAGGCCATCACGACGTCCGACCAGATGCTGCAGAAGCTCAGCCAGCTTTGAACACCGCCATGAAGCGATTCGTCCTTCTCGCCATCCCGGCCCTGCTGGCCGGCTGCAGCACGCTCTATCCGCTGCCCAAGGTCGACGTGGCCGAGCCGACGCGGGCGCGGCCCGAGCCGGTGGTGGCGCCGGCGGTCAGCAACGGCTCGATCTTCCAGTCCGGCCAGTACCGGCCGCTGTTCGAGGACTACCGCGCCCGGCTCGTCGGCGACACGCTGACGGTGCAGATCGTGGAGAAAGTCTCGGCCAGCCAGAAGAGCACCAGCACCATCGACAAGAGCGGCAAGGTCGAGGCCGGCGTCAGCGCATTGCCGCTGGTCAACCCGAACGCGCTGCTGCGCAGCAGCGCGAGCGGCAGCTCGGCCAACTCGTTCGCCGGCAAGGGCAGCACCGAGAACACCAACGATTTCTCGGGCACCATCACCGCGACCGTGACGGAAGTCCTGTCCAACGGCCACCTGGTGGTGGCGGGCGAGAAGCAGATCGGCGTGAACCAGAACGTCGACGTGCTGCGTTTCTCGGGCCAGGTCGACCCGCGCGCGATCCAGCCGGGCAACAGCGTCGCCTCGGCGCAGATCGCCAACGTGCGCATCGAGCACCGCGGCCGTGGCGCGCAGGCCGACGCGAACGGAATAGGGTGGCTGGGGCGGTTCTTTTTGAACGTTCTCCCCATTTAGGTTTCCGCAGAATCGGTTTTCATCCTGCGATGAAGCCGACATGCAAACCACACCGACCGAAAAACTCCTGCGACTGCTGATCACCCTGACGGCCGTCGCGGCGAGCGCCGCACTGTGGTGGCCGCTGCCCTCGCAGGCAGCCCGCATCAAGGAAGTCGCCGCCGTGCAAGGCGTGCGCACCAACCAGCTGATCGGCTATGGCCTGGTCGTCGGCCTCGACGGCACGGGCGATCAGACCACCTCCACGCCCTTCACGCAGCAGAGCCTGAACGCGCTGCTGCAGCAGATGGGCGTCACCGTGCCGCCGGGCACCACCATGCAGGTCAAGAACGTCGCCGCGGTGATGGTGACGGCCCAGCTGCCGGCCTTCGCGCAGCCGGGGCAGACCATCGACGTCAACGTCTCGTCGATGGGCAATGCCAAGTCGCTGCGCGGCGGCACGCTGATCGCGACGCCGCTGAAAGGTGCCGACGGCCAGATCTACGCGCTGGCGCAGGGCAACCTGATCGTCGGCGGTGCCGGCGCCTCGGCGGCCGGCTCGAAGGTGCAGATCAACCACCTGAGCGCCGGTCGCGTGCCCGAGGGCGCGACGGTGGAGCGTGCGGTGGCCACGCCGCTGAACCAGGGCGAGTTCCTGCAGCTGGACCTGAACGCCAGCGACTTCAGCACCGCGCGCGAAGTGGCGCGCACGATCAACGCGAAGATGGGGCCCGACACCGCGCAGGCGATCGACGGCCGCGTCGTGCGCGTGCGCATGCCGGCCTCGCCGGATGCGCGCGTCGGCTTCCTGGCCGACATCGAGAACCTGCCGCTGGAGCTGGCCGCGCCGGCCGCCAAGGTGGTGATCAATGCGCGCACCGGCTCGGTGGTGATGAACCAGACGGTGACGCTGTCGGCCTGCGCGGTGGCGCACGGCAACCTGTCGGTGACGATCAGCTCGACGCCGGTGATCAGCCAGCCGTCGCCGCTGTCCAGCGGCGGCAGCACGGTGGTCAAGGAGAAGGCCGACATCACCATCCGGCAGGAGCCGGGCACGCTGATCCAGCTGCCGGCCAGCACCAAGCTCGCCGACGTGGTGAAGGCGCTGAGCGCGCTGGGCGCGACGCCGATGGACCTGCTGGCGATCCTGCAGGCCATGAAGAGTGCCGGCGCACTGAACGCAGAAATCGAGGTGATCTGATGGCGATCGACCCGACCCAACGCGGCTTGCAGGGCCAGAACCTGGCGAGCCGGAACCTGGCCAGCGACACCCGGGGTGTCGACGCGCTGCGCTTTGCCGCCAGCAAGGATCCGAAGGCGGCGATCAAGGAGACCGCGAAGCAGTTCGAAGGCATCTTCATGCAGCAGCTGATGAAGAGCATGCGGCAGGCGACGCCGAGCTCGGGCATGCTGGAGAACTCGGGCACGCAGATGGGCACCGAGCTGCTGGACACGCAGTTCGCGCAGCAGCTGAGCGGCCGCCCGGGCGGGCTGTCGGACCTGATCGCCAGGCACCTGGAGCGCCAGCTCGGCGAGCCGCTGGCCAACATGGCCAAGGACACGGCGTCGAACCAGACGGTGGCGGCCACCGGCCGCAGCGGCACCGCGCCGCTGCCGGCCTCGCTGCAGGGCAAGGAGCGCCAGGTGGGCTTCCTGAAACTGCACGACAGCGCCGCCAAGGCGGCCGAGGCCGAGACCGGCATCCCGGCCACCTTCATGGTGGCGCAGGCGGCGCACGAATCCGGCTGGGGCCGGCACGAGATCCGCAATGCCGACGGCAGCAGCTCGTTCAACCTGTTCGGCATCAAGGCCGGCAGCGACTGGAAGGGCCCGACGACGACGGTAACGACCACCGAGGTCGTCAACGGCCAGCCGCGCAAGGTGCAGGCGAAGTTCCGCGCCTACGAGAGCTACGAGGAATCGTTCAAGGACTACGCGAAGCTGATGAAGGACAACCCGCGCTACTCGAAGGTGGTGTCGGCGGGGTCGTCGGCGCAGGGTTTCGCGCACGGCTTGCAGCGCGCGGGGTATGCGACCGACCCCGAGTACGCGAAGAAGCTCACCAACATGATCAACACGACGCTGCGCCTGCAACGCGCGACGGCGTGAACGAGGACAACGACACATGAGCTCCTCGGCACTTCTGGGCATCGGCACGCGGGCGATGTTCGCCAACTATGCGGCGCTGCAGGCCACCGGCAACAACATCGCGAACGCCAACACCACCGGCTACTCGCGCCAGCAGGTGGTGCTGGAGACGGCCAAGGGCCAGTTCACCGGCGCCGGCTTCTTCGGCAAGGGCGTCAACGTGGCCTCGGTCACGCGCTCGTACAACAGCTTCCTGACCACGCAGGCCGCGGCCACCAAGGCGACCGCCGCCGGCGACGCGGCGCGAGCCGAGCAGCTGAAGCAGATCGAGGCGGTGTTCGGCACCGGCACCGCCGGCGTCGGCTACTCGGCCGGCGAGCTGCTGAACGCCTTCGTCGACGTCGCCAACCAGCCGGCCGACTCGTCGGCGCGCCAGGTGGTGATCGCGCGCGCGAAGGAGCTGGCGAACAAGTTCGCCGCGGCGGGCGACCAGCTGCAGGACATCCAGACCGGCGTCACGCAGGACATCAAGAGCTCGGTCGACACCGTCAACGGCCTGGCGCAGCAGGTGGCCAAGCTGAACGAGCAGATCCAGGCGCTGAACGGCACCGGCCAGCCGCCCAACGACCTGCTGGACAAGCGCGACGAGCTGATCAGCCAGATCAGCGGCTACGTCGGCGTGACGACGATCCAGGCCGACAACGGCAGCGTGGGCGTGTTCGTCGGCGGCGGCCAGGCGCTGGTGCTGGGCGCCACCGCGAACAAGCTGGTGACGATGAGCGATGCCTTCGACCCGGCCAAGGTGCAACTGGGCATCAACGTCGGCAGCGGGTTGTCGTCGCTGATCCCGCAGGATTCTCTGACCGACGGGGCGATCTCCGGCATGCTGCGCTTCCAGAACGACGACCTGGTCGACGCGCGCAACCTGCTCGGGCAGATGGCGGCCGCGATCAGCGGCGCGGTGAACCAGCAGCAGGCGCTGGGCCTGGACCTGGGCAAGCCGGCCAACAACGGCTCGCCGCTGTATGCGGTGGGTGCGCCGCGGTCGCTGCCGGCGTCGAGCAACGCGGGCGATGCGACTTTCGGCGTGACGTTGACCGACACCACGCAGGTGCAGGCGAGCGACTACGAGCTGCAGTTCGACGGCACCAACTACGCGCTGACGCGCCTGTCCGACAACACGCCGGCGATCGGCAGCCCGTTCAGCGCGGCGCAGATGGCCACCGGCATCACGGTGGACGGCATGACCATCCAGATGACGGCCGGCACCTCGGTGGCGGGCGACCGCATGCTGCTGCAGCCGGTGGGCGAGGCGGCCAAGGACATGCGCGCCGTGCTGAGCGACCCGAACGGCATCGCCGCGGCGTCGCCGGTGACCGCGACCTTCGGGGCGACCAACAAGGGCACGGCGACGCTCGCGTCGCTGGCGGCGGTGAGCACGACGCTCGACCGCACGCTGACGGCGAACGTCAGCTTCACGTCCGACACCGGCGACTACACCTGGGAGCTGGTGGACGCGACCAACACGCCGGTGTCCAGCGGCACCGGCACCTGGAGCGCCGGCAACCCGATCTCGCTGAACGGCTTCGAGCTGAAGCTGAACGGCGTGCCGAAGACCGGCGACACCATCGCGGTGAAGCCGACCACGGCGACCGAGGCGAACAACGGCAATGCGCTGGGCTTCGTGCGCATCGGCACGGCCGGCATCGTCGGCGCGAGCACCCTGTCGAACGGCACGGTGACGCCGGGCCGCACGATCACCGACGCCTATGCGAGCGCGCTGTCGGACATCGGCGTGCGCGTGCAGAGCGCGCAGACCGCGTCGGACATCTCGGATTCCGCCGCCGCGGGGGCCGAGACGGCGCGGGCGAACAAGGCGGGGGTCAACCTCGATGAAGAAGCTGCGAAGCTGATCCAGTACCAGCAGAGCTACCAGGCCGCCGCCAAGATGCTTCAAGTGGCACAGCAGGTGTTCGACACGCTGCTGCAGACGGCCGCCGGATGAGTGCCTCTCCCGTAGCCCGGATGCCAATCCGGGATCGTCGCCTCGCAATGCACCCCGGATTGGCACCCGGGCTACAGGACCATTGACACCATGCGCATCAGCACCTCCAACTCCTACGACGCGTCGCTCGAGCAACTGATCAAGCGCCAGGAGAACCTGAGCTCCGCGCAGGAACAGCTCACCACCGGCAAGCGCGTCAACCGTGCCAGCGACGACCCGGCCGCGGCGGCGCGGGCCGAGCGGGCGCTGGCGGCCGAGAAGCGTGCCGTCGCCGGCCAGCGCGCCGTCGATGCCAGCAAGAACGCGATGACGCTCACCGAAAGCGCGCTCGGCGATGCCGGCGAGCTGCTGCAGCAGGCCCGCGAAACGCTGCTCTCGGCCGGCAATGCCACCTACACCGATGCCGAACGCAAGGGCCTGGCCGACAAGCTCGGCGAGATCCGCAAGCAGCTGATGGCGGTGGCCAACCGCGCCGACGGTGCCGGCACCTACCTGTTCGGCGGGCAGGGCAGCGGCCAGCCGCCGTTCCTGGATGCGGCCGGCGGCGTCACGTATGTCGGCGGCGACGGCGAGGCCGAGGTGGCGTCCACCGAAGCACTGCCGATCACCACCAACGGCAACGCGATCTGGATGCAGGCGCGGTCCGGCAACGGCGTGTTCGACACCAACGCCGTCACCGCCACCGGCACCGCCTGGATCGACAGCGGCTCCGTCACCAACCCGTCGGCGCTGACCGGCTCGACCTACAGCATCCAGTTCAGCGTCGCCGCCGGCGTCACCACCTATTCGATCCTGCAGGATGGCGCGCCGACGGCGCAGGTCGGCATGCCCTTCAAGCCCGGCCAGGCGATCCAGATCGACGGCATGTCGGCCACGATCTCCGGCAACCCGGCCGACCTGGACGAGTTCACGCTCACGCCGTCGACCTCGAGCCAGACCGTCTTCGACACCCTCGACAAGGCCATCAGCGACCTGAAGACGCCGCTGCGCAGCGGCACGCAGATCGCGCAATCCAATGCCGACAACCTGGCCAACCTCGACCAGGTGATGAACAGCCTGTCGGGCGCGCGCACCCGCGTCGGCGAGACCCTGAACCGCATCGACGGCGTCACCGGCCGCCTCGATTCGCTGCAGCTGTCGAGCAAGACGGCGCGTTCGGATGCGGAAGACCTGGACATGACACGCGCTATTTCCGACTTCGCGAACCAGCAGACCGGGTACGATGCCTCGCTCAAGGCCTACACCATGGTGCAGAAGCTGTCGCTGTTCAACTACCTGAGCGGTGGCTGACGCCCCTGGCCGCCGCCTGCATCCTTTCCCTGGAGAACCTGCGTGACCGACAACGCCATCCTCGGGCAGGTCGCCCTCGGCTACTCGCCGTTCATCGACCGAAGCCGCGCCGTCACGGCCACCCGCCTGACGATCTTCCCGCTGCGCCCCGAGCTGACCCCCGACATCGCTCAGCTGCTGCACGCCGTGGGCGGCGTGTGGCCGGCCGACGGCGGCAACGCCTCGCTGAACATCATCAGCGAGGGGCTGCTGCAGGACCTGATGGGTGCCAGCCCGTCGGCCAACCTGATGGTCGAGATTCCATCCTTCATGGCCACCGAGCAGGCCAACGCCCCCGCCATCCAGGCGCTGCACCAGGGCGGCAACACGCTGCTGATCAAGGGCCGGCCGCTCAAGGAGCTGCCGCGCGAGGTGCTGCCCTGCTTCAAGTACTCCATCATCGACCTGGCCGACGACCGCCGCGTCAACGAAGCGGGCAATGCGGCGCCGGCCGGCGTCACGCGCAACATCCCGCACGTGCAGTCGGGCGTGCACACGCTGGCCGAGATGGAGTCGAGCTTCGCGCGCGGCGCCGCCGCGGTGCTGGGCTGGCCGATCGATGACGCCATCCAGGAGGCGCAGGCCAAGGGCAAGTCGGCGGTGCAGATGGACCTGCAGGTGATCGTCGAGCTGATCCAGCGCGTGGATGCGCAGGATCCGATCGAGAAGCTCGAGAACACGCTGAAGCGGGATCCTTCGCTCGCCTTCAAGCTGATGCGCTACATCAACTCGCCGGCCTTCGGGCTGCGCGTCGAGATCAGCTCGTTCCGCCACGCGATCATGATGCTCGGCTACCAGCGCCTGAAGCGCTGGCTGGCGCTGTTGCTGGCCACGGCCGGCAAGGACGTCAACATGAAGCCGGTGATGTTCGCGGCGGTGCGCCGCGGGCTGCTGATGGAAGAGCTGGTGCGCTCGTCGGGCGACGAGGAGATGCGCAACGAGATGTTCATCTGCGGCGTGTTCTCGCTGCTCGACCGCATGTTCAAGCAGCCGTTCTCCGAGCTGATGAAGACCATCCCGGTGCCCGAGCGCGTCTACCAGGCGCTGGTCGACGGCACGGGCCCTTATCAGCCGTACTTCGACCTGGTGCAGGCGGTGGAACACGAGTCGCTGTACGACTTCCGCACCGCGGCCGACACGTTGATGCTGAGCGTCAGCGAGATCAACCGGGCGATCCTGAGTGCCTTGACTTCGGCGACGCAGATCGACTGACCAGGCCTGCGTACACTGCGTGCCTGCCGTGCGGCTCGTCAGCCGCACGGACCCCCCGATGTCCGACCCCAAATCGCTGCACCCGCTTCTCGACGTGCTGTCCGACGCCGTGCTGGTGCTGGACCGCAGCGCCCGCGTCAGCTTCGCCAACACCGCCGCGCTGCGGCTGATGGGTGGCGAGCCGGCGCGCCAGTTGGCGCACTGGGCCCCGCTGCTCGGTGAACCGCTGGTCGCGGCGGCCACCCAGGCGCTCGCCCACGGTCCGGAGGGCCTGCCCCCCGCGGTGACACTGCCCGATGGCCGGCATTTCAGCGTGGCGCTCGCGCCGCTGGACGGCGAACGCTGGGCGCTGCGGTTGGCGGCCATCCAACCGATCATTTCGACACCCCCCGACGACACCCCGCCCCCGTCCATGCCCGACATGGCCAGCATGTTCTGGGACGCCCCGTTCCCCGCCACGCTGCAGGACGGCGAGTTCCGCCTCGTCGACGTCAACGACGCCTACCTCGAGTTCAGCGGCTTCAGCCGCGAACAGTTGATCGGCCGCGACCCGATCGAGCTGCAGCCGCGCGAGGACCGCGAGCTGAACCGCGCCTACCGGGCGCAGATCAACACCGTCACCACTGGCCCGGCGCGCCTGGTGGAGCGCCGCCTGACCCACGCCGACGGCCGCGATCGCTGGTTCCGTGCCGCCTGGCGCGTCGGCAGCGATGCGCAGGGCCGCACCCGCACGATGACCATCCTGCAGGACTGCACCGCCGAGCACATCGCCCGCGAGCGCGCCGACCGCTCGGTGCGCGAGCTCGACGACTGGTTCGACCTGAGCCCGGTCGGCATGGTGCTGTTCGACAACCAGGGCCTGCTGGTGCGCAGCAACCCGGCCTTCGAGGCGCTGGCCGGCGACGTGCCGGTGCTGATGTCCGAGGCCGCCCCGGCGATCCAGCAGCTGATGGCCTGGCAGGACAACGGGCCGCTCGCGCTGTTGCGTCCCGGCTCCAGCCCGGTCGAGACGCAGGCCTGGGTCGAACACGCCGACGGCACGCCGCGCCGGCTGCGCTCCATCGTGCGCTGCTACCAGAGCGGCAGCGGCCAGCGCCGCTACATGGCCATCGTCGAGGACCGCAGCGTCGAGGAGGAACGCGACCTGGCGCAGATGCAGATCGGCGCGCTGATGGACACCGCCGGCGTCGGCCTCGCCACCTTCCAGGAATCGTCCGGCTGGGTGCAGCACGGCGGGGTGTTCGGTGGCGCCGGCGAGGCCATCGGCATCGCGTCGCTGCAGTCGATCCGGCGCGACATCGTGCTGCCCGAATCGCTGCCCGAGTACGAGAAGCTGCAGCTCGCGCTGCGCCACGCCCAGCGCGCCGAGGTGCGCTACGCGATCCGCCACCCCGAGCTGGGCCTGCGCTGGCTGCTCACGCGCGTCGAGCCGGCCACGCTCGCATCGGGCAAGCGCACCACCTCGGTCGTCACGCTGGACATCACCGACCAGCACCAGACCCAGCAGCGCAGCGAGATGCTGCTGCGCGAGCTGACCACCATCCTCGAGAGCACGACGGTCGGCATCGCCTACCTGCGCGGCAACATCCTGGTGCGCTGCAACCGGCGCTTCGAATCGCTGCTCGGCTTCCGCGCCGGCGACGTGGCCGGTTGCAGCCTGCAGGAGCTGCTGGCCGGCCAGCGCGACGCCGCGCGCCTGGCGGCCGACATCGATGCCTCGCTCGCCGCCGGCCAGGTGCACGAGACCGAGCTCGCGATCGACCTGCGCGGCCGCCCGCGCCACTGGTGCTCGCTGTCTGTGCGGCGCGCCGGCCTGGGCGCCGACGGCCAGGAGCTGATCGCGGTGCTGACCGACATCACGCGGCTGAAGGCGCAGCAGATCGAGCTGGAGGCGCTGGCCAGCGAGGTCGCGCTGCAGGCCGAGCGCACGCGCGCCATCCTCGACTCGGTGCTGGTGGGCATCGTCACGGTGGGCGCGGACGGCATCGAGTGGATGAACCGCTCGGCGCGCCGCATGTTCGGCGGCGACCTGGAAGACTTCCTCGGCCAGCCGATGGCCACCGTCGCGACGCCGGAGCCGGAGCACCCGTTCCTGCGCAAGGAGTACCTCGACGACCTCGTCGAAGGGCAGGCCGAGACCTTCGAATGCCGAGTCAAGGCGCGCGACGGACGCGAGTTCTGGGTCGTCGGCAATGCGGTCGTCACCGGGCGCCAGCTGACCTACGCGCTGCTCGACATCGAGCGCCGCCGCCAGGCCGAGGCGCGCATCGCCGAGGCGCAGTCGTCGCTGCAACGCATCATCGAGGCGGCGCCGCTCGCGATCACGCTGCGCGATGCGCACACGCTGCGCATCCTGCAGGTCAACGAGGTCGCGGCGCGCAATGCGTCGAGCACGCGCGAGCGGCTGATCGGCCGCGCGCCGGAGCAGATCTTCACGCCCGAGGTCGCGGCGCAGCGGCGGCGCGACATGGAAGACGCGCTGGCCGCCGGCCGCGTCACGCAGCGCGAATACCGCACCGAGATCAACGGCGAGATGGAGGTGTGGGACGCGCGCTACCTGCCGCTGTCGGCCGACGGCCAGCCGCCCGACCAGCTGCTGATGGTGGCCACCGACGTGACCGAGCAGCGCGCCGCGCAGGAGGCGCGCTTCGAAGCCGCCATCGCGCAGCGCGAGATGCTGGTGAAGGAAGTGCACCACCGCATCAAGAACAACCTGCAGGGCGTGGCCGGGCTGCTGCAGCAGATCGCGACGCGCAAGCCCGAGGTGGCCGGCGTGATGGCCGAGGTGGTCGGCCAGGTGCAGGCGATCGCGCAGGTCTACGGTCTGCAGGTCGGCGTGACCGGGCCGCTGCGCGTGCGCAGCGTGCTCGAGGCCATCACCGGCTCGGTGCAGCGCACCTTCGGCCGCAGCATCGTGTTCGCGGTCGAAGGGCCGGCACCGCACCTGTGGGCGCTGCCGGAGGCCGAATCGATCCCGATCGCGCTGACGGTCAACGAGCTGCTGACGAATGCGATCAAGCACAGCGACGCGGCCGCCCCGCCGGTGACCTGCACGCTGGTGTGCGGCGAGGCCGGCGTGCAGGTCGTCATCGGCAACGCGTCGACGCTGCCCGAAGGCTTCAGCCTCGCGCGCTTCCCGGGGGGCGTCTCGGGCCTCGGGCTGGTGCGCGCGCTGCTGCCGCGGCGCAGTGCGACGCTCGCGCTCGAGCAGCAGGGCGAGCGCGTGGTCGCGACCATCGCGCTGGTGCCGCCGGGGGTCGCCAAACTGGCGCCCGCGTGACGCGCCGGCCGGCAGGTGCTGGCTGAGGGCAGGCCTTTCGGCCACAATCCGCACGATCGTGCGCTTGGCACCCCCTGGCTGTAACCCCACTGCGACACCGTGACGAACAAAGGCAAGATCCTCGTGGTCGACGATGACCGGCTGGTGCTGGCGACGCTGACGCATGGCCTGGCGCAGGCCGGCTACGACATCATCGACGCCGACAACGGCGACGACGCGATCCTGCTGGCGCGCGAACACCGGCCCGACCTGGCGCTGCTGGACATCCGGATGGAAGGCAAGAGCGGCTTCGACGTCGCCGCCTACCTGCGCGACTACTGCCAGATGCCATTCATGTTCCTGTCGGCGTTCTCGGACGACGACACGGTCTCGCAGGTGAAGGCGCTGGGCGCGGTGGCCTACCTGGTGAAGCCGCTGGACATCCGCCAGATCGTGCCGGCGGTCGAGGCCGCGTTCGCGCAGATCGACCGGCGCGACGGCGAGCCGGCGCCGCTGGCCGGCACGCTGGCGCACGAGGCGCTGGCGCAGCCGGTGGCGATGGCAGTGGGGGTGCTGATGCACCGCTATTCGCTGTCGCGCGGGCAGGCGCTGGAGCGGCTGCAGCGGCTGGCAGCCTCCGAAGGCCGGCCGTTGCCGCAGCAGGCCGAGCGCCTGCTCGAAGCGGTGGAGCTGCTTTCCGGAGGCTGATACGAATACTGGGTAGCCCGGATGCCAATCCGGGTTGTCGTTCAGTTCAACCAGAATTCGAATTTCGCGCCGCGGTCGACTTCCGCTGCCGCCCAGATGTCCCCGCCGTGCCGGCGGATGATGCGCCGCACCGACGCCAGCCCGACCCCCGTGCCCTGGAAGTCGTTCGCGCTGTGGAGCCGCTGGAACACCCCGAACAGCCGGTCGGCGAAGCGCATGTCGAAGCCGGCGCCGTTGTCGCGCACCGTGAATGCCGTGCGGCCTTCGTGCACGCTCGATTCGAACCAGATGTGCGCGTTGCGGCACTTCGCGGTGTACTTCCACGCGTTGCCCAGCAGGTTCTCCAGCGCCACCCGCAGCAGCGTCGCGTCGCCCTGCGCATGCAGGCCCGGTTCGATGTCGACCTGCACCTCGCGCTCGGGCGATTGCCGCCGCAGGTCGTCGACGATGTAGCCCACCAGCTGCGACAGGTTGATCGGCTGGCGCGCCAGCGGCCGCGACGACAGCTGCGACAGCGCGAGCAGCGAATCGATCATGCTGCTCATGCGCGCCGCCGCGCCGAGCACGCGGTCGAGGTGGTCGTTGCCGATGCGGTCGAGCAGCCGGCCGTAGTCTTCCTTGACGATCTTCGTGAACCCCTCGACCACGCGGATCGGCGCGCGCAGGTCGTGCGACACGGTGTAGCTGAACGACTCCTGCTCGTCGGTCGGCTCGCCGCCCACCCCGGCGGCCGGCGCAGCCCCGCCTTGGCGCGTGAAGAACAGCAGCAGCTCGTGGCCGCCGCGCGGTGTCATGGCCGGGAGCCGGTGCACGCGCAGTTCCCAGCCTTCGGCGCTGCCGCTCGCGCCGTCGGCATGCAGCGTCGGCGCGATCGCGTGGTCGACCAGCGGGCGCAGCCCGGCCGGCAGCCGCTGCAGCAGCTCCGGCCACGCCGGCAGGTTGGCCGGGTCGCCGACGTGCAGCCACGCATCGGCCGCCGGATTGGTTTCGTACAACACCCCCAGCTGGCCTGGCGGCGGCAGCGCGACGCGCAGCACCGGCGAGGGCAGGGCCTGCAGCAGCCCGGCGATGCGCTGCTCGGCCGGGTCTGCCAGCTCGTGCGCGGTGCCGACGTAACCGGCGAAGCGGCCCTGCTCGTCGAGCAGCGGCTCGCCGCGCAGCGACCAGGCCTGGCGCACGCCCGACGCGCCGGCGCGCCACAGCGCGGTCGCGCTGAGCGGCGCGTGCTGGTCCATCGCGGTGCGCAGCGAGCGCGTCAGCGTGTCGTTGGCCTGGAAGTGCTGCCACAGCGGCGGGGCATCGTCGGTGCCGGCCCAGTCGGCCAGCGCGGCGCCGCGCGGCGGGCGCCATTGCGTCACCCGGTGCCGCACGTCGGTTCGCCACTGCCAGGCGTCCAGCACCTGCGTCAGGGCCTGGCGCTCGGCGCGGGCCTGTTGCAACTCGCGTTCGAGCCGCTGGGCGCGGCGCTGGCCGGCCCAGGCGAGGGCGCCGGCCGCGAGGGCCACCAGCAAGAGCAGTCCGGCCGGCAGCACGGTCGCGAGATTCATCCGCAGGATTGTAAGGAGTCGCTGCAGCGTGAGATTGTGAAGCGCGGCGGGCTTCATGCCATGTCAGATGCCTCAAGTCGCCCGCGCCGGCGCCGAAACCTTCCCGAAGACCCCGCCACCCCCGTGGGCCGGCACGGCCATGCCTTTCCCCGAGTTGTCGACCATGCCTGTTCAGCTGTCCCGAATTGCCCGCTGGTTCGTCCCGGGGCGCAAGCCGCTCGCGCCGGTCGCCCCGGCGCCGGCAGGCGCCCCCGCGCCGGCGCCCGTTCCCGAGCCGGCCGGCCCCGACTGGCTGGCATTGGTGCAGCAGGTCGCCGTGCGCGTCGACGAGGCGGACACGCTGCCCGAGGCGCTGTGGGCCGCCACCACGGCGCTGGCCGAAGCGCTGGACGCGAGCGAGCACGCCGTGCTGCGCGTGCTGTCCGTCAGCGGCGAGGCCACCGAGCTGCAGGCCTGGTCGCCGCCCGACGACCCCCACCCCGCCCGCTTCACCGTCCACCCGCGGCTCAGCACCACCGGCCGCGCCGTCACCGAGGGCAGCATCTGCCTGACGCCGCTGCCGGCTTCCGGTGCGAGCCTGATCGCGATCCCGGTGCACGGCGGCCACGGCATGCTGGCGGTGCTGGAGCTGCGCGCGGTGCTGGCGCGCCGCGAGCTGCCGGCGCTGCGCCGCGTGCTCGACACCGTGCAGCGCCTGGTCGACCTGCGCGCCGGCCAGTGCGGCCCGGCCGAGCCGCCTGCGCCGGACCCGCGCGTCCCCGAGCCGGCACTGCTGCAGCTGCTGATGGAGAACCTGCCGGTCAGCCTGTTCGTGCTGACCGCGGCCGAGCGGCGCCTGGTGGCCATCAACGTGCATGCCGAGCGCGAGTTCGGCCGGCGTCGCGAGGACGCGATCGGCAGGACGGTCGACGAAGCCTTCGGCCCCGAGATCGGCGCGCTGAGCGAGCCGTCGTTCGCCCGCGCGCTGGCCGGCCACGAGACCATCGAGAGCGAGGTCGAGGTGCCGGCGCATCCGGACGGCGGGGCTGCCCGCGTGGTGAGTGCGCGCTACTTCGCGCTGCGCGACCCCGACGGCTCGCCGCGCCTGCTGATCGTGCTGGCGCGCGACATCAGCGGCGAGCGCCGCGCCGAGCGCGAGCTGCACGAATCGCAGAGCCGCCTGCGCGAGTTCGCCGACACGGTGGAGGACAGCCTGTTCGTCACCACGCCGGCGCGGGACCGGTTCCACTTCCTCACCGACAGCAGCTACGACACCTGGGGCACGCCGCGCGACGAATGGGACGCGGCGCCGCAGGCTTTCCTGTCGCGCGTGCTGCCCGAAGACCGGCACCTGCTGGACGCGCGCCGCGCGCTCGAGGAGCAGGGGCAGCCGGCCGACGTGCGCGTGCGCATCCAGCACCCGGCCAAGGGGCTGCGCTGGCTGCGTTCGCGCACCCGGTCGAGGCGCACGCCCGACGGCGAGCTGCGCGTCTACGGCCTGGTGTGCGACGTCACCGAAGAGATGGAGCGCGAGACCGAGCTGAAGCGCGCGCGCGACACCGCCGAGGCGGCCAGCCAGGCCAAGAGCCAGTTCATGGCCAACATGAGCCACGAGATCCGCACGCCGATGAACGGCATCCTCGGCATGACCGAGCTGCTGCTGGGCACCGCGCTCAGCGACAAGCAGAAGCGCTTCGCGCAGGCGGTGTACCGCTCCGGCGAGGCGCTGCTGGAGATCATCAACGACATCCTCGACTTCTCGAAGATCGAGGCCGGCCGGCTGGAGCTGGCGCCGGTCGACTTCTCGCTGCGCGCGGTGGTGGAAGACACGCTGGAGCTGCTCGCGCCGCGCGCCCATGAGAAGGGGCTGGAGCTGAGCTTCCGCGAGGAGCCAGGCATGCCGGCGCTGGTGCACGGCGACCCGCTGCGCCTGCGCCAGGTGCTGACCAACCTGGTGGCCAATGCGATCAAGTTCACCGAGGCCGGCGAGATCGTCGTCGACGTGCGCATGCCGATGCCGGCGCAGGGGGCCGATGGCGCGTTGTGGCTGGAGTTCGAGGTGCGCGATACCGGCATCGGCATCGAGGATGCGGTGGTGCCGCGGCTGTTCAACGCCTTCACGCAGGCGCATGGCGGCATGTCGCGGCGCTATGGCGGCACCGGGCTGGGCCTGGCGATCTCCAAGCAGCTGGTCGAGCTGATGGGCGGCGACATCGAGGTGCAGAGCTCGCCCGGCATCGGTTCGCGCTTCATCTTCAGCATGCCGCTCGCGCCGGCGGCCAGCGGCGACGCCGTGGCGGCCGGGCTCGAGCTGGCGCAGATGCCGGCGCTGCGCGTGCTGGTGGTCGAGGACCACGAGACCAACCGCACCGTGCTCGACAACATGCTGGGCGCCTGGGGCATGCAGGTGGTGCTGGCCGAAGATGGCCGGCGCGCGCTCGACATCCTGTCGGGCGCCAGCTCGATCGACCCGCGCTTCGACCTGGCCCTGGTCGACATGAACATGCCGCGCCTGGACGGCATGGGGCTGGCGCTCGCGCTGCAGGCGCAAGGCCCCGGGCGGCGCAGTGCCGGCATGAAGATGATCCTGCTGTCGTCGGTGTCGTCGCCCGACGATGCGCGCGCCGCGCAGCGCGCCGGCTACGACCGCTTCGTCGCGAAACCGGTGCGCAAGGCCGAGCTGCGGCAGGCGATCCTCGGCATTTCGAGCGCCCGGGGTGACGCAAGCCGCTTGACGCCCCGGCTGAACGCACTGATCCTTGTCATCGAAGACAATGCCGTCAACCAGGAGGTCATCGGGCAGATGCTCAGGTCGCTGGGGTGCCAGGTTCAGGTCTGCGCGTCGGCATTGGACGGCTTGCGCGCACTGTGCGAGAAGCGCTACGACCTCGTGCTGATGGACATCCAGATGCCGGGCATGGACGGCGTGGAGGCGCTGAACTGGTTCCGCCGCAGCCGGTCGGGACGGTTCGATTTCCTCACGCCGCCCGACACGCCGGTGATCGCCGTGACGGCCAACGCCCTGGGAGGGGATGAAGAACGGTTCCTTGAACTCGGTTTCGACGACTATCTCTCGAAGCCATTCCGCCAAAGCCAACTGCTTGCCATGCTCGCCAAACGACTGCGCCCCGCGGCGCCTGTGGATTCCGAAGGCCCTGCCGGCGCCGGCCGCGCCATCCCGCCGGCGGTCGCCACGCCGGCGCCTGCCGCTGCGGCGGCCACCGACGGCGTGCTCGACGCCCTGGCGCTCGACCGGCTGCGCGAACTCGACCCGAGCGGCGAGAACCAGCTGCTGGAGCGCGTCATGAAGGCTTTCGAGAATTCCCTCGAGCGCCTTCTCCCCCAATTGCAGGATGCTCAGGCCTCGCACGACTTGACGGGCATCCGGCACGTGGTACACACGCTGAAGTCGTCATCCGCCAGCATCGGGGCCCTCAAGTTGTCTCACATCTGCGCAGAAATCGAAGCCATGGTCCGCCGCGAAGCCACCCAGGGCATGGACGAACTGATCGTCGCCCTGCAGGCCGAGGTCACCATCGTCGTGGCCGCCACGCGGCGCCTGCTCGGGCGCTAGGTCGATGAGCTCCAGCGCGCCGCTGACCGACGACGACCTGCTGGGGCAGCCGCGGGTGCTGCTGGTCGACGACGACGAGGTCAACCTGTTGCTGACGGCGATCGCGCTGCGCGAGCGCGGCTTCGCGATCACCGAGGCCACCAGCGGCGAGCGGGCGATCCAGATCCTGGCCGACTGGTCGCCCGACGTCGTCGTGCTGGACGCGCTGATGCCCGGGCTGGACGGCTTCCAGACCTGCCGCGAGCTGCGCCTGCTGCCCGGTTTCGAATCGATGCCGGTGCTGATGCTGACCGGCCTGGACGACGACGCGTCCATCACCCGTGCCTACGAGGCCGGCGCCACCGATTTCTTCGTCAAGTCCACCCACTGGAGCCTGCTGGCCGGCCGGCTGCGCTACCTGCTGCGCTCGTCGCGCACGCGCCAGGAGCTGGAGCGCAGCAAGTCGAAGCTGGCGCGCGCGCAAGACCTGGCGCGCATGGGCAGCTTCGACTGGCACCGCGGCCACGGCAATCCGCTGTTCTCGGTCGAGGGCCTGCGCGTGTTCGGCCTCGGCCCGGGCGACACGCCCGGCATGCGCGCGCTGCTGCGCATGGTGCCGCAGGAAGACCGCAGCGGCTTCATGACCATCCTGCACGAGGTCATCCGCCACAGCTCGGTGCTGGCCACCGACATCCCGGTGACGCTGCCCGACGCGCGCCAGCGCATCATCCACGTCGAGGCCGAGCCCGAGTTCAACGAGCACGGCAACCTGTCCGGCTACACCGGCATCGTGCAGGACGTGACCGACCGGCGCATGGCCGAGGACAAGATCCGCCACCTGGCCAACTTCGACGCGCTGACCGGCCTGCCGAACCGCCGCCAGCTGATCTGGCGCACCGAGCGCGCGCTCGAGCACGCGCGGCGCCTGAACCACCCGGTGGGCCTGCTGCTGATCGACCTCGACCGCTTCAAGGTCATCAACGACACGCTGGGCCACGGCGCCGGCGACGAGCTGCTGATGGAGGTGTCGCGCCGGCTGCGCTCGTGCGTGCGCCATTCCGACCAGGTGATGGAGAGCACCGTCGAATCGATGGGCTCGCGTTCGCACCGCACGCTCGAGGCCGTCGGCCGGCTCGGTGGCGACGAGTTCGTCGCGCTGCTGCCCGAGGTGTCGGACGAATCCGATGCCGAGCGCGTGGCCGCGCGCGTGCTCGACGTGATGCGCGAGCCGATCTTCGTCGGCGGCCAGGAATGCTTCGTCACCGCGAGCGTGGGCATCGCGATGTTCCCGCGCGACGGGCAGACGGTGGCCGACCTGATGCGCAACTCCGACGTCGCGATGTATTCGGTGAAGGCGCAGGGCCGCAATGCCGCGCTGCTGTACCGCCCGGCGCTGGCCGGCAAGGGGCGCGAGAAGCTCGAGCTCGAGAGCGCGCTGCACAAGGCGATCGAGCGCAACGAGCTGGTGCTGCACTACCAGCCCAAGGTCGACGTGCGCGGCGCGCGCATGGTGGGGGCCGAGGCGCTGATGCGCTGGCAGCGTGGCGGCGTGCTGGTGCCGCCGGGCGAGTTCATCCCGCTGGCCGAGGAGACCGGGTTGATCATCCCGCTCAGCGAATGGGCGATCCGCGAGGCGGCGCGCCAGGCGCGCATCTGGCAGGACAGCTTCGGCTTTGCCGACTCGATCGCGGTCAACCTGCCGAACCGCCTGTTCGAGCGCACCGACCTGGTCGAGCACATCCACCAGGCCGTCACCGCCTATGGCGTGCCGCACCACGCGATCGAGCTCGAGATCACCGAGACGGGCCTGATGAAGGACCTGCAGAACGTGATCCCGACGCTGCACCGGCTCAACGAGATCGGCGTCGAGATCTCGATCGACGACTTCGGCACCGGCTATTCGTCGCTGGCCTACCTGACGACGCTGCCGATCAGCGAGCTGAAGATCGACCGCTCGTTCGTGCGCGACCTGGGCATGACGCCGCAGAGCTCGGCCGTCGTCACCGCGATCATCGCGCTGGCGCGTTCGCTGGGGCTGCGCGTGGTGGCCGAGGGTGTCGAGAACATGCGCCAGATGGAGGTGCTGCACCGGCTGGGCTGCGGGATGATGCAGGGCTTCCTGTTCAGCAAGGCGCTCGCGCCCGAGGCGCTGGACCAGTGGCTGCAGCAGACGGTGCTGCCGCGCAAGGCGCCGTGGATCGTCGATGCGGGCGAGGGGGAGGTCACCGAAGCGCTGCGCGCCGGCCTCGAGCCGCGCCGCAGGTGATCTTCTCATCCCGTTCGGGCTGAGCTTGTCGAAGCCCTGGTCATTCAATTCTTACGGATCCGATGGACACGAAACCCCAGGCGCAGACGCCTGCCCTGCTGGCCAAGGCCGCATTGCGCCGGCTGGTGATGGACAGGCTGGAGCCGACCCCCGAGAACTATGCCAAGGCCTACCAGCAAGAGGCGGGCGGGCCGCCGGCAGTGGCGGCCAGGCCACCGGCCGAGCCCACGGCGCCTGACAGCGCGGCCCAGGCGGGAGCGCTCGCCGGGCTGATCGAGCGCATCGCGCGCGGCCTCGAGCGGGGCGGGCGCAACTGGACGGCGGCGCGCAAGAAGGAAAGCCTGCAGCGCGTGCTGTCCGGCAGCCGCAGCGACGTCAACCGCCTGCAGCAGCGCCTCGGGCAGCTGGTCGGCAGCTGGGAAAGCGACACGCTGGACGACAACGTCGAGGCCGACGACAGCCTGACGCATCCGGCGCCGCTGGACGCCTTGCCGCCGGTCGCCGCACCAGCGCCGGCCGCCGCTGCGGCGCCGGCCGCCGCTGCGGCGCCGGCCGCGGCGTCCTCGGACAGCGCCTTCCCCGCGTGGCGGCGCGTGGCGGGCGGCCTGAGCGGCACCGTGCAGCTGGCGCTGCCGCCGGCCCCCGCGCCGAGCGCCGAGCTGGCGCGCCAGCTGGCCGAGCTGCTGGCCCGGCTGGAAGAACCCGGCCCGACGTCGCCGCAGGCCGAGGAATTCGAGCAGCTGTGCGATCGGGCGCGCCGCATGCTGCAGCACCGCAACCATTTCGTCGACCAGCTGGGCGGCCTGTGCCAGGAGCTCACCGCGAGCCTGGCCGAGCTGGCCGAGGACGACAGCTGGGCGCGCGGCCAGGTCGATGCGATGAAGCTGCAGATCGACGGCGGCCTCACCGCGCGCGGCGTGCGCTCGGTCAGCGAGCTGCTGGAGCAGACCCGCGAGCGCCAGCAGCAGCTGCGCGGCGACCGGGCCCGGGCGCGCGACGCGCTGAAGCTGCTGATCAACCGCATGCTCAGCGAGCTGGGCGAACTGGGCCAGCACACCGGGCGCTTCCACGAAAGCGTCGGCCGCTATGCCGACACCATCGAGAAGGCCGATTCGCTGGAGAGCCTGGCCGGCGTCGTGCGCGAGATGGTCGAGGAAAGCCGCACCGTGCAATCGCTGGTCAGCCAGGCCCAGGGCCGCCTCGAATCCGAGCACGCGAAGGCGGTCGGCCTGTCCGAGCGCGTCGCCGAGCTCGAGGGCGAGCTGCGCCGCCTGTCCGAAGAGGTGTCGACCGACCAGCTGACGCAGATCGCCAACCGGCGCGGCCTGATGCAGGCCTTCGAGGCCGAGCGCGCGCGCCTGGAGCGCAGCCAGACCGAGCTGGCCATCGGGCTGCTGGACGTCGACAACTTCAAGCGCCTGAACGACGAGCTGGGCCACACCGCCGGCGACGTTGCGCTGAAGACGCTGGCCGAGGTGGTCAGCAAGGCCTTGCGGCCCACCGACCTGGTGGCGCGCTACGGCGGCGAGGAGTTCGTCGTGCTGCTGCCCGACACCCCGGTGCAGGAAGGCGAGCAGATCCTGACGCGTTTGCAGCGCTCGCTGTCGGGCGGCCTGTTCATGCACGAGCAGCGCCAGGTGTTCGTCACCTTCTCGGCCGGCGTCACCGCCTACCGCGAGGGCGAGCCCATCGAGGCTGCGCTCGAGCGGGCCGACGAGGCGCTCTACGAGGCCAAGCGAACCGGTAAGAACCGGACTTGCGTCGGATAAAAGCCTGTCGAATCTACCGATCCGGGCGATCTTCGGCCTCGCGTTCGCCCTCTGGCGCCGAGGGAGAAATTCAGTTACACGCCTGGCGCGTGCTGGCACGCCTCGTGCGTGGGAGATTCCGTGAAACTTTCAACGGTCTACTCCCATGTTCGAAGAACGCAGCCATAGGCAGTTGTTCCTCGGTGCGCCACCGTCCGTCACCTCCTTCATCGCGGCGGTGCTGGAACCGCTGCTGACCGTGCTGTGCTACCTGGCGGTCAGCGATTTCTTCAACGAGCCGATCGAGCGGCCGGCGCTGACGCTTTGCATGCTGGTGCTGGTGCTCAGCTTCCCGGGTGTCAACCGCTTCAAGGACCGCACTCTGAATGCCGGCATCGACATCCTCAGCGCGTGGATCGCGTTGCTGGGCATCCTGCTGCTGTGCGGCTACGCCACCGACAGCCTGAAGTTCTTCGAGTGGTCGGTGCTGCTGTGGTGGGCCGGGCTGACCCCCATCGTGCAATGGATTGCCGTGCGGCTGGGCAAGGAATGGCTGCGTCGCCTGGCCCTGCGCCCCGAGTTCCGGCGCCCGGCGGTGGTGGTGGGTGCAGGCCCGCTGGGGGCCAAGGTGCTCGAATCGCTGAAGGCGCGGCGTTCGTTCGGGCAGGACTTCGTCGGCTTCTTCGAGGACCGCTCGCCCGATCGCCTGCACCCCGAGGCGCGCGACCACGTCAGGGGCCGCTTCGAGGACCTGGCGGACTGGGTGCGCCGGCACAACGTGCGCGACGTCTACATCACGCTGCCGCTGACCTCGCAGCCGCGCATCGTCAACCTGCTGGCCTCGCTGCAGGACACCACGGCCTCGGTCTACTACGCGCCCGACGTGTTCGGCGTCAGCGTGATCCAGGGTCGGTTGCAGGACATGGCCGGCGTGCCGGTGGTGAGCCTGCTCGAGTCGCCGTTCACCGGCACCAACGACCTGGTCAAGCGCTTCAGCGACATCGTGCTGGCCTCGCTGATCCTGCTGCTGATCTCGCCGGTGATGCTGGCACTGGCGGTCGGCGTGAAGCTCAGCTCGCCGGGGCCGGTGATCTTCCGCCAGAAGCGCAACGGGCTCGATGGCGAGGAGATCGAGGTCTACAAGTTCCGCTCGATGACCACGCAGGACAACGGGGCGGTGGTGAAGCAGGCGACGCGCGGCGATGCGCGCATCACGCCGTTCGGCGCCTTCATCCGCAAGACCTCGCTCGATGAGTTGCCGCAGCTGATCAACGTGCTGCAGGGCCGCATGAGCATCGTCGGGCCGCGCCCGCACGCGGTGGCCCACAACGAGCAGTACCGCAAGATGATCCAAGCCTACATGGTGCGCCACAAGGTGCGCCCGGGCATCACCGGCTGGGCGCAGGTGAACGGCTTCCGCGGCGAGACCGACACGCTGGACAAGATGGCCGCGCGGGTCGAGTACGACCTGGAATACCTGCGCAACTGGTCGATCGGCCTCGACCTGAAGATCATCGTGCGCACGGTGCGCCTGGTTCTCTTCGACCGCAACGCCTATTGATGACGATGAATCGCAGTAACGCTCTTTCCTCTCTGGTGGCAATGGCTCTTGCCGGCGGGGCCACGTCCGCTCTTGCCGGCGATGAATCCGACCCTTACACGTTGGGCGTCAGCCAGAGCTTCGCCGCCGACACCAACCTGTTCCGGGTGCCGGACGGCTCGGCGTACAGGCCGCGCGACATCATCTCGTCGACCGGCCTGCGCGCCGCGATCGACCAGCCGTTCGGCCGCCAGCGCTTCAGCGCCGGGCTCGATGCCAACATCAATCGCTACAAGAACAACACCCAGCTCAACAACACCGACCACCGGCTGTCGGCGCGGCTCGACTGGTCGACCGTCGAGCGCGTGTCGGGCGAACTGACAGCCGAGCAGCGCAACAGCCTGTACCGCTACGACCTGGACAGCCAGTCGCGCTTCACCGGCAAGAACCAGCTGCGCACCACCGGCGCCGGCCTGCAGGTGCGTGTCGGCGTGGTCACCGCATGGACGCTGGATGGCGGCTGGGCCGGCAACCAGAGCCGCTATTCGGCCGAGCAGTTCAGCAACCGCGACGTGCGCCAGCAGACGGTCAACGCCGGCGTGCGCTGGGCCGACAGCGATGCGCTGAGCGTGCGCCTGGGCGGGCGCCATACCGAGGGCCGTTTCCCGAACTTCGGCGTCGAGCCGGACGTGTTCCGCCGCAACGACGTCGACCTGAGCATGGTCGCGAAGCCGAACGGCCTCAGCACGGTCAACGCGCGCGTCAGCGTGACGCGCGAGAACCACTCGGTGCAGGCGCAGCGCGACGACAGCTCCTGGACCGGCGCGCTGGGCTGGAACTGGCAGGCCACCGGCAAGCTGAGCTTCGAGACGCTGCTGTCGCGCGACAGCAGCGTGGGCAGCAGCACCTACGGCACGGCGCTGAACGACATCGACTCGAGCGACACCCGCATCAGCCAGGGCGTGCAACTGAATGCACGCTGGGACGCGACCGCGAAGATCCAGGCGACGGCGCGCGTCGGCTACACGCGGCGCAAGCTCGACAACGCGTTCATCGTCAATGGCGTCAACACGCCGTCCGAGGGCGAGGACGCCACCACCACGGTGGGTTTCGGCCTCGCGTGGCAGCCGATCCGCGCGCTGCAGCTGGCCTGCAACATCGGCCACGAGCGCCGGCGCGTGGTGGGCGACAACCTCACCATCACGTACCCCTACCGGGCCACCACCGGCAACTGCTCGGGCCAGTTCAGCATGCGCTGAATCCGGCAGATCTGTCGGATAAACCGTGACGGTTTCACGGTGCCCAATTTCCATGCTGCATTGCACCAAGCGGGTGAGCGTCGCCCAGGCATGGACCATGCTGATATGTCGACTTGAAGACAGTTTGCAGCCTCTTGCAGGCCGTAACGAAGAGATACAGGGGAGAAATCGGCAAGCTTTGGCTGCCGGCTGGTAGTTGCTGCAGCAAATTAGCCAGCTTTTTCTGCCTCGGCCGGCGATTTGGGCAGCCGCGGGCCGGCACGCTGGCTGCCTAGCACCGTTGGCACCCAGTGAAGGCCGGTTCAACCCCCTGAACCAGGGGATTCCGGCCGAAAGTGGCGTGCATATTGCATACGGGAAAGCACCTAATCACCAGGAGGTAATCGATGAAGAAGTTCCTTGTAACCCTGGCCCTCACCGCGATGACATTCGCGACGGGCTCGGCTTTCGCATCCAGCGAAAGCTGCGACGATCCGTTGAAGAGCAAGCTGGGTCAAAGCTTCTGCTACGAAGTGTTTGATGACCTGGCTCCCGGTCTCTACAACGTGAGCTTCGAATATGCAGCGACGAAGGCGTCCGGTGGTCTTTTCGACCGCACGCTGGACTTCGCCTTCCTGTTCGACAGCGCCAAGGGTCCCGGCACGTTCGACCAGTTGTCCGACTCGACGAAAACGTCGGGCTGGAACACCTATTCGTTCGTGACGAAGGCGGGTGGCGACAGCTTCCTGATCTTCGCGCTGCTGGGTGTGTATCCGCAGAAGTTCAGCCTCGCACTGCAGAACATCACCGTCACGGCCGTTCCGGAACCGGCGACGTACGCGATGCTGCTGGCCGGCCTGGGCGCGATCGTGTTCGTGTCGCGTCGCCGTCGTCCGCAAGACTGAAAGGCTGACGGCCCCCCAGTCGCTTCGCTCCTGCCCCCAAGGGGCGCCACCCGGCGGTCCGGCAAAGCCGGTTCCGCGGGCGTGGCTTGAGGGGCACTTCGCTGCGCTTGTGCAGTGGCGACTGATTGACAAAGCCCCGTGGTATCTACGCCGCGGGGCTTTGTTGTTCTTGGGCCTTCTTTTCCAACTGGCTCGCTGCGCTTCGTCTCAACGAAGTGAGAGACGATTCCCGGATTGGCATCCGGGCTACGAATCCGGGTTGTTCGCGCCAAGCCGCTGGTTCGGCAAAGCCGATGCAGCAGCAGCGTCAGGCCCGCGCGTCACTCCAACGCAGCGTGCACTCCTCGTCCCCCTGATAGAACGTCTTGCCCTTGCGGTCCACGCAGTACAGCGGCGCGACGATCATGTCCTGGAAGGTCTGGCCCGCCCCGATGCGGGTGTACTCGAACAGCACGCTCTGCCGCAGCGTCGAGCCGCGCCGCAGGTGGCTGCCCGTGCCGATCCAGGTCGGGCCCTGGATCGTCACGCCGGGCTCGATCTCGACCCCCGAGCCGATGTACACCGGCCCGTTGATCGTCACCTCGTCCCACGGCACCCGCGTGTTCAGCCCCACCCACACCCCCGGCCGCACCTCGCGGCCCGGCATGTCCATCTGCGCCACCTCGCCGCGCAGCACGCGCTGCAGCACGCTCCAGTAGTCGCTGACGCGTCCGATGTCGATCCAGTTGAAGAAGCGGCTCTGCGCATAGAACGGCAGCTGGCGCTCCACCATCAGCGGGAACAACTGGCTGCCGATGTCGAACACCGTGTCGCTCGGCACCAGGTCCAGCACCGCCGGCTCGAAGATGTAGATGCCGGTCGAGGCCAGCGTGCTCAGCGCCTCTTCCGGCTTCGGCTTCTCCTGGAACGACAGCACGCGGCCGTCCTTGTCGGCCCGCACGATGCCATAGCTCTGCACCTCGCTGCGCGGCACGTCCAGCGTCACCACGCTCGCCAGCGCCCCCTTGCTGCGGTGCTCGAACAGCGCCGCGCCGAAGTCCAGGTCGATCAGCGCATCGCCGCACAGCACCACGGTCGTCTCGTCGAAGAAGCCGGAGAAATCCTGGATCTTCTTCATGCCGCCGGCCGACCCCCTCGGCTTCGGCACGATCTCGCCATGCTCGCGCGCACCCTCGTACGAGTAGCCGATCTCGACACCCCAGCGATGGCCGTCGCCGAAATGGCTCTCGATCTTGTGGTGGTTGAACGCGACGTTGACCATGATCTCGCGCACGCCGTAGCGCGCCAGGTGCTCGATCAGGTACTCCATCACCGGCTTGCCGAGGATGGGCACCATCGGCTTGGGCAGGTCGCGCGTCAGCGGACGCACGCGCGTGCCCTGGCCGGCCGCCAGGATCATCGCCTTGGTCATTCGAGCCTCGCCTGCGCCAGCCCCGGCGCCGCGGCGTCCTTGGCCGACAGCTGCGGCACCACGCCGACGTCGGGCCACGCGATCGCGAGATCCGGATCGTCCCAGCGCACGCAGCCCTCGGCCTGCGGCGCGTAGTAGTCGGTGGTCTTGTAGAGGAAGTCGGCCGTCTCGGTCAGCACCAGGAAACCATGCGCCAGCCCCGGCGGAATCCACAGCTGCCGGTTGTTCTCGGCGCTCAGCTCCATGCCGACCCAGCGGCCGAAGGTCGGGCTCGAACGGCGGATGTCGACCGCGACGTCGAACACCGCGCCGCTGGTCACCCGCACCAGCTTGCCCTGCGCATGCGGCGCGTACTGGAAATGCAGCCCGCGCAGCACGCCACGCGCCGAGCGCGAATGGTTGTCCTGCACGAAGTCGTATTCGCGCCCGACCGCCTCGGCGAACACCCGGCCGTTGAAGCTCTCCATGAAGAAGCCGCGCGCATCGCCGAACACCTTCGGCTCGAAGGCCAGCACATCCGCAATCGCTGTCTGCGTGACCTTCATCAGAACACCTTGTCGTGCATCAGTTGCAACAGGTACTGGCCGTAGCCGCTCTTGGCGAGCGGCTTGGCCAGCGCTTCCAGCTGGGCCGAGGTGATCCAGCCCTTGCGCCAGCAGATCTCCTCCGGGCAGCAGGCCTTCAAGCCCTGGCGCTTCTCGAGCGTGTGGATGAAGGCGCTGGCCTCCAGCAGCGAATCGTGCGTGCCGGTGTCCAGCCAGGCATCGCCGCGGCCGAAGATCTGCACTTCGAGCGTGCCGGCCTCCAGGTACAGCCGGTTCAGGTCGGTGATCTCCAGCTCGCCGCGCGGGCTGGGCTTCAGGCTCTTCGCATACGGCACGACCTTGTCGTCGTAGAAGTACAGCCCGGTCACCGCATAGCGGCTCTTCGGCTGCTTCGGCTTCTCTTCGAGGCTGACGGCCTGCGCCTTGTCGTTGAACTCGACCACGCCATAGCGCTCGGGGTCGGTCACCGGGTAGGCGAACACCGTCGCGCCGCTCGTGCGCGTGGCCGCGTCGGACAGCCGCGTGCCCAGGTCGTGGCCGTAGAAGATGTTGTCGCCCAGCACCAGCGCGCTCGGTGCGCCGGCGAGGAACTCCTCGCCGATCAGGAAGGCCTGCGCCAGGCCGTCCGGGCTCGGCTGCACCGCATAGCTGAGCTCCAGGCCCCACTGCCGGCCGTCGCCCAGCAACTGCTGGAAGCGCGGCGTGTCCTGCGGCGTGCTGATGATCAGGATCTCGCGGATGCCGGCCAACAGCAGGGCGCTGAGCGGGTAGTAGATCATCGGCTTGTCGTACACCGGGATCAGTTGCTTGCTGAGGGCGAGCGTCACCGGGTGCAGCCGGGTTCCGGACCCTCCGGCGAGGATGATGCCTTTGCGGTTCATGGGGTCTCCCAAACGATGGTTCTGGTGGTCAGGCCAGGATCTCGGTGAGCATGCGCTCGACGCCCGACTGCCAGGGCGGCATGCGCAGCCCGAAGGCCTGGTTCAGCTTGTCGCACGACAGCCGTGAATTGAGCGGCCGCTTCGCCGGCGTCGGGAAGGCGGTGGTCGGCACCGCCTCGATCGCGTCGGGCGCCACCTTGATCGCCTGGCCGCGCGCACGCGCCCACTCGATCACGAAGCGGGCATAGCCGTGCCAGCTGGTCTCGCCGGCGGCCACCGCGTGGTAGGTGCCGGCAAGCTTCGGGTCGGCCATCGCCGCGCGCAGCGCATGCACGCTGACGTCGGCCAGCAGGTCGGCACCGGTCGGCGCGCCGACCTGGTCGTCGATCACCGTCAGGCGCTCGCGCTCGCCGGCCAGGCGCAGCATGGTGCGCGCGAAGTTGCCGCCGCGCGCCGCATAGACCCAGCTGGTGCGCAGGATCAGGTGCCGGCAGCCGCTGTCGCGGATCAGTTCCTCGGCCTCGAGCTTGGTCTGGCCGTAGACGCTCAGCGGCCCGGTCGGGGCATCCTCGGTGCGCGGCTGCGTGCCGCTGCCGTCGAACACGTAGTCGGTGCTGTAGTGGACCAGCCATGCGCCCAGCGCCGCCGCCTCGCGCGCCAGCACCCCGGGGCCGGTGGCGTTGATCGCGCGCGCCAGTGCCGGCTCGCCCTCGGCCTTGTCGACCGCGGTGTGCGCCGCGGCATTGACGATCACGTCCGGGTTCACCGCACGCACCGTGGCCGCCAGCGTGTCGGGCTTCGAGAAATCGGCCTTCAACGGACCCGGCGTATCGAAGTCGAGTGCGGTCAGCTCGCCCAGCGGCGCCAGCGCACGCTGCAGTTCCCAGCCGACCTGGCCGCCTTTGCCCAGCAACAGGATCTTCATGCCGCGGCCGCCTCGCCGTAGTTCTTCGCGACCCACTCGCGGTAGCCGCCGCTCTGCACGTTGGCGACCCAGCCGGCGTTGTCGAGGTACCACTGCACCGTCTTGCGGATGCCGGTCTCGAAGGTCTCGGCCGGCCGCCAGCCGAGCTCGCGCTCGATCTTGCGCGCATCGATCGCATAGCGGCGGTCGTGGCCCGGGCGGTCCTTCACGTAGGTGATCAGGCGCTTGTACGAGCCGGCCGCATCGGGACGCAGCTCGTCGAGCAGCGCGCAGATCGTGTGCACGATCTCGAGGTTGGTCTTCTCGTTCCAGCCGCCGATGTTGTAGGTCTCGCCGACGCGTCCGCCGGCCAGCACCGCGCGGATCGCGCTCGCGTGGTCGCGCACGTACAGCCAGTCGCGCACGTTCTGGCCGTCGCCGTAGATCGGCAGCGCCTTGCCGGCGAGCGCGTTGACGATCATCAGCGGGATCAGCTTCTCGGGGAAGTGGTAGGGCCCGTAGTTGTTGCTGCAATTGGTGGTGACCACCGGCAGCCCGTAGGTGTGGTGCCAGGCGCGCACCAGGTGGTCGCTGGCGGCCTTGCTGGCCGAGTACGGGCTGTTGGGTTCGTAGGCGTCGGTCTCGGCGAAGGCCGGGTCGGTGGCCGACAGCGAGCCGTAGACCTCGTCGGTGCTGACGTGGTGGAAGCGGAACGCCGCCTTCGCATCGCCCTCGAGCGTGCCCCACAGGCCGCGCGCGGCCTCGAGCAGTGCAAAGGTGCCGTCGATGTTGGTGCGCATGAAGGCCCCCGGGCCGTGGATGCTGCGGTCGACGTGGCTCTCGGCCGCGAAGTGCACGATGGCGCGCGGCCGGTGCCGCGCCAGCACCGCGTCGACGGCGGGGCGGTCGCAGATGTCGGCCTTGACGAACACGTGGCGCGCATCGCCGGCCAGCGAGGCCAGGTTCTCGAGGTTGCCGGCGTAGGTGAGTGCGTCGAGGTTGACGACGGTTTCGTCGCTCTGCGCGAGCCAGTCCAGCACGAAGTTGCTGCCGATGAAGCCGGCACCGCCGGTCACGAGAATGGTCATGAAACGAGTCCTGTCATTGGGTTCGGCCGTAGGTGTCCTCGAAGCGGACGATGTCGTCTTCGCCGAGGTACGAGCCCGATTGCACTTCGATGATTTCCAGCGGCACCTTGCCGGGATTGGCCAGCCGGTGCGTCTGGCCGAGGGGGATGTAGGTGCTCTGATTTTCGCTGAGGATCATCACCTTGTCGCCGTTGGTGATCTCGGCGGTGCCGCAGACGACGATCCAGTGCTCGGCGCGGTGGTGATGCATCTGCAGGCTGAGCGACGCGCCGGGGTTGACCATGATGCGCTTGACCTGGAAGCGCGCGCCGGAGTCGATGCTGTCGTACCAGCCCCAGGGCCGGTGCACCTTGCGGTGCAGCGTGTGCTCGCCGCGCCCGCGCGCGCCGAGTTCGCCGACGATCTGCTTGACCTCCTGGCTGCGCGAGCGGTCGCTCACCATCACCGCGTCGGCCGTTTCGACCACCACCACGTCGGCGAGGCCGACGACGCTGACGAGCCGGCTGGTCGCATGCACCAGCGTGTTGTCGCTGTCGTGCAGCAGCACGTCGCCGACGCTCGCATTGCCGCGCGCGTCCTTGCCGGCCACCTGCCACACCGCGTCCCAGGCGCCGAGGTCGTTCCAGCCGGCGTCGAGCGCGACCATGCGGATGTCGAAGCGGCTGCCGGGGCAGCGTTCCATCACTGCGTAGTCGACCGATTCGGACGGCACCGCGGCGAATTCCGCCTTGCCGGGGCGCACGAACTTCGCGTCGCTGCTGCGGGCTTTCCAGGCGCTGGCGGTGGCCGCCGCGATGTCGGGGCGGAAGGCTTCCAGCGCGGCCAGCCACACCGAGGCCTTCAGCACGAACATGCCGCTGTTCCACAGGTACTGGCCTTCGCGCAGGTAGTGCTCGGCGGTGGCGAGGTCGGGCTTCTCGACGAACTGGGCGACCTTGCCGTCGGGCGTGCCGCGGATGTAGCCGTAGCCGGTCTCGGGACGGTCGGGCGTGATGCCGAGGATCACGATCGCGCCGTCGGCGGCGCCGCGCACGGCCTGCTGCAGCGCGGCGGTGAAGGCGGCGCCGTCGGTGACGGTCTGGTCGGCCGGCGTCACGACGAGGATCGGGTCCTGGCCACCCTCGACCGCGGCGAGCGCGGCCAGCGTGAGGGCCGGCGCGGTGTTGCGGCCCTGCGGCTCCAGCACCACGGCGGCCGGCTCGATGCGCTGGTCGCGCAGCTGGTCGAGCACCAGGAAGCGGTGTTCCTCGTTGCCGATGATCAGCGGCGCCTGCACCGCGATGTCGGTGCTGCCCAGGCCCGCCAGGCGCTGCACCGCCTGCTGGAACAGGCTCTGGTCGCCCGACAGCACGAGGAACTGCTTCGGGAATCCGGCACGCGACAGCGGCCACAGCCGCGTGCCGCTGCCGCCGGCCATGATGACGGGCAGCACCGACAGCGCTGTCGACGGGGTGGAGGGCTTGGACATGGGCTTTTCTCTTCCTGGGAGCTTTGTGTTCTGGTGCGGGTTTGGGATTATCGGCGCGTCAGCCGCTTGATCGCCGTGACGACGAAGGGCGGCAGGATCTGCTTGAGGAACTGCTTGCTGCGGTCGCTGCGGGTGGCGAACAGGTAGGTGGACAGCATGGCTTCGCGTCGGTCCTCGCGCGCGAAGCGGTTGGCGTAGTAGTACGACGCCACCGACCGCCGCGTGACGCCGGCCGGCACGGCGAGCGGGTGCGAGTGGCCGTGGTAGTGGGTGCGGCCGTGGCACATCAGCACCGAGCGGCCGAACTCGGGCTCGATGGTCTTGATGCACTGGCCGCGCTGGGCATCCCACAGCTCGAGCGCGCCGTTCCACGGCGGCTGCCAGTCCTTGTTCAGGTAGGTGAGCAGCACCATCTCGTTGTGCAGCGCGGTGCGGGGGTGGCGATCGAAGTCGACGTGGATACCGAAGGATCCGCCGGGCAGTGTCTCGTGCAGGCCGCCGCCGAACAGGTGGGCGTCGTGCACCAGGTCGACGACGCCGCTGATGTGCGACAGCACGTGCAGGAAGAAGCTCGAGCCGAGGGTCCAGAAGTAGAGCTGGCTGGCCGGCCCCAAGCGCGAGCCGACGCGCGAACGTTCGACGCGCGCATAGGCATTGGTCTGCGTGCTCCAGTGGTCGCGTGGCAGCACGTCGAACTCGTCGCGCACGAGCTCGAGCAGGCGCGGGTTGAACCAGTCCTCGACGACGATGTGCGGGAAGGGCGCGGCCGACTGCATCTGCGCGCGCAGGTCGTCGAGGTAGGCGGTGTCGGCAAGTCGAGGATCGAGCAATTCGTCGAGCGCCAGGCGCACGCCGCGGATGGTGACGGATGCGGAGTCGTCGGCCAGGGCCTTGGCAACTTCGACCTCGACAGGCAGGGTCATCATGGCTTCTCTCGATTTCGCCGGGGGCAACAAGCGATCGTAAGCAAGCTCAAGGCCGGTGAGTGTGACTACCCCCCTGAATGGATGTGACGACGGCCCCCCGGTCGCTTCGCTCCATGGGTCGCGCGCTGCGCTTGCTTCGGATGCCAATCCGGGATGCTCGACCCAAGCCAAGCTCAAGAAACACCGCCTTGTTCACGCGCTGCGGTGCGCGGCATCGGCAGCCACTGCAGCAGCAGTTGCTCGTACTGCCCGAGGATGTGGTTCCAGGTGAAGCACTCTTCGAAACGGGCGCGGCTCGCCTGCTGCATCGCCGCCAGTCGCGCCGGATCTTTCAACACCGCCTCCAGCGTCGTCGCGAACCCGTCCGCGCCCGAGAAGTACCCCGCTTGCGGCCCCGCCACCCACCGATTGAAACGGTTGTCGTGCGCGATCACCGCATTGCCCGCGCCCAGAGCCTCGACCAGCGACGGATTGGTGCCGCCGACCTGGTGCCCGTGCACGTAAGCCAGGCTGTGGAAACGCAGCGCCTGCACCGTCGGCTTGTCGTAGATCGCGCCGACGAACTTGACCTCGGCGCTCGCAGCTTCCTTCACCGCGCGGTGGTACGCGTTGTCGGCCGAGTAGTTGCCCAGCACCGTCAGCGTCACGCCGCGCGGCGCGCGCGAGAAACCCTGCACCACCTCGAGGATCGAGTTCTCGGGTTCGGGCCGCGCCACCAGCGTCAGGTAGCGCCCCGGGTCCAGCCCCAGCCCGCGCACGCGCTCGTCCGGCACGTCGTGCAGCGGGTCGGCCCCATAGGCGATCGTCGTCACCTTGTTCGCGTTCACGCGCGTGCCCAGGTGCTGCTTGATCTCCGGGTGGTCGGCCACCAGGTGGTTGCCCAGCCAGCAGCCGGCCCAGTCGTTCATCCAGAACCAGGTCTTGGCGGCACCGCCCCACTTGGCGCGCGACCACTCGATGCCGTCCATGTTGATCAGGTTCGGGATGCCCTTCAGCCGCAGCAGCGCGCAGAACACCGCCGTGTTGTAGCCGAGCGTCAGGCACAGGTCGCGGTGCCTCGCGGCATGGCGCGTCGCCATCCAGTCGAACTCGATCGTGCCCTTCGGCCCCGCCGCGGCCACCGGCATGCGCACGCGCTCGACGCCGCGCCAACTATCCTCGAACACCGGGCCGACGCCGTCCTCCTGGCAGTACACGATCACGCGCCAGCCGCGCTCCACCAGGTACAGCGCCAGGTGTTCCGCAAAGGTCTCGAAGCCGCCGTGGGCGGCCGGCACGCCGCGCGTGCCGAGGATGCGCAAGGTCTTGGTCATGGTCGTCAATGCTGTGCAGGGGCCGGAATGCGCCCCGGTTCGAAGAAGCTGCGGGCGCCGTCCACCAGCACCTGCGCCGAACGCTGCCAGTCGAAGCGCTTCACCTGCTCCAGGCCCTGCTCGCGCATGCGTGCGCGCAGCGGCGCATCGGCCAGCACCTGGCGCAACGCGGCCGCCAGCTCGGCGCTGGAGTTCGGGTCGGCATACAGCGCCGCCGCGCCGCCCACCTCGGGCAGCGAGGTGGTGTTCGACGTGATCACCGGCACGCCGCTGGCCATCGCCTCCGCCACCGGCATGCCGAAACCCTCGGCGAACGCCGGATAGGCGAACAGCAGCGCATGCCGCATCACCGCCGGCAGCACGCCGTCGCCCACCGACGACAGGAAGCGCACGCGCTGTTGCAGCCCGTGCGCGCTCACCGCGCGGTCGATCTGCGCGTAGCTGAAATCGCGCTGGCCCACCACCACCAGCGGCGGCGCGTCGGGGCCCAGCTGCGCATAGGCATGGATCAGCGTCTCGTGGTTCTTGCGCGGCTCCAGCCGGCCCACGGTCAGCAGGTAGTGGCCCGGCTCCAGGCCCAGCGCGCGCACCTCGTCGGCGCCGTCGGGCCCCGGCCTGAAACGCTGCGGATCGACGCCGTTGTAGGTGATCGCGATGTCGTCCGCCGGCACGCCGTACAGCCGCGCGATCTCGCCCTTCGAGAACTGGCTGACGGCGAACAGCCGCTGCGCGCGCCTGGCCGCATGGCGGAAGGTCAGCTTGGACTGCAGCACGAAGCTGCGCGGGAAGAACTGCGGGTGCGTCTCGAACAGCAGGTCGTGGATGGTGCAGGCGCACGCACCGGTGCGCACGAAGGGCAGCCGGTACTGCATGTGCAGCAGGTCGATGCGGTGCTTCCACTGCAGCCACGGCAGCTGCAGGCCGAGCCGCAGCGGTGCGCGCCGGTGCGGCATGCGCACCAGCTCGACGTTCGGGGCGCGGAACTCGGCGTGCGCATCGCGCAGGCTGTCGACGCCGTCGAGCAGGAACACGAAGTCGATGTCCGGCGCGAGCCGGATCGCCTCGCGGTACAGCCCGAGGATGTGGCTGCGCGAGCCCTGGAAGATGCCGTCCCAGGTGTGGAAATCCACGCCCAGGCGCGGGCGGCGAACGGAGGTCGAGGTCATGAGGTGCGGGGCGGTGGCGTCAGGGGGACCGGCGCGCCGTCGTGCACCGGTTCGAGCAGCTGGCGGCTCAGGTCGACGTGGCGCAGCGCGAAGCCTTCGGAGCTGAAGCGGCGCTGCTGCAGCCGCTGCTGCGCCGCGGCCACCTGGCGCTCGCGGCGGCCGGGCTGCGTGGCCAGCGCGTCGAGCGCGTGCCACAGGTCGGCGGCATCGTGCGGCCGGCAGAAGGCGATCGCGTCGTCGCCGAAGTAGTGGTCCAGCCCGCCGGCGCGCGTGGCGAGCACCGGCACGCCGCGCGCCGTCGCCTCGAGCACCGCGGTCAGGCCCGAGGCATGCAGGTTCTCGTGCAGCGGCACCACCACCGCGTCGGCCCAGGCATAGCTGTCGACCACCTCCTGCTGCGTCAGCGGCCGCGCGCTGATGTTGGGCTGCGCGAGCCGCGGCGGGAAATGGCTGGAGCCGATGCGCAGCTCGACGCCGGCACGCCCGCCCAGCGCCTGCGCCAGCGTGGCCCAGTCGCGGTGCCGGTCGTTGCCCAGCGCCAGCACGCGCAGTGGCCGCGTGCCGTCGAGCACCGGCTGCACGCGCCCGGCGGCGATCGGGTAGCTGTCCAGCGAGATGCCGAACTCGACGATCGCCTGGCGCTGCCCCAGGCCCAGCTGGCGCGCCTGCTGCATGTTCAGCGGCGAATGGAAGGTGGCGGCCTCGGCGTCGCGCATCAGCCAGCGCACCGCGCGTTGCCGCAGCGCCGACCAGCCGCGCCATTCGTCGACCAGCCAGATCGACTGCGCGATCAGCGGTGCGCCGCGCAGCAGGCCCAGCCGGCGCAGCAGGCCCACGCCCAGGTGCTCGTACTCGGTGTGCGTCCAGACGACGTCGGCCTGGTCGATGCCCAGCCGGCTGCGGTTGGCCCACACGTGGCGCAGGTCGAAACCCAGCAGCTTGCGAACGGCCCGGTCGACCCAGCCGAGCGGGCCGGGCCAGGTGGGCGTAGCGCGCGAGAACGCCAGGCGGCAGCCCTGCGCGAGCGCATGGTGGTAGCCGTAGGGCGTGGCATCGGGCACCTCGCCGCGCGCGTGGCGCTGCGACCATGCGGCGGCATCCAGGTGCCGCGGCAGCAGCACCGTCACGCGCAGGACTGCGCGGGAGGGTGCGTCACTGGCCGAAGACATCCTGCACCTTCTCGAGGTAGCGCATGCCGAACTTCTTGGTCGGCTCGATGTACGAGCCTTCGCCGAACTCGTTCCAGCAGCACAGCATGCCGGTGCGCTTGGTCTTGTCGGGGTAGGCGTCCATCATTGCCTTGGCGGCCCGCAGGTGGGCCTCGAAGGTGTCCGGCGTCGACACCGAGTTGTCGTGCGCCGCCGGCGTGCTGCCGCCCCACGGCGACTTGTCCCAGCCCGAGGTCATCGGCGGAAAGTACGGGATCTTGGTGTTCTTCAGGATCCAGTCCCACTGCGTGCGGTAGGCCTTGTCGAGCTGGTCGTAGTTCTCCGAGATCGGGCCCTTGGTGTTGTCCTCGCCGGCCATCGCGAAGTGCAGGTTGTAGGCGCTCATCGCGTCGAAGCCCGAGCGCACTGCGTAGTCGAGCACCCAGTAGCGCGCGGCCACCACGCCCAGCACGAAGTAGATGCCCGGCAGGCCGGCCGCCACGGCGCGGGCGCGCGCGCGGTCGAGCAACTGCGCGGTCGTCACCTGCATCGCGGTGGCCTGCGCGCGCAGCACGTCGGGCGAGAAGATGTAGATCGCCGGCTTGTTGTCGATGCGCACGTACTCGGGCCGGTTGAAATGGTTGCTGACCCAGAAGTCGACCAGCGCATCCCATTCGGCCAGCGTCTTCGGCTCGGCCGTGTGGTTGGCCCACAGCAGCCCGTACTTCAGGCGGCTGCGCTTGGCCGATGCCAGGAAGGCCAGCACCGAGGTCTGGCGCGCCGGCTTGGCGTTCTCCCAGTACCAGTCGAACACGATGAAGTTGATGCCGGCATCGGCCATCCAGTCGATCTGCCGGTCCAGCGTGCGCGCCTGGTCGTCGCGGTACCAGCCGAGCATCGGCTCGCGCTCCGGGAACTTCTTGATCGCGACCCAGGTGTCGGCCTGGTTCTCGCCCTTGATGCCGGGCGACCAGCCGGGGTAGTAGTACATGCCGAGCCGGTACGGGCCGGCCGCGAACGCCGTGCTGCCGAGCAGCAGGCCGAGGGACACCGTGGCAGCGACCCACCACGAGAACAGGCTAGAGCGTTTCATCGAAAGACCTCCGCTTGCATGCGCGCCAGCATGCGATCCGCCGCGGCCCGCTCCTGCTGGCGCTGGCGCTCGACTGTGACCACCACGTCCGGCCAGCGTTCCCGCATCGCATCCACCAGCGGCGTCAGATGCTGCGAGTCGAATGGCGCTTCCCACACGAAGTCGTGCAGGCCGAGCTTGGCGCACATCTGGCGCACCTTCGGATCCACCGCCACGCCGATCGCCGGACGCCCCAGCAGCGACGCGATCACCACGCCGTGGAAGCGCGCGGTGATGAAGAAATCGCAGGACTGCAGCGCAGCCAGGTAGTCGCCGGTGCTGCGCCGTTCCGGGTCCCAGGTGTCGACCTCGACGCCGTTGGCCTTGAAGTAGGCGATCGGTTCATGGTCGGCCGGTTCGCAGAACGCGAACAGCCGCACCTCGAAGCCCTGCGCCTGCAGCTGCCGCACCGCATCGAGCATCGCGATCTGGAAGTTCGCCGCCTCGGTCGCATAGCCCCAGCCGCGGATCACCACGCCGACGGTGCGCGGCCGCTGAGGCAGCGCGCTCTGCGGCGGCAGGTCGAGCAGGTCGGAGCCGAAGCAGATGTCGGCGCCATCCTCGATCTGCGCCAGGCCCCACTTGCGCGGGTACTCCGTGCTCTCGACGTCGCGCAGCCAGATGCGCTGCATGCCTTCGAGCACGCGGCGCGATTCGAGTTCGTTGCCGGCCAGGAAGGGCCCGACGCCGATGCCCACGGCATAGCGGTCCGGCACCGGCATCAGCGGGCGCAGCAGCAGGCGCGTGGCAGCGTGCAGCGCTCCTTCGTCGCGCAGCAGCGCGCGGATGCGCGCCCACAGGGCGGCACGCGGCTTGGCCACGCCGCGGCCCGGGAAGCTGAAGAACTGCGTGCCGCCGGCGAGGATCTCGACGTCCCAGCGCGCCGGGATCGGCTTGAAGCGGCGCTCGATCTGCACGAAAGGCAGGCTCGCCTGCACGTAGCCGCTCTCGCGCGGCTCGCTGACGGCCACCGAGATGCGCGCATCGGCGTTCTTCGCGCGCAGGCAGCGGTGCATGCTCCACATCAGCAGGTCGTCGCCGAAGTTGCGTTCGCCGAAGGCGCCGACGACGCGGATGCGCGTACCGCCGCTGAAACTTCGGATGCCGGGCAGGCGGCGCAACAGGTGGCGCAAGGTCTCGGGCATGAGCGTCATCACGAGGATCAGGAAAAGAAGGACACAGGTGCCGAGCGCGACTGCAGCGCCGACGATGGGGGACTGCAAGGACGACCAGTGCGATGCAACTGCCGCGCCAGCCCCGGCGGCGAGCAGCGCCGCCAGCACCGGCCGCGCGACGGCCGCGGCCATCTGACGCGCGCCGATGCCCACGTGTCGGCGCAGTGCATGCAACAGCACCGGCAAGGCCACCAGTTGGGCCACCAGCAGGCTGGCGGCGACGCCGGTGGGGCCCAGGGGCAGCAGCGCGAACAGCGCGGCCACGGTGGCCGCGGTGCGCACCATGCCGACCCGCACCGAGGCCCCCGGATGGCCGGTGGCCTGGAGCATCGAGCCGAACAGGAAGATCACCGCGCGCAACGCGCCCAGCACGCACAGCACCTGGAACGCGCCGGATGCACCGCTCCAGCGCGGGCCGAAGACGGCGGGCACCAGCAGCGGTGCGCTGGCGGCGGCGAACAGGAAGGCCGGCACGATCAGCAGCGCGGCGAGTTTTGCGCGTTCGGCCAGCGCGCGCGCCAGCGCGGCGGGGTCGCCCTGTTGCCTTGCGAACACCGCGATCGATGAATCCCACAGCGGTGCGGCCAGCAATTGCGCCGCGGCCTGGTGCGCGCGCGTGGCGAGCGCGTAGTTGCCGAGCGTCGCGAGCCCGAGCCGGTGCCCGACCACCAGCTCGACGATGCGGGTCTCGACCAGGTCGAGCAGCTTCACCAGCATCAGCCGCGTCGAGAAGCCGCTCATCTGCTTCAGCGCGCTGCGCGGCACGTGCAGGTGTGGCCGCCAGCTCTCGTTGCGCCACAGGATGATGGTGCCGACCAGGTGGAAGCACAGCTGCTGCGCGACGAAGGCCCAGACGCCCCAGCCGAGCGCGGCGGCGCCGATCGCGACGCCGCCGCTGACCAGGTTGGACAGCGCGCTGCGCTGCGCCAGCGCCCGGTAGTTCAGCGCGCGCCGCAGCAGGCTGGCCGGCACGCTCGCCAGGGCCATCAGCACGAACACCGGCGCCAGCGCGCGGATCAGCGGCGCGACCTCGGGGCTGTCGAAGGCGCGCGCGAACACCGGGGCTGCGAGCAGGGTCAGCAGCACCAGCAGCAGGCCGATCGAGAGCGTGGCCCAGAACGCTGCATCCAGGTGCTCGTGCGAGAGCTCGTTGCGCTGCACGATGGCGCCGGAGAACAGCTGCTCGACGAAGATCTCGCCCAGCGTCAGGAACACCATCGCGACCGCGAAGGTGCCGAACTGCGCGGGCGTCAGCAGCCGCGCGAGCACGAAGAACACCAGCAGCGTGATGCCGCGGGCGGCCCAGTTCTGGATGTAGGCCCACAGCGTGCCGCGCGCGGCTGAGACCTTGGGCGCGGCGTCGAGCGGCGCCCGCGGCGGCATCGTGCTCACGCGGTCACCTCCGCCAGCGAAGCCGCGACGCGCTCGCGCCACGAACGCTCCGAGAAGGCGACGCCGGCATGCGCGCGCGCCGCCTCGGACAGGCGGGCCCGCAGTTCCTGGTCGGACAGCACGCGCACCACGCGCTCGGCGAAGGCCTGCGCATCATCCGCCACCATCGCATGGCAGCCGTCCAGCGCGCCGGTGCCTTCGACGCCGATGCGGGTCGACACGACGGCCGAGCCGGCCAGCATCGCCTCCACCGTCTTGATCTTCACGCCGCCGCCGCTGACCAGCGGCACCACGGTGACGCTGTTGCTGGCGTAGAACGCATGGATGTCGGGCACGAAGCCGCTGAACTCGACACCGTCGCCGGCCTGCGCGACCAGGCTGGCCGGCGGGTTGCGCCCGGCGACGACGAAGCGCGCGGCCGGCAGGCGCTCGCGCACGCGCGGCCAGATCTCGCGCAGGAACCAGCCCATGCCTTCGAGGTTGGGCTGGTGGCCGAAGCTGCCGGCGAAACCCACCTGGCCGGCGACGGCGCTGACGGCCGGCAGGTGCAGCACGCGTTCGTCGGCCAGCGGCAGGCCCATCGACATCGCGCGCGTGGCCGGGCTCATCGCCTGCAGCACCTGGGCATCCTGTTCGGACAGCGTCAGCGCGGCGGCAAAGCGCGGGTAGTGGCGCGCCTCGTAGCGCGCCCAGGCCACCCAGTTCAGCCAGTTGCGCGGCCCGGGCGCGCGCTGCGCCTGGCGGAAGCCGGACAGCGTGTAGGCGTCCTGCACGTCCATCACGCAGGGCACGCCGCCGCACAGCTCGACGTACTGCGCCATCTGCGGGAACTGGATCCACACCACGTCGGGCCGGAAGCGCTGCAGCATCGAGCGCAGCGCGGTTTCCATCTCGGGCGTGCGGCACAGGCGGGCCAGCTCCGGCTCGCCGAAGGCCAGCGACCCGAGCCGTGCGCGCAGCACCTGGCCGCGCGAGATGGCCAGCGGCACGCTGTCGACCAGCGTGCACAGCGACTGCAGGCTGGCCAGGTCGCGCGCGTCGCGCTCGCCGGCGTCGGCGCCGCGAAACCCGAGGAAGGCCAGCGTCGCGAAGCCGGCCAGCGCTTTCAGCTGGGCATGGCACAGCGCGGCGCCGCCGTTGGACGAGGACTCTCCGTACAGGAAAGGCGAGAGCAGCAGCACGCGCGGCGCCGTGGGGGCGGGCGCATCAGGCAAGTTCATGCGAGGCGAGGGTGGACTGGTACAGGGAAGGTGGGCGCGGCGGCGCGAACACGCGGGCCGAGGCGTGCATGAAACGCCCGAGCAGCGTGAAGACGAACAGGAAGAACACGACGATGTCGGGCTCGAAGCTGTAGGGCAGGAAGAAGGCGCACAGCGTGAAGGCGATCAGCGCGGACCACTGGCTGCGGTGCGCCCACAGGCCCGACAGCATGCCGGCGATGGCCAGCATGAAGACGGTGCCGATCGGCAGGCCCATGTCGTAGTAGACCGCCAGGAAGCTGTTCTCGACGTTGTAGAGCATGCCGCCGAACAGCGCGGCGCGCGCGCCGACGGTGCCCTTCGGGTAGCCGTGCCAGGCGTAGTCGTCCAGCGACTCGGCGGCCATGACGAAGGACTTGTGGTGGCCGACCATCGACGGGTCGGTGCCGCTCGCGTTCAGCGTCGCCCAGCGGGTGATGGCGCCGTCGCTGTAGCTGTCGGCGAGCAGCAGCGCCAGCGCCATCAGCGACAGCAGCACCGCGCCGGCCAGCACCATGCGGGTCAGGTTGGCCGGGCTGAACAGCACGCCGGCGGGCACGCAGGCGAGCACCAGCGCCGCGCCGCCCAGCACCAGCGCGAGCCAGCTGCTGCGCGAGAAGGTCATCGCGACGGCCAGCAGCGCGAGCACCAGCGCGGCGACCACGAAGGGCGTGGGCACGGGCCGCGGCTTGCGCGAGAACAGCACGCCGCCGACCAGCAGTGCATACAGGCCGACCGCGAGGCCGAGCGAGTTCGGGCCGGTGGCCGGCAGGCCCATGCGCAGGAAGGTGCCGCCGGCGATGTACCAGGCGCTGGCCAGCGGGCCGGTGCCGGTGTCGTCGCCCATCAGGTTGCGCAGCAGGCGCGGGTTGACCTCGACGGCGGCGAAGATCGCGAACGCGGTCAGCACCACCGCCAGCCCGCACCAGAAGGCCATCCGCAGCAGCGCGCGCGCGTCGTCGTCGCTTGCGCGCAGCACGATGCCTTCGAGCGCGATCGCGAACATCAGCGGCAGCATGTAGATGCGGGCGAAGTACAGGCCGGGGATGTGGTGGTCCTCGAACGCGGCCACGAACACGTTGGCGGCGATGCAGGCGATGCACAGCAGCGTCCACAGGTAGAAGCTGCGCGCCTTGAAGACGTCGGTGCGCGACAGCGCGTAGAACACCAGCAGCAGCAGCAGGCCGTCGCGCAGCGGCGGGATCAGGTTGGGCACGTGGGCCATGCCGAGCACCGTCTTGCCGAACTGCGACAGCAGCGAGACAAAGGCGATCAGGCAAAGGAGGCGGCCGGCTGCTCTCATTGGGCCACCACGGGTGCGTGCTTCCACCACGCGGCAAAGGATTGCCGCGCGGCATTGAAATAGCCGTTGCGTTTGTCGCGCTGCAGCGCGCGGCGCTCGGGGTTGTTCGACATCACCGCGCGGCCGGCGTGGGCCAGTGCCTTGGCCGAGAACACGACGCCCAGCGACAGGGCAAGACGCGAAGCCGCGGCCTTGCCGAAGTGCTTGCTCGCGAACAGCAGGTAAGAGCGCAGCGTACGCAGCACCGTTGCGCGGCCGGCCCAGGCCTTGCCCGCGCCTTCGTAGTGCGTGACGGTGACGTCGGCCCGGTAGGCGGCGCGCAGGCCCAGCTGGCGCACGCGCCGGCCGTAGTCGACGTCCTCGCAGTACATGAAGAAGGCATCGTCCAGGCCGCCCAGGCGCTCCCACACGTCGCGTCGCGTCGCGAGGCAGGCACCCGACACCCAGTCGACCCGGCCGTGCGATGCGGCATAGAAGGCCGGGCGCGTCTGCACGCGGCGGAACACGTCGGGCGTGCGCCACTGCTTCTCGAGGCCCAGCCACGACAGCGCGATGCGCGCCGGCGTGTGCTCGAAGCCGACCGAGTACTGCAGGCGGCCGTCGCCATACACCAGGTGGCAGCCGGCGACGCCGACGTCGGCCTGCAGCGCCTCGTCGACCAGCGGGTCGAGCGGCATGTCGCAGCGCGTGTCGTTGTTCAGCAGCAGCAGCACGCGCCCGCGCGCCTCGCGCGCCGCGCGGTTGTTGCCGCCGGTGAAGCCGAGGTTGTCGGGCGACTCGATGTAGCGGATGTCCGGGCGCGTGCGCAGGAAGGCCTGGCTGCCGTCGACCGACGCGTTGTCGATCACGATCACCTCGGCGCTGTGACGCTGCAGCGCGGCGCGCACGCTGTCCAGGCAGGCGGGCAGGAAGCGCAGGCCGTTGTAGTTGACGACGATGACCGAGACGTCGGGTGTGTTCATGGCGCGGTGGCGGCGACGCTTGCGTCGCCGGGGCTGCGGGACGGGCTGACCGGCCCGACCAGGAAGCGGCGCGTGCGCGGGTCGACGGACTGCAGCAGGTCGGCCATGAAGCGCTCGTGCTGCGCGTACGCGGCGGCCGGCTCGGTCGACAGCGTCGAGACGCGGAACAGCAGGCCGTCGGGGATCCAGCCGCGCAGGCCCTGCTTCAGGCGCGACACCTGCTGCTCGACGCCGGAGGGGATCACGTCATCGCCGACGCGCATCCAGTAGCTGATGGGCTCGCTGCGCCCGCCCAGCCGCGCCAGCAGGCGCTGCACCGGCACCGGCGATGCGTCGGTCGCGACCGCCGAGTGGCCACCGGCGCGGATCGCGAAGCCCTGCGCGACGTAGCAGACCTCGGGGCGGTGCAGCTCCAGCTCGCCGGCCTGCGCGGTGCCGTAGGCGATCGACAGCATCACGCGCTCGCCCGCCGGGCCGATGTAGGTGCGCGTCAGCGTCTGCGCGTACAGCGTGCTCAGCAGCGCGGCCTGCTGCGGGTTGATGACCTGCGCGAACGCGTTCGGGTCGACGCGCCAGCCGGCGAAGGCCTGCGGGATCGCCGCCTCGAGCTTCAGGTCGCTGCTCAGTGCAGCGAGCCGGGCGCGCGGCGTGAAGGCCTGGGCCAGCACCACGGCGCCGAGCATCAGCAGCAAGGCCGTCGCGGCACGGCGCCACATGGGGGTGATGCGCAAGCTCATGCCGTCCCCGTGCGCCGGATACCCAGCCGCAGCAGCGTGTCGGCGCCGGTGATCAGCAGCAGCGCCGCCATGAACAGCACCAGCCCGGCGAAGCCGTGCAGGAAGCCCTGGCCGGCCTCGTCGCCGAAGTGGAAGGTGATCAGCGTCAACACCATCACGCGGATCACGTTGGCGCAGAAGCTGATCGGCACGATCAGCACCGCGAGCGCGACGTTGCGCACCACCGAGGCGTGGCGCACCAGGTTCAGGTACAGCAGGCCCAGCGCCTCGAGCGTGAACAGCGTGTGCAGCCCGGCGCAGGCATCCGCCACCAGCAGCTGGTACTGGCCGATCTGCAGGATCACGCCGGTGCGGCTGATCGGGTAGCCCAGGTGGTACAGGATGTTCTCGGCGACGTACGACACCGCGAGCTTCATCGGCTGCGTCAGCGCATCGACCAGCGAACCCGGCAGCGGGATCATGAAGACCATGAAGAAGAGCGGGAACCACATCGCCTTCAGCGCGCCGGGGCCGCGCAGCAGCAGCACCAGGCCGGCCAGCATCCACACCAGCGAGCCGATCTCGAGGATCAGGATGCCCTGCGAGCGCCCTAGCGCGTAGAAGAACGCGGCCGGCAGCAGCAGCAGCCAGGCGGCCAGCGGCCGCGGCCGGTCGTCCGGCAGCGACATCGCGCGTGGCCAGGCGCGGTACAGCAGCCAGGCCGAGATGCCGAGCACGATCGGCCCGTGCCCCTGCTCGTCGGTGCGCCAGATGCCGTGCAGCAGGTCGAAGAAGCTCGGGCCGTACATCGCCAGCAGCCCGATCGCCGGCAGCAGCCATGGCGTGAGCCAGGCTGCCATCCAGCGGCCGCCGTGGAACCGGCTTTGCCGGGCCACTGGCGGCGCCCCCTTGAGGGGGGGGCGCGGAGCGCCTCCGGGGGTGGGTGTCATTTCAATAGTCGTTGAGGACCACGCCGGCCAGCTTGGCGGGGCTCTCGGCCAGGCTGCTGACCAGGTCCTGCAGGCCGTTCATGCGGCACTGGTCCTTGCGCGCGATCGCGAGTGCCGAACCGCAGCGCGCGGCGATCACGCCGGCGTCGGCGCCGTACGACGCGGCCGGCGTGTCCACCAGCACGTGGTCGAACTTGGACAGCAGCTCGCGCAGCAGCAGCTTGAAGGCCGGCCGCTCGACCAGTTCCAGCGGGTTCGGCGGCGTCACGCCCACCGGCAGCAGGAACAGGCTCGGCAGGTCGGGCACCTGGTGGATGACATTGGTTTCCTTGCGCCCGCTCAGCACGTTCGACAGCCCGGCGCCGTTCGGCACCGCGAACACCTCGTGCTGGCGCGGCCCGCGCATGTCGGCGTCGACCAGCAGCGTGCGCCCGCCCAGCTGGGCCAGCGTGACCGCCAGGTTGGCCGCGAAGAAGGTCTTGCCGTCGCCCGGCTCCGGGCTCACGACCGCCAGCGCACGCTTGGGCTCGTTGGCCGAGAACAGCCGCATCATCAGCTGGCTGCGGATGGCGCGGAACGATTCGGCCTGCTGGCTGAACGGCTGCACCGCGGCCACCAGCTCGCGGCTCAGGTCGCGCCGCTCTTCGGGCGCGTACGGGTAGTGGAACTGCTGCGACAGGGCATACAGCACGTCGTCGTCGGTGGCCAGGCCCATTGCCACCGCCGCCTCGCCGAAGCGCAGCCGGTGCTGGCGCTGGTAGGCCAGCACCGATTCGACCTGCTCCGGCGAGAGCTGCCGCAGGTCGGCAATGATGTCGCCGATGCTGCGGTCATGCAGCTGCGTGCCGTTTGCCTGGCCCTGGAACATGCCGTCGATGCTTTCGGCACTGCGTTCGCCGCCGCGCGCACCGTTGGCTCCGCCACAGGCCCCCATACCGTCTCTCATGTTGGCCATGGTTCAACGCCCCCTTGCGCCGTTGCTGACTGCCATCTTCGATGACGCGTTCGGCAGCCGCGCGAGCACGCGCGACGGCAGCACGAAGCGTTGCTTGCCGCCGAGCAGGCGCCCGCGCATCGGCTGCGGGATCATGCCGATCACCGGCAGCCCGATGCTGCGCACCAGGTCTTCCGGGCTGCGCACGCGCCGGTCCATCAGCTCGCGCAGCAGCGCGATGCCCACCGCCAGCAGCAGGCCGAGGAAGGTGGCCACCAGCATGTTCAGCAGCAGCTTGGGCGACGAGTGCTTGGCCGGCACCGCCGCGCGCGTCAGGATCGACACGTTGGTCTGGTTGTTCTGGCTCTCCAGGCTGGTCTGCGTCAGGCGTGCGGCCACCGCGTCGTAGGCACGCTGCGAGGCCTCGAGGTCGCGCTGCATCACCATCGCCTCGTCGCGCTGGTCCTTCAGCTTCAGCACCTTGGCGCGCTGCGCCTCCAGCGCGGCGCGCACGTCGGCCTCGCGCGACTTGTTGATGTTGTTGCTGATGCCCATGCTGCTGCTGACGCGCCGCACCTCGGTGTCGTAGCGCGAACGCAGCTCGGTGATGTTGGCCTTCAGCTCCAGCACCTGCGGGTTGGCGTCGCCCAGGCGGGTGCTCAGCTGCTGCAGCTGGGCCTCCTGGCGCGACAGGTCGGCGCGCAGGCCGGCCACCACCGGGTTGTTGATCACGTCGGGCAGCTGGTTCGGCGAGGCCAGCGCCTGCTGTTGCCGGCTGGTCGATTCGGCGCTCAGCGCCTGCATCGTGATCAGTTGCGTCGACAGCTCGTTCAGCTTGGCGTTCTCGACGTCGAAGCGCTCGTCGCCGGACACCAGGCCGTGCTCCTTCTGGTAGGTCGACAGCCGGGCCTGGGCCTTCTCCAGCGCCTCGCGCAGCTCCTTGGCGCGGCTGTCGAAGAAGCTGCTGTACTGCTTGGCCGGGTCGACGCGCAGGTCGAGGTTGGTGTCGATGTAGGCCTGCACGAAGGCGTTCGCCATCGCGGCACTGAACTTCGGATCGGGCGACACGTAGCTCACGCTCAGCACGTTGCTCTCGCGCGAGGGCTTCACGTCCAGGTGGGTCTGCAGCGCGTTGGCGAGCCAGGCCTCGAACTCGCCGGCGCCGTCGGTGGTCTCCATCCACTTGGCACGGCTTTCCGGGCTCTGGTTGAGCTTCATGTCGCGCACCACGCGCTGCGCCACGCGGTCGCTCTGGATGATGTCGACCTGGGTCTGCATGTAGCCCGGCGCCATCATGCCGGCCAGGACCATGCCGGCGATCGGGTCGGGCGACTTGACGTCGACCACCAGCGCCGCGCTGGCGGTGTATTTCTTCGGCAACAGCAGGCTCAGGGCCAGCGCCACGCCGATGGTGAACAACAGCATCGCGAGCGCCGCCTTCCAGCGGGCGCGCAGGATCGACATGAATTGCGAGAAGGACATGGGGCGAGGCTCGCAGCGGTGAGGTTGTCGTGGAGGGTCAGAACAGGCTTTCGCGCACGTAGATCACGTCGCCGTTCTGCAGCGTGTCGCTCATGCCGGGTTGCAGTTCCTGCACCTGGCCTTCGGCGTTGCGCCGGTGCACGCGCAGGCCGCGCGTGGTGCCGCGCTGTGTCAGGCCGCCGCCGCTGGCCAGCGCCTGCATCAGCGTCATGTTGGCCTCCAGCCGGATCGCGCCGGGGCGTTGCACTTCGCCGTAGATGTAAATGGTGGGCATGCGCTCGACGTAGAGCGTGTCGCCGTTCAGCACCACCGGATCCTGGCTTTGGGCACCATTTGCAAATAGTGCGGCAATATCGACCTGAAGACGGTACGGTTGCCCGTTGCGGATACCGGTCAAGATGACAACATCGCTGCCGCCGGGGGCGATGCCGCCGGCCTGCGCGAGCAGTTCGCTCAGGCGCATGCCGCTCACGTCGATCGGGAAACGCCCCGGCCGGTTGACCATGCCGAGGGCCGACGCCTGGTTGCCGCGCACCTGCGTCACCAGCACCGTCACCTGGGGCTGTTTGATGAAATTACCGGTTCGCAGCGCGTCGGCCAGCGTCTTCTCGATCTGCGGCACCGTCAGGCCGCCCACCGTCACCTGGCCCAGCAGCGGAAAGCTGATCTGGCCGGTCTCGGAGACGCGGGTCTCGATCGACAGGTCGGGGTTCTGGTAGACCGCGACGCGCAGCACGTCGCCGGCGCCGATCACGTAGTCGCGCTGCTTGGTCTCCGGGGGCGGCGCGATCGCCGCCGGCGGGTTGCCGCTGGAGACGGCAGCGGTAGCGGCCGGCGCCTGCGCGCCGGCCCACGGCGCGGCCAGGGCCAGCAGGAGCGAAAGTGCGAGTGCCGCGTAGCGTTTCATCGTCATGGCCATCGAGGGAGGTTGCATCACTTCAAGTTGGAGAGTCCCTTGTTGACGGACGAGGCGTCGAGCGTTGCCGGCCCGGAGGCGCCGTCCGTGGCGGCGACGGCGGCGGCGGGCGTCGTCACCACCACCGGGGCCGGGCCGTCGGCCGGGGCCGGATCCTTGCCGGTGCCGGCGAGCGCGAATTTGCCTTCGTATTCGATGCGGGCGGTGGCGCGCAGCTGCTTGATCTGCTGGTCCACCACCTGGCGCTTGCGGTCGACCAGCAGGTACTGCTGGATCGCCGTCTTCGCCTCGCTCTCGGCCAGCGGCGCCGGCTTGACCGACACCACCGTCAGGATGCGCGCGCCGAGCGGGCCGCCGACCATGTGCGATTGCCCTTCGCGCAGGTTGAGCATCGGCGCGGCGGCCTGCATCGGCAGCGCGTCGGCGCCCTGCGTCAGCTGGCGCGTGCCGAAGCGCAGGCCGGCGCTGCGCAGCAGCGCGGCGACGTCGTCGGCGCCCTTGGCCGCGTCGACCTGCGGCTTCAGCGATTGCTGCTGCGCGGGCGTGGCCTCGACGGCGGTCTCGACCAGCGAGTAGACGCGGCGCTGCGCGAACAGCTCGGGGTGCGCGTTGTAGTACTGCTTGACGTCCTGGTCGGTCGGCACGGCGGCACTTTCGGCCAGCTTCTCGGCGTAGGCGCGGGCCAGGATGTCGCGGCGCGAGGCCTCGATGGCCAGCATCACGCGCGGGTCGCGGTCGAGGCGCTGCTCGTTGGCGGCCTGCAGCGCGAGTTCCTGGTCGATCAGCGCGTCCAGCGTCTTGCGGCTGGCGGTTTCAAGCTGTTCCGGCTTCAGGGTGCCCTGGCGCTGCAGCAGGTAGTTGATCTGGTGGACGGAGATCTCCTGCTTGTTCACCTTGGCCGCCACCTGCGTCGCACCCTCGCGTTTGCTGCCGCAGGCAGCCAGCACGAGCGCGCAAGCGAGCGCGGCGCCGAGGCGCAGGACGGGACGGGCGACAGTGGTGGTGCGTGTACCTGGCAAGTAACTCTCCTCACGTGTCCGCCGCTTGTGTGACCTTGTGGGACATCACTCGGGAAGACACCGATATGACAAAAACAGAATCCGGTATGAGCAAGACTGATGCCTATGTCACGAACCGCACGGTGGGCGGTTGCAATTGCGGGGCTTGGTTACATGCGCGCGGACCCTGTGACGCCCGGAGTACCCCCTTGAATGAGTGGGGTTCCCGCACAATGCATCGATCGCAATCGACCCGAGGGTTCCGAATGACGTTCGTGCTCGTGGTGACCGCACTGGTGCTGGGGGTGCTGGCCTTGCTGGGGGTGATGAAGAACCGCGCGTCGCGCGAGCCGGGCGCGGCGCCGCGCGCGCGGCGGCCGCTGTCGAAGCAGGAGCTGCCGATGTTCCAGCGCCTGCGCGAGGCCTTTCCGGGGCAGGTGGTGCTGGCGCAGGTGTCGCTGTCGGCGCTGTTGACGGCGGCACATCGCTCGACGCGCAGCCGCTTCGACCGCCAGTTCGCGAACTTCGTCGTCTGCACCGATGCGTCGGAGGTGCTGGCGGTGATCGAACTGGATGATGCCGCGTACGCGCGCGACGCCGGCGAGGTGGCGGCGCGCGACCAGATGCTGGCCGCGGCCGGCTACCGGGTGCTGCGCTTCAAGCGCCTGCCCAGCGAGATCGAGCTGCGCACGGCCGTGACGCGCGCGAGCGCCGAGCCGGTGGCCGACAGCGCCGCGTAAATTCGGCCGGATTTGCCGGCACCTTTCCGAACTTCTTGCCGATTCGTCGTTTCACCATGTCGTCACGTTCCATATTCACCACTTTCGGCGTGCTGGCCGCCGTGCTGGCGCTGGCCGTCGTGCTCAACCCGTCGGCCGAGCGCCACCGCGACAGCGTGCGCGCCGCCATCGGCGAGCGCAACGCGCTGGCGCGTGCGCTGGGCATCGGCTCGCTGGCGGCGCTGGTGTCGAGCTACCACTCGCTGGGCGTCGCGTCGTACACCTCGGTGAACGGCCGCACGCTGTCGTGGGGAGCGTTCGGCATGGTGTTCGTGACCGACACGCCGTGAGCGGAACGACGATGGCGTCCCGGCTGCTCCATTTCGTCGGCGGGGCACGCGGCGCTTGGCGGGTGGACAGCGTGCGTGCCGTGAGCGGCGAGCCCCTGCCGCAGGTCGCGCGGCTCGAGGTGAGCGGCGGGGCCGCGGCTGCGCCGGACGGCGCCTGGCAGCTGCGCGGCGTCACCAGCAACGAGCGCTATGTGGAGCGGGCCGAGAAGGCGCAGCTGCTGGCGCGGCAGCCTGCGCTGGGCCGGCCGGAGGCGACGCGGGCAGCGCTGATCCCGATCCGCAAGAGTGCGGGCTGGTGGGCGCTGACGCAGGACGAGCGGCGCGACGTCTTCGAGGCGCAATCGCGCCACATCGGCATCGGGCTGGGCTACCTGCCGGCGGTGGCGCGGCGGCTGCACCACTGTCGCGACCTGGGCACGCCGGAACCGTTCGACTTCCTGACCTGGTTCGAGTACGCGCCGGTCGACGAGGCGGCCTTCGACGCGCTGGTGCAGGCGCTGCGGGCGACGCCGGAGTGGGCGTGGGTGGAGCGCGAGGTGGACATCCGGTTGAGCCGCGACGCGGGGTGATGCGGCGGGTTTGCTATCGTTCGGCCCGCCGCCGAGATGGCGGATCCGAGACGAGGCACCCATGAGGAGGATTCGATGACCCATTCGCGCACGGCAGCCGTTGTTGTTGCGGCGCTGATCGTGCTGGCCGCGGCGCCTGCTGCACGGGCGGCGGACGGTGGCGGGCCGCTGAAGCTCTTGATCGGAGGCGGCTTCACGTCCGGCGGCGACAACCTGGTGGGCACGGCGCTGGCCGACGGCTCGACGCCCGAGATGAAGGCCGGGCGCGGGCTGCAGGCATATGCCGGGGGCGAGTACTGGATCACCGAGCCGCTGGCGGTGCAGATGACGATCGGCTTCCAGTTCGACCGGCGCAAGGTGAGCGGCGGCAACCTGATGTTCCAGCGCTTCCCGCTGGAGGTGATGGGGCTGTATGCGATCACCAACAACCTGCGGCTCGGGGCGGGTGCACAGGTGGTGTTCGGTGCACGGCTGCGCGGCAGCGGCGATGCGGCCTCGCTGAGCCAGTCGTACAAGCACAGCACCGGGCGCGTGATCGAAGGCGAGTTCCTGATCACGCCGCACACGGCCGTGAAGCTGCGGCACGTGAGCGAGAAGTTCACCGCCGGCGATGGCGCCCCGAAGATCAAGGGGGACCATGTGGGGGTGATGTTCAGCTACTACTTCTAGGCGGCCGCACCAGGCGCCAGCAGGTCCTGCAGCGATGCATCCTCGAGGGCATAGACGCCGCGCGAAGCGCGCCAGATGAGCCACTTCTCCTGCAGCGCCTGCAGTGCCGCCTGCACTGACGTCGCGTCGACCTTGGTCGCCGATTCGGCCGGTTCGCCGGCCTCCTTCAACGCCTTGCGGTACTTGTCGAGCGTGCCCGCTTCGAAGGGCCGGTAGTTGGTGCCGCTTTCGGCAAGCACGTACAGGACGGCAGTCTGAAGCGGGGTGAGTGCATGTATGACGCGCATGGTTTCGGCCGTTGCGGCCTCGATCTGTTCGTCGACGGCCGTCGCGAATCGACCAGGAACGTCCGCAGCGGCGATGTTGAAGTCGAACCGAAGCGAATCGGCTGCGGCGCCGAGCAATTCCGGCCGCCACCCTGTCTTCTCGAACAACGGCCACACCTTCTCGGGGTCGAGCGCCGCAGGCAGGCCCACGTGCTTGCAGAACCATTCGATGTAGTCCTTGTCCAGATGCGGGAAGCTGACCAGCGGTGCGCCGTAGAAGGCTTGGTCCTTGCTGTTGCGCAGCATCGCGAGCTTGTCGCGGTTGGATCCGGTGCACACCAGGCGCAGGCCGGAATGCGCGCTGCTGTTGAGTTCGTCGCGCGCCGCTTTCAGTGCGAACAAGGTGTCCATGCCGGCCTGGCTGGTGAGGGCGTGCTGGGCTTCGTCGATCACGATCACGATGGGCAGCTTCACTTCGTCGGAGAGCGCTGCGAGCGCTTTGGCCAGCGTGACGTCCTTGCCGATGCCGATGCGATCAAGCGAGAAATCAATGCCGCCGATCTTGCCGCCGCTGATGCCTATGCCCTTGGCGAGCTTCTTGATGGCGTTGTCGTGCTTGCTCATCTCGGCGCGGATCGCAGCGGCAAGCAGCTCGCTCGGATCGACATTGCGGTCGGCCCACAGGTCGACATAGACGACGAGCGCGCCTTTGGCCTCCAATGCCGGGCGCAGGTCCTCGCGGACGAAGGTGGACTTGCCAGTACGCCGCGGCGCAGCCAGGAAGACTCCGGATGGCGATGCCGACGTGGGCGAGCTTTGCAGGATTTGTTGAGACAACTGGCCTGCCAGCGTGGGACGATGGAAGATCGATGCGTCGGCCATGCTGCACCTTCTATGGTTAATTATGGTGAATTATAAAACTCTATAGTTCACCAGTTTCCTGGGCCGAACCTCAGCCCTCGCGCATCGGCAACCGGGTCGTGAAGGTGGTGCCGCCCTCGGCACTCGACGACACCTCCAGCCGCCCGCCATGCGCCTGCGCAATCTGCGCGCAGATGTAGAGGCCCAGGCCCAGCCCTTCGCGGTTTGAGGCGCCCGTGCCGCGGCGGAAGGGCTGGAAGATGCTCGCCAGGCTGGCGGCCGCGATCGGCTCGCCTTGGTTGTGCACGCGCACCACCAGCTCGCCATCTTCTTCTCGCACGTCGAGCCGCACCGCGCCGTCGGCGGACCCGTGCACCAGCGCATTGCCCAGCAGGTTGGCCGCCAACTGCTGCACGCGGCCCGGATCGCAATGAACGGGGCTTGCGACGTCGATGTCGGCGGCGATGGCCCGGCCCGGCTGCGCATCGCGCAGCTCGGCCACGACGGCGCGCAGCGGCAAGCCGATGTCGGCCACGTCGACCGGCCGGATGTCGATGCCGCCGCCCAGCCGGGCCCGCGCCAGGTCCAGCGTGTTGTCGATCAGCGTGCCCATGCGCCGGCTGTTGCGCACGATGCGCCCGGCCAGGGTTCGCACCTGCTCGGGCTGGTCGGCCTGCCGCTGCAGCAGCGTGCCGCAGGCCGACAGCGCCGCCAGCGGCGTGCGCAGGTCGTGCCCCAGCACCGCGATGAACTGCTCGCGCAGCTCGCCGAGCGCGCGTTCGTCGAGCAGCGCGGCGTGCTGGGCCTCGCTGCGCCGCTCGGCCTCCAGCTGCAGCGCGATCAGCTGCGCGAACGACGTGAACATCGCCACCGTCGCCGGGTTGGCCACCCGCGCCGGCTTCGGGTCGATCGCGCACAGGTTGCCGAAATACTGGCCGTCCGACAGCACGATCGGCACCGAGATGTAGCTCTCGATCGCATACGTCCGCGGGGTGTGGTGGTTGCACCAGGCCGCATCGAGGCTCGCATGGTCGATCGCGATCGGCGCGAGGGCGGCGCGCACCTCCCTGCACAGCGTGGTCGACACGTCGAGCTGGCCGCCGGGCTGCAGGTTGAAGGCGATGGTGTCGTGCACCGCGCAGGCCGTCCAGGTGCCGTCGGTCACCCGTGCGACGGCGGCGAAGCCCATGCCGGTGGACTCGCTGACGATGCGCAGCACCATCGGCACGGCACCGATGCGTCCGATGGTGTGGACGTCGCGCAGGATCTCGGCGGGGCTGTCTCCCATGCGCGGACTGTAGCGGACACCTCCATCGCCCTGCCGCATGTAGCCGCGCGTACTACATCGCCGTGCCCTGCTCGCCATGGCGCGAGCTGTGCGTTTCGTTGCAGCTGGCCGCTGCGCGTCAGGGTTTGCATCGATCCGTTACACGGCGGTACGACCTTACCTTGCGCTGCCATCCAGCACTTCGACTGGAGCTCAACCGAGACAAGCCATGAACCGTAGAAGACTCCTGCTTTCGCTGACAGCCCCGGCCTTGCTGGCCACCACCCGCATGGCGCGTGCCGCCGTCGCCGACAAGGGCCTGATCGGCGTGTCGATGCCCACGTTCTCGTCCCGGCGCTGGGTCGAGGACGGCCTGAGCATGATGCGCACGCTGAACAAGCTGAACTACACCGTCGACCTGCAGTACGCCATCAACAACGCGGGCGACCAGCCGGGCCAGGTGCAGAAGATGATGGACAACGGCGCCAGGGTGGTGGTGATCGGCGCGAGCGACAGCTCGGCCTTCACGGCGGTGCTGAACAACGCGGCGAAGAAGGGCGTGAAGGTCATCGCCTACGACCGGTTGATCCGCGACAGCGGCAACGTGGATGCGTACGCCACCTTCGACAACTTCGAGGTCGGCGTGCTGCAGGGGCGCGACATCGAGACGCGCCTGAAGCTGCGCGAAGGCGGCAAGGGCGTGATCGAGCTGTTTGCCGGTGCGCCCGACGACAACAACTCGCACTTCTTCTACAACGGCGCGATGTCGGTGCTGAAGCCCTATATCGATTCGGCTGCGCTGACCGTGGGCTCGGGCAAGGCCGCGATGGCCGACGTGGCCACGCCGCAATGGAGCGGCGCGATCGCGAAGGCGCGGCTGCAGGCGATGCTGAAGTCGATCTACGCGAAGCGCCGGCTCGACGCCATCCTGTCCCCCAACGACAACACCAGCGTCGAGCTGCTGACGGCGTTGCAGGGCGTGGGCTACGGCACCGCGGCACAGCCCTGGCCGGTGGTGACCGGGCAGGATGCCGAGCTGAACTCGGTGCGCTCGATCCAGCGCGGCGAGCAGTCGTCGACCGTGTTCAAGGACACGCGGCAGCTGGCGGTGCGGGTGGCCTCGATGGTGGACGAGTACATGAACGGCAAGCCGGCCACCATCAACGACACCAAGACCTACAACAACGGCGTGAAGGTGGTGCCGTCGTACCTGCTGAAGCCGGTGTTCGTCAACAAGGCGAACTGGCAGGCGGTGCTGGTGGAGAGCGGGTTCTACCAGCAGGGCCAGATCTGAGAGAGGGCGCGGCGCGCGGCACAATCCGGCGCAGGAGGTCCTGTGCTGAAATTTCTGCTGCGCTGCCTGTTCTTCATGGCCGGTATCGCGCTGCTGTGCGACATCGGCTTGCCCACGCGCACCGAGACGCTGAAGGTGGACCAGCACACGAGCCGCGTGAACGACGGGATGTCCGGGCGGCGCGACAGCAGTTCGGGAGACACCAGCTACACCTTGCACTTGATCGGCGGTCTCGTGTCGTCGTGCTCGGTCGGCCATGCGGCCTACAACAAGCTGCGCGACGGCGACACGGTGGATGTGCGGTCGACCCGGCTGTTCCGCCAGTGCTTTCGCATTGCGCGCGGCGACGAAGTGATCGAGGTCAGTCGCTACTGGCGTTGGATCGCGGCCGTGATCGGCTGCGTGCTGATCGCGACGGCGATCGGTTGGCTGCGGCAGGACGAGGACGGCATCAGCCTGGCATGAAAGCCAGCCCACCGGGGGCCGACGTCGGGCCTGCCGCAGGTCGCACGGTTCCGCGTCGAATGATCCACAGCGCCCCCAAGCCGGCCAGCAGCAAAACCAGGGTCGACGGCTCGGGGACGGTGCTGACCGTGAAGCTGGTCAGTCGCGCTGACAGCACCGAACCGGCATGGAAGCTGTCCTGCAGCATGAAATAGCCCTCTGTCCATCCGTGCGACAGCCAATCGTCGGACGGCAAGGCATTGCCGGAGAACGAGGTGTCGGGACCGAACAGCATCAGGGCATAGGTGATCCCGTTTCTCTTCGTCCCGAAGAAAGCCAGGTCCGTCGGTTCCGGGGTGTAGAGATAGTGGTCCGCAACCGAGATCCCTCCGCCACTCGAAGAGAGGTCGGGAGAGCCGGAGGGAAACCGGACCTCCATCCCGTATTTGGCATCGCCGTACCAGTAGTCCATGCCGTCGGCCGAACTGCTGGCGACGTAGGTGCCCGGGTCGCGATCGAAGAGAAAGGTTCCGCTGATGAAGCTGCCCGGATCGGGGTAGCCCGTGGTGGTGTTGCGCACTTCGGCGGTAAACGACAAGGTCACCGGCTCTGCGCGTGCGAATGCGGGCAGCAAGGCGCAGGCTGAAAGGAGAAGGGGTAGCAGCTTCACTGGATCTCCCGTTTGAATGAGGGCGGAAACTCAGTCTACGTCAGGGCTCTCGAACGAACGGCGGGGCACGGCCGAGACCCATGAAGCGCGGCGCCTCACGAGCTTCGGGCAGAGGTGGGGCTTGAGTCGACGATGCGTTCAACAGGCACAAAACGGCACACACAGGACGTGCACCGGCGCAGAATGTGCTGTGCCGACAACCTGCAGGAGACGGCCATGAATTCGAGATCGAGGTGGGCAGCATTGCTGATCGCGACGCTCCCGGTCATGGCGTCGGCGCAGGACGCCAAGCCCAAGACCGAGGTCTACAAGGCCGCGACCGTGAATGTCGGCGACATCGTCCCGCCGCGCGTCGTGGCTCCCTGCAAACCCGGCCGCTGTCCGTTCGCCGGACAGACCGTCACGATGCTGATCATCAAGGAAGCCAACGAGGGCGCCCTGGGCGAACTCAGGGCCGAGTTCGAGGCCGCCACCGGCGCCAAACTCAACCTGGTCCAGCTCACGCACCAGGACCTCTTCCCCACCTTCATGTCCGACCTCACCACCCATGCCGGCAAGTACGACGCCGCGTACGCCGGGGCCTGGTGGCTGGGCGAACTGGTCGCCGGCGACTACATCCTGTCGTACGACAAGTACTTCAAGGACCCGCGCTTCCCGCAGTGGAGCCTGGACGACGTGCTGCCCGCACCGCGCAGCCTGCTGTCGTATGCCGGCAAGAAGTACATGGTGGCCAACGACCACGACGGCCAGGTCATGTACTACCGGCGCGACCTGCTGGAAGACCCCAAGCACCGGGCCGCGTTCCGGCAGAAGTACGGCTACGCGCTCGATGTGCCCAGGACCTGGGCGCAGTTCCGCGACGTGGCCGAGTACTTCAACGGCAAGGACCTCAACGGCGACGGCGAGCCCGACCACGGCCTGTCGATGCACCTGAAGGTCGGCGCCCAGGGCATGTTCCATTTCATGTCGTTCTCGGCACCGTTCGTGATCGGCCCCGACAGCCCGAAGATGTACTGGTTCGACCCCCAGGACATGCGCCCGCTGATCGCCAGCCCCGGGCACGTGCGTGCGCTCGAAGCCTTCGTCGACCTGGTCCGTTTCGGCCCCAAGGACATGCGCAACTGGGACCTCGGCCAGAGCTGGGACTACCTGCTCGCCGGGCGCGCGGCGCTCACCTTCACCTGGGGCGACCTGGGCGCGCTGGCGCAGCAACCCGGCAGCAAGGTCAAGGGCAAGCTCGGCGCGGCACCGGTGCCGGGCACGCGCGAGTACTACAGCGTCGTGCGCCGCGACTGGGTCGCCAGCGCGCAGCCGAACGTGGTGGGCAACACCACCGGCGGCTCCTGGGCGGGCGTGATCTCGAAGTACTCGAAGGCGCCGGAGGCGACCTACTACCTGCTCGCCCTGCTGGCAGCCCAGGAGAAATCCAAGGTCTATGCGGTGCGCGGCTGGGATGGCATCGACCCCGGGCGCCGGTTCCACTTCCTGCCGCCCGACGGCACCGGGCAGGTCGACACCTACCTGAAGGCCGGCTGGAACGAGGTGGACGTGCGCGACTACCTGCACGCGTACTTCGAGAACTTCAGCAACCGGCTGCAGTTTCCCTACCTGCGTATCCCCGGTGCCTTCAGCTACTGGCAGGCACTCGACGTGCACCTGGGCGAGGCCGTGGCCGGGCAGTTGAGTGCCGAGGGGGCGCTGAAGGCCGCCGCGGTCGACTTCGAGGAGATCACGCTGCGCCTGGGTCGCGAGCGCCAGCGCAGCGCCTACCGCAAGTCCTTGGGGCTGTAGACCTCGGCCAGTTCGCCCAGCACCGCGTCCAGCTGCCGCGACACCTCGTGCACCAGCGCGCCGATGTCGGCGTCGCCGGCGTGCGCCACGCAGGCCTGTTCCAGCGCGGCCGCCGCTTCCTGCAGCGCCGGCATGCCCAGCGTGCCGGCCTCGCACTTCAGGTCGTGCGCCGAGCGCATCGCGGCATCGGGGTCCCCCGCCGCACGCGCGGCCTGGAAATGCGGCACGAACTGCGCCTCGCGCTCGCGGAACATGCCCAGCATGCGGCGGTACAGCACGTCGTTGCCGCGCACGTTGGCCAGCCCGCCGGCGCTGTCGATGCCGCTGCGCCGCGGCTTCACCCAGCGCGCCAGCGTGGCGAACATCTCGTCCACCACGATCGGCTTGGCGATGTGGTCGTCCATGCCGGCCGCGATCACGGCCTCGCGGTCGCCGACCATCGCGTTGGCCGTCATCGCGATCACCGGCAGCGTGCGCAACGCCGGCCGCTCGCGCAGCGCACGCGTCGCGGCGTAGCCGTCCATCAGCGGCATCTGGCAGTCCATCAGCACCGCGTCGAAACGCTCGCGGGCCAGCACGTCCAGCGCCTCCTGGCCGTCGCAGGCGATGCCGACGCGCACGCCGGCGCGACTCAGCAAGTCCACCGCCAGCTCGCGGTTGATCGCGTTGTCCTCGACCAGCAGGATGTGCGCGCCGGCCAGCGCGGCCCGGCGGTCCAGCAGCGCATCCGCGCGCCGCGCGCTGCGCGTGGGCACGAGCGGCATGCGGCCGAGCGCGGTGATGCAGGCGTCGAACAGCGACGACGGCGTGACCGGCTTGGTCAGCAGCGCGCCCACCGTCAGCTGCCGCTCGGCCAGGTGCTGGCGCACCTCTTCGCGCCCGAAGGCCGTGGCCATCAGCACCACCGGCGCCGGGTGGCGCAGCACCGCCCGGTCGACCAGCGCCTGCGCGCAGGCCACGCCATCCATGCCGGGCATCTTCCAGTCCAGCAGCAGCAATTGGTAGGGCCGGTCGCCGGCATCCGCCTGCACCACCCGCTGCAGCGCCTCTTCGCCGCCGGCAGCGGCGTCGACCTGCAGGCCCAGCGCCCGGCTCATCTCGACCAGCACCTCGCGCGCGGCGGCGTTGTCGTCGACGACGAGGACGCGCGTGCCCGACAGGCTGTCGTGGCGATCGATCGGCGTCTGTGCCGCCGCGCCGGGCTGCAGGCCGAAGCCCAGTTCGAAGTGGAACCGGCTGCCGCGGCCCGGCTCGCTGTCGACCGCCAGCTCGCCGCCCATCAGGTGCACCAGGTGCCGGCTGATGGCCAGCCCGAGGCCGGTGCCGCCGTAGCGCCGGCTGGTCGAGGCGTCGGCCTGCGTGAAGGGCAGGAACAGGCGTTCCTGCTGCTCCGGGCTCATGCCGATGCCGGTGTCGCGCACCTCGAAGCGCAGCCGCACCGAGGCCTCGCTCTCCTCGACCACCCGCACCGCCACGACGACCTCGCCGGCAGTGGTGAACTTGACGGCGTTGTTGCCCAGGTTGAGCAGCACCTGGCCCAGGCGCGACGGGTCGCCCACCAGCGCGGTCGGCAGCTGCAGCGGCATCTCGAGCAGCAGTTCCAGGTCCTTCTCGTCGGCCTTCATGCCGACCACGTTGCTCAGGTTGTCCATCACCTCGCCGAGGCCGAACGGGATGCTCTCGATGTCGAGCTTGCCGGCCTCGATCTTCGAGAAGTCGAGGATGTCGTTGATGATGCCCAGCAGCGATTCGGCCGAGGCGTTCACTTTCTGGATGTAGTTGTGCTGCCTGGCATCCAGGCCGCTCTGCAGCGCCAGGTGCGACATGCCGAGGATCGCGTTCATCGGCGTGCGGATCTCGTGGCTCATGTTGGCCAGGAAGCTGCTCTTCGCGCGATTGGCCAGCTCGGCGGCGTCCTTGGCGCGTTGCGCCTCGCCGAACACCGACTCGAGGTGCGCGATGGTGTCGGCCAGCTGCTGCGTCATGCTGTTGATGCTGCGCGCCAGCACGCCGATCTCGTCGCCGGACTCGACCGCGGCGCGCGCCGACAGGTCGCCGGCGGCGACGCGGCCGGCCACCCCGGTGAGGCGGCGCACCGGCCCGACGATGCTGCGCTGGAAGCGGTAGGCGAGCACCACCGCCACCAGCACCGCCAGCAGGGCGACCGCCGCGGCGGCGAGGCGGGTGTCGGCGATGCGGCGCACGGCGCCGGTCAGCGCAGCGCCCAGCGCCGCCTGCTGGCCGCTCGTGAGCCTGGCCAGGCGCTCCAGCATCACCTCGGCCTGCGGCGCCACCTGGGTGCGGTACAGGTAGAGATCCTCGTAGGCGCGCTCGCCGTTCAGGATGCCGATGATCTGCAGCGCCAGCTCGGTCACTTCGGCGCGCTGGCGCGCCAGGTGGTCGAGCAGCGCGTTCTGCTGCGCGTCGAGCACGCCGCGCCGTGCCGCCACCGAGTTCCAGGCCGCGGCGTTGGTGGACAGCTGGGGGCCATAGGCCAACTTGAAGCTCAGTTCGCCCGACGCGCCGTAGGCGATGAGGTTGGTCACCATCGCGTCGAACGAGGTCTGGAAGCGCAGCAGGTCGGCCACCAGTTCGCGGCTTTGCGGGCTCGATTCGCGCGAGCGCTGCAGTTCGATGATGCGGCTGATGCCATCGAGCACCTGCACGCGCCGGGCCTGCACGTCGACGCGCGACAGCCGCAGCGCCGGCTGGTTCTTCAGCGAGTTGTCGTGCAGGTCGAACAGCTGCTTCGGCAGGCCCTCCCAGCGGCGGTAGTCGGCGGTCAGCTCGTCGACCAGGCGGGCCGCGTCCGCCTCGGGCCAGCTGTTGGACATCGCCTGCAGCGCGGCCAGGCGGTCCTCGAACTCGCGCCGGGACGCCTGGTACTGCTGCACGTCCTGCGGGTCGCTGAGCACCAGGTAGCCGCGCACGTGCAATTGCATGCTCAGCAGGCTGGCCTGCGCCTGTGTCGACGCGAGCGACGCGGGGCGGCGCAGGTTCTCGGCCAGCGCGATGTCGCGCGTCAGGTGCTGCCCGCCCAGCAGGGCCAGCAGCACGACCAGCACGGTGGCGCCGGCCAGCACGCCGAAGGCTGCCGTCAGCTTGCTGCCGATGCCGAGCGCGTGCCAGCGCTCCCAGGCCGCGGGCCGGCTCATCGCGACAGGCCAAGGGAGGCCCGGAAGGCGCTGCGCTGCGCGTTGCGCCCGAGCCGCACCGTGATTTCCTCGAAGTCGACGGAGGCGGCCGTGAGGGCGGCTTGCGGGCTCAGCTGGCCGCTCGCCGCGGCGGCCAGGCGCAGGTCCAGCGACTGCCAGTAGCTGAAGGCCCCCGGGATGCGCAGGTAGGGCAGCTGCAGCGGGTTGCTGAAAGTGTCGTCATAGGCCTGCAGGTAGCCGCGCACGTCGGTGCCGTCCCAGCCCGCCTTCAGGTAGTCGTCCAACCGGGCGCTGCCCTTGGGCGGCAGCAGGTGGTAGCGGCGGCCCGGATCGATGCCGTCCCAGCCGCGCGCCGCGTACACGCGCGACTTCGGCTCGCTGGCCATCAGCGCCAGCAGGTAGTAGGTGGCGGCCGGGGCCTTCGAGGTGCGGGAGAGCACGCCCGCCCAGGAGCCGCCGGTGGTGTTGCCGACGCGATTGGGCTGCTGCGTCTTCACCCACCTGCGCTGGCCGAGGTCGTAGTACTCGAAGGTGCCGGGCAACTGCGCCGAGCCCACCTTGCCGCGCACCCGGCTGCCCGGCTGCTGCGCGAGCGCGCCGAGATCGCCCCAGGTCAGCGTGAGCGCGGCGCGTCCGGCCAGGAAGTGGTCCCAGCCGCGGCCGAGGTCCCAGTTGAGCATCTCCTTCGGGCCGAACTGCACCAGGTCGACCAGCGTGGCGAGGGCGCGCACGTGGCCCGGGCTGTCCAGCAGGGGCTTCATGGTCTGCGGGTCGAACCAGTACAGGCGCGGGTTGTCCGGGCCGATCACGAAGGGGGCGGACAGCGACATGTAATGGAACATGGCCTGTGCGCCGGCGCGCAGCGACAGCACCACGCCGTGGTCCGGTTCGCCGTCGCCGTTGAGGTCCTTGCCGTTGAAGTAGTCCGCGATGTCGCGGAACTGCTCCCACGTGGCCGGCGGGGCGAGCGGGTAGCCGTGGGCCTTCTGGAAGGCGGCCCGGTGCTGCGGGTCGGCCAACAGGTCGCGGCGGTAGTACATCACCTGGCCGTCGTGGTCGTTGGCCACCATGTACTTGTGGCCGCCGAACTCGAGCAGGCTGCGCGGCGCCGGCAGCACCTCGCCGATGTCCCAGGCCGGGAAGCGCCGATCCTTGTAGTAGCGGTCGTAGGGGACGATGTGGTTGCCGGCGATCAGCTCGCCGAGCCACCAGGCGCCGGCGATGCAGGCGTCGTAGCGGCCGGTGCCGCTGGTCAGGTCGGACATCAGGGTGGCGAACAGTTCTTCGTGCGGCCGCTGCACGATCTCGAGCGTGGCGCCGGTGGCGGCCTCGTACTCCTGCTTGATCTCCAGCACCGGCCCGCCGATCCCCTGGCTGTCGGCGACCAGCACCGTCACGTGCTGGCCCGCGAACGGGCAGTGGCCCGGCTTGCAGGGTTCCGCCACGCGGGGCGGAACCAGGTCGCTGGGGCGCACCACGGTCGTGTCGGACCCCTTGAGCTTGGGCTGCGGGTCGGCGCCTTGCGCCAGGCTCGCACCGAGCAGACCCGCCGTGAGCGCGAAGACGGCCCGCGCTGACCAAAGCTTGCTACCCATGCTCGTCTCCTCAACGCACACCGTTGGGCGACAGGGATCTTGCGCCTTCGACCGCGAGTGGTGGGCCTCCGTCGGGCCGTTTCCAGGGTAAACGAGAACGTCGAGCGCGGCATTGACAAGCCGATGCATCGGCACATCATCTCCGGGTGGCGGCGTCTCTGTCCGGGCGCAGTACGAGGAGCGGGCGAATGATCAACCGGCGCAGTGCATTCGCGTGGGGCGGGGCCTGGATGCTGACCCTGGCCGCGGCCGTGCCGCCGGCCCGGGCGCAGCCCCGGTACCGCATCGTCATCATGCCCAAGCTGGTGGGCATCGCGTACTACGATGCCGTCAAGACGGGCATCGATGCCGCCGCGCGGGAGTTGCCCGACGTCGCGGTGACCTGGACCGGGCCGACGCAGGACCAGGTGGAACGGCAGATCGAGATGATCGAGCGCCTGATTCCGGCCCGGCCCGACCTGATCGCGGTGGCGGCCAACGACCCGGTGGCCATCGTGCCGGTGCTGCAGAAGGCGCAGCGCGCCGGCATCCACGTGATGAGCTGGGACGGCGACAGCCAGCTGCGCGAGTTCTTCGTCAACCTGGTGGATTTCGAGGCCTTCGGCAGCCAGCTGGTCGAATCGCTGAGCAGCGAGATCGGCCCGAAGGGCGACGTCGCCATCGTGACGACCAGCTTCTCGGCGCCCAACCAGACCAGCTGGATCGATGCGATGAAGCGGACGATCTACGCGCGCTACCAGGGGCTGCGCATCGTCGACATCCGGCCTGCCGGTGAGAGCACCGAGGAAGCCTTCCGGATCACCCAGGACTACCTGAAATCGCTGTCCGGCCTGAAGGGCATCGTCGCGCTCGGGGCGCCCAACCTGCCGGGTGCCGCGCGCGCGGTGCGCGAGGCCGGGCTGGCCGGCAGGATCGCCGTGGTCGGCAACTCGACGCCGAACCTGATGCGCGAGTTCCTGAAGGACGGCACGGTCCGGACCGTGCTGCTGTGGAACGCGCCGGACCACGGCTACCTCACCGTGCATGCGGCGCGGCAACTGCTGGCCGGCGGGCTGAAGGCGGGGCAGGCCTTCCGGGCCGGCAGGCTGGGCAGCTTCACGCCGCGCCAGGATGCGATCAGCCTGCAGGTGGCCTTGCCCGTCATGGTGTTCACCAAGGCCAACGTGGACCAGCACAACTTCTGAGCCAGCGGTGAAGATCGGCACACGCCTCAACCTGGTCTCGCTGGCGGCCATCCTGGTGATGACCGCGGCCGTGCTCGGCGCGGCGGTGTTCTTTCTCCAGGCGGAACTGCGGCAGTCGCGCGAGCGGCTGATGCAGCTGGAACTGCAGGCCGCCACGCAGTCGATCCGGCAGCAGCTCAACCGCTCCGGCGTCGTTGCCGCGGGCAAGGAGGCCGAGCTGCAGCTGCAGCGGCTGCGCGGCAAGGAGGGTTTCGCGTCGGCCACGCTGTTCATCGTCGAGCGGAACGACAACCGGATCGTCTACCACCCGGACTTCCGGATGGGCGAGCGCGTGGACTACGGCTTCGTCGACGAGATGATGCGGCGCCAAGCGGGCTCGCTGGAGTACGGCTACAAGGGCGATCCGCGCATGGCCGTGTTCCACACGCTGGCGCCGATCGACTGGCTGGTGGGCGTGGCCGTGTCGCGCCACGAGGTGTATGCGGCCATGTTCGGGTTCATGCGCGCGATCGGCGGCATCACCTTCGCCGTGCTGTGCCTGAACGCGATCGCGGTCAGCCTGTTCGGGCGCTGGTTGTTGCGCCGCATCGGCGTGACGCTGGACTGCGTCCGGCGGATCGAGCAGGGCGACGTGTCGGCCCGCATCGCCCTCGGCACGCACACCGGGTCCGAGGATGAGGTCGGCGCCTTGCAGCGCAGCGTCAACGCGATGGGCGAGCGCATCGAGCAGCGCACCCGGGAGCAGCTCGAGACGCAGGAGGCGCTGCGCGCCAGCGAGGCGCGCGTGCGCAGGGTGGTCGAGTCCAGCATGATCGGCGTGTTCTTCTGGGACGTGTCGGGCGCTGTCACCGAGACGAACGATGCCTTCCTCGAGATCATCGGCTACGCCCGCGACGACCTGGGCGCCGGCCTGGTGAACTGGGCCCGGCTCACGCCGCCGCAGGAGGCCGAAGCCGACCAGCATGCCATCCGGCAGCTGCGCGACACCGGCCGCTGCCAGCCCTACGAGAAGCACTACATCCGCAAGGACGGGAGCCTGGTGCCGGTGCTCATCGGGGCCGCGCTGCTGAACGATTCGATCCACCAGGGCGTGGCCTTCATCGTCGACCTCACCGAGCGCCGGCAGGCCGAGAGCGACCGCCAGGCGCGCCGCGATGCCGAGGCGGCCAGCACGGCCAAGAGCGAGTTCCTGGCCAACATGAGCCACGAGATCCGCACGCCGATGAACGCGATCCTCGGCATGTCGTACCTGGCGCTGCAAAGCGGGCTGAACCCGCAGCAGCACAACTACGTCCAGAAGGTGCACAGCTCGGCCGAATCGCTGCTGGGCATCATCAACGACATCCTCGACTTCTCGAAGATCGAGGCCGGCAAGCTCGACATGGAGACGATTGCGTTCAGCCTCGGCGACGTGATGGACAACGTGAGCAACCTGCTGGGGATGAAGGCCGACGAGAAGGGCCTGGAGCTGGTGTTCGCGGTGCCGCCGCAACTGCCGGCGCTGATGGGCGATCCGTCGCGGCTGGGGCAGGTGCTGCTCAACCTGGGCAACAACGCCATCAAGTTCACCGAGCGCGGCGAGGTGGTCGTGGCCATCGACGTGCTCGAGCGCGACGCCGCGTCGGTGCAACTGCGCTTCGAGGTGCGCGACACCGGCATCGGCATCGACCGCGAGGAGCAGCAGCGCCTGTTCGAGCCGTTCACGCAGGCGGATGCGTCGACCAGCCGGCGCCATGGCGGCACCGGGCTGGGGCTGGCGATCAGCCGCAACCTGGTGCGGCTGATGGGTGGGGAGCTGGCCGTCGACAGCGTGCCGGGGCAGGGCAGCTGCTTCCACTTCAGCGTGCGCTACGGCTTGCAGAAGGCTTCCGGCGCGCCTGCGCCGGCGTTGCGCCGCGAGGGCGTGCAAGGCGGCCGTGCCCTGGTGGTGGACGACAACGCCAGTGCGCGGGACGTGATCGCCGGAATGATTTCGGCGCTCGGCCTGAAGGCCGACACGGCCGGCGACGGCGGGGAGGCGTTGCGCATGGTGGAGCATGCCGACGCGAACGACGAGCCCTACGAGCTGCTGCTGCTGGACTGGAAGATGCCCGGCATGGACGGCATGGAGTGCACGCGGCTGCTGTCGCGGGCTTCGCAGCGGCGCCACCCATTGCCGATGGTGCTGATGCTGACCGCCTTCAGCCGCGCCGACGCGCAGCAGCGCCTGGCCGAGCAGGCGCTTGCGGTGAGTGCGCTGCTCACCAAGCCGGTCACGCCGTCGACGCTGCTCGATGCCTGCAGCAAGGCGCTGGGCGTGGCGGTGCACCATCCCACGCGGGCCGTGCAGCGCCAGGAAGACCTGGCCCGGCACCGGGCGGGCCTGAGCGGCGCGCGCATCCTGCTGGTGGAAGACAACCCCATCAACCAGGAACTGGCGCTGGACGTGCTGCGGCGCGCCGGCCTGGTCGTGAGCGTCGCCCATGACGGGCAGCAGGCGCTCGACATGCTGGAGGCGCAGCAGTTCGACGGCGTGCTGATGGACTGCCAGATGCCGGTTCTGGACGGCTTTGCCGCGACCCGGGCATTGCGCCGCAATCCGCGGCTGCAAGACCTGCCGGTCATCGCGATGACCGCCAACACGATGGTCGGGGACCGCGAGAAAGTGCTCGCGGCGGGCATGAACGACCACATCGCCAAGCCGATCAAGGTGGAGGAGATGTTCGCGACGCTGGCGCGCTGGGTGCGGCCGGCCGAGCCGGCTGCGAAGCGGGGCTCGGCTTGAATGAGCCGTCAGGACGAACGTCGCGACTCGAGCATCGCGCACACGAAGCCGATGGCCGCGCACGCTCCGGCCCAGGCCGTGAGCAGGCCACCGAAGTTCTTCACCAGGACGAAGGGTGCGAAGCCGCTGGTGAACCAGTGGCTGAGCGGGATGAAGGGCTCCGCGTAGCTGCCGGGCGGGCAGATGGCCTGCATGTCGAACGACGGTGGCTTGCAGCCGGCCATCTCGACGATCTTGCCGGCGCCGATCGTCGAGACGAAGGGCAGGCCGAAGGTCAGGCAGAAGGCGATGAGGCTGCCGGTGGCGAGCCAGAAGACGAACCTGCAGGCGTTTCGATGGTTGGGCATGCGCGCTTGGATGGGGGCGCTCTCGTCGCGCCAGTGGACGAGCCCGGTCTTGTGGCTGATGCCGGACTGGCGGAAGCGGTGGGATTCGAACCCACGGACAGTTGCCCGTCGCCGGTTTTCAAGACCGGTGCCTTAAACCGCTCGGCCACGCTTCCTCGGAGAAGGCCGGAATTGTAGTCCGGCCACCGCGTCAACCGGGCTTCTGCGCCTGCTCGCACTCCACCTGCACCACCTCCGGCGTGGCCGCGAGCCGCACCGCCGTCAGCAGCCCGCCCCACACGCAGCCGGTGTCCAGCGCCATCAGGTCCGCCCGCAATGTCAGCCCGAGCGTCGACCAGTGCCCGAAGGCGATCGGCACCCCGGCCGTCTGCCGCCCCGGCGCCTCGAACCACGGGAACAACCCCGGCGGGGTCGCATCCGCGCCCTCGTTGCTCGACATGTCCAGCGTGCCGTCCGCGGCGACGAAACGGATGCGCGTCAGCACGTTGACCGCAAAGCGCAGCCGGTCCGCCCCCTGCAGCCCCGGCGTCCAACGCGCCGGGTCGTTGCCGTACATCACCTGCAGGAAGTCCACCAGCGCGTCGCTGCGCAACCGCGCCTCCACCTCGCCGGCCAGCGCCAGCGTGGTCGCCAGGTCCCATTGCGGCGCCACGCCGGCGTGCACCATCAGCCAGCCGTGCGCGTGCACGGCCATGCGCTGCTGCCGCAGCCAGTCGAGCAGGGCCGGCCGGTCCGGCGCCGCCAGCACCTCGTCCAGCGTGTCGCGCCGGCCCGGCTTGCGCACCCCGTGCGCCACCGCCAGCAGGTGCAGGTCGTGGTTGCCCAGCAGGCAGGTGGCCGAATCCCCCAGCTGCCGCAGCCGGCGCAGCGTGCGCAGCGAGGCCGGGCCGCGGTTCACCAGGTCGCCCAGCACGTAGGCATGGTCGCGCGACGGCGAGAAATCGATCTTCTCGAGCAGGCGCTCCAGCGGGTCGCAGCAGCCCTGCAGGTCGCCGATCAGGTAGTTCATGGCCCGGATTCTGCCCGCCAGCCGCCGCACCACTGCCACGGGCCGGCCACCCGAGTCTGCTACCCTTGCGGCCTTCGTCGTTCTGCGCGTTCCGGGCCGGGTCCCTGCAGCGTGCCTCCATGGACATAGCGCTCCTCGCCTTCCTGATCATCCTCAACGGCTTGTTCGCCATGTCGGAAATGGCGCTCACCGCCAGCCGCAAGGCACGCCTGCAGGTGATGGTGGAGACCGGCGACGAAGGCGCCCGCGCGGCCATGGACCTGCACGAGAACCCCACCAAGTTCCTGTCCACCGTGCAGATCGGCATCACCTCCATCGGCGTGCTCAACGGCATCGTCGGCGAGGCCGCCTTCTCCGAGCCGCTCGCCGCCTGGATCCACCTGACCTTCAACATCCATGAGAAGGCTTCCGGCATCACCGCCACCGCGCTGGTGGTGATGTGCATCACCTTCCTCACCATCATCTTCGGCGAGCTGGTGCCCAAGCGCCTCGGGCAGATGTATCCCGAGAACGTCGCCCGCCTCGTCGCGCAGCCGATGGAATGGCTTTCGCTCGCCGCGCGCCCCTTCGTCAAGCTGCTGTCGTTCTGCACCGAAGGCACGCTGCGCCTGCTGGGCATCCGCAACGGCCCGAACCGCTCCGTCACCGAGGAAGAGATCGCCGCCAGCCTCGAAGAGGGCCTGGACGCCGGCGTGATCGAGGCGCAGGAGCACCAGATGGTGCGCAACGTGTTCCGCCTCGACGACCGCCAGGTCGGCTCGATGATGATCCCGCGCACCGAGATCACCTGGCTCGACGTCTCGGCCGAGCTGGACGACGTGCTGAAGGTGATGGGCGACCAGGAGCATTCGCGCTACCCGGTGTGCCGCGGCAGCCTGAGCGACGTGGTGGGCATCATCTCGGCCCAGACGCTGCTGCAGCAGGCGCTGCAGGGCCGCACGCTGACGCTCACCGAAGGCCTGCAGCCGCCGGTCTTCGTGCCCGAGACGCTGTCCGGCATGGAGCTCCTCGACCAGTTCCGCGCCTCGTCCGCCCAGCTGGTGTTCGTCGTCGACGAATACGGCGAGGTGCAGGGCGTGATCACCGTGCGCGACGTGCTCGAGGCCATCACCGGCGAGTTCACGACGCCGTCCGACGGCGACGCCTGGGCGGTGCAGCGGGCCGACCAGAGCTGGCTGTTCGACGGCCTGATCCCGGTGCCCGAGCTGAAGGACCGGCTGTCGCTGAAGGAATTGCCCGAAGAAGACCGCGGCCGCTACAACACGCTGGCCGGGATGATCATGCTGTTGCTGGGCCGGCTGCCCAAGACCGCCGACACGGTCGATTGGGAAGGCTGGCGTTTCGAGGTGGTCGACCTGGACGGCAAGCGCGTCGACAAGGTCCTGGCCACCGCCTTGCCCCCTGGAGAAGTGTCCCCATGATCATGAATTCGCTGCACAGGCAGCCCGCGGTGCTCGACCGCATCCGCCACGCCGGCAAGCGCCTGCTGCCGCTCGACTGCTCGGTGGCCAAGGACATCAACGCGATGTTCTGCGCGGTCGGCGAGTTCCCCGATGCCTGCAAGGACTACCCGATCCTGTTCGTGCGCAGCGACGCCGCCGGCGGGCCGCAGAGCGAGGCCTTCCACACCGTGGTGCTGCTCGGGTTGCAGAACGGCGAGAACCTGATGGTCGAAGGCCACCGCTGGGCCGCCGGCTACGTGCCCGCCGTGATGCGCAGCCACCCGCTGGCCCTGGCGCCGGCCGAGGACGACCAGGGCCAGCGCCAGCTCACCGTGTGCGTCGACGAGAGCTATCCCGGCCTGTCCGACGGACCCGAGGGCCAGCCGCTGTTCGAGAACGGCGAGCCGAGCGAGCTGCTGCGCAATGCCGTGCAGTTCCTCGAGCTGTGCGAGCGCGAGTTCAACCGCACGCAGCCCTTCTGCGACCGCGTCGCCGCGCTCGGCCTGCTCAAGCCGATGCGCGCCGAAGGATCGCTGGCCGACGGCAGCACCTTCGCGATCGACGGCTTCCACGTCGTCGACCAGGAGAAGCTGCTCGCGCTGCCCGATGCCGACGTGCTCGAGCTGCACCGCAACGGCATCCTGGCCCTGATCCAGATGCACATCGTGTCGCTGGGCTGCATGCAGCGCCTGGTCGACCGCAAGTCCGCCCCGCGGCCCGCCTGACCCGCAGCGCCGTCATGGCCGCGCTCGCCTTCGAAGGCTTCCTGTCGACGCCGCAGATGCTGGCGGTGTTCGACCAGGCCGCGGTCATCCAGGCGATGCTCGATTTCGAGGCCGCGCTGGCACGCGCCCAGGCCGCCGAAGGCCTGCTGCCGGCCGCGGCCGCGCAGGCGATCGCCGGCGTCTGCAAGGCCGAGCTGTACGACCTGCCGGCGCTGGTGCAGGCCAGCGGCCGCGCCGGCAGCCTCGCGATCCCGCTGGTGCGCAAGCTGACCGAGACGGTCGCGCTGTTCGATGCCGATGCCGCCGGTTACGTGCACTGGGGCAGCACCAGCCAGGACGTCGTCGACACCGGCCTGGTGTTGGTGACGCGGCGCGCGCTGGCACTGATCGACGACGACCTGTCGCGCCTCATCGGCCACCTGTTGGCGCTCGCGCGCACGCACGCGCAGGCGCCGCTGCTGGGCCGCACGCTGATGCAGCCGGCGCAGGTGCTGAGCTTCGGCTTCAAGCTGCTCGCTTGGATCGCGCCGCTGGTGCGTTCGCAGCAGCGCCTGCGCGCTGCCGGCGCGCAGGCGCTGCAGCTGCAGCTGGGCGGCGCGGTCGGCACGCTGGCGGTGATGGGCGAGGCCGCTGCCGCGGTGTCGCGCCGCGTTGCCGACGAGCTGCAGCTGCGTCTGCCGCCCGGCGCATGGCACACCCAGCGCGACGAATCGGCGTCCCTCGCCTGCGAGCTGGGCGTGCTGGGCGGTGCGCTCGGCAAGATCGCGAAAGACATTTCATTGATGGCGCAGGGCGAGGTCGGCGAGCTGGCCGAACCGTCCGGCGCCGGCCGCGGCGGCTCGTCGACGATGCCGCACAAGCGCAACCCGGTGGCGGCGATGGTCGCGCTGTCGGCCGCGCTGCGCACGCCGCACCGCGTGTCGGCGTTGCTGGCCGCGATGGTGCAGGAGCACGAGCGCGGCCTCGGCAACTGGCAGGCCGAACTGGCCGAGACCGCCGGGCTGTACATCTCGGTGCATGGCGCGTTGAAGGCGCTGGCCGATGCGACCGCCGGGCTCGAGGTCGACGTGCCCCGCATGCGGCGCAACATCGACGCGATGCAGGGCCTGGTGTTCGCCGAGGCGGTCGCGATGCGGCTCGCGCAGCAGGTGGGCAAGGCGCGGGCGCATGCGCTGCTCGAGACGCTGTCGCACCAGGCGCTGGCCACGCAGCGCCACCTGCGCGACGTCACGCTCGAGGCGCTGGCTGGCGACGCCACGCTGGCCGCCGCGCTGCCGGCCGCCGAGATCGAGGCGCTGTTCGACCCGGCGCAGGCGGCGCGGCGCGCGGTGCAGGTCGCCGCGCCGCAGCTCGCGGCGCTGGCCGAGACCGCCGCCACCTTGTCGGCGCAGGCGCCCTGGAGCGCCTGGCGGCCGGCCTGAAACCCCCGTTCCGCAGGAGCCGCCATGGCACATCAGGAAGACGATTTCGACCGCGGCGTGAAGAACCGCCGCGCCATCCTGGGCGATGCCTGGGTCGACAAGTCGCTCGACAACGCGACCGGCTTCAACGCCGAGTTCCAGGCACAGATCACGCGCTACGCCTGGCACGACATCTGGGGCCGCCCGGGGCTGGATCCGACCACGCGCCGCCTGCTGGTGCTGGGCATGACGATGGGCCTGGCGCGCTGGGAGGAATTCGAGCTGCATTGCCGCGCCGCGGTGCGCGGCGGCGTGCCGGTCGAGAAGATCCGCGAGACGCTGATGCAGGGCGCGATCTACTGCGGCGTGCCGGCCGCCAACACCGCCTTCAAGCTGGCCACCGAGATCCTGCGCGACGAAGGCCTGCTGCCGCCGCCGGCACCGCTGTCGGCCGGGCTGCGGGTGTCGTCGCACCACACCTTCAGCCGGCCGCAGCTCAAGGTGGCGCTGCAGGGCGAGGGCGCGCCGGTGGTGCTGAGCCACGCGCTGGGGCTGGAGATGGGCATGTGGGAGGGCCTCGCGGCCGATCTGGCGCCGCGCCACCAGGTGCTGCGCTATGACCACCGCGGCCATGGCGGCTCGGCGGTGCCGGCCGGGCCGTACCGCATGGACGAGCTGGTCGACGACGCGGCGCGCGTGATCCGCGAGTGGGGCGTCGGGCCGGTGGTGTGGATCGGCCTGTCGCTCGGCGGCATGGTCGGCCAGGGCCTGGCGATCCGCCATCCCGAACTGGTGCGCGGCCTGGTGCTCGCCAACACGACGGCGCGCTACCCCGAGGCCGCGCAGGCGGCGTGGGCGCAGCGCATCGCGGCCGTCGAACAGGGCGGCCTCGCGGCCATCGCCGACATGGTGATGGAGCGCTACTTCCACGCCGGTTTCCGCAGCAGCCAGCCCGAGGCGCTGGCCGCCTTCCGCGCGACGCTGCTGCGCAGTTCGGCGGCCGGCTACGCGGCCACCTGCCACGCGGTGCGCAGTGTCGATTGGCTGGACGAGCTGCCGGCCATCGCATGCCCGACGCTCGTGATCGCCGGCGCGCTGGACGTCGGCGCGCCGGTGGCGATGGCGCAGGCGATCGCCGAACGCATTCCCGGTGCCCGGCTCGAGGTGCTGGCCGAGGCCTCGCACCTCAGCGTGGCCGAGCAGCCGCAGCAGTTCGCGGCGCTGCTCGAGCGCTTCCTCAGCGCGCTGCCTTGACGATCCGGTTGTGCAGCAGCGGGTTGCCGCGCAGCGCGATGCCGGATCCCGCCAGCGCGCGGCCCACCGACTGCGGCGATTCGGACGAGGCCGCCACCGGGCAGCTGCCGCTCGTGCGGTAGTCGAGCGCGGCCTTCAGCAGCCCCTCGTTCGCATCGCCCAGCTCGTGCGTGAAGTCGTCGCCGGCGACGCAGCCGGGCACGCCCGCGGCGCCGCTGCCGTTCGGCACGAAGCCGTCGGTGTAGTCGCCGAAGCCCTTGGCGTTGACGCCCTTGAACTCGATCGGGAAGTACGAGATGCCGCAGTTGTCCTTGGCCGCGAAACCGTACGGCTTGCCGCACGAGGCGCTGCCGATCTGCCGCACGTCGACGTCGACGCCGCGCAGGCTGTTGATGATGGACTCGCTGGCCGAGCAGGTGGACGCGGTCGTCAGCACGTAGACGCGCGACAGGTTCAGCGTCGGCAGCGCGGCGTCGTTGCCGTCCAGGCTGTCGAAGGGCTGGGCCGGGCGGTTGTTGTCGGCCACGCGCTTGGCGTTGTAGTTGAACTTCTCGAACACCTTGCCGGTGGTGCGGCTGGGGCCGGCGATCATGTAGGCGAGTTCGCTCGCGATGTAGAGATAGCCGCCGCCGTTGTAGCGCAGGTCGAGCACCAGGTCGGTGACGCCTTGCGTCTTCAGGTAGTTGACAGCGGTGATCAACTGCCCTTCGGCCGGCGCGACGTGCGCGTTGAAGACGATGTTGCCGACCTTCTGGCCATCGGTGGCGGTGATGAAGCCGTAGCTCAGCACCGGCTTCGTGGTGATCGCGGCGGTCGTCATCGACACCGTCACGTTGGCGGCGCCGGCACGGCTGAGCACGTAGGTGTGCGTGCCGCCGGTGGCGCTGGGGAACAGCGCGGCGTTCAGCACGTCGACGCCGGCGCTCGTCTGGTCATCGGCGGACACGCCGTCCACCGTCAGCAGCGTGTCGCCGCGCCGCACGCCCTTGGTCGCCGCCTCGGAGCCGGGCTCGATGTAGGCCACGCGGATGCCGCGCGGCGCGCGGCCGGAGAGCATGCGCCACTGCACGCCGGTGCCGGCTTCGACGCCGGAATCGAACAGCGCGTTCGAGGTCGACGTCGGCGTGATGAAGCTGAAGCGGTCGGTCAATGCGCCGCTGGACGTGACGCCCTGCGTCAGCGAGGCGTCGAAGTAGGCGCCCAGCGAGCCGAGCACGTCCGAGGTGTTGCTGTAGGCCGGCGCCGAGGCGTTGACCAGCGGCATCTGGTCGTACCAGAGGTAGGCCTCGTTCAGGTAGGCACGCACCCATTGCTTCTCGGTGTCGAGGCTGGCCGTGCGCAGGATCGCGGCGGCATAGGGGTTGGTGGGCGCGCATTGCTGCGCGAAGCTGTCCGACGGGCCCGGCGGCGAGCCGGATTCGTCGGAGCTTCCGCCGCACGCGCTGAGCGCCAGCGCCCCCGCCAGCAGGCCGATCCAACCGGACGTCGCACGCGCGACCCGCTTGCCTTGAGGGGCCATCTCCATCTCCCATCTCCCGATGCCGTGAATCGGGCGACTATACCGGGCAGCCCAGCTGCCGCGAAAGCGCTGCCGCGGCGGCCTGAAGCGGCGCCGCCACCGGGCCGCCGGGGCGCGTGTCGAAGGTGGCGTTGGGGCCGATCGCGGCCAGGCTCAGCACGATGCCGCGGTGCAGGTCGAACACCGGCGCGGCCATCGCGCTGACGCCGGGCACGGCCCCGTCGACGACGCGGCTCAGGCCTTCGGCGCGGATGGCCGCGAGTTGTTCCTGCAGTGCGGCATCGAGCTTGCGCCGGCCGCCGTGGCTGTCGTCGGCCAGCGCCTGCCGCAGCTGCGCCGGCGGCAGCCAGGCGGCGAACAGCAGGCCCGAGGCCGTGCCGCGCATCGACATCACGGTGCCGTGCCGCATGTTGACGTGCACCGCGGACGGCGCCTCCTCGACGCGCACGATGGTCGGCCCGCGGTTGCCCCAGACCGCGATCGCGACGGTGTGGCCGATCTGCTGCGCCAGGCCCGGCAGCAGCGGCGTGGCCAGGCGCAGCGGGTCGAACTGCTGCAGGCTGATCAGCCCCAGTTCCATCGCGAGCGGGCCCAGGCCGTAGCGGCCCGAGCCGGCGTCCTGCAGCACCAGGCCCAGCTTGCCGAAGCTCACCAGGTAGGGGTGCGCCTTGGCGGGCGCCATGCCGGCCTCGCGCGCCAGGTCTTTCAGCGCCATCGGGCGGCCGTGGTGGGCCAGCGCCCGCAGCAGCTGGCCGCCGACCTCGATGCTCTGGATGCCGCGCGGGCTGCGTTCGGCGGGGGCGGGTGTGGCCATGGCTGCAGTTCCGGTTTCAATTTGGTTTTGTAGAATGGATTAGACATTAACGAATCGACTGCCTAAGATCAAGCCATGAGCACGACGGAAACCCTGCGCTACCAGAGCGGCTTCGGCAACCACTTCGCGAGCGAGGCCGTGGCGGGCGTGCTGCCGCCGGGCCGCAACAGCCCGCAGAAGGCGGCGCACGGCCTGTACGCCGAGCTGATCAGCGGCAGCGCCTTCACCGCGCCGCGCGCCGAGAACCTGCGCACCTGGATGTACCGGCGCCAGCCGTCGGTGGTGGTGGGCGGCTACACGGCCTATCCGCAACCGTGGTGGAAGACCGGCGCAGCCGGCGGCGTCGATGCGCCGCCCGATCCGCTGCGCTGGTCGCCCACGCCCATCCCCGATGCGGCGTCGCAGCCGCTGGATTTCGTCGACGGCTTGCGCAGCATCGCCGTCAATGGCGACGTCGACGCGCAGTCCGGCATGGCCGCGCACCTGTATTTCATCAACCGCTCGATGACGCAGCGTGCCTTCGTCAACGCCGATGGCGAGATGCTGCTGGTGCCGCAGCAGGGCGCGCTGACGGTCACCACCGAGCTCGGCGTGCTGCAGGTGGCGCCCGGCGAGATCGCGCTGCTGCCGCGCGGCATGGCGTTCAAGGTGGCGGTCGACGGGCCGTCGCGCGGCTATGTCTGCGAGAACTACGGCGCGCACTTCCGGCTGCCCGAGCTGGGGCCGATCGGCAGCAACGGCCTGGCGAACCCGCGCGATTTCCTGGCGCCGGTGGCCGCCTTCGAGCGCGATGCGGCGGGCTACCAGCTGGTCAAGAAGTTCGCCGGCCGGCTGTGGAGCGCGCGGGGTGCCGCCTCGCCGTTCAACGTGGTCGGCTGGCACGGCAACCTGGCGCCGCTGAAGTACGACACGAAGAACTTCATGACCATCGGCTCGATCAGCTTCGACCATCCCGATCCGTCGATCTTCACGGTGCTGACCTCGCCCAGTGACACGCCGGGCACCGCCAACTGCGATTTCGTGATCTTCCCGCCACGCTGGCTGGTGGCCGAGGACACCTTCCGACCGCCCTGGTATCACCGCAACCTGATGAGCGAGTTCATGGGGCTGGTGTACGGCCAGTACGACGCCAAGCCCGAGGGCTTTCGCCCGGGCGGCGCGAGCCTGCACAACAGCATGGTGCCGCACGGGCCGGATGCCGACGCCTTCGAGCGCGCATCGTCGGTGCCGCTCGCGCCGCACAAGCTCGACAACACGCTGGCCTTCATGTTCGAGAGCCGCTTCCGCTTCCGGCCCACCGAATGGGCGATGCAGGGCGGGGCGCTCGACACCGGCTACGCCGATTGCTGGCGCGACCTGAAGGACGGCTTCCAATGAGCGGCCTCGACGACACGCACGACGCCGGGCTGCAGAGCTGGGTCGACTCGGCCCAGGACCCGGCCACCGATTTTCCGCTGCAGAACCTGCCGCTCGGGCGCTTCCGCCGTGTCGGCAGCGACGCGGCGCTGCAGCCCCTGCGGGGGGGCGTGGCCATCGGCGACCAGGTGCTCGACCTGGCGCTCGCGCTCGAGCGCAGCAGCTGGCCGGCGGCGGTGCAGCGCGCGATGGCCCCGCTGGCGGCGGGCGACGTCAACGCCTTCATCGCGCAGCCGGCGGCCGCGCGGCGCGTGGTGCGCAGCGCGTTGTCGCAGGCGCTGCGGCGCGGCGCCGGCGTCGAGCGCGAGCTGCAGGCCTGCCTGCTGCCGCAATCGCAGGCCGAGATGGCGCTGCCCTGCGAGGTCGGCGACTACACCGATTTCTACACCGGCATCCACCATGCGACGGCGGTCGGCAAGCTGTTCCGGCCCGACCAGCCGCTGCTGCCGAACTACGAATGGGTGCCGATCGGCTACCACGGGCGCAGCTCGTCGCTGCGCGCGAGCGGCCACGCCTTCCGGCGCCCGCGCGGGCAGTACAAGACCGACGCCGCGGCGCCGGTGTTCGGCCCGTGCCGGCGGCTCGACTACGAGCTGGAGATCGGCGCGGTCATCGGCCCGGGCAATGCGCTGGGCGAGCCGGTCGCGATGGCGCAGGCCGAAGACCACCTCGCCGGCCTGGTGCTGTTGAACGACTGGTCGGCGCGCGACGTGCAGGCCTGGGAGTACCAGCCGCTCGGGCCGTTCCTCGCGAAGAACTTCGCGAGCACGCTGTCGCCGTGGCTCGTCACGATGGAGGCGCTGCAGCCGTTCCGCCGGCCGTTCGAGCGCGCCGCCGACCGGCCGCAGTCGCTGCCCTACCTGGACAGCGCGGCCAACCGTGCGCAGGGCGCGATCGACATCACGCTCGAGGTGTGGCTGCAGACCGCGGCGATGCGTGGGCGTGGCGAGGCGGCGGTGCGGCTGATGCAATCGAACTTCCGCGATGCGTACTGGACGCTCGCACAGCTGGTGGCGCACCACAGCAGCAACGGCTGCAACCTGCGGCCGGGTGACCTGCTCGGCAGCGGCACGCAATCGGGGCCGTTGCCCGAGCAGGGCGGTTCGCTGCTCGAGCTGACGCGCGGCGGCCAGCAGCCGATCACGCTGCCCGGTGGCGAGACGCGGCGCTTCCTGGAGGATGGCGACACGGTGATCCTGCGCGCCTTCTGCGAGCGCGACGGGCAGCGGCGCATCGGCTTCGGGGACTGCGCTGCCACGGTGCTGCCTTCCGCACCTTAACTTTCGCTTCATCCACGGCTAACCGAACACTAACGGCCCGGCCCTATCTTCCGTTTCATGCGGAATCCTCCGCGACGCCTGTCCCAGGAGTTCACATGAAGATGAAGTCGTTGACCGCTGCCCTCGCCGCAGCCGGGGTGTTGGCCGCCAGCTCGGCCGGCGCCTTCAGCCTGACGCCCGAGTGGCTCAAGAGCAAGCCCGAAGCCAAGCCGGTGCCCACCGCGACCAATGCGCCCGCGCCGGTGCCGATGGTGCAGGCCGCCGTCCCCAACTACCGCGCGATCGTCGCCACCTCCGGCCCGGCCGTGGTCGGCGTCACCGTCGCCGGCCTGCACAAGGCCACGGCCGAAGAGCAGCAGCAGCAAGGCCTGCCGCCCGGCGCCGAGAACGATCCCTTCTTCCAGTTCTTCCGTGGGCTGCCGGGCTTCCAGCAGCGCGGGCGCCAGGGCAACCCGTCGGTGCCGTTCCGCGGCCAGGGGTCGGGCTTCATCATCAGCTCCGACGGACTCATCCTGACCAACGCGCACGTGGTGCGCGAGGCCAAGGAAGTGACCGTCAAGCTGAGCGACCGGCGCGAGTTCTCGGCCAAGGTGCTGGGTTCGGACACGGCCACCGACATCGCGGTGCTGCGCATCCAGGCCAAGGACCTGCCGACGGTGCGCCTGGGCGACCCGCAGACCATCGAGGTGGGCGACCCGGTGCTCGCGATCGGCGCGCCCTATGGCTTCGAGCAGACCGCCACCACCGGCATCATCAGCGCCAAGGGCCGTTCGCTGCCCGGCGACGCCGTCGTGCCCTTCATCCAGACCGATGCGGCGGTGAACCCCGGCAACTCGGGCGGCCCGCTGTTCGACGGCAGCGGCGCGGTGATCGGCATCAACGCGCAGATCTATTCGCAGACCGGCGGCTTCCAGGGCCTGAGCTTCGCGATCCCGATCAACGTGGCGCTGAAGGTGAAGGACCAGATCGTCGCCACCGGGCGCGCCACGCACGGCCGGTTGGGCGTCGCGGTGCAGGACGTGAACCAGAGCCTGGCCGAGTCCTTCGGCATGAAGCGGCCCGACGGCGCGCTGATCGCCAAGGTCAGCAAGGACAGCGCGGCCGAGAAGGCCGGCTTGAAGCCGGGCGACGTGATCACCGCGGTGAACGGCGACCCGATCGTGCGCTCGGGCGCGCTGTCGAGCCGCATCGGCCTGGCTGCGCCCGGCGACAAGGTCAAGCTGACCGTCTGGCGCGATCGCGCCGAACGTTCGATCGACGTCAAGCTGGGCGGTGCCGACGATGGCGACCAGCAGGCGTCGGCCAGCGACGAAGGCGGTGCGGGCGGTGTGCAGCTGGGGCTGTCGCTGCGCCAGCTGACGCGCGAAGAGAAGCGCCAGACCAAGATCGAGCAGGGCCTGGTGGTCGAGAGCGTCGACGGCCCGGCGGCCCGCGCCGGCATCGAGGCGGGCGACGTGCTGCTGTCGATCAATGGCAAGCCGGTCACGTCGATCGAGCAGGTGCGCAGCGTGATGGCGGGCAAGCCGAAGAGCGTGGCGCTGCTGGTCGAGCGCGATGGCGAACGCATCTTCGTGCCGGTGAACCTGAGCTGACCTGTCCTACAGCGAAAGGCATCCGGACTGACAAACCGGCAGGCGGGCGCCCGGCCTGCACTGCCGGTTTCGTCCCAGGCACAAGCCTCGCGGTGAGCGGTCCAATGGGTCTCGTTCTTGAAAAAGAAAGGACTCACATGAACAGCCACAAGTCTCTGCTCGCTCCCCTTGCCGCTGCGATGGCCATCGCCTCCGCGTCGGCGGTCTGGGCCCAGGACGACCGTGTTCCGCTGCCGCCGACCAAGCAGGCCGGCGACATCACCTACGTGACCGGCGGTGTGGCCTACGAGGAAGTGCCGGCGTTCAAGGACGCCAAGCGCGACTACCCGCTGGCGATCGAGATCTACGAGAAGGCCGGGTCGAAGAACCAGTTCACCGCCGACACGCAGGTCAAGCTGATCGACAGGAGCGGCGGCGTCGTGTTCGACGCGCAGGCCGATGGTCCCTACATGCTGGTGAAGGCACCGGCGGGCCAGTACAGGATGGAAGCCTCGCTGAACGGCAAGACCGTGACGCGCCAGGTGAACGTCAATGCGCGCGGCACGACCAACACCGTTGTCGTGTTCCCGCAGGGCACGGACTGACGCTCAACCGGGTGTCAGCAGCGCGGTGTAGCGGCGCTGCATCTCCTCGGGGCTGAGCACCTCGAGGCTGTGCCCGATCAGCCACTCGTGGCCGAAGGGATCGCGCAGCTTGCAGCTTCGCTCGCCATAGAACTGGTCGGCTGGCGGCATCAGCACGGTGGCGCCGGCCGACACCGCCTTGTCCAGCACCGCGTCGGCGTTGTCGACGTGCAGGTGGACGCAGCTGTAGGTGGTGGCGCCCGGCGTCGGCGCCTTGAGCCCGAACTCGGGGAAGGGGTCGGCCAGCATCAGCACCGCGGGCCCCAGCTGCATCTCGGCATGGCCGATGCGGCCGGATGGCTCGACGAGCCGGAACGTCTCCTTCGCACCGAAGGCTTGCGCATAGAACGCGATCGCGGCCGCGGTGTCGCGCACGCGCAGGTAGGCAAAGACTTCATGGATCATCGCGGGCTCCTGGTCGTCAACGGCCTTGCAGCGTAGCGGTGGGATGCATCCCGGGTCTTGAAGATTTTTCCGCGACGTGCTGGGCCTGGTCGGGGGCGATCGGCTGGTAGCGCGAGGGCGTCAGGCCGGAGAAGCTGCGGAACTCGCGCACCAGGTGGGCCTGGTCGGCATAGCCTTCGGCGGCGGCCAGCGCGGCCCAGTCGATGCGGGTGCCGTGCGCGGCGGCCTGCAGCACGCGCTGGAAGCGCGCGATGCGCAGGTAGCGCTTGGGTGCCAGGCCGACGCGCTGCGAGAACTCGGTGATGAAGCGTTGCGGCGACCAGCCGAGCGCTTGCCGCACGTCCGCGACGCTGCGGTCGGGATGCGCTTCGAAGGCCTTCAGCGCCCAGGCGACGGGCGCGTCGGCGTCGTGCGATCGCGCGCGCTGCAGGCGCGACAGCAGCCAGGCTTCGAGCCTGCACAGGCGGGATCTCGCATCGGGCAGCGATTGCAGGCGTTCGCGCAGGTGGGCGGCCTCGGCACCCCAAAGGTCGTCCGGCGTCATCGCGCTGTCGGCCAGTTCGTTCAAAGGCAGGCCGAGCAGGGCCCAGGCGCCGCCAGCACGGAAGTGCACGCCGACGACGCACGACGGCTCGGCGGTGTCGCGGAAGAACGGCAACTGCTGCGGCCCTTGCACGATGCCGCCGGCAAAGCGCCGGCCATGCAGTTCATCGACCGATGCGAAGCGGTTCAGGTGGGTTTGCTGTAGCGCGATGACCAGGTCGGCGCGCCCGGTCGGCAGGTTGCGCTCGCGCGCATGCGGCATCGGGCCGCGTTCGCTGGCCCACAGGCAGTCGACGAACGCATCCAGCGGTGGAGCGGGCACATGGCGCAGCAGCATGCGGTGCACCATAAGGCTTCGACGGGGATCGAACAACCCCCGTTCGCCCTGAGCTTGTCGAAGGGTTGCGCGCATGGCACCAAGGCTTCGACAAGCTCAGCCCGAGCGGGGCGGTAGGGCTGTTCGCCCTGAGCTTGTCGAAGGGTTGCGCGCATGGCACCGAGGCTTCGACAAGCTCAGCCCGAGCGGGGCGGTAGGGCCGTTCGCCCTGAGCTTGTCGAAGGGCTGCGCGCATGGCACCGAGGCTTCGACAAGCTCAGCCCGAGCGGGGCGGTAGGACCGTTCGCCCTGAGCTTGTCGAAGGGCTGCGCGCATGGCACCGAGGCTTCGACAAGCTCAGCCCGAGCGGGGCGGTGAGGCCGTTCGCCCTGAGCTTGTCGAAGGGTTGCGCGCATGGCACCAAGGCTTCGACAAGCTCAGCCCGAGCGGGGCGGTAGGACCGTTCGCCCTGAGCTTGTCGAAGGGTTGCGCGCATGGCACCGAGGCTTCGACAAGCTCAGCCCGAGCGGGGCGGTGAGGCCGTTCGCCCTGAGCTTGTCGAAGGGTTGCGCGCATGGCACCAAGGCTTCGACAAGCTCAGCCCGAACGGGGGGGGATCACAAACTCGTGCGCAGCTTCCAGATCTCCGGGAACAGCACCACGTCCAGCATCTTGCGCAGGTAGCCGACCCCGCTCGTGCCACCGGTGCCGCGCTTGAAGCCGATCACGCGTTCCACCGTCGTGACGTGCCGGAAGCGCCACAGCCGGAACGCATCTTCCAGGTCCGTCAGCTCCTCGCCCAGCTGGTACAGGTCCCAGTGCTGCTGCGGCGCCCGGTACGCCACCAGCCAGGCCTGCTCGACCGCATCGTCCGCCACGTACGGCTGCGACCAGTCGCGCTCGACGTGCGAGGCCGGCACCGGCAGCCCGCGCCGCGCCAGCAGCCGCAGCGATTCGTCGTACAGCGATGGCGCCCGCCACGCCGCCTCGACGATCGCCAGGATCTCCGGCGTGTGCGCATGCGGCTTCAGCATCGCCGCGTTCTTGTTGCCCAGCATGAACTCGATGCAGCGGTACTGCCAGCTCTGGAAGCCGCTGCTGTTGCTCAGGTAGGGCCGGATCGCCGAATACTCCGGCGGCGTCATCGTCGCGAGCACGTCCCAGGCATGCACCAGCTGCTCCATGATGCGGCTCACGCGCGCCAGCATCTTGAAGGCCGCGCCCAGCTCGTCGCGCGCCAGCGCCGCCACCGCGGCGCGCAGCTCGTGCAGCATCAGCTTCATCCACAGCTCGCTGGTCTGGTGCTGCACGATGAACAGCATCTCGTTGTGCTCGGGCGACAGCGGGTGCTGCGCGTTCAGCAGCGTGTCCAGGTGCAGGTAGTCGCCATAGCTCATGTCGCGCGAGAAATCGAGCTGCGCCCCCTCTTCGCGGACGATGCGCTCGCCGTCGGCCGGGTTGCTCATGTCACCGCCGCCCGCTGGTTGAAGCGCGCCTGCTGCCATTCGCCCGTCTGCAGCACCTGCAGCAGGTGCTCCACCGCGTCCCACACGTCGGCGAAGCGCGTGTACAGCGGCGTGAAGCCGAAGCGCAGGATGTCCGGCGCACGGAAGTCGCCGATCACGCCGCGCGCGATCAGCGCCTGCATGATCGCGTAGCCGCCCTCGGCGCGCGAGAAGCTCACCTGGCTGCCGCGCTCGGCCGCCTCGCGCGGCGTCTGCAGCGCAAGCCCGTGGCCGGCGCAGCGCGCCTCGACCAGCCGGATGAACAGCTCGGTCAGCGCGATCGACTTGCGGCGCAGCGCCGGCTGTCCGCCCTGCGCCTCGGCCGCGAGCATCGTGTCGACACCGCACTCCAGCGCCGCCAGCGACAGCACCGGCGGCGTGCCGCAGACGAAGCGGGCGATGCCCGCCGCCGGGTGGTAGTCCGGCGTGAACATGAACGGCGCCGCATGCCCCAGCCAGCCCGACAGCGGCTGCCAGCGCTGCTCGGCGTCCATGCGGGCGGTGTGCTGCGGGTGCACCCACACGAAGGCCGGTGCACCCGGCCCGCCGTTCAGGTACTTGTAGCCGCAGCCCACCGCGAAGTCGGCCGCGCCGGCGCGCGGCCCGCTGCCCTTCAGGTTGACCGGCACCGCGCCGGCCGAGTGCGCCAGGTCCCACAGCACCAGCGCGCCGGCGGCGTGCACCGCGAGGTTGACCTCCTCCATGCGGTGCATGCGCCCGGTGCGGTAGTTGACGTGCGTCAGCATCAGCACCGCGAGCCGTTGGTCGATCAGCGCCGGGATCTCGTCGGCCTCGGCCAGCACGAGCTCGAAGCCGTGCTGGCGCGCCAGGCTCTCGGCGATGTACAGGTCGGTCGGGAAGTTGTGGCGCTCCGAGACGATGCGCTTGCGCCCGGGCATGTCGGTCTTCGCGAGATCGATCGCCGCGCTCAATGCCTTGTAGAGGTTGACCGAGGTCGAGTCCGCCACCACCAGTTCGCCCGGCCCCGCGCCCAGCAGCGAGGCGATCTTGTCGCCGATGCGCTGTGGCAGGTCGATCCAGCCGGCGGTGTTCCAGCTCTTGATCAGGTCGCGGCCCCATTCGGCCGTGGCCACCTGCGCCACGCGCGCGGCGGTGGCGCGCGGCAACGCGCCGAGCGAGTTGCCGTCCAGGTAGATCACGCCGTCCGGCAGGTCGAACAGCTCGCGCAGCGGGGCGAGTTCGTCGCGGGCGTCCAGCGCCAGGCAGTCTTGCTTTGTCGTCATCGAAGGTCTTTCAGAGTTCGCGCAGCACCGCGCGGACGGGGGATGCGCAGGCCAGCACCAGCTTCAGCGGCAGCGCGATCAGCTCGTAGTCGCCGGCCGGAACGTCGTCGAGCACCAGGTTCTCCAGCACGCGCAGGTCGCGCGCCAGCAGTTGGTGGTGGCTGTCCAGCGTCTTGCTGTCCGCCGGGTCGACCGACTGGCTGTCGATGCCGACCAGCCGCACGCCGCGGTCGGCCAGCCAGGCGATGGTCTCGGGCGCGAACGACGAGAAGTCCGGCGACCAGGCCGTCGGCGCCTTCTGCGCGCTGCGCACCAGCACGCGCGGCGGCAGCCCGGCGGCAAACGGCGCCAGGTGCTCGGGCCGGATCAGCGCGCCGGCGCCGATCGCGTGGATCACGCGGCACGGGCCCAGGTAGGGCGACAGGTCGACCTCGCCGATGGCCGGCGCGTCGTCGCCGTAGTGCAGCGGCGCATCGGCATGCGCGCCGATGTGCGGCGACATCGTGATCGCGCTCAGGTTGACCGGGCAACCCGGGCCGATGCGCGCCGTCCAGGCCTGCGAGTACGCCGCGTCGCCGGGGAACAGCGGCGAGTCGGGCGAGATGGGGGGGGAGATGTCCCAGAGCTTTTTCACGGCCGGAACAGTAGCACCGCGGCAGCGGTCGTGGTGTCGGTTATTTCAGACAGGCGCGGTCTTCGGGGAATTGCTTGACATATGAAATATCAAGGCCTAAATTGTGCCGGCGTGCGATCGTCGCCGCGGCAATCCCGAAAGAGATCCACCATGCGCATCGCCTGCATCGGCGGCGGCCCCGCGGGCCTGTTCTTCGCGCTGCTGATGAAGAAGCAGGACCCGTCGCACGAGGTCACCGTGATCGAGCGCAACCGCTCGCACGACACCTTCGGCTGGGGCGTCGTGTTCTCCGACCAGACGCTGGGCGCGGTGCAGCGCAGCGATCCGCAGAGCGCCGCGCTGATCCTCGATGCGTTCAACCACTGGGACGACATCGACGTGCATTTCAAGGGCGAGCGGATCCGCTCGTCCGGCCACGGCTTCTGCGGCATCGGCCGGCGCAAGCTGCTGAACATCCTGCAGGACCGCTGCGAAGAGGTTGGCGTGAACCTGCGCTTCGAGACCGAGTGCCAGGACGACACCGCGCTCGATGCCGACCTGGTGATCGCCTGCGACGGGCTGAACAGCCGCATCCGCGGCAGGTATGCCCAGACCTTCCAGCCCGACGTCGATGCGCGCCTGTGCCGCTTCGTCTGGCTCGGCACGCACAAGCTGTTCGACGCGTTCACGTTCGCGTTCGAGGAGACCGAGTGGGGCTGGTTCCAGGTGCACGCCTACCGCTTCGACGCCGAGACCTCCACCTTCATCGTCGAGGCGCCCGAGCCGGTGTGGCAGGCGGCCGGGCTGGCCGAGATGGGCAAGGAGGAAAGCATCGCGTTCTGCGAGAAGCTGTTCGCGGGCATCCTCGACGGCCACCCGCTGATGTCGAACGCGGCGCACCTGCGCGGCTCGGCGCAGTGGATCCGCTTCCCGCGCGTGGTCTGCAAGCATTGGGTGCATTGGCAAGAGCGCCACAACGGCCGCGTGCCGGTGGTGCTGATGGGCGACGCGGCGCACACCGCGCATTTCTCGATCGGCTCGGGCACCAAGCTGGCGCTGGAAGACGCGATCGACCTGGCCGCCGCGATCCAGGGCCACCCCGGGGACCTGCCCGCGGCACTGGCCGCCTACGAGGCGCAGCGCAGCATCGAGGTGCTGAAGATCCAGAACGCGGCGCGCAACTCGACCGAGTGGTTCGAGAACGTCGAGCGCCATGCGCGGCTCGCTCCGCAGCAGTTCGCCTACTCGCTGCTGACGCGTTCGCAGCGCATCTCGCACGAGAACCTGCGGCTGCGCGATGCCGGCTACGTCGGCGACTACGAGCGCTGGCTGGCCGGCCGGGCCGGGCTCGACGGCGCGCATGCGGTGCCGCCGATGTTCACGCCGTTCACGCTGCGCGGCCTGACGCTGAAGAACCGCGTCGTGGTGTCGCCGATGGCGCAGTACAGCGCGGTCGACGGCGTGCCGGGCGACCACCACCTGGTGCACCTGGGCGCGCGGGCGCTGGGTGGGGCCGCGCTGGTGTTCGCCGAGATGACCTGTCCGTCGGCCGATGCGCGCATCACGCCGGGCTGCCCCGGGCTGTACACCGACGGGCAGATGCGGGCGTGGCAGCGCATCGTCGACTTCGTGCACCAGGGCAGCAGCGCGAAGATCGCGATGCAGCTGGGCCATGCCGGCGCCAAGGGCTCGACGCGCGCGCCGTGGGATGGCGAAGACCTGCCGCTGCCGGACGGCAACTGGCCGCTGCTCTCGGCCTCGCCGCAGCAGTACCTGGACGGCGTCAGCGACTGGTCGCGCGCGATGACGCGCGACGACATGGATCGCGTCACCGCCGATTTCGTCGCCGCGACGCGGCGCGCGGCCGAGGCCGGCTTCGACTGGCTGGAGCTGCACTGCGCGCACGGCTACCTGTTGTCGTCCTTCCTGTCGCCGCTGACCAACCTGCGCACCGACGCCTACGGCGGCGCACTGGCCAACCGGCTGCGCTACCCGCTGGAGGTGCTGGCGGCGATGCGCGCCGCGTGGCCGGCCGAGCGGCCGCTGTCGGTGCGCATCTCGGCGCACGACTGGGTGCCGGGCGGCAACACGCCGGAGGATGCGGTCGCGATGGCGCGCGCCTTCAAGGCGGCGGGTGCCGACCTGGTCGACGTGTCGTCGGGCCAGGTCAGCAAGCAGCAGCAGCCGGTGTACGGCCGCATGTACCAGACGCCGTTCGCCGAGGCGATCCGCAACGAGGTGGGCATCGCGACGATGGCGGTGGGCGCGATCTTCGAGGCCGACCACGTGAACGGCATCATCGCGGCCGGTCGTGCCGACCTGTGCGCGATCGCCCGGCCGCACCTGGCCAACCCGGCGTGGACGCTGCTGGAGGCCGCGAAGATCGGCCACGTCAACGGCATCGGGGCCGATTGGCCGCGGCAGTACCTGTCCGGCAAGTCGCAGCTCGAACGCAACCTGGAACGCGAACGCGCGATGGCGGCGCAGGCGGCGGGGCTGTCGGCGCAGGAACAGGCCAACCTGGCGCAGGGCGTATGAACGCACTGAATGGCCTGCATGCGGTGGTGACGGGCGGGGGCAGCGGGATCGGCTACGCGATCGCACAGGTCCTCCTCGACCAGAGGGTGCGGGTCACGCTGATGGGACGCGACGAGTCGCGCCTGCACGCCGCCTGCCAACGATTGAGTCGCCCGGATGCCGATCCGGGACCGTCCCACCGCACGGTCGATATCGGCGACGAGCAGAGCGTGCAACATGCATTCGAATCGCTCGACCCCGTCGACATCCTCATCAACAACGCCGGCCACGTCGAGAGCCAGCCCTTCTCCCGCACCTCGCTGGACCTGTGGAACCGCCTGCTGCAGGTCAACCTCACCGGCAGCTTCCTGTGCACGCAGCAGGTGCTGCCCGGCATGACGAGCCGCGGCTTCGGCCGCATCGTCAACGTCGCCAGCACCGCGGCCCTCAAGGGCTACGCCTACGTCGCCGCCTACTGCGCCGCCAAGCACGGCGTGCTGGGTCTCACGCGGGCGCTGGCGCTCGAGGTCGCGCGCAAGGGCGTGACGGTCAACGCGGTGTGCCCCGGCTACACCGACACCGACATCGTCGCGCAGGCCGTCGAACAGATTGCCGGCAAGACAGGCCGCAGCCCCGGCGAGGCGCGTGATGCGCTCGCATCGGCCAACCCGCAGGGCCGCCTGGTGCAGCCCGATGAAGTGGCGCAGGCGGTGCTGTGGCTGTGCCGGCGCGAGTCGTCCAGCATCACCGGCCAGGCGATCGCCGTGGCCGGCGGGGAGGTGATGTGATGCTGCCCGAGGTCACCGACGTCGAATCGCGCCTGATCGACGACCACCACCAGGCGCTGAAGCTGTGGCTGCGCCTGCTGTCGTGCACCAACCGCATCGAGTCGGTGGTGCGCAACCGGCTGCGCACCGAATTCTCGACCACGCTGCCACGCTTCGACCTGATGGCCCAGCTCGAACGCGAGCCCGGCGGCCTGACGATGGGCGAGCTGTCGCAGCGCCTGATGGTCACCGGCGGCAACGTCACCGGCATCACCGACCTGCTCGAGGCCGACGACCTGGTGCGTCGCGTGCCGCAGGCGGGCGACCGCCGCTCGTACACGGTGCAGCTGACACCGGCCGGCCGCCGCCAGTTCCGCCGCATGGCGGCCACGCACGAGCAGTGGGTGGTCGAGCTGTTCGCCGGCTGGTCGGACGACGAGAAGACCCAGGTGCAGGCGCTGCTCGCGGTGCTGAAACAGCACCTGGCCGGCCTCGAGACCCCGCTGCCCGCCGCCAAGGCCGGGCCGGCCCGCGCCCCGCGCAAGTCCAAGGAGAAGCCCGCATGACCCGTCCGATGGACACCCACCTCGCCGCCGGCAACCGCCGCGGCGCCGAGGCGATCTCGCCGCGCCACGTCGGCTGGGCCGTGCACGGCCGGGTCGGCGTGATCACGCTGAACCGGCCCGAGCGCAAGAACCCGCTCACCTTCGATTCGTACGCCGAGCTGCGCGACCTGTTCCGCACGCTGGCCCAGGTCGACGAGGTGCGGGCGATCGTCGTGCAGGGGGCCGGCGGCAACTTCTGCTCCGGCGGCGACGTGCACGAGATCATCGGCCCGCTGACTGCGATGCGCATGCCCGACCTGCTGGCCTTCACGCGCATGACCGGCGATTTCGTGAAGGCGATGCGCGCCTGCCCGCAGCCGATCGTCTCGGCGATCGACGGCGTGTGTGCCGGTGCCGGCGCGATCATCGCGATGGCTTCCGACCTGCGTGTCGGCACGGCCGCGAGCAAGGTGGCCTTCCTGTTCTCGCGCGTCGGGCTGGCCGGCTGCGACATGGGCGCCTGCACGCTGCTGCCGCGCATCGTCGGCCAGGGGCGGGCGTCGGAGCTGCTGTACACCGGCCGTTCGCTGGGCGGCGACGAGGCGCTGCAATGGGGGTTCTACAACCGGCTGGCCGAGCCGGCGGCGCTGCAGGCCGAGGCGCTGGCCTGGGCCACCGAGATCGCGGCCGGGCCGGGCTTCGCGCATGCGATGACCAAGCGCATGCTGCACCAGGAATGGGCGATGGGGGTCGACGAGGCGATCGAGGCCGAGGCGCAGGCGCAGGCGATCTGCATGATGACGCAGGATTTCCACCGCGCGTACGAGGCGTTTGCGGCCAAGTCCCGGCCCGTGTTCGAGGGGGACTGATGGGCACGCACCTGGATTGGCCGTTCTTCGAGGCGAGACATGTCGCGTTGGAACAGGAGCTGTCGCGCTGGTGCGGCGAGCACCTGGCCGACGTGCCGCACGACAACGTCGACGCCACCTGCCGCCTGCTGGTCAGGAAGCTCGGCGACGCCGGCTGGCTGCGCCACGCCGTCGCCGCGACGCCCGGCGATGCGATCGACACCCGCGCCATCTGCCTGCTGCGCGAAACCCTGGCAAGGCACCATGGCCTGGCTGACTTCGCGTTCGCGATGCAGGGCCTGGGCTCCGGCGCGATCTCGCTGCAGGGCACGCCGGCGCAGCGCGAGCGCTACCTGCCGCGCGTGGCGCGCGGCGAGGCCATCGCGGCCTTCGCGCTGTCCGAGCCCGAGGCCGGCTCCGACGTCGCGGCGCTGGCCTGCGACGCGCGCGACGACGGCGACGCCTACGTGCTGAACGGCGAGAAGACCTGGATCTCCAACGGCGGCATCGCCGACTTCTACGTGCTGTTCGCGCGCACCGGCGAGGCGCCAGGCTCGCGCGGCATCAGCGCGCTGGTCGTCGACGCCGGAACGCCGGGCCTGCAGATCGCCGAGCGCATCGACGTCATCGCGCCGCACCCGCTGGCGCGGCTGCGCTTCACCGATTGTCGCGTGCCGAAGGCGCAGCGCCTGGGCGAGGCGGGGCAGGGCTTCAAGCTCGCGATGCAGACGCTGGACATCTTTCGCACCTCGGTGGCCGCCGCCGCGCTGGGCTTCGCGCGGCGTGCGCTGGACGAGGCGCTGCAGCGCGCCACCCGCCGCAAGATGTTCGGCCAGACGCTGGCCGACTTCCAGCTGACGCAGGCCAGGCTCGCACAGATGGCGATCACCGTCGACAGCGCGGCACTGCTGACCTACCGCGCCGCCTGGCAGCGCGACCAGGGCCGCACGGTCACGCGCGAGGCGGCGATGGCCAAGCTCGCGGCCACCGAAGGCGCGCAGCAGGTGATCGATGCGGCCGTGCAGATGTGGGGCGGGGCCGGCGTCGTGAGCGGCAACACCGTCGAGCGCCTGTACCGCGAGATCCGCGCGCTGCGCATCTACGAGGGCGCCACCGAGGTGCAGTTGCTGATCATTGCCCGAGAGTTGTTGAAAGAAGGAACGTGAATGTCCGCGCACGTCGACACCTTTGCCCGCGACCACCTGCCGCCGCCCGATCAATGGCCGGAGCTGGTGTTCGACCTGCCCGAGCTGCGGTTTCCCTCCGAGCTGAACTGCGCGCACGAACTGCTGGACCGCTGGGTCGAGCAGGGACAGGGCGGGCGCCTGTGCGTGCAAGGGCAGGGCGTGCGCTGGACCTACGCCGAGCTGCAGGCGCAGGCCAACCGCATCGCCCGCGTGCTGGTCGAGGACCTGGGCCTGGTGGCCGGCAACCGCGTGCTGCTGCGCGGGCCGAACTCGCCGATGCTGGCGGCATGCTGGTTCGGCGTCGTCAAGGCCGGCGGCATCGCGGTCGGCAGCATGCCGCTGCTGCGCGCGAAGGAACTGGTGCAGATCGTCCACAAGGCCGAGATCAGCCACGCGCTGTGCGACGTGCGGCTGGAGGACGAACTCGCGATGGCCGGCCCGCAGTGCCCGACGCTGGCGCACGTGCTGCATTTCATGACCGAGCGCGATGGCGGCCTCGAGGCGCGGGCCGCCGCCAAGCCGGCCGTCTTCGACACCGTGCGCACCGCGGCCGACGACACGTGCCTGATGGCCTTCACCTCGGGCACCACCGGCGCGCCGAAGGCCACGATGCATTTCCAACGCGACGTGATGGCGGCCTGCGCGTGCTGGCCGCGCCACGTGCTGCGCCCGCGTGCCGATGACGTGTTCATCGGCAGCCCGCCGCTCGCCTTCACCTTCGGGCTGGGCGGGCTGCTGCTGTTCCCGCTGTCGGTCGGCGCGTCGACGGTGCTCGTCGAGCGCCCCGGGCCGGACGCGCTGCCGGGCGCGATCGCGCAGTACCGCGCGACCACGCTGGTGACGGCGCCGACCTCGTACCGCGCGATGGCGCCGCAGGTCGCGAATCACGACCTGTCGTCGCTGCGCCAGTGCGTGTCGGCCGGCGAGGCGCTGCCGGCCGCGACGCGCCGGCTGTGGAAGGACGCGACCGGCATCGAGATCATCGACGGCATCGGCTCGACCGAGCTGCTGCACATCTTCATCTCGCACGACGAGGCGCATGCGCGCCCCGGCGCCACCGGCACCGTCGTGCCGGGCTACCGGGCCTGCGTGCTCGACGAGAGCGGCCGGCCGCTGCCGCCCGGCCAGGTGGGGCGGCTCGCGGTCAAGGGCCCGACCGGCTGCCGCTACCTGGCCGACGAGCGCCAGCGCCAGTACGTGAGCGGCGGCTGGAACCTGACCGGCGATGCCTACCTGCAGGACGCGGACGGCTACTTCGTCTACCAGGCGCGCACCGACGACATGATCATCTCGGGCGGCTACAACATCGCCGGGCCGGAGGTCGAGGCGGCGCTGCTGCTGCACCCGGCGGTGGCCGAATGCGGCGTGGTCGGCGTGCCGGACGACGAGCGGGGCCAGATCGTCAAGGCCTTCGTCGTGCTGCGGCCCGGGCATGCCGGCGATGCGGCGATGGCGAAGGCGCTGCAGGATTTCGTCAAGCAGGCCGTCGCGCCCTACAAGTACCCGCGCGCGGTCGAGTTCTGCACGGCGCTGCCGCGCACCGAGACCGGCAAGCTGCAGCGCTTCCGCTTGCGTGCCCGATAACGAACAGGAGACCGATCCGTGAACGTGTTGCAACCCCCAGGCTGGCTGCCCCCGCGCGGCTATGCGAACGGCGTGGCCGCCGAGGGACGGCTGGTGTTCGTCGCCGGCCAGATCGGCTGGAACGCGCGCTGCGAGTTCGACAGCGACGACTTCGTGCAGCAGGTGCGCCAGGCGTTGCTGAACGTCTGCGCGGTGCTGGCCGAAGGCGGCGCGACGCCGCAGCACATCGTGCGCATGACCTGGTACGTGCTGGACCGCGGCGAGTACGTCGCGCGCGGACGCGAGGTGGGCGCGGTGTTCCGCGAACTCGTCGGCAGCTATGCCATCGCGATGAGCGCGGTGCAGGTCAGCGCGCTGATGGAGCCGCGCGCGAAGGTCGAGATCGAGGTGACCGCCGTCGTGCCGAAGGCCTGATCACGCCGGCAGGTCGTCGCCCGAGCGCGGCTCGGCGATGCGCACGCCGTTGCGCTCGGCGCGGTAGCGGGCCGAGGTCTCGTAGACGCGCTTGCGCACCCGCATCACCGCGCCCAGCGGCCGGTGGGCGGCCAGCCCGTGCCAGGGGCTGAACGACATGCCGTCGTCGATGGCGGCCGAGCGGGCCTCGCTCCACGCGAGCTGCGGCCGCGCGACGATGCGGCCGACCGTGACGAAGGGGCTGCGGTCTTCGGGCCAGCGCACTGACGCGTCCTCGATCGGCATGGCCTCGAGGTCGGTGCACAGCTGCACGCGCAAGTCCCACTCGCCGCCATGCTGCGCGAAGTGCGCCAGCACCGCATCGCGCAGCGCCTGCGGCCGCTCGTGCATCTCGACCGGCGCGCCGGTCAGGGCGCACAGCTCGGGTGACATCGGCACCACCGACACCTTGGCCATGTACGGGCCCCACAGCATCGGCACCTGGCTGTACCAGGTCTCGCCGAGCAGGTTCGTCTCCGGGTGGCCGCCCAGCGTCCTCAGCGTGCCGCTTTGCAGGCCCACCTGTTCGATCGCCTTCTCGGCGCCGCGCAGCACGGCCGAGACGGCCTTCTTCAGCGTCGGCACGCGGTCGGTGGTGGCGGCGAGCAGCTTCAGGCCGGACAGGAACTGCTTCGGTCCCCGCGCGCCGAACACCGGCGCGTTGACCAGCACGAAATCCTGCGTGAAGGCGCCATCGCTGCCGGGCAGGCGCAGGCCCTCGACGCCGATCAGCTTGATCGCCAGGCCGCGCGGCGTGGAGACGCTGTCGTCGAGGATGTCGCCGGGGATGGTCGACAGGCGCATCACGGCCGGCCATTGGCCGGGCTGGGCGAAGGCACCTTGGCGCAGCACCTCGGGCAGGTCGGCCGGCACCTGCAGCTCGGCGCGCAGCAAGCCGTGGCTCTTGGCATGCACGCCGCGCAGCGCGTGGCCGGAGTGGTCGTACGTGGTCTGGCTGATGCCGCGGAGGGTCTTCGCCAGTTGCTCGCAGGTGTCGGACTCGTCTTCGTCGGCATGCTCGAAGGACGAGTCGTAGGGGATGGGGGTGAAACCGGCGGGCAGCGTCGTGTTCATGGCGAACCATGATGGACGCCGTGCCGGCCCGCGGGCGTCGGACTTCGAACTGAATGCCTGTAGGAGGCGGCCCCGTGGCCCGGATGCCCATCCGGGGTTTGTTCGACACATCCCGGATTGGCATCCGGGCTGCTAGTACCCCCTCAGGTCGTCGACCTTCATCTGCAGGTCCCCGCCGCGGATGCGCTGCAGCGTCCGCGAGAGCACCTCGACGTCGTTGTCGAAGCCCCCGTGCGATGCCCGCTGCAGCACCGGCTGGCCGTCGCTGCCGATCGCCGTCTCGATGCGGTCGTCGCTGACGAGGCGGGTGCGTTCGTGCAGCTTCGCATCGGCCGCCGCGGCGCGCCAGGTGGCCAGCGCCTCGCCGGTGTCGGACGAGCCGTCCCAGCCGGCGAACGACGGGTCGTTGACGCAGTCCAGCCCGAGGATGGGCGTGCGCAGGTCGGTCTCCAGCGCGTTCGACACCAGGTACAGCAGCGACTTGCGGTAGATCGCGACCACGTTGTCGTCGCGCTCGACCTTGTCGGACAGCACGTCCAGGTGCAGCCGCTCCATCACGCGCGGGTCGCCCGCGTAGTGCTGGTTGGCGAACGCCACCGTGCAGGCCGGCGCGTACAGGTTGACCGATGCGAGCCGCTGCGCGAGGCCGTCGTCGCGGCCGGCATGCTCGCGCGCCGCCAGCGCGGACAGCAGGTGCCCGAGCGCGATCGAGCCGGCCGAGTGGCCGACCAGGTGCAGCTCGAGCTGCGGCCCCCAGGTGGCGGCCAGCGCCTGCACCGCATCCAGCAGCAGCTCGCCGCCGCGGCGCGGCGCGAAGGCGAGCTGCGCGTTCTCCTTCATCTCGCTCCAGATCGGGCGGGCCAGCGGGCGGCCGATGGTCTTCTCGATCAGCAGGTCGGTCTTGTCGCTCAGCCATTCGCCGGCACCGGCGCGTGCCGGCTCGCGGTGGAAGGCGTCGGACAGGATGTCGCCGATGCTTTCGAGCAGCCCGGTCTTCCACACCAGGAACAGCGGGTAGCAGCCGTTGCCGATGAAGAAGCGGCCCATCGCGCTGGCGCGCTTGATCGCGTCGGGTTCGCTGTTGAGCCCGCCATGGGCATACAGCACCAGGCGCTTCGGGCCGTCGGGCTGGCTGCGGAACCACTGGTCGGGCAGCGCATAGGCCTGCTGCTGCAGCTTGCGCGGCTGCTCGTCCTCGGTCAGGTAGCGGGTGACGCGGCCGTCGTTGCCGAGCACCACGCTGTGCTGGTAGGCCATCGCGGTGTCCCACCACTTGCGGCGGTCGGCATCGCTGCGCCGGGCGCTGCCGCCCTGCGCGGCATCCTGCGCCACCGCCAGCCGGCCGGCGACGACGCCCGGCACGCCGAGTGCCACCACCCAGGCGTCCATGGCGTTGGCCAGCCAGTCGAGGTAGGACAGCGTCGCGAAGCCGCCGGCCCCCCAGTCGCGGCCCCAGGAGTTCTGCAGCACGAAGCCGCGCTCGTTGAAGCCGACGAGCGCGAAGGCATGCCCGCCTTCCTGCGAGGGGCGGCCGTCGAAGCCGATCAGCGGCAGGTCGGGATGGCCGGCGGGCGGCTTGTCGACGTCGGGCACTGCATCCCAGCCGTCGTGCGTGAAGGCCGACACGAAGACCGCGCCGTGCTGCGCGATGGCCGCCTGCATGTCGGTGATCGAGTGGGTGTCGACGCGGTAGTAGACGCCCAGCGTGTTCTGCGTGGCACGCGTCGCGAAGCCGTAGCGCGCGGTGTCGGACTTGTCGGCCTGGTAGGGCCAGTCGGGCTCGAGGCACACGCCGTTGTTGAACCAGCCCTTCAACGCGCCGCGGCAGCTGGAGCCTTCGTAGTTCTCGCCTTCGTATTCGTCGTGGCGGCGCGCCAGCGTGTAGAGCATGCGCGGGCTGACCGACTGGAACTTCGCCGGCGTCTTCGCCTTCAGCCAGCGCAGGTAGTTGATGACGCAGCCGAGCCCGAAGCCGGTGCAGGCGCCTTCGCTGCCCTGGTTCAGCACCAGCCCGGCCTTGGTGTAGGCGGGCAGGAAGCGCTGCACCGTCTCGGCCGCCGGGAACTCGTCGGGCAGCGTGATCGCGGCCGGCATGTACTGGCGGTCGCGCAGGTCGGCGGTGTCCTTTTTCGTGCGCGACACGCGGTGCGTGCTGCCGGCCGGCCGGTGCGACGTGCGGGCGGCCTTGCGCCCGGCGCCGGCAGCGGCACGCGGCGCCTGCGCCTCGTGCGCCTGCTCGGCCAGCTGGAACACGCTGCGGAAGGCGTCGAGCCCGTGTGCGCCGCCGTTGACCAGCTTGCGTGCCGCGGCGAAGTCGGACTTGGCGATCGCGGCGCGGAACCTGTCGGCCTTGTCGGACAGGAACAGCGCCAGGATCACCGCGGCGACCTCGGGCGCGTTCGCCTTGTCGGGGTCGGCGTCGAGTGCGAGGCCGATCATTTCGCCATAGTGCTTGTAGTTGGCCTTGCCGGTCAGCTGCACGAAACCGCGGCCCTTGTAGCGCGCGCCGTCGCCGGGGGCGCCGTTGCCGATGTCGCGGCGCAGGTCGTAGCTGCTGAACGGTGCGCCGCCCGGGGGCGTGTTGAAGCGCGACTGGAACTCGGAGATCGGCACGAAGCCCTCGGTCTCGGCGCGGATGGTGCCGAGCGCGCCCAGCACCATCGGCCGGTCGGCGAGGCCGGCGACGCGCAGTGCCGCCTCGACATACGGCAGGTAGCGCGCGATGTTGGCCGGCTTGGTGGCGGGGAACAGCTGGCTCACCAGGCTCACCGTGAGCGGCGGGTCGGTGGGCTTCGGCTCGGGGATCAGCTTCAGCAGCACCTGGCAGCGCAGGCCGATGACGCCGTCGGCGATGACGCCGATGCCGGCCTGCCAGCGGCGGATCGCGGCATCGAAGCTGTCGTCGATGGCGCTGCCGGGCTGGGCCAGCATCGGGAAGGGCGCGGCATCGGCGCCGAGTTCGGCGGCGAGGGCCCGTGCGAGTTGATCCACGTCCTGGCCGGACGCACCCTTGGCGATCAGAAGCTTCATGGGCCCCTCCGTGACGGCAGAGACAGCGGTTGGCTGCACGGGCCAGTATCGTGGCGTGGGTGCGTACGTCCATCCCACAGTTGAAGGACGCGCCGCCGGTGCTAACGTGCCGGGATGTCGAGCACGCCCGTCATTCCGCCGCCGGTGGTTCCACCCCCTGTCGTTCCGCCGCCGGCCGGCCCGTCGAATTCGGCCTGGGCGCCACTGTCGCTGCCGGTGTTCCGCATGCTGTGGGGCACCTGGGTGGCCGCCAATGTCTGCATGTGGATGAACGACGTGGCGGCGGCCTGGCTGATGACCACGCTGACGACCTCGCCGGTGCTGGTGGCGCTGGTGCAGTCGGCGTCGACCTTGCCGGTCTTCCTGCTCGGGCTGCCCAGCGGCGCGATGGCCGACATCCTGGACCGGCGGCGCTACTTCATGCTGACCCAGCTGTGGGTGGCGGCGGTGGCGGTGGTGATGTGCGCGACGATCGCGTTCGACGCGATGAACGCGCCGCTGCTGCTGGTGCTGACCTTCGCGAACGGGATTGGCCTGGCGATGCGCTGGCCGGTGTTCGCGGCGATCGTGCCCGAGCTGGTGCCGCGCTCGCAGTTGCCGGCGGCGCTGGCGCTGAACGGCATCGCGATGAACGCGTCGCGCATCGTCGGGCCGATCGTGGCCGGCGCGATCATCGCGAGCGCGGGCAGCGCCTGGGTGTTCGTGCTGAACGCGCTGCTGTCGATCGGCGCCGCCTTCACGATCAGCCGCTGGCGGCGCGAGCAGAAGGCGAGCACCTTGCCGGGCGAGCGCTTCCTGGGCGCGATGCGGGTGGGCGTGCAGTACGTGCGCGAGTCGGCGCGCATGCACGTGGTGCTGCTGCGGGTGTCGCTGTTCTTCCTGCAGTCGACCGCGCTGCTGGCGCTGCTGCCGCTGGTGGCCAAGCACCTGCACGGCGGCGGCGCGGGCACCTTCACGCTGCTGCTGGCGTCGATGGGGGCGGGCGCGATCGGGGCGGCGGTCAACCTGCCGCGCGTGCGCCAGAAGCTGGGCTCGGACGAGCTGGTGCGCTGGGGCTCGCTGGTGCAGGCGCTGGCGATGGTGGTGGTGGCGCTGGCGCCGAACGTGATGGTCGCGGCGGCGGCGATGGCGGCGGCGGGCGCGGCCTGGATCTCGGTGGCGAACTCGCTGACGGTGTCGGCGCAGCTGGCGCTGCCCGACTGGGTGCGGGCGCGCGGGATGTCGATCTACCAGATGGCCTTGATGGGCAGCAGCGCGCTCGGGGCGGCGCTGTGGGGGCAGGTGGCGGCGCTGAGCGACGTGCGGCGCAGCCTGCTGTGCGCGGCGGCGGTGGCGGTCATCGGGCTGCTGCTGACGCGCAAGGTGCGCTTGTCCGCGGTGGCCGAAGAGGACCTGACGCCGGCGAACGTGCTGAAGCCGCCGGTCACCGCGCTGCCGCTGGACCCGCACGACGGGCCGGTGCTGATCGCGATCGAATACCGCATCGACCCGGTGCGGCAGGCCGACTTCCTGCACATGATGCAGGAGCGGCGCAGCAGCTGCCTGCGCCGCGGGGTGCTGTCATGGAGCCTGTTCCGCGACACCTCGGATCCGGCGCTGTACGTGGAGCAGTTCGTCAACGAGTCGTGGGCGGAACACCTGCGGCATTTCGAGCGCATGACGGTGTTCGACATGGAGCTGCGCGAGCGGCGGCTGGGATTCCATGTGGAGCAGTCGCCGCCGAAGGTGTCGCGGTATGTGGCGCAGGGGCTGGACACTTGAGCGCAGCGGCGAGAGGCGCTCCACCATCGCGTCAGATCTCGTCGATCGCCGTCGAACTCCCCGCGTCGAACGAAAACCGCTCCCGCGTCTTCACGTAGAAGCTGGCCCCGAAGCGCCCGACCGGAAAGTAGTTCTGCAGCCGCACGCGCCAGCGCTCGGTGTCGATCAGGTCGTCGCGGGCATGCAGCCACTGCACCTGGCCGATGAAGATCTGGCGGCTCGCGGTCTCCAGCGTCTCCCACAGCGTGCATTCGAAGGCCACCGGTGCTTCGGCGATGCGCGAGGCCTTGACTTGCCGGCACGGCGCCGTGGTGAGCCCCACCTGCGCCAGCTCGCTGACGTCCGGCGGCAGCCGCTCGCCGCAGCGGTGCATCTTCTCGGCCATGGCCTCGTCGCTCAGGTGCACCACGAACTCGCGCGTGCGCACGATGTTGGCCGCGGTGTCCTTCAGTGCCCCGTCCTTCAGCCGGTTCACGCTGATCATCACGATCGGCGGTTCCTCGCCCAGCATGTTGAACATGCTGAACGGCGCGGCGTTGACGATGCCGCTCTCAGCCAGCGTGGTCACCAGCGCGATCGGCCGCGGCACGATCAGGCTGGCCATCAGCTTGTAGCGCTGGTACTCGGTGATGGCATTGAAGTCGATGTCCATCACGCGGCCTCCAGGGCATCCATCGCCGACGCGATCGCGCCCGGCGTCGTGAGCCAGATCTCGCGGTGGTGCTCGGCGACGTGCCGCAGCGCGCGCCGCAGGTGGCGCAGCCGGTAGGGCTGGCCGACGATGTACGGGTGCAGCGCGATGCCCATCACCAGCGGCTGCTGCTGCGATTGATCCAGCATCTCGTCGAACTGGTCGATGATCATCTGCGCGAAATCCTTCGCGTCCATCTGCCGCGCGATGACCATCGGGATGTCGTTCAGCTCCTGCGGGTAGGGCACCGCCCACAGCGGCCCGCCGCGCGTGCGCATGCGCACCGGTTGGTCGTCATGGCACCAGTTCAGCGTGTAGCGGAAGCCTGCTTCGGCCAGCAGGTCGGGCGTGACGTGGCTCTCCGAGATCCACGGCGACAGCCAGCCCGCCGGCGGCGCGCCGTGATGGCGCGCCATGGTGTCGCGGCAGTGCTCGATCAGCGCGCGCTCGTCGGCTTCGAGCAGCGTGCCTTGCCGCACGGAGTTGGTGTGCCCGTGCGCGATCATCTCGTCGCCGCGCTGCACGAAGGCGTCCACCAGCGGCGCGCTCAGCCCGTACATGGCCGTGTTCAGGATCACGCCGGCCGGCAGCGCGAGCTGGTTGAAGAGCTCCAGGCAGCGCCATGCGCCGACGCGGTTGCCGTATTCGCGCCAGCTGTGGTTCAGCACGTCGGGGTGCGGCGAGGCCGGGCCGAGCGACGCGCCCAGGCCTTCGCCGAACGCGAAGTCCTCGAGGTTGAAGCCCAGGTACACCGCCAGGCGCTGCCCGTTCGGCCAGCGGAAGTCCGCGCGCTGGGTGATCGGGGAGTAATCGTGGCGGCCGTGGGTGGGCAGGGGGCCGAAGCGCGGGTCGGGATCGGGGTGCGTCATGAGGTGGAGCGAAGCAAGCTGCGCACCACCGTCACCGTGCAATCCGACTGCGCCACCACCTCGGCCGACACGCTGCCGAGGTAGCGCCGCAGCCCGCCGCTGCTGCGCGCGCCCATCACGATGTGGTCGACCTGGTTCTTGCGCGCGTACTCGACGATCGCGCCGGCGGCGTCCGGTGCCTCCAGCACGTGGAAGGTCACGCGCCCGGCTTGCTCGGGCCGCGTCTCCTCCAGGTCCTGCACCAACGGGCGCGCCCAGTGCTTCAGCTGCACCAGCAGGCTCACGTGCTTGCTGCCGCCGTCCTTGTCGACCAGCTCGTCCATGCCGATGCGGTTGATCTTCAGCACCGCCAGGCACGCCAGGCGCGCGCCGGGTTCGGTGTGCAGCAGCCGCTGCACCGTGTCGCGCACCGATTCGAGCAGCGCCGGCTCGGCATTCGCGACGTCCACCGCCGCCAGCAGGATCGGGCTGCGCGCCGCCTGCGCCGCGGCGTTGCCGCGCTCGGCCGGCTCGGCGCCCAGCGCGGCAAACCAGCGCCGCAGCGTCTGCACCCGGCCGCTGCGCGCGCGGCGCTGGGCGCGCTCGGTCAGCACCACCTGGTCGGGGTTCTGCAGCTCGAAGGCCAGCTGCGCCGCGCTCTGGTGCCGCTTGTCGGGTTGCACCTCCAGGCAGCGCAGCACCAGCTCCTGCAGCCACGGCGGGCAGTCGGGCCGCCAGGCCAGCGGCGGCAGCGGATCTTGATACAACCGCTGGCGCAGCCCGCGCACGCTGGTCGGCGCACCGAACGGGCGCTCGCCGGTCAGCAGGTGGTACAGCAGCACGCCCAGCGCGAACAGGTCGCTGCGCGGGTCGTTGCGGATGAATTGCACCTGCTCCGGCGACATGTAGGGGCCGGTGCCCATCGGCAGCTCGAACTCCTCGTCCAGCAGGTCGGGCAGAAAATCGTGGCGCGACAGGCCGAAGTCGACCAGCACCGCCTCGGTCCGCGTGCCGTCCGCGGCCTTGCGGAACATGATGTTGCTCGGCTTCACGTCCAGGTGCACCACGTGCTGGCGGTGCAGCTCGTGCAGCGCGGTCGCCACCAGCGCACCGGTGCGCACCACCTCGTCGACCGGCAGCGGCGCATCGTCGAAGCGCTTGCGCAGCGAGTCGCCCGACAGCCGCTCCATCACGATGAAGGGCTGGCCGGTGAAGTCGCCCTTGGCGATGAACTTCGGCACGTGCGTGCCCGTCAGCGACGGCAGGATCATCTGCTCCACCTCGAAGCCGACGATGCTGGTGGGATCCTCGCCGCCCTTGATGCGCGGCACCTTCATGATCAGCGGCATCGGGTCGTCGCTGCCGAGCCGCGTCACCGCCCACAGGTTGGCCATGCCGCCCTGGTGCAGGTGCTCGTCGAGCCGGAAACCGTCGATGACCTGGCCGGCGGCCAGGCGCGATCCAGGCCTGGGCGGCTCGGCCTCAGTGTCCATCGATCAGGCGCTGCGCGATGCGCTGCGGCAGCCCGGCCGCCACCACCTTGGCGCTCGCCGCCTCGTGGTCGTAGGGCACGCGGTGGTAGGTGAGGTCGCCGCTGACGGTGTCGAAGGTCGCGTAGCAGGCCGCGGGGTTGCCGTCGCGCGGTTGCCCCGCCGAGCCGGGGATCACCAGCCATTGGCGCTGCGGCGACAACGGGATCGGCACGCCCGGCACCGGCGTGAAGTCGCCGACCTTGCCGGTGCTCGACAGGTGGAACAGCAGCGGCTCGTGCACATGGCCGCAGAAGGTCAGCCGCGCATCGGTGGCGTGCATGCTGCGCACCGCGTCGAGCCGCGCGGTGACGTAGCCCCAGGCGGTCGGCGCGTAGGCGTTGGCATGCACGTAGAGGCGGTCGCCGTCGCGTGCGCTGACCGGCAGCTTCGACAGGAAATCCAGCTGCGACAGGCTCAGCTGCTGGTGCGTCCACGCGACCACCTCGCGCGCATCGGGCACCATCGTCGGCTGCGGGCCCTGCACCGCGGCCGCGTCGTGGTTGCCCAGCACCGCGACGGCGCCATCGGCCAGGTGGGCCTGCAGGCAGTCGACCACCCAGCCGGGATCGGCGCCGTAGCCGACGTAGTCGCCGAGGAAGACGTGCTGCCCGCAGCCCTGCGACTGCGCATGCGCGAGCACCGCCTCGACCGCCTCGCGGTTGGCATGCAGGTCGGTGATCAGGGCAAGTTTCAAAGGCGGGAGCTCAACCGATGCGGCCCAGCAGCAGGTACTCCATCAGCGCCTTCTGCACGTGCATGCGATTCTCCGCCTCGTCCCAGACGACGGATTGAGATCCGTCAATGACCTCGGCCTCGACTTCCTCGCCGCGGTGCGCCGGCAGGCAGTGCATGAAGAGGGCGTCGGGCTGGGCCGCCGCCATCATCTCGCGGTCGACGCACCAGTCGGCGAAGGCCTTCATGCGCGCCTCGTTCTCGGCCTCGTAGCCCATGCTGGTCCAGACGTCGGTGGTCACCAGGTGGGCGCCGCGGCAGGCTTCCAGCGGGTCCTTGAAGACCTTGATGCATTTGGTGTCGCTGACGCCGGCCGCCTTCGCATCCACCTCGTAGCCCGACGGCGTGCTGACGTGCAGCGTGAAGCCGAGGATGCTGGCCGCCTGCAGCCAGGTGCTGGCCATGTTGTTGCCGTCGCCGACCCAGGCCACCACCTTGCCGGCGATGCTGCCGCGGTGCTCGATGTACGTGAAGATGTCCGCCAGGATCTGGCACGGGTGGTACTCGTTCGTCAGCCCGTTGATCACCGGCACGCGAGAGTTGGCCGCGAACGCATCGAGCTTGGTCTGCTCGTAGGTGCGGATCATCACCAGGTCGACCATGCGGCTGATCACGCGCGCGCTGTCCTCGATCGGCTCGGCGCGGCCCAGCTGGCTGTCGCCGGTGGTCAGGTTCACCACCGAGCCGCCCATCTGGTACATGCCGGCCTCGAAGCTGACGCGGGTGCGCGTGGACGCCTTCTCGAAGATCATCGCCAGCGTGCGGTCGACCAGCGGCGTGTACTTCTCGTAGTTCTTGAAGCGCTTCTTGATGATGCCGGTGCGCTCGAACAGGTAGGCGTACTCCTCGGCGCGGAAGTCCTTGAACTGCAGGTAGTGCTTGATGAGGCTCATGCCGGGCTTCATGGCTTGGCAGGGGTTTCGGACAGGAAGCGCTTGATCAGCGGGCACAGCAGGGCCACGATCTGCGCGGCTTCGTCGGCCGTGAGGATCAGCGAGGGCACGAGGCGGATCACGCGGTCGGCTGTGACGCTGAGCAGCAGGCCGGCCTCGGCCGCGCGGTTCAGCAGCACGCCGCACGGGCGGTCGAGCTCGATGCCCAGCATCAGGCCCTGGCCGCGGATCTCGACCACGGCCCCGCTCGCGATCTCGGCGGCCAGTTCCTTCGCGAGGCCGGCCTTCAGCGCGGCGCCGACGGTGGCGGCGTTCTCTAGCAGTTTTTCTTCTTCCATGATGCGCAGCGTCTCGACGCCGGCACGCATGGCCAGCGGGTTGCCGCCGAAGGTGCTGCCGTGGTTGCCGGGGCCGAGCACGTTGGCCGCCTTCGGGCCGCAGACGATCGCGCCCACCGGCACGCCCGAGCCCAGGCCCTTGGCGAGCGGCATCACGTCCGGCTTGATGCCGGCCCATTGGTGCGCGAACCACTTGCCGGTGCGGCCCAGGCCGCATTGCACCTCGTCGAGCATCAGCAGCCAGCCACGCTCGTCGCAGACCTTGCGGATGCCCTGCAGGTACTCGATGGTCGAGACGTTGATGCCGCCTTCGCCCTGGATCACCTCGAGGAACACCGCGACCACGTTCGGGTTCTCGGCGGCCACCTTCTGCACCGCGGCCAGGTCGTTCAGCGGCACGCGCACGAAGCCCTCGACCAGCGGGCCGAAGCCGGCCTGCACCTTGGCGTTGCCGGTGGCCGACAGCGTGGCGATCGAGCGGCCGTGGAAGGCCTTCTCGTAGACGATGATTTCGGGGCGCTCGATGCCCTTGTCGTGGCCGAACTTGCGGGCGATCTTCAGCGCGGCTTCGTTGGCCTCGAGGCCGGTGCTGCAGAAGAAGGCGTTGCTCAGGCCCGACACCTCGGTCAGCTTGGCGGCCAGTTGCTCCTGCAGCGGCACCTGGTAATAGTTGGAGCTGTGGATCAGCTTGCCGACCTGATCCTGCAGCGCGGCGACCAGCTTCGGATGGGCGTGGCCGACGGTGTTGACCGCGATGCCGCCCAGGCCGTCGAGGTACTTCTTGCCGTCGGTATCCCACACCCAGCAGCCTCGGCCATGCGACAACGCGAACGGCAGGCGGCCGTAGGTGTTCATCACATGGGGCATGGGGCTGGCGGGGCTGGTGGCGGTCGCATTCATGCGGCGGGCTCCAAAGGGGATCGGCCGGGATCGGCAAAAGAGGGCAGCCGTGCGCCGCCCAGGGCTTTTGATTCTAAGGGTCGACCTTTGCATGCCGATAACGGCACATCGGCATGTCCCTGCATCGGGCGGCCCGGTGCTGCGACGCAACATAATCGCGGCACAATACCGGGCGGCCACCCCGCCCCTTTGTTCGCAGCACGCCAGACCGCATGACCTCACCCCTGCCTCGCGAAGTGTTCATCCAAGGCCTGACCAAGGATGGCAAGACCTTCCGCCCCAGCGACTGGGCGGAGCGGCTGGCGGGGGCGATGTCCAGCTTCCGCCCCGGCGGCTCGGCCGGCGGCATCGGCTCCTTCATCGGCTATTCGCCTTACTGCGTGCCGCGGGTCATCAACGGCGTGAAGTGCGTGATCGTCAGCGAGGAGCTGAAGGCCATCGAGCCGATGGCCTGGGATTTCGTGATGAACTTCGCCCGCGACAACAACCTGCAGGTCGTCGAGGCCTGCCTGCTGCCGGGCGGGCAGCTGGCGCCGGTGCCGCCGTCGGCCCAGGAAGCGGCTTGAGGCCTGCATTGCCGCCGCCAATGAAAAAGGCCCGCTGAGCGGGCCTTTTCACTTACCACCTGGATGATTCGATCAGGCTGCGAGCGCCTTGATCTTGGCCGACAGGCGGCTCTTGTGGCGAGCGGCCTTGTTCTTGTGGAACAGACCCTTGTCGGCCACGGAATCGATGACGTGCTGGGCAGTCTTGAAGATTTCGGCAGCCTTGGCCTTGTCGCCGGCGACAACGGCCTTTTGAACGTTCTTGATGACGGTGCGGAACTTCGAACGCAGCGCGGTGTTGGCGGCGTTGAGCTTCACGTCTTGGCGAACACGCTTGCGGCCCGACGCGATGCGAACCGTCTTCTTGGCTTTGGAGGAGGTGGCCATGCTTAGAGCTTATCCAGGTGGGGCAAAGACGACGAGTATAGCATTCAAGACGCGGGGCAGGCAAACCAGACCCGCCGGCGTTAGCAGGCGCTACCTATAATCCGCCCGCCTTCCTGCCCGGTCCCCCATGAACCTGCTGCGCGCTGCCTCCGTCGTCTCCCTGCTGACCCTGGCCTCGCGCATCACCGGGCTCGGCCGCGAGCTGATGGTGGCCGCGATGTTCGGCGCCGGCGCCTGGACCGACGCGTTCCAGGCCGCGTTCCGCATCCCCAACATGCTGCGCCGGCTGTTCGCCGAGGGCGCCTTCGCGCAGGCTTTCGTGCCCATCCTCGGCGAGACGCGCACCCGCGAGGGCGACGAGGTCACGCACCTGCTGGTCAACGCGGTCGCCACGGTGCTGTTCTGGGCGCTGCTGGTCACCTGCCTGGCCGGCATGGTGGGCGCGCCGCTGATCGTCTGGCTGATGGCCTCGGGCCTGGCGCAGTTCGACGGCGCGGTGGTGATGACGCGCTGGATGTTCCCCTACATCGGCTTCATCTCGCTGGTGGCGCTGGCGGCCGGCGTGCTGAACACCTGGAAGAAATTCGCGGTGCCGGCCGCATCGCCGGTGCTGCTGAACCTGGCGGTGATCGGCGCCGGCTGGGGCCTGGCGCCGGTGTTCCGCCGCCACGGCATCGAGCCGATCTACGCGATGGCGGTCGGCGTGATGGTCGGCGGCGTGCTGCAGCTGGCCGTGCAGCTGCCGGCGCTGGCGCGCATCGGCCAGTTGCCGCGCATCGGGCTCAGCCCGGCGGCGATCCGCGCGGCGTGGCACCACCCCGGCGTGCACCGGGTGCTGCGTCAGATGGCACCGGCGCTGCTGGGTGTTTCGGTGGCCCAGCTGTCGCTGCTGATCAACACCCAGATCGCATCGCACGTCGGCGTCGGCGCGGTGTCGTGGCTGACCTATGCCGACCGGCTGATGGAATTCCCGACCGCGCTGCTGGGCGTCGCGCTCGGCGTGGTGCTGATCCCGCAGCTGTCGGCGGCGCAGGCGCGTGCCGACGCCGAGTCCTACGCCGGCCTGCTCGACTGGGGTTTGCGCCTGGTGGTGCTGCTGGCGCTGCCCTGCGCGGTGGCGCTGCTGGTCTTCACGACGCCGCTGGTGGCCACGCTGTACCAGCGCGGCGCCTTCCGCGCCGAGGACGTCGCCCAGACCGTGCTCGCGCTGCGCGGCTACGGCGTCGGGCTGATGGGGCTGGTCGGCATCAAGATCCTCGCGCCCGGCTTCTATGCCCGGCAGGACATCCGCACGCCGGTGAAGATCGCCGTCGTCGTGCTGGTGCTGACCCAGCTGATGAACCTGCTGTTCGTGCCGCAGCTGGGCCATGCGGGCCTGGCGCTGTCGATCGGCCTCGGGGCGCTGGTCAACGCCGGCTGGCTGTTCTTCGGGCTGCGCCGGGCCGGCAGCTACGTGCCGTCGCCCGGCTGGGGCGGCTTCGCATGGCGCGTGCTGCTGGCCACCACGCTGCTGGGTGCCTTGCTGGCGTATGCCGCCAGCCGGCTCGACTGGATCGCGCTCGGCCACCAGGGCGGCGCGCGCATCGGCTGGCTGGCGGCCTGCCTGGGGGCCTCGGCCGTGGTCTATTTCGGGACCTTGCTCGCGACCGGGCTGAACCTCAAGCAGTTCGCGCGCCGCGGCTAAACTGGAACGCATGCCGGGTCCACTGCAGTTCGAGGCGCCCACCGCGCTGGAGTATTTCGCGTCGCTGGTCGCCGATGACGCCAGCCTGTCGCTGACCGAGGCTGCCGTCGCGATCGGCCAGGACGACGATCCCGGGCTCGACGCCCAGTCCGTGCTGGCCGAGATCGACCGCCTCGGCGCCCGCCTGAAGCAGCGCGTGCCGGCCGATGCGGTGCCGCTGCAGCGCCTGCGCCGGCTCAACCACTTCTTCTTCAGCGACCTCGGCTTCGCCGGCAACGTCAACGACTACTACGACCCCGGCAACAGCCACCTCGGCACGGTGCTGCGCACGCGGCGCGGCATCCCGATCACGCTGGCGGTGCTCTATATCGAGCTGGCCACGCAGATCGGGCTGCAGGCGCGCGGCGTGTCCTTCCCCGGGCACTTCCTGGTCAAGCTGCACATGCCGCAGGGCGAGGTGGTGATCGACCCGTTCACCGGCCATTCGCTGTCGCGCGACGAGCTCGACGAACTGCTGATGCCCTACCGCAAGAGCCACGGCCTGGTCGGCGATTTCGACGTGCCGCTCGGCCTGTTCCTGCAGGCCGCGCCGGCACGCGACGTGCTGGCGCGCATCCTGCGCAACCTGAAGGAGATCCACCGCAGCACCGAGGACTGGCCGCGCCTGCTGCAGGTGCTGAACCGGCTGGTGATCCTGCTGCCGCAGGACTGGGAAGAGCGCCGCGACCGCGGCCTCGCGCTGGCCGCGGTGGGCCTGGGCAGCGAGGCGGTGCACGACCTGGCCAGCTACCTGGCCCACGTGCCGGGCGCCGACGACCGCGCGGCGATCCAGGCCCGCCTGGACGAACTGCGCCGGGCAGGCCCGCGCAGGCTGCACTGACCGGCCGCGCCGATTGTTTCAGGGGGTGTCGGGCTGCCCCTTAGAATTTGCCGCTTCCTGCCGGCACCGCCCACCCCGGGCACGCCTTCGCCGGCATCACCGACCCGCCGATGCAACTTTCTCCCGCGCAGCGTCAAACCCTTTCGTGGCTGGCCATCGCCCTGGTGGGGCTGGTGCTGGTATGGCTGCTGGCGCCGGTGCTGACGCCCTTCATCGTCGGTGCGGTGCTGGCCTATGCGCTGCACCCGCCGGTCGAGCGGCTGGCCGCGCGCGGCGTGCCGCGCGTGCTGGCGGTGCTGGGCGTCGAGGTGCTGGCGCTGCTGGTCGTGCTGACGGTGCTGCTGCTGATCGTGCCGATCCTGTCGAAGGAACTGCCGCTGCTGCGCCAGCAGGTGCCGCTGCTGATCGACCGCTTCAGCCTGTGGGCGACGCCGTGGCTCGCGCAGTTCGGCATCCATGCCCAGCTCGACACCGCCAGCGTGAAGGAATTCGTGGTCCAGCGCCTGGGCGAGAACGTCGAGGAATGGGTCGGCACCGCGCTCAGCTCGGCCCGCATCGGCGGCAGCTTCCTGCTGGCCATCGTCGGCAACGCGGTGCTGATCCCGGTGGTGCTGTTCTACCTGCTGATGGACTGGCCGCGCCAGGTGCAGCGGCTCGAAGCCCTGATCCCGCCGCGGCTGCAGCACGGCGTGCGCAGCTTCATGGACGAGTGCGACGCGGTGCTGGGCCAGTACCTGCGCGGCCAGTTGCTGGTGATGGGCATCCTGGCGGTGCTCTACAGCATCGGGCTGGCGCTGTTCGGCTTCGACCTCGCGGTGCCGGTGGGCGTGTTCACCGGGCTGGCGGTCTTCATCCCCTACCTCGGCTTCGGCCTCGGGCTGGTGCTGGCGCTGCTGGCCGGCACGCTGCAGTTCGCAAGCGCCTACGGGCTGATCGCGGTGGCGGTGGTCTACGGCTCGGGGCAGGTGATCGAGAGCCTGTTCCTGACGCCGCGCCTGGTCGGCGAGCGCATCGGCCTGAGTCCGCTCACGGTGATCTTCGCGCTGCTCGCCTTCGGCCAGCTGTTCGGCTTCGTCGGCGTGCTGATCGCGCTGCCGCTCAGCGCGGTGATGGCCGTGGCCGCCGGCCGGGTGCGCGCGGCCTATGTCGACAGCAAGCTGTTCCGCGGGTGAACGGCCGATGCGTCAACTGCCCCTGCTGATCGCCAGCGACCCGGCCCACACCTTCGAGACCTTCGTCGCGGGCGGCAACGCGCTGGCGCTGCAGCACCTGCGCGGGCTCACGCGCCAGGCGGCGCCGGTGCTGCTGTGGGGGCCGTCCGGTGCCGGCAAGACGCACCTGCTGCGCGGCCTGGCCGGCAGCGTGCAGCAGCAGGGCGGACGCGTCAGCTGGTTCAGCGCCGGCGACGACCTGCCGTGGCAGTTCGACGAGGGCGACACGCTGATCGTGCTGGACGGCTGCGACGCCTTCGACGAGGCCGAGCAGCACGCCGCCTTCGCGCTGTTCGTGCAGGCCACGACGCACGGCATCCCGGTGGCCGCAGCCGCCCGCGTGCCGCCGATCGACCTGCCGCTGCGCGAAGACCTGCGCACCCGGCTCGGCTGGGGCCACATCTTCGCGATCGAGCCGCTGGGCGAATCCGAGGCGCGCGGCGCGCTGCGCCGCGAGGCCGACCGGCGCGGCATCTTCCTGTCCGACGACGTGATGGACTACCTGTTGACGCGCTTCTCGCGCGACCTGAAGCACCTGATGCGCCTGCTCGACCGGCTGGACGAGTTCGCGCTGGCGCACAAGCGCGCCATCACCGTGCCCTTGCTGAAGCAGATGCTGGCCGAAGAAGGGCCGGAGCCGACATGAACCTGTGCCTGTTCGACCTCGACCACACGCTGATCCCGCTCGATTCCGACCATGCCTGGGGCGAGTACATGCTGCGCCTGGGCTGGGTCGAGGCCGAAAGCTTCGGCCGCGCCAACGACGCGTTCTACGTCCAGTACCAGGCCGGCACGCTGGACATCCACGAATACGTCGAGTTCGCGACCCGCGCCTGGCGCGACCGCCCGGCGGCCGAGCTGGCCGCCGCGCAGGCCGGCTTCATGCGCGAGGTGATCGCGCCGGCACTGCTGCCGCGGGCCACCGCGCTGGTGCGCGAACACCAGGCGCGGGGCGACCTGGTGGCCATCGTGACCGCGACCAACGAGTTCGTCACCGCCCCGATCGCCCGGGCCTTCGGCGTGCCCCACCTGCTTGCGGTGGACCTGGAACGCGGTCCGGCGGGTAACATCACGGGCCGGATCCGCGGGACACCTTCGTTTCGAGACGGCAAGACAGCCCGCACCCGCGAGTGGCTGGCAGGCCTGGGGCACCGGCTGCAGGATTTCGAACGCATCAGCGTCTACAGCGATTCGCCGAACGACCTGCCGCTGCTCGAATGCGCAACCGACCCGGTGGCGACCAACCCCTCGCCGTCGCTGGAAGCCATTGCACGCGAACGGGGCTGGCGTGTACTTCAACTCTTCAACCAATGATCAAGAAGTTCATTGACAAGCTGCTGGGCAAATCCAGCGCACCGATCGCCGTGCCCAAGGGCAAGCGGGTCGAGGTCCCGGCCGGCGAGCACGGCATCGACCCGGCGCTGGTCGACGAGCACGCCGTGCGCGTCGTGCAGACGCTGGCCGACGCCGGCTACGAGGCCTACATCGTGGGTGGCGCGGTGCGCGACCTGCTGGTCGGGCTGCGTCCGAAGGATTTCGACGTCGCCACCAACGCGACGCCGGAGCAGGTCAAGGGCCTGTTCCGGCGCGCCTTCATCATCGGCCGGCGCTTTCGCATCGTGCACGTGGTGTTCGGGCGCGGCCGGGAGCACGAGGTGATCGAGGTCTCCACCTTCCGCGCGATGATGGACGCGGCGGCCTCCGAGCAGGTCAGCGGCAACGAGAAGACCTCGAAGAGCGAGCTCGCCGGCAAGACCCATGCGGTCGACGCGGCCGGCCGCGTGCTGCGCGACAACGTCTGGGGCCCGCAGATCGAGGATGCGGCGCGGCGCGACTTCACCGTCAACGCGATGTACTACGACCCGCAGCGCCAGATCGTCGTCGACTACCACGGCGGCATCAAGGACGCGAAGAAGAAGGTGCTGCGCATCATCGGCGACCCGGTCACGCGCTACCGCGAAGACCCGGTGCGCATCATCCGCGTGGTGCGCTTCGCGGCCAAGCTGGGCTTCACGATCGACGCGAAGACGCGCGCGCCGATCCGCGAGCTGGCCTCGCTGCTCGACAGCGTGCCGGCCTCGCGCACCTTCGACGAGATGATCAAGCTGCTGCAGACCGGCCATGCGCTGGCCAGCATCGAAGAGCTGCACAAGCAGGGCCTGGCCGGCGCGGCGCGCGGGTTGTTCCCGGTCCTCGACGTGATGCTCGACGACGCGGCCAAGCACCCGGCGCGCCAGAAGTTCGTGCAGCTGGCGCTGGCCGACACCGACCGGCGCGTCGCCGAAGGCAAGCCGGTGGCGCCGAGCTTCATGCTCGCCTGCATGCTGTGGCACGAGGTGCTCGACCGCTGGCTGCGGCTGAAGAAGGGCGGCGAGGCGCCGTTCCCGGCACTGCAGCAGGCGATCGACGCGGTGTTCGACGCCCGCATCGGCGACATCTCCGGCCGCGGCAAGCTGGCCGGCGACATGCGCGAGATCTGGCTGATGCAGCCGCGCTTCGAGCGCCGCACCGGCAACGGCCCGTTCACGCTGGTCGACCAGCCGCGCTTCCGCGCCGCGTTCGACTTCCTGCGGCTGCGCGCCGATGCCGGCGAGATCGAAGCCGAGCTGGCCCGCTGGTGGGAAGACTTCTCGCAGGCCGAGCCCGACGAGCGCTCGCGCCTGATGCACGGCACGCGCGAGGCCCCGCGCCGGGCCCCGGCCGCGGCGGGCGAGCGCAAGGCCGCCGCCCCGGCGGTGGCGGCGCAGGGCGATGCCGAGCTGCAGGAGACTGCGGACCCGGCCCGCAAGCGCCGCCGTCGCCGGCGCAAGCCGGGCGGTGGCGCGGGTGAAACCCCGTCCGCCGGCGGCGATGCCGAATGATCCGGTCCGTGAGCGGCGCGGCGAATGGGCTTTCGTCGGGCTGGGCGCCAACCTCGGTGATGCACGCGCCACGCTGACGCAGGCCCTGGAAGGCCTGGCGGCACTGCCCGGCGTGTCGCAGCTGAAGGCCTCGCCGATGTACCGCACCGCGCCGGTCGATGCGGGCGGCCCCGACTACGTCAACGCCGTCGCGCGCCTGCGCACCACGCTGGCGCCGCTGGAGCTGCTGGATGCGCTGCAGGCCATCGAGGCGCGGCACGGGCGCGTGCGTTCGGTGCGCAATGCCCCGCGCACGCTCGACCTCGACCTGCTGCTGTACGGCGACCTGCAGCTCGAGCTGCCGACGCTCGCCGTGCCGCACCCGCGGCTGCACGAGCGCGCCTTCGTGCTCGCGCCGCTGTCCGACCTGGCGCCCGACTGGCCGGTGCCGGGCCTTGGCAGCGTCGCGTCGCTGCTGTCGCGGCTGCCGGCACAACGCATCGAGAGACTGGACCCATGAACGCCATCCCCGTGTCGCTGCAGACGATCGTGCTGCTGATCGCCTCCAACGTCTTCATGACGGTGGCTTGGTACGGCCACCTGAAGAGCCTGGCCGACAAGCCCTGGTACACCGCGGCGCTGATCAGCTGGGGCATCGCGCTGTTCGAGTACCTGCTGCAGGTGCCGGCCAACCGCATCGGCTACGCCGGCGGCTTCTCGCTGGCGCAGCTGAAGATCACGCAGGAGGTGATCACGCTCGGCGTGTTCGTGCCGTTCGCGATGATCTGGATGGGCCAGCCGTTCAAGCTCGACTACCTGTGGGCCGGGCTGTGCCTGGTCGGGGCGGTGTACTTCATCTTCCGCTCGTGAGCGCCTGAGGCCATGACGCACGGGCTGGAGCGCTTCCGCCACATCGCCATCGAGGGGCCGATCGGCGTCGGCAAGAGCTCGCTCGCGCGCCGGCTGGCGGCGCACCTGGGTGCCGAGCCGATGATGGAGCAGGCGGACGAGAATCCCTTCCTCGAGCGCTTCTATGCCGACCAGCCCGGCTACGCGTTCCAGACCCAGGTGTTCTTCCTGTTCCAGCGCCTGCGCCAGGTACGCTCGCTGGCGCAGCCGGGCATGTTCTCGCAGGCCATCGTCAGCGATTTCATGTTCGCCAAGGACGCGCTGTTCGCGCGCCTGAACCTGAGCGACGAGGAATACCACCTGTACAGCCAGATGTATGCGCAGGTGGCGCCGCAGGTGCCCCAGCCCGACCTGGTGATCTGGCTGCAGGCGCCGACGCCGGTGCTGCTGCAGCGCATCCAGCGGCGCGCGATCGCGATGGAGCAGCGCATCGGTGCCGACTACCTGCAGCGCCTGGCCGACGGCTATGCGAGCTACTTCGAGGCCTTCGACGCGGCACCGGTGCTGGCCGTCAACACCGAGCGCTTCAACCCGATCGCGAGCGAGGCCGACTGGCAGGCGCTGCTCGACCGGCTGGCCGCGTTCGAGGGCCCGCGCGACTTCTTCGACCCCGGCGCGCAGCCCCGGCTGGCCTGATCCGCCCGGCTACACTTCCGGCCGTGACAAATCGATGACAGCACGGTGACAACCGGGATGGCATCGCTGCCGATTCCTTGGAGAACCCACGATGCTGTTTGGCAAGCTGCTGCCGCGCGAAGGCAATTTCTTTGAGCTGTTCAACCAGCACGCCGCGTTCATCGTCGAAGGGGCGCGGGCCTTCATCGCGATGATCGAGAACTACAACGACCTGAACCTGCGCGAGAAGCATGCCAACGAGGTGGTCGCCGCCGAGCGCGCCGCCGACCGCATCACCGCCGAGGTGAACCGGCTGCTGCACAAGACCTTCATCACGCCGATCGACCGCGAGCAGATCCACGGGCTGATCAATGCGATGGACGACATCGTCGACCTGCTGCAGGACGCGACCGAGACCATGCAGCTGTACGACGTGCGCGCGATGACCGAAGAGGTGCTGCGCCTGGGCGACCTGAGCGCCAAGTGCTGCGAGCGCGTGCAGCACGCCGTGTCGCTGCTGCCCAAGCTGAACCAGCACGACGCGATCGAGGCGGCGATCAAGACCTGCGAGGAGATCGACAAGCTCGAGTCCGACGCCGACCGCGTGATGCGCGCCGCGATGTCCAAGCTGTTCCGCGAGGAGAAGGACGTGCGCGAGCTGATCAAGCTGAAGGCGATCTACGAGCAGCTGGAATCCATCTCCGACCGGTGCGAGGACGTGGCGAACCTGATCGAGGGCGTGGTCCTCGAGAACTCCTGATGGCATCGATCCAGGTCGCGTTCTGGGTGGTGGCGCTGCTGGTGCTGCTGGCCATTGCCTTCGATTTCATGAACGGCTTCCACGACGCGGCGAACTCCATCGCCACCGTCGTGTCGACCGGCGTGCTCAAGCCGCAGCAGGCGGTGGTGTTCGCGGCCTTCTTCAACGTGCTGGCGATCTCGGTGTTCCACAACCTCACGGTGGCGGCCACGGTGGGCAAGGGCATCGTCGCGCCGAGCGCGGTCGACCACCACGTGGTGTTCGGCGCCCTGATCGGCGCGATCGCGTGGAACCTGATCACCTGGTGGTACGGCATCCCGTCGAGCTCGTCGCATGCGCTGATCGGCGGCATCTGCGGCGCGGTGATCGGCAAGGGCGGCACAGCGGCGCTGAACGGCGCGGGCGTCCTGAAGATCGTCGCCTTCATCTTCGTGTCGCCGGCGCTCGGCTTCCTGCTCGGCTCGCTGCTGATGGTGGCGGTGGCCTGGATCTGCCGGCGCAGCTCGCCGCTGCGGGTCGACAACTGGTTCCGGCGCCTGCAGCTGCTGTCGGCCGGGCTCTACAGCCTGGGCCACGGCGGCAACGATGCGCAGAAGACCATCGGCATCATCTGGATGCTGCTGATCGCGACCGGGCACGCGGCGACCGGCGACAAGGCCCCGCCGGCCTGGGTCATCGGCAGCTGCTACCTGGCGATCGGCCTGGGCACGATGTTCGGCGGCTGGCGCATCGTGAAGACCATGGGGCAGAAGATCACCAAGCTGCGGCCGGTGGGCGGCTTCTGCGCCGAGACCGGCGGCGCGATGACGCTGTTCCTCGCCACCGCGCTCGGCATCCCGGTATCGACCACGCACACCATCACCGGCGCGATCGTCGGGGTCGGCTCGGTGCGGCGCGCGTCGGCGGTGCGCTGGGGCGTGGCCGGCAACATCGTCTGGGCGTGGATCTTCACGATCCCGGCCTCGGCCTTCGTCGCGGCGGTCGCGTACTGGGTCAGCTTCGCGCTGTTCGCCTGACGGCCCGCGCCGGCGCGGTCACTGGCTGATCTTGCGCGCCTCGTCGACCTGGTACTCGAAGTAGCGTTGTCCGCCGAACGCGATGGTGGACATCAGCACGGTGGCGCCGAGCAGCAGCGCGAGGACGACACCGATCACCGCGGCCCAGCCCGACGGCGTGACCGGGGCGCCGGCGTTGAAGCGCTGGCTCCATTTCTCGTCGGGCATCAGGCCGTAGACGATCGCGGCCAGCATCGCCGCCGAGATCGCCAGGCCCAGCAGCGGGATCAGCGCCCAGGACAGCGGGTCGTCCTGGCCGATGCGGATCACGCGCTCGACGCCGTAGGCGCCGATCAGCGTCGGGATCGGCCACAGCCAGCCCCAAGGGTCGCGCGGGCCGTGCAGGTAGAAGCGGTGCAGCCCGAGGCTGCCGCCGACGAGGGCGATCCAGGTGGCGAGCGTCTTCGACTTGGCCATGCTCATTGGCCCGCCGCCGGGGCCTGAGCGTCGCCCGGGCCGAGCGAGCGCTGCATCAGCACCACGTCGCGCCAGGCATCGAACTTCCAGCCGGCGGATTTCAGCAGCCCCGTGTGCTCGAAACCCAGGCTGCGGTGCACGCCGATCGAGCCGGCGTTGGCCGAATCGCCGATCACCGCCAGCATCTGGCGCGCGCCCAGCGCTTCGCACTGCGCCATCAGTTCGGCCAGCAAGGCCTTGCCGACGCCCTGGCCACGGGCCGCGTCGGCCAGGTAGATGGAGTCTTCGAGGCAGAAGCGGTAGGCCCGGCGCGGGCGGAAGTGGTTGGCATAGGCGTACCCCAGCACCTGGCCGCCGCGCTCGGCCACCAGCCAGGGCAGGCCCTTGCCCAGCACGTCGTCGCGGCGGCGGGTCATCTCGGCGAGGTCGGGCGCGTCGAGCTCGAAGGTGCCGGTGCCGTTCAGCACGTTCCAGCCGTAGATGTCGGCGATGGCGGGAAGGTCGGCAGCGCTGCTGGCGCGGATCGTGATGGGGCTCTCGGACATGGTGGGGTGCAAGTTGGATCCGGGAGTTTATAATGCGCGGTTTCGGTGACGGTCGGCCCGCAAGGCCGGCGTATCTACGGCGCCGAGCCCTGGTCGATTTTCGACCCCTGATCTGCTCGCCTGAGTGTCTCCTGGTGCGGTGGATTGTTTTTAGACAATTCAAGGAAACAACATGGTCGTGATTCGACTCGCACGTGGCGGCGCCAAGAAGCGTCCGTTCTACAACATCGTCGTCGCTGATTCGCGCGTCCGCCGTGACGGCCGCTTCATCGA
>Ga0209758_1000191_pt1 | contig 136984 bp, 131 predicted proteins | sample AraplaMF_Col_mMF_FD_184258 | JGI IMG/M metagenome (GOLD analysis project Ga0209758, IMG submission 184258) | Arabidopsis root microbial communities from the University of North Carolina, USA - plate scrape MF_Col_mMF (SPAdes) (version 2) | ecosystem: Host-associated > Plants > Roots >... | reverse complement strand
CATAACGCTTTGCAGCCATCCAAGCTCTCCGTGTCAACACGGTAGCTTATGAATCACCGATAACCTGATTTGGGAATCCTGAATGTCGATCCGGCCTAACCGTTCTCCGCCGTCATCGGCTCGGCGCTCAGCTCGTCGTCGACCACCAGTGCCCGTTTCGGCTTGATCAGCGGTTCCGGTCGGACCGGGCTGTTGAACAACATCTCGCGGCCGGCGCCGAGCCCCTGGACGGCCTGGATCTGCAGCCGTTCCTCGTCGCGCTGGCGGATGTCGTCGCCGATTTCCTCGGCGTCGATTTCGCTCATCCCGAGCGCTTCCAGCGTCTTCCTTCCGAACAGCAGACCGGATTCCAGGGTCTCGCGCAGCTCGTATTCGACGTTCCGGTCCCGCAGCGACAGGGAGTGGATGCGGTCGTAGGAGCGCACATAGAGGCGCACGTCGGGGAATTGCGAGCGGATGAGATCCACGATCTGGTCGGTCGTCTCGCGTTTCTGCGTCGTGACGGCAACGATTTTCGCCTTTTCGATGCCCGACGCGATCAGCACGTCCCGTCTTGTCCCATCGCCGAAATAGATGCGGAAACCGAACGAGGCCGCCTGGCGGATACGATCGGCAGAATCGTCGATGACGGTCACCTCGCGGCCGCCGGCAAGCAGGATCTGTGCGGCGATCTGGCCGAAACGGGAAAACCCGATCATCAGCACGTCTGCCCCGGCGCCGTCGAAATCCTCCTCCAGTTCCTCGCGGCTTTCGCCATTGAGCAGCCGCTTGGAAAGGGCCGCTCCAAAGGGAGTGAGCGCCATCGAAAGCGTCACGCCGGCGATCAGCAGCGAGGCGGTGGCAGACGAGAAGAGGCCGGCGGCGGTCGCGGTGGTGAACAGCACGAAACCGAATTCGCCGCCCTGCGGCAGCAGGAAGGCGATGCGCACGGCGTCATTATGCGGCGAACCCCAGAGCCGGCAGAGCCCGTAGACGATCAGCGCCTTGAGCGCCATGAAGATCGGCACGGCCGGCAGGATGAAGAAGAGGTTGTCGAGGATGACGTGGACTTCCAGCGACAGGCCGACCGCCATGAAGAACAGTGCCAGAAGCAACCCGCGGAACGGCTCGATATCCGCCTCCAGCTCGTGCCGGTAGGAGGACTCGGCAAGCATCACACCCGACAGGAAGGCGCCCATTGCCATCGACAGGCCGACCGCCTGCATGGCCGCCGCCGATCCCAGCACCACCAGCAGGGCGGCCGCGATCATCACCTCGCGCGCGCCGGTTCGGGCGATGATCTGGAACATCGGCGTCAGGAGATAGCGGCCGGCGATCACCATGGCACCGACGGCGCCGACGGCAATCGCGAAGTCGACGAGCGGCGCTGCTTCCGCCTCCTTGGTCCCCGGCGCTAGGATGGTGATCAGCGCCAGGAGCGGCACGATGGCGAGATCCTGGAAAAGCAGCACCGAGAACGAGCGCTGGCCGTAATGGCTGTTCATGTCGCCGTCGTCATTGAGGATCTGCAGCGCAAACGCCGTCGAGGACAGCGCCAGACCGAAGCCGACGATCAGGCTGCCGCGCCAGTCCGCCATGTTCGTCACATGCGCCAGTCCGCTCAGCGCCAGTCCGGAAATCACCACCTGTGCCGGCCCGAGGCCGAACACGTCGCCGCGCATCTGCCAAAGGCGCGAGGGCTTCAGTTCGAGCCCGATGATGAACAGCAGGAAGACGACACCGAATTCCGCGAAATGCAGCACTTCTTCCGTCTCGACGATCTGCTGCATGATCGGGCCGATGACCACACCGGCGGCGAGATAACCGAGCACCGTGCCGAGCCCGAGCTTCCTGAACAGGGGGGCGGCGATCACCGCGCCGGCAAGCAGAAGAAGCATTTGCGAGAAAAGCGAGCCGGGAGCGGTCATGCGGGATACTTTCAGTCTATGGTGGGACATCAAGAATCGGCGAGCCGCCCTTGATGCTTCTGACAGTGCACAATAAATGGGACGAGAATGAAAGGCTTGCAATCATGACCTCTGAAATCGATTCCGCCGACCTGCTTTCCCGCGCCAGCCAACTGATCGATCTTGCCAAGGCCGCGGGAGCGGATCAGGCGGATGCGGTCGTGGTTCGCTCCCGGTCCCGCTCCGTCAGCGTCCGCCTCGGCAAGGTCGAGGGCACGGAAGCCTCCGAGAGCGACGATTTCTCGCTGCGCGTCTTCGTCGGCAAACAGGTCGCCAGTGTCTCGGCCAATCCCGGCTTCGACATGAAGGTGCTTGCCGAGCGCGCCGTCGCCATGGCCAGGGTCTCTCCCGAAGATCCGTTCGCCTGCCTTGCGGACGAGGCGGATCTGGCTAAATCCTATCCCGACCTCGAACTCTACGACCCGACCGACGTGCCGACCGACGCGCTGCGCGAAGCGGCGCTCGAAATGGAACAGGCGGCGCTCGATGTCCAGGGCGTCACCAACTCCTCCGGCGCCGGCGCATCGTCGGGCATGGGCGGCCTTGTCCTCGTCACCTCCCACGGTTTTTCCGGCAGCTACATGGCCAGCCGTTTCGGCCGCTCCGTCAGCGTCATCGCCGGCGAGGGCACCAAGATGGAGCGCGACTATGATTTCGACAGCCGTCTTTATGCCGCCGAACTCGATGATCCGAAGCTGATCGGCCGCCGTGCCGGCGAGCGCACCGTCAAGCGCATCAATCCCCGTCAGGTGGATACCGGCAGCAACGTCACCGTCGTGTTCGATCCGCGCATCGCCCGCGGTTTCGTCGGCCATATCGCAGGCGCCATCAACGGTGCGTCGGTCGCCCGCAAGACCAGCTTCCTGCGCGACAAGATGGGCCAGCAGGTGCTGAAGGCCGGTCTCAACATCACCGACGATCCGCTGATCGTGCGCGGCTCCTCCTCGCGTCCGTTCGACGGCGAGGGCGTGTCCGGCGAGCGCATGGTGATGATCGAGGACGGCGTCCTGAACCACTGGTTCCTGTCGACCTCGACGGCCCGCGAGCTCGGACTTGCCACCAACGGCCGCGGCGTGCGCGGCGGCACGGCGGTATCGCCTGCCTCCACCAACCTGGCGCTGGAGCCCGGCGATATTTCACCCGAGGACCTGATCAGGTCGATCGGCAACGGCTTCTACATCACCGAACTGATCGGCCAGGGCGTCAACATGATCACCGGCGAATATTCGCGCGGCGCGACCGGCTTCTGGATCGAGAACGGCGAACTCGCCTATCCCGTTTCGGAAGTGACGATCGCTTCCAACCTCAAGGACATGTTCATGCGGCTGACGCCGGCCAACGACATCGACCGCAAGTTCGGCGTCGCCTCTCCGACCATCGCCATCGAGGGCATGACGCTGGCGGGACGCTGATCCCGATGCCGGTAGCGCAGGACTGGGGGCAGGACCTCGAACTCATTCTCGACGCGGCGCGCCAAGCCGGCGAGATCGCGCACGGCTTTTTCGGCCGCTCGCCGGAGGTCTGGTGGAAGAACGAGGGCAAGTCGCCGGTCAGCGCCGCGGATTTTGCCGCCAACGACCGGCTGCAGACCCTGCTCCTGAAAGCCCGGCCCGACTACGGCTGGCTCTCCGAGGAAACCGACGACGATGTTGTCCGGCTTGGCCGCGAAACGCTTTTCGTCGTCGATCCGATCGATGGCACGCGCGCCTTCATCAACGGCGAGAAGACCTGGTGCGTTTCGGTCGCCGTCGTGCATCGCGGTCAGCCGGTCGCCGGCGTCCTCGTCGCGCCCGCGCTCGACGAGGAATTCTGTGCGGCGAAGGATGGGCCGGCGCTGAAGAACGGGCGGCCGCTTTCGGTCACCGGCAAGCGCGCCGATGGTCAACTGGTCATTGCGGCCGATGAGGCCCTGGTCAGGAAATTCGAGCCCGGTTTTCGCGACGAAGTCCGCCGGGTGCGGCATGTGCCGTCGCTCGCCTACAGGCTCGCCATGATCGCCGACGGCAGCATAGACGGCACGGTCGTCAAGCGCGCCTCCCACGATTGGGATCTCGCCGCCGCCGACCTCATCCTCGAGCGGGCAGGCGGGCGCCTCATCGATCTTGCGGGCAACCGGCTCGTCTATAACCGCGAGAGCGTCAGCCACGAAATGCTGGCCGCCGGGGCCGAACATGCGCTCCGCAGCCTTTTGCCCCAGCTTGCCGGCCTCGCTCCGGGTTGACCTTTCCCGAAGAATGCAGCACAGGAAGAGCCGGGGGAGCTGGAACGGACGGATATCGGACAATGACGGAAACGGGCGAAAAGAAACAACTTCTGCACCTGGTCTTCGGCGGCGAACTGCAGAGCCTGGAAGGCCTCCAATTCAAGGACCTTTCGGCCCTCGATATCGTCGGAATCTACCCCGATTATGCCAGCGCCCTGATCGCCTGGCGTGGCAAGGCGCAGCAGACAGTCGACAACGCCCACATGCGTTATTTCATCGTGCATATGCACCGTTTGCTCGATCCTGATACTAAGTCGGCTTGAGATAAGCCTCGCGTTTTACAATCTGCTCGCAATGCTGGTCTCTCGTCTGGTATCGATCCCGGGGACCCTTTTTTGACGCATTTGTAAAACACAAAAAACTGGGCTACGGATGAGCAATCGGAGGGTCTATCATATTGATGGCGGCCATCATGCATCGGGGGCAAATGCGGTGAGCAAGGTTTCTGCGCGCATGGCTCTTGCTGGTTACCGGGTGGCCGGTATCGCGCTCTATCCGTTAGTAAGCCCTTACCTTGCGTATCGCGCCATGAAGGGCAAGGAAGACCGGACCCGCAAGCTCGAGCGGTTGGGTTATGCAAGCCTTGCCCGCCCTCGCGGCCCGCTTATCTGGGTGCACGCGGCAAGCGTCGGCGAGACCATTGCGATCATGCCGATGATCCGCGAACTGCGCCGCCGCGAAGTCCACATTCTCCTGACGACCGGCACGGTGACTTCCGCAAATCTCGTCCGGTCGCGGCTGGCCGATGAGGTGATCCATCAATATGTGCCGCTCGACCTGAAATTCCCGATCAAGCGTTTCATCGCCTATTGGAAGCCGGATGCCTGCATCACCGCGGAATCCGAAATCTGGCCGACGACGATCGCCGAACTTGCCCGCCGCCGCATTCCGCAGATCCGCGTCAATGCGCGCATCTCCGACCGCTCCTTTGACCGCTGGCGCAACCGCAGTTCGATCGCCGAGGCGATTTTCGGCAAGATGGCCCTCGTCATCGCCCAGTCGGATCTGGACGCCGAGCGCTTCCGCGATCTCGGCGCCTGGCCGGTCATCGTGTCGGGCAACCTGAAGAGCGATACCGATCCGCCGCCCTGCGACGAGGCGATATTGACAAGTTACCGCAAGCAGATCGGCAACCGCCGGACCTGGGCGGCTATCTCGACCTTCGATGGCGAGGAAAAGGCGGCGGCGAACGTCCACAAGGCGTTGAAACCGAAGAACGGCCAGCTGACCATTCTGGTGCCGCGCCACCCCGATCGCGCCGACGCGGTCGAGGAGATGCTGAAGGAAGCGGGCCTGAGCGTGGCGCGCCGCTCGCGCAACGATATCGTGACGCCCGAGACCGATGTCTTCCTCGGCGACTCCATCGGCGAAATGGGCCTTTACCTGCGCCTCACCGAGATCGCCTTCGTCGGCAGGTCGCTGACCAACGAGGGCGGGCAGAACCCGCTGGAGCCGGCCATGCTCGGCTGCGCCGTGCTGTCCGGCCCGCATGTCCAGAATTTCCGCGACGCCTACCAGCATCTGGTGCGCAAGGGCGCTGCCCGCATCGTCAAGGATGTCGAGATGCTGGCGAAAGCCGTGCACTACCTGATGATCAACGATCTCGCCCGCGTGAAGATGATCGATTCCGGCCATGATGCGATGGAAGAGATGCGCGGCGCGCTGTCGAAGACCGTCAAAGCCCTGGAGCCCTACGTCAATCCGCTGACGGTCAGTGCCAGGCTGCAGCCGAAAGCCGCCGCTGTCCGATGAACCCGGAAAAGCTCGCCCGAATAGCCGGAATCCTGTTCGACAAGGACGGCACGCTTTTGCTTTATGACGAAAGCTGGGGACCGGTGAACCGCGAGGCCGCCCGCATCGCGTCCGCCGGCAACGCCGAGCTCGAGCCGCAGCTCCTGTTTTCCGCCGGCATGGATCCCGTCTCCGGCCACACCCGGCCGGACAGCCTGCTGGCCGCCGGCAACGCCGCCGAGATCGCCGCCGGCTTCGTCGCCGCCGGTTCGCCTGTCGAGGTCGCCGAACTCACCCGGCTGCTCGACGAACTCTTCATCCGCTCGGCGGAATTTTCCGTGGCCGTCACCGATCTGGCGGCGCTGTTCGCCAGGCTCAAGGCTCGGGGCCTCAAGCTCGGCATCGCGTCGAGCGACAACGAGGAGGCGATCCGCCAGACCGCCATCCGTTTCGGCATCATCGATCATGTGGATTTCATCGCCGGCTACGACAGTGGTCACGGGGTCAAGCCCGAGCCGGGCATGGTGCTCGGCTTCTGCCGCGCCACCGGGCTTGATCCGGCGGAAGTCGCCATGGTCGGCGACAACAATCACGACATGCATATGGGCGCCAAGGCAGGCGTCGGCCTGAAGGTCGCGGTGCTGACCGGCACCGGTTCGCGCGAAACGCTGTCGGCCTCGGCGGATATCTGCCTCGACGACATCACTGCGCTGATCGACCTCTTGCCGGAAAAGCTCCTTGCCTGAACCGCGCTTTGGTTTCAAGGACTTGCCTTTTCGGAAAAACTCCCATTTTCTTCGCGGGCTGTTCCAGAACGGATCAGCCGGAGTTTAGGTATGGTATCGGAAGCACCGCCATTCTGGTGGACGAAAGCGGATTGGCGTGCCTGGGGCCTTGCGCCCATTTCGTTTCTCTATGGCCGGATCGCCGGCCGCCGCATGGCGAAAGCCAGGCGCGCCAGCGTCTCCGTGCCGGTCATCTGCATCGGCAATTTCACCGTGGGCGGAGCAGGCAAGACGCCGACCGCCATCACGCTCGCCCGCGCCGCCAGGGAAAAAGGCCTGAAGCCCGGGTTCCTCAGCCGCGGTTACGGCGGCTCGCTTGACGTCACGACCGTGGTCGATCCCGAACATCACCGGGCCGAGGCGGTGGGCGACGAGGCGCTGCTGCTCTGCCGGGAGACGTTGACGGTGATTTCCCGCACCCGCGTCGATGGCGCCCACAGGCTGGTCGCGGAGGGCGCCGACCTGATCATCATGGACGACGGTTTCCAGAGCGCCCGCCTGACGCTCGATTTCGCGCTCGTGGTCATCGATACGGTGCGCGGCATCGGCAACGGCCATCTCGTTCCCGGCGGGCCGGTCAGGGCGCCAATATCCGAGCAGATGCGCCAGCTTTCGGCGATCCTCAAGGTCGGAAACGGCGAGGCGGCCGACAGGCTGGTGCGTCAGGCTGCGCGCGCCGGCAAGCAGGTCTATGTCGCCGCGCTGAAGCCGCGCGAAAACCGTGAGGTGGCGGGCAGGGCGCTGTTCGCCTTCGCCGGCATCGCCGATCCGGAAAAATTCTACCGCACCGTCCGAGAGGTCGGCGGCCTGATCATGGAAAAACGCGCCTTCCCGGATCATCACTATTTCAGCGAGGACGAGATCTCCGACCTGCTGGACGACGCCGCCAGGGACAATCTGCTGCTCGTCACCACCGCCAAGGATGCGGTGCGGCTGCAGGGTCATCACGGGCGCATGGAGGAACTGGCGGAAAAGGTAAGCGTGGTCGAGGTCGACATGGCATTCGACGATCCGCAGGCGCCGGGCAAGATCATCGACACGGCGATCGCCAATTTCCGGCAGCGGCGCATCCGGGAAGGAAATGTCGCGAAGGCTTAGCCGCGGCTCTGGTTCGGCAGCATGCCGGCGCGCTTGTCGGCTTCCAGTGAGGAGGCGCAATCGACATAGGGTTCCTGGCGGGCGACGCTCCAGTAGCGCAGCTCGTCGATCGGGATCTGCACGCCCGTCATCGCGCACACAACATAGGAACCGGCGGTCAGGATCTGGTAGTCGCCGTCGAGATAACGGATCTTCGCTTCGCGGAATCCGCTTCCCTCGAACCGGTTCATCTGTCGTCTCCTGCGGAAAAACATGGCGCCTGCTCTAACCCGATTGTGCCTGAATTGCCAGCTTTTTCAGCTTCGGCCGAAGAGTCGTTCGATATCGGAAAGCTTGAGCTCGATATAGGTCGGGCGCCCATGATTGCAGGTGCCGGAGCCGGGCGTGGCTTCCATTTCCCGCAGAAGCGCGTTCATCTCCTCGGGCTTCAGCCGTCGGCCGGAACGCACCGAACCGTGGCAGGCCATGGTGGCGGCGACATATTCCAGCTTGCCCCGCAGGCCGCCTGCGGTGTTCCATTCGGCGATCTCGTCGGCCAGGTCGCGCACCATCGAGGCCGCATCGACTTCGCCGAGCATCGCGGGCGTCTCCCGCACCGCAACGGCGCCGGGGCCGAACCGTTCGATCGAAAGCCCCAGCCGGTCGAGTTCCGCCGCGTTCGCCATCAGCCGGTCGCAATCCTCCTCCGGCAGGTCGATGATCTCCGGGATCAGCAGCACCTGGCTTGCCAGCCGCTTGTTGTCGAGCGCCTTGCGCATCGCCTCGAACACCAGCCGTTCATGGGCAGCGTGCTGATCGACGATGACCAGCCCGTCCTCGGTCTGCGCCACGATATAGTTCTCGTGAACCTGGGCGCGGGCGGCACCGAGCCGGTAACGCGGCGCCTCCTCGGCGGCAGTTCTCTGCACGGGTTCGGCGATCACCGCATCGGCACGCGCGGCCGGCATGGTCAGCACGTCGAAACCGGATTGCACCGGTTCGGCAAAGTCGTTGGCGGGCTGCGGATGGAGCGGCCGAAAAGGCGAGGCGGCCGCCGCCCAGGGCGTGCGTGGTGCCGCCTGAGCCGGCTGGAAGCCGGGACGGAAGGCGCGCATCATGCCCGAGGCGCCGGTCGTTGCCGCCCGGTCCCCCTCGCGATGCAGCGCCTCGCGGATCGCCCCGACGATCAGCCCGCGCACGAGGCCCGGATCGCGGAACCGCACGTCCGATTTCGCCGGATGGACGTTGACGTCCACCAGTGCCGGATCGAGTCGGATCGACAGGACCGCCACCGGATAACGGCCGGAAGGCACGCTTTCCGCATAGGCGCCGCGCAGCGCCGAAAGGATCAATTTGTCCTGCACCGGCCGGCCGTTCACGAAGGCATATTGATGCGCCGAGTTGCCGCGATGGAAGGTCGGCACGCCGACAAAACCGGAAAGCTCGACATCCTCTCGCATTGCCTCGATCTCGATCGCATTGTCGCGGAAATCGGTGCCGAGGATCTGCGCCATGCGGGAGAGATGGTCGTCGCCGGTCGCTGGGAATTCCAGCGTCGTGCGGTCGGAGCCCGACAGCACGAAGCGGATATGGGGAAAAGCGATCGCCATGCGCTTGACCACCTCGGTGATCGCGCCGGCCTCGGCCTTTTCGGTCTTGAGAAACTTCAGGCGCGCCGGCGTCGCGAAGAAGATGTCCCTCACTTCGACCACCGTGCCGGTATTGGCCGGCGCCGGTTTCACGCCGGACATCCTGCCGCCGATCACCGCCACCTGCGACCCTTCCGAATGGCCGTTGCGACGGCTGGTGATGGTGAGTTTCGCCACCGATCCGATCGAGGGCAGGGCCTCGCCGCGGAAGCCGAGCGTGCGGATGTCGTCGAGCGTCTCGGAAATCTTCGAGGTGCAATGCCGCCGCACCGCCAGATCGAGATCCGCCGCATCCATGCCGGAACCGTTGTCGGTGATGCGGATCAGGCTTTTGCCGCCGCCCGCGGTGGCGATCTCGATGCGGGTTGCACCGGCGTCGATGGCATTCTCGATCAGTTCCTTCGCGGCACTGGCGGGCCTTTCGATGACCTCTCCGGCGGCGATCTGGTTGATCAGGGTTTCAGGCAGCTGTTTGACGGGCATGCGCCATTTTCTCGGATTCGGCGCCGGAAGGAAAGCCCGGAGAGAGACCTTTCCTAAACGATTGAAAGGACATCTAGGGTTGATGCACGGCCGTTCATTAATCCGACTTTAAGATAAGGGCGATAATTTGTCCGGCATTGAACTTGGATGAAACCGGGGAAGCGCCAGCTTCCCGCGAGTGATCGGGATGGCGGCCGGCTGGGCACCGTCATGCGAGCCCCGATCGCCCGTTGAGGACTTGGAGCCAGCATGTTCCCGCGCCGACCAGACGAAAACTAGAAGGAATAACGCCGAGAGGCGAATATCGGCATTACGGTCCGTTCTTCATCCGGGCCGAAAAAGCATACAGGGAGTTTCATCCTATGAATGATTTGGCGTCGGCGGACGCAAACATTCAAGCTGTCATGCTCGAAGTGATCTCCGAGGGCATTTCGGGCGGCGTCTTTGTCTATGACAAGAATGACCTCATCGTCTTTGCGAGCCAGCAGTTGCTGACCCTCCTGCCGGTGCCTAAGAGCTTTCTCGCGCCCGGCACGCGTCTTCGGGATTTTCTTGGTGCCATTTATGATGGCGGCGGACGTTTCCTGACCGATGCCTCCGGCCCGCGCCGCATGCTGAGCCGCGAGGATTGGGTTGCCGAACAGATCGCCTCGCTCTGGAAGGAGCGGGCCGAGTCGCAGGAGCGCCGCGGCACCGACCGCTGGGTGAGTTTTGCCAAGCGCCGCCTGTCTTCCGGTTATGGCGTCTGCGTCGTCCGTGACATATCGGACCACAAGAAGCGCGAGGAACAGTGGCGGGCCGATATGGAACGGGTGCAGATCACCGAAGAGGTGCTCGACAATCTGCCGTTCCCGATCACCGTCAAGGACAGCAATCTGACCTTTGTCGCCGTCAACAGGACGGCGGCGCGTTTCCTCGACCTGCCGCCCGAAGCGATTCTCGGTCGAAAAGGATCCGACATCCATCCGCCCCAGGTGGAGCAACGCCTCGACCGCATCAATCGAGGGGTCCTCGATCTTGGCGAACCGGAGCAGATGACCGAACTGGTGACGCGGCCGGACGGCTCCCAGGTCGTCATCATCGCCAACAAATACCGGATCGGAAAACCGGGCCGTTATTACCTGGTGACCGCCATGGAGGACATTACCAATCTTGTTGAAACCGGGGACGGCGGGCAGGTCGCGCCACGTATGAGCCGGGGCGGATTGATCGAAACCTCGCTGACCCGGCATGATCGCGCGGTGTCGGTAAAGACCGAGGCCGTGCCCCGCAAGGCCGACATTTGCGACCGCAAGGTCCTGGTCGCTTCCTCCGATCCAAGGACAACCTCCGAGGCACTGGAGATTCTGGCAGATCTCGGATTGGATACGTCATCGGTTTCAGGCGACGAGGAGCTGGAACTCTTCCTGCAGCTTGCAAAAGACGCCGGGATCGCAGTCGATCTCGTCGTCGTCGATACGCTGGCGGACAAGCATTGCCTTGAAATCGTCGGGCGGCACGGCATCGCGGCGCTGGCGATCGACGGCTTCCGGGTGAAGCGGGAACTGGCGGCGAGCGTCGTCCGCCAGTTCGAACAGCGCGATACCGCTGAAACTGCGCGCGACAAGGACTGGCGGGGCGCCTCTCCAGCCAGGGAAAGCGCTGGCATCGACATCCTGGTCGCCGAGGACAACGAGGTCAACCAGATCGTCTTTTCGCAGATCCTCGAGGGCTTGGGTTATCGTTACGCGATCGCCGCTGACGGCGAAGAAGCGGTCCGGCTGTGGCAGGAACAGTCACCGCGGCTGATCCTGATGGACATCACCCTTCCAAAGCTCAGCGGGTTCGAGGCGAGCGTGCGCATCCGGGGCCTGGAGACGGTCGACAACTCCATCCCGATCATCGGCGTCCTTCCACAGGCCTTCGACAGCGATCGGGATCAATGTTTCGCCGCGGGCATGAACGAAGTAATTCTGAAACCGATCAGCCCCGAGGCGATCGAAGCCGTCTTCCACACCTATCTCGGCGAGGTCGCGAAGCAGTCGTATGCTTAACCGATTAATCAATCTGTTCATTTAAGTTAAGCCCAGGCCATCATTTTTTAATCTTTTTCCCGCATCCTTCGCCCGTCTGTGAAGCGCAACGGGATTATTCATGAAGTCGGCGGGAAACCCATTGCCGCAGGTCAGCCAGAATGAACTGCAGGCAATGGCCTATAGCGACGCCCTGACGGGTCTCGGAAATCGATACCGTCTGCGTGACAAGGTTCGCCTGCTGGCGGCCGAACGAGCCCAGGATCCCGCGCCCTTTACCATCTGCATTGCCAATCTCGATGGTTTCAAGCCGATCAACGATCTGTTCGGCGCCGAGGCGGGCGACGAGATCCTTTGCCAGGTCGCCCATCGCCTGAAAGCCTGCATTCCGGACGGCGCGACCGTTACCCGCCATGACGGCGACGAATTCGCCTTCATCCTGCCTCTGGTCTTCGAACGTGTCGGTGCCGAACGCATCGGCCAGATGATCAAGGACGTGCTGTCGGCACCCTACGATCTCGGCGACCGCAATGTTCGCCTTTCGGCCTCTTTCGGCTTCGCGATCTATCCGTTCGCCGGCGAGGATTTCGAGGAACTGCTGAAAAGCGCGGAAACCGCGCTCTACCGCTCGAAACGCCGCGGCCGCGGACAGATCACCGTCTATTCACGCGAAATCGCCCAGGAGATGAAGCGGGCGACCCAGCTGGAACAGGCGCTCCGCAACGCCATCATCGCCGATGCCGTGGATGTCCACTTTCAGCCGATCGTGCGCATCAGCGATGGCGGGGTGGTCGGTTTCGAGGCGCTCGCCCGCTGGATCGACGCGGATCTCGGCTTCGTTTCGCCCGCGGTTTTTGTGCCCCTTGCCGAGGAGCGCGGTTTTATTGACGCGCTTTCTGAAACGTTACTGCGGAAGGCTGCGGAGGCTGCGCTCTCCTGGCCGCGCGAACTTTTCCTCTCCTTCAACCTGTCTTCCGCCCAGCTGATGGACCCCGGCACGACCGAGACCATCCTCGCGACGCTCGCGCGCGTCGGGCTCGATCCCTATCGTCTGGAACTGGAAATTACCGAAACGGCGGTGATGACCTCGGCCGATACCGCCCAGCGCATCATCACCGATCTGCGCCAGCAGGGCGTGCGCATCTCGCTCGACGACTTCGGCACCGGCCAGTCGAGCCTGGGGCGCCTGCGCGACTTTACCTTCGACAAGGTCAAGATCGACCGCGCCTTCGTTTCGCGCATCACCACGGACCGAGCCTCGGAACACATCGTCAAGGCGATCATCGCCATGTGCGACGGCCTCAATCTGGCCGTGGTGGCGGAAGGCATCGAGGAAAAGGCCGATGCCGACAAGCTCAGCGACCTCGGCTGCGCGATGGGGCAGGGCTATTATTACGGCCGGCCCGTCGACAGCAATGCGACGCTCCGTTACCTCCAGGAACACTACCGCGATTTCATGACGATCGAACGGGCCTGATCCCGGGCGGGTTCTGCAGTCAGATCCCAAAACGAAGGGCGGCACCTGCGGTACCGCCCCTCTGATGGTGACGACGTGTCGCCCGTTCCGGACACGCCGGCTGGCCGGGCGCTTATTTGCTCGGGGCAGCCGGGGTCGTCGACGGGGTAGTGGCGCCGCCAGCGGCAGGCATGGTGCCCGTGGACGACGTCGTCGTCCGGTCGGTTTCAGCCTGCTTGTCTGCCAGGGTCTTGAATTCCGGAGCGGCCTGAAGGGCTTCGGCCGTTTCGGTGGTGGTCAGACGAATTTCGTTGTTCTTGTTCGCATCGCGGGTCATGGTGATCTTGTCCATCGGCAGGGCGACTTCCTTTTCGCCGATGCCGAGGAACCCGCCGACGCCGATCACGGCTGCAACGATGCCGCCGTTTTCTTCGAGAATGAGGTCGTTGACCTTACCGATGCTCTTGTCTTCGGCGTTATAGATCGACTTGCCGATATAATCGTTGGCGCTGATCTGGTTTTCACCCTGTTCGGTGAGATAGCTGCCGGAAGCGGCGGCCGTGTCGGTGCCGGTCTTTGCAGCCGGCGTTGCAGCGCTGTCAGCCGGTTTTGCCGCCGGAGCCATCGGGGCGGCAGGGGTTGCCGGAGCCGGGGAGGCCGGCGGCGCCGGCTGGGTCTGGGCGAATGCCGGTGCAATGGCGGTCGACGCCAAAAGAACCACGGCTGCCATCGTGCTAAGGGTCTTCTTCATAACAAACCTACCTTCCTCTGCTCAATTTATTTATCTCTCTGAACACGCGGCTCTCCGTTACGGAGCTCTCCGACCGCGCCGGTTCGAGAGGAAAATGTTATGAAGGAGGAATTGGTTCCGGATAGTATTGCTGAAATTTTAGGCTTCTTGCCCGGAACCTTTTTGTGTTTTGCCAGTTCGGAATGACTTTTGCATTTTTTATAGGCGATAGGCTGCCTCAGGATCGCATTGTACCGAAACCGCGATCTCAAAGAGCGCCCCGGCGAGCGGATCCTCGGCGCGGGCCCCCTCATCTAGTCCCTCCCAGGAAGAGCTCACCGCCAGGCGGTCCTTGCCGATGAAGACCGGGCAGGTGGTGCGGCGTGCCGGCACCAGATGACGCGACAGATGGCGCCCGTCCGCCGAATAATGATCGACTGCGCCCTGGCCCCAGCGGGCGTTCCAGATCGTTCCGTCGCTGGCACAGATCGAGCCGTCGATGCCGCCCGGCTTGCCGTTCTCGTCGATCAGAACCTCGGCTCCCCCGTTCGGCAGGCCCGTCGCCGGGTCGAGCGATACGCGCATCAGCCGGTTGGCGCGGGTATCGGTATAGTAGCCGATCGCACCGTCCGGCGAGAAGCAGATCGAATTGGGGATGCTGATTTTGTCGAAGAGCTTGGTCACCTCGCCCTGGCGGACATGATAGATCGCGCCGGCGCCGTCCTCCGCCTTCCTGCCCATCGTGCCGATCCAGAAGCTGCCGGAGGGGTGTATTCTTCCGTCGTTCGAGCGGTTGCCCGGCTTTTCCGGCTCCAGTTCGCGATAGGGGGAAAACTCCCCGGTGGCGCGATCGCGGATGAAGAGGCCCTTGTCCGTCGCCACCAGCTGTCGGGCCGCGTCGATCGATGCAAGCGCGCTGCCCATGGCCGGCAAGGTGTGAACGATTTCGCGGCCCGCCGGCAGGTGCAGTTCATGCAATCGCTTGCCCAGAATGTCGAACCACCAGAGCGTTTCCGTCTCCGACTCGAAGGAGGGGCCTTCTCCCAGTTCGCAGAGAGAGGAGGAAAGCACGCTGCCTTCGAAAGTGTATGTGGGCGCCATGTGAAATCTCCAATTGCATGCCAGGGCGATCGATTAGTATCATCGACGAGAGAGTCGGCAAACTCCCGCCATAGGTGATTTGATCCCCAACAATTATCTCCTGACAAGAGGTTGGAAGCATGCAAAAGGTTTGCAAATGCGAGTGGATGTCATCATTATCCGAACTTGATAGTCACGGTCATCATTGTCCGGAATTGATATTTGATATGAAGTCAGCAGCTAATTAAATCTGGAATGGCGGCCTTCACCGCGCAGACACGTTCGGCGGGAATATATGTGGGCAAATCCACAGAGCCCTCTATGTCTCACGCGTCGGGAGCGGGTACTGCGAATACGAAAGGCCGATTGGGCGGATGTATGGGAAATGCCAGGAATCGCTCGACACGACCGGGCGGACAGAGAAGCAAATGATGGGCAATACGGAGAAAGCAGAAGAGCCCAGGATTTTTGGGTGGAGCGTCGGAGAAATTGCCGAGCTCAAGACGCAGTTCGACGTATTTCGGTTCATGAAGCGGATAACCGAACACTACGGTTGCCGCGCGTTCATGGTCCTCAATCTGCCTCACGCCACGTCGCTCGAATTGTCCAACAACACGGTGATTACCAACTGGCCGGCGGAATTGATGTCCCTTTTCGACCGTGAAGGGATGATGCAGACCAGCCCCGTGCTTCGGCGGCTGCGTGCGTCGACCGTCCCCTTCACTTTCGATCTGGATGCGGTAACGGCCGAACGGCAAGGGCCGGCGCGCGGTCTTTTCGGGAGATTCGGTGTCGTCCGGGGCGCTTATTTCCCGGTCCACGATATGTCGGGCAGCCGAGGCGCGGTTTCCCTCGCCGGAGACGGCCTGCCGTTCACGCACCAGCAGATGATGGAGTTGATGTATATCTCCGTCCACGTCTTCGAGCGGCTGGCGGAAATCCGCAATCTCGATGTCCGTACCACCGACACGCTGACAGATCGTGAGGTCGACTGTCTTAACTGGACGGCGGCCGGCAAGACCAGTGCCGAGATCGCCGAAATCCTCGGCCTCTCGGAGCATACGGTCAATCACTATCTGAACCGCGCGGCGAAGAAGCTCGATACGGTGAACCGCACCCAGGCGGTCGCAAAAGCGCTCCGGATCGGTTTGATCAAGTAACTAATTTATATGCTGCGATGCACAACGTTTAGTCAGTGCTCAAGCCTTGAGCGCCGCGGATTGCGGCTGGCGCCAAGGAATGCTGCGCCGCAGCAGGACTTTTGACCGGAAGTGATTGAAAAGGCTCATCAACTGGAAGTATCTTCCCGTCTGGCATGTTTCGTGCTTCTCTAGGAGCAGGTCCAGAGGGGACTGGAAGCGCCCCAAGAGGCGTGACAAGAAAAGCCGCCGTTCGATCAGTGCGCCATATGGCTGCCGATCGAACGGCGGTTTATCTTGCTTGCTCCCGGCAATGCCGAACTCCTATATATCTGCGAACGCGGCGCCCCTCTTCCTGAGGGATCGTTACCGCATCAGGCATTCGGGAGTTTTGAAATCATGGCCGACGTGACGAAAGAGGAAGTGCTGGCGGTTCTCGCAAAGGTGCGCGGACCGGACCTCGAAGGCGATATCGTCTCGCGCGGCATGGTCTCGGACGTCTTCATCTCCGACAACAAGGTCTATTTCTCGATCACCGTTCCGGCCGCACGGGCGACCGAACTGGAACCGCTGCGCATGGCGGCCGAGCGCACGGTCAAGGCGATGCCGGGCGTCAAGGGCGCTCTGGTGACGCTGACGGCGGACCGCAAGGCGGGCTCGGCCCCCCCGCCGCGCCCGCAGACCGCCGCTCCGGCCGCCCATTCGCATGCGCATGGTCACGCCCATGGCCACAGCCATCCGCCCCAGGGTCAGCCGGCCCAGCCGCCTCAGCGGGAGAAATCCGGAGTACCCGGGGTCGGCGCCATCATCGCTGTGGCATCCGGCAAGGGCGGCGTCGGCAAGTCGACGACAGCCGTCAATCTCGCACTCGGACTTCAGGCCAACGGTCTGCGCGTCGGCATTCTCGATGCCGATATCTACGGACCTTCCGTGCCGCGCCTCCTGAAGATCACCGGCCGGCCGCAGCAGATCGAGAACCGCATCATCAAGCCGATGGAGAATTATGGGCTGAAGGCCATGTCGATGGGCTTCCTCGTCGACGAGGAGACCGCGATGATCTGGCGCGGGCCGATGGTCCAGTCGGCGCTTCTGCAGATGCTGCGCGAAGTCGCCTGGGGGGATCTCGACGTGCTCGTCGTCGACATGCCGCCCGGCACCGGCGACGTGCAGCTCACCATGGCCCAGCAGGTGCCGCTTGCCGGCGCGGTGATCGTGTCGACGCCACAGGATCTGGCACTTCTCGATGCGCGCAAGGGCATCGCCATGTTCCGCAAGGTCGAGGTGCCGCTGCTCGGCATCGTCGAGAACATGAGCTATTTCCTCGCTCCCGATACCGGCAAACGTTACGACATCTTCGGTCATGGCGGTGCCAGAAGCGAGGCGGAGCGCATCGGCGTGCCGTTCCTCGGCGAGGTGCCGCTGACGATCGACATCCGCGAACGCTCCGATGCGGGCACTCCGGTCGTCGCCTCCGATCCCGAGGGAGCCTCGGCCAAGATCTATCGGGAAATCGCCGCCAGGGTCTGGGCCGAGCTCGGTGGCCTCACCCCGCGGCAGGCGCCGGCAATCGTTTTCGAATAAAAATTCGAATAAATGTGCCAAGGCGTTTTGGAATACCTCCCTGCCGGCGATGGAGAGTCACTTTGGCCGGTACTTTCGGCCAAGGCTTTGATGCAGGTAGAGAATCGTCTTGTTGCCGAAGGCCCCTTGAACATATTCGGCGCCGGAGTCATGTTGCGGCGCCCGCTGCGGGATTTATACGCCTCTTGATTTTGACTATGGCTGTCTCTATACGCCCGTCCCGCCGAGGGCCGGCTGGCGGTCCCGGAACCAGGGAACCGGCAAGCTCGCTTCTCTTTCAAGGCCGACGAACTCGGCCGGAGACCACGATTGATCAATGCCTATAGCGCCACTGGCTCGATGAAGACGCTTGCGCCGGCCGAGGCGCTGCGACAGCTTCCCGACAACATCGCCTGGATCGATCTGATCGATCCGACGCCGCAGGAAGACGCCTATGTCGAAGGCCTCGTCGGCATTCAGGTCCCGACCCGCGATGATCTGAAGGACATCGAACCTTCGAGCCGCCTTTATATCGAGAAGGATTCGGTCTTCATGACCGCGTCGCTGGTCTGGCGCGCCGACGGCAAGGATCCGCAGCTCACCGACGTCGCCTTCATCCTCTCCGGCGGCCGGCTGATCACCGTGCGTTACGCGGAGCCGAAAAGCTTCCAGCTCTTCATCGCCGGGCTCGGACGCTTCCCGGAAAGCGCCTGGGACGGTGCGACCCTGCTGGCCAGGCTGCTGGAAACCATTGCCGATCGCACCGCCGAAATTCTCGAACAGACCGTCGATCGCGTCGATACGCTGTCGACGGACATCTTCCGCGACCGCGGCAAGCGTCGCCCGCCGCAATTCCTGGAAGGCAAGCTGGCCGACATCGCCGAATACCACCGGCTGATCAGCAAGGTGCGCGACAGCCTGGGTTCTCTCGCCAGGCTGTTGACCTTTCTGATGAACGTGCCATTGATCAACCAGGACAGGAGCGACGACAACCTCTGTCGCACTGTGGCGCGGGATGTCGATTCACTTTCGGAACATGCCTCCTACATTGCCGGCAATATCGCGTTTCTGCTCGATGCTTCTCTCGGTCTCATCAATGTCGAGCAAAACGCCATCATCAAGATATTCTCGATCGCGTCGGTCGTGTTCCTGCCGCCGACGCTCGTCGCCTCGATCTACGGCATGAACTTCCAGTTCATGCCGGAACTCGGCTTGCATCTCGGATATCCGCTTGCGCTTCTCGCGATGCTGACGTCCGCCATCCTCCCCTTTTTCTTCTTTCGCTGGAAAGGCTGGCTTTAGGCCGGACATCCCATGGGTCACCCCGCTGAACATCATGCTGCCGAGAAAACCAAGGTCCAGGGGCTTTTTGCGCTGGCCATCGGCTCCATCGGCGTCGTCTACGGCGACATCGGCACAAGCCCGCTTTACGCGTTTCGCGAGGCGCTGAAGCCGATCGCCCACGACGGCGTCACCGAACTGGAGATCATCGGCCTCATCTCGCTGATGATCTGGACGCTGACGATCATCGTCACGTTCAAATACGTGCTCTTCCTGCTGCGCGCCGACAACGACGGCGAAGGCGGCACGCTTTCCCTCCTGGCACTATTGACCAAGTCCGCCAACGGCCATAGGGCGCTGTTGATGCTGCTCGGCCTGATTGGCGCCGCACTTTTCCTCGGCGACGCGATGATCACGCCGGCGCTGTCGGTTCTATCGGCGGTCGAAGGCCTGAAGCTGGTGGCGCCATCGCTGAGCAGCGCCGTGCTGCCGATCTCGGTCGGCATCCTGATCGGTCTTTTCGCCATTCAGTCGAAGGGAACCGGTCTGGTATCGCAGTTTTTCGGACCGATTACCGCCGTATGGTTCGTCGTCATGGGTGCGGGCGGCATTGCCCATATCTCGGACGACTACAGCATCCTGGCGTCCTTCAATCCGATATATGCGGTCGAATTCATGCTGAACGAGAGCTTCGTCGGCATCGTCGTTCTTGGCGCCGTCTTCCTGACTGTCACCGGCGCCGAAGCGTTGTACGCGGACCTCGGCCATTTCGGCCGCCGGCCGATCCAGTGGGCCTGGTTCACGCTCGTCTTCCCGGCCCTGACGCTCAACTATCTGGGCCAGGGCGCTCTGGTGCTGAAACACCCGGAAGCGATGTCCGATCCGTTCTACCTGATGTTCCCGCAATGGGCGCTGCTGCCGGTCGTCATTCTGGCAACGGCGGCCACCATCATTGCCAGCCAGGCGGTGATCACCGGTGCCTTCTCGCTGGTCCGCCAGGGGATCCACCTCGGTTACCTGCCGCGCATGCAGATCCAGTTCACCTCCGAGACCAATACCGGACAGATCTTCCTGCCCTCGGTCAATACGCTGCTTCTGGTCGGCGTCATCGCCCTGGTTCTCGGCTTCGAAAGTTCCGAATCGCTTGCCACCGCCTACGGCATCTCGGTCACCGGCGCCATGGTCGTCACCACGCTGATGGCGTTCGAGTTCGTGCGGGTGAAGTGGAAATGGCCGCAAACCTTTGCGATCTGCGTCCTGGCTCCGCTGCTCGCCCTGGAACTGGTCTTCCTCGGTGCCAACCTTTTGAAGATCCATGACGGCGGCTGGGTGCCGGTAATGATGGCGATCATCTTCACCATCGTCATGTGGACCTGGAAACGCGGCACCGCGATCCTGTTCGAAAAGACCCGCCGCATCGACGTGCCGCTCGAGACTTTCATTCCGATGGTCGAGAAGAAGAGCGATCACGCGCCGGTCTCCGTCCCCGGCGTCGCGATCTTCCTGACCAGCGACCCGGAAACCGCGCCGGCTGCCCTGCTGCACAACATCAAGCACAACCACGTCCTGCACGAAAAGAACGTCGTCCTGACCATCATCACGGTCAACAAGCCGCGTGTCTCTCTGGAGGAGCGGTTCAAGATCGAAAAGCTGTCGGATCGCTTCACGCTGATCGAACTGCGCTTCGGCTTCATGCAGTCGCACAATGTCTCTCAGGCGCTCGCTTATCTGCGCAAGACGGGCTTCAAGTTCGACATCATGTCGACCTCCTTCTATCTTGGCCGTCGCAAGCTGGTGCCGGATGCCGAATCCGGCATGCCCATGTGGCAGGACCGGCTGTTCATCGCCATGGCCAATACGGCGACAGACCCGTCCGACTACTTCCACCTGCCGGCCAACCGGGTCGTCGAGCTCGGCTCGCATGTCATTATCTGACGCTTGCCGGCGCTGACATTCATGTGAATGTGCTAAATCAGGCCGGTTGCCGGGCGTTTCGGCAGCCGGCGTTAACCGCTCATCAAGGTTAATGATTGATCTTCATCGGGTTCCTGTTGCCCTGTGGAGTTAAGGTTTTGCGTTCGAAGAGTGTATTGCGTCGCAAGTCCTCGTCCGGACTGAATGGATGGACTTCCCCGGCCGTCTTCGGCCTCGCCTGCTGGCTGGTTTTTCCGTCCGCCCCCGCCCATGGCGATCTCGCCGATCTTCTGACCGGTTTTGACGGTGCCGAGCAATGGCGCATGGTGCTGACGGATTCTCCGGCCGGGTCGATCCACCAGGCCTCGCTTGCATTTCCGGGCCTCAAGGCCGCGATTGCCGGGAATGCCGGCCTGGAACTGCCGGACGGCCGCAAGATCGCCCTCGTCGACGAAAAGAAATCCGAAGACCCGCGCCCCGATGAAGACCGCGTCAACCGTGCAGCCAAGAAGGGCCGCATCGTCACGGTCGAACCCATGCTGCCGCCAAAGGCGTTTTCCGCCGGCTCCGTGCTGCAGCGTTCGAGCGCGCTCACGTCGCCTGCCGAAGGGAAGGACGCGATGACGGCCTTCCTGAAGCCCGGCAAGAACGATGCTCCGGTAGAGCTCGCATCCTTCTATTTCCGCAAGGACGAACCGAAGCGGGCGGAGGATGAGCTCATGCCGATGATCGCCAGCCTCATCAACAATCCGAATGCCGATGTGCTGGCCGCCGCCTATGCGCCGCCGGAACCCGATTTCGCCAAGCAGTCGCCGTTCGACGCCATTCTGACCGAAAAGAAGAAGCCCGGCCGGTTCATCCCGCCGATCAGTGCCGATGACCATGCCTGGGCGGCCACACCGCTGCCGCCCGATTCCTTCTCCCCCAAGCAGCAGCAATGCCTCTCGTCCGGCATCTATTTCGAGTCGCGCGGCGAATCCGCCCGCGGCCAGGCTGCGGTCGCCCAGGTCATTCTCAACCGGGTGCGCAATCCGGCCTATCCGAAAACGATCTGCGACGTCGTCTACCAGAATGAGGACTGGCGCAACCGCTGCCAGTTCTCGTTCGCCTGCGACAACATCAAGGACCGCATCCGCTCCGAATACCATTGGCAGATGGCCCGCGAAGTGGCGATGGCGGTGACCGCCGGCAAGATCTGGCTCCCGGAAGTCGGCTCCGCCACCCATTACCACGCCGTCTACGTCCACCCCGACTGGGCGCGCACCATGAAGAAGGTCGGCCGCATCGGCCTGCATGTCTTCTACCGGACCTATGGCGGCGGCTGGAGCTGACCGGGTCATTATCGCCGCAACAGGCGGCGATTCCCGCGACAGTTTTACCCGGCTTTGGTTGTGTCCGCTTTAAGCAATTGAATTTGCTTGGTTAATTTACCAAGAACGAAGAGCCTTGGACGCCTTGACTATGGGGGCGGGCAAAACTATGTTGCGCGCGACTTGAAAACGGGCCCGACGGCGCGAAATCCCTCACTAATCGCATTTTTTGCGGTTGGAAAGCATAAAACCGGTTGTGCCGGAAGCAGAAATAGGGGAGGACGCACATGACGGATCACCGCGACGATGGTCTGGAAGAGCGCCGGAAGCGCTTGTCTGCGGAACTTGCGGACAGGAAGGCTGACGACGTGGCAGAGGCGAAGAGGGACGCGCAATCCGAGGAAAGCCGAAAAGGCATGGCCTTGGGCTTCAAGCTCTCCTCCGAGTTCATCTCCGCAGTCGCGGTTGGGGCTGTTCTGGGCTATATGCTCGACCGTTTTGCCGGCACTGCGCCGTGGGGGATGATCGTTCTCCTCCTCCTCGGGTTCTGTGCGGGTGTGCTGAATGTGCTTCGCTCCGTGGGAATGGTGGCTCCGTCACCGACCATGAGCCAGCAAAACGGCAAAGATGAGAAGGGAAGCGGCGGCCGCTAGGTCCTGCTTCGAAATAATGAAACTGGGCCGACCTGAGCGGCTAAGGACAAGAGGTAGACGGTGGCAAACGATCCGATCCATCAGTTCCAGATCAGCAAGATCGTTCCGATCGAGATCGGCGGCATCGATTTCTCCTTTACCAACGCGTCCCTGTTCATGGTGGCAACGGTGGCCTGTGCCGCCGGCTTCCTGTATTTCGCCACGTCGCAGCGCGGGCTCATCCCGGGCCGGGCGCAGTCGGTTGCCGAAATGTCCTATGAGTTCATCGCCGGCATGCTGCGCGAAGGTGCCGGCAGCAGCGGCATGAAGTTCTTCCCGCTGGTCTTCTCCCTGTTCATGTTCGTGCTGACCGCCAACCTGCTCGGCATGTTCCCCTACTTCTATACGATCACCAGCCAGATCATCGTCACCTTCGCGCTGGCGCTTCTCGTCATCGGCACGGTCCTGGTTTACGGCTTCTACAAGCACGGCCTGCACTTCCTGCAGCTCTTCGTGCCGAGCGGTGTTCCGGGCGCGCTTCTGCCGCTCGTCGTCGCGATCGAAGTCATCTCCTTCCTGTCCCGCCCGGTTTCGCTGTCTGTTCGTCTTTTTGCGAACATGCTCGCCGGCCACATCACGCTCAAAGTGTTCGCAGGCTTCGTCGCCTCGCTCGGAACCATGGGCGCGCTCGGCATCGGCGGCGCAGTCCTGCCTCTCATCATGACGGTCGCCCTGACCGGTCTCGAATTCCTCGTCGCCTTCCTCCAGGCTTACGTCTTCGCGGTGCTGACTTGCATGTACCTCAACGACGCGATCCATCCCGGCGGGCACTAAGGATAACCGACATTGGCGTCCTGAGGCGTCAGTCATCAGCCGCAACAACCATTTCGAAGGAGTTTCTCATGGAAGCGGAAGCAGCAAAGTTCATCGGTGCAGGCCTGGCTTGCTTTGGCATGGCCGGCACGGCTCTTGGCCTTGGCAACATCTTCGGCAGCTACCTCTCGGGCGCTCTGCGCAACCCGTCCGCCGCTGACAGCCAGTTCGGCCGTCTGGTGTTCGGTTTCGCCGTTACGGAAGCTCTGGGCATCTTCTCGCTGCTCATCGCTCTCCTGCTCCTGTACGCAGTCTAAGATCTGTCCAGGAATTCGGATCGCGGCCGCTTGCAAAAGGCGCGCCGTGATCCTTCGCATTTGGAATACACCTGCCCGCATTGGAATATTGGAGGTGATGATGTTCGTGACCTCGGCATATGCGCAGACCGCGCCGGCCGCTACTGATCCGCATGCCGCGCCTGCTGGCGAAGTGCATACCGAAACCGGCGCTGCCCATGGCGGCGAACACGGTGGCGGCACATTTCCGCCATTCGATGCGACCCATTTCTCGTCGCAGCTGCTTTGGCTCGTCATCACCTTCGGCCTCTTCTATCTCCTGATGAAGAAGGTCATCGTTCCACGCGTCGGCGGCATTCTGGAACACCGCCACGACCGGATCGCCCAGGACCTCGACGAAGCCGCCCGCCTGAAGGCGGAAGCGGACGCTGCCGTGGAGACCTATGAAAAGGAACTGGCTGCCGCCCGTTCCAAGGGCCACAAGATTGCCGAAACTGCCCGCGAGGCCGCCAAGACCAAGGCTGCCGCCGATCGCACCGCAATCGAAGCCGAACTTGCCGACAAGCTCGCCGCTGCTGAAACCCGCATCGGCGAAATCAAGGCGAAGGCCTTTGCCGAAGTCGGCCAGATCGCCGAAGACACCGCCACCGCCATCGTCGATCAGCTGATCGGCGCCAAGGCGACCGGCGACGACATCAAGGCTGCGGTCGCAGCCGCGAAGACGGAGGCCTGATCCCTATGGCATTCGATGCAACATTTTTCGCATTCGTCGGCCTCGTCCTCTTTCTGGCGCTGGTCGTTTACCTGAAGGTGCCGGGCATGATGGCGAAGTCGCTCGACGAGCGCGCCGCCAACATCAGCAAGGAACTCGACGAAGCCAAGCGCCTGCGCGAAGAAGCGCAGACCCTGCTCGCCGAATACCAGCGCAAGCGCAAGGAAGCCGAAGCGGAAGCCGCCCAGATCGTGGCTGTCGCCGAGCGTGAAGCTGCGGCGCTGACCGAGGAGGCGCGCCAGAAGACCGAGGAATTCGTTGCCCGCCGCAACGCGCTTTCCGAACAGAAGATCCGCCAGGCCGAAGCCGAAGCGATCGGCGCCGTCCGTTCCGCCGCAGTCGACCTCGCCATCGCCGCCGCCCAGAGCGTCATCGCCCGCAAGGCGGATGCCTCCACCCAGGACACGCTCTTCAAGGACGCCGTCGGCAAGGTGCAGTCGCGATTGAACTGATTTTAATTCACATGAGACTTATGAAAAGGCCGGGCGAAAACCCGGCCTTTTTTTTACATTCTGCTGCTGCCTTCATCGCTTATCCATTGGAGAACTCATGACGAGCTTTGATGCTGCGTGGCGGCACTTTTATCCAGCTGTGCCGCCATTATCCTTCGTTATGAGACAAGCAGCACTGCCCTTTGTTCGGTTTCATTATTTGCCCGGTTCCAAGCGATATGCCGAAACTGATGCAGAATACGAATGCATAATCCAGAGGTTATCGGCGCTCGGTAGGATTGTTTTTGACGCCGGCGAAGATTGCTGGATTGTGCGCTGTGAGAGCCCGTTTGGTGGCGGATCGAAGCAAAGAACGGCGGCAAGGTCCAAGTTCATGGAATTGCATCCCTGCAAGCCATCAACCCGGATTGGAGAAATCAGGCTCGAGGATGAAAAGGCAATATGGTCCGCACACGCAGCCAAATGCAGCTGGGATTTTAGCAGTTCCCGGCAGCTACTGTCGGCCATTGCTGACGATATGACAGATGGAAACGACTGGACGCTTTGGTTCTCCGCTGGAAGCGGTCGGGTTTACGCGCCCTATGACGGAGGGATAGACATCTTCTCAAATTCCGCCGACTGGATAGAAAGCCTCCGGGACAGCTTTCCGGATTGGCTTTCCGAGGATGTGAGCGGGCTTTAGCACCGACATACATCACTCCTCCGGCAGGTCATCCTTGCGCAGCGGCCGAAAGCTCATCCGGTGCAGCGAGCATGGGCCATGCGCCTCGATCCCGGCGCGGTGTTGCGCTGTCCCATACCCCACGTGATTGGCGAATCCGTAAGCCGGGAAGACTAGGTGCGCGCGGGCCATCATCCGGTCTCGGGTGACCTTGGCGATGATCGAGGCGGCAGCGATCGAGACCGAGCGGGCATCGCCCTTGATCACCGCTTTGCCGGGGCAGCAGAGGCCCTGCGGCACGTCGCGGCCGTCGGCGAGCACGTAAGCCGGAGCAACCGCCAACCCGGCGACGGCACGGCGCATGGCGTCGAGACTTGCGCGCAGGATGTTGCGTTCGTCGATATGGCGCGGGCCCGAAGCGGCGATCGAGACTTCCGCCGTCGCCATGATCGCCTCGAACAGCACTTCTCGCTGATTGAGAGTCAGCTGCTTGGAATCGTTGAGGCCGTCGGGGATGTTATCCGGGTCGAGAATGACGGCCGCCGCGACAACCGGGCCGGCCAGCGGCCCGCGTCCGGCCTCGTCGGTGCCCGCGACCGGCCAGTGGCCGGCCCCACGTGCCACGAGCTCCAGACTGAAATCCGGGACGAGCGGGACGTCTTCGAAAAGCATCGGAGAATCGGGCGACGTGCGAGGTAACATGGCGGCAACCTCGCACGTCGTCCCGACCTCCTGCAACCCCCGGCGGGCGATTGCGGCGTCGCTATCCACCGAGGGGCGGCGGTGGAACCGGGGTATTTTCCGACGTGGGGACAGGGCGGGTCGCGTCGGAAATTGGAATTCCTGATCGGGCCTGAGCGGACCGGTCAGAGCAGCGAGAGCTGGATGCCGCCGCCGTCGGGCCGCAGGAAGATATCGTCACGCAGCGGCAGGCCGCGGCGGACCATGCCGAGACGCTTGGTCGCCATCTCGAAACGGCGGCCGATCTGCCAGGCATAGGGACCGGCACCCTTCATACGCTTGCCCCATTCGGCATCGTAATCCTTGCCGCCGCGCATCGAGCGCACCAGCGACATCACATGCCGATAGCGGTCCGGATAGTTCTGCAGCAGCCAGTCGCGGAAGAGGGGGCTCACTTCCAGTGGCAGGCGCAGTAGCACATAGCTCGCTTCCGTCGCCCCCGCCGCATGGCCCGCGTCGAGGACGCGCTCGATCTCGTGGTCGTTGAGCGCCGGGATGACGGGTGCCACCATAACCGCCGTCGGAATGCCGGCATCGGTCAACGCCTTGATGGCGGTCAGGCGCTTGGGAGGGGTCGAGGCGCGCGGCTCCATGGTGCGGGCAAGCTTGCGGTCGAGCGTCGTCACGGAAATCCCGACCTTCGCGAGCCCCTTGGATGCCATGTCGGCGAGAATGTCGATATCGCGGGTGATCAGCGCCGACTTCGTGACGATCGCCACAGGATGGTTGGCTTTCTGCAGCACCTCGAGGATCTGCCGCATGATCCGCCATTCCCGTTCGATCGGCTGGTAGGGATCGGTATTGGTGCCGATCGCGATCGCCCGCACCTTGTAGTCGGGGCGGCTCAATTCCCGCTCGAGCAGTTTCGGTACGTCCGGCTTGGCAAACAGCTTCGATTCGAAATCGAGGCCGGGGGAAAGGCCCATGAAACTGTGCGTCGGCCGGGCGAAGCAATAGATGCAGCCATGCTCGCAGCCGCGATAGGGGTTGATCGAGCGGTCGAAGGAAAGATCGGGCGATTCGTTGCGGGTGATCGCGGTGCGCGGCTTTTCCACCTGCACTTCGGTCCTGAACGGTTCGAGCTCCTCCAGCGTCTGCCAGCCGTCGTCGAATGCTTCACGGCGCTCCTCCTCGAAACGGCCGCTCGGGTTGAGCCCCGCACCGCGCCCGCGACGCCGGTCGATCTCCACCCGAAGACCGGAGGATTTGACCAACGCATCGGCAATATCAGCCGTATGAGCAGGCGCAAAAGCGTCCTGCCGCAATTGATGCAGCTCGTTCATGGATTGCTCCTGAAGGGGAAATTCCCCGTTCCTGATGATTAAATTCCTAGCGGCAAAACCAGAACATTGCAAGAACAAAATTCGGAGCCCGTGTTTATGGCGTTCCGTGCTGCAATGCGTTACATGTCAGGGATGCTGACTGTCATCATGGAATGCCGCGACCAGGAATCCGAGCTGGCGCAGACCCTTTCGGTGCTCGTTTCCGCCGCGGTGGAGGGGCTGGTAAGCGATGTCGTGGTGCTCGACCACGGTTCGAAGGACGGTTCCTCCCGTGTCGCCGATGCCGCCGGCTGCCGTTTTTACGGCCATTGGGACATCAAGGATATTCTGCGCGGCGCGCGCGGCGAGTGGGTATTGCTCATCGAGGCGGGCGCTCGCCCGCAGGCCGGCTGGATCGACGAGGTGATGGAATATATCGCGCTGAGCAAGCAGCCGGCCCGCTTCGCACCGGCGCGGAATTACCGGCGGCCGTTCTTCAGGCGCATCGGCCGCGCGGTGCCGCCGCTGGAATACGGCATGCTGCTTTCGAAGCGTCAGGCGATCGCGCTTGCGAAATCGGGCATGGATCTGGAAACCCTGGCGCGCGGCCAGAAGGCTTCGAAGCTGGCGAGCGAGATGATCCCGGCCTGGGTGGCGGCGGCCGTCCGCTGAGGCCTATTTAGCGGGGCCTATTTGCCGCCCCGCTTCAGGTGCTCGTCGAGCCGCGGCATGATCTCGATGAAGTTGCAGGGCATGTGGCGGTAGTCGAGCTGCGCCTTCAGAATGCCGTCCCAGGCATCCTTGCAGGCGCCGGGCGAGCCGGGCAGCACGAAGATGAACGTGGCGTTCGCCACCCCGCCGGTCGCCCGGGACTGGATCGTCGAAGTGCCGATCTTGTCATAGGAAATCCGGTGGAAGACTTCCGAAAAGCCGTCCATGCGTTTTTCGAACAGCGGCTCCAGTGCTTCGGGCGTCACGTCCCGGCCGGTAAAGCCGGTCCCGCCTGTCGTGATCACCACGTCGATATCCGGATCAAGCGTCCATTCCCGCACCTGGCCGGCAATCCGGTCCTTGTCGTCGGGCACGATCGCGCGCGCCTTCAGCACATGGCCGGCTTCCGCGATCCGCGCCACCAGCGTGTCGCCGGACTTGTCGTCGGCAGGCGTGCGCGTGTCGGAGACGGTCAGCACGGCGATGCCGACGGGAATGAAGGCACGGGTTTCGTCGATCCGGTTCATGGGGTTCTCCCGGGCGTCTGGCCAACGGTTCTCACGGCCTGAAAATACCATTCCGGCTTCTGGTCGTTAAGGTTTTCCACGGCCTTTTCCGCCGCCTCGAAGGAAGGAAATATCCCGAAACAGGTGGCACCCGAACCGGACATGCGCGTCAGCATCGTGCCTTCGGCACCGATCAGGTTGGAAATCTGATCGATTTCCCGCACCAGCGAGCGAGCCGGCGGCTCGAGATCGTTGCGCAGCGTTTTCAGAAAGCCGATCCAGTCGGCATCGGGCGCGCCGATCGGCGGATTGTCCTTTTGCGTCAGGCGGCGAAAAATATCCGGCGTCGAGACCCCGACCAGAGGATTGCCGAGCACCAGTGCCAGCGCCGGCAGGCTGGCAAGCGCGGTCAACTCCTCGCCGATCCCCTTGGCGATCAGGGGCTCGCCCTTGAGGCACATCGGCACGTCGGCGCCGAGCGTCAGCCCGAGCGCTGCCAGTTCCGCATCCGGCAGGCTGGCATCCCAGAGGCGGATCAGGCCGCGCAGCGTCGCCGCCGCGTCCGCCGAACCGCCGCCGATGCCGGCTGCGACCGGCAGGTTTTTTTCCAGATGGATGGCGACCGGCGGGGCCGGGACCCCTTTCTCTTCCAGCGCCTTGCGCAGGAGGTCGCGTGCCTTCAACACCAGATTGCCATGCCTCCCCTCCGCCGAAGTCGGCAGCAGCGAGGCGAACCGGCCGGAAACGGAAAACGCGTCGGCCTCCGCATCGGCAAAGCCTAACCGATCACCCGTGTCGGCGAAGGTCACGATGCTGTCGAGCAGGTGATATCCGTCGGCCCGCTGGCCGGTCACATGCAGGGCGAGGTTGATCTTGGCGGGTGCCAGTTCAAAATGGCCCGCCTTGTCGGCGAGCCAATTATCGGACGACATGGTGTCGAGAAACATGTGGCGTCAGGATTTCTTGTCGGGATTGGCCGGCGCCGGCGGGGCGGGAGCCACGGGTTCGCTGGGGCTGCGGTCGGCAGTCGTCGAATTGGGATCGAGCGGCGCCAGGCCCTTCTCGATCTTTTCCTTGATCTGCTCGCGGTTGATGTCTTCGCCTTCCGAGATCAGCGCCCGGTTCCATTGGTAGACGGCTTCGAGCTTGCGCCCGACGCGCCAGTAGGAGTCGCCGAGATGGTCGTTGATCGTCGAATCGCCGGCGCGCAGCTGCACCGCCCGTTCGAGCTCGGTCACCGCATCGTCGAACTTGCCCATCCGGAAATAGGCCCAGCCGAGCGAATCGACGATATAGCCGTCATCCGGGCGCGCATCGACGGCCCGCTTGATCATGTTGAGGCCCTCGTCGAGGTTCTTGTTCATATCGACCAGCGAATAGCCGAGATAGTTCAGGACCTGGGGCTGTTCCGGGTTGAGCTCCAGCGCCTTGCGGAAGCTCGGCTCGGCCTTTTCCCAGTTCTTCAGCCGCTCGTAGGCGATGCCGCGCTGGAAAAAGATCGTCCAGTCGCCCGGCTTCGGCACCGGCCCGATGACGTCGGCGGCCTTGTCGTAGGTTTCCGCCATGGTCTTGTAGTCCTTGGCGTCGGAAAGCACGCTGCCATAGGCGATATAGCTGCGGATGTCGGACGGGTCGGAATCGATCAGCGACTTCAGGTGCTGCTTGGCTTCGTCCACCTTGCCGGTATCGGAAAGCGTCACGCCGAGCTGCAGTTCGGAAATACGGCGCATCGGCGAATCGGCCGGCACGCTCGCGTAGAACTTGATGGCGCGATCGGGCTGCTTGAGCTTTTCGGCAATGCCGCCGAGCAGGATCAGCGTATCGGCGCTCTTGGGGTCGAGCGCGTGGGAGATCTGCAGGTAGAGCGAGACCATGTCCTCGGCGCCCTGGCGGTTCAGCGCACCGCCGATCGAAAACAGCACGCCGGCCGCACCTTCGGCGGCATTGCTCACCTGCTGCTGGGGCTTCTCGCCCTTTTCGATGCTCTGGCGCAGGGCCTTCAGCGGCGCATAGTTGGAGACCATGCCGTCCCCGACGGAGATCGCATCGAGCGCCTTCTGCTTGTTGCCGGCAGCCGCCTCAAGACGTGCCAGTGCCATCACGGCGCGCATGAACGTGTCCGGGGCGGTGGCGACGGCTTCCTTGTTGGTGACGGCGGTGTTGAGGTGCTGCCGCGCCGTGCCGATATCGCCCGTCACCAGCGCCATGGCGCCGAGGTGATAGTCGGTGAAAACCTTGTACCAGGCCGGTCCCTTGAGGTTGGAGATGCTGGCCATCGCCTGCTTGCCCTTGCCGGCGCCGACATCCGACCAGGCGGAGAGAAGCTGGTGGGTCAGCCGGTCGAGGTCGTTCGGACCGTCATAGGCAAGCACCTTCTTCGCGGTATCGAATTTCTTGTCGCGCAGGGCATCGAGGCCGCGGACGATCTTGGTGATCCGCTCTACCGCGTTGTCGTCTTTCAGCGCATTGGCTTCCGCGAGACCCTGGTCGAAATCGCCGTTGAGCAGCAGCGAGATCATCAGCCTTTCGCGGATTTCCAGGTTGGCGGGATCGAAAGCCAGTGCCTTGCGGTAAAGCGCGATCGCGGTGTCGTAGTCATGATCGACGTCGGCGGTGCGGGCTGCCAGGAAGGCGCCGGAAAACGTCTTCACGTTGCTGGGGCCGAACGTCACCGTGTCTTTCACCGCTGGCTTCGCGTCTGCCGTCGCGGCATTGGCCACCGTTCCGAACAGGAGGACGGTTGCAAGCGCCGCGCTGGAGAGCAGAAGAAGGCTGGATTTCTGCCGCATAAAGATGCCTTTCGTAAGAGCATGGCAGAACGGTGAGATACCGCCGCCAATTCCGCCCTATTGATTCACGATAGAATGGCTTTTTTGAAGCACGTCCGCAAGGAAATCCCCAGCGCCGCGCGAGGGCGGCGCCGGTCACACCTTCGTCAACGAACGCCGCGCGTCAGTTGACGCGCTGGATCGAGAAGTCGATGACTTCGAGGAGAGCGGCCTTGAGCGGCGAGGCGGGAAGCGGCGCCAGCGCATCGCGGGCGATCGTGCCGTAATGCAGCGCCCGGCCGATCGTGTCGTTCAAGGCGCCGTATTTGTTGATCAGCCCGAGCGCCTTTTCGAGGTTTTCGTCGCTGCTTTCGCCCTTTTCGATCGCCTGCCGCCAGAAGGCGCGCTCGGTCTCGGTGCCGCGGCGATAGGAGAGGATGACGGGAAGCGTGATCTTGCCCTCGCGGAAATCGTCGCCGACATTCTTGCCGAGATCGGCAGCCTTGCCGCCGTAGTCGAGCGCGTCGTCGACGAGCTGGAAGGCAAGGCCGAGATTCATGCCGTAGGATTTGAGAGCGCCGCGGCCGGCCTTGTCGGCATTGGCGATGATCGGGCCGACCTCGGCCGCGGCCGCAAACAGCGCGGCCGTCTTGGCGCGGATGACCGACAGATAGTCGTCCTCGGTCGTTTCCATGTTCTTGGCGACGGAAAGCTGCAGCACCTCGCCTTCGGCGATGACAGACGCAGCGGCCGACAACACGTCGAGCGCTTCGAGCGAGCCGACATCGACCATCATCCGGAAGGCCTGGCCGAGCAGGAAGTCGCCGACCAATACGCTTGCCTGGTTGCCCCAGATCATGCGCGCGGTGGAACGTCCGCGGCGCAGGTCGCTTTCGTCGACCACGTCGTCATGGAGAAGCGTTGCCGTGTGCATGAACTCGACGCTGGTCGCCAGCTTTACATGGGCATCACCCTGGTAGCCGAACAGCGCTGCGGAGGCGAGCGTCAGCATCGGCCGCAGCCGCTTGCCGCCGGACGAGATCAGGTGGTTGGCGACTTCCGGGATCATCTGCACGTCGGAGCCGGCCTTGGACAGGATCAGCTGGTTGACCCGCTCCATGTCCGCCTTGGTCAGATCCACCAGCGGTTTGACGGATGCGAGTTTGTTTTTGCCTTCTTCAAGCGGTATGACGACGCCCAATGATCAGGCCTCCCTATCGAAATCTTTCAAACGACAATAGAAAGAGGCTGTTAGTGCGGCAAGCGCAAAACGCATCCCGCCGGAGATAATGGGGTAACAAACAAGCCATGCTGGAGATCATCCGCACCAACGACATCGTGATCCTGTCGCTGGCCGAGAGCCTGATGAAGGATGCCGGCATCCATTGCATGGTCGCCGACCAGTCGATGAGCGTGTTGGAGGGCTCACTCGGCCTCTTGCAGCGCCGGTTGATGGTGGATGCCGACCGGGCGGACGAGGCGCGGCGGATATTGAAGGACGCGGGGCTGGAAGCGGAGCTGCGGCCTTGATGCTTGGGGAGGTCAGATCTGAGTTTTTCTGAAGCCATGGCCTTGGGTGGCTCAAGGGCCTCGGCGCTGAATGTTTTTGGAGTTCTAACCTTGAGCCTCTTTGCGGGTCGCCCCCCTCTGCCCTGCCGGGCATCTCCCCCTCGGGTGGGGAGATCGGCCAGAGGCATGCTCCTCGCTCCCAATCTACCGTTTTCCCCTGTGCATTTTATTGCGACGGTTGCCCCCGCATGTCGCAATCCTACCTCTCTTCCGGAACGTCGTTTCGGGGAGAGCGCCGGTCGCGCCACTTGTGATCTCCCCACCCGCGGGGGAGATGCCCGGCAGGGCAGAGGGGGGCTGACGACCGCCGACGCTCAACGTGTTCGGCCTATCTCCAGCATCGAGAAATACCTCGCGCCATGACCACCCCGACCCACACCATCGACGCCTTCCATCGAGGCCGTTTCCACGTCATGCAGCCGAAGGGGGGCGGGCATCGCTCGGGGGTCGATGCCATGCTGCTCGCCTCGCTGGTCGCCGCCGACAAGCCGGTCAGCGTCGCCGACTTGGGTTCGGGCGCCGGTGCGGCTGGCCTTGCCGTCGCCGCACGCCTGCAACAGGCAAAAGTCCTGCTGATCGAAAAATCGCCGCTGATGGCCGATTATGCCCGCAGGACCCTGGAGCTTCCCGAAAACGCCTTCCTCGCCGGCCGCGTCGAGGTGCTGGAAGCCGACGTGACCCTGACCGGCAAGCCGCGGCTCGCCGCCGGCCTCGTCGACGAAATCCACGACCACGTGATCATGAACCCGCCCTTCAACGACGCGGCGGATCGCAAGACGCCCGATGCCCTGAAGGCCGAGGCGCATGCGATGACGGAAGACCTGTTCGAAGCCTGGATCCGCACGGCCGGCGCGATCATGAGGCCCGGCGGGCAATTGTCGCTGATCGCCCGGCCGCAATCGATCGCCGAAATCATCGAGGCCTGCGGCAGGCGTTTCGGCGGGCTGGAAATCACCGCCCTTCATCCCCGGCCGGATGAAAGCGCTACCCGCATCCTCGTCACCGCCATCAAGGGATCACGCGCCCGGCTGACATTCCGGGCGCCGCTTTTCGTGCATGGCGCCGATGGCCACGCCTTCTCGGCTTTCGTGGACGACCTGAACAATGGCCGGGCCGCCTATGCCCGCCTCAGCCCGAAACGAAGTCCACGAGCAGCTTGACGTTCAGGCCGGCGATGACGACGGCGATCAGCCAGGCGATGGCCGAGAGCCAGATCGGCGCCACGAGTTCGCCCATCTTGGCCTTGCTGGCGGTGAACATGACCAGCGGGAAGACCGCGAATGAAAGCTGCAGGCTGAGCACGACCTGGGTGAGGATCAGCAGTTCCGCCGTACCCGCATCGCCGTACCAGATGGTCACGAAGGCGGCCGGAATAATGGCGATGCCCCGGGTGATCAGCCGGCGGATCCATGGCTGCAGCTTCATCTTGAGGAAGCCTTCCATGACGATCTGGCCGGCAAGCGTCGCTGTCACCGTCGAGTTCAGGCCGCAGCAGAGCAGCGCGATGCCGAACAGCGTCGGCGCTATGGCAAGGCCGAGCAGCGGTGCGAGCAGCGAATGGGCTTCGCCGAGTTCGGCCACTTCCGTCCGCCCGGTGCTGTTGAAGGCAGCGGCCGCGAGGATCAGGATCGAGGCATTGATCAGCAGCGCGAAGCAGAGCGCGACGGTGGAGTCGATCGTCGCATAGGTGAGCGCCTCCTTCTTCTCCGGCAGACTATGGCCATAATTGCGGGTCTGCACGATGCCGGAATGCAGGTAGAGGTTATGCGGCATGACGGTCGCGCCAAGAATGCCGAGCGCCAGATAGAGCATTTCCGGATTGGTGACGATCTCGGTTGTCGGGAAGAAACCGCGAATGACGCCGCCCCATTGCGGATCGGCGAGGAAGATCTGGATCGCGAAGCACACCGCGATGACGCCGAGCAGGGTGATGATGAAGGCTTCGACCCAGCGGAAACCCATCTTTTGCAGGTAGAGGATGATGAAGACGTCGAGCGCGGTGATCAGCACGCCGAGTTCGAGTGGAATGCCGAAGATCAGGTTGAGGCCGATCGCGGTGCCGATCACCTCGGCGATATCGGTGGCGATAATGGCGATTTCGGCAAGCGCCCAGAGGGGGATGGAAACCCATTTCGGAAACGCGTCGCGGCAGGCCTGCGCCAGATCCCGCCCGGAGGCGATGGCAAGGCGTGCGCAGAGCGACTGCAGCACGATTGCCATCAGGTTGGACAGAAGCGCCACCGCCAGCAGCGCATAACCGAATTTCGAACCGCCGGCGAGCGAGGTCGCCCAGTTGCCGGGATCCATATAACCGACGGCCACCAGATAACCCGGCCCCGCGAAGGCGGCAAGCCGCCGCCAACGTGATCCGGAATGCGAAATGCTGATGCTGCGATGGACGTCGGAAAGCGACGCCTCTCCCCGCTTGTGCCGCCAGCCGCTGTCCTGCTTTGAACTCAAAACGTCCATCTTCACCTTATCTCCGTTCGTAACGGGATAATGCCTCATTGGAATGATAATGCAAGTCATTCGCAACTAGAAAATCAAAATCGGGCTTTCGGGGCTGCAGCCATTGCGTTTGAAAATCCGTCACATACATGCTTTGGCAGAGCCGAACGCCACAGAAGGAAAAGAAATGGCCGGGTTTTTGAAGAGGTTGATGCCGAAGCGGTTCCGCAAGAAGGGGCTGACGATACCGGTTGTCCGGCTCCATGGTGCGATCATGGCCGGCGGCAGCCAGTTCAAGCAGAGCCTCAACCTCGCCGGCGTCGCCCCGATGCTGGACAAGGCCTTCGCCAACAAGGATGCGCCGGTCGTCGCGATCTCGATCAATTCGCCGGGCGGCTCGCCGGTCCAGTCTCGGTTGATCTTCCAGCGCATCCGTTCGCTCGCGGAAGAGAAGAACAAGAAGGTTCTGGTCTTTGTCGAGGACGTCGCAGCCTCGGGCGGCTACATGATCGCGCTTGCCGGCGACGAGATCTTCGCCGACCCCACCTCGATCGTCGGCTCGATCGGCGTCGTTTCCGGCGGGTTCGGTTTTCCGGAACTGTTGCGCAAGATCGGCGTCGAGCGCCGCGTCTATACCGCCGGCGAGAACAAGGTGATCCTCGATCCCTTCCAGCCGGAAAAGGAAGGCGACATCGAATATCTCAAGGCCCTGCAGCTCGAGATCCACAAGGTCTTCATCGACATGGTCAAGATGCGCCGCGGCGAACGGCTCGCCGACGATGCGACGATCTTTTCGGGTCTGTTCTGGAGCGGGCTGCGCGGTCTCGACCTCGGCCTGATCGACAGTCTCGGCGACATGCGCGAAGTTCTCAAGCGCCGCTACGGCAAGGACACGAAGCTGGAACTGATCGGCAGTGCCCGCACCCTGTTCGGCCGCCGCGTGCCCGGCGTCGTTTTCGGTGAGGGCAAGGCCGGAGAAATCGCCGCAGGCGCGGTGACGGGACTTGCCGCAAGCCTGGAAGAAAAGGCAATGTGGAGCCGATACGGCCTTTGAGGTCGCAAGAATAGCGCGAGGGGGACATGGCGCAGCTTTTATTTCTGATCATCGTCATCGGCGGCGGCTGGATGCTCTACAAGAAATTCATCAAGGACGCCGAAAAACTGTCATCGCGCAGCCGCCGGGAAGAAAAGGAACGCCAGACCGGCGCGATCGGCACCCTGGAGCGGGATCCCGTGACGGGGGAGTACCGGGTGAAGAAGGACGAGGAGTGAGCGTCATGCCCGAGGAAAAGAAGCCTGCTGTTGCGGAGACCGGTGCCGACCAACGGCGGGCGGCACTGGAAAGGATTCGTGCTTTCAAATGGAAGCTTCCGCCCGATTGGAAATTCGATCGTGAGGAGGCCAACAGCCGGGGGGACGAGGCCGTTAAAGCCTCTCCTTGACGCGCGAGGTCCAGTCCGAGCCGGCGTAGCTTACGCACAGGATAAAGACCGTCAGTGTTGCATCGTCGACCGTAAAACAGATGACGGCCTTGTCCGCAGCCGGGACGGCACGCAGGCCCGAAACAAGCTCATCCCGAACGGAGCCGAGCTTTGGAAAGTCTGCCAGCCGATATGTTGCCGCTTCGATCTCCGCGAGCTTCCGGTCCGCGGTGATGCGGCCAGAATAGTCTTCGATGAAATTATGGATATCGACGAGATCCTGTTCGGCCGCGGCATGGTATTGCAGCCGGTAGGTTTGCATCACTTCGCCTTGTATTTTGCATCGATGCGGGCGCGGACGCGATCAAAGAGATTATCCTGATCCATGGGAATGAACTCCTCCCGCGGCGTTTCCATCCGGCGGCGGATTTCGTCCTTCATTGCAAGCAGCGGGTCGCTCTCGCCGGCCGGCGCCGGATCGGCCTGCATCAGACTGTCTATGCCCGCCTCGATAACTTTCTCGACCGAGGGGAACTGGCCGTCTTCGACCATGCGTTCCGCATAACGCAGATAACGGTCCGACAAGGTGAAGCTGTTCTTGACGTTCATGGTCTTTCTCCGGAAGAACCGCAGCACCCTAACACGGATCGCGCCCGGCGGGCATACCGGCATTATACGCATAAATCCTTGACCCGCGCCCCTGATGCGTGGCACTCGTCCGCATCCTCGAACCGATACAGATATGGCCATGACCGAGCTGCCCGACCACATGTCTCCGACCCGTTCCTTCCAGGGGCTGATCCTCGCGCTCCAGAACTACTGGGCCGACAAGGGCTGCGCCATCCTGCAGCCCTACGACATGGAAGTCGGTGCCGGTACCTTCCATCCGGCCACAACCCTGCGCGCGCTCGGCCCCAAGCCGTGGAAGGCCGCCTACGTGCAGCCGTCGCGCCGCCCGTCCGACGGCCGTTACGGTGAAAATCCCAACCGCCTGCAGCATTATTATCAGTTCCAGGTCATCCTGAAGCCGAACCCGCCGAACCTGCAGGAACTCTATCTCGGTTCGCTGAAGGCGATCGGCCTCGATCCGCTTCTGCACGACGTGCGTTTCGTCGAGGACGACTGGGAAAGCCCGACGCTCGGCGCCTGGGGCCTCGGCTGGGAATGCTGGTGCGACGGCATGGAAGTCTCGCAGTTCACCTACTTCCAGCAGGTCTGCGGCATCGAATGTTCGCCGGTCGCCGGCGAACTCACCTACGGCCTCGAACGTCTCGCCACCTATCTGCAGGGCGTCGACAGCATCTACGAACTCAATTTCAACGGCCGCGAGGGCGAGGAAAAGATCTCCTATGGCGATGTCTTCCTGCAGGCCGAGCAGGAATATTCCCGCCACAATTTCGAGTTTGCCGACACCGCCATGCTGCACCGGCATTTCATCGATGCCGAGAAGGAATGCCAGGCGCTGCTCGCCGCCGGCGCTCCGGGTGCAAACGCCAACCAGATGCTGCACAAATGCGTTTTCCCCGCCTATGACCAATGCATCAAGGCGTCTCACGTCTTCAATCTTCTGGATGCGCGCGGGGTGATCTCGGTCACCGAACGCCAGAGCTATATCCTGCGCGTCCGCACGCTCGCGAAAGCCTGTGGGGAAGCTTTCCTGCTGACCGACGCAGGCGGTGCGAACTTCGGCCAGGCCGCCTGAAGACGGAACGTCCTGAGGCCCATCCAGATCGGACGCGGCAAGCCGTTCAAACGGCCGCTGCCCATTGCGTGCCCAGCTGCCATACAGGTTTGAGGGTCGGATAGGCGCCGGTCGGAAGCTGCCCTGCATAGATCTGCAGAAACCGTCGTGTGCCGGCCGGCTGCGGCGGTTTCATCATTACCCCGTACTGAAAAAACAGCAGGGCAAACGCCAGCACATTGGCGGTTCGCACAAGGGACGCCATGGCAGTTCCATCCAGATTGTTTTGGGGTCGGGACCGAATCCTTGGATTCGTCCATCTCATGCAGGAGAATCTAGAGCATCGGAGCGATCAAAACTTTGCTATAAATCAAAATGGCTACCTCGAAAAATAATCGATGACTTCAACCACTTTTTTATACCGGGCCTCTACTGTCCCATCGCAAGGCCAAGTCGGGAGACGCAGATGTACATTTTGATCGGCATAATTGTTCTCGTCGCACTCTACGTCATCATGATCTACAACGGCCTCGTCAAATCCCGCCAGATGGCGGAGGAGGCCTGGTCCGGCATCGACGTTCAGCTGAAGCGCCGCGCCGATCTGATCCCGAACCTCATCGAGACGGTGAAGGGATACGCGGCCCACGAAAAGGGCACGTTCGAGGAAGTCGTCAAGCTGCGCAACCAGGCGCAGGCCGTACCCGCAGGCGATGTCGCCGGCCGCGCCCAGGCGGAAGGCCTGCTCGGCCAGGCGCTCGGAAAAATCATGGCGCTTGCCGAGGCCTATCCGGACCTCAAGGCGAACCAGAACTTTTCCGAACTGCAAGGCTCGCTCGAAACCATCGAAAGCGAGATCCAGATGTCGCGGCGTTACTATAACGGGGCCGCCCGCGACCTGAACGTCCGGGTCGAGAGCTTCCCCAACAACCTGATCGCCGGCCAGTTCGGTTTCTCGAAGCGCGAGTATTTCGAGATCGAGAATGCAGCCGACCGGGCGGTCCCGACCGTCAAGTTCTGAAATCCGTCATTGGACCTTCGTGCCGCAACGGTTTAAGAGCGCGGTCGGCCGCCTCGTTGCGGCATTCCGTTGGCGTTGAGAGACGAATATCATGGGCAGAGCCAAACTCACCATCCTGCCGCCGGGCAAGCCGCTTTCCGGGCGCGCCGTGCCGCCGGGCTCGAAATCGATCACCAATCGCGCGCTGCTTCTGGCGGGCCTCGCCGAGGGCACCAGCCGGCTGACCGGTGCGCTGCGAAGCGACGACACACGCTATATGGCCGAAGCGCTGCGGGCCATGGGCGTGGCCGTCGAGCAGCCGGACGAAACCACCTTCGTCGTCACCGGCAGCGGCAAGCTTCTGCCCCCTTCCGCCCCGCTGTTCCTCGGCAATGCCGGCACCGCGACCCGCTTCCTGACGGCGGCCGTCGCTTCTGTCGATGGCACCGTCGTCGTCGATGGTGACGAGCATATGCGCAAGCGGCCGATCGGCCCGCTGGTCGCCGCTCTTAAATCGCTCGGTATCGATGCCGAGGCGCCGACCGGCTGCCCGCCGGTGACCGTGCGCGGCAACGGCCATTTCGCCTCCGGCCGCGTCGAGATCGATGCCGGCCTGTCGAGCCAGTATGTTTCGGCGCTGCTGATGGCCGGGCCGCTCGTCAAGCAGGGCGCCAACGCGCCCCTGACGGTGGCGCTCGCCGGCGCGGAAATCGGCGCCCGCGGTTATGTCGATCTGACGCTCGCCGCCATGCAGGCCTTCGGCGCCAAGGTCGAGCAGCTCGATGCGGCGACGTGGAAGATAGAGCCGACCGGCTACAGGGCCGCGGATTTCGTGATCGAGCCGGATGCCTCCGCCGCCACCTATCTCTGGGCAGCTGAAGTGCTGACCGGCGGCAGGATCGATCTCGGCGTGCCGAACGACGCCTTCACCCAGCCCGATGCCAAGGCCCTCGAGGTCATCTCGAAATTCCCGCACCTGCCGGCGGAAATCGACGGCTCGCAGATGCAGGACGCGATCCCGACGATTGCCGTACTTGCCGCTTTCAACGAAACGCCGGTGCGGTTCACCGGCATCGCCAACCTGCGCGTCAAGGAATGCGACCGGGTGAGGGCGCTCTCGCTCGGCCTCAATGCCATTCGCGAAGGCCTTGCGACGGAAGAGGGGGATGACCTGATCGTCGCCTCCGATCCCTCGCTCGCCGGCCAGACCTTATCCGCGGAGATCAACACCTTCGCCGACCACCGCATCGCCATGAGCTTTGCACTGGCGGGGCTGAAGATCGGCGGCATCACCATTCTCGACCCGGATTGCGTCGCCAAGACCTTCCCGACCTATTGGGACGTGCTCGCCTCGCTCGGCGTCGAGTACACGGATATCGAATAACGGAAAGCAAGGATCGGCCCGTGCCGAAGAGCGCGCCGAAGAGGAGGAATGTCGTGATGCGGTGGTTCTCCGGCTTTGGCCTGGTCCTGTTCTTATGCCTGGCCTCGATGCTGCCCGCCGCGGCGGAGGAATATATCCGCTCCTATCATTCCGACATCCAGGTCGCCGAGAACGGCGACCTGACGGTGACCGAAACGATCATCGCCAATGCGGAAGGCGAGAGGATCAAGCGCGGCCTGTTTCGCGATTTTCCGCTGACCATGCAGGATGCGGGCGGCCGCACGGTGCGGGTCGGGTTCGAGGTCGTTTCCGTCACCCGCGACGGCCGGCCCGAGCCCTTCCACACGGAAAGCGTCACCGGCGGCATCCGCATCTATTCCGGCGACAAGGACGTGTTCCTGCGCAACGGCGAACACACCTTCGTCTTCACCTACAGGACCGATCGGCAGATCCGTTATTTCGACGATCACGACGAACTCTACTGGAACGCCACCGGCAACGGCTGGGAATTCCGCATCGCCCAGGCCTCGGCGCGGGTGACGCTGCCGGGCGGCGCGGGGATAAACCAGACTGCCGCCTATACCGGCCCTTTCGGCTCCACCGCCCGCAATGCCCGCATGCAGGCGAACGGCAATCAGGCGGTATTTACGACCACTCGGCCGCTCGGCGCGCAGGAGGGCCTGACGATCGTCGCCGGCTTTCCCAAAGGGGTCGTAGCGGCTCCTTCGAAGGATCAGCAAAGCGACTGGTGGTGGCGCGACAATATCGGCACGATCATCGCGATCGTCGGCCTTGTCCTCGTCGTCGGTTATTACGCGCTTTTCTGGACCCGCGTCGGCCGCGATCCGGACCGTGGCGTCGTCGTGCCGCGCTGGGATGCGCCGGACGGCCTGTCGCCGGCGCTCGTCAACTATATCGACAACAAGGGCTTTTCCGGCGGCGGCTGGACGGCGTTTTCGGCAAGCGCGCTCGACCTGGCGGTCAAGGGCTACGTGACGCTCGAAGACCTCAAGGAAAAGATCGTCATCCGGCGCACCGACAAGCCCGTGCCACGCGACGTGCCGACGGGCCAGGCTTCCATCCTCAGCGCGGTTGGCGGCGCCGGGCAGTCGCTGGTGATCGACGAGGCGCACGGCACGTCGGTCCAGTCCATTGGCGCGCGCTTCCGCCAGTCGATCGAAAAGGAACATCGCGGCAAATATTACAAGGCGAACTGGGGTTATGTCGCAGGCGGCGTGGCCCTCAGCATCCTTATGCTTCTGGGCGTTCTGATATTCGGCAATCTCGAACCTGAGCTGATGGCGATATTGATTGTCCCGGCCTTTCTTGCGGTGGTCTTCGGTTTCTTCGCAGCCGCCCTCGGAAAGGGTCTGAGGCGCGGTTCCTCGCTGTTTTCCAAGATCATGGCGGTCGTCGTTCTCGGCTTTATCGGCTTCGTCGCGATATCGGTCGGTTCGGCGCTGCTGATCGCGCTCATGTCCGAGCTGACCGGCAGCGAACATTGGCCGATCCTGGTCTCGGTCGGCGGCATCGTGCTCGCCAACGTCATCTTCTTTTTCCTGATGGGCGCACCGACGCCACTCGGCCGCAAGCTGATGGACGGCATCGAGGGCCTGCGCATCTACCTGACGCTTGCCGAAAAGGACCGCATGAACACGGCCGGCGCGCCGACCATGTCGCCGCAGCATTTCGAAAAGCTGCTGCCCTATGCGGTGGCGCTCGGCGTCGAAAAGCCGTGGAGCAACACGTTCGAGACCTGGCTCGCGAGTGCCGCGGCGGGCGCTGCCGCCGGCGCCTATGCGCCCGGCTGGTACAGCGGCAATTACGGCTCCAACATCGGCGATCGCATCGGCGGTTTCTCTTCCTCGATGGCCTCCACCATCGCCTCGACCATCCCCGCGCCAAAATCCTCCTCGTCCTCCTCCGGTTTCTCAGGCGGTTCGTCCGGTGGCGGCGGCGGCGGTGGTGGCGGAGGCGGTTGGTAAACGCCTCCGGTTGAAAAATGTATCATGATATGATACATGAGGGGAGGTGACGTGATCCGTTCCTATGCGAATGCGATGACGCAAGCCGTTGCAAGCGGCAAGGTGCCGAAGGGTTTTCCTGCCGACCTTGCCAGGCGGGCTGTTCGGAAGCTGACGATGATCGAAAATGCGTTGGAGCTCTCCGACCTGCGCTCGCCGCCGGGCAACCATCTGGAAGCCCTGAAGGGAGACCGCCAAGGTCAGCACTCCATTCGCGTCAACGACCAGTGGCGGATTTGCTTCATCTGGACCGAGGCCGGCGCCGAGCAGGTCGAGATCGTCGATTACCATTGAAGGAGACAGAAAATGGCGAGCGTGCTTCCCCCGGTTCATCCAGGTGAAATCCTTCGGGAAGAATATCTGCTTCCCTTGCAGATGACCGCCGGTGCTCTGGCAAGAAAGCTCAACGTGCCCCGGACGCGCATCGAGCGGCTGGTTGCAGAACAAACGTCCGTAACCACTGATACGGCTTTGCGGCTTGCCCGCTTCTTCAACACCACGCCCGAGTTCTGGATGAATCTACAGACGAGTTATGATCTGAAGGTAGAGAGCGTTGCCAAGCATGATGAGATTGCTGCCATTCCGGTGATGAGCGCAGCGTAGTCTCAGACTTTCACGAATCCGGCTGGTGACTTTTGGTAGCGGGCTTGCTAAGTCCGCCGCGACGTTATTTTCAGCGCAAAGACATCACCATGCCCGATCTGCTTCTCGAACTCCGCTCGGAGGAAATTCCCGCCCGCATGCAGCGCAAGGCGGCGGGAGACCTGAAAAAGCTCGTCACCGACGCGCTGGTGGAAGCGGGCCTGACTTATGAGGGTGCGCGCGAATACTGGACGCCGCGCCGCCTGACGCTCGATATCCGCGGTCTGACGGCCCGCTCGGCCGACCAGCGTGAGGAGCGCAAGGGTCCCCGCACGGATGCGCCGGAAGGCGCCATTGCCGGCTTCCTGCGCGGCGCCGGCCTGTTGTCGGTTTCGGAAGCGCAGGTGGTCAGCGACCCCAAGAAGGGCGATTTCTACGTCGCGGTGATTTCAAAGCCCGGCCGCCCGGCGGAAGAAATCATCGCCGATGTCATGCCCGGCATCATCCGCAACTTCCCATGGCCGAAATCGATGCGCTGGGGCGCCGCCTCGATGCCGAAGGGCGCCCGTTTCGCCGGTATCGACGGCAAGGGGCCGGAAAGCCTGCGCTGGGTGCGCCCGCTGCAGTCGATCGTCTGCGTCTTCGGCCCCGAACATGAAGAAACCCAGGTCATCCCCTTCGAGATCGACGGGCTGGTGGCGAGCAACGTGACCTACGGCCACCGTTTCCACGCACCCGACGCCATCACTGTGCGCCGCTTCGACGACTATGTGACCAGCCTCGAAAAGGCGAAGGTCATGCTCGATGCCGACCGCCGCAAGGATGTCATCCTGCACGATGCGCGCGACCTCGCCTTCGCCAACGGTCTCGAACTGGTCGAGGACGAGGGCTTGCTGGAAGAGGTCTCCGGCCTCGTCGAATGGCCGCATGTGCTGATGGGCGAGTTCGAGGCGGACTATCTCGAAATCCCCTCCGAAATCATCCGCCTGACCATCAAGACGAACCAGAAATGTTTCGTCACCCGTCCGCAATCTGGCGGCGAGGGCCTCTCCAACCGCTTCATCCTGGTCTCGAATATCGAGGCGAAGGATGGCGGCAAGGAGATCATGCACGGCAACGGCAAGGTCGTGCGCGCCCGTCTCTCCGACGCCAAGCATTTCTGGACCCGCGACCAGGGCGACATGCCGGATCTGGATACGCTGAAGGAATCCGCTGCGAAGTTCGACCTCGACCTCAACAAGCCGCTCGACCAGCGCATGGCCAAGCTCGACGCGCTGAACGTGACGTTCCACGCCAAGCTCGGCACCCAAGGGGAGCGCGTCCGCCGCATCCGTGATCTTGCGGCTGAATTGGCGCCGATCGTCGGGGCCGACCCGGCACTGGTGGACCGCGCCGCGGTTCTCGCCAAGGCCGACCTTCGCACCGAAGCCGTCGGCGAATTCCCCGAACTTCAAGGCCTGATGGGCCGCAAATATGCGATGCTGCAGGGCGAGGACGTAAAGGTCGCTGCCGCTATCGAGGATCACTGGAAGCCGAACGGCCCGTCGGATCGCCTGCCCGAGGACAAGGTCGGCCTCACTGTCGCGCTTGCCGACAAGCTCGATACGCTCGTCGGCTTCTGGGCGATCGACGAGAAGCCGACGGGTTCGAAGGACCCGTTCGCGCTCCGTCGTGCGGCTCTGGGCGTGGTGCGGATCCTTCTTGAACGCAAGGTTCGCCTGCCGCTCTACAAGACGCTGGTCGCCGCAAATATCGAGGCCGCGCTCGTCGGAAAGGCCGATGTCAAGATCAACGAGGCGGTCCTGTTCGACCTCCTCTCCTTCTTCCACGACCGCCTCAAAGTCTACCTGCGCGACCAGGGCGCCCGCCACGACCTCATCGACGCCGTCCTGACCCCGGACGCCGACGACCTCCTGCTGGTCGCCCGCCGCGTCGAGGCTCTGACGGCGTTCATCACCTCGGAAGACGGCAAGAACCTGCTCGCCGGCACCAAGCGCGCCGTCCAGCTGCTGGCCGCCGAGGAGAAGAAGGGCACTGTCGTCGCCGATGGCGTGTCGGAACAGCTTCTGAAGCTCGACGCTGAAAAGGCGCTCTGGGCGGCCGTCGTCGTTGCTTCGAAGGAAGCGTCCGATGCCGTCGCCAAGGAAGATTTCCGCTCGGCCATGGAAGCCCTGTCGAAACTCCGTGTCCCCGTCGACAAATTCTTCGAGGACGTGCTGGTCAATGACGAGGACACCGCGATCCGCGCCAACCGCCTGGCCCTCCTGAAGGCCATCCGCGAAGCGACCGCGACCGTCGCGGACTTCTCGAAGATCTCGGGCTGAGGCAAACAAAAAAACCGCCGGATCTTTCGATCCGGCGGTTCCCCGTCCCCCGACTAACTTTGGTCAGCTGGCGCGGCGCATCTTCTGCGCCATGCGGTTGAGATTGCGGCTCTCGTTGCCCATGTTGCTGATGCGGAAGCTGCTGATCAGGTTGAGCAGCTCGTCGGTATCGGCAGCAAGCGCCTCGGCCGATGCGGTTGTCTCTTCGGCCATGGCGGCATTGTGCTGGGTCGCGGCGTCGAGCTGGTTGAGCGAAGACGAGATCGAGCGCAGCGTCGTATCCTGTTCGGAGGCCGAATGGGCGATCTTGCCGACAATGTCGCTCGCCGCCTTCACCTGGTCGGAAATCCGCTTCAATGCTTCGCCGGCCTCGCCGACGAGGCGCACGCCGTTCTGTACCTGGCCGGACGAGCGGGAAATCTGGTCCTTGATTTCCTTGGCGGCCGCTGCGGAGCGCTGGGCGAGTTCGCGGACTTCCTGGGCGACGACCGCGAAACCCTTGCCGGATTCACCGGCGCGGGCGGCTTCGACGCCGGCGTTGAGGGCGAGAAGGTTGGTCTGGAAGGCGATGTCGTCGATCACGCCGATGATCTTGGAGATCTCTTCCGACGAATGCTCGATGCCGCCCATCGCCTCGATCGCCTGGGCGACGATCTGGTCGGAACGGCTCGCTTCGTTGCTGACGGAACTTACGCGCTGGGCCGCGTCATGGGCGCCTTCGGCGGTCTGGCGGACGGTGACGGCGAGTTCGTCGATGGCAGCCGATGTTTCCTCCAGGTTGGCGGCCTGGCGTTCGGTGCGCTGGGAGAGCTCGTTCGAGGCACGGCGGATCTCTTCCTTGGAGCCGCCGATATCGATCCCCTTGGAATTGACCTTGGCCATCGCCGCTTCGAGATGCGTAAGCGCATCGTTGAAGTTGTGACGCAAGGTTTCGTAGCGCGGGCCGAGATCGGCGCAGCGGACGGTGAGATCGCCTTGGGCGAGTGATTCCAGCGCTTCGCCGATGGTGGAGACGACGCGGGTCTGGCTTGCGGCTTCCTGCTGCTGCATGTCGGCGTTCTGCTGGCGCTCGCGGTCGAGCTCCTGGCGCTGGTCCTCCTGGCGCGCGGCCATGGCATGGCGTTCGCGGATTTTTTCCTGCAGCGCCTGGGTGGCCTTCGCCATCATGCCCACTTCGTTCGACATGTCCGTGTGCGGGATGGCGATCGTGACATTTTCGTCGGCGACGGCTTCCAGCGCGCCATGCACGGAGGCAAGCGGCTTGGTAATCCCGCGGATCACCACATAGGCGCCGGCAAGCGCGATGATCAAAGCGACCGCGCCGATCATGATTGCGTCCAGCACCATCCCGCGGATCTGGGCCTGCAGGTCATCGGTATAGACGCCGGTCGCAAGAACCATCTGCCAGGGTTCGAATGCCTTTGCATAGGAGCTCTTCGAAAAGTCCCCATCGGGCTGGCCGGGCTTGCTCGTGCTCATGTAATCGACAATGCCGCCGCCGGACCTGCCGACGGAGACCATTTCGTCGCGGAACAGTTTCCCGGCGGAATCCGGCTTGCCCTTGCCGTTTTCTCCAATCTTCTTCGCATCGGGATGCATCAGCATCTTCACGTCGTAGTCATAGGAGAAAAGATAACCGTCAGGCTGGAAGCTCATGGCGGAGACTGCGGCGAATGCCTGCTTCTGGGCTTCCGCGCGCGTCAGCTCGCCGGCTGCCTCACGCTGCTGAAACTTCTTGAGGATGCCGATACCGGACTCCACCTGGGTCCGCAACATTCCATACCGCTCGGCATAGATAGCCTGCGTCGAGGCCCGGAGTTCGAAATAGGTCACGACGGCGAAGCCGCCGATCAGGGCCAGAACCAGCAGGACGAGCTGCTTTGAAATCCTCAGGTTTTTCATATTCGTTCCATAGGTGATTGAGCTCGCCTTGAGCGACCGGAAAGGGTGATTTCTGAGTGGAGAGGCGCATCCTGCGCAGGAAGTCGTGCTGCATTGCACATTCATGAGAATATGACGGGATATTTGAATAAAAATTTAACAATAGCGAATTTGAGGGAATAATATTCGATGCCTGGAAACACTATGAAGTTGTTTCCATGTTTAGTTGTGCATTCAGGGTTGGGATAAATAAAGCAAAGATAGAATAACTGAATATGCCGGCTTAAAGAGATTCAGGAACCATATTGATGATTTCAGGAATATATACTCGTATTATCTAATATTATGATATTCGATCGCCAATATAGAAAAAGCCGCCGAACCTTTCGACCCGGCGGCTTTCTGTCCTGCGACTAATTTTGGTCAGCTGGCGCGGCGCATCTTCTGCGCCATGCGGTTGAGGTTTCCGGTACCGGCATTGTGGCCGATGTCATGGCCGGCATTGATCCGGAAGCTGCTGATGAGGTTGAGCAGCTCGTCGGTATCGGCGGCAAGCGCCTCGGCCGATGCGGTTGTCTCTTCGGCCATGGCGGCATTGTGCTGGGTCGCGGCGTCGAGCTGGTTGAGCGAAGACGAGATCGAGCGCAGCGTCGTATCCTGCTCGGAGGCCGAATGGGCGATCTTGCCGACGATGTCGCTCGCCGCCTTCACCTGGTCGGAAATCCGCTTCAATGCTTCGCCTGCCTCACCGACGAGGCGAACCCCGTTCTGCACCTGGCCGGAAGACCGGGAGATCTGGTCCTTGATCTCCTTGGCGGCTGCTGCGGAGCGCTGGGCAAGTTCGCGGACTTCCTGGGCGACGACTGCGAAACCCTTGCCGGATTCACCGGCGCGGGCGGCTTCGACGCCGGCGTTGAGGGCAAGAAGGTTGGTCTGGAAGGCGATGTCGTCTATCACGCCGATGATCTTGGAGATCTCTTCCGACGAATGCTCGATGCCACCCATCGCATCGATCGCCTGGGCGACGATCTGGTCGGAGCGGTTGGCTTCCGCGCTGACCGAGGTCACGCGCTGGGCTGCCTCGTGTGCGCCTTCGGCGGTCTGGCGAACGGCGACGGCAAGTTCGTCGAGTGCCGCGGACGTTTCTTCGAGGTTGGCGGCCTGGCGTTCGGTGCGCTGGGAGAGCTCGTTCGAGGCACGGCGGATCTCTTCCTTGGAGCCGCCGATATCGATCCCCTTGGAATTGACCTTGCTCATCGCCGCCTCGAGATGGGCGAGCGCCTCGTTGAAGTTGTGGCGCAAGGTGTCGTAACGCGAGCCGAGATCGGCGCAGCGGACGGTGAGATCGCCATGGGCGAGTGATTCCAGCGCTTCGCCGATGGTGGAGACGACGCGGGTCTGCAACGCAGCTTCCTGCTGTTGCATGTCGATGTTCTGCTGGCGCTCGCGGTCGAGCTCAGTCTTCTGCTTCTCTTCGCGTTCGGCCATGGCATGGCGTTCGCGGATCTTCTCCTGCAACGCCTGGGTGGCCTTCGCCATCATGCCCACTTCGTTCGACATGTCCGTATGCGGGATCTGGGTTTTGACGTCTTCGTCAGCCACGGCCTGCAGGGCGGTGTGCACGGCGGCGAGCGGCTTGGTAATGTTGCGGATGACGATGAAGGCGACACCGAGCGCAAGCAGGAAGGCGATGAAACCGATGCCGACCACTTCCATGATCGTCTTGTTGATCTTCACGTCGAGGTCGTCGGTGTAGACGCCGGTCGCGACAATGATCTGCCACGGCTCGAAGGCGCGGGAATAGGCAGCCTTCTGGAAAACCTGATCGGCAGGCATGCCGGGCTTTTCCCAGTAATAGGTGGTGACGCCGCCGCCGGCACGCCCCTTCGCGACCAGCTCCTCGCGGAACAGGTTGCCCATCTTGTCCGGCTGGCCCTTCTGGTTCACGCCGATCAGCTTTGGATTGTAGTGGAATTGCGTGACCGTATCGTAGTTCAGGCCGAATATGTAGCCGGCCGGCTCATACTTGATCCCGGCCACGGCCGCGTAGGCCAATTTCTGCGCGTCCTCGCGCTTCAGCTCTCCCGATTTTTCCCGGTCGTAATAGGACTGCAGAATGGAGATGCCGGACTCGACTTGGGTGCGCAGCATCTCGTACCGCTCGGCATAGATCGAGGCGATCGAAGCGCGGACCTGATAGTAGGTGACGGCAGCGAAAGCCACCATCAGCACCGCCACCATGGCTAATAGCTGGTGGGAGATTTTGAGGTTCTTCATATTTCGACTCACTTTCAGGCAGCCGAATTCTCCCGGAGGAGCCGGAGCGGGACGAGGTTTTTGGGGGAGCGCTTCCTGCGCCGGTCACGTGCTTCCATCGCACTGTGATGGGAGAGTGATCTCGAATATTTGAATAAAAATTTAATTATGGCGGCCTTGACAGAGATCAAAGCGAATATTTTAGGCAAGTTTGATTTGGCAATGCGCAATTTACGCGCATGCCGTGAAAGAGCGCCGGCGGGGCACTTTTTGCTATGTAAATATAATGATATTCTAAATCTAGAACTGCTTGGTGCGAAGCTCGAACGTGTCGAGCGCCAGCGGCTTCGCGAGGGAAGCTTCCGTCATTCCGACCTCCGCATCGCGGATGGTCTTGACCGCGCTGGTCGTGGCGTCGATGTCGATACCGTCGTCGGAGGCCTCGGCGGTGGCGATCTGCGTCTCGGTCGAGCCGTTGGTGGTCGGGTGAAGTTCGGCAACGGCCTCTTCATCGGCCATCCATGTCGGCACCTTGCTGACATGGATCACCGGAGAGCCGCCGAGCCAGGCTTCGGTACGCGCCAGCTTCTTCTCGCCGTTGATCTCGATGATTTCCGTCTTCTGGGTGCCGGCCGGCAGCTCGGGAACCTTGTAGGTCGCTTCGTCCGATTTCGGCGCTGCGGCGGCCGGGCATCCTGCGCAGCTCTTGGTAAGGATGCTGGCGCCCGATGGATGCGTGCTGTTGATCACCGTGATCGACGACGCGAAAGCGGAACCGCTTACCAATACCAGAGCTGTAGCCAGAACGAGACGCATACCGGGAATCCTTCTTGAGGTCCCCGATCATTACCGCGGCTTCGTTTCGATCCCGTCTGGAGATTCAGTAAATTTTGAATGAACCGGCGCTTTCGGCACTCAATTCCTTTCGCGCGCCACCGCCTGCCAGCCGATATCGCGGCGGCAGAAGCCGTTTTCCCATTCAACCCGATCGACCAGCCCGTAGGCACGGGCCTGAGCGTCTGCGACGGTCCTTGCGGTTGCCGTGGCGTTCAGCACGCGGCCGCCGGTTGCCACGAGTGCGCCATCCTTGAGCGCCGTACCGGCGTGGAAGATCTTCTCGCCGTCGGCGCTCTCAGGCAGATGGGCGATCGGCGTGTTCTTGTCATAGGCGCCCGGATAACCCTTGGAAGCCATGACCACGGTCAGCGCCACGTCGTCGCTCCATTCTGCGGAGACCTGGTCGAGCGTCTCGGTCGCGGCCGCATGGAGAAGGTCGAGCAGGTCGCTTTTCAGCCGCATCATCAGCACCTGGCATTCCGGATCGCCGAAACGGACATTGTATTCGATCAGCTCCGGACCCTTGGCCGTGATCATCAGGCCTGCGAAGAAGACGCCGGTGAACGGATGCCCGCTTTCAGCCATGCCGCGGATCGTCGGCTCGATGATCTCCTTCATGGTGCGCGCGACCATGTCGGGCGTCATGACCGGGGCAGGCGAATAGGCGCCCATGCCGCCGGTATTCGGTCCGGTATCGCCGTCGCCGACCCGCTTGTGGTCCTGGGCGGTAGCGAGCGCCAGCGCCGTCCGGCCGTCGGACAGGCAGAAGAAGCTCGCTTCCTCGCCGTCGAGATAGGCCTCCACAACCACTTCCGCGCCGGCCGAGCCGAAGGCGCCGTCGAAACAGTCGTCGATCGCGGCAATCGCCTCGTCGAGCTGCATGGCAACCGTGACGCCCTTGCCGGCGGCAAGCCCGTCCGCCTTCACGACGATCGGCGCGCCCTGTTCGCGCACATAGGCCTTGGCCTCGGCCGCATCGGTGAAGCGGCGATAGGCGCCGGTCGGAATCTCGTAGCGGGCGCAAAGATCCTTGGTGAAACCCTTGGAGCCCTCGAGCTGGGCTGCGGCGGCCGAAGGGCCGAAGGTTGCGATCCCGCTGGCCCGGAGACGGTCAGCAAGACCGGCGACGAGCGGCGCTTCAGGTCCCACGACGACGAGATCGATCGCCTTTTCGAGGCAGAAGGTGGCGACGGCGGCATGGTCGTCGATATCGAGCGGCACGAGTTCGGCGTGATCGGCAATCCCGGGATTGCCGGGTGCGGCATAAAGCTTGCTAAGTTTCGGGGACTTGGCGAGTTTCCAGGCGAGCGCATGCTCGCGTCCACCCGAACCGATCAAGAGAACCTTCATGTCCTGCCCTCGCCTGTGCTGAAAACCATGGCCTTGCGCGGCGGTTAAGGGGAGGGGAGGCAAAGGTCAAGGGCCAAGGCTCAGGTGGCCTCCCATCTTGCCGCCTTCATGGCGCTTCAATGGGAGGCAAGGCGTTCGAAAGAGGTCAGGACTCGCCGTGCCGGTTTTTCGTCCCGTGTCGGATGTCCAGCGTGGTGCGGAAGATCATCCTGTTTCGGTACGCCAGGAATGGTACCGGTTCGTTGCGCATGGATGCGCTGTCCAGTTTCTGCTCCAGATAGGAAATGGCGGCCTCAAGCTCTTCGCTGGCAACCGCCGTGTCAAATGCCAGGATTCTGGCGGCTTTCTTGGGCATGATTCCCTCCGTTCGGCCGCATCATGCGGCGGGCTGCTTTTAATGGCCTCTCGGCGGAGGTGAGAGAGTGTCGTTTCTTTTCCACAGGGCCTTGGTTAGCGACCCGTCACTCCCTGTCCCGTTTCGGTTCATCCGGCGCCAAGCAAATTGTGGAACCGGCATTCGCCACGTTGCCTTGCCACAAACTTCGACTATGGTCGCGCCTCCCATTTGAACGAGGACGCCCATGGCCGCCGATCTCCGTTTCCTTGCCGCCGCGATTGCCGCGGAAATCAATGCCCGTCCCGAACAGGCCGCCGCCGCGATCGGGCTGATCGACGAAGGCGCGACCGTGCCGTTCATCGCCCGCTACCGCAAGGAAGTGACCGGCGGGCTCGACGATACGCAGCTGCGCAACCTGTCGGAACGCCTTGTCTATCTGCGCGAGCTCGAAGCGCGCCGCTCGACCATCGTCGATTCGATCAATTCGCAGGGCAAGATGACCGACGAACTTGCCGCAAAGATCGGCAGGGCGACGACCAAGGCCGAACTCGAAGACCTCTATCTTCCCTATAAGCCGAAGCGCCGCACCCGCGCCGAGATCGCTCGCGAGCGTGGCCTCGGACCCTTGGCCGAAGCGATCTGGGCCGACCGCGGCGCCGATCCGGCAAAACTGGCCGAGGCCTATATCAAGGACGAGGTCGCCGACGTGAAGGTGGCGCTCGAAGGCGCCCGCGATATCGTCGCCGAGACCTTCTCCGAAAATGCCGACCTGCTCGGCAAGCTGCGCCAACACATGCGGACAGGCGCGACGCTGAAGGCCAGGGTGGTCGATGGCAAGCAGGAGGCCGGCGCGAAGTTCTCCGACTATTTCGATCATTCCGAACGCTGGTCGACGGCCCCCGGCCACCGCGCGCTCGCCATGCTGCGTGGCTGGAACGAGGAATTCCTGACGCTGACCATCGAAGTCGACCAGGACGATCCGTCGCCGGTCAAGCCTGCCCAGCGGATCATCGCGCTTGCCTTCGATATTCGGGATCGGGGTGCGGCCGACCGCTGGCTGCTGGAAGCCGCCGGCTGGACCTGGCGGGTGAAACTTTCCGTATCGCTGTCGCTCGACCTGATGCGGGAGCTGCGCGAGCGCGCCGAGGAGGAGGCGATCCACGTTTTTGCACGCAACCTCAAGGACCTGCTCTTGGCTGCGCCTGCCGGTTCGCGCGCCACGATGGGCCTCGATCCGGGCATCCGCACCGGCGTCAAGGTCGCGATCGTCGATGCCACCGGCAAGCTCCTGGAAACCACCACCGTCTATCCGTTCCCGCCGAAGAACGACATCCGCGGAACCCAGGCCGAACTCGCCGCGCTGATCCGCAAGCATGGCGTCGAGCTGATCGCCATCGGCAACGGCACCGGTAGCCGCGAGACGGAAAAGCTGGTGGCCGACATGCTGGCGAACCTGCCGGCGTCTCCCTCGGGAGCCAAGCCGACCAAGGTCATCGTCTCGGAAGCCGGCGCCTCGGTCTATTCGGCATCGGAAACCGCCGCCGCCGAGTTCCCGCAGCTGGACGTCTCGCTGCGTGGCGCCGTCTCCATCGCCCGCCGCCTGCAGGATCCGCTGGCGGAATTGGTCAAGATCGAGCCGAAATCGATCGGCGTCGGCCAGTATCAGCACGATGTCGATCAGGGAAAACTCTCCCGCTCGCTGGATGCGGTTGTGGAAGACGCGGTGAACGCCGTCGGCGTCGATCTCAACATGGCGTCGGCGCCGCTGCTCGCCCGCGTCTCCGGCCTCAGCCGCTCGATCGCCGAGGCGATCGTCGCTCATCGCGACCAGAACGGGGCTTTTTCGAGCCGCCGGGACCTGCTGAAGGTCGCGCGCCTCGGCAACCGCACCTTCGAGCAGGCAGCCGGATTCCTGCGCATCCCGAACGGCAAGGAGCCGCTCGATGCCTCCGCCGTCCATCCGGAAGCCTACGGCGTCGCCAAGAAGATCGTCGCCGCCTGCGGCCGCGACCTGCGCTCGCTGATGGGCGATAGCGCGGCCTTGAAGGCGCTCGACCCGAAGCGGTTCATCGACGAGACCTTCGGCCTGCCGACCGTCAAGGACATCATCGCCGAGCTGGAAAAGCCGGGCCGCGACCCGCGCCCGAGCTTCAAGACCGCTACCTTCGCCGAAGGCATCGACGAGATTACCGACCTGAAGCCCGGCATGCTGCTTGAAGGCACGGTCACCAATGTCGCCGCCTTCGGCGCTTTCGTCGATATCGGCGTTCACCAGGACGGGCTGGTCCACGTTTCCCAGCTCGCCGACCGCTTCGTCAAGGACCCGCATGAAGTGGTGAAGGCCGGCGACGTGGTCAAAGTCCGTGTCGTCGAGGTCGATGTGAAGCGCAAGAGGATAGCGCTGACCATGCGCAAGGATGGCGGCGAGGCGGCGCCTGCTCCCCGCGGCCCGGATCGCGACACCAGGCCGGTCAATCCGAAAATGATGAAAACTGAAAAACCCTCATCTCAGGGTGCTTTCGGTGCGGCACTCGCGGAAGCTTTAAAACGTAAGTGATTTTTGCGGGCGTTCGCAAAATCTCAATCACAGGATGCAGGCCGTCTCTTAAGGATTTGACGGCCTGTTTTTTTATGTCATTTTCAAGGCGGCAATGTGCTTGAAAGTCGCTCAAAAGCGACTAGATTTTGGATTAGTAAGGCATCCTTAGTATCCTGGAGGTGGGTCCGTGGCCTCGTCCCTTCATAGTCTTCTCAACAAAATCATAAAGACCGGAACTTTGACCGTACGCGGCTCGGGAGGCGAGCAGCGTTATGGTGGCGGCGGTGGCCGCATCGTTTCGATACGGTTTGCCGACGAAGCCGCGGAGCGCGAACTGGTCGCGGATCCGCCCCTCAAGCTCGGCGAACTTTACATGGATGGCCGCATTCTCATCGAGGAAGGCGACATCTACGAGTTCCTGGCGCTGATCAAGGACAACACCCTCAGCGAAGGCCTGACCTTCGGCATGATCTGGCGCGGTGTCGCCCGCATCCTGGTTTCCCAGTTCCGCAACCGCGTGCCGATCAACCACAATCAGCGCAACGTCGCCCATCATTACGATCTCGACGAAAAGCTGTTCTCGCTCTTCCTCGACGAGGACTGGCAATATTCCTGCGCCTATTTCAACCCGCCGGGCATCTCGCTCGACGAGGCCCAGATCGCCAAGAAGCGCCATATCGTCGCCAAGCTGCTGGCCGAGCCCGGCCAGAAGGCGCTGGAGATCGGCTCCGGCTGGGGCGGCATGGCCATGTATCTGTCGGAATCCTCCGGCGTCGACGTCACCGGCATCACGCTCTCGACCCAGCAGCTCAAGATTTCAAGCCAACGCGCCGCCAAGCGCGGGCTCGCCAATAGCGTCCGCTTCGAGCTGCAGGACTATTATTACCTACCTCCGGACAAGCGTTTCGACCGCATCGTTTCGGTCGGCATGTTCGAGCATGTCGGCCGACTGAATTACCCAAAATTCTTCGGCAAGGTGAACGACGTGCTCGCCGATGACGGCGTCATGGTGCTGCATTCGATCGGCCAGCCCTATCCGGCCCTCATCAACAACCCGTGGATCGAGAAATACATTTTCCCGGGCGGCTATATCCCGGCGATCTCGGAAGTGATGCCGTCGATCGAGAAGGCGGGGCTGCTGGTGTCAGACATCGAGATCCTGCCGATGCACTACGCCCACACGCTGCGCCACTGGCGCGAGCGTTTCATCGCCAACAAGGACAAGGCGATAGCGCTTTACGACGAGCGGTTCGTGCGGATGTGGGAATTCTATCTTGCCGGCTCCGAAATGGCCTTCACGCATGAAAGCTTCTTCATCTTCCAGATGCAGATCGTCAAGAAGCGCACGGCCGTTCCGGACAATCGCGACTATATCTACGAGCGCGAGGCGGAACTGAGGGCCTTCGAACAGAGCCGCATCCCGCTCGACAAGGTCGCCGTCTGATCTTTCGCGTGGTTAACAAGCTGGCAACGGAAATGCGATAATAGGACAGAAATCCCCCTCGGGATCTCTGTTCTGTTTTGCGTTTTCGGGATCCGCTGCCATGTCCTTGCCTCTCCGGGCTGCTCTTTTCATTTCCGCATTTTCGATTGTTTCTTCCGGCAGCGCCAGTGCCCAGGACGGGTTCTGGTCCGGCGACTGGTATCTGACGCTCGGCGGCGCCGGTTTCGTCGCGCCGAAATTCGAAGGCGACAACGGCCGCAGCCTGCAGTTTTCGCCGATCATCTCGCTCGGCCGCCAGAACAGCAAGCAGGCCCGCTTCTCCTCGCGCAACGACAGCGCCTCCTTCGCGGTGATCGACCAGGGTTCGGTCCGCGCCGGCGTCGCGGCCAAGCTGATCATGCCGCGCGACGGCGATACGTCCGACGACCTGAAGGGCCTGAAGAAGGTGAAGCTCGGCGGCGAACTCGGCGGCTTCATCGATATCTATCCGACCGACTGGATCCGCGCCCGCGCCGAAATCCGCCAGGGCATCCGTAGCCACGACGGCGTCGTCGCCGACGTTTCGGTCGACGCTTTCACCGATCTCCAGCCGGACCTCAGATTGTCCGGCGGCCCGCGCGCGACCTGGGCCAGCAACGGTTACAACGATGCCTATTACAAGGTCACGCCGGACCAGTCGGCGGCGTCTGGCCTCTCCGCCTACGACCCGGGCGGCGGGCTGCATTCGGTCGGCGTCGGCGCCGCGCTGACCTGGAAGGCGACCGAACAGCTCGAACTCTCCTCGTTCGCCGAATACAAGCGGCTGACCGGCGATGTCGCCGACAGCAGCCTGGTGCGCGAGCGCGGTTCGAAAAACCAGCTGATGTTCGGCGTTTCGGCGAGCTACAAGTTCGGCTTCTCGCTGCCCTAAGGCGTGGTCTTCCACGCCTGAGACGTGGGCGTGCTCACGACGGGAGGCGCGGCTCTTCCACGCCCTGAGACGCGGATTTGTCCGTATCGCCGCGTGGCGCGGCGGTTCCCAGGTTCGCGGCCCTGATCAGGCCAGAAGGCGACAACGCGTCCGCTTGACCGCGGCGTTCGGCCGGCGCTAGAACCGGCCATGACGAACGCCGACGATTTCAGCGGCCGCGTGGCCGACGCTCCCTCCGACAACTGGGTCTACCGCGTTCTGCCGCGGCCGGCCTGGCCCTATGCGCAGCTCGCACGGTGGGACCGGCCGATCGGCTGGCAGCTGCTGATGTGGCCCTGTTTCTGGTCGGCGGCGCTGGCGGCCAATGCGGCGAAGGGGGAGGGGGCGTTTTCCCTTGGCCTCCTGCTTTTCCATCTCCTGCTGTTTTTCTTAGGGTCGGTCGCCATGCGCGGCGCCGGCTGCACCTATAACGATCTGATCGACCACGATATCGACATGGAAGTGGCGCGCACCCGTTCGCGGCCGTTGCCGTCCGGGCGCGTATCCCGCTTCGAGGCGAAGGTCTTCATCGCCGTGCAGGCGCTGGTCGGCCTGCTCGTCCTCGTCCAGTTCAACGCCTTTACGATCCTGCTCGGCATCCTGTCGCTGGCAGTGGTGGCGATCTATCCCTTCGCCAAGCGTTTCACCGACTGGCCGCAATTTTTCCTCGGCCTTGCCTTTTCCTGGGGTGCGCTGATGGGCTGGGCCGCCACGTTCGGCAGCCTCTCCTTCGCCGCCCTCTGGCTCTACCTGGCGGCTATCGTCTGGACGATCGGATACGACACGATCTACGCCCACCAGGACAAGGAGGATGACGAACTGATCGGCGTCCGTTCGACCGCGCGTCTGTTCGGCGACAATACCAAGCCCTGGCTGATCGGCCTTTACGGCCTGACGCTGATCTTCCTGCTGCTGGCTTTCGGATCGGCAGGCGTCGGGTTTCTGGCCTATATCGGCCTTCTCGCCGCAGCGCTGATGTTCGGCTGGCAGGTTCTGGTCCTCGATATCGACAATGCCGACCAGTGCCTGCGGCTTTTCAAGTCCAACAACCGCGTCGGCGCGATCCTGTTTGCCGGCCTCGTTCTGTCGCTCGCCGTTTAATGGAAAAAGCCCGACCGGCTGAGGATCGGGCTCCCTCCCATGATATCGCGAGAGGCGGGGCAAAGGGACAAGCAAAGCCCTAGCGGCGCGCGATAATCTCCTTGCCTTCGATCTTCATCGTCACGCCCAGGGTGCCGGTTGTGCGGCGGACCAGGAAGCGCGGACGACGGGCCGCGAAATAGGAATGGCGGCGGCGCTGCCTGACGCTGTTGGTGCGCACGTCGCCGAGATGGTTTTCCAGCGGCCGGGCGATGCCGTCGGCTTCCACCATCAGCATCGGAATGCGGAAGGCGTCCGACCAGCTCCGCCAGTCGGCGGCGATGTCGCAGAGATCGTGGGCGACGAGCAGCGGAATGCACAGATCCGGGTCGTCGTGGTGAAGTTCGAGCGTGACCGTCACTTCGCCGTCGCCATGGTCGATGGCACGGGCTGCGACACCCTTGAAGGCGCGGGCGGGCAGGGCGAAGGAGAGCGGCAGGCCGCTTGCGGGAAGGATCTTACGCAGCACGGCGCCGCGTTCGTCGATGGTGATGGTGACATCTCCTGAGGTCTCGCGCAGCGCATAGGTAACCTGCTGCGGGAAACGAGACGGATCGAGCCTGAATGTCGACCCTGCCCAGACGGGCTTCAGAACGGTATTGGTCATCGATATGCTACCCTTGTTTTACCTGAGAGCCGTTGCCGGTTTCTCCACGGGACTTTTGTCCTCTGATAGCCAAAGCATAGGGCGGCCATGTTCGAGACTGCTTAAAAATAGCGGTTAAAGAAGCCTTGCCTGCCTGGATGGTTAGCAAAAGGGCTCGGTTTTGGGTTTCCGGAAGGTGAATCGGCGCGTTTCTGTGCAGGCGCGGGACATCTTGGGCGTGCGGCCGGAACTTGCAGAAAAGCCCCGGGCAAGGCTAAACTGCAATGATTGCGGGAGCATCATTCCGACTCGTGGGGCCTTCCATGGTATCGACCTATCTCACCTTCGATCTCGTCAATCGCGACATGCAGAAAAGCCTGAAGACGATTGCCGGGCAGACGATGGTGGTCAACGATACGAAGTACTACCAGGAGAACATCGGCAAGATCAAAACGGTCGATGAGTTTCTTGGCAACTACCGGCTCTATTCCTACGCGATGCAGGCGCACGGCCTGGAGGACATGATCTACGCCAAGGCGTTCATGAAGCAGGTGCTGGAAAGCGATCTCAGCGACGACAACAGCTTTGCGAACCGCCTGACCGACGATCGCTACAAGAACATCGCCTCCGCCTTCAATTTCGGCGTTTCCAACGGCGAGGGCGCCGCTGCCCAGTCCAACGGTCAGATGGAAGAACTCTTCGACACCTATGACCAGACGATCGCCGCCCAGAACGATACGATCGAGGAAGACACCCGTTATTTCAAGGTCATGCTTGGCACCACCGGCAATATCACCAATGTCGATCAGCTGCTCGCCAATCCGAGGCTGCGCGACTACATGTTCACGGCCTATGGCATCGATACGAAATACTACAACTACAATGCCATCCGCGGCGTCCTGACCAGCGATCCGGCCGATCCGACCAGTTTTTACAACACGGCCTATGGCAACAATCTCACCCAGTACAATGCCGCGAAAACCGAGGATACGGAACTTGCCGAGCGAATGAGCCTCAGCACCGGCATTCCCGCTCTCCAGGACTCGATCACGCTTGGCCAGCAGAAGAAAACCGATCTCGAGACCCAGATCGCAACCAAGCAGAATGAACTGAGCAATGGTGGTGATCCGGCGGTCATCCAGCCGCAGATCGATGCCATGCAGACCGAGTTGACCAAGACAGTGGATGCGATCCAGAAGGATCAGACGACCCTCACCACGTCGCAAGCGCGCTACACCGAGCTGGATGGCAGGCTGGTGCCGATCGCCCAGACGGACGCGCGCCGCGCAGAACTGGCAACGATCATCAGCGCCGGAGCATCCGATGCGCCTTATCTCGGCCTGATGAAATCCCTCGCCGAGGATTTCAACTTCAACGCGGACGGCTCGGTGCCGGCGGGCGGCGCGGTCACTCCGGAAAAGCTTCTGGAGATCGTCGGCGGCTTCTTCAACAAGCAGACCCGCATCACCCATGGCGAGGCGATGTTCAATCAGGAGCTCTTCGAGCAGGAGCTCAAGACGGCGACCAACGTCAAGGATTTCATCGATGACCCGCGGCTTCTGAAATATATCAAGGTCGCCTTCAATCTCGACAAGGTCACGGTCGTCAAGTCGACGATCGAGCAGATCCTGACCAGCGACCTCTCCGATCCGGACAGCTATGCGAACCGTTTCGGCGAGACCAATCCGGAATATCTCCAGCTCGCCAAGGCCTTCAACTTCAATACGGACGGTACCGTTGCGGCCGGCCAGGCCCAGGACGGGCTGCAGACCAGCTCAACCCGCAGCAACTACATGAGCCGCTGGGACGACAAGCAGGAAGACGATCTCGCCAAGACCATCAAATTCTACAAGCTCGACATTTCGGCTGTTAAGACGCTTGACGATTTCCTTAGCTCGGATGCCAAGGAATCATACGAGTTTGCTTTGGAGGCGGTCGGCATCGATCCGGCAACGGTCTCCAAACTGACGATCAAAAACGCCCTGAAAAGCGACCTTTCCGATCCGAACAGCTATATCTACAAGCTGAAGGACGAACGCTTCGTCTCGCTTGCCAAGTTTTTCAACTTCGATAGCAAGGGCGGCGTCACCCGCCAGGTGCTGCTTCAGTCCAACGCCGCGATCACCAACGTCGCCAAGGACTACATTCTGCGCAAGACCCGCTTCCTGGAAGGCGATGAACTCAAGGCCGCCAAGACGAAAGCCCAGACCGAGGCGAAATATTACACCGATGCGATGCAGCGCATCGGAAGCCGCGACGAACTGCTCGCCGACCGCAAGACGCTCGATATCCTGCTGATCTCCAAGGGGATCGACCCTTCCACGGTCACCAACGACTTCCTCAAAAAGGCCTTCAACTCGGATCCCGCCGATCCCAAGAGCTTCGTCAATACCCAGACGGACAAGCGGTTTGCGCAGATCGTCGGCACCTTCAATTTCGACTCCAAGGGCGAGATCGACCGGAGCTCGGCGGGCCAGGCCCAGAACGGCGGCGAAGTTGTCGCGACCCAGGACCTTTACGTCCGCCAGCTTCTCGAAACCCAGCAGGGCGAGGAAAACCCGGGCGTTCGCCTGGCCCTCTATTTCGAGCGCATGGCCGATAATATCACCGACCCCTACGTGATCCTCGGCGACGAGGCGCTGATGGAATTTTTCCGCGTCACCTACAGCCTGCCCCAGGAAATCGGCAATATGGAAGTCGATCAGCAGGCCAAGCTGGTCGAGAAGAAGCTGGATCTCAAGGATCTGGCCGATCCGGAAAAGGTGAAGAAACTGGTTCAGCGCTTCACCATCATGTACGATCTGGAAAACAGCGTGAATACGGCTTCGTCGGTCAGCATCCTGAGCAGCGACGGCAGCTCGGTCGGCATCAGCTCGGATACGCTCTGGGCATTGTCCCAGATCAGGATGAGCTGAGGGCGGGCGAACCCGTCAGGTGTCGTCGCTCTTGCCTGCCGCCTCGAAGCGGGGATCGGCATTCGATTCCAGCCAGTCGAGATCCGCGTGCATCGCGTCGCGGCTCGCCTTTTCCATCCGCCGGTAGCGGGACAGCAGTTCCTGGCCGAACTCGGTCAGGCCCGCACCGCCGCCGCTCTTTCCGCCATGGCGGGTAAAGATCGACGGTTCCTTGAACATCCGATTGATCTCGTCGCCGAGCAGCCATGCCCGCCGGTAGGACATGCCGATCGAGGCCCCCGCCGCCCGGATCGAGCCGTGTTCGGCGATCAGTTCCAGAAGCTGCGCCTTGCCGGGGCCGAGGCGCACGCCGTTGTCGAGGTCGATCCTGATCGTGGTTTTCGACGACCGGCTCATGGGATCGAGACCACCTTGCCGGGGTTCATGATGCCGGCCGGATCGAAAGCCTGCTTGATACGCCGCATCAGCTCCATCTCGATCGGCGAGCGGATATGCGCGAGCTCGTCGCGCTTCAGCTGGCCGATGCCGTGTTCGGCCGAGATCGAGCCGCCCGCGGCAAGCACGATGCCATGGACGATGGCGTTGATCTCCCGCCAGCGGCCGATGAAGGCCGCCTTGTCGCCCGCCATGTCGGCACTGATGGGCTGCGAGATGTTGTAGTGGATGTTGCCGTCGCCAAGATGGCCGAAGGCGCAGACCCGGGCTCCGGGCATGGCCGCCAGCACCGCCTGCTCGGCTTCTGCCATGAAGGCCGGGATTTTCGAGACCGGCACCGAAACGTCGTGCTTGATCGAGCCGCCCTCCGGCTTCTGGGCATCCGACATGCTTTCGCGCATGTGCCACAGCGCCTTCTGCTGGGCGACCGAAGACGCGATCACCGCGTCGCGTATCAGCCCGGCCTCAAAACCCTGTTCGAGCAGCGACTGCACCATGGATTCTGCCGTCTCGGCGGAATCGGAGGTCGAGATGTCGATCAGCGCGTACCACGGATGCGGCTCGGAGAGCGGATCGCGCACCCCTTCGATATGCCGGGTCACGAATTCGATGCCGATGCGCGGCATCAGCTCGAAACCGGTCAGCGCCGTGCCGCAGAGGTTCGAGGCCCGCTCGAAGAGTTTCAGCGCATCCGCGGGAGAAGCGAGGCCGGCGAGCGCCACCTGGTGCCCCACAGGCTGCGGAAACAGTTTCAGCACCGCGCCGGTGATGATCCCGAGCGTGCCTTCCGCGCCGATGAACAGGTCGCGCAGGTCGTAGCCGGTATTGTCCTTCTTGAGCCGCCGCAGTCCGTCCCAGATCTCGCCGGTCGGCAGCACCACTTCGAGCCCGAGGCAAAGCTGGCGGGTGTTGCCGTAGGCGAGCACGGCGGTGCCCCCGGCATTGGTGGAAAGGTTGCCGCCGATCCGGCAGGAGCCTTCCGAGCCGAGCGACAGCGGAAACAGCCGGTCGACCGCTTCCGCCGCCTTCTGCACGTCGGCAAGGATGGCGCCGGCATCGCAGACCAGCACATTGGCGACCGGATCGACGTCGCGGATGCGGTTCATGCGTTCGAGCGAGACGATCAGGTCGTTGCCGCCACTGCGCGGCGTCTGCCCGCCGACAAGGCCGGTATTGCCGGTCTGCGGCACGATCGGCGTCCCGGTTTCGCTCGCAAGCTTCAGGATCGCGGCAACTTCCTCGACCGAGCCCGGTTTCAGCAGCATCGGCGAGGAGCCCTTGTAGAGCCCGCGGCCCTCGACGAGATGCGGCGCAAGGTCGCTTGCATCGCGCAGGACGTGGTTTTCGCCGACGATCGCCGCGAAGCGGTCGAGAAGCTCTGGTTTCGGTCCCGGAATATCCATCAGCGTCTCTTCCTCTCTTGCCCCGGCCTATTCGCGCGGGGCGGCGGCGCGTGCCAGCCGGTCGTTGATCGCTTCGCCGAGCCCATGGTCGGGAATGGGCGTGACGGCGATGCGGGCAGCGCCGGTTGCATCGGCCTGCTTCAGATAGTCGAACAGGTTTGCCGCGGCCTGCGCAAGATCGCCGGAGGGGCTCAGGTCGAAAACCGCTTTGGCAAGTTCGACGCCGGCGACCGGGGCCGAACCGAACCGGATCAGCGCCTCGCCCTCGTCGACATGGTCGGCGTTGAGCCTGACCGCGGCACCGGGCGCGTAATGGGAGGCGAGCATGCCGGGGGCCTCGATGATCGCCGCCGGCCCTTCAGACCGGATCACCTGGAGGCCAGTCGCCTTTTCGATCTCTTCCGCGGCAACTCCGCCGGGCCTCAGGAGCCGGATCACGCCGTCTTCGACGCGAACGATGGTCGACTCCACCCCGACCGGAGCCGCCCCACCGTCGATGATAAGAGAGAGCTTGTCGCCCAGATCGTCGGCGACATGGGCAGCGCTGGTTGGGCTTACCTTGCCGGACGTATTGGCGCTCGGCGCCGCGAGCGGCCTGCCGAAGGCGCGGATGAGCTCGGAGGCGAAGCCCTTGGGAAGCCGGATGCCGACCGTGTCGAGCCCCGCCGTCGCCAGCGCATGGATGCCGCTTTCGGGCTTCAGGGGAAGGATCAGGGTGAGGGGACCCGGCCAGAAGGCTTCCGCAAGTTTTCGCGCAATGGGATCGAACTCCGCATAACGCTCGGCCATGTCGAGGTCCGACATGTGGCAGATCAGCGGGTTGAAGCGCGGCCGGCCCTTCGTTTCATAGATCCGGGTGATGGCGGCGGGATTGGTGGCATCAGCCGCAAGCCCGTAGACCGTTTCGGTGGGGATCGCCACCGGCAGGCCGTCGCCAAGCACGGCGCAGGCTTTGGCGAGCGCGCCGTCATGCTCCCGGGTGATGTCGATGATCTGAGCCGTCATGTCCGCCCGTCAATAACGCGGACCAGTCCGGCTTCAAAGCTTTTTGATGATCTCGCGAAGCATTTCATTGGAAGTGCCGAGCATCAGCACGTTCTTGATCGCTTCCGTCGGATCGTTGGTCTGGAACAGCAGGCCGTTCTTGCGGATCGAGCGGTTGATCTGCAGCGGCTGGCCGGCCTCGCGTTCGACCGCGACGGCAAAATACATGCGCGAATAGGCCGTGCTGATCCGCTCGAAGAACGTTTCCTTGTCGCCGATCTCGGAGAAGAAGTTGGCGATGTAGAAGGACCAGCTCACCGGCACGCCGCGTGCAAGCAGAGTTCTTGCCGCGGTGACGTGGCAGTAGCCGAGATGCGGCCGTTCATCGAGCGTGTGATGAAAGACGATCTTCGGGAACTTGATCGAGCGGTGGAAGGAGTTGATCCGGTTGTGGCTGGCTTCTCCGGCTGCCTCGAGCCTCTTGCCGGTGCGCTCGGCGACTTCGTCATGGGTGAGATAGCGGCGTTCCGCCGGCAGCCAGATCGGATTGTAGCGGGCAATGCGCCCCGTCCGCAGGAATTCCGAATGGGCAGCCGTCTTCACGACCACCGGCGCCGGAGGCTTTGGTGGAGGGGCGTCGTAGTAGCGGATCTTTCCCTTTGCCTGCACGGTGGCGTCGCTCCCATTCGAGCCGGGATTTTATGGCCTATCTGTTAATGACAGGTTTCGCTTTCGCGGAGCTGGAGTGTTGCATTTTGACCCGTTTTGCCGCTGTCGCCAACGCGGTTGCCGATGTCGCAATGTCGCCTATGCGACACGCATGCTCGATGATTATATCCGCTTCGATCTCAGGGTGCCGCCGAACTAGGGAGGCGGAGAATTGGGAAGCCGGCAGGGGCCTTGAAAACCTCGATCCGGCGCTGCCCCCGCAACGGTGGTGGAGCAACAAAGCCTGGCATGAGCCACTGGGAAAGAGCCGAAAAGGCCGCCCGGGAAGGCGCCGGGCCCGTCCCCTCAAGGGACAGCTCCTGAGCCCGGAAACCAGCCTCGGGACAAAAGACGACGACCGGACGCGGCGGGCGTTCGGGACAGGGTTTGGGGTGGGCCTTGAGGCCGGCCGGCATTTCCATGTCCTTCCGCTGTCCATTTTTGACGAGGAAGGTTATATGGAAATTCGCAATCAGGCCCTGCGGCAGCTCAAGAACCGTCGCGAAGGTTTCAGCCTCGAGCAGGCCTTCTATACCGATCCCAGTTACTACAAGCTCGATCTGGAAATGATCTGGTATCGCGACTGGCTGTTCGTCGGCCATGATTGCGAGTTGCCCAAGGCCGGAGCCTATTTCACCCTGCAGATCGGCGATTATCCGGTCGTCGTCGTGCGTGGCCGTGACAACCAGATCCGCGCCCTGCACAACACATGCCGTCATCGCGGCAGCCGCGTCTGCACCAAGGAGCATGGCTCGGCGGTCCGGCTTGTCTGTCCCTACCATCAATGGACCTACGAGCTGGACGGCTCGCTTCTGGTCGGCCGCCAGATGGGCCAGGACTTCGACAAGACCCAGTTCGCCATGAAGAAGGTCCATTGCGAGAGCGTCGCCGGCTATATCTTCATCTGCCTTGCCAATGAAGCGCCGGATTTCGCGCCGGTCCGGGCCTCGATCGAACCTTATCTGGCACCGCATCGCCTGTGGGAAGCCAAGGTCGCCCACCAGTCGACGATCATCGAGAAGGGCAACTGGAAGCTCGTCTGGGAAAACAACCGCGAGTGCTACCACTGCGCCGCGAACCATCCGGAACTCTGCCGCACCTATCCGGAATCGCCGACCGCGACCGGCGTCCAGGGCGCCAAGGACGATCCGGTCATCGCCGCCCATTGGCAGCGCTGCGAGGAGGCCGGGTTGCCGAGCGAATTCCGCATGGACGAGACCGGCCAGTTCCGCGTCGCGCGCATGCCGCTGATCGAGGATGCCGAGAGCTACACGATGACCGGCCGCAACGCCGTCCAGCGCAGGCTTTCCGACGACGTGACGATCAACTCGATCGGCACCATGCTGCTCTTCCACTATCCGAGCAGCTGGAACCATATCCTCGGCGACCACGCGATCTCGTTCCGGGTCACCCCGCTTGGGCCGGAGGAGACAGCGGTCACCACCAAATGGCTGGTTCACAAGGATGCGGTCGAGGGCGTCGACTACAATCTCGAAGAGCTGACGCATGTCTGGAACATGACCAACGACCAGGACCGCCAGATCGTCGAGGAAAATGCCTTCGGCATCCGCTCGCCGGCTTATGAACCTGGTCCCTATTCGCCGCTGCACGAAGGCGGCGTCATGCAGTTCGTCGAATGGTATTCGAACTTCATGGTCAACCGGCTGCAGGGCGACCAGGCGAAGCTTTCGATCGTCGCCTGAGCCGCCTATCCTTATCGCCAATTCGTGATCGGCCGTTCGTTGCGAAGCGGCCGGTCATAGGAACGAAGTCCTGTGGCCTGCGTTAGGTTTTCAATCGAAAACCATGAGAGGAAACCCAGGATGAGTGCTTTTCGTTTGCGCCTGACCGCGGCGGCGGTCGCCGTCGCGACCACATTTGCCGGCCTTGTGCCCGCGCAGGCCATGCAGATGCCCGCTCCCCCGGCCGGCATTTCCGACACCGGCAATATCACCAATGTCCAGCTGCTGCGGCGCGACTACGGCCGGCGTGACCGCTACGGCTGGTATGGCGGCCACCGCGGTTACCGCGAACGCCGCCCCGGTTATCGCTACCACAACGGTTTCTGGTTCCCGTTGGCAGCCTTCGGTGCCGGCGCGCTTATCGGCGGCGCCATCCAGGCGGACCGGGGTTACGGCAGCCGCCACGTCGCCTGGTGCGAAAGCCGCTACCGGACCTATAGGGCCTTCGACAACACTTACGTAGCGAGCGCCGGTATCCGCCGGTCCTGCGTTTCGCCCTACAGGTAATCAGGCATTGGTCGTCTCAAGACGAAAACCCGGCCGCTGCAGACGCGCGGCCGGGTTTCCTTCGTCGGAACGACGTTAATCACGCATTCAGGATGAATTTCCTAAAGTCGCGCCGAAATTGAACTCGCGGGATATCCAGCATAATCTACCGGCGAAGTTGAAATAGCCAAGGGTTTGGGGGCTTAACATGACGTTTTTCAAGACGCTTGCGGTCGCGGGTATCGCCGCTGCCGTTCTCGCCGGCTCGTTGATGCCGGCTCAGGCCATGCCGCGTATGGCCGCTCCGGCGGCCGGGATGGAAACGAACGCCGGTGCAGACGTGACGCTGGTGCAGTACCGCCGTCATGGCGGCGGCTGGTATGGCGGGTATCGCGGCCACCGCGACTACCGTCCCGGTTATCGCCGCCACAACGGTTATTGGTTCCCGCTTGCCGCATTCGGCGCAGGGGCATTGATCGGCGGCGCCATCGCCGCACAGCCGCGTTACGTCGAACCGGCCCCCGCCTATGACGGCGGCGACGACATCAATCCGCGTCACTACGAATGGTGCGCCGAGCGTTATCGCTCCTACGACGCCTATTCGAACTCGTTCCAGCCGAACTACGGCCCGCGCCAGACCTGCTATTCGCCTTATTTCTAGGAGCGCATGGCCAGGCTGTCGAGCTCGTCCGGCATCGAACCCGGACGGGTGTTCGCTCGTCCGCGGTTCAGAGAATTCCGGTGCGTTTCAGCAGCCACCAGGCGGCAAGCACCGAGATGACGATCAGGCTGAAGGCATAGGCCGTGCCGTTGCCGTTTCCCGCGAAGGGGAGCGACGAGGTATTCATGCCGAAAAAGCCGGTGACCAGGGTCGGCGGCAGCAGGAAGGCGGTCATCAGCGACAGGATGTAGAGGTGCCGGTTGGTCTCGGAGGAGAGCTTCGAGTCGATTTCCTCGTGCAGCAGCCGGGCGCGTTCCTGCAGCGCATAGACGTCGTGGTCCGCCGCCTCCAGCCGGCCGATCAGCCGCGAAGCGGCATCGTCGAAACCGGGCGGCATCTCGTCGTCATCGGTTGCCGCGGCGCGCCTGAGCAGCGTCAGCACGGTCCTCAGGTGCCGGTGCAGCCGGACCACGGTCCGCCTGATCGGCGCAAGCCTGCGCCGTTCGTCGCGCGGCGTGTTGTCGTAGACGAAATCCTCGATGATGTTCATCTCTTCGGTGAGTTCCATCACCAGCGCGATCAGCGTGCGCTGGAATTCGGCGACCAGCGTCTCGAACACGTCGATCGGCTTCTTGTAACGCGAGGCGTTCTTCTCGATCGCGGCCCGTACCCGGTCGATGGAGCGCAGCGGCTGCAGGCGGGTGGTGATGATCACCCGGTCCGAGACGAAGAAATGCAGCCAGCCGATATCGCGCGTCTCGCTGTCGAACTCCCGCTGGAAATCGACCAATGTTCCATAAACGAGCTGCTCGTCGAGCGTCACGGCGGCGTGCGTGTCATGGGTGGTGAGCGCCGCGATCGCCGGTGGCGTCAGGCCCGGGAAATTCTCCAGGAAGGCGTTGACCCGGCTGTCGGCGAGATTGAGATGCAGCCAGAGGAACCCGTCCCCGGCCTCCAGATCGCTGCGCGCCGCATCGAGCGGCAACCGGGTACAGGGCGCTGAACCCGGATGGAAACGATAGGCCCAGACGAGGCCTGGAACAGCAGGGTTCATGAGAGACATGGGCGAGGGTTCCGGAAGCGTAGGCATCACTCCATAGACCTCTTGTGTAACGGTGGTTTCAACAAGATTCTCTAAAGCAGAAGGAGTAGCATCAACGTGTCATCCAGCCCGCACCGCTGCCGGCAGCTCGACTGCGAGATTTCTATGCCGACCGAAGACGAATGCCGCAAGCAATCCCAGGCTGTCGCCGCCGCCGAGCGCGCCGATCCGGAGCTTCCGGCATGACTGGACGCGAGGCTCCTGCATTTGCCTAACGATGAGTACGAACTCATCGACGAGCCGGCCTCGATGAACCGACATTGACAAGTATATTTACGTTTACGTAAAAAGCAGGTGAGGAATGCCGGCAGCACAGAATCGGCTAGACTAGCACGGTCGCGGCTGCAACCCGTGAGGAGGAGGAACACCATGTACAAGGCACCGGTCGAGGAGATCGCCTTCACCCTGAACCACGTGGCCGGCCTTTCGGACGCCCTGGAGATCGGCAGGTTCGGGGACCTGAGCGCCGATCTGGTCGAGGCGATCCTGGAAGAGGCGGGACGGTTCGCCGGCAATGAGATGGCGCCGCTCGGCGAGATCGGCGACAAACAGGGCGCTCGTCTCAGCGACGGCAAGGTGAAGACCCCGGACGGCTGGCCGGAACTCTACCGCCACTGGCGGGAAGGCGGCTGGAACGGACTGACCGCGCCGGAAGCGTTCGGCGGCCAGAACCTGCCGCATATGCTCAATGTCGCGGCGCTGGAAATGTGGAATTCCGCCTCCATGGCCTTCGCGCTGGCCCCGACGCTCACCATGGGCGCGATCGAGGCGCTGGTCGCCCATGGCAGCGATGCGTTGAAGGAAAAATACCTTGCAAAGATGGTGTCGGGAGAATGGACCGGCACCATGAACCTGACCGAGCCGCATGCCGGCTCCGACCTCGGCGTCCTGAAGACCCGTGCCGAGCGCAGCGACGATGGCAGCTACCGCATCTTCGGCCAGAAGATCTTCATCACCTGGGGCGAACACGACGCCGCCGACAACATCATCCATCTGGTGCTGGCGCGGCTTCCCGATGCCCCTGCCGGCACCCGCGGCATCTCGCTGTTCCTGGTGCCGAAATTCCTGGTGGGCGAGGACGGATCGCTCGAAGCCCGCAACGACGTCTTCTGCCATTCGATCGAACACAAGCTCGGCATCCACGGCTCCCCGACCTGCACGATGATCTATGGCGACGGCAAGTATTCTCCCGGAAACGAGGAGGACAAGGGTGCGGTCGGCTGGCTGATCGGCGAGGAGAACAAGGGCCTCGCCTGCATGTTCACGATGATGAACAACGCCCGGCTCGCGGTCGGCATGCAGGGCGTGGCGATCGCCGAGGCAGCCACCCAGAAGGCGATTGCCTATGCGAGCGAGCGCACCCAGGGCAAGGCGCCCGGCTGGTCTGGCTCAGGCCAAAGGGAAGGCATGAGCCCGATCATCGAGCACCCGGATATTGCCCGCACGCTGATCACCATGAAGGCGCTGACGCAAGGTGCACGCGCCATCTGCTATGCCTGCGCCCACGCGATCGACATGTCGCACCACACCGAAGGCGATGAGGCCCGCCACTGGACCGAACGCGCCGCACTTCTGACGCCGATCGCAAAATCCTTCGCCACCGATGCCGGCGTCGACGTCGCGTCGCTCGGCATCCAGGTGCATGGCGGCATGGGCTTTATCGAGGAGACGGGCGCTGCCCGTTACCTGCGCGACGCGCGTATCGCGCCGATCTACGAGGGCACCAACGGCATCCAGGCGATCGACCTCGTAACCCGCAAACTGCCGCTCTCCTCCGGCGATCAGGTGCGCGGTTTCATCGGTGAGCTCAAGGAGATCGCCGACAAGGTCACAGCCTCCAACAATACGGCATTCGGCGAGACGGGAGACCGCCTGCGCGCCGCCATCGCAGCGCTCGAAACCGCAACCAACTGGCTCCTCGACACCCAGGCCGCCGGCAAAGCCGCCGACGCGCTCGCCGGCGCGACGCCCTACCAGCGTCTTTTCGGCCTGGTGCTGACCGGCAGCTACCTTGCCAAGGGGGCGCTCGTCGCCACCGATAGCGGCGGACCGGAAAAGCGCGTCGCGCTCTGCCGTTTCATGGCCGAGAACCTGCTCGCCGAAACCTCGGCCCTGAAGGACCGGGTCATTTCGGGCGCTGCAAGCCTTGAAGCCGCCCGCGCCATCCTCGCCTGAAGGAGATATCCGTGAGCGACAACCACATCCTCGTCGAGCGCCCGGAAGCCCAGCCGGGCGTCATGGTGATCCGCTTCAACCGGCCGGAAAAGAAGAACGCCTTCACGTCGGCCATGTACAACCGCATGACGGCGGCGCTCGAGGAGGCAAACGGGGACGATGCCGTGCGCGCCGTCGCCTTCCTCGGCACCGAGGGCTGCTTCTCCGCCGGCAACGACATGGGCGATTTTCTCACCTATGCCATGTCTGGCTCGAAGGAGGCGCCTGCCGCTGCCGTCTTCATCAAGGCGCTGGCGCTGTCCGAAAAGCCGCTGGTCTCGGGCGTCGATGGCCTGGCGATCGGCATCGGCACCACCCTGAACATGCATTGCGACATGACGGTCGCGTCCGCCCGCAGCCTGTTCAAGACGCCGTTCGTCGATCTGGCGCTGGTGCCGGAGGCCGCCTCCAGCCTGCTCGCACCGAAGGTGATCGGCCACCAGCGTGCCTTCGCGATGCTGGTGGCGGGGGAAGGGTTTTCAGCCGAGGCGGCGCTTGATGCGGGGCTGATCTGGAAGATCGTCGAGGCGGACGCGGTCGAAGCCGAGACGCTGGCGCTTGCCGGAAGTCTCGCCAGGAAACCGCCCCAGGCCCTGAAAATCGCCCGCGATCTGGTGCGTGGCCCGCGTGACGCGGTGCTTGCCCGCATAGACGAGGAACTGGTGCATTTCTCCGCCCAGCTCAAAAGCGCCGAGGCGCGCGCCGCCTTCGAGGCCTTCATGCGACGTTAACGGTGCCGCGCGGGAAATTTTTGTTCCCGTCTTCTTTCGACGCAACTTCGGCGCTAGATTGCCCCCACCAATCGGGAGGAAAAGATGGCGCATCGTATTTCATCGGGCTTGCTTGCATTGTTTCTGGGAATAGTCCCGGCCCAGGCCGAGACGCTGGCGTTCCCCGCGCAGAGCCAGCCGGTGCAGCTCGCCCAGAGCCCTTCCGTCACCATCGGCCCGAACGGCGTCATCATCCGTCGCGGCGATGACCGGGACCGCGACAGAGACAGAGATCGTGACCGGGATAGAGATCGTGATCGCGACCGGGATCGCCCCCGCCCGCAGCGTTACGTCTGCGTCGTCTCCCCACCGCCGAGCATGGACCGCCGCCGTCCCTATGTCTGCAACGCCGAGCCGGGCCGCGTCGGTAGCCGCTGCCGCTGCTCGGGCGTTGTTGGCAACGGCACGCTCGACCTGGATCGGTGACTATTTCTGCAGCAGAGCCACGGCTTCCACATGCGGCGACCAGAGGAACTGGTCGATCGGCGTGACCGCCTTGATGCGATATCCGCCGTCGACCAGCAGGCGCAGGTCGCGGGCGAGCGTCAGCGGGTTGCAACTGACCGCCACGACCGTCTTGACGTTGGAACGGGCAAGCTCCTTCATCTGGACTTCGGCGCCGGCACGCGGCGGATCGAAGACGACGGCGTCGTAGTTCTTCAGCTCCGACAGCATCATCGGCCGGCGGAAAAGGTCGCGCTTCTCCACCGACACGGGTTTCAGCCCCTGCGTATTGCGGGCCGCGTGATCGAGCGCCTTGACCGATTTCTCGTCGCCTTCGACCGCGTGCACCTTGGCGATGCGGGCAAGCCGAAGCGAAAACGTGCCGGAACCGGCAAACAGGTCGAGCACCCGCTTGGCTTTGCCGACATGCGAAAGCACAAGCTCCGCCATCGCGTCTTCCGCCGGTTTCGTCGCCTGGGTGAAGGCGCCGGGCGGGGGAGAGACCTTGACGCCGCCGAAATCCACCAGCGGCTTCTGCAATTCGATGACGATCTCGCCGTTGACCGAAACCCGCGCGATGCTTTTCAGCGAGAGCACGGTCTCGGTCACTGCGCGCCGCTGCTTGTCGTCGAGCGGTTTCAGCCCTTCCGCCGCAAGATCGAGGCCGGCGAGGGTTTCGAGAACCCCGATCCGGAACGTCTCCGATCCGGTCGCCAGCGCCTTGCCCACCGAGCGGATTGCCTCGAGCCGAGAAACGATGCCCGGCGAGGCGATGGGACATTCCGCGATCGAGACGATGTGGTTGGTCTCGGCGCGGTTGAAGCCGAGAAGGAATTCCTTTTCGGTCCTGCGGGCGGAAAACACCACCCTCCGCCGCTCGCCGGGATGGGCGATCACCAGTTCCCCCACCTCGGGCGTCAGGCCCTTGGATTTCAGCGCGTCGACGACGAGGTTGCGCTTGAAGGCATGGTAAGGGACATCCGCCAGATGCTGCAGCGAACAGCCGCCGCAGGCGTCGCTGTCCGGTCCGAAGTGGCGACAGGGCGGCGTGACCCGGTGCGGCGACGGATTGGAGGTCGACATGACCGTCCCGTGATCGCCGTTGCGGGCGATCGCCAGCGTCTCGCCGGGCAGCGCATAAGGCACATAGACCGGGCCGTCTTCGCCATCGGCGATGCCGTGGCCCTGGGCGCCGAGCCGGGCGATCGTCACCGTCACCGTGCTCATGGAGTTTCACCGGGCTTGCGGCCTGCGAGCAGGTATTCCTGATTGCCGTCGCCGCCGGCGATCGGGGAGGGGATCAGCCCGAGGCTCTCCCAGCCCATCTCCTCGACGAGCCAGCGTTCCAGTTCGGCCGCGACCTGGGGCGCCGTCTCCGGCTCCTTCAACAACCCCGCCTTGCTGATCGCCTCCCGTCCGGCCTCGAATTGCGGCTTCACCAGCAGCACGCAGAGCGCGTCGGGTTCGGCAAGCTCGAGGGCAGGTGCCAGCGCCAGTTTCAGCGAAATGAAGGAAACGTCCGAGACGATGAAGGTGATCTCGCGATCGTCGTAGTCCTCGGAGGTCAGATAACGGGCGTTGAGGCCTTCGATATTGGTGACCCGCGGATCGGCGATCAGCCGCGGGTGCATCTGTCCGTGGCCGACGTCGATCGAAGTCACGTGCTCCGCCCCGCGCATGATCAGCACTTCCGTGAAGCCGCCGGTCGAGGCGCCGATATCGAGACAGTCGTGGCCGGCCGGATCGAGCTGGAAATGATCGAGCGCCGCAACGAGCTTCAACGCTGCACGCGATACGTAATCCTGCGCCGGATCGTCGATGGTCAGCTTCGCGTCGAGCGGGAAGGTGAGGCTCGGTTTGGTGACGACGCGGCCGTTGACCGTGACGGTGCCGCGGGCGATCGCATCGCGCGCGCGGGCCCGGCTCGCGACGAGATTGAGCGAGACGAGAAGCTGGTCGAGGCGTTGGTTTTCGGAGCTTGAGGACATGATCGCAGTCAATGCCTGCCTATCGCCTGGCTTGCAAGGCCCTTGTCCGATGAAAACTCGCGGCTGCGTTCAATCAAATTTTAATCATGTTGGGATTCTCTCGCCTCCGGAGGAACACACAGTTTCATTTCACCGGAGAGCGGAAGCCCCTTATGTCACTTAAAAACCTTTCCTTGAACAAGAAGCTGATTATCACCTTCGCGGCGTTGATGTCGGTCTGCCTGCTGGCATCTGCCGGAGTTTACTGGCAGGCGCTGAAATCGAGCAGCTCGTCGGCCCGGCAGGCTGCCTCCCAGACGATCCTGATGAATGTGGACGCGGCGCTCGAGGCGATGCTGGAACAGGCCGTCAACCAGCGCGGCTTCCTGCTCTTCAAGAGCGACAGCACCTATAACGACGTCTTCAACAACCGCGAGAAGATGATCGTTGCGATCGACGCCGCCAAGAAGGCGGCGGTCGGCATGCCGGACATGCTTGCTTCGCTCGAAGCGATGCGGACCGCGGCCGACGTGTTCCACACCCAGCTCACCGTTCCGCAGCTCGATGCGCGCAAGAACACCAGCAAGCCGATCGAGGAAATCATCGAGATCGGCCGCAACCAGTCGAAGGGCCAGCTCGACGTTTTCCGCGAGGCTGCCGCCAAGATCAAGAAACAGGCTTTCGACCTCTCGACCGCGATGGTCAATGCGCAGACCAGCGCCCATAACGACCTCCTGCTGACGCTTCTCATCGGCGGTGGCGTAGCCGGCCTGATCGCGGCCGTCCTCGTGTTCGCCCTGTCGGGCGCCATCGTCAAGCCGATTGTCGGCATGACGGAAGCCATGACCAGCCTTGCCGGCGGCAATCACAACATCGAGGTTCCGGCCCTCGAACGCGGCGACGAAGTCGGCCGCATGGCCAAGGCCGTCACTGTCTTCAAGGACGCGGCGATCGAGAAACAGGCCCTTGCCCGCGATGCGGATGCCCTGCGCGAGACCAGCGAGCGCGAACGTCGCAACAACGATGCCCAGAAGGCACGTGAGGCCGCCGATATCGAGTTCGCGATCGATGCGCTTGCGACCGGCCTCGCAAGCCTTGCCGATGGCGACGTCGCCTATCGTCTCGAAAAGCCCTTCTCCGGCAATCTCGATCGGTTGCGCACCGACTTCAACCAGGCGCTCGGCCGGCTGCAGGCCGCCCTCCAGGCGGTCGGCGAGAACGCATCGGCGATCAGCTCCGGTGCCGGCGAAATTCGCGCCGCGGCCGACGATCTCGGCCGCCGCACCGAGCAGCAGGCCGCCGCCGTAGAAGAGACCGCCGCCGCCCTCGAACAGGTGACGACCACGGTCAAGGAATCGGCCCGCCGTGCCGAAGATGTCGGCCAGCGTGTCGAGCGCACCCGCATCGGCGCGGAAAAATCCGGCGAAGTCGTCCGTCGTGCGGTCTCCGCCATGGAGGAAATCTCCAAGTCCTCGGGCGAAATCAGCAACATCATCAGCGTCATCGATGACATTGCCTTCCAGACCAACCTTCTGGCGCTCAATGCGGGCGTAGAGGCGGCTCGCGCCGGCGAAGCCGGCAAGGGTTTTGCGGTCGTCGCACAGGAAGTCCGCGAACTCGCCCAGCGCTCCGCCAACGCGGCAAAGGAGATCAAGGCGCTGATCACCACGTCCAGCCAGCAGGTGGATGCGGGCGTCGCTCTGGTCGGCGAGACGGGTCAGGCATTGGAAGCGATCGTCGGCGACGTGCAGCAGATCAACCAGCACCTCTCCGCCATCGTCATCTCCACCCGCGAACAATCGACCGGCCTCCAGGAGATCAACACCTCGGTGAACGCCATGGACCAGGGCACGCAGCAGAACGCCGCCATGGTCGAGGAGCAGAATGCGGCGAGCCACAAGCTCGCCCAGGAGGCTCAGGCGCTGGACGCGCTTCTCAGGCAGTTCAACTTCGGCGGAGCGGTGGCCCGCTCCTCCCGATCGGTTGCCGCCGCTGCGGAAGCTCGCCCGGTCGCCGCCACGGCGGAAGACCGCCCGGTGGCGTCGCCTGCAAACGCCCTTCGCTCCAGTCTTGCCCGGGCCTTCCCCGGCAAGGCGGCGAGTGCTGCGGTCGTGAAGGAAGAGTGGTCGGAATTCTGACGCTCCCGATCAACCATCGATAGATGCAGAAAGGCCCCGTTCCGGGGCCTTTTTCGTGTTGCGAAGGCTTGAACAAGATCCCGGGAATACTGCTGCTATTGATCGCAGATACGGATCTATCAATCCTGAGTGGTAAATATCGGTATATTTTAAATTAGACAATTTTAAATTCAGGGAGATCATTTTTACGCCCATAGCGCGCATCGTTGTGCGCATCGCGTACGGCTCGCCGCAGCGAGCTTCCGTCCAGCTGGAAGCCATGACGATCGTCTGGATTGTCCGAATAGAGGAAACGACAGCGCATGTCCCGCCCCAGCATCAAGACCGTCCTGATAACCCTCTTTGCCGTCATCGGCGTGATATTCGCCGGCGCGGCCTGGCTCTCGGCACGCGCGGTAAACGACATGAATAACGAGACCGGAGAAATCGCCAGCAACCGTCTCCCCAAGCTCCTGGCGACGGAGGAAATCGGCAAAGCCTATTTCCGGGTAAATTTCGCCTATGCACGCCACATTCTGGCGCAGACGCCGGAAGACAGGAATGCTGCGGAAGCGTTTTACATCGAACGGCGGAAAGAGCTGAACGATCAGATCGAAGCGGTCAGGCCGAAGATCGTCAATCCGAAGGGCAAGGAACTGCTCGCAAACCTCGACAAGGCGATCGCAGCCTATACGCAGGTTGGCGAAACCCTTCTGGCTCTGTCCCGCTCGGACCGGAAAAGCGAAGCTGCCCGTGTCCTGAACGACAAGCTGGTGCCGCAGATCGAGACGGTGAAGGCGGCGCTGAGTGCGCAGCTCAAGTATAACCAGGACGCGGCCGATCAGGCTTACAAGGACACCCAGGCACTCTACACATCGACGCTGACGGCCAGCTACCTGATCACGGGTGTCTGCTTCCTCATCCTTCTCGGCGCCGGATTTTATTCGATCACCAATATCGCGCGGCCGGTACGCAGGATCACCTCGTCCATGCAGGAGCTCGCGGCCGGCAATTGCGACGACACCATTCCTTTTGCCGGGCGCGGCGACGAGGTCGGCGCCATGGCCGCTTCCGTCGAAGTCTTCCGGCAGGCGGCGATCGAAAACCGCCGTTTGACGGCGGAAGCCGAGGAGCAGCGCAGCAGCTACGAGCGGCAGCGCGTCGCGCTCGGCAAGGCGGCCGCGGAAGAGGCCCGCCGCCAGTTGCTGCAGGCCACGGGCGCATTCGCCAGCGCCCTGAAACATCTCGCTTCCGGCGACCTCAGCTACCGGATCACCGAAACCGTCTCCGAGGACTTCACGGCCCTCTGCAGCGATTTCAACACCGCCGCCCTGCAGCTTTCGCAGACCCTTTCCTCTGTCGCCGAAGCGGCCGGCGCGATCGACAACGGCACGCAGGAAATCGCCTCGAGCGCCAACGACCTTTCCAAGCGCACCGAACAGCAGGCGGCTTCGCTCGAAGAGACGGCGGCCGCGCTGGACGAGATCACCGCCAATGTCGGCAATTCGACGAAACGCGCCGAAGAGGCGCGCCAGGCGGCAACGCTGGCCAATGACAGCGCCCGCAGGTCCGGGGAGGTGATGGCGCAGGCGATGCAGGCCATGAGCCGGATCGAGGAATCGTCCAGGCAGATTTCCAGCATCATCGGGGTCATCGACGAGATCGCCTTCCAGACCAACCTGCTGGCGCTGAATGCCGGCGTCGAGGCGGCGCGTGCCGGCGAGGCGGGCAAGGGTTTCGCCGTGGTTGCCCAGGAAGTCCGGGAACTGGCGCAACGCTCCGCCACGGCCGCCAAGGAGATCAAGGGCCTCATCCAGAATTCCGCCGGCGAGGTGGAAAGCGGCGTGAGACTGGTCGGCGGGACCGGCGAGGCGTTGAGGGCGATCGAGAACCACATCGTCACCATCAACACCCATATGAATGCCATCGCCATATCCGCCAGGGAACAGTCGACAGGGCTTGCGGAGGTCAATACCGCCGTCAACCAGATGGACCAGGTGACGCAGCGCAATGCCGCCATGGTCGAGGAATCGAATGCCGCAAGCACCAGGCTTGCGTCGGAAAGCGTCAGGCTTCGCGATCTGATAGGGCAGTTCAAGCTGGCCGGATCCGCGCCGCATGGCGCCGACCAGGGGTGGCGGGCACCCCGGCAGGTGTCGGACAACCGGTGGGCCGGATCGCTCCATGAAACGCCGCGCGTCAAGGCGGCCCATGCCGCAGGCGGCCGGACGGCCCTGGCGACGGCGGCCAAGGAAGACTGGTCGGAATTCTGATCGTCCCGACAAGGCCGCCGCCGGTGCCTTTTCCGCCGCGCCGATCCGGTCTATCCTCGCGCCGCGATGGGTAGGGGGCTGACATGCGGTGGAAAATGCTGATCGGTGGATTGCTGGCCTTTGCGCCTCCCGCATTCGCCAACGATTCCATGGCGGAGCTGAAGACCGGCGGGCTGATCTACGTCCAGACTTCCGATGTCGCGATGGCCGAGGAACAGCTCTACATTTCCCGCGAGGAAGTGCTGGTCGACTACGTGTTCAAGAACACCAGCGACAAGGATGTCGAAAGCGTCATCGCCTTCCCGATGCCCGATATCACCGGCAGCATGGACAGCAATATCGCGCTCGACGATACCGACAGCGACAACTTTCTCGGCTTCTCGGTCGTGCAGGACAGCCGGCAGATCAAGCCGGAGCTGCAGCAGCGGGTGCTGGCCGCCGGCATCGACCGCACCGACGAACTCGTGGCACGCAACATTCCGCTTCTGCCCTATAGCGACAGGACGCTCGCCGCGCTCAAGGCCCTGCCTGAAGACGTGAAGACGGCCTGGATCGCCGAGGGCCTCGTGTTCATCGACCGCTACGATGCCGGCAAGGGCTGGCAGGAGGACCTGCGGCCTCTCTGGACGCTCCGCTCCGTCTATTGGTGGAAGACGAAATTCCCGGCCGGCAAGCCTGTCCGCGTCAGCCACCGCTATAAGCCGAGCATCGGCGGCACGGTCGCCATGACTTTCATCGACCAGGGCAAGCCGGGAGCGAACTACAAGGACTATGCCGACCGCTACTGCATCGACGCCGCCTTCATGAAGACCGCTGCAAAACTCGAAGCGGCGGCCGGAAAAAGCGGCCCGAACTATACGGAGCAATGGGTCTCTTACGTCCTCACCACCGGCGCCAACTGGGGCGGCACGATCGGCAAGTTCAAGCTTACGATCGACAAGGGCAAGGCGCAGGACTATGTCAGCTTCTGCGGCGATGGCGTGAAAAAGGTCGGCCCGACGACTTTCGAGATGACGGCCGACGATTTCTATCCCCAGAAGGACCTGAACATCCTGTTCCTGACCGCCGCCGACCAGTAACCGCGGCTCAAATCCCAATTCAATGATATTGAATGAAACGTGATCGTACCGGTGCTTGCCGGGCGGGCCGAAAAGCAGGATGCTTCCCGTTGTGGTGAAGAGTTCCGGAATGTTCCATGCTGCGCCGCCCTGCCGATGGCTATGATCCCATCGCGATCGTTCTGCACTGGCTGATCGCGACGTTGATTCTCGGCCTGCTGGTCCTCGGTTTCGTCATGACCCGGCAATCCATCGATCCCGCCCTGCAGTTCGCACTCTTCCAGTGGCACAAGTCCTTCGGCATGCTGGCGCTGCTTCTGGCCGTGGTGAGGCTTGTCCATTCGCTGACCGTCGTGCGGGTGAAGCCTGTGGAAGGCCTTACTGCCCTGGAACATCGCGCAGCACATGCGATGCACCATCTGCTGCTGGTCCTGGCGATGGTGGTGCCTGCGGCCGGCTGGATGATCGCCTCCGTCTCGCCGCTCGAAATCCCCACCTTCGCCTTCAACCTCGTCGTCATCCCGCATCTTCCGGTGCCGAAATCGGATGCCGCCGAGGCCCTGTGGACGACCGCTCACGCGGTTCTCGCCTATTCCACGCTCGCGCTCGTCTTTCTGCATTCGGGCGCTGCCCTCTACCACCACTATGTCAGGCACGACGACGCGCTCACCCGCATGCTCGGCAACCGGCACCGCGCGGTGAAAACGTCCATCGAGGAGCACGGACCATGACCCGCAAGACAACCGTCATAGCAGCGATGCTGCTCACCATGTCGCTTCCCCAGGCCGGCTTTTCGGCGGTGAACGTTCCGAGCCTCACCGAGGCGGCAGGGCGTTATGCCATCTCATCCAGTTCCCGCATCGCCTTTGCCGTGGACCAGGTCGGCGGGGGCGGCATCAAGGGCAGGTTCGGCAAGTTTTCCGGCACGTTCAACCTGAAGGCCGGCGATCTCGCCCATTCCATGGTGAACTTCGACCTGAAGCCGGAAAGCGTCAGCACCGGCCAGGATCGCATCGATGCTTTCCTGCGCTCCGGCGCCGTTTTCGATTCCGGTCATTTCGAAACGATCTCGTTCCGCTCGGAACGGGTCGAGCAGACCGGGCCGGACAGCGCCCGCATCACCGGCACGCTGACCGCCAAGGGGCACAGTTCGCCGGAGGTCTTCGAGGTGAAGCTGACCTCCTGGAACGGCCGCACGATCGGCTTCAATGTCAGCGGCAAGATCTTCCGCTCGCGTTATGCCATGGATGTCGGGACCCCGATCTATTCCAATGTCGTGCAGTTCGACATGATGATCGAGGGCGAGCGGAACTAGAGCGCTCCGCTTCCCGCAGATGTAATTCAATGGTTGTAAGTATTACCGCTTCGGGCTGTCGAGGCGAAGCCGCGCTTGCGGGCCGGCTTTGCGACATAGGGCCAACCCATTGAGTTAAAATCAAAAATTCTGTGGGGCGGAGCAGTTTGGAATCTGTCTAGAAAATACTGCTTTTGAAGTATATCCCCATATCCGGCTTGCGTGCCGGCAAAATTATGACACTGTCATCAAGAATATAAAAGGGGGAAGCGTTTATGGATAATACAGTATATCCAATCACCACAGTATATCCCATCGATGTGGAAACTCTTCTTACGGACGTCGATGGTGCCCGTTCGATGGCCCGGCAATATGCAGGGGCCTACCAGTCGGCATCGCCCTATCCGCATATCTGCATCGATAACTTCCTGCCCGATGCGGTCCTGGAAAGGGTTCTGGCCGACCTGCGCAACCGACCGGAAAAAGAGACGAGCTTTGCGCGAGCACAGGAAAACAAGAAGGTCTCATACGTACCGGAACGCCTTCCGGCCTATACCAAAAACCTCTTCTACGCGCTGAACTCGCGCCCGTTCCTGCTTTTCCTCGAAGAGATGACCGGCATCGAAGGGTTGATTCCCGATCCGTTCTTCTTCGGCGCCGGCGTTCATGAAGTCGCCAATGGCGGGCATCTCGACATCCATGCGGATTTCAACCTGCATTCCAAGATGAAGGTCGAGCGCCGGCTCAACACGCTGATCTATCTCAACAAGGGCTGGCGGGAAGAGTGGGGCGGCTCGTTCGAGATCTGGGACAAGGAGATGAAGGGCAAGGTGCACAGCTTCACCCCCCTGTTCAACCGCATGGTCACCTTCTCGACCACGTCGGATTCCTTCCACGGCAATCCTGCGGTCGTGAACCATCCGGAGGGCAAGTCGAGAGACTCGATCGCGCTCTATTATTACACCGCGACATGGGACGATTCCCGCAAGTCGCATTCGACGCTCTTCAAGCCGCGGCCGAACTCCGTCGACAAGAAGGACTATGCCGAAATCCGCCGCGACGTCCTGCGGGATTTTACCCCGCCGATGCTCTATCGCAAGATCATCGGCCCCCTGAGCCGCCTCGGCTTTTAGTTCGGGAGAGCCAGAAGGTCAGGCTCAGCCGGCAAAACCGATGCCGATCTGGGTCTGGCCGAGCGTCTTGAACACGGTCGAGACGATGCCGGCGCGGTCCAGGCCTGCCTTGGCGTACATCGCATCCGGGCTGGCCTGTTGCATCCAGATGTCCGGCAGCACCAGCGAGCGGATCTTCAACCCGTTGTCGAGCAGGCCCTCGCTCGAGAGGAACTGCAGCACGTGGCTGCCGAAGCCGCCGACCGCGCCTTCCTCGATGGTGACGAGCACTTCGTGATGGCGGGCGAGCTGGCGGATCAGGTCGTGGTCCAGCGGCTTCGCGAAGCGGGCATCCGCAACGGTTGTCGAAAGGCCGGCGGCGTCGAGATCTTCCGCCGCAAGCAGACATTCCTGGAGGCGGGTGCCGAAGGAGAGCAGCGCCACCTTGGCGCCCTGCTTGACGACCCGGCCCTTGCCGATTTCGAGGATCTGGCCACGTTCCGGCAGCTCGACGCCGACGCCTTCGCCGCGCGGGTAGCGGAACGAGATGGGGCCGTCGTCATAGGCCACGGCGGTGCGCACCATATGCTTCAGCTCCGCCTCGTCAGCGGCGGCCATGACGACCATGCCCGGCAGGGTCGCGAGAAAAGTCGTGTCGAACGAGCCCGCATGGGTCGGCCCGTCGGCGCCGACGAAGCCGGCGCGGTCGATCGGAAAGCGCACCGGCAGGCCCTGGATCGCCACGTCGTGGACGACCTGGTCGTAACCGCGCTGCAGGAAGGTCGAATAGAGGGCGCAGAAAGGCTTGTAACCCTCGGCAGCCAGGCCCGCCGCAAACGTCACCGCATGCTGCTCGGCGATGCCGACGTCGAAGGTGCGGGCGGGAAAGACATCCGCCAGCTTGTCGATGCCGGTGCCGTTCGGCATCGCGGCAGTGACGCCGACGATCTTCTCGTCGAATGCGGCTTCCTGCACCAGCGCTTCGCCGAAGACGCTCGTATAGCTTGGCGCGTTCGGTTTCGATTTCGCCTGGGCGCCGGTGATGACATCGAACTTGTTGACGCCGTGATATTTGTCGGCGGCGGCTTCGGCCGGCGCGTAACCCTTGCCCTTCTGCGTCACCACATGGATCAGCACCGGGCCGCGGGCATTGTCGCGCACGTTGCGCAGCACCGGCAGGAGATGGTCGAAGGAATGGCCGTCGATCGGGCCGATATGGTAGAAACCCATCTCCTCGAACATCGTGCCGCCGGTGACGTAACCGCGCGCATGTTCGACGGCGCGGGTGATCGCCCGATCGACATTCTTGCCGAGATAGGCGGTCAGTTTCTTGCCGAGATCGCGAAAGCCCATATAGGTGCGGCCGGAGGCGAGCCGCGCCAGGTAGGCGCTCATTGCGCCGGTCGGCGGGGCGATCGACATGTCGTTGTCGTTGAGGATGACGATCAGCCGGGCATCGAGCGCGCCGGCATTGTTGAGCGCCTCATAGGCCATGCCGGCCGACATCGCGCCGTCGCCGATCACGGCGATCACGTTGCGCTTCGAGCCGGAAAGATCCGCGGCGACAGCCATGCCGAGGCCCGCGGAGATCGAGGTGGAAGAGTGTGCGGCGCCAAAAGGATCGTATTCGCTTTCGGCCCGGCGGGTGAAGCCGGAAAGCCCGTCCTCCTGACGCAGCGTGCGGATGCGGTCGCGCCGGCCGGTCAGGATCTTGTGCGGATAACACTGGTGCCCGACATCGAAGATCAGCCGGTCGTCGGGCGTGTTGAACACCTTGTGGATGGCGATCGTCAGCTCCACGACGCCCAGGCCGGCGCCGAGATGCCCGCCGGTGCGCGACACCGCATCGATCATCTCGTCACGCAATTCGCGGGCAAGCTGCGGCATGTCGCGATCTTCGATCTCGCGAAGATCAGCAGGAAGCTTGACCTTGTCGAGCAAGGGCGTGGCGGGCGTTGATGTCACGGATGGTGGCCTTTTCTGCTCTTTTCCGGAAGCGTCTTCCTCCCCAACATGAGAAGAAAACAGGCTTTTTCAAGTTGCATGACCCCGGGTTCTACCCGATTTCAGGCGGCGGGCAAGGGGACAAACTCCTCCTCGTCGCCGGGCACGATGTCGAAACGGCCGGTGCGCCACTCCTCTTTCGCCTTTTCGATACGCTCCCTGGAGGAGGAAACGAAGTTCCACCAGATATAGCGTTTGGAATTCAGCGCCGCCCCGCCGAACAGCATCAGATGACATCCCATCGCGCCGGCTTCGAGTGTGATATTGTCGCCCGGCCGGAAGACGAGAAGCTGATCGGCGGCAAACCGGTCGCCCGAAACCACGAGTTCGCCCGAAAGAATGTAGATCGCCCGCTCCTCATGCGCCGCGGCGAACGGGAACCGCTTGCCGGCCTCGAGGCGGAGATCGACGTAGAGCGTGTCGGTAAAGGTCGAGACCGGCGAGCCAAGACCTTCGAAAGCGCCAATCACAATCCGGCCTTTCGCGCCGTCGGCGTCGATGAGCGGCATGTTTTCCTTGCCCGTATGCGCGAATGTGGGATCGATCTCTTCCTTGTCGTCCGGCAACGCCAGCCAGGTCTGCAGGCCGGAAACCGACATCGGATGGCCACGCAGGTTTTCCGGCGTGCGTTCCGAATGCACGATGCCGCGGCCGGCGGTCATCAGGTTGATGTCGCCCGGCCGGATGACCAGTTCGGTGCCGAGACTGTCGCGATGCTTGATCTCGCCGTCGAACAGATAGGTCACGGTGGAGAGCCCGATATGCGGATGCGGCTTGACGTCGAGCGCTTCGTCGGCGCGCAAGAGCGCCGGCCCCATCCGGTCAAAAAAGATGAACGGTCCCACCAGCCGCCGCTGCCGGCTGGGCAAAGCGCGCCGCACGGAAAATCCGCCGATATCGCTGGTGCGCGGGATGATCAGGTTCTCGATCGCGTCGCAGGCAAAGGCGTCGCCCGCGGCCGGGTCGGTTCCGGGGAAAAAGGACATGGGATGCTCGCTACAGTGTTTCCTGGTCTTCGGGATATCGGGCGAGGAATGTTTCGAGTTCAAGGAGAAGGGGAGGAAGACGCTCGACAATGGTCGTCCAAATCACGGAGTCCAGAACGCCGTTATAATCATGACGCAAAACATTGCCTAGATTCCGAATGGCGAGCCAGTCATGCGCGGGGAACAGTTCTTCAGCCAACGAGCTGAGTTTGACCGACGCTTCGGAAACACGCGAAAAACATCGCTCGACTGCGTCCCGGACCAGTCTGTTTTTCGCATATGCGTGAAAATCCATGCCCTGGGTATACTCAAGGATTGCAGCACCATTTTCGACGATATCGCGCATCCGCGTCAGAGGGCGTTTAGAAGGCAATGGCGCGGTCCCGTTCTATGGAGCGCCGCACGTTCTCCTTTTGAATTGGTTCGGCGATCACATCGACGTTTTCGTACCCTGTAATTTCGGTAATGCGCTCCTGCAGGATCGCCAAAGCACTGAAGTATCCGAGGCCGGATTTGATTACGGGCTCGGAAAATTTGACAAGAATATCGAGATCGGACTCCGTCGTTGCTTCGCCCCTGGCCACAGAGCCAAAGATCGACACATGCTCCGCACCCGCGGCGCGCAGCTCGTGCTCGTGCTCCCTCAGCTTGGCAATGACCAGATCCTTGTCCATGCGGGTAATATAGTGGACCCGCCGGATTTGGTCGAGAGCTTCAAGGGCACCTGCTCAGCACGACCTCATCCCCCGCCGTCGTTCCAAGCTCCACGCACCCGCCATCATGGCAAAGCCTCCACCCGCTCGGTGTCATGCCTGAAGCCGCCAGCGAAACGCGTTCCTGTGGCGGCAGGACCGGGTGCCACACCCACCAGCCGTCCTTCAGCACCGCATCCGCTCCGGGCTCCATGCCCGCACCGGAACCCTTGACCTCGGCCTGCCGAAGCTCCAGGCCGGCCGGCGTTATCGCCCAGGTTTCGCGCCATTCCGTTTTTTGCACCGAATGGGTCCAGGAGAGCGTGAACATCGAGAGCGCGATGGCCGTCGTCTTTCCGCCCGCCAGGATACAGAGGCTCATCGGCCGGCGCTCAGTTAAGTGCCGGAGCGGCCGGGGCGTTGCGGTTGCGCCACCAGTGCTGCGCGACGACGGCAACCCCGAGCACCCAGCCCAGTTCGTCGGTCCATGGGAGGGCTATCACGAGGCTTGCGCCGGCGATGAAGGCGAGCAGCCGCTCCCAGGTCGCCATGCGCGCGAAGAGGAAGCCGACCACCGCCGTGCCCCAGAGCGCGATGCCGAAACATGCCTTGAGGACGACATATGCGACCTCCACCGGGTAACCCCATGCCGCGGCGATCGCACCCGGATCCTGCAGCATCAGTGCCGGCGTATAGACGGCCATGAAAGGCACGACGAAACCGGCTGTGGCGAGCTTGGTCGCTTCCACCCCGATCTTCAGCCCGGATGTCTTAGCCATCGGAGCGGCGGCGAAGGCGGCCAGCGCCACCGGTGGCGTCAGGTCCGCCATGATGCCGAAATAGAAGACGAACATGTGGCTGACGATCAGCGGCACGCCGAGTTCGAGCAGCGCCGGCCCCGCAAGCGACGAGGTGATGATATAGTTCGGGATGGTCGGGATGCCCATGCCGAGGATCAGGCAGGTGATCATCGTCAGCACCAGCGACAGGAACAGGTTGTGTTCGCCGACCCGGATGATCGCGCCGACAAAGGTCGAGGCGATCCCGGTCAAGGTCAGCGTGCCGATGACGATGCCCACGATAGCGCAGGCGATGCCGACCGGCAGCGCATTCTTGGCGCCTTCGGCCATGGCATCGCGGCAGATCGCCAGCGTCTGGTGGCCGCCCTTGACGAAGAAGCAGCCGGCGATCAGGGCAAGGATGACGATCGCCAGGAAGCTCACCCCGTAACGCAGGAAGGAGGCCGCGGCGACGCCGAGCAGAACCCAGAAGACGAGGCGAAAGGCGATCGGGCCGATGCTTGCGGCAAGCGGCATGCCGAGGATCAGCACGATCACCAGGGCAAGGCCCATCGTACCGGCGAAGATCGGCGTATAACCGGCAAACAGCAGGTAAACGAGGGCCGCGAGCGGCAGGATCAGCGGCCAGTGCTCCCGGACGGCCGCCCAGGGGTTCGGCAGTTCGGCCTTGCTCATGCCCTTGAGGCCGGCCTTGCCGGCTTCCAGGAACACCATCCAGAAACAGACGCCGAAATAGAGGACCGCCGGGATGATCGCCGCCTTGACGATCTCCGCATAGGAGACGTTGAGCGTCTCGGCCATGATGAAGGCGACCGCACCCATGACCGGCGGCATGATCTGCCCGCCCATCGACGACGTCGCCTCGACGCCGCCCGCAAAGGCGGAGCGGAAGCCGAAGCGCTTCATCAGCGGAATGGTGAACTGGCCCGACGCCACGACATTGGCGACGCCCGAGCCGGAAATGGTGCCCATCAGCGCCGAGGACATCACGCAGACCTGTGCCGGTCCGCCGCGCCAGGTGCCGACGAGGCCGAGCGCAAAGTCGTTGAACAGCGCCAGCATGCCGGCGCGTTCCAGAAAGGCCGCAAACACTACGAAGATGAAGATATAGGCCGCCGAGACATAGATCGGCGTGCCGTAGATGCCTTCGGTTCCGTAGGCGAAATTCTCGATGATCTGCTCGAAATCGTAGCCGCGATGCACGAATGGGCCAGGCGCATATTGTCCGAGAAAGCAGTAGGCCAGGAATAAACCGGCGATGATCGTCAGCGGCAGGCCCATCAGACGCCGTGCGGCTTCGAACACGAGCACGATCAGCAGCGCTCCGACGATAAGGTCCGGTGTCGTCAGGAATCCGCTTCTGACGATGAGGTCGTGGTAGAACACCCAGTTGTAGATGCCGGTCAGGAAACCGACGATGCCGAGCGCCCAGAACCAGATCTTGCCGGCCTTCGTCCTGGCGACGAGATTGCCGATCAGCACGAAGCCGAGCAGCAGCAGGAAGCCCACATGCATCGCGCGGACGATCTGGCTCGCAAGCGTGCCATAGGCCGCGGTCCAGATCTGGAAGAGGGTGAAGGTGAACGCGATCCAGAAGGCGATACGCCCGGTGATCCCTTCACCGAAACCGGCCGGCAGGCCCTCGATCGGCTCTTCGGCGCTTTGCGGTGCTGTCGGATGGTGCATTGTGGATTCGGACATGTTTGCTCCGGAGATCGCTTGCCCCTCACCCTAACCCTCTCCCCGCTTGCGGGGAGAGGGGACAGGCCCCGAGCACGGCCGAGAGAGGGGAAGACGGTGCGGCATATGTCCTTCTCCCCGTCCTGACGGGGAGAAGGTGCCCGGCAGGGCGGATGAGGGGCAATCGCTCCCTTTACTTGATCAACCCGACTTCCTTGTAATACCGCTCGGCGCCCGGATGCAGCGGCACGGGCATGCCCTCCAGCGCCTTTTTCACGTCGATCGCCTTGGCGGCCGCGTGGGCTGCGGAAAGCTTCGGCAGGTTGGAGAACAGCAGCTTGGTCATCTGGTAGACCGTCTCGTCCGAGACGCCCGAATGGGTGATCAGGAAGTTGCCGACGGCGGCGGTCTCGACATCCGCGGTCTGGCCTTCATAGGTGCCGGCCGGGATTTTGACGGAGACATAGGGCGCGCCGATCTTGGCGACTTCGGCGGCCGGGATCGCCACGACGTTGATCTTCAGCGAGGTCGCAAGGTCGCGGATCGAGGCAACGCCGAGGCCGGCCGATTGCAGCGTCGCATCGAGCTGGCGGTTCTTGATCAGCTCTACGGACTCGGCGAACGGCAGATATTCGGTCTTGCCCAGATCCTTGTAGGACATGCCGGCCGCGGTGAAGATCGCCCGGGCGTTGAGCTCGGTGCCGGAGGCAGGGGCGCCGACCGACAGGCTCTTGCCCTTGAGGTCGGCAAGCGTCTTCACGCCGGATTCGGCGCTCGCCACCACCTGGATATAGTTCGGATAGATGGCGGCGATGCCGCGCAGCTTGTCGAGCTTGGCGGGGAAGCCCGCTTCCTTGTTGCCCTTCCAGCCCTCCTGCACTGAATCTCCGAGCGAGAAGGCGATTTCGCCACGTCCTGCCTGCAGCAGGTTGAGGTTTTCGACGGAGGCCTTCGTTGCCTGCACCTGGGTGCGGCTGTCCTTGATCCCCTGTCCGTAGATTTCCGCAAGCGCGACGCCGAGCGGATAATAGACGCCCGACGTGCCGCCGGTCAGCACGTTGATAAATTCCGCAGCCTTCGCGCCGGCGGCTGAAAACGCCGTCGAAACGGCGAGCGTCGCCGCGAACATGAGATTGATTTTGCTGGCCTTCACGCCGAAATTCATAATGGTCTCCTCCCAAAACAACCATAAGATGGAGGCCATCATGGGGAGGCACTTCCGGTGCGTCAATCGGTTTATGACGCATTCCGTGCGAAGGTCGTAAGACTTTGGTTTAGGCGGGGAAGCTCACTCGCCGTCGAGCGGCTCGACGCCCTGCGGCTTGCCGGCGCGGTCGAGGCGGATCTTTTCGATGCGGTTTTCGGCGGCCGTCAGCAGTTTCTCGCAGTGTTTCTTCAGCGCTTCGCCGCGCTCGTAGATGGCGATCGACTCGTCGAGCGCCACGTCGCCGCGCTCCAGCCGCGCCACGATGCTTTCGAGTTCGGCGACGGCTTTTTCGAAGGAATAGCCGCTCACATCGAGGCTCTCGGTGTTTTCGGTCATCGTCTATCCCTTCATCAGCCTGCAGATGTGCATGCCCGCCGATTCGGCGAGCCCTTCGAGATCATATCCGCCCTCGAGCAGGCTGACGACCCGGTTGTTGGCATACTTCCCCGCCATTTCCATCAGCCGCCCTGTCGCCCAGTCGAAATCGTCGCCGACAAGGTTGATCTGCGCCAGCGGATCGCGGTGATGCGCGTCGAAGCCGGCCGAAATGATGATGAAATCCGGCCGGAAATTGTCGAGCGCCGGCAGCACGCGGCTCTTGAAGGCTTCGCGAAAATGTTCGCTGCCGGTATCGGGCGAAAGCGGGGCGTTGACGACGTTATTCCTGGTGCCGGTCTCGTCCTTGGCGCCGGTGCCGGGATAAAGCGGCATCTGGTGGGTCGAGCAAAACAGAACCGACGGATCGTCCCAGAAGATGTCCTGGGTGCCGTTGCCGTGATGCACGTCCCAGTCGACGATCGCGACGCGCTCGATGCCGTATTTCCTCTGTGCGTGCCGGGCGGCGATCGCGGCGTTGTTGAACAGGCAGAAACCCATCGCCTTGTCTTTTTCGGCGTGATGGCCGGGCGGTCTTGCCGCCACGAAAGCGTTGTCCACCTTGCCGGTCGCCACGTCGTCGATGGCCGCCATCGCGCCGCCGATCCCGGTCAGCGCCGCCTGCAGGCTTTTCGGCCCCACATAGGTGTCGGCCTCGATCTGGCGGATCGTGTCCTCCTCGGGAATTTCGCGCATCACGGCCCGCAGGTGCTCTTCCGGATGGGCAAGCAGAACGGCGTCCTCGTTCGCCTGTGGCGCGTCCTTGCGGTCGAGCCGGGCGAAATTCGGATGCTCCAGCGCGATCGCCAGCGATCGAAGCCGGTCCGCCCTTTCGGGATGTCCTTCGGGCGTACGGTGTTCGAGGAAGATCTTGTGTTCGTAAAGGCGCGTGGTCATGCGGCGGCCTCGTGAGGGTCAGTCCGGTCTGGACCATTCCGACATGGCGCAGAAAGCGGACTTTTTCAAGCTGCAACCCCTTGCTCTCGCACTTGTTTAGCTTGAAAGAATGGTCTTACATGAGTGGGTGCAACCCAGAGGGCATCGTGGCGAAAGAGTCAGTCAAGTCTCAGGAATTCCGGGTTCCCTTCCGGGATGTCGACATGAACGGAGAGATGTTCCGGTCATCCTATGTCGTGCGGGCGGAAGAAGCCGTCACGGAATTCTGGCGTCGCCGCAAGCCGCAGAAGGACGATCCGTTCTTCAGCATCGGCAAGATCACCTGCACGTTCCATTCGGCCCTGAAACTCGGCGATATCGTCCACACCCATATCGGGGTCAGCAAGATCGGCGGAAAGTCCGCCGGTTTTCTGGTGCATATGCTGCGGGGCAACGAGGCCGTCGCGGAGGCCGAGATCGTCTGGATAACCTGCGATCCCGAGAGCAAGGAGCCGATCCCGCTTCCAGAAGACCTGCGCGACTGGCTCTACCAGTTCCTGGATTGATAAAAGGCTGTGATCAGGCCCGTTGCGGCAGCAGCGGATACCCGACCATCACGGCGCGCCCCGCAAGTGCCGCGATCATCGCCTTCAGCACATCGCCCGGAATGAAGGAGAGATCGCCGATGAAGGCCGTCGAAAGCCCGGTTCCGGTGACATACGCGAGGTAGATGACCCCGAGCGCATGGTCGATGACCACGCCGCCGAGCAGCGCCGCGAGGAAAAATCCGGTGATCTGCACGATCCCGGTCTGCGACCGATCGACGAAACGCTCGGAACAATAACCCGTAACGACGGCCGCAAAGAACCAGCCGACGAGATAACCGGCGGTCGGCGAAGCGAAGGTGGCAAGGCCGCCGCGTCCGCCCGACAGTACCGGCAGGCCGATTGCGACGAGCAGCAGGACCAGAAGCACCGCGAAACCGCCGCGCTTGGCGCCGAGGATCACGCCCGCCAGCATGACGCCCAGCGACTGCGCCGTGATCGGCACCGGAATGAACCCGAGCATGATCGGCGGCACGAGACCGAGCGCCACGATAATGGCGGCGAAAAGGGCGGCCAGAACGAGATCACGGGTGGTCATGCTATTCGAATCCTCAGGTCTTTATGTGCCGTTATTTCTGCGCCCGGATGCCGCGCGCGTCAATGGCGGCGGCAATCTCGTCGGCATTTTTGAGCGTCAGGATGATGAGTGGCACGGCAAGCGTCAGCGGTTTCGGCCTAAGGCCTCGGGCGCGATGAGCGTCGCGGATGGCCTGGTAGCGGCTGAGGATTTCCGGCACGAAACGGATGACGAGACCGATCGAAAGCCCGATATCGGCGGCCTTGACGACCCCCAGACGTTCGAGCGGCATGGCAAGACGTGTGATCTCGTCGATGAAATCGCCGGTGCTGGTGGTCGCCGTCACGACCGCGGCGAAGAAGGCAAGCGCCGTCAGCCGGGTCGCCGCAACCAGCGCGTCATGAGGGCCGTTGAAAGCGAGCGTGAACAGCGCAACGATCGCGATGGTCATGAGGATCGGCCGCAGCCGCAGCCAGGATTGGCGCCATCCGAGCCGGAGCGAGGCATAGACGAAACCGCCGAGAATGGCCGCGCCTGACAGAACGGCTGGCGAATGGATCAGAAAGAGGACAAGGCTGACCACGGCGAGACCGAGAAGTTTCGGGCGCGGCGAAAGCCGGTGCAGAAACGTGTCGCCCTCCACATAGAGCGTCTTCATGCCGCAAGCTCGCGGTAGCGGGCGATGACCTCCGCCGGCACGCCGTCATCGGCAAGGCGGCCTTCGTGGAAAAGCAATATCCGGTCGAAGCCGGCGATCAAGCCGAGATCGTGGCTGATGACGATGACGTTTTCCTCGAGCCCGTGGATCGTCCGCTCCACGAGGCCCCGGTTCCTGAGGTCGAGCTGGTTGGTCGGCTCGTCCATGATCAGGATATCCGGCCGGGTGACCAGAACCGAGGCGAGCGCCGCCAGCTGCAATTCGCCGCCGGAAAGCTCATGTGCCCGCCGTTCGCCGAGATCGGCGATGCCGAAACGGGCCAGCACGGCCTCCACCGCCTTTTCCGTATCCGCCTTCGGGAGTTTGCGGCTTTTCAGCCCGAGCGCGATATCCTCCTTGAGGATCGGCAGGATGATCTGGTTCTGCGGGTTCTGGAAGATGAACCCGGCCTGGCCGCGCACCTTGTCGCCGTCCTTCACCGTATCGAAACCGTTGACGCTCACCCGGCCCGCGGCGGGCAGGGCCAGCCCGTTGATCATCCGCGCGAACGTGGTCTTGCCGGAGCCGTTGAGGCCGATCACGCCGATCCGCCGCTCGGTCAACGACAGCGTCAGCGGATGGACGACGGTGCGTCCCTCGAAACGCGCTTCTGCCTGTTCGAAACGGATATCCAAGCCTGTCCCTCGATGTTCAGCGGTCTATAGACCGGAAGAAGAGGAAGGGGAATGTAGAACCGAACGTGAACATTGAATCCGGCGCGGCGACATCCTAGTCTACATCCCATGGCGATTCTCATTCCGAACGATCAGGCCCGCAGAATATTCCTCGAACGGCAGCGGCTCTGCGAGCCGCCCGGCCGGGCGCTGAGCAAGGCCGGCCTGCTGCAGCTCATCGACGATCTCGGTTTCGTCCAGGTGGATAGTATAGCCACCGTCGAGCGCGCCCATCACATGATCCTGTTTTCGCGCAACCAGACCTACCGGCGCGAGCACCTGACAGCACTTCTGGAGAAGGACGGGGAGCTGTTCGAACACTGGACGCATGACGCCTCGATCATTCCGGCCAGTTTCTTCCGCTACTGGAAACACCGTTTTCGCCGCCGCGAGCCGGTTCTGGCCGAGCGCTGGAGGAAATGGCACGGCGAGGGGTTCGACGCCGCCTTCGAGGACACCTTCCGGCACATCGCCGAAAACGGCGCGATCATGTCCCGCGACATGAAGCAGGAGGATCACAAGTCCGGCGGCTGGTGGAACTGGCACCCCAACAAGACGGCGCTCGAATATTACTGGCACACCGGCAAGCTGGCGATCGCCGGGCGCGTCAACTTCCAGAAGATCTACGACCTGATGGACCGGGTCATTCCGCGGCATCATCACGAGCCGGAAGTCAGCCACGAAGAATTCGTCGACTGGGCCTGCCGCGGCGCCATGTCCCGCCTCGGTTTCGCGACCTCCGGCGAGCTTGCCGCCTTCTTCGATCTTGTCACTCCGGACGAGGCGAAGGACTGGGTGAAGTCCCATCGCGATGAACTCACGGAAGTGCTGATCGAGACCGCCGACGGCAGCCGTCCGCGCCCATCCTTCGCCTTTGCCGGTTTTCCGGAAAACCTCGGGCCGATCCCCGAACCGCCCGCCCGGGTGCGTGTCCTCAGCCCCTTCGATCCGCTGCTGCGCAATCGCGACCGGGCCGAGCGGCTGTTCGACTTCTTTTACCGGATCGAGGTTTTCGTGCCGGAACCGAAGCGGCAATACGGCTATTACGTCTTCCCGTTGCTTGAAGGCGACCGGATGATCGGCCGCATCGACATGAAGGCGGACCGCAAGTCGGGCACGCTGGATGTGAAGAAGCTCTGGCTTGAAAAGGGCGTTCGGGCTTCGGCGGGGAGATTGGAGAAGCTGGAGGCGGAGCTGCTGCGGGTCGGGCGGTTCGCGGGGGTGGACAAGGTGACCTATCAGGATGGCTGGCGGGGGGAATAGGTTGTTTGCCTTTGCTTTAAGGCCATCTTTGTGCCCGCGATACCCCCCTCTACCCTGCCGGGCATCTCCCCCTCAAGGGGGGAGATCGGCTAGGGGCGGGCTCACCGTCCTCCGGTGAAGCTCGAAGTTTGCTTCAGGCGAGGCAACGTCCCTTATTCCGTCCTTGGACGATCGTGATGGAGTCGAAAGGGCTGCTCCATCCGATCTCCCCCCTTGAGGGGGAGATGCCCGGCAGGGCAGAGGGGGGTGCCTACGGCACGCCCTCAATTTTGGAATATCCGTGGTAACTCGCGCCCACCTACTGTTTCCACCTGAGGAACACCGTCGCAAGCGGCGGAATGATCAAGGAGATGGAAAATTCCCTGCCATGCGCCGGCTGGCGTTCCGTCCAGGCTTCCGTCTGGCCGAGATTGGCGCCGCCATAAACCCCGGCGTCGGTATTGAGCACCACGTCCCACCGGCCTTCCCTGGGCACGCCGATCCGGTAGCTTTGGCGCGGTACCGGGGTCATGTTGGACAGGACGAGCATGTACGACGAGCGATCCGCCGAGGACCGCAGCATGCCGTAGACGGAGTTTTCCGCATCATCCGCGACCGCCCACTCGAACCCTTCATGATGCAGGTCACCGAACTGCAGCGCGGGTTCCTGCGCATAGAGCGCGTTGAGGTCGCGGATCAGCCGCTGGACGCCGGCGTGGTCGGGCCTGTCCAGCAGGTCCCAGACGACCGAGCCGTCGTGGTTCCATTCACTCTCCTGCGCCAGTTCACCACCCATGAACAACAGCTTCTTGCCGGGATGGCCCCACATGAAGCCGTAATAGGCGCGCAGGTTGGCCAGCTTCTGCCAATGGTCGCCCGGCATCTTGGCCATCAGCGAGCCTTTGCCGTGCACCACCTCGTCATGGGAGAGCGGCAGGATGAAACGTTCGGAATAGGCATAGATCATTCCGAAGCTCATGGCGCCATGGTGGTATTTGCGATAGACCGGGTCGTCCTGCATGTAGTGCAGCGTGTCGTGCATCCAGCCCATGTTCCATTTGAAATCGAAACCGAGGCCGCCCTCTTCGGTCTTCCTGGTCACCCCCGGCCAGGCGGTCGATTCCTCCGCCGCCGTGAACGCGTGCGGGCAGCGGTCATGGATGATGCTGTTCAGGTGCTTGAAGAATTCGACGGCCTCCAGATTTTCCCGGCCGCCATACTGGTTGGGGATCCATTCGCCTTCGTTGCGGCTGTAGTCGCGATAGAGCATCGAGGCGACGGCATCGACCCGCAGCGCATCGACATGATAGTGCTCCAGCCATTCCAGCGCAGACGCGATCAGGAACCCCTTCACCTCGTTGCGGCCGAGATTGTAGATCAGCGTGTTCCAATCCTTGTGAAATCCTTCGCGCGGATCGGCATGTTCGTAGAGCGGCGTTCCGTCGAACCTCGCAAGTCCCCACACGTCGGTCGGGAAATGCGCCGGCACCCAGTCGAGGATGACGCCGATGCCGGCCTGATGGCAGCGATCGATGAAATAGGCGAAATCCTCCGGCGTGCCGTGGCGCCCGGTCGGCGCGAACAGCCCGAGCGGTTGGTAACCCCAGGAACCACCGAACGGATGCTCCATGATCGGCAGCATCTCGATATGGGTAAACCCGAGGTTCTGCACATAGGGGATCAGCCGCTGGCTGAGCTCGACCCAGTCGAGATGGCGGTTGCCCTCTTCGGCGATCCGCAGCCACGAGCCGAGATGCACCTCGTAGATCGACATCGCGCCTTCGCGATCCCGCTCAGTGCGCTGCCTGCGCATCCACTCCTCGTCGTTCCAGCGGAACGGTTTCGATGAAGCGACGATCGAGGCCGTCGACGGCGCAGCCTCGCTGGCGCGGGCGACCGGATCGGCCTTCTGCGGCAGCAGATTGCCGTTGCCGTCGAGCAGTTCGAACTTGTAGCGCTCGCCGTGGGTGAGGCGGGGGATGAAGATTTCCCAGATGCCCGCCTGCGGGCGAAGCCGCATCGGATACCGCCGCCCGTCCCAGGAATTGAAATCGCCGACGACGGAGACGCGCCGGGCATTCGGCGCCCAGACGGAAAAGCGTACGCCCTCGATGCCTTCGACCTCCATCGGGATGGCGCCGAGCGTCCGGCCGAGGTCGTAATGGGTGCCCTGACCGATCAGATGCAGGTCCAGATCGCCGAGCAGGAGCGGGAAGCTGTAGGGATCTTCCATTTCCTGTATGGCATCCGGCCAGCGGATCCGGAAGAAATAGGGCGCCGTGCTGCCGGTCACGCCGGCAAACACCCCGCCTTCATGGATGGTTTCGAGCTCGGCCAGCACCTTGCCGGTATCGGCCTCCACCACTTCGACCGCCAGCGCGCCGGGCAGAAGCGCCCGCACCACCGTGAGATCGCCGTATTGATGTCGTCCGAGGATCGAGAACGGGTCTCCGTGCCGTCCTTCGACAAGGGCAGCGAGGCCCTCGCGGGCGGTGCCGATCATCAGGTCTGCGCGCTCGTATCTCATGAGACATTCTCCAGAAGTCGGGATGCGATCGCCGAGAAGCCGGCAAGCGGCAGGGGGAGCCAATGGGGGCGGCTGCGCACTTCGTAGGCGATCTCGTAGGCAGCTTTTTCAAGAAGGAAGAGATCAAGGATGCGTTCCCGGTCGTCCACACCGATACGCAACGCTTCCGAACTCCCGGTGGCCTCGAAATAGGATTCGAGGAAGGCGGGTTCCGCCATCTCCATGAACCGGCCGACCAGCGCCTTGTGGCGGGCGCCCTCCACCTCGCTGACGATCTCCCGGTCGAGATCGGCAGAGGCTGCAAGATAGCTGAGCGAGCGCAAGAGCCCTGCGACGTCGCGTAATGGGTTTGTCTTTGCCCGCCGCTCGGCAAGGTCGCGGGTCGGTTCGCCTTCGAAGTCGATGATGTATGCATCACCTTCCGCGACCAGGATCTGACCGAGATGGAAGTCGCCGTGGTTGCGGGTCATCAGCGTGCCTTCCACCGCTCCGGCAAAATGTGTGGCGAGGCCAAGAAGGTCGTCGCGGCGTTCCAGAAGCCCCTGCACTTCGCGCGCTATATCCGAGTCGAGACCCTCTACCGTCTTTTCGAGGATTCCCAGGCTCTGCGAAATCTGTCCCCTGACAGCCTCTCGCCATTTTTCCGCATCGGCTGCCGTGGCCTGGACCGGCTGGAAGTCCGGGTCTTCGGTCGGCTGGGCAAGCGCCACGTGCAGTTCGCCGAGCCGTTTGCCGATGGCCATGACGAAATTGACGAGCGGCTTGAAATGCTCGTCCACGACGTCGCCCTCGAGCCCGGTCACGACGATCTCGTCGATGGCGCGGCGCAGGTTGCTGAGCATCCAGTTCCAGGCGTCGCCCTGATTGCGGATCGCGCTCTGGACGATGATCAGCGTATAGCGGCTTCCGTCCGGGGCCGTGCGGGCGACCTCACCGAGCAGTTGCGCCGTGTTCTGGTAGCCGACATTGGTCAGGTACCGGGTCATCTCGACTTCGGGATGCATGCCGGGGAAGACGTGGCGGATGAGCTTCACCATCGCCATGTCGCCCAAGATCAGCGAACTGTTGGATTGCTCGGCCGACAGCCAGTGGATGGCCATGTCCTCGTTGATCGTCAGGCAGTCGAGCTTGTCGGTGCCGATGAATTCCAGCGTGCCGGCACGGCCGGAAATCACCGAACGTTCGCAAAGGCCGCGGATCACGCCGCGCGCCAGTCCCTCCATGGCGAACCCGTCCGTCAGGAAGCCGACGCGGCGGCCCTGCCGGATGCGCGCGAGCGCAAGCTGCTGGGCAAGCGCGGTCGGCTGGGCATCGTCCCAGGAGACGGCAAGCGGCAGCAGGTAGGTGTCCTTGCGGCCGTTCACTTCCGCTTCGAGTTCGCCGAGCAGGATGTTGTTGGCGAAGGGGATGGGCGTTGCGGCGACCAGCGAGGCTCCGGTCAGGATTTCGCCCTTGGAGCCGAACCAGCGGCGCTTGCCGAGATAGGCGGGCAGGACCTCGTTGGACAGCGTGCCGGCAAGCCGCGGCTGGTCGACCAGTTCCTGCAGGTCGCGGCGGGTGACTATGGTCACCATGTCCTGCATCTGCTCCGGCGGCTCCTTGCGCCAGACCGGGCCGTCGGCTTCGGCCACCAGCTGGAACCAGAAGAAGCCGAAAGGCTGCAGGGTGAGCAGATAGGTGAGCTGGCCGATCGGCGGGAACGGCGACATGCCCGACAGTTCGATCGGCACGCGTCCGGCGAACTGCGCCAGGTCAAGCTCGACCGCCTGCGGCAGGCGCGACAGATTGGCGACGCAGAGGATCGTGTCGCCATTGTATTCCCGCAGATAGGCAAGGATCTTGCGGTTGCCCGGCGCCAGGAATTTCAGCGAACCGCGACCGAAGGCGGAATGCTTGTTGCGCAGGGCCAGCATCCGCCGCGTCCAGTTGAGCAACGAATGGGCGTCGGCGCCCTGCGCCTCGACATTCACCGCCTCGTATCCGTAGAGCGGGTCCATCACCGGCGGCAGCACCAGCCTTGCCGGGTCGGCCTTGGAGAAACCGCCATTGCGGTCCGGCGACCATTGCATCGGCGTGCGCACCCCGTCGCGGTCGCCGAGATAGATGTTGTCGCCCATGCCGATCTCGTCGCCGTAATAGAGGACCGGCGTTCCGGGCATGGAGAGAAGCAGCGCGTTCATCAGCTCGATGCGCCGGCGGTCGCGCTCCATCAGCGGCGCAAGGCGGCGCCGGATGCCGAGATTGATGCGGGCGCGGCGATCGGCGGCATAGATGTTCCAGAGGTAGTCGCGTTCCTCGTCGGTCACCATTTCGAGCGTCAGCTCGTCGTGGTTCCTGAGGAAGATCGCCCATTGGCAGTTTTCCGGGATTTCCGGCGTCTGCCGCATGATGTCGGTGATCGGGAAACGGTCTTCCTTGGCGATCGCCATGTACATGCGCGGCATCAGCGGAAAATGGAACGCCATGTTGCATTCGTCGCCATTGCCGAAATATTCGTTGGTGTCTTCCGGCCATTGATTGGCCTCTGCGAGCAGCATCTTGCCGGGGTGCGTGGCATCGAGCGAGGCGCGGATCTTCTTCAGGATCTCGTGCGTCTCGGGCAGGTTCTCGTTGTTGGTTCCCTCGCGCTCGACGAGATAGGGGATGGCGTCCAGCCGGAACCCGTCGATGCCGGTATCCGCCCAGAAGCGCATGACGCCGAGCAGTTCTTCCAGCACCTGCGGATTGTCGAAGTTGAGGTCCGGCTGGTGGGAATAAAAACGATGCCAGTAATAGGCGCCGGCGACCGGGTCCCAGGTCCAGTTCGATTTTTCCGTGTCGAGGAAGATGATCCGGGTTTCGGGAAATTTCTGGTCCGTATCCGACCAGACGTAGAAATCCCGCTCCGGCGTGCCGGCTGGGGCATGCCGCGCCCGCTGGAACCAAGGATGCTGGTCGGACGTGTGGTTGATGACGAGCTCGATGATCACCCTTATGCCGCGCTGGTGCGCCGCTTCGACGAAAGCCTTGAACTCGTCCACCGTGCCGTAATCGGGGCTGACGCTGCCGTAATCGGCAATGTCATAGCCGTCGTCTCGTCGCGGCGAGGGGAAGAAGGGCAGCAGCCAGATCGCGTTGGCCCCGAGCGAGGCGATATGGTCGAGCTTCTCGTGCAGGCCCTGGAAATCGCCGATCCCGTCGCCATTGGCATCGAAGAACGATTTGATGTGGAGCTGGTAGATGATCGCGTCCTTGTACCACAAGGGATCGCTCTCTTGGCCTTGCGCCTGGTTCTGAGTCTGACCGCGGCTGCCCGTCATGTCCATTTTGTTTTCCTCCCTTATCGCACGCGCCAGATCGCAAACGGCAGGCCGTGATGCGGATCGAGCCGGATGCGTTGGACCTTGCCGGCCAGCGTGAAACGGTTGCCGCCGATCAGGTCTTCGAGGTCAAGTGCGCCATGGTCCGGGAGGTTCCACGACCAGAGCGGAATTTCGACATCCGCCTCGTGGGCGTTGTAGGGGTCGAGGTTGATGGCGATCAGCAAAACGTTCTCGCGGCCGGCGCTCGCCTTCTCGAAGAACATGATGTTGTCGTTCCAGGCGGTGAGAAGCTGGAGGCCGAGATGGGAGTGCAGCGCCGGGTTCTCGCGGCGGAGCCGGTTGAGAAGGGTGATCTCGCCCTTGATGTTGCCGGGGCGGTCGTAATCCCAGGCACGGATCTCGTATTTTTCCGAGTCGGCATATTCCTTGCGCTTGGCGTCCGGCCGGCCTTCGCAGAGCTCGAAACCGTTATAGACGCCCCAGAGGCCGGACAGCGTCGCCGCGAGCGCAGCGCGGATCAGGTAGGCCGGTCGCGGCGCGTTCTGCAGGAAGTCCGGATTGATGTCGTGGGTGTTGACGAAGAAATGCGGCCGGAAGAAATCCTTCGGCTCCTCCGTGGTGATCTCGCGCATATACTGCTCGAGTTCCCACTTGGCATTGCGCCAGGTGAAATAGGTATAGGACTGCGAAAACCCGACCTTGGCGAGCCGGTACATCACTTTCGGCTTGGTGAAGGCCTCCGACAGGAAGACGACCTCGGGATGCCGGGCTCGAATATCGGCGATCAGCCATTCCCAGAACGGGAAGGGTTTCGTGTGCGGATTGTCGACGCGGAACAACTTGACGCCATTGTCGACCCATTTCTGCACGACGTCGCGCAGCTCGACCCACAGCGAAGGGATCGCGTCATGGGCGTAGAAATCGACATTGACAATGTCCTCGTATTTCTTCGGCGGGTTCTCCGCATAACGGATCGTGCCGTCCGGCCGCCAGTCGAACCAGCCGGGATGTGATTTCAGCCACGGATGGTCGGGCGACGCCTGGATCGCGAGATCGAGCGCGATTTCAAGACCCTCGTCCCTGGCGGCATCCACCAGCCGGCGGAAATCGTCGAACGTGCCGAGCGCCGGGTGGATCGCGTCATGACCGCCGTCCTCGGAGCCGATCGCATAGGGACTGCCGGGATCCTCCGGCGCCGCGTTCAGCGTATTGTTGCGACCCTTGCGGTTGGTCTTGCCGATGGGATGGACGGGCGGGAAATAAAGGACGTCGAAGCCCATGTCGCGAATGGACGGCAGCCGCCGGATCACGTCGTCGAACGTGCCGTGCCGGTTGGGATCGCCGCTCTGCGAACGCGGAAAGATCTGGTACCAGCTGGCAAAACCGGCAGCGATCCGCTCCGCATCGACCGGGATCGCCTGCGAGCGCACCTTGAACGGCCGGCGGTCGGCCTCTGCCATCAGATCGGCGGTTGCGGGCGCCAGCAGGATTTCCGTGCGCTGCGGGTCCTGTACCTCGGTCAGCTTGTCGAACAGGGCTTTCAGCCGTGTCTTGATCCTGCCGGACGCATTGTCCAGCGCATCGAGGACGAGGTTGATGCCCTCCTGGATCTCCAGCCTGAGATCGAGCCGGGCCTCGTGTTTCTTGACGAATTCATAACGGAAGATCGCGAACGGATTGCGCCAGGCTTCGATCAGGAATTCATGGCGCCCCATGCGCTTCAGCGTGAACTCCGCGCTCCAGCGGTCGTTCAGGATGAGCTGCATGGGCTCCTCGTTCCATTCGGCCTCGTCGGCCGCCCGCCATTTGAGGGCCGCCGCCAACGGATCATGGCCGTCGCCAAAAATGTCCGCCTCGACCTTCACCGTTTCCCCGACGATGCGTTTGACCACGAAACGGCCTTCATCGACGGCGGGCGTGATCTTCTCGATCGCCAGCCGCGGCGAGGCGGTCGCCTTGTCGACGGCCGGCACCGGCGCCGCATCGACGATCGGCACCGACGACCGGCCTTCGAATATCCTGATCTCGCCCGGTTTCAGCTTGAGCTGGGCGGCGAAGGCCTCTCCGTCCGTCTCCGGCGCTTCGAGCGGCAGGAAGGGCGAGGCGGCCTCGCGAAGCGCGTTGAAGGGAGCGGCAACGGAGCGGCGCAGATCCCGGTTCAGAACCACGACCCGCACCTTCTGTGCCGAACGGACGTCTTCCCTGTCGGTCTGCATCAATGCGACGGCCGGCGTCTGGCTGGTGGAGATGAGACGCAGCGGCTGGCGGGCGAATCCGGCGGCTGTCTTGTTGGTGCCGGCGTTCACGCCGCGGATATCCGCGGAAAGATCGAACGACCCTTGCTCGCGCAGGCCCCTCAGCCCCAATCCGTCGCCAAACAGCGGATCGAGCGGCGTCGAGGCCCCTAACTCGAAGCCCATCGGGATCATCAGCCCGCTGGCGAAGGTCGAGGCGAGTTTCAGCGAGCGGATCGCCTTTCTCTGCAGCACTTCGCAACTGTCGGTGCCATGAGCGATGCGTTTGCCGAAAGGCGCCTCCGGGAATGTGATCTGGTAACCGAGCTGGCGCTGGATCTGGTACTCGTCGAGGATCCAGCGTTCCTCGAGGTTCCACCAGGCGAGCGACGAGAAGCTGCCGTCGAAGCCGGCGCCCTCAAGTGCCCGGCGATCCTCGAAGGAGGTGCCCGGCGTCCAGGCCAGAAATGTCGTCTCCGGCGCCGCTTTGCGGGTCGAGATGATCAGGTCGTACCAGGCCTCCGGCGCCAGCCGGCCGATGCCGAGGCAGCGGAAACCGGCAATCCCGAGGCTGGTCAGCCGCGCCATCCGTTCGCGCCAATCCTCGATATGGCGGGCTTCGCTCATGAAATCGATGCCGCGGCTGCAGCTGTCGCGCGGTGCGACGCGCGGATCGGCGAGGATCGGCCCGGCATGTTGCGAATCCACCGCGACCCGGTCGACCACGAGGTCGAGCATCAGCTTGATCTTGGCTTCCCCCGCCGCCTGGATCAGGGCCTTGATCCCGTCTTCGACGGAGGCGCCGATCTGGAGTTCAGGCTCCAGCCGGTCGAAATCCCTCGTCACGAAGACGCTGGCATTGGGGTCCCGTGCGAAAAGCGGCGCCGTCAGAACGGTGTCGAAACCGAGATCCCTGGCATGCGCGAAAACCTCCCGCCATGCATCGATCCCCTTCAGCATCAGGGGGTGAACGTAGTAGATCTGCGGTGGGAGTTGCGCGAGGGATGTCCCGGCGATGAATTGGGGGCGCGTGTTCATCGGTTTTGCCTCGCCGTCGATTAGAGCCGTCGAATTCTGCGGTCTAACTGTCGAGCGGCGGCGCTGGTTCCGATAAAATTGCCGGGCTTCGCCGGTTTTCGCATTCAACGGCCCTACATCTTCGGCGAAGCTCTTGATGAGGATGATCAATCCCGAGTTGCCGCTTTGAGGAGGCCTCCCGGGGTTTTCTTTGCCGGGCAAGCTGAAACGAAAAAGGCCGGAGAACGCTCCGGCCTTCCTGATGGTGATGCGTCCGGAACGCTCACTGCTTCTCCAGCTTGCCGATCCTTGCCCATTCTTCCCAGCGCTTGGTATCCATCGTCGCATAGTCGAGCGTCGCCTGCGGGCTCTCCAGCGTCATGGGCTCGCCGCCATTGGTGCCGACGAATTTGCGGGCGTCGTCGCTGGTGGTGACCTCGGTCATTGCCTTGTACATCGTGTCGATGATCGCTTTCGGCGTGCCCTTCGGCGCTGCGAGAACCCACCAGATGCGCACGTCGACATTCGGGACGCCTTCTTCAGCAAAGGTCGGGATATCCGGTACCGAAGAAATGCGCTTTGCCGTGCTGACGGCCAGCACCCGCAACGTCCCATCCCGAGAGCGGGCAAGGCCGAAGACCGGGTCGCCGATCGTGTAGTCGATCGAGCCGCTGGCAAAGTCGTTGAGTGCGTCGGCGGCGGTCTTGTAACGGACCTGCTGGGTCTTGAGACCACCGGCATTGACCTTGTACATCTCGCCGAGGATCGTCGATGGGAAGTTGGATGTGGAATAGGACGCCTTGTCGCCCTTTTCCTTCATCGCCGCCGTCAGTTCGGAAATGTGTTTATATGGCGACTTGGCATTGACCAGCATCATGAACGCCTGGCTGAACACCGGTGCGATATATTCGAAGTCCTTGATCGGATCGTAGGGCGGGTTGTTGAAGATGTAGGGCGCGGCCGTCAGCTGGTCGGCGGACGCGATCAGCAACGTATAGCCGTCCGGTTTGGCATTCTTCAGCGCAACGACCGAAAGGCTGCCGAGGCCGCCCGGCTTGTTGTCGACTAGGAAGGTCTGCTTCATCTTTTCTTCCAGCTTCTTGGCGAAGAAGCGGGCATAGACATCCGCGCCGCTGCCGGCAGGGAAGCCTGCGATCAACGTAACGGGCCGGTTCGGATAATCGTCGGCGGCCATTGCGCCGCCCGGTATATAGGCTGAAAACGCCAGCGCCAGGGCGCCTGCTAGAAATTTCTTCACTGTACTCTCCTCCTAGAGTCAGTCCGGGACATCGCGGGCGAGGCCGGAATGTGATGACGCGAACAGTCTCCTCCCGCTCGCGCTAAAATATAAGGTAGCCATACAATTTGGGGGTCGTCAAATGCCGCGCGGGCGTCCGGCGCAAATCTAATGGCCTCGACGCCCGCGCTTATGGAGCGGTATTCCAATGCCCGATTTATGAGCGATTTCCGGACCGGAAACAGCGCGTTTCGCCCCTCGGAAAACCGGGGTGAATAAAGGGTCGCCGGCCGTTCAGAAGGTGCAGGCCGGCATGCGATGTCTAGGCACGGCGTCGCGACCAGGCGCGAAGAAGGGGGCCGTCGGCCCCTTCCACGGGGTCGGTCTTTGGAAGCGGCAGGTTCGCGATGGTGTCGATCTGCGCCTGGTTTGCCGGCCCTGTCCGGATGTCGGCGTCCTGTCCGGGGGGATAGGCGCCGACCACCAGGAAGTCCCGGCTGGCGTCGATGCGCTTGTGACCGGTGCCGGCCGGCAGGATCAGGCAGTCGCCGGCGTTGACGCTGAGTTCCGTGCCGTCCGGCCCGCCGATCAGCAGCCGCGCCCGCCCGCCGGCGATCCCCAGCACCTCGTGGGCGCCGGTGTGATAGTGCTGGTAGTCGAACACGCCGTTGCGCCAGATGCCCTGCCAGCCATTCTGCCGGAACCGGGTTTCGAATTTCGGCGCCATCTCGCCCTCGGCCAAAATGGCGCGGCGATAGACCAGCACCGGCAGATCGCGATTGTTCGGCACCCAGTCACTCGGTTCGAAGAAGATGGTTTCGACGGTGGTGTCGGCAACGGGAGCCAGCGGATCGAGGCTCGGCGGCGTGATCTTGATGCTTCGGTTCACGGCTGCAATCCTTCCGGTCCAGGGCGTCGCTGCTCGATCGCGTGCTTCTTGTTGGTCATGAAAACCTCCCGTGGAAGATAGGATATCCTTCCCAACCCGCATTCCCGGACGAGGTTCCGCCTTCAGCGTGAGGCGGCGGTCGTTTTGGTGGAAGCGTCGTCGTCCATGGGATATCAAAGCCCGAACTGACCGTTAGCCGGGGCTGACCGACAACTAAAGGGCCTCGATCCGCGCGGTCGCCAAAGCCGGCATCAGGACAGTCTGTTACGATTTCATGAGGCTCGCCGATCGGACGCCCGACCACGGCCACGCGATCGTCGACGACATAGGCAAGAAGGTCAATTCCGGCTATTCCTGCATGGAGCGGCCGAAGGTCTGGCGGAGCTGCGCGGCATCATGCGCACGCTCGACACTCTCGGCTGACAACGCAGATCTTGAGGGGGAGGGAGCGATGACGAAACTGAAGGTGGCGATGGTCGGGCTCGGCATGGCTGCGGGGCATCATGCCCGCGCCCTGCTCGACCTTCCAGATCGGATCGAATGCGTCGCGGCCTTCAGCCCGACCGCCGCCCGGCGGGATGCATTCGCCGCCGCATACCCGATCCCCGTGACCGGCGATCTCGACGCGACCCTGGCCGACAAGACGATCGAGGCCGTGCTGATCCTTACCCCGCCGAGCAGTCATCTGGAGCTGGTCCGGCAATGCGCAGCGGCGAAAAAGCATATCCTCCTGGAAAAGCCGCTCGACATTTCGTTCGCGCGCTCGGAAGCGATCGTCCGCGCCGTGAGCGACGCCGGCGTGCTGCTGGGCATGGTGCTGCAGAACCGTTTTCGCTCGGCGGCGCTCAAGCTCGACGAGATCGTCAGATCCGGCCGGCTGGGCCAACTGATCGAGGCATCGGCCGCGATCCGCAACTGGCGCCCGCAGAGCTATTACGACGTGGAAGGCCGCGGCACGATGGCACGCGATGGCGGCGGCGTGCTGCTCACCCAGGGCATCCACACGATCGATCTGCTCCTGAGCTTCGCCGGCACGCCGAAAGACGTTTCATCCTTCGTCCGCACCAGTCCGATTCATTCGATGGAGACGGAGGATCTCGTCACGGCAACCTTCGCCTACGAAAACGGCGCGATCGGCACGCTGAATGCCACCACCTGCGCTTATCCCGGCCTGCCGGAGCGCATCGAGCTGCTCGGTACCAAAGGCACAGCCGTCTTTAGCGGCGATACGCTCCATGCAGCCTTCACGGATGGAACCAGCGTTGTCGAAGCCGGCGAAAAATCCGGCAGCGGGGCAGGGGCCAATCCGATGGCGTTCGGCCATGAAATGCACCGCGCTTTGATCGAGAATTTCATCGATGCGATCCGCAACGGCACGCCGCTGCGCGTCACCGGCGAAGATGCGCTCAAGGCTCACCGCTTCATCGCGGAAATCCTCGCCGCCGGCCGGTAAGCCGTCTCAAAGCCCGGCCGCCTTGCGCAGTTCCTCGGCCATCCTGGCTCGCCAGTCCTTGCCGGCCGCCTTGAATTTTTCGAGCACGTTGGGATCGAGCCGCAGCGTGACGGCCACCTTGGGCGCCTCGAGCTTTGGCCGGCCGCGGGCGGCAATCGCCTGCTCCATCTTCGCGGCCATCTCGGGAAAGACTTCTCGGAAAGGCCGCATGCTCGCCATTTCCTCGGCAGTCAGGGGCGGGCTGTCGACCGCGTCCCAATCCTCTTTCGTATATCCGCGACCTGGACGAAATTCCTTCTGTTTTTCATGTTTGATGTTCATTCGATCATGCTCCTCTCATCTTTTCGGGCAGGGCGCATCGAAATGATCGAGATTGCTTCCGAGCCAAGCGCCAGGAATATCACGACGATCGTTCCATCCTTCAGGCGACCGACAGCTTTGGACCTCGCCTTTTTGGCGGGCGTGGTAACCGCCGTTGCGAAAAACTCGAAATTAAGATCGGCAAAGTCGAGACCGTGCTTCTCGACATTCACGATCCTCTTCGTCTCATCCCAGATGATCTTCAATTAATATCCGTACACGAAAAATCGCCGCCCGACAACGAGCGACGATGGAACGGTCCGAAACCTTTTGCAACCCTAAGGATTAAGGGCGGTCAGCAGATCACCGTTTCGGCGATCTCGATGCCGAAACCTTCGAGGCCGACATAGTGGCGCTCGCTGCGGGTCAGAAGCTTGATCGAGCTGACGCCGAGGTCCTTCAGGATCTGCGCGCCGAGGCCGATTTCCAGCCATTCGCTCTCGCGCGCCTTGGCTTCGGCATGTGCCTCTTCGCCCTGGCGCAGCTTGCGCCCGTGATCCTTCTGGCCAACCCCGACCGAACCTTCGCGCAGGTAGATGATGACGCCGCGGCCCTCTTCCTCGATCTTCTTCATGTAGCGGTCGACGGAGCGCTGGGAGCCGAACACGTCCTGCGTGACGTTTTCCAGATGCAGGCGAACGGGAATGTCGACGCCATCGCGAATGTCGCCGAAGATCACCGCGACATGCTGCATCGGGTCCCAGGGCAGCGAATAGGCATGTGCCTTCGCCTTGCCATGCGGCGTCTCGACATCGAATTTCGACTGCAGCTCGATCAGGGTTTCCTTGCGCTGGCGATAGGCGATCAGGTCGGCGACCGAAACCAGCTTCAGCTGATGCTGAGCAGCAAAATCGGCGACCTGCGGACCGCGCATGACGGTGCCGTTGTCGTTCACCAGTTCGGAAATGACGCCGATCGGCGGCAGGTTTGCAAGCTTGCAGAGGTCGATGGCCGCTTCGGTATGACCCGAGCGCATCAGCACCCCGCCTTCGCGGGCGATCAGCGGGAAGATGTGACCCGGCCGCACGAAATCCGAAGCGCCGGCATTCGGGTTGGCGAGGTTGCGAACGGTGAGCGTCCGGTCGTCGGCGGAGATGCCCGTCGTGGTGCCGTGCTTGAAGTCGACGCTGACGGTAAAGGCCGTCGTATGCGCGCTGTCGTTTTCCGCGACCATGGCGTTGAGGTTCAGGCGCTTGGCTTCCTCGCGCGGCATGGGAGCGCAGACGATGCCCGATGTGTGGCGCACGATGAAGGCCATCTTGTCCGGCGTGCAGTGGACGGCGGCGACGATCAGGTCGCCTTCGTTCTCGCGGTCGTCGTCATCGGTGACGACGACGATTTCGCCGGCTTCGAAAGCACGGATGGCGTCGACGACGCGCTTCTGATCAAAGGCCATGAATGTCGCTCCCTAGAGATGTCGGCCGGTTTGGGCCCGGTCGCGGAGATAGTGGTCGGCAATCGCGCATGCAACCATCGCCTCGCCGATCGGCACGGCGCGGATGCCGACGCAGGGGTCGTGGCGGCCCTTGGTGCGTACCTCGACATTGTTGCCGTCGACATCGATCGATCGCTGCTCGGTGAGAATGGAGGACGTCGGCTTGATCGCGAACCGGGCGACGACCGCCTCACCGGTGGAGATGCCGCCCAGGATACCGCCCGCATGGTTGGAAAGGAAGATGCGCTTGCCGTCATTGCCCATGCGCATTTCGTCGGCATCTTCCTCGCCGGAAAGTTCCGCGACGCCGAATCCGTCGCCGATCTCGACGCCCTTGACGGCGTTGATCGACATCAGCAGGCTCGCAATGTCCTGGTCGAGCTTGCCGTAGACCGGTGCGCCGAGGCCGGCGGGAACGCCTTCGGCGATCACTTCCACCACGGCGCCGATCGACGATCCGGCCTTGCGGATGCCGTCAAGATACTCTTCCCAGACAGGCACGATGGCCGCATCCGGGCAGAAGAACGGGTTCTGGCCGACCTGATCCCAATCCCAGTTGGCGCGGTTGATCTTGTGCTTGCCGATCTGGATCAGTGCAGCGCGGACATTCAACCCCGGCACGACCTTGCGGGCCAGCGCACCGGCGGCGACGCGGGCGGCCGTCTCGCGGGCCGAGGAACGGCCGCCGCCGCGATAGTCGCGAATTCCGTATTTGACGTCATAGGTATAGTCGGCATGGCCGGGCCGGTAGCGGCGGGCGATCTCGCCGTAATCCTTGGAGCGCTGGTCGGTATTCTCGATCAGCATGGAGATCGGCGTGCCGGTCGAGATCATCGTCTCGCCGTCGGTTTCCATCATCACGCCGGAGAGCACCTTGACGATGTCGTCCTCGCGCCGCTGTGTCACGAAGCGGGACTGGCCGGGCTTGCGCTTGTCCATCCAGGCCTGGATTTCCGCGAGCGTGAAACGGATGCCGGGCGGGCAACCGTCGACCACGCAGCCGAGTGCCGGGCCATGGCTTTCACCCCAGGTGGTGACGCGGAAAAGATGACCGAACGTGTTGTGCGACATGACGTGACAAGACCAGCTGTGGCGGAGTTGGCCTTCCGCCAACTTCTGACGCGGCTGTCATATGGAAAAGGTTGCCGGGCGACAAGTCTTTCTTGGGAGAACGGTCCCGCCGCAAGGGTGAACAATGCGGGGTTCAGGCCGCCTTGCGCCACCCCGCATGCGCGGCTGCGGTGAAATCGTTGAAGGAAAGCGGCCGCGAGAAGGCATAACCCTGCAGCAGATCGCAGCCGAGTTCACGCAGCAGGCTTGCATGCTGCATGGTCTCGACCCCTTCCGCTACCGTTTCGACCCCGAGGGAGCGGGCGATATCGATGATCGAGCGCACCAGCGCCCGCTCCTGCGGCGAGGTCACGATCGGCATCACCAGCTGGCGGTCGATCTTCAGCCGCTTGGGCTTCAGTTTCAGAAGGCTGACGATCGATGTATGGCCGGTGCCGAAATCGTCGATCTCGATATCGATGCCGAGTTCCTTGATCCGTTCGAGATTGCCGGCTGCCGAGGCTTCGCTTTCATCGAGAAAGATCGATTCCACCAGTTCGAAGGAAATCTCGCCGGGCGTGATCGCCAGCGATTGCAGGGTATCGATCAGCGTTTCGTCATGCAGCCTCTTCGAGGAGACGTTGACGGAGACCTTCGGCACGCGGATGCCGAGCGCGGCCCACCGCATCTTGTCCTTCAGCACGGTCTCGAGCACGATGTGGTCGAGCGTGGCGGATACGTTGAGGTCCTCGGCGATCTTCAGGAACCTGTCCGGTGCAAGAATTCCGTGATGCGGATGGTTCCAGCGGATCAGCGCCTCGACGCCCGTGAACTGGTTGGTGCGGGCATCGAACTGCGGCTGATAGAAGGTGATGAATTCGTCGTTGTCGATGCCGGCCAGCACCTCGTCGGCGGTGCGCTTGTGGCTGACGATCTCGGCCTGCAGGTTCTGGGTGAAGAATTCGTAGCGGTTGCGGCCCATGCCCTTCGCCCGGTAGAGCGCGATATCGGCATTGACGAGCGTGCGGCGCGCATCGACATTCGTGCCGCTTGCCTGGGCGATGCCGATGGAGACGCCGCAGCGGCAGGCAAAACCTTCGAAATCGATCGGCTGGTGAAATTCCGCGATGATGCGCTGGGCGAGCTGAGCGATCTGTTCGGCGCCGGAATTGCTGGTGGCGAGGATGACGAATTCGTCGCCGCCGATGCGCGCGACGATGTCGCTGCTGCGGACGTTGCGCGACAGGATGCGCGAGGCGTGCACAAGCATCGCGTCGCCCGCCGCATGGCCGAGCGTGTCGTTGATCTGCTTGAAGCGGTCGAGATCGAGATGCAGGATCGAGAACTTCTGGCGCTCGTTATGGCTGGAGCGCGACAGCCGGTCGAGCTCCATGTCGAGCTTGCGGCGGTTGGCGAGCAGGGTCAGCGGGTCGTGCAGCGAATTGTGCTCGATGCGGCTCTTGGCGAGCTCGAGTTCGGCGTTCTTGGCGTCGGCCTCGTCCTTGGCGCTCTTGAGCTGTTCGGCAAGCAGCACGTCGGCGGTGATGTCGAAGGCGATGCCGACGATCTTGGCGATGCCGCTACGCGCCATATGGACCTGGCCAACCGAGCGGATATAGCGGATCTGGCCGTTTTCCAGCACGATCCGATGGACGGAATTGAGCTTTTCTCCGACAGCGACCGATTTGTCCGCGGCGCTCACGGCGGCTTCGCGGTCGTCAGGATGCAGACAGTGCAACCAGTCTTCCCGGCTCGTGCGGCGGCCATTATAGGCGAGCCCGTAGAGCTGGTGCATCCGTTCGTCCCAGAATGCGCTGTTGTCGCGCAGGTCTGCCTCCCAGATGCCGCAGTTGTAGGAGTCAAGCGCCAGGTCGAGGCGCTGCGACAGTTCTTCCAGGTCCTGCTCGCGGTTCGACAACTCATCGAGAGCCAGCTCCAGCTCGGCATTCTTGATGTCGGTGTTTTCCTTGGCGTTGCGCAGCGTCTGCGTCATTACCACGTCGCTGGTCACGTCCCAGACGATGCCGGTGGTGCGCAGGGTGCCGTCGGCGTTGCGATAGTTCGCGCCCGCCGACCTCAGGTATCGCAGCGTGCCATCCGGCAACTGCACGCGATAGGTCTCGCTGCAGGGCGTGTTGCTGGAGGCGCAATTGACGAAATGCGCCTCCGCCGCCGTCCGGTCCGGGGGATAGATCGAACCCAGCCAGTCGTAGAGACGATTGCCTTCGCTTGCTGCGGGCTTGTCGTGCAGCCCGGCGGCCCGGCTGTCCCAGAACAGGCTGTTGCTGCTGCCCGTGACCTCCCAGATGCCGATATTAGACGCTTCCATGGCGAGGTTGAAACGCTGCGACAGCTCGATGAGATTGAGTTCGCGCGCCTTCAACGCATCGATATTGCGGTTGCGCTCGGAAATCAGCGAGGTGGCGACGAAGATCGGCACGATGATCGCGAGCGCGGCGAACATGATGGCGAGGCGAAATCCGAGTTGGTTCGGCGGCACGATATCCCAGCCGGAACGAGGGGCGGCAAGCAGCGTCCAATGGGCGCCGTTGACCGGCACCGTCCATTTCATCGGAGACTGGTCCTCGATGGCATCGTTGCCGAAGAAGGCGAAATATTCCGGCCTGTCCACGTCCCGGAACACGACGTTCAGCCAGTCGAGATTGATCAGGTTCGGTTTTTTTGCCGTCGCGGGGGAAAAGGTGACGCCGGATGCCTCCATCAGGCCCTGCTTGTCGATGAGCACGGCCATCGCCCCCCACAGGTCGGTGCCATCCTCTTCCTTCGTCACCGGCAGGACCAGGGTCAGGTCGCCTTCCTGGCTACCGCTCAACAGAGAGACGCGGTTGCGGCCACTGACGGATTTAAGGTCGTTTGCGAGACGCGACAAATCGATCCTGCCGACCTTGCCGGACGCGCCCTCGGAAATGCCGTCACGCGTGATGAACTGGGCGAGTTCGAAATCGGGCGCAATCGCCACGCCGGAAAAATGCGCTGCCTCGCCGAGTTCCTTGTCGACATAGTGCTCGAACGCATCCGCCGAGCCCTCGGCATCGTCTCTCAGCGCATGAACCAGATGGTCCGCGGTTGCGATGTCGGTTTCCACGCGTGTAACGACGCGTCGAGCCAACAGGCCGCCGACTCTTTCCGTCGTTGCTCGCAGATCGCTGCGGAAGCTTTCGGTATACCGGTGATCGACCATCACGGCGATTGCGATCACCGTCAGGGTTATAACGAACGCGATTGCCGTCGGAGCCTTGGTGCTTCGCACGAGGCCCAGTGATTTGGAACCGGACGACGGCCAGAATTTCACGCGCGCGAACCTTTTCATTAACCCTTGTGGCATGACGAAACAGCCTATGGGACGGGGGTTAATTTACGCTTTCCCCGCACCCTACAAACTTTGGCGCCATTTATTGTGGGGGAGATGCATTAAATGGTTCAGCGGAGGCGGTCCGCCTTGGTCGCACGGCGCGTCCGGCTCTTGAAAAGCGTTAACAATCAGGTCATTACTTGTACCGAAAATGTCATGGTGAGGGGCGATTTTCGCCACAATCAGGAGGCTATCTGTGCGTCGAAACGAGACATTATCGACCTCATCAAGGCTTCCGACCATGCGCATTCTGATTGCTGCACTGCTTGCCACGGCCAGCATCTTTTCGCCCCTCAACAGCTGGGCCCAAAGTGCCGACGTCGAAGCCACGATCAAGGCCGTGGACGCAAAGGCGCTGAGCTTCACGCTCGATGACGGAAAGATCTACAAGGTGCCCGAGGAGTTCAATTTCGAGGGCCTCAAGGCCGGCGTGAAAGTGCTCGTCTTCTACACCGTCGTCGATGGCAACCGGGTGGTCGACGACCTCGAGATCGTCCAGTAATACTGCAGGATCACCGAAGTATAATCTGGAATGCCGGGCGCCCCTGGCCGGGCGCCTCTGTATGTCCGGTCAGAGCCATTCCATCCGGTTCTTGTCGGTTTCGACTTTGAGGATGCGGTCCTGCGGGGTCGGAACGGTGGCCGCTTCGTCCTCGTCGAGGTTGCCGATCAGCCGGAACAGCGACCGGATCACCCCGCCATGGCTGATGCAGACGGTCGGGCCGTCGAGGGATTGCAGCCAGGCGCCGATCCGCCAGCAGAGGATCTCGTAGCTCTCGGCAGACGAGCCCGGCGGGATGAAACTCCACTTCTGCTCGCCCCGCGCGATCAGACGGTCCGGGGAAATTTGGTGGATCTCGTCGAGCGTATGGCCCTCCCAGTCACCGAAGGACACTTCGACCAGCCGTTCGTCGGTGCAGTAGGCGAGGGGATCGAGGCCCATGGCGCTCCGCAGCCGTTCCATGGTTTCGCGCGTGCGCGACAGGGGACTGGCGATGAAGCGGAAACCGTCGGCCGCGCCGATCATCTCGCGCAGCCGCTCGCCGTTGCGCGTCGCCTGGGAGCGGCCAAGCGCGTTGAGCGGGATATCCTGCTGGCCCTGGAGCCGGCCTTCGGCATTCCAGTCCGTCTGCCCGTGGCGGATCATGTAGATGAGCACGGCAGACGTCCCTGGAAGAGCATCAGTCCTTGATGACCGAAATGTCAGGCGCATCGACGGCCTTCATGCCGACGACATGGTAGCCGCTGTCGGCGTGATGGGTTTCGCCGGTCACCGAACGCGACAGGTCGGACAGCATGTAGAGGCCGACATCGCCGACCTCCTCGATGGTGACGGTACGGCGCAGCGGCGCGTTGTATTCGTTCCATTTGAGAATGTAGCGGAAGTCGCCGATGCCCGACGCCGCGAGCGTCTTGATCGGGCCTGCCGAGATCGCGTTGACGCGGATGTTCTTCGGGCCGAGATCGACGGCGAGATATTTGACGCTCGCTTCGAGTGCCGCCTTGGCGACGCCCATGACGTTGTAGTTCGGCATGACCTTTTCGGCGCCGTAATAGGTCAGCGTCAGCATCGAGCCGCCGTCGGTCATCAGCTTCTCCGCCCGCCGCGCGACCGACGTGAAGGAATAGACCGAGATCTGCATCGTCTTGGCGAAATTGTCCGCCGAGGTATCGACATAGCGGCCGGTCAGCTCGTCCTTGTCGGAAAAGCCGATCGCATGCACCAGGAAGTCGATCTTGCCCCAGTGTTTTTCGAGGTTGCCGAAGACTTCGTCGATGGTCGATTCGTCGCCGACGTCGCAATGGCCGGCCATATAGGCGCCCAATTCGGCGGCCAGCGGCTCAACGCGCTTCTTGAGCGCATCGCCCTGGTAGGTGAACGCAACTTCCCCGCCTTGGCTGTGGATGGCCTTGGCAATGCCCCACGCGATCGAACGGTTGTTGGCAACGCCCATGATGAGACCGCGTTTGCCTGCCATGAGGCCGGAAGCCTGAACCATACATAGTCCCCTGATACCTTAGATGAACGCTGCCTATGACATAGGCAGCTCTAGGGTTCAAGCTGGCTTGGATCATCTCGTGTTAGTGGCCGTAACAAAGGGTGCGCAGCGGTGAATACCGACGCAAAACTGTCATATTCGGCGGTGTTTGTCAGACATAGAGCCCGTGGCGCATGTGCCGCATCAGGTCGGTGACCTTTTCGTTCGGCTTTTCCCACAGGACGACGCGCAGTTCGACGACCAGATCGCCACGCCCGCCGGCATCGTTATAAAGGCCGAGACCGTCCAGCCGCACCGTCTGGTCGGAGCCGGACCAGGCCGGAATGCTGATGCTGCGGCTCCCGTCCGGCGTTTCTACCGATGCGTCGCCGCCAAGCACGGCATCTTCCAGCGAAATCGACAGGGTCGTGTGGAGGTCGAAACCTTCGACGCGGAAACGGCTGTCGCGGGCGATCTTGAGAGAGGCGAGGAGGTCGCCGGATTTCATGCCGGTGAGCTTGAGGCCCTGGCCCTTCAGCCGCGCCACGTGACCTTCCGTCATGCCTTTTTCCAGCGCCAGCCGCACTTCACGGTCATCGGCCGCCTTCAGCGTGATCGTGTTGAGCTTCAGGAGATCTTCGACGGTGACCGTCGCTTCGACGGAAATATCCGGAGCCTTTTCCGGGGTGGGCGTCGTGCCGCGGAAGCGGCGCACGATGGAGGCGATCAGGTCGATGGCGAGTGCCGGCAGCGGCGGTCTTTCGCCGGCCGCGTCGCTTCTGGCCGGTTCGGCATGTTCGTCGGCGGCCTGCGCCTGACCGGCCGCCTGGGCCTTGACGTGGTCGGCGGCCGCGGCGCCGAATATGCGCTCGATCATGTCCTCCGGCGTTTCGCCTGCGGGGCCCGACTGATTCTGGGGCTGCGCCTGGGATTGGGCCTGCGACTGGCCGCGCGCCTGTGCCTGCGCCTTGGCGTTCTGCGCATTGGCCTTGGCGAGTTCTTCCATGACCTTTTCCGCGTTGGCCTTTGCGGCCTTGGCACGCTCGGCGGCTTCGCGGGCGGCGTTTCGCTGCTGCATGATGGTCTGGTGCATCTCGGCGGCCCTGTCGTATCGCTTGCGGCGCTCGGGGTCCTTCAGGACCTCGTAGGCCTGGCCGATTTCCGCGAAACGGCTGGTCGCAGACGGATCGTCCTGATTCTGGTCGGGGTGAACTGTCTTTGCCTTGGCGCGCCAGGCTGCCTTGATTTCTTCGGGCTCGGCATTGCGCTTCACGCCGAGGAGAGAATAGGGATCACGCATTGTGGGACCACCGGTTACCTGAAACGGCGAGCCCCCGCTTGATCCTTGGCCCCCCGATACTCGTCACAACTCCGACAGCCAGCCGCCGGTTCCTCATGTTCCGGGCAGACTGCTGTTTGTTCCACCAGAGCCTATGTTAGGACTTGTGAATCAGTGGTTACGCAGCCGTCAGTCGCGCGGGTTAAGGTAAACGAATCGTTTCCGGCTCGGTTTTGCGCGACGGCCCGACGCGATTCCCGCGCAGCCGCGCCGGGCGGAGGAGGGGTGACCGCGACTACTGGCGGTCGAAGGCGGTCAGCATCCAGTCGCCGCTGCCGGTGAGGCAGGTCTGGCCGGAGAACATCGCGATGCCCTCGTAGGAATGGCGTGTGGTGGTGAAGGCGCGGCAGATCTGCTCGCCGTTGCGGGCTTCGCGGATCTGCGACACGACCCCGGCGCTGCCGGTTGCCGTATTGGCCCACGGCACAGAAGCCGTGCCGACCTTGGCAAGATCGGCCGAGGAGACGGCGTTGCGCACCGTCGCCTCGTCGGAAAGCGCGGCACCCGTGTGCTGCGGGGTGCCCGGCACGGTCCCGGTCGAGATCGTGCGGTCGACCTTTTGCGAACTCCCGAAGAGATCGAGACTGCTGGTGCAACCGGCAAGCGAAAGCCCGGTCAGGCAGAGGGCTGCTGCCCGCCTTCCGAGGAGAAACGACCTCTTTGTGCAGCTCTTCGACTTTGCTATCACTACCACCGTGCGTCCTGTCCGACGGAAAAACTCGGGCATTTTTCATAAGATTGGGAGTATTTTAGTCAATATGTCTGAAAGCGGGTTAACAACTGGTGACTTCACCGCGCAGAACGAGCCTTTCGCGCTTTTTGGCTCCTGGCTGAAGGACGCCGAGAGCTCGGAACCCAACGATCCGAATGCCGTGGCGGTTGCAACCGTCGACGAAAACGGCATGCCGAACGTCCGCATGGTCCTCCTGAAGGGTTATGACGAGAAGGGTTTCGTCTTCTACACGAATTTCGAAAGCCAGAAGGGCCGCGAGATCCTCGGCCAGAAAAAGGCGGCCATGTGTTTCCACTGGAAGTCGCTGCGCCGCCAGGTTCGCCTGCGTGGCGAGGTGGAAGTGGTAAGTGATGCGGAGGCGGACGCCTACTACGCGTCGCGCGCCCGCGGCAGCCGCATCGGCGCCTGGGCCTCGAAACAGTCGCGCCCGCTCGAGACCCGTTTCGCGCTCGAAAAGTCGGTGGCCGAATATACCGCGAGATACGCGATCGGCGACATTCCGCGCCCGCCTTACTGGTCCGGCTTCCGGATCAGGCCGCTGTCGATCGAATTCTGGCACGACCGCCAGTTCCGCCTGCACGACCGCATCGAATTCCGCCGCACCGTCGCCGATGGTCCCTGGGAAAAGGTGCGGATGTATCCGTAAAGGGAGAAGGGGCTCACCGCCCGATCGCGAACGGGATGCCCGATGCGAGCGCCGAGACGTAGCGCGGCTGCTGGTAATAGCCGTTGAGCGAGATGCGCGGCAGGCCGGTGAGCCTGTTCATGTATTTGGCGCAGAGCGTGCCCGGCTGCGTCGTCACCGCAACCGTAAAGCCGATCTCCCTGGCGATGGCCTGATCGCGCTCGGAAACCGCGGTGCGGCTGCCATAGGGATAGGCGATCGTGCGCGGCCGTTCGCCGGTCAGCGCCTCGATCCAGTCGGCCGACTTTTGCATTTCCGCGCGGGCATCCTCCGCCGAAAGGCGGGCGACGGCGCGGTGGCTGATCGTATGGGCGCCGAGCGTGGCCAGGGGATGGGCGGCGACCGAGCGGAGCTCCTCGGCGTTCATGGTAAGGTCGGCGGTGATCTGCAGCGGATCGACCCCGTGTTTCCTCGCCAGCGCATCGAGCCGTGAGACGGCGGTCGATTCCTCGACCTCCAGCACATAGGCGGAAAACCGGTCGAAGGCGTCGAACTTGCGTGCCTCGGAGGTAAGGTCGAGGACTTCGGAGCCGCCGCCGAAATCGAAGATCACTTCCCGTTCGCGTCCGAGCAGTTCGGCAATCGTCTCCCACCAGAGAGAATGGGTGCGTTCCGCAAACCCTCGGGTTACGAAAATGGTGAAGGGCACGTTGTGGCGGGCAAAGACGGGCAGGGCATGTTCGGCATTGTTGCGATAGCCGTCATCGAGGGTGAAGGCAGCGAAAGGCTGTTTGGTCGGCGCGGCGAGCCGGGCCGGCACGTCGCTCAGGGGAACGAACTCGTAGCCTTCCGCTGAAAGCCGTTCGATCGCTTCGCCGAGGAAATCCGGCGTCACTTCCAGATGACCGCTCGGCTGCAGCGGGCGGCTCTGTTTCGGTCGCACATGATGAAGCGTGAAGATGGCGCCGTGGCCGCGGGCATTGGGCATCATCCCGGCGCGCGCAAGGGCTGCGGCCATGTCGAGTCCGCCGGCGACCAGCCGTCGTTTGACATCCCGGCGCCAAAGCGCCTGAAACCTGTCCCTCGTGTTCCCCACCGCGATCACGCCCACGTTACTTCGGTGAGCGCGACCCTACTCCCGCCCGGTTAAGCCTTGCTGAAGAAAGAGAGGCCTGATCTTGATCAGGGCCGGAGCGCATCGAAAAGCGGCAGGCCCACGATCGCCGCCATGGCGATCAGCATGAAGCAGATCCGCCGGAACGTGCCCTCGGAGGCAAAACCGAACAATCGCGAACCGGCGATCAGGCCGAGGCCGTAACCCGGTCCGGCGATCAGCGCGAGTGTCAGGACGTCGAAGGTCAGGAGACCGCCGACAATATAGGCAGTCGCGGAAATCACCGTCGAAAGCGCGAAATAGAGGATGAGGTTGGCGCGCACGGTGAGCGGCGGAATGGCGCCGCCGAGCCAGTAGGCGACGACCGGCGGACCGGAAAGCTGCGCCGCGCCGCCGAACAGCCCGGCCAGCGCCCCGACGCCGATGGTCAGCGGCGGCTTCGGCTTGCCATGGTAACGCCAGCCGGAAATCAGGAAGATCAGCAGGCAGAGCACCACGACCGAGATCAGCCACCTGAGCGCCGTCGGATCGATCAGCGCCAGGAGTGTCGTGCCTGCCGGCACGCCGACCAGGGTGCCGATCAGCATCGTGCCCACCTCGCGCCGGTTCGCCCGCCTCCAGCCGTCCGGCAGCATGCCGAGCGTCGTCACCCCGTCGATCACGAGCAGCAGGGCAGGGGCGATCTTCGGACCGACGGCGGCGCCTGCGAGCGGAACGAAGATCAGCGCGCCGCCGAAACCGGAAAACCCCCGCGCCAGCCCGGCAATCAGCGCCGAGAGGAAAAGAAAGCCGAGCTGCACCGGCCCATGGCCCGGAACCCATGCGTCCAGGAAGGCGGAAATCGGATTGGCGGGGTCCATGGAAAATGCCGTGACGCGGATGGGATCGGATGGCCCGCACCTGCCGGGGTTTGGGTGACCGTGTCAAGCAGGTGTCAGGCAAACCCTCTGGACACGGGGCGAGAATCGGCATTCTCCTGTGGATACAAAAGGAGAACATCATGCTGGAGAAACTTGTCGCCCAATTCGAGGCTGCGTCCGCGGACTACGCGGAAAACCATGGAATGCTGCGCGATCCCGACTGGTTTCTCCTGAAGCTGCAGGAGGAGATGGGCGAGCTGACCCAGGCCTGGAACCGCGCTACCGGACGCGGACGGAAGAAGGGCAGGACCGACGAGGACCTCGCCCGCGACCTTGCTGACGAAACGGCCGATCTCCTCGGCCATGTCCTGCTGTTTGCGCACAAGAACCGGATCGATCTGGCATCGGCGATCGAGCGGAAATGGCTGTTCAGGCCGGATGAAGAGTAAGTTTCAGGCCATAGGCCGGCAAGCGGGCGCCGGCGGTCGAAAGTCGGTATGTATGTTTCTATCGCCAGGCAACCGCTCAGATCACGCCTTCGTCCCGCCCACCGTCACCTGGTCCATCCGCAGATGCGGCTGGCCGACGCCGACGGGGACCCATTGGCCGCCTTTGCCGCAATTGCCGATGCCGGTGTCGAGTTTCATGTCGTTGCCGACCATCGAGACGCGCTTCATCGCATCCGGGCCGTTGCCGATCAGCATTGCGCCCTTGATGGCCGGGCCGATCCTGCCGTCCTCGATCATGTAGGCCTCGGTGCAGCCGAACACGAACTTGCCCGAGGTGATGTCCACCTGGCCACCGCCGAAGGAGACGGCGTAGATACCCTTCTTCACCGAGGCGATGATCTCTTCCGGGCTCTTGTTGCCGCCGAGCATGTAGGTATTGGTCATCCGCGGCATCGGCGTATAGGCATAACCCTGCCGGCGGCCGTTGCCGGTGGGGTTGACGCCCATCAGGCGGGCGTTCTGGCGGTCCTGCATGTAGCCGACCAGTTTGCCGTTCTCGATCAGCACGTTGTAGGCGGACGGCGTGCCTTCGTCGTCGATGGTGAGCGAGCCGCGGCGGTTGTCGATCGTGCCGTCGTCGACGACGGTGACGCCGGGGGCGGCGACCATTTCACCCAGAAGACCGGCGAAGGCCGAGGTCTTCTTGCGGTTGAAATCGCCTTCCAGCCCGTGGCCGACCGCTTCGTGCAGCATCACGCCCGGCCAGCCGGAGCCGAGCACCACGTCCATCGTGCCGGCCGGGGCGTCGATGGCCGTCAGGTTGACAAGCGCCTGGCGCAACGCCTCGTCGGCGCCGGTCTGCCAGTTGCCTTCGGTGACGAAATCGCCGAACCCGATGCGGCCGCCGGTGCCGAACGAGCCCGATTCCTGCCGGTCGCCGTCACCCACGACGACGGAAATGTTGATCCGCGTCATCGGCCGGATGTCCTGCACCCGGTGGCCGTCGGCGCGCAGGATGTCGACCACCTGCCAGCTTGCCGAGACGGTCGCCGTCACCTGCCGCACCTTGTCGTCCTTGTTGCGCAGATAGGCGTCGATATCGGTGAGCAGCTTCACCTTCTCTTCGAAGCTGGGGCTGCCGATCGGGTTCTCGTCGCCGTAATATTTCTTGTTGGTGCGCTGGGGCGCTGCGGCATAGGAGCCGGAATAACCCGCGGTCACGGCCCGCACCGCATCCGAGGCGCGCGAAAGGGCGGCCGCCGAAAGTTCGCCTGCATGCGCGTAACCGACCGCCTCGCCGGCGACCGAGCGCAGCCCGAACCCCTGGTCGGTATTGAAGGAGCCACCTTTCAGGCGGCCGTTGTCGAAGGTCAGCGATTCCGCCTGGGCATGCTCCACGAAAAGCTCGCCGTCGTCGGCGCCGGCAAGCGCCCCGGAAAGGATCGAGCGCAGCTTGGTCTCGTCGCAGTCGAAAAGATTGAGAAGATCGGTGTTCATGGGATGCTCCTTCGGCGCGGCCCCGTCAGGACATGCGCTCTGTTCCAACCGATGTAGGACCGGGGAGGGGCCGAAGCAAGCCTCTCCTCAGATCGCTTTTGCGCTGAGGAAGGCCTGCACCTCCTGCGGCATGGTCCGTCTCGGTACGATGTTGAAGGCCGACGCGCCGCTGAACAGCATGAACGAAAGCGGCCTCTCCCAGATTTCCGTGACATTGGGCCAGTTCAGCCGGCCGTCGCCGAGATCGGAATTGATGCCGAACCCTTCCGCATCGATGGTGATCTCGGCTCTGCGATCGGCCATGCGATTGTAGCGGCGGAAGGCGTTGGCGGAATGGGCGCGCCAGACCACGGCGCTGAAAAGCGCCGGAAAGCAGGCGACGACGAAAGCAAGCAGCGCGAGGGTGAAATTGCCCTGGAAGAGGAGGACCACGCCGGCGACGACGACCAGTCCCGCCGCTGCCCACTTCAGCTTCTGCTCCCGTATGGTGCGCTCTATGACGAAGACGCGGACCGCATCTCGCACCACCTCGTCGTCGAAGCGGACGGTAAAGGTATGGCTGCCGTGAAGCTCCATGACGGATCGTCTCTTTATTATAGAGTGATCACGGAAGCGCGTCGTAGCCCGGGCCGAAGCCGGTCAGCTCGATCGGAATGCCGACCCGGTCCTGATCGGCGGATTCGCGGAGCGCAAAGACGGCGGCCTTGCCGGCGCGCAGGATGCGCATCAGTTCCTCGTCGATCTCCACTTCCACATAGCAGCCCTCGGAGAAGCAGCGGGTGAAATAGGCGCGGCCGATATTGTTGTTGTCGACATAGAGTTCCATGCCGTCCTTGAGGAGCACGCCAAGCGGCGCGAGGATGCGCAGGATGCGCGCCTTGCGGTCCGCGGTCTTCAGCACCACCACCGACAGGCCGACTTCCGGCCGGTCCTCGGCGATCACGTTCTGCATCAGCGCGCATTGTTCGGCGGACGCGCCAGCCGGCCGGTCGCAGATGATCGACCATGCACCGTGGTTCTCGCGCACATTGCCCGGCGGCTGCGCCTGCTGTCCCGGCTGCTGGGCCTGTCCGCCGTTCGGCGCGGGCCGGGGCGGCTGCGGAGCGGGTTTGGCGCCCTGTGTCGGCTGTTGGGCCGGCTGGGGTGCCGCGGGCCGCGGGCCGGGCTGTGGCTGCTGCGCCAACGCGGGAAGCGAAACGGCGGCTGCAAGCATCACGGCTAGACCGGCGCAGATCAGGGAGGGACGACCCATGGAAACCTCTGGAAGACGAATCAGTGCGGCTATTCTTGTCGTTCGCTGGACGAAATGAAAAGCCCTGACCTCTTTCCAGTGGAGTACGGCGAAAGTGGGACCCGCCAGGGCGCGTGGCGCAGCCGACACTATCGCCAAGAAAACACCGGATTTTGGCGGAAGTCCGGTCTATAGTATCGCTGCAAAGGGTGTGAAAGGCCTGTGGAATATGGCCTCGGCCCGGCAAAAGGGCGATATGTGGCCGGTGATTATGGCACGATTCCGGGCTTCTCCGGGAGGCGCAAAAATGCCGCACGGGCTTTTCCCGCCAGATATTGCGGCGGCAGGCAAACTGTGATTGAAGCAGACCATATAGCTTGGATTCTGCGTTCGGTTTGATCGAGATCAGACGCATGGGGAGATATTTAGTGATGAACAGGGCTTTTGCAGTGATGACGGCGCTCATCTGTCTGCTCTTTGCTTCCGCAGGTTTTGCGGACCAGCCGCATCCGTGGCAGATTGATTTCCAGGCGGCCGCGACGCCGATCATGCACCAGATCCGCTGGTTCAACCATTATACCCTGTGGTTCATCGTGCCGGTCACGCTGCTGGTTCTGGCCCTCTTGGTCGTCGTGGTGGTGAAGTTCCGCGCCAGCGCCAATCCGGTGCCGTCGCGGACGAGCCACAATACGGCGATCGAGATCATCTGGACGCTTGGTCCGGTCCTCATCCTCTTCTTCCTCGCCATCCCCTCCTTCAACCTGCTGAATGCCCAGCTCGAAATTCCGGACTCGGACATGACCGTCAAGGCCACCGCCACCCAGTGGCAGTGGAACTATGAGTACGAAGGCACGCCGGCGCCGGTCGCCTTCGACAGTTTCATGCTGAAGGATCAGGACCGCGCTGCTGCCGGCAAGACCGATCCTGCCGTCTATCCCCGTCTTCTCGCCGTCGACAACGAAATGATCATCCCGGTCAACAAGACCGTGCGCATGCTGGTGACCGCTGCTCCGTCCGACGTCATCCACGCCTTCGCAATGCCGGCTTTCGGGGTCAAGATCGACGCCGTTCCGGGCCGCCTGAACGAAACCTGGTTCAAGGCCGAAAAGGAAGGTCTCTATTACGGCCAGTGCTCCGAGCTGTGCGGCAAGGACCATGCGTTCATGCCGATCGCCATCCGGGTCGTTTCGGAAGACAAGTACAAGACGTGGCTCGCAGCTGCCGCGACCGACCTGCCGGGTGCCTATAAGGCTCTCGTGGCGTCGGTCGACAAGCCGGCCGGCAATTTTGCCGTCGCGGCCAACGAATCCAAGTAATACAGAGGAGTGAGGACAATGGCTGGACATTCCGCTCACGACGATCACGCTCATGCTCGCACCTCTCACGATGACGCGCATGCTCACGACGATCATCACGATCATTCGCACACGCCGACTTTTGCTCAGCGTTGGCTGTTTTCGACCAACCACAAGGACATCGGCACGCTCTATCTGATCTTCGCGATCTTCGCGGGCATAGTCGGCGGCCTTCTGTCGGTCGCCATGCGCATGGAGCTGCAGGAGCCGGGCATCCAGATCTTCCACGGTCTGGCTTCCATGGTCTACGGCTTCGAGGGTGATGCTGCCATCGACGGCGGCAAGCACATGTTCAACGTGTTCACCACCGGCCATGCGCTGATCATGATCTTCTTCATGGTCATGCCGGCGATGATCGGCGGTTTCGCCAACTGGATGGTGCCGATCATGATCGGCGCGCCGGACATGGCATTCCCGCGCCTGAACAACATTTCCTTCTGGCTGATCGTGCCGGCATTCCTGCTGCTGCTGCTTTCGATGTTCGTCGAAGGTCCGGCGGGCGCATACGGCGTCGGCGGCGGCTGGACGATGTATCCGCCGCTTGCGACCATGGGTCACCCGGGTCCGGCGGTCGATCTTGCGATCTTCTCGCTGCACGTCGCCGGTGCGTCCTCGATCCTCGGCGCGATCAACTTCATCACCACGATCCTCAACATGCGCGCTCCGGGCATGACGCTGCACAAGATGCCGCTGTTCGCCTGGGCCGTTCTGGTCACCGCCTTCCTGCTGCTGCTCTCGCTGCCGGTTCTGGCGGGCGCCATCACCATGCTTCTGACCGACCGCAACTTCGGCACGACCTTCTTCGCGCCGGAAGGCGGCGGTGACCCGATCCTCTACCAGCATCTGTTCTGGTTCTTCGGTCACCCGGAAGTGTACATCCTGATCCTGCCCGGCTTCGGCATCATCAGCCACATCGTCTCGACCTTCTCGAAAAAGCCGGTCTTCGGTTATCTCGGCATGGCCTACGCCATGGTCGCGATCGGCGCCGTCGGCTTCATCGTCTGGGCCCATCACATGTACACGGTCGGCATGTCGCTCGACGCACAGCGCTACTTCGTCTTCGCGACGATGGTCATCGCGGTTCCGACCGGCATCAAGATCTTCTCCTGGATCGCGACGATGTGGGGCGGCTCGCTGACCTTCTCGACGCCGATGATCTGGGCGATCGGCTTCATCTTCCTGTTCACCGTCGGCGGCGTCACGGGCGTCCAGCTCGCCAATGCCGGCCTCGACCGCTCGCTGCATGACACCTATTACGTCGTGGCCCACTTCCACTACGTTCTGTCGCTCGGCGCCGTTTTCGCCATCTTCGCGGCCTGGTATTACTGGTTCCCGAAAATGTTCGGCTACATGTACAGCCAGCGGATCGGCAACCTGCATTTCTGGGTCATGTTCATCGGCGTCAACCTGGTGTTCTTCCCGCAGCACTTCCTCGGCCTCGCCGGCATGCCGCGCCGCTACATCGACTATCCGGATGCCTTCGCCGGCTGGAACTACGTTTCCTCGGTCGGCTCCTACATCTCCTTCGTCGGTGTGCTGATCTTCCTCTTCGGCGTCTGGGAAGCCTTCGCCAAGAAGCGCGTTGCCGGCGACAATCCGTGGGGCGAAGGTGCGACCACGCTGGAATGGCAGCTGTCTTCGCCGCCGCCGTACCACCAGTGGGAACAGCTGCCGCGCATCAAGTAAGCGGATCTTTCGAAAAGGGGCATCGCGTCGATCGCGATGCCCTGGAATACCAGACAGGACGGTTCAATGACGGTTATCGACAATCACGACGCCCTTGGCACCGATGGAGGCTTGCGCCTCTCGGAAGCGGGTGCGCGCGATTTCTTCGAACTGCTGAAGCCGCGGGTGATGTCGCTCGTGGTCTTCACCGCATTCGCCGGCCTCATCCTCGCGCCCGGCCAGATCAATCCGGTCCTCGGCGTGATTTCCATTCTCTGCATCGCCGTCGGCGCCGGCGCCTCCGGGGCGCTGAACATGTGGTATGACGCCGATATCGACGCGGTCATGACCCGCACCGCCAGACGCCCGATCCCGGCAGGCCGCATCCTGCCCCAGGAAGCGCTCGCCTTCGGCCTGACGCTCTCGGTCTTCTCGGTCGTGATCCTCGGCCTCGCGGTCAACTGGTTTGCCGCCGGCCTGCTCGCCTTCACCATCTTCTTCTACGCGGTCGTCTATACGATGTGGCTGAAGCGTTCGACGCCGCAGAACATCGTCATCGGCGGTGCCTCCGGCGCTTTCCCGCCGATGATCGGCTGGGCCTGCGTGACGGGCGGCGTTTCGCTGGACAGCATTCTCCTGTTCCTGATCATCTTCCTGTGGACGCCGGCGCATTTCTGGGCTCTCGCGCTGTTCAAGATGCGGGACTACGGCTCGGTCGGCGTGCCGATGATGCCGAATGTCGCGGGCGAATCCTCCACCAAGAACCAGATCGTCGCCTATGCGGTGCTGACTGCGGCAATTGCCGTCGCTCCGACCTTCACCGGTCTTGCCGGCCTCGGCTACGGCATCTTCGCAGCCGTGCTCGGCGCGATCTTCGTCATCTGTTCCATCGCCGTCCGGCGCATGCCCGACGGCGACGAGAAGATGATGCCGGCGAAGAAGATGTTCGCCTATTCGATCTTTTATCTGTTCGCGATCTTCTCGGGCCTGCTGGCCGACCGGCTGCTGGCGGGACTGCCGCAGCTCCTCGGAGGTTTGCTGTGATGGAAACCGTCAAGCTCAGCGAAGCCCAGAGGAAGTCGCGCCGCAACCGCAATATCGCGCTCGGCGTGGTTCTCGCCGGGCTCGTGGTGCTCTTCTACATCATGACGCTGGTGAAGATCGGCGGAGTCGGGAACTAGGGTGGAAGCGATGACGGACGTCAATCAGAACGGTCAGGCAAAGCGGGTCAGCAACAGCGCGATCTTCGCCGGCTGCGCCGTTTTCGTCGCCGGCATGGTCGGCGCCGCCTATGCGTCCGTGCCGCTCTACCGGCTTTTCTGCCAGGTCACCGGCTACAACGGCACGACCCAGCGCGTCGAGCAGTATTCCGACAAGATCCTGAACAAGCCGATCCAGGTGACGTTCGACGCCAATATCTCGCCGGGCCTGAACTGGGAGTTCAAGCCGGCCAAGGCCGTGAACCCGAAGATCGGCGAGACCGTGCAGATCGAATATACCGCGACCAACCGCTCGTCGAAGCCGACGACGGGAAGCGCCGTGTTCAACGTGACGCCGATGGAAGCGGGCGCCTATTTCAACAAGGTCGAGTGCTTCTGCTTCACCGAGCAGACGCTGCAGCCCGGCCAGTCGGTTCAGATGCCGGTGGTGTTCTTCGTTGACCCGGAGCTCGCCACGGCACCAGAGACCAAGAACATCAAAACGATCACCCTGTCCTACACCTTCTATCCGAGCGAGCCGTCGAAACCGGTCGCCGCTCTGCCGGAAGGCCAGAAGGCAGGCGCCCCGAAGACGGGCGCCCAGAACACAGGCGTGGGGAAACTTTAAGAGGGTTCGCCTTAACTGGCGAAGCAGGCATTCATCCGGGGATTCTGACATGGCCGACGCGCATCAGAAAAATCACGACTACCACATCATCGATCCGAGCCCGTGGCCGATCCTGGCCTCGATCGGCGCCTTCGTCCTGACCTTCGGCGGGGTGGGCTACATGCGCTATCTGCATGGCGGCCAGTTCCATATCTTCGGTCTCGACCTTGCGACCCCGTGGATCTTCTTCATCGGCCTCGCCATCATCCTCTATACGATGATCGGCTGGTGGTCGGACACCATCAAGGAAGGCAATTCGGGCGCCCATACCCGCGTGGTCTCCCTGCACCTGCGCTACGGCATGATCATGTTCATCGCTTCCGAAGTGATGTTCTTCGTCGCCTGGTTCTGGGCCTTCTTCGATGCGAGCCTCTATGCCAACGAGGCAATCCAGGCCACCCGCGTCGAGTTCCTCGGTGGTCAGTGGCCGCCGAAGGGCGTCGAAGTGCTCGATCCCTGGCACCTGCCGATCTACAACACGGTCATCCTGCTGCTGTCGGGCACCTGCGTCACCTGGGCTCACCACGCGCTGCTGCATGGCGACCGCAAGGGCCTGGTCACCGGTCTCGCGCTGACCGTCGCACTCGGCATCCTGTTCTCCTGCGTCCAGGCTTACGAATACGTCCACGCTCCGTTCGCGTTCTCCAACTCGATCTACGGCGCGACCTTCTTCATGGCGACCGGCTTCCACGGTTTCCACGTGCTGATCGGCACCATCTTCCTGCTGGTCTGCCTGCTGCGCGCCGCCAACGGAGGTTTCACGCCCACCAAGCACTTCGGCTTCGAAGCCGCCGCCTGGTACTGGCACTTCGTCGACGTGGTCTGGCTGTTCCTCTTCTTCGCCATCTACATCTGGGGCGGCTGGGGCGCACCGGTTCACGGCTGATCCCGGGGACAGGAATTCAAGGAAGGGCGGCGATGAGCCGCCCTTTTCTTTTGCGGTGATGTCCCAAATTTGTTACATTCCTGCCGGATGGGTGGGGAACTGAAGAAGATTGTTGGACGGTTTTATGCGACCGGCAACGGCCGCAAGCCCGTCCGCGATTGGTTGATGGAACTTTCTCGCGAAGACCGGCGGCAGGTCGGCATCGATATCCAGCGTGTCGAATTCGGATGGCCGCTCGGAATGCCCTATTGCCGCTCGCTCGGTCACGGTCTGTGGGAAGTCCGAAGCAGCCTGTCTTCGGGCCGCATCGCAAGGGTGATCTTCCTTATCCATGAGGGAGAAATGATCCTGCTCCACGGCTTTGAGAAGAAGACCCAAAAGACGCCGGCGCAGGACATCGATCTCGCCCTGAAACGAAAAAGAGAGATAGACGCATGAGTGACGCAAAGGGCTATATCGACAGGACCGAGAGCTTCGATGATTTCCTCGAAGCCGATGGCCTGTTGGAGGAAACCGAGGCCGTTGCCCTGAAGCAGGTCATCGCCGATCAGGTTCGGGCGGCCATGGCGGAGAAGGGGTTGACGAAAAAGGCCATGGCGGAGCGGATGCATTCCAGCCGCCAGCAGCTCGACCGGTTGCTCGATCCACACTATCCCTCCGTCACTCTGCTAACCCTCCGGCGCGCGGCCGCCGCCGTCGGAAGAACGCTCCGCGTTGAACTGGTTTGAACCATGAACATTCAGATGAAGCCCCGGCGTGAAACGCCCGCCCGCGGCCGTGGCCGGATGATCGCGACGGCCGTCGCGGTTCTGGCGGCGCTCGTCATCCTTCTGTCGCTCGGCACCTGGCAGGTGGAGCGATTGCACTGGAAGGAGGGCCTGCTTGCCGATATCGCCGAGCGGCGGGCAGCGGCACCCGTCCAGCTCTCCGATATCGAGGCGGTCCGGAAAACCGGCGGTGATATCGAATATCGGCGGGTATCGGTTGCCGGCACGTTCGACCATTCCAGGGAACGGCATTTCTTCGCGACCTTCGGGGGCCAGACCGGGTTCTATGTCTATACGCCGATGACGCTTGCCGAAGGCCGCATCCTGTTCGTCAACCGCGGCTTCGTGCCCTATGAGATGAAGGATCCGAAGACCCGCACCGCCGGGGAATTGGCCGGCCAGCAGACCGTCACTGGTTATGCCCGGGTGCGGCTCGGCAAAAAACCGTCCTCCATCGTGCCGGACAACGATCTGGCGAAGAACATCTTTTATTGGAAGGATCTTGATGCGATGGCCTCCACCACCGGCATCGATGCCTCCAGGGTCGTGCAGTTCTTCGTGGATGCCGACGCGTCCGCCGCCAATCCGGGCGGCTGGCCGAAAGGTGGGGTCACCCAGTTCGACCTGCCGAACAGCCACCTGCAATATGCCGTCACCTGGTACGGTCTGGCGGCCGCTCTGGTCGCCGTCGTCGTCGGCATGTTTTTCCGCCGCAAGCGCGCCTGAACCCGCATGGCCTGAAACCCGCAATTGCGATAGCCTTGTCGAAGGGTTGAGGGAATCGGGGCAACGTTATGGCACTTCTGGCAAACATTTTCGTCGCGCTGACCGCGCTTCTGCATGTCGGGTTTCTGGTCCTGGAAATGTTCCTATGGACCGGCCCGACCGGCCGAAAGGTGTTCCGCATGTCGCCGGAACAGGCCGAGACCACCAGGGTTCTCGCCGCCAATCAGGGCCTCTACAACGGCTTCCTGGCCGCCGGCCTGTTCTGGTCGCTGCTTGAGGCCGATCCGGGCTTCGCCTTTCAATTGAAGCTCTTCTTTCTTGTGTGCGTCATCATTGCCGCTATATATGGCGCGTGGTCGGTCAAGCCGCGCATCCTGCTCATCCAGGGCGGCCCGGCCATTCTCGCTCTCGTGCTGACAGTCCTGGCGTCCTGATTTGATGGCATCATCCATACCTGAAAAAAGCCCGCTCAAGATTCGCCTCTGCGGCCCGCGCGGTTTCTGCGCCGGCGTCGACAGGGCGATCCAGATCGTCGTGCTGGCGCTCAAGGCTTATGGCGCGCCGGTCTATGTCCGCCACGAGATCGTCCATAACCGTTATGTGGTCGAGGGGCTGGAAGCCAAGGGCGCCGTCTTCGTCGAGGAACTGGACGAGATCCCGGCCGAGCACCGGGAGCAGCCGGTGGTTTTCTCCGCCCACGGCGTGCCGAAATCGGTGCCCGAGGATGCGCAGGCCCGCAATCTCTTTTATCTCGACGCGACCTGTCCGCTGGTTTCCAAGGTCCACAAGCAGGCCATGCGCCACCAGCGCCTCGGCCGCCATGTGGTGCTGATCGGCCATGCCGGCCACCCGGAAGTGATCGGCACGATGGGCCAGCTGCCGCCAGGCACCGTGTCGCTTATCGATACGATCGCCGATGCGGAAGCCTATATTCCCGAGGACCCCGACAATCTCGGCTACGTCACCCAGACGACGCTTTCGGTCGACGATACGGCCGGCGTGATCGCCAAGCTGCAGGAGCGGTTCCCGAACCTCACGGCGCCGGCCGCCGACTCGATCTGCTACGCCACCACCAACCGCCAGGAAGCGGTGAAGGAAGCCGCCCCCGGCTGCGACCTGTTCATCGTCGTTGGCGCTCCGAATTCGTCGAACTCCAAGCGCCTGGTCGAAGTGGCGCTGAGGGCAGGGGCAAAGCGCTCGATGCTGGTGCAGCGCGCCTCCGAACTGAACTGGGACGAAATCGGCCGCATCGGCACGCTCGGCCTGTCGGCCGGCGCGTCGGCCCCGGAAGTCATCGTCGACGAGATCATCGCCGCCTTCAAGGAACGGTTCGACGCCGAGATCGAGCTTGCGATCACGGCGGAGGAAACCGAGAATTTCCTCGTCAATCGGGAGCTGCGCAGCGTGCCGCTGACTGTGGAGGACATGGCCTGGGTCAACGGGGTTCCGGCGTGAACGGATGCGGCCTGCAGCAACCCCGTTTGCCCCGCCCACAAACCACTCTGATTTTCCACGGACTGTGAGACCACCTTGGCCGTTTACACCGATATCACCGAAGACGACCTGAAGCGGTTCCTGGCGGAATACGACGTCGGCGAGCTGACCTCCTACAAGGGGATCGCCGAAGGCGTCGAGAACTCGAATTTCCTGCTGCACACGACCCGCGATCCGTTGATCCTGACGCTCTACGAAAAGCGCACGGACGAGCGCGACCTGCCGTTCTTCCTCGGCCTGATGCAGCATCTGGCCGCCGCCGGCCTGTCATGCCCGCTGCCTTTGCCGCGTAACGACGGACGCCTCTACGGCGCCCTGTCGGGCCGGCCGGCCGCGCTTATCTCCTTCCTCGAGGGCATGTGGCTGCGCAAACCCGAGGCGAAGCATTGCCGCGAGGTCGGCAAGGCGCTGGCCCGGCTGCATCTTTCCGGTCAGGGCTTCGAGCTGAAACGCCCGAACGCGCTGTCGTGCGAAGGGTGGATCGGGCTGTGGGAAAAATCGGCGGCCCGTGCCGACGAGGTCGAAACCGGCCTGCAGGACGAGATTTCCGCCGAGCTCGATTTCCTGAGCGCCAACTGGCCGAAGGATCTGCCGGCCGGCGTCATCCATGCCGATCTCTTCCAGGACAATGTCTTCTTCCTCGGCGACGAGCTGTCCGGCCTGATCGACTTCTATTTCGCCTGCAACGACCTGCTCGCCTATGACGTCTCGATCTGCCTGAACGCCTGGTGTTTCGAAAAGGACGGCGCCTACAATCTCACCAAGGGCCAGGCGCTGCTCGAAGGTTACCAGAGCGTCCGCCCGCTCGACGGTGAGGAGATCGCGGCCCTGCCGATCCTCGCGCGCGGCTCGGCGCTGCGCTTCTTCCTGACCAGGCTCTACGACTGGCTGACGACGCCGGCCGGTGCCCTGGTCGTCAAGAAGGATCCGCTCGAATATCTGCGCAAGCTGCGCTTCCACCGCCAGATCACATCGGCCAGCGAATACGGGCTTGCCGAGGAAAGACCGTCCGCATCATGAAGCAGGTAGAAATTTTCACCGACGGTGCCTGTTCCGGCAATCCCGGTCCGGGCGGCTGGGGCGCCATCCTGCGGTATGGCGAGACGGAAAAGGAAATGTTCGGCGGCGAGGCGGAGACGACCAACAACCGCATGGAGCTGATGGCGGCGATCACGGCCTTGAACGCGCTGAAAACCCCGTGCGAGGTCAACCTTCACACCGACAGCAAATATGTGATGGACGGCATTTCCAAGTGGATTTTCGGCTGGAAAAAGAACGGCTGGAAGACCGCCGACAAGAAACCGGTCAAGAATGCAGAACTCTGGCAGCAGCTGGAAGAGGCGCGCAACAAGCACAAGGTGACGCTGCACTGGGTGAAGGGCCATGCCGGCCATCCTGAAAACGAGCGCGCCGACGAGCTTGCCCGCCTCGGCATGGCGCCGTTCAAGAAGAAATAGCCGCTTGGGGCCGGGGAGGGACCGATGGCGCAGAACGTCTACGACACGCCGGACTTCTTCGAAGGCTACAGCCGGCTCGGCCGTTCGGTCCATGGCCTCGCCGGCGCCGCCGAATGGCCGGTGATCCGGACCCTGCTTCCTAAGATGAAGGGCCTGCGCGTCGTCGATCTCGGCTGCGGTTTCGGCTGGTTCTCGCGCTTTGCGGCGGAAGAGGGCGCTGCCTCCGTGCTCGGCCTCGATCTCTCGGAAAACATGATCGCAAGGGCGCGGGCCGAAAACGCCGGTCCGGGCATCACTTATGAAATCGCCGATCTGGAGCGTATCGAGCTGTCGACGGCCGCTTTCGATCTCGCCTACAGTTCGCTTGCTTTCCATTACCTGGAGGATTTCGGCCAGCTGGCGGCCGAGGTCCACGCCGCTCTCTCGCCCGGCGGAAAATTCGTCTTCACCATCGAGCACCCGATCTACATGGCCTCCGCCCGACCGGGCTGGCGGACGGACGAGGCAGGCCAGAAATTCTGGCCTGTGGATGGGTATTCGGTCGAGGGCCGGCGCATGACGGACTGGCTCGACAGGGGCGTCGTCAAATACCACCGCACCATCGGCACCACGTTGAACACATTGATCGACTGCGGATTTGCCGTCTGCCGCCTCATTGAATGGCACCCGTCGGCGGATGAGATTGCCGCCAATCCGGCCCTTGCCGAAGAAATGGACCGCCCGATGATCCTGATGATTTCCGCGGAGCGTTGAGCGATGACCCTGCGCCTGATCTGCCTCAACGCCTGGGGCGGCCGCGTCCATGAACCGCTGATGCGGTATCTGAAGGACGCCGATGCGGATGTGCTTTGCCTGCAGGAGGTCACCCATGTCGCGGGATATGGCGGCGGCTGGCTGACCTTTCGCGAGGGCGATTTCGAACTGCCGCAGCGGGCAAGCCTGCTGGAGGATGTCGAGGCCGTTCTGCCGGGGCACCGTGCCTTTTTCGCGCCGGCTGCCTGCGGTCCGCTTTATGACGGCAATCGCGAGGTGATGTCGGAATGGGGGATCGCGACCTTCGTCCGGCAGGGCCTGCCGGTGATCGGTCAGGCGCAGGGGTTCATCCATGGTGATTTCCCGCTCGCCGGTTTTGGCGAACATCCGCGCCCCCGCAACGCCCATGGCGTGCGTGTCTTCCGCCACGGGGCGGGCGCGGCGGTGACGATCGTGCAGATGCACGGTCTTCGCGATCTCGCCGGCAAGGGCGATACGCCGGCCAGGCTGGCGCAGGCGCATGCGCTTGTGGCGCTGATCGAAAAGGTGCGGCAGGCCGGCGAGCCAATGGTCGTTTGCGGCGACTTCAACCTGCTGCCCGGCAGCGAAACTTTCGCGATCCTCGGCCGGCTCGGCCTCATCGATCTCGTCACCACGCGCGGTTTCACCGACACCCGTACCTCCTGGTACCCGAAGGAGGGCCGTTATGCGGACTTTCTGCTGGTGACGCCGGATGTGAAGGTGGGACGTTTCGATGTGGTCGCGCAGCCGGAGGTCTCCGACCATCGCGCCCTGCTTCTGGAAATTGCCTGAACCGCTGTTGCGCTCCGAGCATCAGTCACTATTCTGCCGCAAACAACTCGGGAGGCCGGCTCATGATCCTGCATTGCGTATTCGTTCGGTTCAAGGGGGCCATCCAGCAGGCCGAAAAGCAGTCGATCTATGATGCGGTCGTGGCGCTGAAGGATGTCACGCCCGGCATCCTCGATGTGAAGTTCGGCCAGAACGTCTCCCCCGAGGGCCTGAACGGCGGCTTCCTCGACGGTTTCGTGGTGACCTTCGAAAGCCCCGAAGCGCGTGACGCGTATCTCGTCCATCCGGACCACATCACCGTCGGCGACCGGATCATCGGTTCCGCCGACGGCGGCCTTTCGGGGCTGCTGGTCTTCGACATGGCTGTCTGAGGAAAGGCCGCCGGCATCAGCCCGCGGCCCTCTTTTTCTCAGCTCGACTTCGCCATTGCCGCGGCGATCTGGTCGACATTGTAGCGGAACATCTTCTCATAGGTCGGCGCCGGCCCCTTGGCGTCCGAGAGCGATTCCACATAGAGCTCGCCGCCCGGCTGGGCCGCCGTCGCCCTTGCGACCTGCTTCACCAGCCGCGGATCGTTGGAATTCTCCAGGAAATAGGTTTTTACGCCCTCCGCCTTGATCTGCTCGATCAGCTTGGCGACGTCGGCGGCGGAAGCTTCGGTTTCGGTCGAAAGCCCGAG